>Ga0210394_10000214_pt1 | contig 137863 bp, 105 predicted proteins | sample IncBWC12MmetaG_FD_160121 | JGI IMG/M metagenome (GOLD analysis project Ga0210394, IMG submission 160121) | Forest soil microbial communities from Barre Woods Harvard Forest LTER site, Petersham, Massachusetts, United States - Inc-BW-C-12-M | ecosystem: Environmental > Terrestrial > Soil >...
CCGTTGAGTTCGAGGTCACCAAGGGCCCCAAGGGTCTGCAGGCTGCGAACGTAACTAGCCTCTAGTCTGATAGGGCGAGCCGCGCGTCAAGCCGGCTCGCCCTTATTTTTTTGTCTGGACGATTCCCGCCGTTTGCCTTCCGCAAGCCTCTCCCGCTTAGCGTAGCGCCGGCTTCCAGCCGGCCCACGTGCCCCGCCAAGTACATGTCGCTTGCCGGCAGGATGCCGGCGCTACCCCGATTGGCCGCAAGACGCGTCCACCAAGAGTGGAATTTTCTGGTCGCTTCCGATACGCTTGCGCCTCATCCGGAGCCACCGGACGGGGTGGAAATGCAGCTCACAAACGTAGATCCCTCTCTTTACAACCACGATCTGGCGCCCATTCCGCAGGAGAAACGTTCCTGGGGCACCTATAACTACGCTTCGCTTTGGGTGGCGATGAGCGTGTGCATACCCACGTATATGCTTGCATCTGGATTAATCGCGGGCGGAATGAACTGGTATCAGGCCGTCGGAACGATTTTGCTGGGGAACCTGATCGTGCTGATTCCGATGCTGCTGAATGCTCACGCGGGGACGCGCTACGGAATTCCTTTTCCGGTGTTTGTGCGGGCTTCGTTCGGCGTTCGCGGGGCAAACGTGCCTGCGGTGCTTCGGGCCTTGGTGGCGTGCGGATGGTTCGGCATTCAGTCGTGGATCGGGGGACAGGCAATCTATTCGATGCTTCGCATTGTGTGGCCGGGAGCGGGGAACTTCCCGGGCGCTCATTGGGTGTGCTTCTTCTTTTTCTGGGCCATCAACATGTTTGTGGTTTGGAAGGGAATTGAGACCATCAAGTTTCTGGAGGGGATCGGCGCTCCCTTCATGCTGATTGTCGGGCTACTGCTGCTGGGATGGATTACGCGGAAGGCCGGCGGCTTTGGCCCGGTGCTGCATACGGAGAGCAAGTTTCACTCGACCGGCGAGTTCATCCGGTTTTTCATTCCCGCGCTGACAGGCATGGTCGGCTTCTGGTCCACGGTGGCGCTGAACATTCCGGATTTCACGCGCTACGCAAAATCGCAGAAGGCGCAAATGGTGGGGCAAGCGCTGGGATTGCCGACGGCGATGACCCTTTATGCGTTTATCGGGGTGGCGGTGACTTCGGCGTCGGCGGTGCTGTTTGGCGCGCCGATCTGGGATCCGGTCGTGTTGCTTGGCAAATTTAATCAGCCGCTGGTCGCGTTCGTCGCGCTGATTGCGCTGATGATCGCAACCCTGAATACGAATGTCGCGGCGAACGTGGTTTCTCCTTCCAACGATTTTTCCAACCTGAGGCCCAGCTTGATTTCGTTTCGCACCGGGGGCTTGATAACGGGAGTCGTGGGTATCCTGATGATGCCCTGGAAATTGATGACCGACTTTAGTTCCTACATTTTTGGCTGGCTGGTGGGATGTTCCGCTTTGCTGGGACCGATCGCAGGGATCATGATCTTCGACTATTATCTGGTGCGGCAGAGGCAGCTTGTGCTTGAAGACCTTTACAGACGTCACGGCGAGTACGAATACAAGAACGGCTTCAATGGGAAGGCACTACTCGCGCTTGCTATGGGTGTAGCGGTGGCGCTGGCGGGGTTGCTGATTCCGGCGGTGCGCTGGTTGTATGATTATGCCTGGTTTGTGGGCTTTATCGTTTCAGGGGGAATTTACTACTTCTTGATGCAGCGAGCCCGGCCGGCCGCAGACGAATAACACGGAAGAAAAAAGAAGATTGAAACAATGCAGCCGCGGTTTTAACCTTCCTTCATCCCGTTTCACCTGAACGCAGTGCGGATTTCATGAACCGTCGGGAGGGTGTCTTGAACGAAAAGGCGAGAGTGGCAGCAGGCCAGGAGGCGCTGGCGGAGGCTTTCCCGCCGCTGACACGCCACGAAGCCCTGGTGGAGTCCACGCGCTGCCTGATGTGTTACGACGCGCCGTGCACGCACGCCTGCCCCACGCATATAGATATTCCGAAATTCATCAAGAAAATCTCGACCGGTAATTTATTGGGGTCCGCGCGCACTATTCTGGAGTCGAATCTCCTGGGCGCCACCTGCGCGCGCGTTTGCCCAGTGCAGGAATTGTGCGAAGGCGCATGCGTGTTGGGCGCGGAGCACAAACCCATCGCGATTGGCCGGCTGCAGCGCTATGCGATGGACTTCTCTTACGCCAGGGGCATGGATGTCTTTCTAACCGCAAAGACCAGTGGCAAAAAAATTGCCGTAGTTGGCGCGGGGCCGGCGGGCCTTTCCTGCGCGGGCGAACTCGCGAAGAAGGGGCATGATGTGACGCTTTTTGAAAAACGCGATCTCGCCGGCGGACTCTCCACCTTCGGAATTATCGGCTTGCGCGAGCCGGTGGTAATTTCTTTGGCCGAAGTGGAAATGATTCAGCGGCTGGGCGTGCGGATTGAGAACCACCGGGAAATCGGCAAGGATTTGGCGCTGGCCGAGTTGCAGGCAAAGTTTGACGCGATTTTCCTGAGCTTGGGACTCGGTGCGACACCTAATCTAGGAATTCCCGGGGAAGAGCGCGTGATCGACGGGCTGGAATATATCGAGCAGAGCAAACTGAACGGCCAGAACCTTAAGATCGGGCGGAATGTGGTGGTCATCGGGGCGGGAAACACGGCGATTGACTGCGCTACGATTGCCAAACGCTGCGGTGGGGAGCATGTCACGATGCTGTACCGCCGGACGGCGAGTGAAATGACCGCTTACCCTCACGAATATGACTTCATCAAGAAAGAGGGAGTGCGGTTCGAGTTTCTGGCACAACCGGTGCGGATCCTCGCGGAAAAGGGAGTTGTCGAAGGCGTCGAGTGCGTGCGGATGAGTTTGGGGCAGAAAGACGTGTCGGGCCGTCCTGCGCCGCGGCCGGTGGAAGGATCGCACTTTGTGATTGCGGCCGACCAGGTTGTGAAAGCGATCGGACAAGAAAAAGCTTCTCTGGCCGCGCGGCTTAATTTGAAAACGCAAAAAGGCTACATTGAAGTGGACGGGAAATTCCAGACGAGCTTGCCGGGCGTCTACGCGGGCGGTGACTGCATTCGCTGGAATGGAGCGGCTTCGACGGTGATGGCGGTTCAGGATGGAAAGCTGGCGGCGCGGGCAATCCACGAAAGGCTGGTGGGGAATGGCTGATCTGCGGATAAATTTTGCGGGAATTAAGTCGCCAAATCCCTTCTGGCTGGCGTCGGCGCCGCCGTCGAATTCCGGGATGCAAGTGCATCGCGCGTTCGAAGCGGGCTGGGGCGGGGCGGTCTGGAAGACGATTGGCGCGCCGGTGCTGAACGTTTCCAACCGTTATGGAGCGTGGCACTTTGGCGGACAAAAAATGTTGGCGATCAATAACGTCGAGCTGATTTCCGACCGTCCATTGGAAGTGAACTTGCGCGAAATCGCGGAAGTGAAACGGGCCTGGCCGGATCGCGCGGTGATTGTGTCGGCGATGGTGGAATCGAAGCCGGAGGTCTGGCACGACATCATTAAAAAGATTCAGGATACCGGCGCCGACGGGATCGAACTGAACTATGGCTGTCCACACGGCATGAGCGAGCGCGGGATGGGCAGCGCGGTCGGGCAGGTTCCGGAGTACTGCGAGCAGATCACCGGTTGGGTGATGCAAGTGGCGAAAATTCCGGTGATCGTGAAATTGACCCCGAACATTTCGGATATTGTGATGCCCGCGCGGGCAGCGGTGGCGGCCGGGGCGGACGCGTTGTCGCTGATCAATACGATTAATTCGATCATCGGCGTGGACCTGGATACGTTTGAAATTGTCCCGAACATCGGGGGGAAGGGTGGGCACGGAGGATATGCCGGGCCGGCAGTGAAGCCGGTTGCGCTGAACATGCTCTCCGCGCTGGGGACGGACAATGTAGTTTCTGAATCGAAGCTGCCCATTTCGGGGATGGGCGGGATCTCGACCTGGTCGGATGCGGCGGAATTTCTGCTTCTTGGCGCCAGCAGCCTGCAAGTTTGCACCGCGGTGATGCATTATGGGTTCCGGATCGTTGAGGATTTGTGCGACGGCCTTTCCAACTGGATGGATGAAAAAGGATTCAAGAGAGTCTCTGATATTGTGGGCCAGAGTGTTCATCGCGTGTCGGATTTCAAGGATTTTGATTTGTCGTTCAAGGCGGTGGCGAGAATCGACCAGCAGAAATGCATTCGCTGCAACCTTTGTTATGTGGCGTGCAACGATACGGCGCACCAATGTATTGACCTGGTCGCGAAGGACGGGAGCATCGTACCGCCGGGCAGCTACGACGTACGTTCGAATGGAAGAGAGGAAGCGGTCCAGACGCGCCCGAGCGTCCACGTTCGCGAAGAGGATTGCGTCGGTTGCCGCTTGTGCTTCAATGTTTGCCCGGTGGATAGCTGCATCGCCATGGTCGAAGAGCCGTCGGGCCGCCCGTCCGTGACCTGGGATGAACTCACGCAGAAGCAGCCAGAGGTCACCGAGGACTGGGAGAAGATGAAAGCGTACCGAGAAAAGATGGGCATTCATATTCACTGAGAGTGGGGAGTATCCGATGGCGTTGCTGATCAAGAACGGCGAAATCGTAACCGTCGGAGCGCGGGAGCGGGCCGATATTTTTGTTGAGGATGAGACGATCACCCGCATTGGCAGGAATCTTGAGGCGCCTCCCGGCACGGAAACCATTGATGCCAGCGGCAAGCTCGTTTTTCCGGGTTTTATTGATCCCCACGTCCATATCTATTTGCCGTTCATGGCGACGTTTGCCAAAGATACCCACGAAACGGGCAGCATCGCGGCCTTGATAGGCGGAACGACGACCTACATTGAAATGTGCTGTCCGAACCGCAACGACGACGCGTTGCAGGGTTATCAACTTTGGAAGTCAAAAGCGGAAGGGAAAAGCGCGTGCGATTATGCCTTCCACATGTCGGTCACCAAATTTGTGAAAGAAACGCCTGGCCAGTTGCGCGAGGTGGTGGCCGATGGGACCTCGTCATTCAAGATTTTTCTTGCCTACAAGAATTTCTTTGGCGTGGACGACGCGGAAATGTATCAGACGATGCGCTTGGCGCGTCAGTTGGGTGTCATCGTTACGGCCCACTGCGAAAACGCCGAACTTGTAGCCCAATTGCAACAGAAGCTTTTGAGCGAAGGAAAGACCGGGCCGGAGTGGCATGAGCCGAGCCGGCCGGAATCGGTGGAAGCGGAAGGGACCGGACGGTTCGCCACGTTTCTGGAGAACACCAAAGCTACGGGCTATGTGGTGCATCTGTCCTGCGAGCCGGCGCTGAAAGCGGCGCTGGCGGCGAAGGAACGCGGCGTGAAGCTGTACATCGAGTCGGTGATTCCACATTTCCTGCTGGACAAGACTTGCGCGGAGAAACCGGGCGTGGAAGGCATGAAGCACGTGATGTCTCCACCGTTGCGGGCAAAGAAAAATCTGGCGGTACTGTGGAGCGCGCTGGATCGAGGATTGATAGATACTGTCGGCACGGATCATTGTCCCTTTGACGCGGAACAGAAGCTTTTGGGCAAGGATGCGTTCACGAATATTCCCAACGGCATTCCTGGAATCGAAGATCGCATCAATCTGCTCTACACGTACGGGGTGAAGCGCGGCAAGTTGGAGATCGAACGCTTCGTGGATGCAGCCAGTACCCGCCCTGCGAAGCTTTTCGGCTTGTTCCCGCGAAAAGGAACGATTGCCATCGGGAGCGATGCGGACCTGGTCATTTACGATCCCGATTATCAAGGCGTGATTTCGGCGAAAACGCATCAGGTCAACAACGATTACAGCGGATTCGAAGGGATGGTGATCGAAGGGCGGCCTTCCGTCGTCACCGTGCGGGGCAAGGTTCAGGTGAAGGACGGAAAATTTGTGGGCGAACGGGGCCGCGGGCGTATGCTGAAACGGGAGCCGAGCTACTTTTAAGCGAGGCGCATCATGAGCCTGAATCCCAAACGAACCGTTGCCGAACTGAAAGAGCTTCGCGAGCTGACCGCCGATGAGAATGGCGCGCAGCGGGTGGCGTGGACGGACGTGTGGCAAAAGGCGCGCAAGTGGTTCGCCACGAAACTTGTGGGGTTGCCCATCGAACATCACTGCGACGCCGCCGGAAATAATTGGGTGACCCTGCGCGGGGCGTCTGAAAAAACGTTGCTCATCGGCGGGCATCTGGATTCGGTGCCGAACGGCGGCTGGCTTGATGGCAGCTTGAATGTCCTTGCCGGGCTGGAAGTGCTTCGGCGCTTCGGAACGGAGTTCAAAGGCAAGCCACCGGTGACGATTCGGCTGGTGGACTGGGCAGACGAAGAAGGCGCTCGATTCGGACGCAGTCTGTTGGGTTCTTCCGCGTTTGCCGGGACGCACAGCATCGCCGCTGACCGGGTGCGGACCGATAAAGATGGCATCACGATGGAGGACGCGTTGCGGCGTTGCGGCGTCCACATGGATCATTTTCCCGAAGCAGAAAAAGAGCGCGCCAATGCCGCGGCATACATTGAATTGCACATTGAACAGGGGCCTGTTCTTGAAAGATTGGGCTTGCCTCTGGGAGTGGTTCTGGGCACCAAAGGAGTCGAGCGCCACGCAATTACGTTTCACGGGCAGGAGGCGCATTCCGGTGCCACGCCGATGAAGCAGCGAAAAGACGCTCTCGCCGCGGCCGCGAAGCTGGCTTTGGAAATCCGGAACATTGCGGGCAAGCACTCCGATGCAGTCTGCACGATGGGCAGCTTGAAAACGTTTCCGGGGATTGTCACCGCGGTAGTTGGCCGGTGCGAAGCCACGCTTGATCAGCGTGATCTGGATGCCAAAGTGCTTGCGCAGATGTACCGCGAGGCTCAAGAGGCCAGCAAGCGATTCGCGAGTGAAGAAAATTGCACGGTGGAATGGTCGCGGATCTGGAGCATCGAACCGATCCCCTTTCATCCACATATGCTCGATCTTTGCGAACAGGCTGTCCGTGAAGTTTCGGGGACCGCGCACCGGCTGCCTTCGGGTCCCCTGCACGACGCGGCCGAGGTCTCGCGCGCGGGCATGCCAACGGTTATGATGTTTGTGCAATCTTTGCGCGGCATCAGCCACAACAAGATTGAAGACACCCTGGAAGAGCACCTGGAAATGTCCGTCGCGGCGCTGGACCGGCTGGCGAGCAAAACGGTGGATTGGATTTTGAAAGCAAAGTGATTCCATTTCGGAAGGAAAATCGAGCATGGACGCCAAATCGTTGAAAGTAGTTCAGGAAAATCGCGACTACACGATGTTCTCGTGGTCCGTGCAGGGCGCGTCGAATCCGATTCATATGAAACGCGGCCAGGGCGTCTGGTTCTGGGATGGCGATGACCAGCGCTGGCTGGATTTCAGCTCGCAACTGATCAATCTTAATGTCGGCCACCAGCATCCCAAAATGCTGGAAGCGATCAAGAAGCAGGTGGATGAGCTTTGCTTCGCGGGGCCAAGTTTTGCCACGGAGCCGCGCGGGTCGCTCGGTAAGAAACTTGCCGAAGTAACTGGTTTGGCGAAAGCGTTCTTCACGCTGGGTGGGTCCGAGGCCAACGAAAACGCCATCAAAATGGCGAGGCTGGTTACCGGCCGCGACAAAATTATTACGCGCTACCGCAGCTATCATGGCGCCACGATGGGTTCGATGACCGCCTCGGGCGATCCGCGACGCTGGCCCGTCGAGCCCGGCATTCCCGGCATCGTTCGCGTGTTCGATCCTTATTGCTATCGCTGCCCATTTGGCCAGAAAGTTGAAACGTGCCATCGCGAATGTGTCAGCCACATAGAGGAAGTGATTCAGATGGAAGGGCCGCACACGATCGCCGCAATCATGGTGGAGGGCATCACCGGATCGAACGGCTTGCTAGTTCCTCCGGATGATTATTATCCCAAGCTTCGGGCGCTGTGCGACAAATACGGCATCCTGCTGATTGACGATGAAGTGATGGCCGGATTCGGGCGAACCGGAAAATGGCTGGCGACACAACATTTTGGCATCAAGCCGGACATTGTCAGCTGCGCGAAGGGCCTGACAAGCGGGTACATGCCGCTGGGCGCCGTCATCGTCTCGGACAAAATTGCAAAATATTTCGAAACCAACATGCTGTGGGGCGGACTGACGTACAGCGGGCACCCGGTGTGCTGCGCGGCGGCGGTGGCTAACCTGCGCATCTACGAAGAGGAAAAGATTTTTGAGAATGTTGAGAAGCAGGGACGATACCTCGCGTCGCGCCTGGAAGCGATGAAGAAAAAATATGCCTGCGTGGGCGACGTTCGTTATAAAGGGCTGTTCAGCGTCCTGGAACTTGTGAAAGATAAGACGACGCGCGAACCGCTTGCTCCGTTCAACGGCACCAGCCCGGAGATGGGGAAGCTCGCCGCGCATTTAAAGTCCAAGCATCTGTACGCGTTCAGCCGATTTAACATGCTTTGGGTTTGCCCACCTTTGGTCATCAACGAAGAAGAACTCCGCCAGGGGCTCGACACCATCGAGGAAGCGCTGCAAGTGGTGGACGCTGCACTCGGCAAATCCAGCGTTGCGCAGCCGCGTGAACCTGTCGCGGCGAGGTAACTCGGATTACCAGCGAATATCCGGCGGCGTGATTATTTTGAGTTACTGCTGAGTCTTCCGCAACATTCCGGATGTTCCGGCAGAGCGGAGCGATCCCAACCCCCACCTAGCGCTTGAATCAACAGCACGGCGCTGGTCAGGCGCCGACCGAGGATATTCACCGCCGTCACTTCGTCAACGAGGGCGGCACTTTGCGCCGTAGTCACTTCCAAATAGCTGGTGATGCCGCCCCGGTACCGGGTGAGCGACAGATCAAGATATTTGTGCGAGGCGACGACCGCGCGTTGCTGCGTGTCCGCTTCTTTCTCAAGGATCCGAAGTGCCGCCAGATTGTCTTCCACTTGCTGAAATCCGGTCAACACTGTTTGCCGGTAATTGGCGACAGTTTCGTCATAGGCAGCGGCGGCCTGATCGACATTCGCGCGCCGGCGTCCTGCGTCGAAAATCGGGACGGCTGCCGACGCGCCTGCCGACCACAGAATGCTCGGCCCGGAAATCAGAGTGGAGATTACGCCGCTCTCGAAGCCGCCCAACGCATTCAGGCCAATGACGGGATAGTACGCGGCTTTGGCGACGCCAATCTGTGCGTTGGCTGAAGCCATGCGCCTTTCCGCCGCGGCGATGTCTGGGCGGCGCTCAAGAAGAGCGGAGGGAAGTTGTGCCGGAATCGTGGGCGGCGGGGAAGTGAGTGGCAGCGGCGGCAAGCTGAATGACGCAGCAGGCTTTCCGATGAGAGTCGCAATGGCATGTTCATATTGCGCGCGGAGCACGCCGACATCGATTGCCTGCGCGCGTGTGGTCTCAAGCTGCGTGCTCGCCTGCTGCACTTCCACCTCCGAAGCGATGCCGCCTTTGAATCGACTGTCCGTCAACGCAAATGCCTGTTCGTATTGTTCGACCGTTGAGTTCAGAAGTTGCTCCTGGGCATCCAGGCTGCGCGCCTGGAAGTAAAACAGGGCGAGTTGCGCGTGGAGGCTCAAATTTACAGTAGCCAGATCCGCCGCGCTGGCCTGCGCCTGGCCGCGTTGGGCTTCCACGGTCTTACGGATGCGCCCCCAGACGTCGAGTTCGTAGGACAACTCCAGCGGAATCTGGAAATCGCTGTACGTCACACCATCCGTGCTCAGACTTGGCGGGCGATTGTTCGAAATTCTGTTGCGCGTCGCCGACGCGCCCCCATTGATTGCAGGGTAGTAGGCGGCGCGGTCGTAGCGCAGCAGCGCGCGAGACTGCGTGTACACGGCTTCCGCGGCCTTCAGGTTCTGGTTGGAGACGTTGATCTGTTCTTCCAGGTTGTTCAGTTGGGGATCCTGGAAGATCTCCCACCACGATCCGCCGAGATTTTGATCGTTGGGCTGGGCGGTTTTCCAATCAGCCGCTTCTTTGTACTCGGCTGGAATTTCGGCGGTTGGCCGAACGTATTTAGGGCCTACTGCGCAACCCGCGAGCGCCAGCACTGCGGCAAGACAAAATTGCAGTAAGGAGTGGCTCGATTTAGGGAAGCATGCCTCCGAAGGAAAGACCCATCTCATGGCGTGCCTTTCGCTGCCGCCTGCTGGGCGATTTGCACTTGTTCACCCGCGATGATCGAATCAGGAGGGCTCACGATGATGGTTTCGTCGCCTTTGAGCCCGGAAACGATCTCAATCGTTTCGCCAAAATCATGGCCCGGCGTCACCGGAACAAGATCAGCCTTACCGTTCTTTACCACCGCCACTCGCAATCCCTCTGCGCGAAACAGCAAAGTATCGACCGGGATGATGAACGTGGAAACTTCCGCGGGGAGTTTGAAATGAACTTCCGCAAAAGAGCCCGAAAGCAACTGGCCCGTGGGATTGTTGACGTCCACCTCGCTCAACAGCGTGCGAGTGGCGTTGTTGATGGAATCCGCCGTCCGGACAAGCTTTCCCGGAAACGTTTTTCCCGGGAATTCCGCGAGCGTGAGAGTTGCGGTCAAACCCGGTTTAGCAAGCTGAGAATACTCTTCCGGAACGTTGACGTAGACACGCAAAACACCCGGTTGCGAGATATGAAAGAGGTCGGTCTTGGCATTGCCGTTACTTCCAGAGTTGATGAGATCGCCGATGTCGGTGTTGCGCGCAGTGATGATGCCGTCAAAAGGCGCATAGATTTTCTCGAAAGATTGCAAAGTCTCGAGCTGTTTTACGTTTGCCTGATTCGCTTCCACGATTGCCTTATTGGCATTGAAGGTGCCAATTGTGTTGTCCACATCCTGTTGGGAAACCGCATTCGTTTTTAAGAGATCCTGATAACGATTCTTGGTGATCTCGGCGAGCTTCAGATTGGCTTCCGCGGTGGCGAGATTGCTTCGAGACTGCTGGAGTTGTTGGTCGACTTCGGGCGTTTCGATTTCTGCCAGGAGTTGGCCCTTTTTGACATGCGCGCCGATATCGAAATGCCACGCTTTCAGGTATCCGTTCGTTCGCGAGAAAATCGGCGACGTGATGAACGGCTGCACATTGCCGGGCAGGGTAATCTCTTGTGTAGGCGCCGAACGCTGCGGCGTGACAACGGAGACAACCGGCATTGCCAGGTTATCGGTCTCGGTGCGCAGAGTCGCGCTCGCCCGCATTCTTCCAATAATGCCGTAGGCAAACACACCGCCAAAAAGAAGGATGAAAGCGACTCCGATTATCCAGCCATTCCGCGGCAGACCTGTCTTCGCCCCAACGTGTGGCATTGGTGAAGGAGTTGTTTGAGATTGCGATTCCATATTCGTGGCCTCTTCCTTTCGATCAGGTGCCTTGCGCAGGGCGGCGGCGCATACCGTGAAGAATGCTGAAGACCGTCGGTACAAAAAATAGTGTCGAGACCGTGGCGAAGAGCAATCCGCCAATCACCGCTCGGCCCAGAGGCGCGTTTTGCTCGCCGCCATCGCCAAGGCCCAGGGACATCGGCACCATTCCGATGATCATGGCCATCGCGGTCATCAACACCGGGCGAAAGCGTGTGAACCCCGCATCCAGTGCCGCAGCAAGCGGGTCTTTGCCTTCCGCCATTTTCTCGGTTGCAAATTGAACTACCAGGATGCTGTTTGAAGTCGCCACGCCCATGCACATGATGGTGCCAGTCAGCGCCGGCACGCTCAGCGTCGTGTGCGTTGCAAAGAGAAACCAGACGATCCCGGTCAACGCCGCGGGAAGCGCGGTGATAATAATGAAAGGATCCAGCCAACTCTGGAAATTCACCACGATCAGGAGGTAGACCAGAACAATCGAAAACACGAGGCCTGCCAGGAGGCCGGTAAACGAAGCATTCATCGTTTGCACCTGGCCTCGCATGATCACTTGAGAGCCACGCGGCACCTGGTTTTTGGTTTTTTCGAGAATGCGAGTAATGTCGCGAGAGACGCCGCCAAGGTCACGCCCTTGAATGGCGCCGAAGATGTCCAGGACCGGCTGAATGTTGTAGTGAGAGATGACGGCTTCGCCCGTGCCGCGTTGTACGGAGGCCACGTTTGCCAGAATGGTCGGCGGAAAATCCGGGGTCGTTCCGGTGACAGGGACATTCTCGAGATCCTGCAAAGTGTCCACACGATACTGCGGCGTCTGTGTCGCGATCTGGTAGCTCACCCGATTTCTTGGATCGACCCAGAACGTCGGGGAAGTCTGGAAGCTGCCGCTCAACGAGACCAGCAGGTTTTGCGCGACATCGTGAGCCGTGTAGCCGATTTCCTGAGCCTTGGTGCGATCCACGGAAAGATGCATGTACGGCTGATCCGAAGGCTGCTGGATGCGGGGATCCGCGATTCCGGGGACGCGACGCACCTGTTCGAGCAACGCGTCCGCATATTGCCGGTTTGCGGCAAGATTGTTGCCAACAATCTGAATGTCAATGGGGGCGGGAAGTCCGAAATTGAGAATCTGGCTTACGATGTCGGCGGGAAGAAAAGCAAAAGTGACTCCTGGAAACTGCTTTGCCAAGCCAATCCGAAGATCGTGAACATACTTGGCCGTGACGTGACCGCGCTCGTTCAGCGTGACTAGAATATCCGCGTCGGAAGTTCCCACAGGCGCGGAACTGCTGTAAGAAAGATTCAGTCCGCTGTAGGGCAAGCCGATATTGTCAATTACACTCGCCACAGCACCTTGTGGAAGTTGCCGCCGGATGGACTGTTCCACGAGATCGCAGAGGCGGGCTGTCTCTTCGATCCGCAAGCCCGTGGGGCCGCGCATGTGGAGCTTAAATGTTCCGCTGTCGACACTGGGGAAGAAGTCTTGTCCCAACCATGGCGCGACAACGGCGAGGGACAAAAGACACGCTGCAAAAAACGCGGTGACGAACGCTTTGCGATGATGCAAACAGCGCTCCAGTAGTCCGTGATACGCGTTACGCACGCGCTCAAATCCATGTTCGAAGCGCACTTGCCAGCGTACAAATGGATTGCGGCTGGCGAGCGAGTGATGTTCCACATCATGCTCATGCCCTTGGAGTAGATACTTGGACATCGTGGGAACCAGGGTGCGCGACAAAAAGTACGATGCCAGCATCGCAAACACCACCGCTTCCGCGAGAGGCACGAAGAGATAACGCGCGACGCCGGTAAGCAGGAACATCGGCACAAACACGATGCATATGGAAAGCGTGGCAACGAAGGCGGGAGCGGCGATCTCCTCCGCTCCATCCAGAATGGCGTGCTCGATCTCTTTCCCCATGTCAATGTTGCGGTTCATGTTCTCGATTTCGACGGTCGCGTCATCCACCAGGATGCCGACGGCCAGCGCCAGGCCACCCAAAGTCATGATGTTGATGGTTTCTCCGAGCGCGCTGAAAAGGATGATCGAGCAGAGAATCGCGAGAGGAATCGAGACGGCGACAATCACCGTGCTTCGCCAGCTTCCCAGGAAAATCAGGATCATCAGGCCAGTGAGGCACGCGGCGATCACCGCCTCTTTCACCACGCCGGTAATGGCCCCGCGAACAAATATGGACTGATCGCCCAGCAAGCTTACTTTCAGCGCGGGGGGCAAAGTCTGCTCGACCTGGGGAAGCAGTTGCTTGATCCCCGCGATGATGTCGAGAGTGGAATACGTGCCGGATTTCTGTATCGTCACGAGAGTCGAGCGCTGTCCATCCACACGAACAATGTTGGTCTGTGGGGGGAATCCATCGCGCACGTAGGCGACGTCACTCACATAGATGGTCGTTGTGCCGATCGTTTTGATGGGGATGCGGTTCAATTCAGCGATGGTTTGCGGCGCACCGTTAGTGATATCGACGTCATACTCTTTGGCTCCAATTTTTGACGTGCCGGTGGGGAGGATCAGGTTTTGCGCCGAGATGGCGCTGACCACATCCAGCGGAGAGAGTCCCTTCGCCTGAAGAGCAGCGGTGTTCAGGTCCACTTGCACTTGCCGTTGCTTTCCTCCATACGGGTAAGGGATGGCGGTCCCTGGAACGGTAACCAATCTTGTGCGGATGAAATTCAGCCCATAGTCGTTGAGTTGCTGTTCGGAGAGTCCTTTTCCGGAAAGTCCGAGCTGCAGGATGGGGACCGTGGACGCGCTGTACGTGATAATCAGCGGGGGCGTTGTCCCTTGGGGTAATTGCTTCAATTGCGTTTGTGAACTCGCGGTGATTTGCGCAAGGGCTTTGTCGATACTCGCGGACGGCTGGAGAAATACTTTCACCACCGCAATGCCGTTGAGGGATTGCGACTCAATATGGCTGATGTCGTCGACGACTGTCGTCAGATTTCGCTCGGTGATGGAGATGATCCGGTCGGCCATGTCCTGTGGAGCAAGGCCGTTGAATGTCCAGATAATGCTGACGACGGGGATGTTAATGTTCGGAAAAATATCGGTGGGGGTGCGAACGATCGCCAGCGATCCAAGAATCAGGATCAGGATAGCCATCACAACGATGGTATGCGGTTGCTTTAGTGCCAGTCTGACGATCCACATAATTCCATTCCTTAATATTCTTCGGCGGCAATTCCGCGTCCGGCAAAACTAACAGCTCGATGACCCATTTGCTTTTCTGCCGCGCGGTGTGCACACTCCGCACCGGCTGGCCTGAATTAGTCAGTGAACATTTGTGGTACGGGCGGATGTACCTCAGTTTCGGTTCAGCCTGCGCTCGACCAAGTGGACTGGCGCACACTTCTAAGCATTGGCATCCGGCGCAGCGCGGCCCTTGCATGAAACATCCGCGCCTTCGCCGCCGCCATCGAGATTCCCAGAATCTGCGCGGTTTCCTTTACGGAGAATTCCCCCAGTTGATGGACCTCCACCACTCTTCGGCTGCGAGACCGCAAGCGCCCCACTGCCGCGCCGACGATCTCACTGCGTTCGCGGAGACGGTAATTTTCTTCCGGGTTAGGCGCGCGATCCGGAATCTCAAGATGTGGCCGGGACTCAAGCGCCGGACTCGGCTCGTCCATGGGAATTTCCCGTATTCCGCGTTTCTTTCGAAGCTGACCCAGCGCCGAATTGATAGCGATGCGCGTCAGCCAGGTGGCAAAACGCGAGCGTTCATCAAAATTCGTGAGGTGCACGAAGGCGCTCATGAACGAGTCCTGCACCGCGTCCTCGGCGTCTTCACGATTGCGAGTAATCCTGAAGGTGACACGAAGAATCATTTCCGCATGGCGTTCACAAAGCACGCCGAACGCGGCGCCATGCCCGTCTTTCGCGGCAGCTACCAATTTGCTTTCGCTCCAACTCTCAAAGCTGCCGGTCACTTTTGTGTCGTTTTCTTTAGCCCTGCATGCACCCATCAATTCAATGGTCATCGATTTCTCCTCGTGCCTGTTCTCGACATCAACGCGGCATTTCCCTCATGTCTTCTCTTTTCCCATCCACTCCCGGATATAGGCCGGACAATTCTCAAGTCGCACTCCAACGGATTCACAACGTGCCAGAAACTTTACGGCGTCGCGGTCTGCCAGCCTGACCTCTCGCAGGTCCAGTACGACGGCCGGCAAATCCTCCTTGCGCTCGAAAAGCCCTTCCAATTCCTCGAGATGCTCGGCTTCGAGCCGACCGCTTAGGGCTAAAACCGTTGATCCTTTTCTCACCGATTTCTCAATCTTCAAGGTCATGGGGTACGTTGTTCGGCCCTTTTCCAGTGTCGGGTGCGAGCCCTATCTTCCGCATCCGACGCACTGGCAGTAAGGTATGCAACGGATGGACCATTTGTAATATATTGAAAATAAAGGAGTAGAATGATGAATTAATCACGAGAATTCGGGAAGTGCCGAATTCTCGTCACTCTGGCGAGACCTTACTGAGGTTCAGGCGCGAATTTGTGCTTCCGAATGTTCAACTGCTTGATCTTCGAATCCAACGTCGAGCGCGGGATTCCAAGTTTGGCCGCGGCCCCATTGGGCCCCGCGACTCTTCCGCCGGAAGCAGCGAGGGCGGCTTCGATAATTTCCTTTTCCTGATTCTGGAGGGTTTCCGTAAGAGGCGCCGACAATCCTGGTCGCGAGGATTGTTCCTCACTCGTCAGCCACGCGTCGTCGATCCAAAGCGTATCCCCGCTGCAAAGTATCACCGACCTCTCGATGATATTTTGCAGTTCGCGGATATTGCCGGGCCACGGATAGGTCTGGCAAAGATCCATCGTGTTCTTGTCGATGTTGTAAATTTGCTTGCCCGCTTTTTCCGCGTAGCGCTTTACAAAATATTCCACCAGCATGGGAATGTCTTCCTTGCGCTGCCGGAGTGGAGGCACCTCGATTGGAAACACATTCAGACGGTAAAAAAGGTCAGCTCGAAATGTGCCTGAGGCGATGGCCACCCGCAAATCGCGATTCGTTGCGGTAATTACCCGAACATCGGTTGGAAGAACGCGAGTGCCGCCGACTCGCTCAAATTGATGTTCCTGGAGGACACGCAGCAAGGCGATCTGGGTCTCAGGGGGGAGTTCCCCGACTTCATCAAGGAAAATAGTGCCCGAGTGGGCGAGCTCAAACCGGCCCTGATGCCGCTGCAACGCGCCAGTGAAGGCCCCCCGTTCGTGGCCGAACAACTCCGACGCGATCAGCGAAGAGGGGATGGAAGCGCAATTCACGGCGATAAAAGCGCGGCCGGAACGCTGCGAACGCTTATGGATGGCGCGGGCGATCAGTTCTTTGCCGGTGCCGGTTTCCCCCGTGATCAGCACGGTGGAGTCAGTGGGAGCCACCTTCAGGATTTTGGAAAGCACGGATTGAAGCGCGGGGGACGAGCCTACAATTTCTTCGAACATGAATGCCTGATCGATCTGCTCCCGCAGTGCAATGTTTTCGTCGTGAAGCTGGTCCTTAAGCTTCTTGATCTCCTCGAAAGCTGTCTCCAATTCGGCTCTCGCACGGCGTTGCTCGGTCACATCCATGGCGGTTCCAACATACTCCACGATCTCGCCCGAATCGTTGAGAACGGGATGCCCGATCGTATGGATGTTCTTGACCGAACCGTCCGGCAGGATGATCCGGTAGTCAGACTCATAGCTGACTTTCGAAAGAGCCGCCCCCGCAAACGCGCGTTCGGCTTCCGGCCGATCTTCCAGATGAATTCTGCCAAGAAAGAATTCGGTGGTGGATACGTCTTCCTCGGGCGCAGCTCCAAAAATGCGGCGTACTTCCGGTGAGCTCGTCACCTTGCCCGTTGCCGTGTCATGGGCCCAACTGAACATGTGCACCAATCGCTGGCCTTCCAGCAGGTAGGCCTCGCTTCTTCGAAGCTTTTCGTCGGCCTTCTTGCGCTCGGCAATTTCCTTCTTCAATTCTTCGTTTGTATCGGTCAGTTCCGCGGTTCGCTCCGCGACTTTTTCTTCGAGTTCGCTCCGCCGGCGCTTCAGCCAACTCATCAGCACGGCAAAAATCACAAATACAAGATCGTAAAGAACTCGCGAAACGGTGGAGATCTCCATTTCGAACAGATAGCTGCGGATCATGATCGTCAGCAAAACTGCGACAATGCCTGGTTTTGTGCCGCCGTACCAGAATGTGATCGCGATCGCCGACAAAGCGAACGCGGCGAATGCGTGGGGCAGATGAAAGTGCGCGAAAATCAGCTCCAGAAGCAAGGCGACCGTCACCGAAGCAATCGCCACTCCGTAAGGCATCGAGCGCGACACCCGGGGTCGCGCCATCCATTTGTTTATGCCTCGATTAACCATAGCTCAGCGTTTCGTTCACGTTTGGGTATGGGTTCCCGGCAACAAACATCGCTTGACTCTTGTAAATGTCATTACTCTAGCTCGGATTCCAAACGCGCACAACGCGCCCTGCGTCAAACGCCCGCCGAACCAGCCATCCAACGAATGCGGCAAGAGTTGATAAGAATGTCACAAGTACACGGCACAGTCGGTCAGTGTTTATTTGGATTCTTTAGTGGAGAATATATTTCTACCAATTTGTGAATTTATCTTCCTAATTTTGTAGCAGCGCGTATTTTCTTCACGGTATTTCGATTCGTCACTAGCAATGTTATTTGCCCTCGTGGATCGGCAAGAAACTATCATTGGCGGTGACGAAACGACAATTAAATTCTTGCCGCAAATCTTTTTCGAGAAACTTTTCATCCCGCAAGTAACTTCCTGCCACCGTCCGCCATCTAAATGGACGGATGCAGCAACTGGATTCCTGCTTCTGAATCAGGGGTGAGCGGAACCATTGGAGTCCGAATCAATTAAATATCGTGGATAACACCTTGATGCTTCGATGGCGAAGTGCGTGTTCCGGGTAGATTAAAGGTTGGTTTAAATCGCTCGGAACCGTAATTCAAGGGACTTTTGTGAGATTTGTGCGGCGAGTTCGCCCAGGACTTAACGCCGCGCAAAAAGTGAGGCGACGCAAACAAAAAAGCGACGCTTCGTCAGTTCAGGAAGTCCATACGATTGCTTCTTGAAGTTCATCGCATGGACCCAAGACCAACTAAGGGAGAAAGCTAGAATGAAGTTCAGATCGATAGCTGCAGTTGTGTTTGGAGTATTTGTCATGTTTATCGCAGGCGCTCGCGCCGACGAACGCAGCACCCAGGAAGTCGGCGTGCAGGGCACGGGATTCTTCACGAAGGACTCGAGCAGCAACGTATTGAATCAGCATTCGACCAATTCCGGTGGAGTCCTTGTAAGTTATCGCTATCATTTTAATCACTGGTTTGCAGCCGATGTCAGCTACGGCTGGAATCGCGACACACAGCAGAATATTTCGTCCGCCGGCTCCGCGAACGTGCAGTCGAATGTTCACCAGACCACGGTCGCCGCGGTGATGAGTCTTCCCTGGAGGACGGCGCGATTCAACCCTTACGTTCTCGCGGGCACCGGCGCGTTGGTCTTTGCTCCGACCCAGGCCACGGGAGCCACGGTGACCGGAGCAGGGAATCAAGCGAAAGCTACCTTTCTCTACGGCGGAGGCGTTGACTATGACTACTCCAAACACTTCACTTTCCGACTAGAGTATCGCGGCCTGGTGTACGGTCGCCCCGATTTCGGCGTGAACGCACTGCGCTCCGGCCTGACGACAAATACCGCTCAGCCGTCGGCTGGCGTGATTTACCGGTTCTAACTCCGGCGAGAATAAGCCAACCCCAACATCCAGCGCCCGGCGAAATCGCCGTGGCGCTGGATCATTTGTGCGCCCTTTCCTTTGCGGAGTTCGCGATTCCCGCGAATGGATTCATCCACGCTGGATCTCATTTGTTCTGTTCAGCCGCCATTGCGGGGCACCGGCGTTCAAATACGCCCGCGGCCACGTTGCGATCTCCTGCGTTGCATTCCTTCTCTGTAAAGTTACCCTGATCGTTCAGAAATTCAGAAATCTCCTGGCTCGTTGGCTTGCTGATATTTTGCCAAGCCTGGTCAATGCATCGCTTCTCGACGGGGGTCAGATGCCAGGAGAGCGGTGGATCGGCTGCGCACGGAAGGTTGCCAACGGATGACTTAACCGCGCCGGGCGTGTAGCGAACAAGCAACCAGGTGGTTTGATATCCGCTTCCGTTGAGGAGTTTCTGGAGATCTTCACCGGCCGTTTTATCGCGGACGAGTTGTGCTTCGGAGCGGACGGTGAGCATTGTCGTTATGGGTGAAGCCAATTGGTAGTACCATTTCTTCGGAGCCTCCACATCCGCAAGAGCGTTGTCGGGGAAAGCTTCCAGCTGCAACACCAGGATTCTTTTTTTGCCCGCGCTCGGAGAAATTGGTGAGGCCGTCGTCAGGCTTGGGCGCCGGCTCGCTTCTTTCAGCCATTCGGAGAGCGTGAATATACCAGAATTGTCGAAATAACCCCCATCGCCCAGATGAACTCCGTTCGTCAGCCCGTTCGGGCGTGCTTCGGGTGAAACATAGGGAAATGCTGCCGACATGCGCGCGGCTGTTTCCAGAAAGACATCCTTGCCGGCATAGAGTTGGTGAAAGTTTCGCAGATAATGGTTGTTGCTCGATCCTTGCGTGAGAGTTTCCGGGAAATCGCTGTCGGTAAACACAGTCGGGTCGCCTGTTCGGGCATCCGTCGAGTTCAGCAGGATCACTGGCCAATCCGCGTGCGGTTCGCCCAAGCGGCGCTCCGTGCGCTCGAAGTGAGCGCTCTTCAGGAACGAGCGCTCGAGCGCCCAACCCCTGTCCGCGAGGCTCCAGCGGGTTGCGGGGCCGGGAAAGAAAACACGTCTCAAGTCCGGGTGAGTCAGTCCCCAGGCTACAGCTTCCAGGCTGGAGTCCTGGGCCCATTTTGCAGGACGCTCATCGTTCTCCGGTCCTTCCAGGCAGCGCAAATAAAACATCGTGCCAACCGAGCCACCGGAAACTCCGCTGATGGCCACGATGCTTTTTTGGAAGGCGCCACCCGGAAGCTCGGCTCTCAGGCCGCAGAGCACTTTGCTTGTCCACGCCGCCGATTGGATGCCGCCGCCCGCGGCTGCCACCACGATTACGGCCTCCGGTGCTCGCTGGAATGCTTCCGTAGGTCGCAACAGTTTGGCCGGCGGATTTGTTCGTTCGACCGTTGAAAACACGTGGTCCGAATTGCCTAACGAGGCGAGCAGGACCAACGCGATGGCCAGCGCCGCTAGGGCCGGGAATCGAAAATGATCCACAAAAAAAGCGAGGCCAGCCAGCAGGCAGTTCCAGAAGATCAAGACAAGCAAGAGATAATTCAGCACGGAATTCGGCGCGCCACCGCTATCCCATTGCTGAAGGTCGTTCAGCTCTCTAAACGTGCCGAATCCCGATAGCCAGTAGGCGAAGAGAAAAACAATCATCAGGATGGCTGCGAACCGGTGACCAGGATGCAGCACGGAGGGGTGTCCCGAGTCTGGGCCGGTTGCATAGCCCGGCCCGAGGAGCGAAGCAAGGAATCCGCTTACCGGGCCGTTGTGAGCCGCATAACTGCCAGATGCGGATTCAGAGGTTTTCCCTTGTTTGAACGAGCGAATCCAGGCTCCTCCGAAAAACCTTCGGAAAATCAAGAAAGCGGGAAAGGCAAAGACTTCGAGCGCGTCGTCGTCTTCGGGTTTCGCAAAACGCAGCGCAGCTAAGAAGGCAATCATCACGGCCAGGATGCCCGCGAGCAGTCCAGCCACCGACCAGAAAAGGAATCCGGCGAGCAGATTGTTTTCCACACGTCCGGCCGTAGTCATGAACTGCCCAATGGATACGAGAAAGCGCACATAACAGATCCCGCCGTAGATGTAGAGGAGCGCCACACTGGATGTGGTCACCCGATCCTGCGGCGCTGGCATGTTTCCCCACCCATCCGCGCGCTCTTCGCCGTAGAGCAGGATCATGAAGGCACTACTGATCGCCGCGCTGATATAGAGAAACGCCAGAAAGGAAGCAGCGCCCACCTGAACCAGCTCCAGGTCCGCGATGCCGTGAAACATCGTCGATTGAAAGGCCCACGGCAATCCGAAGCCAAGCAAGGTAAGAAAGGTCAGAGGAACGCGCATCATGTACAAGAGCAGGAATCGCCTGCGCCAGGGTTGCATGGGACCTCCTGGTAACGGGGAAGGTAAATACCGCCGATGGTAACAACGTCGGACGTTTGACACAAATTTGTGTCGAACGCTTTCAATTCGAAGGCCGGCTATTCGGAACGAGGCGGGCCGATGGCATTCTGAAGTTTCTGGAACTCTTGCATCTCGTGCTGCGCCTGCGCGGTCTTCCCCTGTTTGCGATAGAGGCCGGCAAGTCCGAAATGTGCCTGCGCGGCAAGCGAAGTATTTTTTTCAAGCTCGATTACCTTTAGCCAGGCCCGCTCGGCTGTGGCGCTGTCTCCGTCCAAAGAGGCAGCTTTGCCCAGTGAGTAGAGGGTCTCGGGCATTTCGGGTTTCAATTCATTCGATCTCTTCAGCTCCGGCAACGCGTCACGCGCTCTCCCCTGTTGGAGCAACGCTGCACCCAGCCGATAGGCGGCTTCCGCATTCCCCGGCCTCAGTTTGCCTTCCGCCCGAAACTCAGCCTCCGCCTTTGGCCATTGCGCGGAGTTTGCATAGACCTGGCCGAGTTCCAAATGCAATCCCGGCAACTCAGGCCGCAGCCGCAACGCCTCAAGATATTCCTTCTCGGCTTGCGGCATCTGGCGAAGGACGAAGTAGTTTTCGGCGAGCGCCTGGTGGGCCCGCGCGGAATCCGGGTGAGTTGCGAGCAAAGTATCAATTGCGTCCTTGGAAAGCAGGCCGCTCGCGTGTCCGAGGTAGTACAACAAATCAGGGTCGCCGGGACGCTGTGCGAGCGCCGCGGTGAAGCTCGAGACCGCCTCGGTCAACTGGTTGGTTTCGATCTGTGCGATTCCCAGCGCGTCAAGTGCGCCAACGCGTTGCAAGTGAGGAATCGCTTCCGCCGAGTAGCCCTGCGCCAGAAGCGCGTAACCGATAAGTTGGTGAGCGACAGGAAGGTCCGGGCTGAGTTCGAGCGTGCGTTTCAGAGGGGCAATCGCCGCTCCGTAATCGTGCTTCTCCATATAGGCGCTGCCCAGATTCACGAACGCATCCGCCAGGTTAGGGTCGCTTTCCGTTGCCTTGCGAAATTCCGTGATTTCCGTTTCGATCTGGTGTTGCTTGCGCGCTTCGAGGCCCGCCTGCAGATGCTGCATCGCGTCGGATGTTCCGGCTTGCCCGGTAAGCCACGCAACCAAGAAAAGATGAATCATGAGCGCTCCGGTTCGCGGACGGAAAGGAACTGGTCAGCGCGAACGTCATTGAGGATTTGTTTGGAACCCGAAGGCCAGAGGACCTCGACGGTGGCTTTTTCGGCTGAGCCCAGTCCAAAGTGCAGGCGCTTGTCGTTGGCGCACAGGTAGCTTCCGGTCGAGGTTGCGAAGCGGGTTTGGCCGTTCACATTCACGCGTACGCCGTAGCCGTCCCGATTGCTGCGCGTTCCCTGCAGGGAAATCGAAAGCCAGTGATTGTTTCCACCGCCACGGTTAAGAAGAAGAACCGGCGGACCACCGAGGCACGAGATTACAGCGTCCATGCACCCGTCGTTATTGATATCGCCAAAGGCCACTCCGCGGGCCGCCAGCGGCTTGGTGATGCCAGAATCCGCACGTTCGAAGTGCCCCTTGTGATTCAGCGCGATCAGCGGCAGCTCCTTGTAGCGCAGGGAAGCATCAATGTCCTGCACATTGTCTAGCACGTGGCCCTGTGCGACGAACAGATCCTTCCAGCCGTCATTGTCAAAATCTTCGAGGCCCACGCCCCAGCCGGAACTCATCGACGTCAGGGCGCCAAGGCCCGCTTCGAGGCTGGCGTAGTTGAAATTGCCGCCGCCCTCGTTGTGATACAGGGTGTAGATTTCGCGCGGCAACACCGTAACGAGAACGTCCGGGCGCCCATCGTTGTCGTAATCCTGAAAAACGGTGCCCATCCCCGACATGCCTTTACCGTCGGCGGTAAAGGCAACTCCGGATTCGAGCCCGCACTCCGTGAAAGTCCCGTTGCCATTGTTGTGGAAGAGATACTGCTGCATGCCGTCGTTCGCAACAAATATGTCCGTGAAGCCGTCGCCATCGTAATCCGCGAATGCCACGCCCAGGGCGCGGCCTTTCTTGGCCGCCAGGCCGGAACGCTCGGTGACATCCTCGAACGTGCCATCGCCGCGATTGTGATAGAGCAGGCAGGTTGTCGCCGGAAATGCGTTTGGCGGGCAGTAGGTATGCCAGTCGCCGCCGCAAATCTTGTTGTGATCCGCGTCCCAGTCCATGTAGCGGGTAACGAACAGGTCGAGCCTTCCGTCATTGTCGTAATCGAAAAAGCCCGCGGAGACCGACCAGCCTCCGCCCGCCACTCCGGCCTTGGCGGTCACATCCGTAAACGTTCCATCTCCGTTGTTGTGGTACAGAATATTCTTGCCGTAGCTGGTCACATACAAATCGGCATTCCCGTCGTTGTCGTAGTCGCCGACCGCCACTCCCATGCCGTAATTCCCATTCCCCGCGTTAGCCAGCCCCGCGGCTTGAGTAACATCCAGAAAGCTCCCGTCTCGGTTCTGGCGATACAGCCGGTTCCAATAACGGGGATTGCTCCGCTCGAAATTTTCCGGAACGTGCAAGCCTTCCGTGATCCGGCCACCGTTCATCAGGAATATATCGAGCAAGCCGTCGTTGTTGTAATCAAATAAGGCAACGCCGCCTGGCATCGTCTCAATCAGGAATTTGCGGGGAGTAGGGGAATTCTGCAGCAGAAAATCGATGCCGCGCAGGGGTTTCACTTCAAAGATAGGGGCGGCGGCCGCCATCGCCGCGTAATTCAGAAAATCACGGCGCGTAAGTCGGAGAGGCATCTCTTCGCAAGTCCCCTTGGGCGTGCAGTCCCGCGGCACGGCAGTAGCTGATGTCTTTTAGGATGCGCAAATAGGCTAACACGAAGCTGGGGTGCGGGGAGTCCTGCGGCAGGAAGGAAAATCGGTCGCTGCAAATCAGAGCCCCAAAATGGTGAAGCCCGGTATGGATGCCTCCTCAGCATCCATACCGGGCTCTCCTGGGGTGGTTAAAAGACGAACTTGAGTCCGAACTGGACCAATCTTGGGTTCGTGCCGGCAGCCGTGCTGGTTACCACGCCAAAGTTTGCCGACCCGACGCTGGTGTTGGGTGGTGCAAATTGCGTGCGGTTGAAGAGGTTAAAGAACTCGGTGCGGAACTCCAGTCCCAGCTTGTTATCGGGGCCGAACTGGGTTCGCTTGAACAAGGAGAAGTCAAAGTTGTTCACGCCCGAGCCGCGAAGTGTGGCATCGGTGCGCGATTCATCGCCAAAGGTGAAGTCCGCTGGGGAAACGAAGCAAGCCGTGTTGAACCACTCATTCAGTTTGTTGGAGAGTCCGCCCGCCGGAGCGCCTTTGCTGCACCCAGGAACGACGTTGGGACGCGAGCCTCCGCCGAATGAGGTGGTGTAATTCGGATTGCCGTTGGTGAATACCAAGGGGAATCCCTTCTGGAAGACGGTCACGCCGTCCACTCCCCAGCCGCTGACGAGCTTGTCCACAGCCCCGGTGGCGCTGGACATATAACGCTTGCCGTGGCCGAAAGGCAGGTCAAGAACGTAGCTGATCACGAGTCTCTGCGGCACGTCTTGCGAAGACAGGGAACGCTCGCCCTTTAGGTTGGTGAAATCCTGGATGCCGCCCGTGGCCGCTTCCAGCCAGTTGGTGAGGGTGTCTGCATTGGTGAGCAGCTTGGAGTTGGTGTACGCAACCAGCAACGAGCCGGCGCTAGCAAAGCGGCGCTCGACCGTCAGTTGCAACGAGTGATAGATACTGTCGTAGTCGCCCTGACCGCCAAGTTTCAGGCCGGTGTATTGCGGATAGGGCCGGGCCAATTGGCCCACTGTTGTCGTCGGGCCCGATAGCGCGTAAGCCGTCCCGGTGGTCGCATCGAAGAAGGGGTTGGCCACCGGCTGCAACAGTGTCACACCAGTCGCATCGCAGCGCTTGCCCGTTGCTGCGACCTGCGTGGCGCACTGCGCTGCCGCCGAAGCAAAGTAGTTGTCCCCAAGCTGGTCGATCTGCGAGTCGTAGAGCGCCAAGTGCGTGCCCTTCGAGCCCACGTAGGCCGCGGACACGAAGAAGTTCCACGGCAGGTTCCGCTGAATGTTAATGTTCCACTGTTGAATGTAGGCTGCCGGGTGGTCATGGTAATCGGCGACGGTGAAGTTCTGAACGACCTGGGTTGCATATTGCTGCGTACCCAAGACGCCCAGGCTACGTCCGACTGGCGGCACAACCACCGGGAGGAACGGAGTGTTAATCGTGTTTACCGGCACGGTGCCGTTAATCGTCCCGGTAAAGGAGGTAGTAGCGTCGTTCACGAAGTCGTTATTGGGATTCAAGCCGAAAGAAACGTAGTTGGGAACCCAGAAGATTCCATAGCCGCCGCGAATGACGGTCTTCTGATCCCAGCTATAGGCGAAGCCCAAGCGCGGAGAAACATTGTCCTTCGGAAGCGGTATGTTGGTGCGCCGGCTGGTGTTGACCAGGAAGACGTCACCCTTTAAGCCTGGCAAGCCCGGCACATTATTCAGCCCCGCGGTAACCCCCGGGTTGGCGAGCCAACTCTGGGCCGTCGGATCGAAATCCGATTGCCGGTTGTACCGCTCAGACCACGGCCCTTGCAATTCGTAGCGAAGACCAAGGTTGAGGGTGAGCTTGTTGGTGAGCCGGAAAGTGTCGTCGACGTAGAGGCCGCGATAAATTTGTTGCCCTGCAACCAACGCGGGAACGACGGCTTGACCAAAGAAGTGATTCTCTACGCTGCTCGGGTTGTCTGCAAAGCCGAGCATGAAGTCAGCAAAGCTGAACTGGCTGAAGCAGGAGAGTCCGGCCCCGCAAAACGCGAAGGCTCCGCTGCCGACGTTGGTCTGTGCGTAGTTGTCGCGCCCGATTTCCAATTGGAAGCCGAGCTTGACTGTGTGGCGGCCGCGCACGAGGGTGACGTTTGGACCGAAATTGAATTGCGTGTTACGGTCCGTGATGAAGCTCTGGCCCTGAGAGCACGTGATGTTGTCGGCAAAGTTGAAAATGCACGGCGTTGGCGGCGTTCTGGCGCCGGAGGGAATGGCGGCATTGTACTGCGCCGGCCATCCAATGGTGGTCAGGTCGAACCCGGAGTTTTTCGGCGCGCGGTCATAAGCAAAGCGGCTGAGGCTGGCGTTTATGCCAACGATCGTGTTTGGCGTTACCGTCCAGCTGTAACCGAGAGCAGGCGCGCTGCTGTCATACTTTTCCGCGCAGCGGTCCGCGCACAAGCCCGTACCCAGAGGATCGACCGGCAAATCCAGCACGTTCCAATAGGTGTAGCGGAAGAAGATATGCTGGTTATTGGTAATGGCATGATCGAGGCGCCCAACCACCTGATTCTGGTTTCCGCCTCCGCTGGTGGCTGTCGTGTAGTTATTCGTGAAAAAGTTGTTGCCAATCGTCCCGGGAGTTCCGGTTCCCGTGGCTGCCGGGAAAAACTTTAACAGCGCGAGAGACGTCGGATTGAGGCGGGCGGTGGGAATAATGTTGCCAGCGAATGGGGTAGCCGCACCAGCGTAGTTGGGGCAAGCAACTGCAGTTGCAACTGTGCCGCCGCAGGGGTCATAGATTTGGTCAACAGATTGTCCGGCGGCGTTCTTGTCGGCGCAGATTCCACCGGGGCCCGTGAAGCCGGTTTTGCAGAGGGAAGAAAAGTCGCCGCCCGCAAAGTTTGATTCCGTCTTGGGATCAGGAACGGTGGTGGTGAAGGCGGACCCGGTGCGCAGCCGGAAACCTTCCCAGCTGAAGAACCAGAACGTTTTGTCGCGTCCATCGTAAACGTGCGGAATGATCAGCGGTCCGCCCGCATTCGCTCCAAACTGGTTCTGCGTAAAGGGAGGCCTCTTTTGACCGGCCTTGTTCAGGAAGAAGTCGTTGGCATCCAGCACCTTGTTGCGCAGGTATTCGTAGGCAGCTCCGTGCAAGCCATTGCTGCCCGATTTCGTGCTCAGGTTGATGACGCCGCCGGAGAACTTGCCCCAATCCGCTCCCAGGTTGCTGGTCTGCACTTTGAACTCTTGAATGGAGTCTTGTGTGGGAATGACGACCGGCAGGTTGATGTAGCCGATATTGAGCGGCTGACCGTCGAGATATTCGGCGCTTTCGTTTCCGAACGAGCCGTTCACCTGATAGTTGCCCCAGCCAAAGGGGTTCACGCCAACGGGCGTGCCGCCGGAGCTGCCCTGGGGAACAACCGCGGGGGCGAGGGTGATCAGGTTGAAAACGTTGCGGCCGTTCAAAGGCAGCTCATTGGCCTTGCGCTCCTCAACCACTTGCCCAATGGAAGACGTTTCCGCTTGCAGAAGCGGCGTCTCGGCGGTGACCTCGATAGTCTGATTGACGTCGCCTACCTGCAGGGCGATATCAATGCGAACTGACTGTCCCACTTCCACAATGATTTCTGGACGGGTGACCCGCTTGAACCCGGTCTTTTCCGCCACGATGCCGTAGCGGCCTGGCAACAGGTTCACGAAGTCGTATAAACCATCAGCCCCCGATTGGGCCACTCTCTTTTCGGTCGTACCCAAGTTGGTCAGGGTCACCTGGGCATCGGCAATTGCCGCGCCCGAGGCATCCGAAACCGTCCCGGCAATCGATCCGTACGTCGTCTGGGCGGCGGCTGGTTCACCAAAAAGACCCGCGACGCAAAGGCAAAGTGTCAACTGCAACGCAACCAATACAGCTAAACGCCAGTTTTTCATCCCCAACGCTCCTCGTTTTCACGATTCACTGCGTGTCCTCACCGCTCGCCATCGACACACCAAAGCCGTGAAGCTCCGTTTGAATGGACCCCTACTGCACACCATGCCCTCGACAAGATTGTGTTCTGCCAACTAGTACGAAAAGATTAGGGAATGTGTACCAACCACGGACGAATGTGGCCGGGAACCTGGCAGGTACTGGTCCTACTCGCGGACACACCCAGGCAATTGTTCGAAAGGAAAACGCGGGATTTGTGAGATTCCACCCGGCAGGGTCTAGGGATGATTGGCCTGATTACGGAGCAGGGCGTACAAAAACGGCTTACTCGTGGGCTTGTGGCTCCCGCCGCGAGGTTCCACGGTCACGAATACGGCGTCGATCTCCGTCAGTTGCTTGGGATCGTCAAACCGCATCACCCATCGCCGGTTGGTTTCGTTGTCCATATAAAGGATGCCCAGATTCATGGGGGTGGCAGACTCTCCCTGCGGCGCCTCACGCTGGCCCCAGACCTGGAACGTGCTGGCATTTACGACCCCGGGCTGGTGGTCGAGGTCGAACGCATAAAAGATAAGAGATTTGCCCTGGGTATAGAAAACGCGGCCAAAAGGCTTCTGGGTGCGGCTGCTGCCATCCACGTCAAACACGTCCGCGATGTAGAGCTTTCTGGCGCCCATCAACTCTCGGATATCCCGGTCGGAAGTGAGATATTGCTCGGCATCCTTCAGGCGGCGATCCTGGTCGCGATTCTTCGCTGTCAGGTCTTCAATCTTGGATTCCAGGAAAGCGGTTCGCAGCGACGTCTTGTCGCGTTCAGAGCGCAGGCTCGCTAACTCGGCTTGATTATTGCCGTAGGCAAGGGTCGTGGCCTGCAGCTTGGCGTTCAATTCGTCACGTTGTTGAGTCAGCTCCTTCAGCTGCGACTCCGACTGACTGCTCTCTACTGTCAGATCGTTCGCACGAGTTTCCAGCGCGCGCAACGACGCGCGGAGCTTGGCCAGCGCCAGTTCCTTCTCGGCGTTATCGGACTGCAACTGGGCCAGCCTTTTTTCCTGGGCGGCCAGCGATTCGTCGGCAACTCTCTTCTGCTCCGAAAGCTGGCGGTATTGCTCCTCCAAAGCAGGAGCGTTCTGAGTAACGATGGCCGGTGGATGTATTCGTGTGCCCAGGTGATATGCACCGGACGCCACAGCCAGCAACACGCCGGCCGCAATGGCCATCCCAGCAAGCGCGCGCGCCTTACCTGTTAGCGGACTATGTTGCTGAATCGTTGAATGCGAAGGGTCTTTTTTCTCAGGCAAACTCTGCTGCTGGCCGCGAATGCTCATCCAGAGCCGTTCGCGTGCTGCCGAGTCATCCCAGACCACCCGTTCAGGTCTTGCCAGATACCCCTCGGCAAGCGTAGGAATTCCTTCCGTGTTCAAAATCCGGTATTGCGCGAACGCCTCCCGGCAGGACTCGCAATCTTCCAGGTGGATCCGCAATTCGGACAATTCCAGCGGGGCAAGGCTGCCCGAGGCCGCCAAAGCGCAAAGCTCCTTAAATTTCTCGTGTTCTTCGCCGCCGTCTTGGAACCTTAGCATTGTTTCGTTTCCCGAAGCCTCTGCACAAACGCGCTCTTACGCAGGCGCTCCAATCCGCGGTACAAATGATGCCGCGTATTTCCCAGGGGTTGGTTCAGTTTGCGGCTAATTTCCCGCAAGTCAAATCCCTCGAAATAGAACAACTCCAGAGTGACACGCTGGCTCTCCGGCAGCTCGTCAAATGCCTTCTCCAGTTGGATTCGGTTCAGTTTCGCACCGATCTCGCGGTCCAGGTCCGTCTCTCCCAACAATGTATCGTCAAGTGAGCCCGTGTCTGTACCAACATAAAATCCTCTGCGTGCCAAATGAGCCCTGCGGTCCAGCGCTCGATGCAGCGCAATCTGGAGGACCCAGTTCTTTACCGTTCCCTTTGCCCCATCATAAAGGAAGCACTTCCTGTATAAATGGAAAAAGGACTCCTGAACCACATCTTCGGCTTCGCCCCGGTCACGGACTACCCCGAGGGCAATTCTAAAGACCAGACGGGCATACCGGTCAAACAAAATTTCCAGGGCCGTCGCATCGTTTCTTTGCAGGCGAAGCATGGCTTCGTCATCGCTGGCTAGACGGAGTTCTGTGAGTTCTGGCGGTGAGGTAGGTCGCGCCTGGCTCCGGGCCAGGGCAACGGGCAGCGTCAGCGCACGTCGTTGCGGCGAAGTACTCATGGCTTGATCCCTATTGGACGGCCTGTTGGCGATGCCAGCGATAATAGGACCGTGGCATCGGTGAACTCCCCCGACGAAGCCCCGATGGTTTCAAGACAATACACCAACATACGGGCCGAAGAGAAGAATTTTCGATACAGGCGAGTATCATTGTTTCTGGTACAAGGTTGGCTCAGGGGACGTATAAACATTAATAGGAAAAGGCTGCCTGCCAGGACACCTAGAACAGGAATTTCAGCCCAAACTGCACCAGCCTCGGATTCGTCCCTGTCGCCGTACTCGTCACCACCCCAAAATTCGGGTTGTTTGCCGTGCAGCAGACCGTGTTTGGCGGCGCGAACTGCGTCCTGTTGAAGATGTTGAAGAACTCCGTCCGGAACTCCAGCCCCAGCCGTTCATTACTTCCAAACCGTGCCCTCTTAAAGACTGCAAAATCAAAGTTACTGATCCCTTGTGCTCGTAGCCGGGGGTCTACCCGCGGCTCGTTCCCAAACATAAAATCGGGCGGCGCCGTCAAACACGCTGTATTGAACCATTCCGCAATTCGCGGGATGGAACCGTCAGCGCCGCACCCCCCAACCACGTTCGGCCGCGAGCCGCCCCCAAACAGCGTCGTGCCATTCACCTGGCCGTTGGTAAAGACCAGCGGGAAGCCTCGCTGAAAAATCGTTACGCCGTCGACGCCCCATCCGCCCACGATTTTGTCCATCCATCCCTGTGCACCCGACAGATATCTTTTGCCTTTGCCAAACGGAAGGTCCAGAACGTAGCTGAAGACCAGGCGCTGCGGAACGTCCTGCGAAGACAAGGAGCGCTCTCCCCGCAAATTGTTGTTGTCCTGAATGCTTCCCACGCCCGGTTCCACCCAGGCCGTCAGCGTATCCGTATCACTGATCAGCTTCGCATTGGTATACGCAACCAGCAGCGAGCCGGCATCTGCAAAACGCCGTTGCACCGTCAGCTGAAACGAGTGGTAAATGCTGTCGTACGATCCCTGGCCGGCAAGCTGCACGCCGGTGTATTGGGGGTATGGCCGTAGAAGCTGTCCCACTGTCGTCGTTGGGCCCGCAAGCGCCAATGCCTGTCCATTGATAAAAAATGGATTTGGCGTTGCTTGCACCAACATCACATTTTGTCGCGGGTTCGGAAGCGAAGGATTCACCTGCGCGGCCGCCTGCGCAAGCAATGTGTCCGATATCTGATTGATCTGTTGCGAAAACTGTGCCAGATGGGTTCCGCGCGAGCCCACATAAGCGGCGGATACGAAAAACCCCGCGGGGAGCTCATGCTGCACATCCACGTTCCACTGCTGGACGTATCCCTCGGGGTGGTTCCCGGGATTCACCTCCAGAATGGACTGCACCACCTGCGTCAGGAACTGCTGAGTGCCCCTTGTGCCCAGGCTTCGTCCAGGCGGTTGCGCAATCCCTGCAGGGAAGGGCAGTGCAATGGTGTTGACGGGGTGAGTTCCATCCACTGTCCCCGTATAAGTTGTCGCTCCGCCGTTGACCATGTCGTTCAACGGATTCAGGCTGAACGACACGTAATCCGGTATCCAGAAAATTCCGTAACCGCTGCGGACCACGGTCTTCGAATCGATGCTGTAGGCAAAACCAATCCGTGGAGAGAAATCCAACTTCTTCAGCGGAAGATTATTGCGGTTGCCGGGGCTGACCAGAAAAGCGTCCCCAAGTACCGGAGGCGAGCCCGCGGGAAGGAGCTGCGTCAGGTAGTTCGTTGCCTTCGGGTCGAAATACGACAAGCGGTTGAAGCGTTCCGACCACGGCCCCTGCAGGTCATAACGCAGGCCCAGATTCAGGGTGAGCTTGCGCGTGGCGCGCCAGGAGTCGTCAAAATACAACGCGCGATAAATCTGCTGGCCCGCCGTGAAGGAAGGAACCACCGCTTGAGCGAAGAAATGATTTTCAAGATTATTGAAATTGTCGGCATACCCCAGCAGAAAATCAGCAAACCCAAGCCCCGTCCCGGAAACACCGGGAAGGGAAGTGAAGCACGCCTGGCCGGACACGCAAAAATCAAATGCGCCGCTCGCAATATTCGATTGCGAGTAGTTGTCCCGCCCGACTTCCAGCTGAAGACCGAAATGAAATTGATGGTGGCCTCGCAACATCGAGAGGCTCGGCGACACGTAAAACTGAGTATTGCGGTCCTGAATGAAGCTCTGGCCCTGGGTGCACATGATGTTGTCCGCGAAGTTGGCCACGCAGGGCGTCGGCGGTGTGCGCATCTGGGCGGGCACGGACTGGTTATAACTTGCCGGCCAGCCGATGGAAGTCAGATCGAAATCCGTGTTTTTCGGGCTCCGGTTATACGTGAACCGGCTGACGCTGGCATTGAGTCCCAATACCGTTGTCGGTGTGACGTTGTAGGTATATCCCGAGGCAGTCGCATAGGTGTGATAGTCCTCGGCGCAGCGGTCGGCGCAAAGTCCGGTTCCCAGCGGATCGATCGGCAAATCCAGAACGTGCCAATAATTAAAGCGCAAGAACAGCCGCTGTTTGCCGGTGATGCTGTGGTCTAGGCGTCCGACGAACTGATTGTGATCCCCGCCTGTGGGCGCGGCGGTGGTGAAATTGTTCGTCGTCGCACTGGGGTTCGTCGGCGCAGGCCAAAGATTCAGAAGTTTTTGGGAAGTAAAATTTATGCGATCCTTGGGAATTATGTTGTTCAGGAACGGCGTCGGAGTGGCGGCGCTTCCCGGACAAGCGCCCAGCGCGTTCACGCTTCCTCCACAAGGGTCGTAAATCTGATCAATCACCACTGGCTTGCCGTTCGCGTCCACGCCTCGATCGTTGCAAATACCCGCCGTGAAGCCCGATTTGCAGATTTCCGAAAAAATGCCCGCTCTTTCGTTTTTGTCCGGAACCGTAGCCGTGAAGGGTTCGCTCGTCCGCAACCGGAATCCCTCTCCGCTGGCGAACCAGAACGTCTTGTTCTTGCCTCCAAAGTGAGGAATATTCAATGGTCCGCCGGCATTTGCCCCGAACTGGTTCTGCACCCAGGGAGGTCTTGGCCGGCCAACCGCATTCAAAAAGAAATCGTTCGCGTTAAAGATCTTGTTTCGCAGGTACTCGTAAGCCTCGCCGTGGATGGAGCTCGCACCCGCCTTGGTGCTCAGATTGGTTACGCCACCCGAAAACTTGCCCCATTCCGGGCCCAAATTGCTGGTCTGCACGCGAAATTCCTGGATCGAGTCTTGCGTTGGAATCAGGATGGGCAGATTGATGTAGCCGATGTTCAGCGGCTGGCCGTCCAGAAATTCAACGCTCTCATTCCCAAACGATCCGTTCACCTGGTAGTTGCCCCACCCAAACGGATTCACGCCGACCGGTGTGCCGGTGGAACTCCCCTGTGGCACGACCGAGGCGGCCAATTCGATCAGGTTGAATACGTTGCGGCCGTTCAGAGGCAACTCATTCACCTTCCGCTGCTCCACCACCGTGCCTATCGTCGAAGATTCCGTGTCCAACGGCGCCACTCCGCCCCTCACCGTCACGCTTTCCGACGCCGAGCCCAGCACCATCTCAAAGTTAATTTCCAGTGCGTCCTGCACGTGGAGAACGAGGTCGGATTTGATAACCGCCTTGAAACCAACTTTTTCTACTTCGATCCGGTACGTACCCGGCGGAAGGTCGGTCACATAGTAACTTCCCGTCGCATTCGTAACCGTCTCGTAGTGGACGCGCGTTCCGGTGTTGATCGCCGCTACCAGCGCATTCGGGACAACACCTTTGCTCGAGTCGGTAATTCGCCCCGTCAGTGAGGCATTTGAGGATTGCGCATTCAGGGAAGAAGCAAAAAAAAGAGATATACCGCCGACTGCGATAGTGAACAGGAGCGCCAGCGAGAGCAGTCTATAAACGATACGCGAAGCCAAAACCATCCGGAGAGGTACCTCAATCCTTCAGCGCTCGCCTCGACTGGCTGGATCGTTAACTCTCTTGTATCAGTTATTTAAATGATGTCAAGAAGTTGGCACCGCGGCCGGCTGACTGTTGCAACCGCCGTTCGACTGCCTGTTCTAATTAGCGGGAATCGTGTTAAATTTCAAGGAGAGCGCCCGTAGCTCAGCTGGATAGAGCATCGGACTTCTAATCCGAGGGTCGCGTGTTCGAATCACGCCGGGCGCGCCACTTTTCTTTGTGGCGGATAAAAGCTCAATCCAATTCCTTGCAGTGTCGCAAGTCCTGCCTTCCCAACAACCTGGAGACGATTCGTCGACGGAATTAGTGTTGCACAATCTTTCCGCCAGTAACCTTAATATATGCAGTCAAACGAAACGGGGGCATTCCTCGCGACTGAGTCGCAAAGAATGCCCCCACAGGCGGAAGACGGACTGGTAAGCCGCCTCAAGCGGCCCGTTTTATGCCTTAGCCGGCGCGGTCATGTCGACCGGGGGAACAGCGGCGCTCTGCGACGCCTGCACCGAACGCTTGGCCAACGGTTTTAGCCAGAGCAACGCCATGAATGCTGCGATCAAATCGCAAACGATCATGGCCCAAAACACTTTGTTCCAGGAACCTGTCTTGGCAAAAAGCCAAGCCGCCCCGGGACCCGCGAACGCAGCAGCCAATCCCTTGGCGGTGTAAACGACTCCGTAGTTTGTGGTGGCCCACTTGTTTCCGTACAGGTCGCCGGTGATTGCCGGGAACAACGAAAAAATATTGCCCCAGGCAAAGAAACAAAGTCCCGACAGAGCAACGAACCAGACCGGATGACCGATCATTTGGAGCAAGGCAAACACAGCGCCTGCTTCCAGGATGAACGAGCAGAAGATAGCGTTCTCCCGGCCGATGTGGTCCGAAACCCAGCCCCAGAAAGGTCGGGTCAACCCGTTCAACAGCCGGTCCACCGTGATCGCCATCACAAGCGCGGTCATCCCCCACGCTATGACGACATTGTCCACGTGGTAGCTCGACGCCATCGGGTTCAGTTGCGCCGTAACCACCAGACCACCGAACGCCAGCATCGTCATCATCATGTAGATCACGTAGAACGATGGCTGACGCAGCATCTGGAACGGTGTCAAGTTGACGGTTGAAGTGTTGATCTTGGCTCTGATTTTTGCTGATTTTTCAGCCCAGTTGGGCGGGGTCCATCCCACCGGCGGCCGCGCCAAGAACAACGCGCAAGCCAGAACAACGACTCCCTGGATGATGCCCCAAACCACGAAGGTATGCTGGTAGCCGGAGATTTTCAGCATATTGGCCACGGGCGTGATCGTACTTGCGGTGCCAATGCCGTAAGCCCCTGCGGTCAGGCCTACGCAGAGACCGCGATGGTCGGGAAACCATTTCAGCGCGTTTCCGATGGACCCGCCATAGACGATACCTGCGCCAATGCCACCCACGGCATACCAAATGTACAGCTGGGTTATGGTCTCGGCATAACCGGAGCCGACCCAGCCGAGTGCCACGAATATCGAGCCAATTCCCAGCATCAGGCGCGGGCCGATGATGTCGACCAGATATCCTTCAAACGGAACAAGCCACGTTTCCAGGAAAATAAACAACGTGAATGTCCACTGGACGGCGACCAGCGAGACGTGCAAGTGGGCCTGGATGGGTTTGGTGAATAGCGTCCATGCGTATTGCAAATTGGCGATCGCCATCATCGCGATAATTCCGGCGATCAATTGGACCCAGCGATTGACGATACGAGAGGGATGAATTAGAGCTTCTGGCGTAGCAGCCATTGACTAACCTCCATTTGGACTTCAGCGGAAGCAGTGCACGAACCAGTCCCCAATTTACCTGCGAGGCCGTCCAGAGAGCCCACATCTCCATGGCGCGGTGCAAAGCCGGAGATTCTTCGCTTTCCCCACATCGATCTCTCTCCCGAAGCGATCGACGTCAACGTGTGTGACGTACGCAGAGCTTGTCTTCTGGTTTTAGCGAATCATCCCGAACCAACTGCCGCAGGAAAATCCTTGGCGGCGAATTGCTGCGTTTTACCCCTTCAACCGCAGCGCTGCGCCCCCAACTCCGCCCAGCAGACCCTTCCTCGAACCGTGTTAAACTGGTCCGGTGAGTGAACCACTTTGCGGCGGGACGGAATCTAGCACCGTCCCCACAGGCTGTCAAGAAGAGATTCCTTGCATCCGTGTAAGCTATTTTTCGCATTCCATTCCCGTGATGCGCACCGCCCGGGTGGTGGGGTGCCCAATCCAGAGGGACATGGCTGATGTCTGAAGGCATCGAAGCGCAGATCAAAGATTTTGCGTCCCGCCTCGACCACCTGATTCGCCGCGGACACCAGGTTCGCGATGCTTTGGCGAAGGACTCCTCAAATCCATCCGCAATTGTCGCTGCGCGCGCCTGGCAGGAAGAATGCGGCGTGGCCGTCAATCAATTGTCCGGGAACAGCAAGGCGCACTGGCTTGCACGCTCTTTCAGCGAAGCGTTTCTGATGCGGTCGGCCAGTGGCAACGCCACGGTAGGAGCCGCGCCGCAAGAGATTGTGCAGCGGTTGCTCGACGTCCTCGCGCAGGCCGTCACCGCCCTTACCCGGGAGGACGGCGGCCCCGTAATTATTGCGTCCGAGGATGTACCGCCACGCCGCTTCGAGTTTGTCCATAACACCGAACTGCGCCGGGTTCTCGAGCAGGCGTTCACCGACAGCCGGCGCGCGCTGGAACAAGGCGAATACGATGTCGCGATGCGCACCTCTTGCGGGATTCTGGAAGCAATCGTGACCGACGCGCTGGAACACAAAGGCCCGGGAGAATTGGCGGCTTCTGGAGTCCCAGCAGGGAAGATGGCCGATTGGTCTTTTAGTGAGCGGCTCGCAATTGCAGAGAAAGCTGGTCTGATTCGTGGTGGCTGCGCTCGACTGCCGGCAGCCGCACGCGCTTATCGAGATCACGGCGACAACGGCAACGACGTTCCGATTTCCGAGCGCGATGCGAAATTAGCGGGGCAAGTTTTGAATGTCATTATGAGGGATCTGAATCCCGGCAGGTAGAACCGGGCCCACCGAAATCGCTTCACCAATTTTTTTCTTAGTCTTCCAGGTCCTGCCGGAACACCGGCTGTGAGGGATCCAGGCTGCCGTCAATCACCGCGATGCGCATATCTTCGAAAGCCTGGGTCGCCTCCGCCAGCGTAGCGTATCCCCGCTCCCGCTGCAGCGCCCCACTGGCTGAATAAATCAGCGTGTAATACCGCCCTGATGCGTACTGCATCTCCAGGAGCTTGTTTGGAACGTCAGGGTCGCCGGTCTGTCCCAGCACATCCATAAGCGCGACAGTCCACTGGCGATCTTTCGGGTCTCTGACGACCTCGCGCTCGACGTACTGCCACTCGTCCATGCTCCAAAGAGGCATATCTATCCAAGAAGGTCGGCGAGCGCCCGCGCGACCTGCGAGCCGGTGAACGGCTTCGGTATCAGCAAAACTTTTTGCGCATTCCGCGAAGTGAGGCTTGCGTCGGCCTTCTCCGGCGTATCGCTGATAATCACGATGGGAAGCTCAGCGTAATCCGGATTGTGGCGCACGAGGTCAAACAGGGATTCGCTCATATCGAATGTGGAACAGTCCAGCACGAGCGCGTCCGCCTTCAAATCACGAATCAGGTCGTTGACCGTATCCGTAAAACCTTCGGCGAAAACTTCGTGTCCGTGGTCGCGCAGCGCAAACGTCAGCAACTGCGCGATCTCCGGCGTGTCGTCAATCAGCAGAATGCGTTTCGGCAATGCGCTAGCCCTTGCCGGTGCCGGGCAGCCGCGGCTTCTTGGCGGCGCAGGGCTCCAGGTCCAGAACCCACACGCGCCCGCCCGCGGTGTAGTAAGCCCGTTTGTCGTTTTCGAACATCGCGCCCCAGGCTTCGAGTGTGCGCATGGCGAAGGTGATGCCTTCGAAGTTGTTGCGCAAGTGGCCGAAGACTTCGTTGGTGTGCCAGTTGTCGGTGAGGATGGCATCGCCCGCGTGCACTTTCATCACGGTGTAAAAGCGGTCGTGCGCAGCCTCGTCGCGGACTTCGCGTGTCGAGCCGCGCTTTTTGCCTTCCGTGACGACATAGCTCTCCTGCCCGGAGGCGGCAGAAGGAGAAACGTTAACGGACATCGCGTCCTTGGTGTTAGGTGTGTTGGTGCTCATAGTGTTTGCGCCACCGCCTCGGCTTCCGCCGCTGCCGCCATGTTGACCTGGTTCTTTGGATCCGCGGCCTTGATCAAAGCTTCGGGAAGTTGCACGCCCATCATTCCCCATTGCTGGTTGGCGAACTTCTGCAAGTTGGCGATGTGCTCGGCGTGCAGGTGGCCGAATCTTCCCTGCAGTTTCAGATACTCGGCAACCGGCCGCATCGTTTGCGGGCGGAAGCTGTAATCGTACTCGCGCTTTTCCGGGTTCCATTCCCACATCGGATAGAGTCCGCATTCCACGACTAGGCGGCCAAGATCGATCGAGCGCGGCGTCTCGTACACGAAGCCCTTCTGGCAGGGAGTGTAGATCATCAGGTACGCGGCGCCCTTGTGGTTCAGTCCCTTGCGCACTTTGTTCATCAGGTCGATGGGATAGCCCACGCTGGCGGTGGCGACGTAACAATGCGGGTGGCCGGCGGCCATCATGCGCGCGAGGTCCTTCGGATACAACGTCTTCGCTTCCGGCACCTTCGGGCCCGGCGGCGAAAACGTCGTCATGCCGCCGTAGGGCGTGCGCGACGAAGCCTGAATACCCGTGTTCGCATACTGCTCGTTGTCGTAGCAGATGATCAGGCAATCGTGATTGCGATAGAGCGCTCCAGAGATGGAGGCCAAGCCGATGTCCGAAGCGCTGCCGTCGCCGGCTTCGCAAATGACATTCGGGAACGTGCCCTTATACTTGCCTTTGCGAATCATCGCTTCGTACGCCGCGGCGACACCTGCGGTGAAGCTGCCGGCGCTGCCGATCTGCGTGTGCGCCCAGGGCACGTTGTAAGGCGTACAGAGATACGAACTGTTCGCGACGTACATACATCCCGTCGGCCCAACGAGAATCGTGTTATCGCCAGAGGCCTTGCTAGTCATGCGGTATTGAATTGACGGCCCGCAGCCGGCGCATGTGCGATGGCCGGGGACGAACGGTTCGGAAGCGGGGAGGTCCGGATTGTAAAAACGCGCGCCCTGATTCGGGTTGCCGAGAATCGGAAGAGTTTGACGCTGAACTTCAATAGCTGGCATATCGATTCCTCCTGAAATTCTTTTCTGAAATCTTTTTCAAGCCTTGCAAATTCCTGACTGCGCGGACGGCCCGGAAGGGCTTCTCTACTCTTCGAAACCTACCCAGTGGGTGCGCTTTTCGATCTTGCCGCGCTTTTGCGCATCGATCATTTTCTGGGCCATCCAATAGAACTCTTTCAGAACGATGGCCTCGCCGCCCATTCCGGCCATGAACGACATGATCAGCGGACGCTTCGGGCTCTCGTAGAGAGCCGCGGCAGCTTCCGCGTAGAGCGAACCGCCGCTGCTGACGCTGCCGAGGCCCATGTTGGTTTCGATGACGCCGACAACTTTGAACCGGCTGAGCGTTTCGCAAACGCGCTCCGTCGGATAGGGCCGGATGGTGCGCAGGCGAACCATGCCGACCTTCATGCCTTTTTCCCGCATGTGGTTGATGGCGAAACGCGCGGTGACGGCGTGGCCGCCCTGGAGGAAGAACACGATCTCTGCATCTTCGGTTTTGTATTCCTCCAGCCACGCATCGTAGCGCCGGCCGAAGATGCGCGCGAATTCTTCGTGAATTTCCTCGATGACCGGCATGCATCCTTCCATGGCACGCGCACGCTCCAGTTGCAGCGGAGGGCCCTGTTCCGGCATGATCTGCGGGCCGTGCGAAACCGGGCGGCGCGGATCGAGCGGATACGGATGCTTGTACGGCGGCAGGAATTCTTTCACCTGGCCGGGGTCGGGCAAATCCACGTCGCTGGTGATGTGCGAGACGAAGAAGCCGTCCTGGCAAACCATCTGCGGCAAAAGCACCCGGCGATCTTCGCCGATACGATACGCCATCAAGTGATTGTCGAACGCTTCCTGCGCATCGCAGGACCAGCCCATGATCCAGCCCATGTCGCGCGTCGAGAGCGCATCGGTGTGCTCGGAGCCGAAGTCGCCCGGCGGATCGAGCGTGCGGTCGGCAATCATCATCTGCACCGGCATGCGGCTGCCCGAGATGGGTGAGTACAGTTCGTAGGCGAACTGCACGCCGACGCCGGAGCTTCCGGTGAAAACGCGCGCACCGCTGGACGAAGCGCCGTGAGCGATACTCAGTTGCGAGTGTTCGCTGTCCGCGACGATGTACTCGGCATCGAGTTCGCCGTTGGCGACCATCTGCGCCAGCGCCATCATCGTTGCGGTGTAGGGGCGAATCGGGTACGCGGTGATAACGTCGACGTCGGCGTACTTCGCCGCCTGCGCCGCGGCCACGCAACCGTTGATGCGAACGGTTTTTCCTTTGATTGATCCCGTAGCTGTTGCCATGTTAGAGCTCCTTCGCCGGACGGCTGGCCAGATTTGCCAGTTCCTGCGCCTGGCGGCCGTGCAAACCGGGTGTAATCGCGAATGCCGTATCCATGCGGACGACGCCCGCGTCGAAGTCCAGTTCGGGCACGCCCTCGAGGCAACCGGTCGGGCATTCTTCAATGCAGACGCGGCAGCCCTTGCAGTAATCCACGAGGATTTTGTAGAGGCCGTTGGAACGGTCGGAGCGCGCGATGCACGGCTCCGGGCACACGAGGTAACAGTTGTCGCAAGCGTTGCAGGTGCCGCAACTGAAGCAGCGGCCGGCTTCTTCGACGGCTTGTTCCTCGGTGAACGCCAGGATGACCTCGTCCTGCGTCTTTTTGCGGCTGGTTGGATTCAACATGTCCTGCTTGACCCGTGGGAAGTGCGGGAAATAGGTCATGTTCATGCGGTTGAGGTCCACGATGACGTCGATGGCGATTTTGCGTGGTTCAAGCGCCTCGCCGCGCAGGGCCTTGTCCAGGTTGAAAGCAACGCGCTTGCCGTCGCCCACCGCATTTACGACCATCAGCGGCTGGCCGGAACCCAACTGCACGATGTCGCCGGCGGCAAAGAAGTTGGTGTCGCCGAGACGCCCGAATCGGTCGATCTTGATCGTGCCGCGTTCGGTTTTGAATTCGGCGGGCAACCACGCGAGTGACGCATGCTGGCCGACGGCGATGATCACGTTGTCGACGGCGAACTTCTCCGCGGCCACGTCTTTGTTGATGGTAATTGGCGAAGCGTTAATCGCGCCGGAGAATTTCGCCGGGTGGAGTTGCAGCGCTTCCACTTTGCCGTTGCCGAGCACCGCGGTCACGGCTTTCCCGTGAATCAGCTCCACGCCCTCTTCCAGCATGTCGTGGAGATCCTCGGGCACACACGGCATTTCCTTCGGATTGCCTTCGACGGTAATCATGGTCACTTCGACCGCGCCTTGGCGCAACGCTTCGCGCGCGCAGTCGATGGCGGTGTTACCGCCACCGATGACCGCGACGCGAGCGCCCAGTTTCACCTTCGAAGTGCCCATGCCGATGTCGCGCAGGAAGGGCAAACCATAGATCACGCCTGCTTTGTTTTCGCCTTCAGCGCGAACACTGTTGGGTTCGGTAAGACCGACGGCCAGGACGACGGCGTCGTAATCTTTTTTCAGGCTGTCCCAGGAAACATCCTTGCCGACTTCGGTGTTGGTCTTGATGGCGATGCCGAGTTCGATGAGACGCTCGATTTCGCGATCGAGAACGTCCTGCGGCAGAACCCAGTCTGGGATGCCGCCGCGATTGAGGCCGCCAGCCTTGGGCGATTTTTCAAGGATGGTGACTTTGTAACCGAGCCGCGCGAGCTGATACGCCGCGCTATGGCCTGCGGGACCCGAACCGACAACGGCGACTTTCTTGCCGTTGGGTTTTCCCGGTTTTACGACGTCGCGCTGCAGCGCCTGGCCGAGATCGCCAAGAAACCGTTCCACGGCGCGAATCGAAATGGCTTCGTCGTACTGCCCGCGGTTGCACGCCGTCTCGCACGGGTGGTAACACACGCGCCCCGTGACCGAGGGAAACGGCATGTCTTCCTTGATGAGCGCATACGCGTCCAGATACTTTCCTCGCTTCACCAGGTCGAGGTAACCCTGAATTTTTTCGTTCGTTCCGCAAGCGTTGTTGCAGGGCGGCAACTTGTCGCGGTACACCGGCCGGATCGAACGCCAGTTGCCGGTGGGGAACAAGTCCTGCCCCTTTTCCTGCGTTGGCGCAGGCGTGATGCCTGCGAAGGGTACGGTCAGCCATTCGGGAATGCGTGTGCCTTTTGTGGACATGGGTTCCTTCCTAAGCCGCCACTGGATTCAGCGGCAGGATGTGCAATTCGTGAAGCGCCAGCTCGAAAGCCTTTTGATTCGCGATCATCGGTTGAATCGTCTCCATCTTGACGATACCCGTCGTTTTCACCACCGCGGCAATCAGCGGGGCCGCGATATCCGGCGCGATCGCCTTGCTGCGTTCGGCCGCGCCCTCCGTCGACAGCCGGTCGAGACCCAACTGCCCCAAACGGTAGTAAAGCCACTTGTGATCGGCCAGCTTTGCCGCATCCACACAAACCAGTTGCGCCAACCGGTCGGCGCCGGGCACGAATCGCATCATGTACTCCGGCGTGTAGTGCGTGTTGATCACCAGCGTTCCGCCCGGGGGCATCCCGCGCATGTAATCCCAGCCCTTCACCATCGTGCCTTCGACGAGCACGACGATGTTCGGGTGATCGTTTTCGTAGGTGAGCTCGTTTTCGAGCACCGTGTCGCTCACGCGGCAATACTTGCGCGTCGGACAGTTGGTGCGATCGGGATTGTCCACGTAGTTTTCCATCGACTGCGCGTGCTTGCCCTCTTTCCGGGCAGACGCGGAGATGGAGTTCACGATGTCGCGGCCTTCTTTGTCCATGATGATGCCGCGCGTCCAGACAGAAAGTTCCGTATAGCTCATGTTCAACCCTCTTCAGTATTTCGTTGAAGTAAACACATCTCTGCACAAATCCCCGGCGGCGCTGCCCGGTTCGTTCGTTGCATTCGAATGCTTGGGACTGCTTCGATCGGCTTCGAGAACCGCCAGGAAATCCCCGCGTGTCACCACGAACGGCGCAAGCCGGGTGCCGCGCTGAATTTCCACGATCGCGGAAAGCGTCGCCTTCTTGCACAGGCTTTCGATATCCGCGCCCGTCAAGCCCTCCATCCTTCCGGCCAATTCCTTGAAATCGATATCCGGCGACAGCGGCACCTGCCGGCAGCAGAGTTGAATAATCGCCGCGCGATCGGCAGCGCCCGGTTTTGCGAACGGGAGTATGTAGTCGAAGCGGCCGCTCCGCAACAATGCAGGCTCGATGCGCTCGGGACGATCCGTCGCCGCCAGCAGGATCACTCCCTTGACGTCGCGCAAGTTGTCGATCTCGCGCAAAAGCTGACTCAGAATTCTCCGATACACATCCGTGGTGGATTGATCGGCGCCAAATCGCGGAGCCAGCGCGTCAATCGAGTCGAAAAACAGAATGCAAGGCGCGGCGCGTCTCGCTTTCTTGAAAACTTCGCGCAGCGCTCTTTCCGAATCCCCCAGCCACTTGGAATAAAGCTGCGGGCCATCAATCGCGATGAGCGGAAGCTGCTTTTCACCAGACAGCGCGCGGGCCACGGCGGTTTTTCCAGTCCCCGACGGGCCCACCAACAGAATGCCGCGCGGCGGCGCAAGCCCGAACTTTTCGTAAATCTCGGCGTGCAGGTGAGAATGCTCGACAACGGCGTCCAGCATTCGCTTCACTTCGTCCAGGCCGCCAAGGCATGCAAACGTCGTTTCGCTTTTCTCAATATAGAATTCGCGAGTCGCGCTCGGCTCGACGTCCTTCAACCCGGCGAGGAAATTCTCGCGCGTAACCTGCAGCGCTCCAAGTTCGGCGGACGCAGCGCCATCGATGCCAAGCGGAAGACCCGCCAGGAAACCTCGCAGCGCAATCATACCCACTTCCTGGCACAGCGCTTCCAGATCCGCGCCAACAAAACCATGCGAAAGCTCGGCAATCTCCCGGAGGTCGACGTCCGGCGCAAGCGGCATCGCGCGGGTGTGAATTCGCAGAATCTGCAGCCGGGCCTGGGTATTCGGAACGCCGATTTCGATTTCGCGATCGAAACGGCCGGGCCGCCGCAGAGCGGGATCGAGCGTCTCCGGAATGTTTGTCGCGCCGATCACGATCACGTGGCCGCGCGCCACGAAGCCATCCATCAAGCTCAGAAGTTGCGCCACAACGCGCTTCTCGACCTCGCCGGTTACCTCGGCGCGTTTCGGAGCGACCGCGTCAATCTCGTCAATGAAGAGAATTGCCGGTGCGTGCCGCGCCGCTTCCTCGAACACCTCGCGCAGCTTGGCTTCGCTCTCGCCATAAAACTTGCGCATGATTTCCGGGCCGTTCAGGTGAATGAAATGCACGCGGCTTTCGGCCGCCACCGCGCGCGCAAGCAAAGTCTTTCCGGTGCCCGGCGCGCCGTACAACAGAACGCCCTTCGGCGCCAGAATTCCCAACCGCTCAAAAATGTGCGAATACTTCAGCGGCAACTCGACAATTTCGCGCACCCGCGCCACTTCGCGCTCAAGTCCCCCGATGTCTTCGTAAGAGACCGCAGGCGCGCGGGACGGCGTCTGCTCGCCTTCCACCACTCGAATGTCGGTCCGCTTGCCGATGACCACGGGTCCCGAAGGAATGGTGCGCACCACCTGGAAGTTCACGGCCTTCGCAAACGTTGGCACCCGCACTGCGCAGCCGGTGACGACGGGAACGCCCACCAAATCCGCAAGCATCCGGTCCGGAGCGATCGTCGCCGGCGCCGCCCCCACCCACATTGGCGTGAAGCGCACCGCAACCGCCGCTTGAGCCTGGACGGTTGCAACCGTGACCTGCTCCTGCAATCCCGCACTGCAATTGCTCCGGCACGTTCCGTCAATCTGGATGGTTCCTTCGTGCGCGTCGTCGGAAAGTTCAGCGCGTCCGACAGCGACTGTGCCACCGGTAATTTTCAAAACATCGCCTGGCTTGGCGCCGATGCACAACAGATCTGCCGCCGCGAGCCGCACAATCGCGTGGCCGACGTCCTCGACACGCGCCTCCGCAACACGAAGCGTGACTGTTGTACCGGCACCTGGTGTGGAATTTTGGGCGTTCGAGACACTCGCGCCTTGCGCCTCGGGAGGTGCGAAAGGCCCGCCGGTCATGTCATCCCGCAAGTCAGGCAATCTACTCACCCTTAAATCGAAATCTGGTACTTCGTCCCCTTCAATCCCAACCGCCGTTCCGCGTCCCGCGTGCTCGTATGGTTGCGAACGCGCGTTGTCTACCCGTGGTGAAAAGTCCGCGGCGGCCAACTCCTCACTTCCTGAGCAGCATTTTTTCGACGTCTTCGATGTGCCGCCGCATGGCCAACTTCGCCGCATCGGCGTCATGGCGGTTCAGCGCGAGAAGAATTTTCCGGTGGCCGGCCAGCGATTTCTGCGGGCGCCCGTCAACCTGCAAACTGCGTTCCCGTGAATCGCGCAGCAAATCCATTAGTGTGTCGAGCACCTTGCGCACAACGCTGTTCCCCGACGCCAACGCAATGGCGTAGTGAAACTCCGTGTCCTCGGCAATGGTGCTTTCCCCCTTGGCCAATTTCTGATCCTGCCGTGCGAGGATCTCCTCCATCTCGGTAAGTTCTTCGGGGGAAATGCGAGTGGCGGCGCGGGAGGCGAGCGCCGGTTCCAGCATCTTGCGAAAATCCAGCAGTTCGCCGACCAGTTCTTCCTTCCGCTTCCGGGCGTTGGCCAGCGGATTCACCAGCGAGTCCGAAGATATTTGGCGAACAATCGTGCCCGCGCCTTGCCGCGGTTCCACCATGCCCGTCAACTCCAGGCTGCGAATCGCATCGCGGATTGAACTTCGGCTCACTCCCAGCGATTCCGCCAAATCGCGTTCCGAGGGGAGCTTGTCGCCAGGCTGCAGTTTTTTCAGGATCAGGCGTTCGATCTGTTTGGCCACGCCTTCGTAGACTTTATCCCGGCGGACCGTCTCAAAGTCGGTTTTCAGGTTGAGTGACAAGCAAGGCTCCAAGTGGTCCGGTAAGTGGACCAGCGGGAGTATACACCGCTTGTCAAGCACGGGGCAATATTTTTTGGACCCCAGGCAAGCGCGCGAAAACATCCCGGCGGGGAGCTACCGAATGCCTTAATGGGTGGTAATTAAAAAATACGCGCTCATCCCCAGGCCCGCTCCAATCACCGCATATCGCATTTTCTTCGGATCGGCCTTCTGCGCAAAGTGCGCCCCAAACCATCCGCCGGTCAGAGCTCCCGCGAGCATCACCAGGCACTGTGGCCACAGCACCGCTCCTGCCCAAATGAAGGTGACCACCGCGGCCACATTGATGGTGGCGGCCAGCAAGGTGCGAATGGCGCCCATCGCCAGAAGGTCGCGCATTCCCAGGGCTGCAAACATTCCGAGCATGATAAAACCTATCCCCGCGCCGAAGTATCCGCCGTATATCGCGACCGCCAGTTCCACTATCGAACTCACCACGATGGCCTGCCAGGATATTTGTCGAAGTTCATCAACGACGGATGTACGGCCTGCAATGGCGCGGATTTGATTGCCGAATGCGAACAGCAACGTACCACTTAGCAGCAGCCAGGGCACGAGATGAAGAAAAGTGTGTTGCGGGGTCTTAATCAGCAGCAGTGCGCCAACCCACCCTCCGGCCAGACTGGTCAACAGCAGGGGAATCAGCAGGCGCAGTGGCGTATCCAGCCGCTTCAGGAAAACAACCGTGCTGGCCGCCAAACCCGGCCACAGCGCCACGGTGTTCGTGGCGTTGGCTTCAACGGCAGGCACACCTGTGAACAGCAGGACAGGGAAGGAGACAAAGCTGCCGCCGCCAGCAACCGCATTCAGTGTCCCGGCGATAGCGGCGGCGAAAAACAGGAGGATGGCATGAGTAAAGTGCAAACTCCTGTTTATCAGAAAACGGGAACCTCTGCGAAGCGATTCTCTCGCCGTTGAAATTCAGCAATGCCGGCTGGAGGTTTGTGACTCGCTGGCGATCTGCATCAATTATTGCGATCACATTTCCGCGCGTCTCAGAACGTAAATTTTTCTCGCTTTTATCGGTTTTTCGATTATTTGCTTGACACAATTCTGAGAATGCGCTAAAGGCGTGACCGCCACTTTGATTCGCTCGAACAATTTTGGAGGGTAGACATGAATTCACTTAGGACGTGGTTTGTGCTTCTGGCCGTCGTTTTGGGTCTTGCAGGCACAACCCCTCGGACTCAAGCCCAGAGCGAGAACTCCGCAGGGAGTGGCATCCAAGCCCCTTCTGCCACAGCCAGCAAGGCGGAGGTGGAGCAACTCCGACAGGAATTGGCCGCACAGCGCCGGACGATTGAGCAACTCAAGAATTTAGTCGAGCAACTGGTCGAAGTTAAGTCGCGCGCCCCATCTCCGGCAAACGATGGCGCCGCTCGCCTGATTAACACAAGCTATCCACTGCCGGCTCCCGCGCCGGCTGTCGACGCGGAAGCCGTGGCACCCGCCGAGCCCGTCGAGCTTTACCAGAAACCTGCCGAGAAGAAAGACGCCCCGGCCCCCGTGAATGCGGGATGGAACGGCGAGCATTTCTTCATCAAGTCCACCGACGGCCAATTTCAAATTCAGCCTTACGGATACGTGCAGACCGATTACCGCAACTACATCGGCGACGGCACGCCCGCCGACACTTTCTCCGTCCGCCGCGGCCGTTTCGGGTTCCAGGGTAATTATGGCGACCACTACCAGTTCGGCATCCTGATCGATGCTGCCGCGACGAGCGGTGCAACCATCCGCGATATCTACCTGAACGCAAAATACAATAACGCCATCCAGATTCAGGCCGGGCAGTTCAAGGAACCTTTCGCCCAGGAGTTGGCCGCTGGCGTCACGAACATTGATTTCGTCGAACGCGGTTTGCAAGCCCTGCTCTATCCCTCGGCCGCTTCCGCCTATCGCAGTCCCGGCGTCACCATTCACGGCGACATCAGTGGCGGCGCATTCCAGTATTGGTTGGGCGCGTTCAACGGTAAAGGCTTTTCCACGAACAACACCACCAGCGTGCCGGAAACCGTCGGCAGGGTCCGCTTCTACCCCTGGCGCAGCAAAAAAGACAGCGCCCTGCAGGGCTTCGCCTTCGGCGGGTCGATCGCCTACAGCCAGGCGCGAGGACTTTCCAACGAACTCACGCCCAGCACCTCGGCGCCGGACGCCGCGTATATATTCTTGCCGCAATTCCAGGCCAACGGAAATGTGTGGCGGTATGAGGGTGAATTCACGTACTTGAAGGGCCCCTGGGGCTTCCGCGACGAATACGTCCAGGCGATTTTTGATCGCACCGGTGTCGGCACTTTGACCCTCGGCGGACTTGGATTTTCCGATCTGCCCGCCGTTCGCTTCAAAGCGTGGAACTCTGCCGCGACCTATCTGCTCACCAAGGAAAGGCGGCCGGAAAACGGCACGCCCCGCATCAAGCACCCCGTCTTTGGTCCGGAACTTCCCGGCGGCGGTGGTCGCGGATGGGGAGCCTGGGAAGTTGCCTTCCGCTATTCCGGGATTCAAGGCAACGAGCCCGGTATTTTCTTCAACAATGTTTTTACGCCTCAAAACCTGCCCACGTTTAACCGGCACACTGACGAATTCAGCTTCGGTGTGAACTGGTATTTGAATTACTGGGTGCGCTTCCAGTCCAACATCAGCATCGATCGCCTGAAAGATCCAAGCACGATCGGTGCTACACCGCAGAATTACTACGTCTTCGAACAGCGGCTCCAGTACCGCTTCTAAGACGCGGGAGATCAGCCATGCATCTGACTGGATTCGGAATTGGCTCAACTGCCTGGAAGTTAATCAGGCTTTCACAAGAACGAACGCAGCATCACGGCGTGGAAAATTCGAGTGGAATTCCCGGAGGAGGTTTTTCGATGAGGTCTAGACTCATAAAGATTGTCGAAATGGCTGCCGTGTTGGCCCTTGGATTTCTCTTGAACAGTTGCGGCTCGCAGCCGTTTTGTCCCACTTGCGGCACGACGGTGAATGGCGCTTACGGCGTCCTCGACGTCATTCCCGTTCCGGAGCACAATCCGACGGGCGAACCGGGCGGTCCCTTCAACTCGTTCGACATAAGTTGGTTCGATCCGATTCAGCAGAAGGTGTATACGTCCGACCGCATCGGCCTGGACATCGTGGTCACAGACGCCAAAAACAACTTCGCCGTGAATACCATTGGCGGACTCAACCAGGTGGCGAATGCGGGGAACAACGGCAGTCCGTGCCTGCCGGGCATCCCCTCGATTATCACTGGATTCCCTGACCCCGCAAGTGGCGGCCTCACGCGGTTTGGCTGCAGAAACAGGAACTTTTTCGCGCCTTTCGCGAATAAGTTTCCTGGGTTTGGCGACAACGGGAACTTCGGCGGGTTCCCGGGCGCGCAATGCTGCGCGTCGCGCGCGAATGGCGTCAACCCGATCTCAGGTCCCGACGGCTTGCTGGTGACTCCTGACGGGAATACCTTGTTCGTCGGAAGCGGCAGTGCCTCTGTCGTGGCGTTTGATCTCACCACCAATCCGCCGACGGTGCTCGCCGCCTTCCCCACTGGCACGTCTCCAGCGTTTGACAGCACTTCGGGGGTAGCACCATGCATTCAGACATGGAACGGCGGGGCAGGTAGCGATCCAACCTGCGCCGACGATCGCTCCGACGAGATGGCTTATGGAACCGTCGGTGGGCGCGATATTGTCACGGTAGCCAATGGCGATCCAGGTCTGCCGTTCGTTACGCTGATTGACGTCACGGATATCGTCAATCGAAACCCCACCGGCGCAGCGACCGGCTACTGCCTCCCGGTAAATCCCGCTGCAAATTACACTCCTGCGAGCATTCCTAATCAGGGGACTATCGTGGGCAATGGCGGGAGGTCTCAAGCCTTCCCCGCCGGGCCGAATTACCCCACATGTATCCTCGGCCAGATCTACTATGACGGAGTCGGTGCGCAAGATTCGACTGTGGCAGTTGACGGCGCAACCGCTGCCTCTGGGACGCCGTGCCCGGATCAATCCACCAGCGTGTCTTCGGGGGTTACCGGCACAGCTGTCGGTCCTGCTGGAGCCGATGTGCCTTGCCATCATTCCCCCATCGTTGACAACAACACCGGCTTTTTTATCACGAACAACGGGGCGGCGACTGGAACCCAGCTGGGCGAAATTGCGGTGGCTGGTACAGGGGCGGTGGCGTTCAACCCTCTACACGGTACTTTTTACTTGGAGAATTTGAATTGCACTGTTTCCAATCTGGCCACTCAGTCCAGTGTGGCCGTCGGCTGCATTGACGAGATTGATCCCAGAATCGGAAATCCCGCCGGTCCCGTCGTCATCAACGTCGTCCCAGTTTACAACTGCATGCCTGCCGGCATTGTCCAGGGTCCGGGCCACGATTTCTTCGTCGGCTGCGGAGGCCATGATGGAGTCCAGTTCCCGCCGTTGCTGATCGTCTTTGACGGGACCTGCACAACCAGCGCGGCCTGCCTCGCTAGCCAGATCAACATCGATCAAAGCGGGGGCACCGACGAAGTCTGGTACAACCCTGGTGACAACCGTTACTACACCGCTGGACGAGACATGCCCAATGGGCCGGTCCTCGGAGTAATCGATGCTGGAACGCGCCAGTGGCTGGTGAATGTCACTACCGGTTCGAATTCTCACAGCGTGACCGTGAACCAGTTCACCAATCAAATTTTCGTCCCCACACAGGCCGGCGCCCTCTGCGGTACACAGAGCGCCAATGGATGCATCGCCGTCTATGGTAGGCAGTAAAGGTAGATACGCAGTCTGCATGCAGCGTTGAAACGCGAGCAAGCCCGCTGAGCATGGAATACTCAGCTGTGGCGTTGCCTTGACTTGCGTTCAGCCCCACAGGTGTAGAATGAGAGTCGTAAGGAGTCTTCGCTTGGCGGGGTTCCGATGCAGTCTCTCCTAATACCGCGTCCGCGCCGCATGACTCGCGTACAACGCGCGGCGGCGTGGGTTTGCGCTTTATCGCTCGTCATCGTCCTGGCGAACCGTGTTCCGCGAATTCCGGGCTGCGAAGAAACTTCCTGGGTTCCCTCCGCTCCTTCGCAAATCGCAGCGAAAGTCCAGACTAAGGACTTCTTCGTGCTGCTGACGCCGGCGTCCGGTGCCATTGCGCTCCTTCACTCGGTTCCGTCTCCGCTCGAGCTACCCGAGGAAAACCCCATTGTTTCCATATCCTTGGACAATCGACTCTTCACTCGGCCGCCTCCCTCTGCCTAGGCTCATTTGGCTGTCCCGAAATATGTTTCGTTTCTAGTCTTTCGATGCATCTAATTGCAGAGAGATTCACAACGAGGAAACTGCCTGAAAGTGAATCAGAGGCACGCTTCGAGCAGTGCAAGGAGGAAGAAATGAGTTTCATTCAACAGAGATTTTTTCGCAGTCATTTGGGCCCCGTCACAATCGCATTCGCGGCGGCAGTCGTTGTCATGATCGCGCCGCGCATCTCCGCGAATACCAAGCCCACCGAAGTTCCCGCAAAAGTGATCGCGCATCTGGCCCTGAAGGACGCCCCGGGAAGTGAAATGCTTCTGCAAAGTAAGGGCGACAAACAATACTTGTATGTCCAGAAGGCGTCCAAACAGGGCTTCACCGTGATTGATGTAACCAGACCAGTGGTGCCAAGCCTGGTGAATACGGGCGCCCAGTCAAGCGAAGCTACTGCGGGCAAACTCGAAATCGTCGGTCCTGACGTCGGCCTCGCCGAAGTTCCCGATAAAAATTCGAAGGGAGTCATTCGAAATTCCGACAGTCCTACCGAAACCGTCAAGATTCTGGATCTCAGCGATCCGGCGCACCCCAAAGTGCTCCAGACGTTTAACGGCGTAACCAGCATCCTCCAGGATCCTAGCCGCGGACTGATCTATCTGACCAACACCGACGGTCTCTGGATCCTCAATCATGCACGGCCAGGCCTCACCCCCGCGAAGAAGAAGCGCGCATGTGGCTCCGAGGACGCCATCGCCTCCATGCCTCCGGATTGTCAGTAATTCTCCCGTGCGCGCAATTGCGGGCAAACTAACAGCAACAAATGGCGCCGCTCTTGGCCTTGCTCGAATGAATCCATTCGGTCCCCCGCCCAAAGCGGGGGCGGAATTCGCGGATTGATTATTTCACGCGGGTTTCCTGGTAGTGGAGGGCTTTCCATTGGCCTTGGCGCTTTACCCAAATTTCACCCGCCAGGACTTTTTCAAACCGAACCGTCGCGTTTGGCGGAAACTTGATAAACACTTCGTAGCGGACGAAAGCTGCATCGGGGCATAGCGGCGTCACTTGCAGGAAGGAAAGCGTGAAATCGGTGACGGCGCTCTGTTCAAGCTCTCTCAAAGCCTTCCACTTGAAGCGTTCGCCCCCGCCGTCTGCCTCGACCCCTACGTATTCCTCTGTCAACAGCTCGCCAAGCGCTTTTTGGTCCTTGTCCTTGATGGCTTGCCATTCGGTCTTGATTTTCGCATCCAGCAGATTCGTAAGTTCCTGCGGGGCCGTGGATTTTGCGGCCGTTGTGGTCGCTTTTGGCGGTTGCTGCCCAAAGACAAATCCTCCGAGTGCCAAACTGGCGCACGCCCAGGCAATTTTATTCCGCATCCGCATTGTCCCTCCGACTTTAAATCCTTTGGCATCAGGGGATGACATAGTGCGCCTCATTCTTTGCTGCTCCGTTTAAAATTTGTCTCGACCAACCCTGCGCATCTTATCCCGCTCTGCATCCTGCCGTCAAAACCCCGGTTAACCAATAAGTCTTGACACCAATTATCGATATTGCGAGTTTGCCGACCGGAGAGCACGATTCTTTGCAAGCCCGACTCCAACAAAGGAGTACACCCGTTATGACACCATCTGCGCGCAAGGTGGCTATTTGGCCTGTTCTCATCCTGGTTTTGATTTGCTTCACCCTTACCGCAAACTCACAGAACATCATCGCGCTGGTAGGCAGCGGCTCCAATCTTCCCACGCCACTCTACTCCCACTGGGTCGAGGAATATAACAAGCTCAGCCCCGGCGTGCAGGTCCGTTATCTCAGCACCGGCACGGTAAAGGGCATCGAAGACATCTCCCGTGGCGTCGGCGACTTCGCGGCCGGCGAGGTTCCCATGAGCGACGACCAATTGAAATCCGCGAAAACTCCCATTTTGCACATCCCCACGGTTCTAGTCGCCATCGTCCCGATTTATCACGTCCCGGGCGTGAGAGGAAATCTTCGTTTCTCGGGACCGGTCCTCGCAGAAATCTTCCTCGGCACCATTAAGAGTTGGGATGACCCTCAGCTCAAGGAACTCAATCCCGGCCAGGTCCTTCCCCATCTGGACATTGCCGTCGTCCATCGCACCGACGGGAAAGGTTCCAACTACATACTCTCCGATTATCTTTCCAAGACCAGTTCGAAGTGGCGCACTCAGATTGGCAAGACGCCCTCGCCTGCCTGGCCCGTCGGCATCAGCGCCAATCGCGGCGAAGACATGATGGAGAAAGTGAAAAGCGCTTCCGGCGCCATCGGCTACATTGAAATCGGCTTCGCGACCAACGACAACAGCGTTGGCGTCGGACATGTCCAGAATGCCTCGGGGAAATTTGTCGGTGCCACTCAGGCCAGCATCGCCGCTGCCTACCACTCCGCCGAAAAGTCCATCCCAGCGGATTTTCGCGCCTCGCTTACAAATGTTCCGGGCAACGAAACCTATCCCATCGTCAGCTTCACCTGGCTCTATGTGCCCGAAAAATCTCCGGATCAGGAGCGTTCCCGCGCCCTCGCCAATTTTCTCGAATGGGCGCTCAGCATGGGTGAACAAACCGCGGAGCAACACGGATACACGCCGTTGCCCTCCTCGCTGGTACCCAAAGTTCTCGCAAAAGTGCATTCCATCCGCTGATTACTTTCGCCCGGAAATTTGGCGCTGAGTTTTGGAGATCGCAGCTACGCTCTCACCGTTGCGGCGCTTCGCGGGGTCTCTTCCGTTTGCTTCGTAAGGTTGGCAAGCAGCTCATAAGAGCGTAGCCGGTCCTCGAAATCATAAGTGTTTGCAACCACGATCAGCTCATCCGCCTGTGTCTCTTCAAGAAACGCGCTTAAACGGGCCCTCACACGCTCCGGGCCGCCGACGATCGCCGCTCCAAACTTTGCCGCCACCATCTCCCGCTCGTCGGCGGTCCATTCGATGTTCTTCGAGGGCGGCGGCAATGGCCCCGGCACTCCGCGAATCAGATTCAAAAACATTTGCACTGGCGTCGTGGCCAGGAACCGCGCCCGCTTGTCCGAATCCGCAACCAGGATCGGAACGCCAACCATCGCATACGGCTTCTCCAAAACTTCCGAAGGCCGGAATGTCGAACGGTAAATCTGCAGTGCCGGCAGCAACGGCTGTGGCTGAAAATGCGCGGCGAACGCAAACGGCAATCCGAGTGCCCCCGCCAACCGCGCGCTGAAATCACTCGATCCCAGCAGGTAGATCGGAACGTTAGTCCCTTCGCCCGGATAAGCGTGCACTCTTTGTGAAGCCGATCGCTGGCCCAGATACCGGCGCAACTCTTCCACCTGCTCCGGGAAGTCGTCACCGGCGCTATGGAACGATCCGCGTAACGCCCGCATCGCCGCCGAATCCCCGCCCGGAGCGCGCCCGAGACCCAAGTCAATGCGCCCCGGGAAGAGCGATTCCAGCGTCCCAAACTGTTCGGCAATGACCAATGGCGAATGATTCGGCAACATTATGCCGCCGGAGCCCACGCGAATTTTGGAAGTACCGTTTGCCACATAGCCGATCAGCACGGAAGTGGCGGAACACGCCACGCCCTGAATGTTGTGGTGTTCTGCCAGCCAGAATCGCTTGTACCCCAACCGTTCCGCATGCTGCGCCAGCGCAAGGGAATTGCGAAACGCTTCCGCAGCCGTCCCTCCCTGACGCATATGCGCCAGGTCCAGAACAGCCAGTGGTGTACTTTCAAGCCGTGAACGATTGGCCATCGACCCCTCTAATTCTTCGCAGCGACCGCAACTTCCGGGCACCTGGCTACATCTATTGGATGCATCAATCCTTTCACTGGTATTTCGGAAGCTCCTGGGACGGAAAACGGGCCGGTTCTGTAAGCTTCCGCCGCCATGCCGGTCTTTATGACGAAAGGACTTCAATTTCCAGTTCAACCAGTTAGAATCATGGATTCCGAATCACTCTTGGCCACTGGCCTGTTTTCGGGCCACCCGGCGCATTGGAAGGAGTTTGGGTGAAACACGAGAGACATCCAGCCCCCAATTCTGAATTCTCCATCAATGGTCGTCGTTATGGGTGGGCGATGAATTTCACCCTCGCTCTTGCCACCCTGCTCGGAGCTTGCCATTCACAAAAGGCGCCCGCCGGGCCTACTATCCAATTCACTAAAATTCCCCCGGCGGCCCAGGGCGGCCGCGAAAGAGTGGACACCATCAGCGGTCGCGTCACCGGGGCGCATCCGGGCCAACAGATTGTCGTCTATGCGAGGAGCGGCCCGTGGTGGGTGCAACCCTGGCCCGATAAGCCCTTTATCCCCATTCAAGCAGATGCAACCTGGGGAACTTCCACACATCTCGGTTTCGAATACGCCGCCATGCTCGTGGAGCCCGGTTATCATCCTCCTGCAACGATGGACATAGCCCCAACGCGGGGCGGATCGGTCGCCGTGGTTTCGATTGTGAAAGGCAGCGGCGAGCCGCAACTCGCGCCGGTGAAGCCGCTCCGCTGGAGCGGGTACGATTGGGAGGTCCGCACGATATCCGCCGATCGCGGCGGACTGAACAATCTATACGGTGCTGACAACGCCTGGACGGACGCGAGCGGCGCGCTGCACATGCGCATCACGAAAAAGGGAGACCGATGGTCTTGCGCGGAATTGGAAATGACTCACAGCCTCGGCTACGGCACCTACATTGTTACCGTCCGCGACACCACTCAACTGGAGCCGGCCGCCGTCTTGAGCTTGAACACTTTCGACGACTGGGGTGGTGACCAGCATTACCGCGAACTGGACATCGAATTCGGCCGCTGGGGTGAGGCGGCCAGCAAAAATAATGCGCAGTATGGCATCCAGCCCTTCTATGTTCCCGGCAATGTCGCGCCCTTTGTGTTGCCCAAGGGCACTTTCACCCATTCCATGCGTTGGGAATCTGGCCGCGCGAGTTTCAAAACGGTTCGAGGTTCTTCCATGCAACCCGGAGCACCGGCGGTCGCGGAACATGTATTTACTTCGGGCGTGCCTTCTCCGGGTCAGGAAAAGTTTCAGTTGCTTTTTTACGTAGTCGCGAGCGAGAAGAGCCCCTTGCAACACGAAAATGAGGTTGTAGTTGAAAAATTCGAATATCTCCCTTGATCGGTGCGTTGGATGGCGCTGGTTCCGCAGATGCCTGATGGCCGCGCTGGCGCTAGCCTGGTCTGCTTCCCTGGCTCAGGCCCTCGATCCGAACCGGAGCCTTTCGCAATACATGCGCGAGCATTGGGGCACCGAGAAAGGCTTCAGGGGAGGATACGTAACCGCTCTCGCGCAGACTTCCGACGGTTACTTGTGGATTGGGACAAATACCGGGCTGTTTCGTTTTGATGGAATGGCCTTCGTCGCTTTTCCGCAGGCGACTCCTACTGTAGTTCCCATCGGTCCCGTCCAGGCGCTCACGTCAGACGCGCTGGGCAATCTCTGGGTTCTGCTGCAAAACACCAAGATCTTGCGCTACCGCGATGGAAAGTTCGAAGTCGGCCGCGAACTCGCGGAGTTTGGAATCACAGCACTTCTTAAACGTAAAGATGGGTCGGTAATCTTTGCCTCGCTCCCGTATGGCCCGCTTACCTACAATTCCGGAAAATTTGAATTGCTCAACCCCTCCCCCGGACCCGCAAGCCCGCTTCCCGGCGCTTCCGAAGTTACCCGCGACGAGCTTTCCAGTCGTCTCAGTTGGGCCACGGGTGTTTTTCCTCATCGCTTTGCCGAACCCAACTCGGCGGTGATTTCCATGGCGGAAGCTTCCGACGGCAATTTCTGGCTCGGCACCCGGGACAAGGGTCTCTTCCTTGCCAGCAACGGGAATGTCGTGACTATCGAAACCGGCTTGGCCAACGCCAAGATCAACTGCCTGTTATCCGCGGAAAATCACGGGTTGTGGATCGGAACGGACAAGGGCATTCTGCGGTGGGACGGCGATAAACTCACCTCGGTGGATGTTCCTCTCGCCTTTCGCCACCTCAATGTCCTTTCCATGATCCGGGATCGGGACTCGAACATCTGGCTGGGCACGCCTGGCGGACTGATTCGGTTGAACGCGGGAGGTGTCACCCCGGACGCAAATGATTCGCGAACACCGATCGCCGTCACAACGCTATTTGAGGATCGCGAAGGGAATCTTTGGACTGGGAGCCCGGAAGGCATCGAGCGCTTGCGCGACAGTGCTTTCCTTACATTTTCCGGCGCGGGGCTCCAGTCCGAAAGCAGCGGGCCGCTCTACGTTGACCAGAGTGAACGTGTATGGTTCGCTCCCTTCGAGGGCGGTCTTCATTGGTTGAAGGGCGACAAGAGTGGTGTCGTAACCAGCGATCGTCTCAGCGAGGATGTTGTCTATTCCATTGCCGGTGGCAGGGATGAAGTGTGGATCGGCAGGCAACGAGGCGGGCTGACCAATTTGCGCTATGCGGACGGCTTATTCACAACCAGGACCTTTACCGAAAAGGACGGCCTCGCACAAAACAGCGTCTACGCAGTGTTTCAGGCTCGGGATGGGGCCGTCTGGGCAGGCACCCTCAGTGCCGGCGTAAGCGAATTCAGGAATGGCCGCTTCACCACCCACTCTACGGCTACCGGGATGAGCTCCAATTCCGTCACTGCAATCGCCGAAACTCCCGGTAACACGATGTGGTTTGCCACGGCGAACGGCCTAAGCTCGCTATCCGGTGGGCATTGGCGATTCCTGGGTGTTCGCGAAGGTTTGCCCTCCCAAACGGTGAATTGCCTTTTTACAGACTCCGCCGGCCTGCTCTGGATTGGCACGGCCTCGGGCCTCGCCTATGCGATCTCCGGTCAAGTCCAGGTGCCAACCGCAATGCCTGCATCCTTGCAGGAATCAATCCTTGGAATTGCGGAAGACAAGTTGGGATGGCTCTGGATTTCGACCTCAAGCCACGTCTTGCGCGTCAAACGCGACAATTTACTGCGCAACTCCGTCGGGGAGTCCGATATCCGTGAGTACGGCATCGAAGACGGGCTGCACGGCACGGAAGGCGTAAAACGCCAGCAATCTGTTCTGGCCGACCCGCTCGGCAAAATTTGGTTTTCGATGAGTCGCGGAATTTCTGTCATTGACCCTTCGCGCGCCATCCCCAGTTCCGCCCCGGCAATGGTTCATATTGAGCAGGTCTCCTTCGACGGCATCCCGGTCTCGCTTGAGGATCCTCCTCAGCTCACCGGAGGGCATCGGCGAATTACCTTTGCCTTTACGGCGCTGAGTCTTTCGGTTCCCGATCGTGTTCGCTTCAAGTACAAGCTCGAGGGAATAGATGAAGGCTGGAGCCAACCCGTCATCGATCGCCAGGTCACCTATAACAATATAAACTCCGGTGATTACCGTTTCCGCGTAATCGCCAGCAACAGCGAAGGCTTATGGAACAGCGCGGAATCCGATGTTTCTTTCAAAATCAAACCGGCCTTCTGGCAAACGTGGTGGTTCCGGCTTTCTGGCTTGCTCGCCTGTGTTCTGGCATTATTGTCGTTCATTCGCTTGCGCATGAGAAGATTGGCGGCGCAAATGAACATGCGGTTCGAAGAGCGTCTTGCGGAGCGCACCCGTATCGCGCAGGAACTCCATGATACGTTGCTGCAGGGATTCATGAGCGCTTCCATGCAACTTCACGTCGCCGATGACCGTTTGCCCGAGGATTCGGCCGCCAAGCCCCTCCTTGGCCGAGTCTTGCAATTGATGGGGCGCGTCATGGATGAAGGTCGCAACACCGTCCGCGGCCTTCGTTCATCCGAAGTAGTTCGCCAGAACCTGGAGGAGGAGTTTTCCCGCATTCAAAGGGACCTTGCCATTTCCACGCAAAGCGAATTTCACGTTATTGTGGAAGGCGCCCCCCGGCCGCTGCGGCCCGTTATTCACGACGAGATTTACTATATCGGCCGGGAAGCTTTAGCCAACGCGTTCCGGCATTCCGGCGCCTCCGAGGTGGTCGTCGAAATCGAATACTCCGCAAGCCATTTGCGCGTTCTCGTTCGCGACAATGGTTGTGGCATGGATCCGCATGTCGTCAACACCGGCCGCGAGGGGCACTGGGGTCTGTCGGGAATGCGCGAGCGCGCGGAGCGTATCGGCGGAAAACTCAAGGTCCTGAGCATGGCATCCGCGGGAACGGAAATTCATCTCGCGGTTCCCAGCCGACTTGCGTATGAGACTGAGTTTTCCGCCCGGCAGAATTTGTGGTTCTCCCGGCTATACTCGCGAAAAGCAGCGGAAGATAAATCTCAATCTGTCCCCAGGCAACCTAAATGAACGAGAAAGGCAAAATTCGGGTCCTCAGCGTGGATGACCATCCCCTCTTGCGGGAAGGCATTTCCGCCGTCATCAACAGTCAGCCGGATATGGTGATGATCGCCGATGCCGCCAGCGGCCACGACGGCATCGTCCAATTTCGCAAGCATCGGCCCGACGTTACGCTGATGGACCTACGACTTCCCGATATGAGCGGCGTGGACACCATCGTCGCGATCCTTGCGGAATTCCCCGATGCGCGGATCATTATGCTGACCACATTCGAAGGCGACGTCGAAATCCAGCGCGCCTTGGAAGCCGGCGCACGCGGCTACATGCTCAAGAGCATGCCCCCTAAGGACCTGATGGAAGGAATCCGCCAGGTACATGCCGGGAAGAAACGCATCCCGCCGCAGCTCGCGGCGCAGCTTGCCGAGCACATGAGCGACGAAGCTCTCACCACGCGCGAAATCGAGGTTCTCCGTCAGATCGCCGAAGGCAATCGTAACCGCGACATCGGCGAAAAACTTTTCATCACCGAAGAAACCGTCAAAGTCCACATCAAGCACATCATGGAGAAATTGGGTGCCAGCGACCGCACCCAAGCCATTGCCATCGCCATCCGCCGGGGAATTATCCACCTTTAATCCTTAACCTCCCGGCAGGGCCAAATACCACTAAGGCGTTACTTAAAGATACCGGAAAGTGGGGTAGCAACCCCCGGTACGCACCAGTACTCTCTCCGACTGGGCGTCTCATCATCGTCGGAGGATGATGCAACTGCACAGGCTATTTTCCGCATTTCCAGGCGGCCTGCCTGGTGTTGGCCTTCTGCTCTTGCGAGTGGTCGTTGCCGCCACTTTGGTTGGTCACGGGATTCTCTGCCTGCAATCTTCGGATCGCGTGACGCTCGTCGTGTCGGCCTCCTTTGCACTCCTCTTATTAAGTGGTGTTTGCCTCCTGATCGGGTTCCTTACCCCGATCCTCAGCCTTCTCGCCTGCCTGGAGAGCCTCGGCATTGCCTTTTCTTGGGGTCCCATGCAGTTAGTAAGTCCTTTCGAATCCAAGTTGGCGTTGGTCCCGATCGTCGCCATCGCCGCGGCCATCGCTCTTCTTGGCCCAGGCGCTTTTTCTCTCGACGCACGCCTGTTTGGCTGGAAAGAAATCGTCATTCCACCAGCCCCGCGCCCACCGCAAGACTAACCGCTTTCCTTTTCACCATCTGCGCTTCTCACCCCGGTTCCTCGGTGGTTATATGAGGATTTGTCAATCCACCTATCGTGGTATCTCCGGCCACCCCCACAGGCGTAGCAATAAATCCTTCCATCTCGTGATGTTTTCGGTTCTTGCTTCCGGCAAAGTGGCTTCGCTTCCGCCCAATGTTCTAATTCGCGAATGATTTTTCGCAAGTGAAGAGGAGAAAAAGTCGTGGCTACACAACACTACAGTCTGGCAAACAACACCAACTTCGCCCAGGTTGCCGCTTCGCATTCATCCGATTCTCATCTTCTTTTGGCGGCCAAGAAAGGCGATAAGGCCGCTTTCGGGCAGCTCTTCGAGCGCCATTCCAAGAAGATTTTCCACTCCACCCTGCGGATCACCCGGAATCGTGAAGACGCCGAAGACGCCCTCCAGGACTGCTTCCTGAGCGGCTTGCTTCATCTGAATGATTTTGACGGCCGGTCGCAGCTGTCCACCTGGCTGACGCGAATCGCCATCAACGCCGCGCTCATGAAACTGCGCCGCCATCGTTATTCGAAGGAAGTTCCGATGGAATTTGTGGATGAGGAAGGGAAGGATCGTCCCCGCTTCCAACTCATCGATGGGGCTCTCAATCCCGAGGATAGCTATGTTGAACAGGAACGCGCGAAACTTCTCCACAGTGCACTTTCCGGTCTTCGCCCGCGAGTTCGTACGGCCATCGAAATCTGCCAGTTGCAGGAATGCTCCGTCCGCGAAACCGCCCGCAAGCTTGGCATCACCACCGCCGCTGCCAAGGGCCGCCTCTTTCATGCCAGGGTCGCTCTGCGCAAAGCCTGCCTCCAGAAAACCCGGCGCCTCCGCCGCGCCGCCTGATCAAAAATCATTCGGGGCACGGTACACTACTGAAACCTTCTTGGGCTCGACGCGGAGGTCATCGCGTCGAGCCCTTTGGTTTTATTTACCGCTTCTCAGTGGTGGGAGGGAACTGCTTGAACATTTTCTCCACTCCCTTGTCCAGATTCTTGATGTTCTTGTCCGAGTTGTTGGAAAGGGTGTCGCTCGAAGTGCCTCTCCACAACAGCTTCTTCGTCTTCGCGTCGAACAGATCCACCACCAGCGTGCCTACCTTGTAGATTTCCGTCGTCGTTGTAGCTTCCCCAATCCCTCCCCCTCCAAACCGTCTCCAGCCCCAGCCGCCTCCGAATCCGTTGTAAAATGTATTCAGGGTTTCCTGATTGCTGGTCATCTGAATGGCAACGATCGAGACATCCCCGCCGGATTCCACCTGCGTCCAGCCTCTCGCCGCCAGTGTGGCGTTCACCGCATTCTTGATCCTGTCTACAAATAGTGGATCCTTCGTCTTCACGTGCTCCCACGAATAAGTCTTGTATTGGGCGAAATCCGCGGCACGGTCGTAGTCGGTCTTCACCTGCTGCGCGGCGGAAATGCTTGCGAACAAAAACAGGATGCCTGCTAGGGCGACTGCAATTCGTTGTACTTTCATCGTTTCTCCTTTGCCAAATTTCGGGCCTTAGCTCCCTCCTTCCGGGGTAGCTAAGGCCATCTTCTGACTCACGCCTCGAACCCCTTAGTTTCCTTCCTGCTGCGCATGGCGGGCCGTTACATACGCCACGTCTGCCCCGTTTTCTTTACTGGCTCTCTTTTCGTCGCGAGAAGGAGACAGCCTGCTCCCGCCAACGTTTCCCTCGTCATACATCTCCGAGAGAAAGTAGCGATCCCCGTACTTATTGAAGATCAGCTCGCTCTTCTCAGGTGTGGTCCTCGCTTGGGCAGACTCGACGTCGAAGAGAGCGGACAGCTTCCCGTCCGGGCTGCTGATCTGCATGATCGTCAGCTCGCTGCCTTCCAGCTGATGGATCATGTATCTCCCCGCGGGCAGGGTCGTCTTCCCCACATGGAACTGAAATGGGACATTAGCTTCCAGGTTTCCGATAATTTGAGCCTGCGCACCAGTCGGCCACAATGACACCGCAAAAAGTAGCGTGAAAAACAGCGGCAGCAGCGCGTGCCCACTCCGTGGGCGTTTAAGATTGTTGATCAACATTTCTATACTCCTCCTTGTCCTTTGCGAAATGACTTAACACTTATTTTCGGCAATAGTGGGTAGGCAATACGCGTTCCAAACCGATCCCGATCGTAAGTGCCAGAAATTAAGGCGCTACGGCCTTTGCCAGCCTTGCGGCATGCCGACCGGTTATATATGTTGCTTCTATTTCGTCAGTGTCATAACAGTTGACTGACAGACGTTGGGTCTCTTGCCGTTCGGATGGGCTGCATTTTCCAGGGTCATCCCTGTTCGCAATTGCATCCAATTGCGGGGCATGGAGGAGGGTTGTGCATCGACCCTCGTCTTTCAACTCGCTTCCGAATACCGCTCACGCCGTTCGCCATCGACACAAGTAAATGAAGGGGGCGTATGCCAGAGAGCAATCGCAATCTAGCAGCAAACCTTCGTCCGAAATGGCTGGACTGGCCGATTGTGATTCACTCTTCGCGGACGGCCATTGCGGCCGTTGCCTCCGTCGGGGCGGCCCGGCTAGCCCGTTTGCCGGAAGCATACTGGGCACCGGTGACAACCCTGGTAATCGCCCAGTCCTCGCTGGGAGCGGCCCTCGCCGTTTCCCGCCAGCGTTTCGCGGGCACGGCGGTCGGTGCAGCCGTCGCCGCGCTTGTGGCCACTTACTTTGGCCCGCGCATACTCGTATTCGGCGCTTGCGTCTTTCTCATGGGATTTCTTTGCGCTCTAGCGCATCTCGATCGAAGCGCCTATCGCTTCGGCGGTGTCACGTTGGCAATCGTTCTGCTGATACCGAGAGCGGCGCCTGCCTGGATAATCGCCTTCCATCGCTTTGCCGAGGTATCTATCGGAATCGCCGTCGCTCTGCTTCTAGCGACGTTGTGGCCGGAAAAAGAAAACGCCGCCGCGACGAATTAATGAATTCTCTATAGCTCACCTGGCATGTTTCCGTAATGGCCCGGAGAAAGTAGCGGATCTGCTGGTGGAAGTTCTTGCGAAAGCCGGTGTCCCCCAGATCTACGGCGTATCCGGCGATTAGTTTGGGAAGTTGAGCCGGCTTTGCAGGGAAATGAAACGCGGATTGGCCCGCAGCGGATCCAGTTCCGGCTCTACCTTTAGAAACACCAGACCGTTGGAGCGGTCGGTATACGCCTTCTCCAGCCAGTTCATCGCCAATTCGTTCTTGCCCAATCCCAGATAAACGATGGCCACGTAAAACGGCGAAACATATTGTTTTTTCGAAAGCACCTCAAGCTGGGCCAACAGCTTGTTCGCCGCCGCATGGTTTCCAGCAAGCGCTTGCGCATGGGCCAGCGCCGAAATCGTCAACGGACTGGAGTGTGACAGCTCCAGTGCTTTCTGCAGTTCCTCTATCGCCGGGCCGAACTGCCCTTTTTGCTCGTACGCCTGACCAAGATTCAGGTGCGCCCACTCCGATGCGGGATCCATCTCCAGCGTGTCCCGAAGCTGGGCGATTGCGCGATCATACTCCCTGGCCAGATACAGCCGCCAGCCGACACTCGTGTTGATACTGATGGAGAGTGGTTCCAGTTCCCGGGCCTTCTTAATCTGTTGAAAGCTGTCGTCAAATTTTCCCATCGCGCTCAAGTACAACGAGTAGCGCTGATACGCCGTGGAGTAGCCCGGGTCAAGCTGGATCGCCTTCTTGAACCCCTCCGCCGCACCGGTCCAGTCCCAATCGTAATTAAACTTCGCGGTGGCCAGTGATGTTTCCGCGGCCGCAAGGGAAGGATCAATCTCCAGTGCCCGTATCGCTGCTGCCTTAGCCTTCGGAGAAGCTTCCGCCGCGGGCAATCTTCCGTAAATCGTTGCGCCAATAATTCCGTAACAATCCGCCAGCCCCGCGTACGCCAGCGCATATTGTGGATCCCGTCGCGTTGCCTCCTCAAAATATCCGATCGCCTTTTCGAATCCGTCGCCGGACCGCTTGTTCCAGTAATATCGCCCCTTCAAATAATCCTCGTAAGCCTCCGGGCTCACCGACGGCTTCTGCGCCAGACGCTCTTTATCTTCCTTCGTCAGGTTGATCCGGATCTCATCCACAATCGCCGACGAGACTCGATTCTGTAGCGCCAGCACATCCCCAATCGGACTTTCGTACGTATCCGCCCACAAATGCTGGTCGGTGGAAACCTGCACAAGCTCCGCCGTAATCCGCACGCGGTTTCCCACGCGCATCACGGTCCCCTCGACAACCGCGTCCACATTCAACTCCGTCGCAATCTGTGGCAGCGGCTTATGAGTTCCTTTGTAGGCCATCGCCGTCGACCGCGAAATCACCCGCAGCGAGTGGATTTTCGCCAGGTTCGCGATCAAGTCGTCCGTCATCCCATCGGCAAAATAATCCTGTTCCTTGTCCCCCGAAAGATTTTCCAGCGGCAGCACCACCAGCGAACTGCTCCTGTTCGCCTTCCCCTTACTCGCGTTCACGTAATGCACGGTTATACCGGAGATGAGCGCGCTCCCGGCCAATACGGCGGCAGCCAGCATCGCAATCCGTGAAACAGAAAATCGATGGCTATGGTGTCCCTGCGCAGCATTCAGCAAAGCCGCTGAGTTTCCCGAGCCGTTTTTTCCTGATACGTTGGGCGCTTCCGCCGTCTTTTCATTCGCAGCAACTTCCTGTGCAGCGTGTTCTGTAGCCGCTCCCTTCAATTCAACAGGCGCAATGAACCGATACCCCCGCCGCGGAAGCGTTTCGATGAATCGCGGATGGTCGGAGGAATCCCCCAGCACCTCGCGCAGCCTCATCACCGCGTTGTTCAGCCCGTGGTCAAAATCCACAAATGTGTCGCTTGGCCACAGCCGCTCGCGCAGCACCTCGCGGGACACAACTTCTCCCGGCCTCGCCACCAGCATTGCCAGAATTTGAAAGGGTTGTTCCGAAAGTTTCAGCCGCAGGCCGTGCTTGCGCAGCTCTCCCGCTTCCATATCGGCCTCAAACATGCCGAAGCGCACGTTCCTCGATGAGCGGTGATTTTGTTCCATCGTGGTTCCGGGAATGCTGGAAAGTATAGCCTTCGCAGCCAAAGCGGTCAAAGTTTACTTTGCATCTTACCTGCTAACTCCCGTCTTTTCATTGATCAAGCCGAGGATGTAGAAAGGTTTTCGATTGGACGCATCGTGGATTGCACTCGTTTGCGATTCCGCTCACATTCGCGCAACACCAAATCGGCCGGTCGGTCCAAATGCGAAGCGCTCTTGCGCGCAAGCGCTCGCCACCAAAGACCGTGTCGATCCACAGGGGAAGCGCGCTAGGGGGATTCTAATGTTCAATAGTGGTCGCAACTCTTCTTTTGCAAAATGGATTTGTTTGTCGCTCTCGCTCGCCTTGGCTCTCTTCTCCGCCACTCCAACTCGCGCCCAAGTCTCCGGCGCCACCCTCTCCGGCCTGATCACCGATGAACAGGGTGGCCCAGTTCCCGACGCCAATGTCACCGTAAAGAACTTGGGTACGGGTGTCGCTCGTGAACTCACAACCAACGCGGACGGGTTCTACTCCACGCCGAATCTTATTCCCGGTACGTACGAAGTTCGTGTCACCGCCAAGGGTTTCCAGACTCTGGTCCAAAAAGAGATCACGCTGACGGTCGGAGCACAGCAGGCCCTCAACTTAACCCTCAAGGTTGGCCAACTGAATCAAACTGTCGAGGTCAATGCCACCCCTCCTGATGTCCAAACCACTTCTTCCACGATCAGCGCGACTGTGGACTCCATAACCGTCCGCCAACTCCCCTTGAACGGCCGCGACTGGACCTCCTTGGCCACTCTCGAACCCGGTGTCGTCAGTATCCCGAACCAGGCCACCACCTCTTTCAGCGCCAATAAGGGCAATCGCGGATTCGGAAACCAGCTCAGCAACGGCGGCCACCGAGCAAACGAGAACAGCTACCGCGTCAACGCCATCAGCATCAACGACTATTCCAACTCCGCCCCCGGCGGGGCCACGGGCGTGAATCTCGGCGTTGACGGTGTTCAGGAATTTTCCGTTCTCACCAGCAATTACACCGCGGAGTACGGCCGGACCTCAGGTGCCGTCATCAACGCCATCACGAAATCCGGCAGCGACCAGTTTCACGGTACCGGCTACTTTTTCGATCGCGATAGCGTCTTCGATGCCCGCAACTTCTTCGATGGCCCCAAGATTGCCCCCTTCCGCCGCATTCAATTCGGCGCTTCTGGCGGCACCGCGATCATCAAGAATAAAACTTTCGTTTTCGCCAACTACGAGGGCATCCGCCAAAGCTCGTCCTCTTCCGGAACCATTAATGTTCCGTCACAAGAGGCGCGCACCGGAGAACTATGCACCCCCTTGGGCAACAACCCTTGTGCCTCTCTCACTCCTGTCACTGTTAGCCCCCAGGTGACCCCCTACCTTGCCCTTTGGCCTTGCCCCGCCGCATGCCAAAACGCAACGTTCACCGACACCGTCAGCCTCAACTCCACCACCCCAAATCACGCCAGCGAAAACTATTTCATCACCAGAATCGACCATAAGCTCACCGACAAAGACAATCTCTCCGGCAGTTATTTCTTTGACTCCGGCCCGCAAAGCCAGACGGATCCGCTGGGTAACACCGTTCATGAGGTGTTCTCTCGCCGTCAATTGGTTACCGCGGAAGACACCCATATCTTCGGTCCCGCTCTGGCAAATACCATCCGCGCGGGATTCAGCCGTGTGATTGGAAACATTAATACTCCGGTTTCAGGTGATGCCGTTTCCAAAGACGCGGCTCTCGCCATTGCTCCCGGTGCCATCGGGCCCCCGGAGATCCCCATCTCCGGCATCACCATTGCTTTCGGTCTTGGCGGGTTCAACAAGTTCCAGCACGCCTGGAACTCCATCCAACTTTACGACGATGCGTTTTACACTCGTGGAAAGCACGCCATCAAGTTTGGGTTCGCGTTCGAGCGCATGCAATACAACATTCTCGAGCAATTGAGCCCCAACGGCCGCATGAACGGTTATTCGCTGGCGGCCTTTCTGACCAACGCTCCTCACCAGTTGAACGCCCTTGCGCCTGGCGGCTCGTTTGAAGTTGGTCTCCGCGAAAGCCTTTTTGCGGGCTACATCCAGGACGACTGGCGCTTCCGCTCGAACCTGACTTTCAATATCGGTCTGCGCTACGAAGCGACCACTCGGCCAACCGACTCCCACACCGTTCCCGGCTACACCGTGAACGGTTATACGGTGCCCACCGCAGGATTCCAGCAAATTCAGACGCTACTCAATTGCACTCCGGGAACAACTGCTTGCGGCCCCATCGGAACGAGCAGCCCGATCTCGAACAACCCCACAACGATGAACTTCGAACCGCGCATTGGCCTTTCCTGGGATCCGCGCAAAAACGGAAAGACCGCCGTTCGCGCGGGTTTCGGCATCTTCGATGTACTTCCTCTTCCTTACGAATTCGGTCTCAATACCGCGGCGACCGCGCCATTTCAGATCATCGGCGCAGACAAGAATGCCACTCTAGGCACCGGTGCGATCGATCCCAATCTTAATTTCAACCGCCAGAGCATCCGCAATCGCATGATCGATCCCGATCCCCACCGCGCCGACGTTTTGAACTGGAACCTGAATATCCAACACGAAATCGCCAATGGCTGGACGGCTCTCGTCGGTTATGTGGGTTCACGCTCCGTCCATCTCTCCGTGGCCTCCGACGATATCAATCTCGTCCAGCCCAGTTTTGTCAGCGGCGTTGGTTTTGTGTTCCCTTGCAATCCGTCGCTGGTTACACCCGCGTACACGGCTACGAACAACTGCTCGAACAACCAGACTGGAACCCGCATCGACTCCAACTGGGGCGGCGGCGCAGGCATTCGCCCAGTGCTGTTTGACGGTGCGGCCTCCTACAGCGCCTTTCAGAGTCAAATCAAGAAGGCATCTTCTCATGGTGTCCAGGGCCAGGCCTCCTACACCTTCGGGAAGTGCCGCGACACTAGTTCGGCTCCCGTCACCGGCGACACTTACCTTAACTCGATTGCTGTGCCGCTCCTCCTCCTCAAAAGCGCAAGAGTCGGGGCTTGCGACTTTGATATCCGCCAGACGTTCACCGGCACTGTCATCTGGGATGTCCCTGGACCAAAAGCAGGCTGGCAGGGATATGTAGCGGGTGGCTGGCAGATCGGCACCATCATCACTGCCTCCACCGGCGCTCCATTTACTGTCACCGTGGGCGACGGCAACGATCCGCTCGGCACGGGCTTCAACGGTGACTTCTCCATGGACTATGCAACTCTCATCCCTGGTTGCAAGGCGATTCGGGGAGGCGTCAACTACCTGAACACTGCATGCTTCACGCCTCCAACCGCCCCTGCATCGCTTCCCCTGGCCACTGCGGCAAATCCGCTTGGGTGCGCCCCGCTTTCCTATCTAGATGCCCCTGTCGCGGCCCCGGCTGGCCAACAATATTGTTCCAACGTCCTTGGTAATTCCGGCCGCAACAAATTTTACGGCCCCGGGCTCACCACGGTTGACTTCTCCGTGTTTAAAAACTTCCCCATCACCAAGATCTCCGAGGCATTCAACGTCCAGTTTCGCGCGGAGTTCTTCAACGTCCTCAACCATACCAACTTCTTGTCTCCGGGCTTCTTGAACACCTTCGGTCAAAACAATTCCGCTTTCGACTTTAATGGAAGCCCGCTCTCGACCGCCTTGAACCAGACATCCACAACTTCCCGCCAGATCCAGTTCGGTCTCAAGCTGGTCTGGTAGGTAGCTCCAACGGACCACCCCAGGCGAGGCTGAACCGACCGGGAACAGCCTCGCCGCTTATTCCCGGTCGAGAAGAGGAGGGGAGACGTGAATTTCCCGAACTGTTTTCTCGCAGGGATTACCGCCCGGTCTTCCGGCGCCCGTGCTGCGGCCAATTGTTGGAAATTCTGGCTCTCCGTTCTCATACTGGCTGCGGCTGCGGGAAGTTCGGCCGCATTCGCCCAAAACCCAGCTCCATTAAAGTTGGAAGCCTCCATCCCACTCCCCGGCTTCACCGGCGATTTTGATCACTTTGCAATCGACGAAAAAGGCGGCCGCCTTTTCCTTGCCGGGGAGGACCACAAGACCGTCGAGGTCTTCGACGTCAAGACCAACCGTTCGCTCAAGAGCATCACCGGCTTTGGTGCGCCCCACGCCATCTTTTATCTGCCGGATTCGGATCGCATCCTTGTCACGGACGGGGACAAAGGCGTTCTCAATATTCTCAGCGGCAAAGACTATTCAGAGATTGCCCATGTAGACGGCCTGGCAGGCGTGGATTCGGCGCGGCTCGACGCCGCCGCGCAAACGCTCTACGTCGTCACCGGCGGCAAGGACGTGCCGCTCGATTACTCATTCATCGTTGCCATCGATCTGAAAAAGCCCGCAAAAATCGGCGAACTTCGCATCGAGAGCAACCACGTCGAAGGCATCGCCCTCGAGAGTTCAAGTTCCCGCCTCTTCGCAAACCTTACGGACAAACATGCTGTCGCCGTCATCGATCGCAAAGCGATGAAGGAAATCGCGCGCTGGCCAATCGGCTCGCAGGCGGACAATTCACCCATGGCCTATGACGAGCCGCATCACCGGCTGCTCATCGTCTGCCGCAAGCCTGGCACCTTTCTGGTCATAGACAGCGATACTGGAAAAGTTGTCTCGCAATCCCCAGGCCCCGAACGTTCCGACGACATTGCTTTTGATCCCGCAAGCGGTCGAATCTACGTGCCAGGCGGTGACGGCCGCATTTTCGTATTCAAGCAGGAAGCGGCAGACAAGTACGAGTTGTTGGCAAAAGTGATCAGCGAACCCGGTGCGAAAACCTGCCTGCTGGTCCCGTCGCTAAACCGGTTCTACGCCGCCGTTTCACCCGGTGAAACCAAGAGGCCAGGAAAGGTTCTGATCTTTCAGGTGTTGCCCTAAGCAACGCCAGCAAGCGGGTTTGGCCAGGCTATCCGGCAAACCCGGAGAATTCTCGGGGTTGTATTGCAGTTGGGCTCATCGCGATGCGGAGACTGGAACAGTTTTGGAGGTCTCGATGAAGACTGATACGCGTTGGGGAACCTGGGACCTGGCGTTTGCCACTGCAGTGATGGTTACTCTGCTTCTCTTTTGCGCTGTATCCGGTTTCGCGCAGGAAGCGGGTGGAACAGTCGTCGGCACGATCACGGACCCGGGGGGAGCCGCGGTTGCAGGCGCCGGTGTAAACATTCGAAATGTGGGCACAGGTGTGACACGAAACACCACCACCAGCGAGGACGGAGTTTATGTGGCGCCCAACTTGATTCCCGGCACCTACGAAATCACGGTTACCCTGGCTGGATTTGCCACCGCCGTGATTCAAAATGTGGGGCTCCTCGCTGGCGAGCGACGCGAAGTTAACGTCGTCATGAAGATCGGGCAGGTATCCGACAAAGTAAACGTAGTCAGCACGGAAATCTCCGATGTTGAACTGGCTTCCTCGGAAGTCCGGGGCGTTATGGACTCTCACACCGTAAACGAATTGCCCCTCAACGGTCGCGACTGGACTTCCCTGACGCTTTTGGAGCCGGGTGTGGCACAGGTGCGTACTCAGAAAGCCTTAGGGGTCAGCAACGACCGGCCGAACCGCGGCCTCGGCACGGATATCACCATCGGCGGAAACCGTCCCCAGGGCAACAACTACCAGCTCGACGGTGTCAGCATCAACGATTACAGTTCCGGTTCCCCCGGCAGTGTCACTGGCGGAGTTCTCGGGGTGGATGCGGTGCAGGAATTTTCCGTCATCACCAGCAACGCGCCCGCCGACTACGGGAAGACATCGGGCGGCATCATTAACGCAGCCTCGCGCTCAGGAACCAACGCCTTTCATGGTTCGGCGTATGAATTCATCCGCAACAGCAAATTGGATACACGCAATTTCTTCGACACCGCGAGGAACTCCTCCGGCGATTTGATTGTGCCGCCCTTCAAGCGGAACCAGTTCGGGGGCACGGCAGGCGGCCCGATTTTCAAGGATCGCACCTTCTTCTTTGCCGATTACGAGGGATTGCGCCAGAGCCTCAGCCAGACCAGTAACATCACCGTTCCTTCGCAAAACGCCCACAATGGCAACCTGGTGGCAGGCAATGTCACCGTCAGCCCGCTTGTCGCACCGTTCCTTGCGCTGTTCCCATTGCCCCAAACCTCCGTTGGCGACACTGGTACCTACAGTTTCGTCGCCAAGCAGATCACCAACGAGGATTTTGCCACCGGGCGCCTCGATCACAAGATCTCCGCCTCCGATAATTTCTTTGCCACCTTCTTGTGGGACCAGGGCTCGCAGCAGAATCCGGACTCCTACAACTTCAAGCTGATCGGCAACCAGTCCAGCCGCAACACTCTCGGCCTGGAAGAGTCGCACATCATTAACCCGGCGATTGTGAATACCGCTCGCTTTGGATTCAACCGAAACGTGGTCGTTGCCTTTACCACGCTCGCGGCCATCAATCCCGCCGCCAGCGACACTTCGCTCGCCTTCAATCCCGGCTTGCCCGTTGGCGTCATCACCGTGGGCTCCGGCGTGACCCAATTCCCCGGCGGCCTCGGAGGCATTTCGGCCTACACCTATCACTACAACTCCTACCAGTTTTACGATGACTTGTTTTGGACGCGAAACAAGCACTCCCTCAAAATGGGCTTCTACGCCGAGCGCATCCAGGATAACCAGTTCACCCAGGGTGCAAGTCCAAATGGGTTTTATACCTTTGGTTCGCTCTCCAGCTTCCTGCAGGACATCCCGACCACCTTCCAGACGCTCCTGGGTTCTTCCCGTACGCCGCGAGACGTTCGTCAGAGTATTTTCGGCGGTTACATCCAGGACGATTACAAAATCAAGCCGCGCCTCACTCTGAATCTGGGCCTGCGCTATGAAATGGCCACCGTGCCCACGGAAATCCATGGAGAGCTCTCCACGCTCATCCATTTCACGGACACTACTCCCCACCTGGGTTCTCCCTATTTCTCCAATCCGACGTTTCGAAATTTTGCCCCTCGCGTCGGCTTCGCCTGGGATCCAACCGGCACCGGAAAAACCTCCATTCGCGGCGCCTTCGGCATCTATGACGTCTTGCCGCTGCCCTATGAGTTCGAGCTCCTGACCTTGCTTTCGGCGCCCTTCACCGAAGGGGCGAGTACTCCCGTGGTCGCCGGCGATTTTCCATCCGGCGGCTTCGCGAAGGCTAACACCGCAACGAATCTCCGCAACGCTTTCGTGGAGCAGGACCCTCACCGAAGTTATGTCGAGCAATGGACCCTGAATGTCCAGCATGAAGTCGTTCGCAATTTTACCGTCACCGCCGCTTACGTTGGCTCCCACGGCGTGCACTTGCCATTCCATGCGGATGAAATCAACGACGTTCAGCCTACCCTAACCCCCGCCGGCTTTCTCTGGCCTGGCCCCGGCGTCACCGGCACGCGGCTCTTTCCAAACCTCGGCGGCCAGGTCAGCACCGTGCAGTGGTCCACTTCTTCCACGTACCATGGCCTCAACTTGTCCGCGATCAAGCGGCTGAGCCACGGCTTGCAATTTCAGGGTTCCTACACTTTATCGAAAAGCCTCGACGACGGATCATCCGGAATCGCGGGCGATACCTTTGGCAATTCCGTCTCCAGTTTGCCGCTGTTTGATCCCCGCCTTCGCCACGGGCCTTCCGATTTCGATGTTCGGCATGTCGGCGCAATCAACGCCATTTGGCTGGTTCCCAACCCGACCGGATGGAGCGAGGTCCCCAAATATATGGCCTCGGGATGGCAGGTCGGCGGCATTTACACCGTCACGAGTGGACTGCCGTTTACACCCGTGATCGGCGGCGACCCGCTGGGACTGAAGGGAGCGGATCTTTACGCATTTCCCAATCGGGTCCCGGGATGCGACCCGGTCAACTCCAATTTCAAATCCCACGGTCTCCACTACATCAATCTGGGTTGCTTCTCTCTTCCGGTCGCACCCATCTCAATGGCTGCCGAGTGCAAAAATTTTGCAGGTGCGGCTGCGGCGCCCCCGGCGGGAGAAGTTTATTGCGCGAATCTTTTGGGAAATGCTTCCCGCAACTCGGTATCCGGTCCCGGTCTTCAGGATTTTGATTTTTCCCTGTTCAAAAATAATCCGGTCCCCCGGATCTCGGATTCGTTCAACATTCAGTTCCGCTGGGAGGTTTTCAATATTCTCAACCATGCAAACTTCAATCCTCCCGCGCCGGCGGCCCGCCAGATTTTTGCAACCTCGGGCGCGACAAATAATGCGGGAATTCTGACGAGTCCGACGATCACGTTCTCGCGTCAGATGCAGTTTTCTTTGAAGTTTATCTGGTAGGCAAAGTGGCGTCTGCAGGCTGCCTGCGGCATTTCAGAATGACGGGAGGATGCAATGACTAGTTTAAAGAAAATCAGGGTGGGCCTGGCATTCCTGGCTCTGACGGGCGCCTATGCCGTTTATCCGCAGGAGGGTAAGAAAATCTATGCGCAGAAGCTCCTTGACGACACTCTGGCCAAGCACAAAGAAGTGGTCATCATGGCCATGCATGTCACTCCACCGGGCAAAACCGATAACGTCATCATTGCCTCCAACATTGGCCGCCTCGGCAAGAAAGCGGATGAGGACGACATGCGCGTGATTGACACCGGCAAACCGAACCTGGAGGTCAATAAGAAAGGTGACCACTACGAGGTGGAACTTGTATTGCAAGATCAATCCGGCAAGACCATCGGAGCCGTGGGCATTGTCTTTATGAATAAAAAAGGAAAGGAGCCGGAGTTTCTCAAGAAAGCGACCGCGATTCGCGACGAAATGAAAGCGCAGACCCCGACCATTGCGAAACTCTTTGAACCTGCCCAATAATCCTCCGGCGCATTCTGAGTCTCGCTGCGATCTTGGTTTTTCGACCTATTTACCCTGATTACGTTGACAGGGCGCGATGTACATAAACTTTTCCTGCGGAGAGTCCATTCCTTGAAAGTGCCAACGGCTATTTTTTCCGAACGACCATTATTATGAACGTCGAACGTAAATCCAAGATCTGGTCCGTCGTCCGTGTCTCCAGCGGAAACTTTCTGGAGATGTACGACTTCATGGTGTTCGGCTATTACGCCGCCACTATCGGCAAAGCCTTTTTCCCCAGCAACTCCGCCTTCGGTTCGCTCATGCTTTCGCTCATGACATTTGGCGCCGGTTTCCTCATGCGCCCTCTCGGCGCTCTTGTCCTCGGCGCCTATACCGACCGTCACGGCCGCCGCGCCGGCCTGCTTCTTACTCTCAGCCTGATGTCGATCGGCATCTTCTCCATCGCCTTCATGCCAAGTTACGCCACCATTGGCCTCCTCGCGCCGTTGCTCGTCGTTGTCGGCCGCTTGCTCCAGGGTTTTTCTGCCGGCATGGAGCTCGGCGGTGTCTCCGTCTATCTCTCCGAAATCGCCACTCCCGGCCACAAAGGTTTCTACGTAAGCTGGCAATCCGGCAGCCAGCAGATCGCGGTCATGTTCGCCGCTTCGGTCGGCGTTGTCCTCAACTCCATTCTTCCTCCCGAAAAAATGGAACAGTGGGGCTGGCGCGTTCCTCTGCTCCTCGGCTGCGTGATTGTTCCGTTCCTTTTCCGTCTGAGGAAGTCCCTGCAAGAAACCGATGAATTCGTCGCCCGCAAACACCACCCGGGTACTTCCGAAATTCTCCGCTCCCTGGCAAACAATTGGCCCATCGTCCTGATCGGCACGCTGATGGTGACCATGACCACCGTCTCCTTCTACATGATCACGGCCTACACCCCCACCTTTGGCAATTCCGTGTTGCACCTTTCCAGCTTTGACAGTCTGATCGTCACTCTCTGCGTCGGCGCCTCCAACCTCTTCTGGCTCCCGATCATGGGCGCGCTCTCCGACAGAATCGGTCGCCGTCCTCTCCTCTTCGGCTGCACGCTCCTGATGCTCTTTACCGCCTATCCAGCAATGCTTTGGCTCGTGCGCGACCCATCCTTCGCTCGCCTGCTCACCGTCGAACTCTGGCTCTCTTTCATTTACGGCAGCTACAACGGCGCCATGGTCGTCTATCTCACCGAAATCATGCCCGTCGACGTGCGCACCTCCGGCTTCGCGCTCGCCTACAGCCTCGCTACCGCGATTTTTGGAGGCTTTACGCCCGCTCTCAGCACTTACCTGATTCACGTTTCCGGCAATCGCGCGATACCCGGCCTCTGGCTGTCTTTCGCAGCTGCGTGTGGTCTATTGGCAGCCCTCTTCGCCAAACCTCAGCGCACTGCAATTGCCTCCGTAAATCCAGCCCCAGCCGAATCCTGATTCGCTCCTGACAACCGATCTCCGCAACTTCCGCCCTTCGAGTACCGCCAAGCTTTCCTTGTTATCGCCTCTCAACGGTGTTATCTTTCTTTCCTCCCGTCCCTATGCGCCCTTCAGGGTGACCCATGCCCACATACCCCACGCGCATCTTCCACCCAATTTCATTTGCCAAAAGTGTGTTCTCGCGCATCTGATCCGGGGTAGATGCATCTCGGCCTTCACGGAGGCTTAAAGCATGGCTACACAGAGCAAACTCACCGCGATCGATCAACTCCGCAACGCCGTTTTGGAAGCACGCGCCAACTCCGACCGCCTGTTTGAAATCGTTCGCGAGGATTCCCTCTATGAACGCCCGATCCCCGAACGCAATCGCATCGTCTTTTACATCGGCCATCTCGAAGCTTTCGACTGGAATCTTTTTCGCACCCACCTGTTTTCCCTGGACTCGCGCTCACCCGTGCTCGACAAACTGTTCGCTTTCGGCATCGACCCCGTCGACGGCGGCCTTCCTACGGACCAGCCCGGTGATTGGCCTTCTCTTCGCGAGGTCCGCAACTACGTCCAAACTCTCCGCAACCTAATCGACGATGCGCTCGACGCTGGCAATTTTTCCTTCGCCGCCAATCCCGACGGCTACTCTCCAGAAACTCTATTGCGCGTCGCCTATGAACACCGCCTGATGCACGCGGAAACTCTCGCCTACATGTTTCACCGGCTCCCGTATTCACAGAAGCATTCGCAATCCCAGGACTCACTCTCCGCCGCTCCAGTTGCGAACGAAATGCTGGAAATCCCCGCCGGCCAGGCGACTCTAGGCCTTTCGCGTGGCCCATCCGCTCCTTTCGCTTGGGACAACGAATTTGGTTCGTTCACGGCGATCGTTCCAGACTTCCGCATCGACAAATACATGGTCACCAACGAAGAGTTTCTTCGCTTCGTCGAAGACGGCGGCTACCGCAACGCTCAACTCTGGTCCTCAGAGGATTGGCAGTGGAAAGAACGCCATTCCATCTCCCATCCTGCATTCTGGAATCAGTCTGGCTCCGCATGGTCCTTCCGCGGCATGTTTGAAGAACTTCCATTCGCTTCGAATTGGCCCGTCTACGTCAGCCACGCCGAAGCCGCCGCCTACGCGCGTTGGGTAAAAAAATCTCTGCCCACCGAAGCCCAATGGCATCGCGCTGCCTACGGCACTCCACAAGGAACAGAGCAGTCGTATCCCTGGGGTTCCGGTTCTCCCGACTCCAATCCCGGCAATTTTGATTTCCGCCGTTGGGATCCCGCCCCTGTCAACGCCCTCCCCGTGAATAAGAGTGAGTTCGGTGTCGTCGGTCAGCTCGGCAACGGCTGGGAGTGGACTTCCACGCCTTTCGCGCCGTTCCCCGGCTTCCAGGCCTCCTCCTACTATCCCGGCTACTCCGCCAATTTCTTCGATGGCAAGCACTACGTCATCAAGGGAGGTTCCGCGCGCAGTGCGTCCTGTTTCCTGCGCCGTTCCTTCCGCAACTGGTTTCAACCGCACTATCAATACGTTTACGCTGGATTCCGCTGCGTCTCAGAGTGAGTTGCTGAATGCCCAAAACTTTCACGCAGGCACAAATCACCCGCGCTCCGCTCTCCCGCCAATTTGCGCTGGAAGTGTCTGCCGGTCTCGACAAGCCTGGGCAAAAGGAACTGCCCTCGAAATATCTTTACGATTCGGTTGGCTCCGCGCTCTTCGAAGTGATCTGCGCCCTTCCCGAATATGGCCTTACGCGAGCCGAAGAACGCCTGCTGCAACTCCACGCCAGGGAAATCGTCGACCAACTGCCTCGTCCTGTTCTTGTGGCCGAACTCGGCAGCGGCACCGGCCGCAAAACGCGTTCGCTCCTCGAAGCCCTTGCCCGCTGGCAATCTACTTGGTATCACCCCATCGAAATTTCTCCGTCCGCGCTCGCCGTTCTTCGCCGCGAGCTCCGCGACATCAACAGCATCAGCATTGTCGGCTTTGAACGTGAATATCTCGACGGTCTCCGAGAAGTCGCCGCCCGCCGCGCCACGGGCGAGCATCTTCTTGTCCTTTTCCTCGGCAGCACCATCGGTAACTTCGATGGCGCCGCCGGCTCGGACTTTCTTCGCGATCTGCGCCAGATTCTCCAAGCGGGTGACTCGCTCCTCCTCGGCACCGACATGCTCAAGCCCGTTCAAACTCTGATCGACGCCTACGACGACTCAATCGGAGTCACCGCCTCCTTCAATCTCAACCTTCTCGCCCGCATCAATCGCGAACTCGGCGCCGATTTCAACCTTCAGCAATTCGCGCACGCCGCTATCTTCAATGAAGCAACGCACAGCGTCGAAATGCACCTCCGCTCCCGCTCTCGGCAAAAAGTCACCATCCCGGAAGCCTCCATCTCCGTTCGGCTTGAGAAGGATGAAACGATCTGGACGGAAAGCTCCCACAAATATTCGCAGGACGAACTCGTCAGTCTGGCCCACCACTCCGGTTTTAAACGCCAGGCCCAGTGGATGGAACCATCGTGGGGCTTCGCCGAAAACCTCTGGATCGCTGAGTAGGAGTACACGCGCCAGGTCAATACTCTCGTAGCGGCCACCTTTAGGTGGCCCTGCCCGTACCCACCATACTTGCCTTTGTAGCGGCCGACTCTTGCCCTGAGCGAAGCCGAAGGTCTGAGGCGGGCGCCCTTCGCTTAATTTGCGGTGAGAAATCTAAAGGCCCTTCGCTTTTCTAAATTCGCTTACCACCGCCGCCGGCTCCCGGTGCAATCCATCCACCGCATAATTCATCTGCCGGATATCCGAAGCGGAAACCTTTCCCGCTAGTTCCTCCAGCGCCCCGCGTAAAGTTGGAAATCGCTCCAACGCGGCCTTTCTCACTACCGGCACCGCGTCATACGGCGGGAAATAGTGCCGGTCGTCTTCGAGTGCCACCAGTCCCAACGCGCTGATCAGCCCGTCGGTCGAATTCCCCGCGGCCACATCCACCTGATGATCCACCAGCGCACGATAAATCAGCCCCAAATCCATCACCCGCGGCTTCTCCCCAAATTTCAAGTTGTACCGTTCGCACAATCCAGTAAATCCATCCGGGCGTTCCAGAAACTCATAGCCAACGCCCGCTCTCCATTTCGGCACCAGTCCCGTTATGTCCGAAAGCTTCTGCAAATTGAATTTCTTCGCATCCTCGCCACGAATCACCATCGCAAACGTATTCTCAAATCCCAGCGGCTCCGTCACCTCAAGTCCAAATCGCTCCCCGTACTCTTTCTTCACGCGTTCATAAACGCTCTTGGAATCCCCTTGCGGAATTTCATTCAGCACCGCTGTCAGCGCCGTCCCCGTGTATTCCACATACAAATCCAGCCCTCCCGCCAGCATCGCCTTCTGCACTAGCAGTGTTCCGCCAAGATTTGTCTTTCGCTCCACGCGTATTCCCGTCCGCGCCTCGATGTGCTGCGCCAGCAATTCCGCCAGCACAACTTGCTCGGTAAAAAATTTCGACCCAACAATAATTTTATCCGGCCGCTTCTGGCCGCAACCTCCCAGTAGCATCAGGGTGATGGCCAGCCACACGACCAGCGACCGGGGAAGGGAAGTGTGCATGGTAATAACGATTCGCAAAGGGAGCGCCCGCGCTTTATGTCACGCGAAGCCGCCGCTCCAATCTTCCTAGCAAGAAATCCGCCAGGATCGCCAGCAGCGCCGCCGGAATCGCGCCCGCCAGCAGCAGCGAATCGTTCACCAGCGCCACCCCGCGAAAAATGAATGTGCCCAGCCCGCCGGCCCCAATCGCCGCGGCGATCGTGGCGACCCCGATGGTGATAATCGTTGCCGTGCGCACGCCCGCCAGGATCACCGCCAGCCCCAACGGAAATCGCACCCGAAACAGAATCTGCGCCTGCGTCATCCCCATTGCTTCGGCCGATTCCAGCACCGCCGGATCGATCTCCGTCAACCCAACATACGTATTCCTCAGAATCGGCAGAAGCGCATAAAGCGTCAGCGCCACAATCGCTGTCCGCTTTCCAATTCCTCCAATAAACGGGATCGGAATCAAAAACCCGAAAAGCGCCAAACTCGGTATCGTCTGAAAAATCCCCGCAATCCCCAACGCCAGCGCGCGCAGCTTCGCTCGCCTCACAATTAGCATCCCCAGCGGCACACCAATCAAAATCGCAGCCGTCATAGCGATGCACACAAGCTCTACATGCTCCAGCGTCGCACTTAAAATCTCAGACTGGTGCTCCGACATGAAACTCCAGAGCCCCGTCATGCCGCGCCTCCCCGAACATCCAGAGATGCCGCAAATGCCAGCACCTCCGGATGCCGCAGCCGCAAAAATTCCTCCGGTCCTGCGCTCGCCACCACCTTCCCTTTTTCCAGCAAAATGATGTGCGAAGCCAGCAGCAGCGCCTCCCGCAGATCATGCGTCACAAACACAATCGTCTTCCCCAATCGCTTCGCCAGCGCCAGAAATTCCCGCTGCAATTCCGCCCGCGTCACCGGATCCAGCGCCCCGAACGGTTCATCCATAAGCAAAATCGGAGGGTCCGCCGCCAGCGCCCTCGCCACTCCCACCCTCTGCCGCTGACCGCCCGAAAGCTCTCTCGGCCGCCTTTCGGCAAATTCCTCGGGCTCCAATCCAACAAGCCGCAGCATCTCCTTCACCCGCGCCGCAATTTTTTCCTTCGGCCAATTCTCCAGCCCCGGCACCAGCCCCACATTTTCCGCCACCGTAAAATGCGGAAACAGCCCCGCTTCCTGAATCACGTACCCAATTCCACGCCGCAACCGAATCTCATCCCACTCGTGCGTCGCGCGCCCCTCCACCAGCACCGCGCCCTTCGACGGCCAATGCATTCCATTAATCAGCTTCAGCAGCGTGGTCTTCCCGCTACCGCTCCGCCCCAGCAACACCAACGTGCTTCCTCGCGGCACCTCCAGTGACACATCATCAATAATCGCAGCTTCCGAGCCGCCGTTCGCTCGCCACGACACGCCGCGAAATTCAATCAGATTTTGTCCGACAATAGTCATCAGTGCGTTCAAATTATCCAATGCGGTCAGAAGCGTCTTAGCAGTTTAATCCACCCGCCCCATTACCCTAAGTCATTTCACTCATTCACCGGCCCGGTCTCTTTCGTGGTACTTTGAAATTTAGCGGCGAATCGAAACGCCATACTTAATGCAGCCATGAGCCCTCTCGAAACTCTCAGCCTCGTCCTCGGCGCCGGTTTTGCCTCCGGCCTCAATCTCTACGCCACCGTCGCCACTCTTGGCCTCCTCCAGCGCTTCGGCATCATCCATCTCCCCGAACATCTCCAGGTCCTCTCTCATCCTCTCGTTCTCGCCATCGCCGGCGTTCTCTACATCATGGAATTTCTCGCCGACAAAGTTCCTTACATCGATTCTGTCTGGCAAGCCATCCACACGTTCATCCGTCCACCCGCCGCGGCTCTGCTCGCATTCAGCGCCACCGCCGCCGCTCCCGAACCCTGGCGCTGGGCCGCGGCCCTCGTCGCCGGCGGCATCGCGCTCACCTCGCACGGCACAAAAGCCAGCGCCCGCGCCGCCGCGAACATCTCGCCGGAGCCGCTCAGCAACTGGGCCTTAAGTTTTGGGGAAGACGTCTTGGCCGTCTGGTTAACCTGGTTCGCCACCGCGCATCCCGCGGTAGCCATCATCGCAGTCGCGGTTCTATTCGCGATCTCGCTCTACCTTTTCTACCACCTCTTCCACTTCCTCCGCCGCACCCTCCATAAACTCGCCGAAACCTGAACGTGTGTCATCCAAATATGCCGGGAACTTGTCATCCTGAGGCTATCCGACGAGGACAGCCGAAGGACCTCAAATGAAAATCCCCGCATGATTTATCCGCACGAATTACTTTCAACGTTGCATCTCTACTTCATGTACGTCCCCACCCAATCCAAAAACGTCTTGTACCAAAGCTGCGCATTCTGCGGCTTCAACACCCAATGTCCCTCATCCGGGAAAATCATGATCTTCGACGGCACGCCTTGCCGCTGCAACGCGCTGAAAAATTCCAGTGACTGCGTGTACGGCACCCGGTAGTCTTTCTCCCCGCAAACCACCAGCGTAGGCGTTTTGTACTTCCCCAAGTCACCCGCGTAGGTCGAAGGCGACCACTTCTTGTAATTCTCCGCCGCTCCCCATGGTGTCCCCTGCATGTCGTGCTCCTCAAACCAAAGCTCTTCCGTCGCAAACATAGAAGTCTTGTCGTACACGCCCGCGTGGCTCACGATCGCCTTGAACCGATCCGTGTGCGTCGCCAGCCAGTCCGCCATGTATCCGCCGTAAGATCCCCCCGCAGCCGCCAGCTTCGTCTTATCAATGAAAGGATATTTCGCAATCGCGGCATCAATCCCCTTCATCACGTCCGCATATGCGCGGCCGCCCCAGTCATTCGTAATTTCATCCGTGAATTTCTGTCCGTATCCCGTCGAGCCGCGCCGGTTGATCATCAGCGTCACGTATCCCGCCGCCGAAAAAACCTCCGCGTTCCAGCGATAACCCCACGCGTCCGACCACATCGTCTGCGGCCCGCCGTGCAGCAGCACCAGCATCGGATATTTTTTCCCCGCGGCGAACTGCGGAGGCTTCAGCAGCATCGCTTCGACCTTCGTACCCTCCGCGCCCTCAAACCAGAATTTCTCCGGCGCGTTCATTTCCAGCGTCGACAGGGCCGCGTCGTTCTGGTGCGTCAACTGCTTCATCCCGCTGCCATCTCCCGCCGTCACAAAAAGCTCGCCCGGCATCGTCAAACTGGTCCGCTCCGCAAGCAGTGTCTTGCCGTCCGCGCTGAACGAATAGGCGCTGTTAAATCCGTCCAGCACCTTCTTCGGCGTCGCCCCTGCGCGAGCCTCCATCGCATACACTGGCTGCAGCGTCTCATTCTCCGCCAGGAAATAGATCGTCTTGCTGTCCGACGACCAGGAAAGATTCGTCGCGCTCCGGTCAAATTTTTCCGAAAGATTTTCGGTATTCCCGCTCTTCCGGTCGTACAGCATCACCCGCCAGCGATCCGCTTCGTATTCCGCCGTCAGTTGCGCGTGATAAGCAATGTATTGTCCATCCGGCGAATATGCTGGATTTCCGTCAAATCCCGCATTCGTCGTAATCTTTTTCGACTCGCCGCCCGCCACCGGCACCACGAACAGTTCGCCGTTCGTGCTGATCGCCTCCACCTTGTCCGGCACAGCCGTATAACAGATTTCCTTGCCGTCCGGAGAAAACGCAAAATCGTTCACCTCGCCCCGCTCATCCGGAGGAATATCGTAGTCCGCCCCAGGCGTCAGGTCCCGCGCCGAAGCACTCCCGTCCACCGGCATCACAAATAGATGGCTGCGCTTCCCCTCGCTCCAGTGATCCCAGTGCCGGAAGAGCAGATGATCGTAGATCCGTGCCTTCACCTTGCTCTTTTCTTTTTCTTCATCCCGCTTGCTGTTGCATCCATCGTCTTTGCAGTCCAGATAAACCGCCGAGGTAAACGCAATCGTCTTCCCATCCGGCGCCCACTGAAAAAGATCCGCGCCCGTCGAAAGCGTGGTCAATTTCTTTGCCTCGCCGCCTTCCATCGAAAGCAGGTACACCTGCGAATTCCCGTCGCGTGACGACAGAAACGCCAGCGTCTTCCCGTCCGGCGACCACGCCGGAGAACCGTCATGTCCGCTCTGCGTCACCTGCATTGCCTCGCCGCCCGCCGTGCTCACGATCCATACGTTGCTCGCGTTCCGGTTTGCTTCCATATCCGGTGTGGACACCGAAAATGCCGCCCACTTCCCATCCGCCGAAACCTGCGGCGCAGAAACCCGACGCAGCTTGATCATGTCGTCAAACGTAATCGGATGCTTCGCCGCTGTCTGCGCTTTTAGCGGTACGCTTACCGACAACATCGCTGTCACAACACATCCCACTTTCACTAAGTTCATCGCCTTCTCCTCTACCATCCCCATAAAGCCACTCGAACCCCATGTTCGGCAGGGCATGATCCCATTATCTCCGACGCTCGGCAACCGAAGGTCTCAGCTCCTGACCACGGCCCAGTTAATTATCGCAATCACCGAGGTCGCTCCAATCACCGCAAATTCGCTTCGCCCCATCCGTGTCGCCAGCGCCACCGAAAACAAAATTCCCAATCCCGCAAAAAGATAGGGTGCAGGCAGCAGGAACTTCGCCTTTCCATCATTCCGGCTGCGTAAAATCGGCACCGCCAGCGCCATCGCGCCATAAACCGACAGCCGCGCCGCCGCCGACAGCAATGCATTCCACTGAAAGTTCCCGATCAGCGCAAACAGAAACACCAGCCCCGCATACACCAGAATCGAAATATATGGCGTGCGGAATCTGGGGTGCACAGCTCCAAAGAACGCCGGAAAATCCCCTTGCTCGGCCAGTGCATACGTGATCCGCGGCGCATGCAGAACATTTGCGCTTAGATAGCCGTACCCGGAAATAAGCGCAGCCATCGCAATCGCCGCCGCGCCGCTCGATCCCACAAACCGCTGCGCCGCATCCGCCAGCGGCCGCGCCGAGTTCCCCGCATCCGGCAGTGCCGCGATCGTCACATATTGCACTGCCGTGTAAATCAGGCACACCACTCCCAGCGCCAACAGCAGCGCAATCGGCGTATCCCGCTTCGGATTCCTTGATTCGCCGCCCACAAACAGGGCCCCTTCAAATCCTCCATACGCGTACACCAGCAGCAACATCGTCTCAACCCAGGTTTTCGCCGAAACCGCCGGCAGCGCCAGCGGCACGCGCAATTCCGGCCGCGCCATCAGTGCCCAGCACCCTGCAATCACAAACGCCAGCAAAAACCCGACCTTTACAGCCGTGAAGAAATTGCTCAGATTCTTTCCTGTCTTGACGCCGAAGAAATTGAAAAGCGCCAGATGCCCGATCAGCAGGAAGAGAACCAGAAATTTCCCTGGCCCACTTTCGAGCCCCGGGAAAAACTTCGCGCTATACGCCCACACCAGGTTCGCCGCCGCGGCCGGCGCCGCAATCCGCGTTAGCCAGGTCATCCAAGCCACCAGCAGTCCCGCGAACCGTCCCAACGCATCCCGCGCATACAAGTAAAGCCCGCCGGTCTCTTCGTACCGCGAAGACACTTCCGCGATGCACCCCGCGATCACCAGTATCCCCGCGCCCGCCGCCACGCAACTCAACGGGCTCCACCCGCCCAAATTTCGCGCCAAATCCGCCGGCAGTTTGAAAATACTCACGCCCACAATCGAATTCACCATCAGAGCCGTCAAGCTCCAGCGGCCGATCGTGCGCACCAGTCCGTGCGGGCTTTCCGTCAATTCGATTTTCCTGAACCAGCTATTTCGCGGGCATCGTCATCGGCGTGGCTTTCATTTTCACAATGTCCGACAACAAATCAGTCTTCCCCGAAATCAATTCCAGGTGCGGATACCTCTCGCCGCCGTGATAGTCGATCCGATACGTCCGGAAATAATCTCCATTTTCGGCCAGCAACTCGACCGGTTCCTTTCCGTCTTTCGCGCGCTTGATCGCGTCCCGCAAAATATCAGCCGACCACTTCCGTCCATCCACAGCCACCAGCTGCATTCCTGGAGCCAGCCCTGCCCGCTCGGCCGGCGATCCCGGAATCACATCCAGGATCTGCCCGCCATCCGGTCCGCCCGGCGCGTGCACCTGCAACCCCAGCGAAAATTGCGCATCCACAATGAAATCCGCACCCTCTTCCGCGCGCTGGTGTTCATTCATCGTTTCGTTGAACACCAGTTTCCATCCACTATTTTCAAGCCCCTTCAGCGGAGCCCCCGGCCCGTGCGATTTCAGCCGCTCCTCGAAAAAGCTCCGCCAGTCATATGCCGTAACCTCATTCATTCCCGCAATCACATCCTCAAACGTGTACGTCACCAGCTTCGGCCCCGTATTTTCTCCGCCATAAAATTTCCGGCAAAAATCGTCCAGCGATTTCCTGCCCTTGCTCTCGCGCCGGATGATCGTGTCCGCCTCCAGCCAGATCAATGTGCTCTCATCGTAATAATCCACCCCGCGGCGCCATGACGCTCCCGCCGGCGGCGCGCTGTAAAGCAACTGCGCCGCAATCGCCGTATCCTGCAAATCGCGCCAAGTCCGCCCCGGCCGGTCGTTCAGATACGCCGCCGTAGCCGCCAGTTGCTCCCGAAATTTCTCCGGAGTCCAGAATCCCGCCCGCGCCGAAAGAATTTGCCCGTAATACTGCGTCAATCCCTCGTACACCCAAAGCAGTTCGCCCTTCATCGGCGCCTGGTAATCCGGCGTCGTCAGGCCCGCTGGCCGCCGGTATTTTCCATTCCATGAATGCGTATACTCGTGCGCCAGCAAATCCATCTGCGTCTCGCGCACATCCGGGTCTAAGAACAATGCTTCCGGTGTTCGGTTATCGCTCGATTCGTGATGCTCCACTCCATCCGGCGGCATCCGGTCCGACAGCGCCAGCAAAAAGTCATAACGCCGGTAATGCCGCGTACCAAAAAGCGCAAAGTCTTCGGCGATCAATTGCCGCTGGTGTTGCACCTCCGCCGCACTCGCCTCCAGCGCGGCCGGTCCATCTGCTGCAATATGCAGAGTGTGCTGAGGCTTCTGTCCCGGCGACAAGTCAATGTCCCTGAAAAACGCCCCAGCAATCACCGGCGAATCCATCACTGTCGTCAACGAAGCCGGGGCAAACTCAATCTCCCCAGCAGCCTCTTTGGACACCGGCAGCGCCGTCCCATATTTCCATCCCACCGGCAACCGCAAGCTCGCCACATACGTAATGTCATCCGACTTCGCTCCCTGCGGATACAGAATCACCAGATACCAATTCAATACCGCAAGCTGTGCCGTAGCTGCGGGAGGTTCGCGCGAACCCGTCGTTTCTGCTGGCGACAGGTAATCCAACTTGATCTCCAACCTGTCCACCCCGCCGGGCACATCCACATGAAACGCAAACATGTCCACGTCGTCGCGCTTCCACGCCACTTCCTTCCCGCCCGCCGAAATTTTCAGCCCGGTCAGGTCAAAAATCGGCCCCACCGGCGAGTGGTCCCCCGGTATCCATTTCGGATAAACCACCGTCATCGGCCCCGGCTTCACCGGCAGCGAAATCCTCGCGTGAAAAATGTATTTGGCCGCGTCGCGCAGATCCACGTCAATTCTCGCCGGATCTTCCGCCGTTTGTGCCACTGCACCACGCAAGCTGCAAACACTCACTATCACCAAAACCAACGCAATCCGCGCGCATAATTTCGTCATCAAGATCAATCCTCCAAACCCGCGAAAGAGTATCCCACCCCCTCACCGTTCCCGTCCAACTTGGCTCTCTCTCACTCCTCGCACCTCAACTCTCCGCTCCGCCGCTTCTGCTACAATTTTTGAATGAGCACCGCCATCCACTCCTCCTCGCTTTTTTCCCGCAATCTTCGCAAAGATTATCCCGTCGCCGTTCGCGGCGAAGGCTGCTGGATCGTCGCCGCCGACGGCCGCCGCTACCTCGACGCCGCCGGCCAGGCCGCCGTCGTCAGCATCGGCCACGGTGTCCCCGAAATCGGCCGCGCCATGGCTGAGCAATCCAATCGCATTGCTTTCGCCCACACCACGCAATTTCACTCCGAATCCGCCGAAAAGCTTGCCGCCCGTGCCCTCGCCATCGCCCCGCGCAATTTTCAAAATGGCGGCCGCGTCTACTTCACCTCAGGCGGCTCCGAAGCCACCGAAACTGCCATCAAACTCGCGCGCCAATATTTTCTCGAAACCAGGCAACCCTCCCGCTTCCGCATCGTTTCCCGCAAGCAGAGCTACCACGGCAGCACCCTCGGGGCCATGTCCGTCAGCGGCAACGTCGGCCGCCGCGCTCCCTACGCGCCCATGATCCCCGAATGGGGACACGTCGCTCCCTGCTTCTGCTATCACTGCCCCTTCGGCAAAACCTATCCCGAATGCAATCTAGCCTGCGCCGATGACCTCGACGTTTTTCTCCGCTCCAACGACGCCGCTACCGTCGCCGCCTTCATCTTCGAACCGGTAGTTGGCGCCACTCTCGGCGCAGCGTCCGCGGTTGATGGCTACACTGCGCGCATCGCAGAGATCTGTCGCCGCCACGGCATCCTCCTCATCGCGGACGAAGTCATGTCCGGCATGGGCCGCACCGGCAAACCCTTCGCCAGCCAGCACTGGAGCCTCGAGCCCGACATCATCCTCACCGGGAAAGGAATCGCCAGCGGCTACGCTCCCCTCGGCGCAGTCCTAGTCGCCCCCCGCGTCGTCGAAGCCTTCGAAAAGGGTACCGCCGCCTTCATGCACGGTTTCACCTACCAATCGCATCCCGTCTCCACTGCAGCAGGAAACGCGGTTTTCGATTATCTGGAAACCAACAAACTTTTCGATCGCGTCACTCCGGCCGGTGAAACTCTTCGCAAAGCGCTCGCTGCAATCGAATCCCATCCCCACGTCGGCCAGGTGCGCGGCCTCGGCCTCCTGCAAGCCGTCGAATTCCTTAAAGACAAATCTACGCGCGAGCCTTTCCCCAAGGAATCCGCCATCGCCGAAAAAATCCGCCAGGCCGCCCTCGAGAAAAATGTCCTGACCTATCCCTCCCAAGGCACCGTCGACGGTTCCCGCGGCGATCACGTGCTCCTCGCCCCGCCCTTCATCATCACTCCGCAGGAGTGCCAACTCATCGCCGATGCTTTACAATACGCCCTGGGCAAAGTCTTTCCCGCTTAAAGATGCAGCGGAAAGAGTCGAAAGCTGTCATTCCGAACCCCGTCCGGTTTTTGAACGGGGTGAGGAACCTGCTTTTTCTTCGATTTCTGCGAAAAACAGATCCCTCGCCCGCAAAAGACGCGGGTTCGGGATGACAATTTTTTGGGGTTTTTCTACAACCGGCAATTCAGTTCGGCATGGCTTTCATACTTTCAAATACCTGTTCCACGGAGACCATCGATGCGGCGCGCTGTGCCTTCTCTTCTTCTGCTCTGCTCTCTCTTCGTTGCAATGCTTCCCGCGCTCGCCCAGGAAAAATCCGCCGCCAAACCGCGCGCCCGCGATCTCGGCGTTCCCTTTGACGGCACTCCCGGCCCCTTCAACGCCATCACCGACGTCTCCGGCGTCCTCGTCGGCCACACCACGCTCATCTCCGGCGAAGGCAAACTCGTCGTCGGCAAGGGTCCCGTACGCACCGGCGTCACCGCCATCCTCCCTCGCGGCAAAAACTCCATGATGAATCCGGTCTTCGCCGGCTGGTTCTCGCAAAACGGCAATGGTGAAATGACCGGCACCACCTGGGTCGAAGAATCCGGCTTTCTCGAAGGCCCCGTGATGATCACCAACACCCACAGTGTCGGCGTCGTTCGCGACGCCGTGATCCAGTGGCGCGTCTCTCACGGCCAGCCCGACGCCAGCGGCTACTGGTGGTCTCTCCCCGTCGTCGCCGAAACCTGGGATGGCTGGCTTAACGATGTCAACGGCTTCCACGTCAAGCCCGAGCACGCCTTTCACGCCATCGACTCCGCGAAATCCGGCCACGTTGACGAAGGCAACGTCGGCGGCGGCACCGGCATGATCTGCAGCGGCTACAAAGGCGGCATCGGCACCTCTTCGCGAAAGCTCCCCGAAAAAGACGGCGGCTTCACCATCGGCGTTCTCGTCCAATGCAATTTCGGCTCCCGCCAGAATCTCCGCATCGCCGGAATTCCAGTCGGCCGCGAAATCTCCTCTGAAGAGCCCTACGCCTACCAACCCTCCGAAATCTCCGAACGCGGCTCCATCATCATCGTCGTCGCCACCGACGCACCGCTCATCTCCACGCAACTCAAGCGCCTTGCCCATCGCGCCACCCTCGGCCTCGGCCGCCTCGGCAGCATTTCCGGCGACGGCTCTGGCGACATCTTCATCGCCTTCTCCACCGCCAACCCCGGCGCAGGCAGCTCCAAAACTGTGACCGACGTAAAAATGCTCCCGAACGGCTCCCTCGATCCAGTCTTCGCCGCCGTAGTCCAGGCCACTGAAGAAGCCATCGTCAACGCCATGATCGCCGCCGACTCCATGACCGGCATCGACAACCATTACGTCACCGCCCTCGACCACGAAAAACTCCGCGCCGTCCTAAAAAAATACAACCGCCTCCAATAACGGCCGGCGCTCCTTTGAGTGCGGGAGCGAAGCTCCCGCTTTTACGCACTCCACTCCGCTACAATACAAATGTGTCTAAACCCATTCGGCCTTGTCTCGTACTCTTTTTCTTTTCTCTTCTCCTCTTCGCTTGCCACAAACCCCACCCCGCCACCCTCGCCATCACCCACGCAACCGTAATCGACGCCACCGGCGCCCCGCCCCGACCAAACTCCACAATCCTGATTGATCACGAAAAAATCTCCGCGATTGGCCCCGACTCCTCCACGGAAATCCCCTCCGGCACCCGCATCGTCGACGCCACCGGCAAATATCTAATCCCCGGCCTTGCCGACATGCACATGCACCTAATGGGTGCCGGCGAACCAACAGGCAGCCGCGAATTCATTGTTCCACTCCTCATTGCCAATGGCATCACCACCGTCCGCGACATGGGCGGCGACGTAGCCCAACTCAAGAAATTAAAAAAGGAAATCGACTCCGGCGACCAGCCCGGCCCGCAAATCTTCTTCACCGGCCCCTATCTCGACGGCAACCCGCCCTATTTCCAACCCTCCATCGTCGTCGTAACCCCCGCTGAAGCCGATGCCGCCGTGCGCAAACTAAAATCCGAAGGCGTGGACTTCATCAAAGTGCAATCGCGCCTGAAACCTGCAGCCTATTTCGCTATCGCCGAAGCCGCCCACAAGGAAAACATCCGCTTCGTCGGCCACGTCCCCGATTCCATCTCCGCGGCCCAGGCGTCCGACGCAGGCCAGGCCAGCATCGAACACCTCACCGGAATTCTCGTGGCCTGTTCTTCCAAGGAAGCCGAACTGCGCCAGCAGCAACTCAATCCGCATCCGCGCAAAGAAACCCCGCGCCAGACCAGCCTGCGCCAGCGCGCTTGGCAGCAAGCCGTCCTCGATTCCTATTCCCACGAAAAAGCCCAGCAGCTCTACGCCAAACTCCTCGCTAACCACACCTGGCAAGTTCCCACGCTCCCCCTCTTGATCGAGCTTGCGTACCTCACGCCCGCCACCGACCGGGCCAACGATCTAAACCTGAAATACATCCCGCAAAATCTCCGGCAAATCTGGAAACAAGGCCGAGCCGAAAGCCTCGCCAACAAGACTTCCGGAGATTTCCTGTTGCGCGCAAAACTCGTCGAAGCCTCTCTCAAAGCCGTAGGCGATATGCACGCCGCAGGCATCCCCATAATGGCAGGCACGGATTCCACTGCCCCAAACCTCGTTCCCGGTTTCGCCCTGCACGACAGCATCGCCGATCTGGTTCGCGCAGGCCTCACCCCAATGGAAGCCCTGCAAGCCGCAACCTCAATACCCGCTGAATTCCTCAACCGCAGCAACGAGCAGGGCACCATCGCCCCCGGCCAACGCGCCGACCTGGTCCTGCTCGACGCCGATCCGCTCGAAAACATCCATAACACCGAAAAGATTTACGCTGTGATTTTGAAAGGAAAGTTTCTGGACCGAGCTGCGCTAGACGCACTCCTCAACAAAGCCGCCCAATTCGCCGCCAAACCGTAGCGGCGACCTTCAGGTCGCCACGAGCAGCACAGGCATTCCTGCCTGCGCTCTTGGGTTTTCTTTAGGAGGTCGGGGCTTCAGCCCCGGCATAGAGCATTCAGGACAAAAAGGCTTTAGCCCCTGAAGAATCCTTCTACGCTTCGACAAACACAATAACCACTAAACCCCAATCGCCCCCGTCTTCCTCTCCGGATTAAAGAACGGCAACGCCACCACCTTCGCCGACACCGTCTTCCGCGAAGCCTCCACCGTCAATTCCAAACTCAAATTCGTCCCCAGCGGCGCGCTCTCCCGTCCCACCGTCGCCAGCGCAATCATCCTCTTCAACGTCGGCGACCACGTCGTCGACGTCGCCTTCCCCACCTGCCGCCCCTCGCGATACACCGGCACCGCCACACGCGAAGCCGTTGACGGCACCTGCGGCGCCATCCCAATCTTCTCGTAAAGCGCTTCCACGTCGGTCCAGTTCACTTCCAGCCCAACCAGCCGCCGCGCCGGACCGCCCTTCTTCGCCTCCATCGCCAGCGCCTCGCGCCCCACAAAACTCTCTTTCTTCAAGTCCACTAGTTTCCCCAGCCCAATCTCACCCGGGGTATAGCGTTGCTCCTCAATCAATGATTTCTTGCTCGAAATGTAATCCACCTCAATCAGGATCAACCCCGCCTCAATCCGCGCAATATCTAGAGCCACCATCCCCGCCGGATGAATATCGAACGCCCGCCCCTTGTTCATCAACTCATCAAAAACCTTGATCGCATCCTTCCACGGCACCCAGATTTCATAACCCAGATCGCCCGTGTAGCCCGTCCGCGAAATATCCACCGGCACGCCCGCTATCTTTCCATGTGTCACCCGGAAATATTTCAGCCCCGCAATGTTCGCCTCAGCCGCCGCATGCAGCAGCCTTCCCGAAGTCGGCCCCTGCAGTGCCAGCGCCGCCACCTTTTCCGAAATATCCTCGATCTGCACGTCCAGCCCAAGCGAATTCTGGCTGAACCACCGCAAGCTCGGATCCGCCGCCGTCCACCGGTATTCGTTCTCTCCCAGCCGCGTAATCGTCCCGTCGTCCACCACCTTCCCCTCGGGATCGCACCAGCAGCAGTAAATCACCTGGTCCACGGCCACCTTGTTAATGTCTCGCGCAATCACCCGGTTCACGAACTTCGTCGCGTCGGCCCCGGTAACCCGGTATTTAAAAAGCGGGGAAATATCAATCAGTGCCGCCGAATTCCGGATCGCGTTGTATTCGTGTTCGTGCGTCATCTCATAGACGCTGACCGTGTAATACCCCGACCACTCGCGATAGCTCAGGCTCTCGCACAGCGCCAGGGTTCTCTCATGAAATGCGGTTCCAACCGGCACGTGGCCTCCGTGAATCGAATGTAACTTTGCTCTCAGCCCGTTAAAGGAACTTCGGATTATAGTTTCGATTTCTGTGCAGCCGCAAGCCGCCCGTCCGCCTCCGCCCCACCTGTCCGCAAGGCCAGTGATTAACTGTACGAACCCCCTCCACACCCGCGTGCGTTTCGCCCTGTTTTTGTTAGCCTGAGTTTAACCTTGAGAGTCATGTTCACAGGCGCTCGCCGTCGGAGGGCGGGCGCTCTCATACACTCAATTTCCCAGACTGGGTTTAGGGAGCTGAACGTGAAACGCACATTCATCCATCGCGGTTTGGCAAGTATCATTTTCCTCGGGATCGCGGCAAGTCAGTCCGCTCCCCAATCCACTGCGCTCTATAAACCAGACTCTCCCGCAACCACTCAGGCATCCGCAGGCTACGTCGCCCGCACCACCAAGGCCGTGAACTACCGCCGCGCCAACGGTTCCACAAAAGTCGATCTTCAGGGCACCGAACTCCTCCAAGGCGCGAACGCCGAGGTAAAGGTCGAAAGTAAACACAACCGTATGGAGATTGAGGCGAAATTTGAAGGCCTGAACGACGCGACAAAATTCGGCCTCGAATATCTCACTTACGTCTTTTGGGCCGTATCCGCACAGGGACGCGCTGAAAATCTCGGCGAAATCGTCGCCAAAAACGGCGCCGCTCAGGTCAAGGCCGTCACCGACATGCAGACCTTCGGCTTGATCGTCACCGCCGAGCCCTATTTTGCCGTCACCCAACCCGGAAACATGGTGGTCCTCGAAAACACGATTCCAGTCACCGCCAGTGGGAAAATTGAAAACATTGACGCAACCTACGAACTCCTTGGCCGCGGCGTCTATTCTTCCTCCAACACCAAAATCGAAAACGCCATCTTCGGTATCGATCCCAAGACTCCGCGCGAACTCTTCGAGGCGCGCAACGCCGTTCGCATCGCCCGCAATGCCAGCGGCGGCAAATACGCTCTTCCCACGCTAGCCAAAGCCGAACAACAACTGACCGCCGCGGAAGACGCCTATCACTCCAAACGCGACAAAAAAACCGTTGAATCCACCGCCCGCGATGTCGTCGAAACCGCTGAAGAAGTCCGCGTCATGGCCGTGAAGCAAAAAGCTGAAGAAGAAGCGCAGGCTCGCCTCGCCGCCGAGAAAAAAGCCGCCGAAGATCGCGAAGCAAAAGCCCGCGCCGATGCCGAAACTGAAGGCCGTCGCCGCCAGGAAGCCGAGCAAGCCCGCGTTCAGGCCGAGCAAGCCAAAGCCGAAGCCGAGCGCATGAAACTCGAAGCCCAACAAGCCGCACAGGAAGCCGCCAAGCAAAAAGCCGAAGCGGAACAGGCCGCTCTCGAAGCCTCCAAGCAGAAAGCTTTGGCCGAGCAGGCACGCCAAACAGCTCTCGACCAGCAACACGCCGCGGAAGCCCAAACCCAAAAAGCTTTGCAAGCCGCAGCGCAAGCCGAAAACGAAAAAGCCCAATTGCGCGCGCAACTCCTCGAACAGCTAAACTCCATTTTGCAGACGCGCGACTCCGCTCGCGGTCTCATCATCAATATGTCGGACGTCCTCTTCGATACAGGAAGCTCCACACTCAAGCCCGGCGCGCGCGAAAAGTTAGCCAAAATCTCGGGAATTCTTCTCGCCCACAAAGGACTCACGCTGCAAATCGAAGGTCACACCGACAGCGTCGGCACCGACGATTTCAATCAACAGCTCTCCGAACGCCGCTCCGATTCCGTTCGCGACTACCTCGCGGAAGAAGGCGTCCCCGCAAGCACCATGTCCGCCCGCGGCTTCGGCAAGACTCAACCCGTAGCCTCCAACGACACCGCCGAAGGCCGCCAGCGCAATCGTCGCGTTGAACTCGTCGTCAACGGCGACGCCATCGGCAAAACAACTCCAGTAGCCGCCAGTGCCGCCGCACCAAATTAATCCCCCGCGTAGCGGCCACCTTCAGGTGGCCAAGCATGCTTTTGGAGGGGTGGGGCTCGCCCCGCCCTCTTGCCTTTGTAGCGGCCGCCTTCCGAGGCGGGCGCCTTATGCCCCAAATCAACTCGCTTCAACCTTGACACACCCGTTCGCCCAACCTACGCTTAATCCTATGCGAGTAGATCTGAGCCCGGATCAAGAAGCTTTCATTCGCCAGGCCATCAAAGATGGCCGGGTTAGCAGTACTGAAGACGCCGTTCAGGAAGCACTTCAGCTCTGGGAGAAACGCGAGCGCCAACGAGGCGAAATTCTCGCCGCCGTAGATGAGGCTGAAGTGTCTCTCAGCCGCGGTCAAGCAATGGTAATGACCGAAGGGTCAACGCGGAACCTTGCCGAAGATGTAAAGCGCCGAGGGCGCGTTCGACTCGAGTCTGATCGGTAAGCGCGACTCATGGCGCTCTTCCTTGCCCCTCAGGTTGCAGCCGAACTCGACGAAATCTGGTACTACGTTGCCAGGGAAAGCGGCAACCCGCAGATCGCCGACCGGCTGATCGATTTCCATCACGGCACGTTTCTTCCTGTTGTCGACTCATCCATTTCTCGGCCGGCCTCGCGATAAAGAACTACGCCCAGGCTTAAGGAGCTTTCCCGTTGGGAATTATTTGGTGATCTATAGAGTGAAAGGTGAGGACGTTTTCGTTCTTCACGTGGCTCACGGAAACCGCGACCTGGCTTCTCTCCTTGAATCCTAAACTCCCCATCTCCTTGTGAACCATCCCCACTCCCAGTAGAATGTTTCGTTCCACGTTTCATCGAAATTTTCTTCTTCATTCCGGAGTCTTAGCGAATGGCGCAGTCCTACGATGTTGTCGTCATCGGAGGCGGTCACAACGGTCTCGTGAACGCCGCCTACCTGGCTAAGGCCGGCAAAAAAGTGCTGGTCCTCGAACGCCGCGGCGTCCTCGGCGGCGCCGCCGTCACCGAAGAAATATTCCCTGGTTTCCTTTTTTCTGAATGCTCCTACGTAGTCTCTCTCCTCCGCCCCGAAATCATTCGTGAACTGAATCTTCCCCACTACGGCCTCGAAATCCTCCCGCTCGACGGCACCTTTTCCCCCATGCTCAATGGCGACTACCTCTGGCGCGTCAACGATCACGCCAAAACCCAGCGCGAAATCCGCCGCCACTCCCGCCTCGACGCCGAGGCCTACGACGAATTTTCCAAGATGATGACGCCGATGTGCCGCTTCGTGAAGCCCATGCTCTCGATGATCCCGCCGGATCCCACCACGCTCAATCCGAAGGATCTCAAGCAACTCCACTTCATGCTCCAGCGTTTCCGCGAACTAAGCTCCGACGAACGCTACACCCTGATCCAGCTCATGACCATGAGCGCCGCCGATTTCCTCGATCAGTGGTTTGAAACCGACGTCCTCAAAGCCACCATGTCCGCCTCCGGGATCATCGGCACCTTCCTTGGCATCCGCTCGCCCGGCACCGCCTACGTTCTTCTCCATCACTACATGGGCGAAATCGATGGAGCGTTCCGTTCCTGGGGCTTCAGCCGCGGAGGCACCGGCGCAATCTCCAACGCCATTGCCGCCGCCGCGCGCGAACTCGGAGTCGAAATCCGCACCAACGCTCCCGTCGGAAAAATCCTCAACAAAAACGGCCGCGCCACGGGCGTAGTCCTCCAGTCCGGCGAGGAAATCCGCTGCAACGTCATCTCCTCCAGCGTCGATCCTCACCACACATTTCTCTCCTTCATGGACGCCAAAGATCTCCCCTCCGATTTCGTCGAAAGCGTCAAGCGCTACAAGTTCCGCGGCTCCTCCGGCAAGGTGAATATCGCCCTAAGCGCTCTTCCCAATTTCAAAGCCCTGCCAGGAGTTGGCGCCCACCTCCGCGGCGCAATTTCCATTTCGCCAGGAATGGAATACATGGAACGCGCCTACGACGACGCCAAATACGGCCGCTACTCACAACGCCCCTACATCGACATGGTCATCCCCAGCCTCACCGATCCCTCCGTCGCGCCTCCTGGAAAGCACGTCCTCTCCTGCTTCGTGCAATACGCGCCCTACAAGCTCGCCCAGGGCACCTGGGACGATCACCGCGAAGCCTTCGGCAACGACGTCATCAACACCATCGCCGAGCACGCTCCCAACATCAAAGACATCATCATCGACAAACAAGTCCTAACCCCGCTCGATCTCGAGCGTGAATTCGGCCTCACCCAAGGCAACATTTTCCAGGGCGAACTTTCCCTCGAACAACTCTTCTTCCTCCGCCCCGTTCCGGGCTGGGCCTATTACCGCACTCCCATCGACAATCTCTACATGTGCGGCTCTGCCACGCATCCCGGCGGCGGCATCATGGGCGCCAACGGCCGCATCGCCAGCCAGGTCATCCTGAAAAACTGGAAGAAAGCGGCCAACTGACCATGCCCCTCGGACAAAAAGTAGTTCTGATTGGTGGCGGTCACAACGCGCTCATCACTGCATTTTATCTGGCCAAAGGCGGCTTCAAGCCCACCGTCCTCGAACGTCGCGAACATCTCGGCGGCGGCGCCATCACCGAGGAATTTCACCCCGGCTTCAAAGCCTCCACGCTCTCCCACACGCTCGGTCCTCTGCGCGCCGACATTGCTCGTGACCTTCAGCTCCAGAATTTCAACCTCCACATCATTCAGCCGGAGCCCCGCCTCTTCGCTCCCTCGCAAGACGGCCGCGGCCTCCTCTTTTACAACGACACCGCCAAAACCGCCGCCGCGCTCTCGCATCTACCCGTAAAAGAAGGCGCGCGCTACACCGAATTCGCCGCCGCCCTCGAGGAAATGTCCCAGGTCTTCGGCCACATCGCGTCCATCACACCGCCGGCCATCGATCATCCCTCGCCCGAAGATTTCTGGAATCTGCTCACCACCGGGCGCGCCGTTCGCAGCCTCGGCAAAACCGGCATCTTCGATCTCCTGCGCTGGGGCCCGATGGCCGTCGCCGATTTCGTCGCCGAGTTCTTCGATACCGAACTCTTGCGCGCCGCCATTGCCGCCCGCGGCATCTTCGGCGCTAATCTCGGTCCGTGGTCCGCCGGCTCCACGGCGCTCTTGCTGCTCCGTGCCGCCGGCGATCCGCATCCTGTCGGCTCGGCGGCTTTCCCGCGCGGCGGGCTGGGCGAATTCTCCCGCGCGCTTGGTGAAGCCGCAAAAAGCGCGGGCGCCGAAATCCGCACCAACGCAGAAGTTCAGCAGATCCGCACCAAATCCGGCGCCGTCACGGGCGTTGTCCTTGCCGACGGCGAAGAGATCGCCTGCGAAGCCGTCGTTTCGGGCGTCGATCCGAAACGCACCTTCTTCCAGCTGCTCGATCCCGCGAATCTCGATCCCGTTTTCGCCATGCGCATGAAGAACTTCCGCGTTTCCGGCAGCGTCGCCAAAGTCCATCTCGCGCTTGGCGATTTGCCGCACTTCACCTCGCTTTCCGACACGGTCGGACCCGACAGCTTCCGCGAAGCGCTTTCCGGGCGCATCCACATCGGGCATGAGATTGATTACCTGGAGAAGGCCTTCGACGCCTCGAAGTACGGCGAAATCTCCGCCGCGCCGGTTTTGGACGTAACGATTCCGACGATTCTCGATCCGTCGCTCGCGCCGGAAGGCAAGCACGTGCTTTCCGCGTACTTCCAGTTCGCGCCGTACAAGCTGAAGAAGGGAACCTGGAAGGAACGCCGCGGCGAACTGGCAAACGCCGTCATCAAGACGCTTGCTGCGTACGCTCCGAACTTGCCGAAACTGGTGGAATCAACGCATGTGATCACGCCACTCGATCTGGAAACCGATTATGGATTTACTGGCGGCCACATTTTCCATGGCGAGCTGGCGCTTGATCAGTTGTTCACGATGCGGCCGATTCTCGATTGGGCGCGCTATCAAACTCCGGTGAAAGGTCTTTTTCTCTGCAGCAACGGAACACATCCGGGAAATGGCTTGACCGGCGCGTCCGGCGCAAACGCGGCCAAGGAAATCATCCACGAACTGCGGTGAGGTCGTCCTTCTGGAGGGGGTCGGAGCTTTAGCTCCGACATTGGATAAGCCAACAAACTGGGCTTTAGCCCCTGAGGAATGCTTCTTGAGGTGAGCGCCAGAAAATCATGACCACAATCAATCGAGAGAAGCTCAGGAAGCTGCAGGAACGCGAAGCGAAACGCTTCGTGGCGGAACATCCGCGTTCGGCGGAGTTGTACAAGCGTGCGCAGCAATCGCTGCTGGGCGGCGTGCCGATGAACTGGATGAAGAAGTGGGCCGGCGAATTTCCGGTTTTCGTGACGAAAGCGAAGGGCGCGCACTTCACTTGCGCGGACGCGAAAGAGTACGTGGATTTGTGCCTCGGCGATACCGGAGCGATGACCGGCCATTCGCCGGAAATTGTGGCGGAGGCGGTGACGAAGCGCGTGAAGCAGGGAATCACGCTGATGCTGCCGACCGAGGATGGGATCTTCGTCGGCGAAGATCTGAAGAAGCGTTTCGGTTTGCCTTACTGGCAATTCACACTTACCGCCACTGACGCCAATCGCTTCTCCATCCGCATCGCCCGCGAAATCACGCAGCGGGCGAAAATTCTTGTGTTTCACTATTGCTATCACGGCACGGTAGATGAAACGTTTGCAACAGTGGAAAACGGCGTGGTGGGGCCGCGGCGCGGCAACATCGGCCCGCCGGTCGATCCGGCCGAAACCACGCGCGTGGTGGAATTCAACGATCTTAATGCACTCGAAGACGCGCTGAAACACAACGACGTCGCCTGCATCCTGGCCGAGCCGGCGATGACCAACGTCGGCATCATCCTGCCCGACAAGGAGTATTGGCGGCAGGCGCAGCGGCTCGCGAAGCGGTACGGCTCGCTCTTCATCGCCGATGAGACGCATACGATTTGCGCGGGCCCGGGCGGCTGCACCGCGGAGTGGAAGCTGGAGCCGGACCTGCTCGTCTTCGGTAAAGCGATCGGCAGCGGCATCCCCGGCGCCACGTACGGCTGTTCGGAGGAAGTGGCGCAGCGCATCTCCGCGCGCATCCACCTGGAGGATTGCGACGTTGGCGGAATCGGCGGCACGCTGGCAGGGAATGCGCTCTCGCTCGCGGCGATGCGCGCCACCCTTGAAAATATTCTCACCGCCAAGAATTTCGAGAAGATGATGCCGCTCGCCGTCCGCTTCAACGACGGCGTCGCTGCCGAAATCAAAAAGCACGGCCTGCCCTGGAACGTCCAGCGCCTCGGCGCCCGCGCCGAGTATACCTTCTGCCAGCGCCCCCCGCGCAACGGCGGCGAATCCGCCGCCGCAGCCGATTTCGAGTTGGAGAGCTTCCTGCATCTGTACGCGCTCAACCGCGGCGTGCTCCTCACTCCATTCCACAACATGGCTCTCATGTCCCCGGAGACCACGGCCGCCGACATCGACCAGCACACCCGCCTCTTCGCCGAAGCCCTCAACGAACTCTCCCCCCTGTAGGGGCCGGGCTTGCCCGGCCCGCTCTTCTCTGTTTCGCCAGCGCGGCCTGCCATTTCGCCTTCGGAACTTGCGGCCCCTCAGATCCCCTCCGCCTCAGCGTTCTCTGCGTCCTCTGCGTTAAACTCCTTTCTTGCCCTTTCCTGGCCCTGGTCACAAATTAATTGCGCCGGGGGTAGAAGGAACATTAGACTGCGTGAGCCAGGCGTCAAATCGGGAATCCCGGATGTAAATATCGGGAACTTTCAGGATGAGAACATGAAAAAGTCGGGCGCGAGCCAGGGCCAGCCGGCGCCGGAGCTTATCTCGAAAAGAATCGCCGAACTCGGCGACTGGCGCGGGGAAACCCTCCGCCGAATGCGCAAGCTCATCAAGGAAGCAGTCCCGGACGTCGTCGAGGAGTGGAAGTGGATGGGCACTCCGGTTTGGTCGCACGACGGCATCCTCTGCACCGGCGAATCCTGCAAGAATGTTGTGAAACTCACCTTCGCCAAGGGCGCGTCTCTGAAGGATCCGGCGCGTCTCTTCAACTCGAGTCTCGAGGGAAACACACGCCGCGCGATCGACATCCACGAAGACGAAGAAGTGGACGAGTCCGCCTTCAAGGCGCTCGTTCGTCAGGCGGCCGCGCTCAACAGTTCTGGCAAGTCGAAATCCTCGAAGAAAACGAAGTCCTAAGAGACTCCGCCAGCAAAGCTGGGCTACCCGGCTGGAAAACGTTTCGAATGGCAGGGGTGTCCGTTCGAATTGGCAGTGGTGCTGGATGGAGAAGAGGCGGAGGTTGAGAGTTGAGAGTTCAAGAGTTGAAGAGAGAGAAACCTAAGACCCACCCTTTTAAACCAAGGGTGGGGCACCCGCCGCACTAGGCGGATGCGGCGGCGATGCGTTCGCGGATGTCGGTGGGCAGGGGCCGTGCCTTGCGGGTGTTGATGTCAATGCAAACGCCGGTCAAAAAAGTGCGCGCGGCAAGTTCCTGGGTCTCCTGATTTGTCATTTCGTGGCAAAAGATGAGGGATTTTTCGCGAACCTCCTGGAAGGTCGAGCGGATGGAGATGGTGTCGCCGGCGAGCAGTTCGCGTTTGTACTCGATGCGCTGTTCCACCGCGACCAACCCAATCCCTTCCTGGCGCAGGCGCGAGGAAGGCAGCCCCACGGACGCAAAAAGCTGCCAGGTGGCCTCATCAAATTTGCCCACGTACCACATCACGTTCATGTGGCCCATGTGATCGCAATGCCAGGGATAGATCGTCCCAAGATACGTAAGAATTGGTTCCGGCATGGTTTTGTCCACAACTCTTCGCTCAGAGATTCGCAGCGAATCTCATTCTACCTAAATCGCTCTCGAAACTAGCGACAAGGAGGGGCCCACCCCGGCAAAAAACGCAGGGGTAGGCCACCCAAGAGGTATTCGGAATTTAAGGCTGTGCACAGCGGACTAACTCCCCTCACTTGCCCTCAACAGGCGAAGTAATCGAACTCCGCTGTCTATCGTGCTCGCGAGCACGGATTCGGGTACTTTCCCAGATTGACTTGGGTGAATAACTTTATTTCGCACATTTCGAAACTCGATGATAGCCGCCGCCGTTGAGTCGGAAATGATTTTTCTAGCTACGAGCTGATTCACCACTTCTCGAATTGTTTTGGGTGGCTCGGAGCCCAGACCATTTTCTTGATAAAGTGTAGCCAATTCTTTTTCTAGCTCAATCACCAGGCGTACAACGGCGGACTCTTTGTCCCTGGACGCGAGCTCTAAGATACTGCTCTCGGATGCCGCTGCTCCTTTGTCTGCAGGCATGTAAGCGTAATTTATGATCTTAAGAAATAGTTCTTTTCCGCTCGAGTCCTCCGCTTTTTCTACTTCCTGATGTAAACGCCGCACCGATTCTTGCATTTCAATCTCGGCCTCTCCCAGCTTGAATCTCTTCACAAGTGGGAGAAGTTTAGATAGCTCGGGGGCACCAATCAACGCCATGAAAATGGCAAGAAGCGCGATCGTCGGCCAATCAATCTGAACACGATTAGGCCAGACGACGTGTGCCACGAAAATGACGAGGGTCAACAGGGCTAGGAGGTAGCGGAGCATGTGAGGGAAGGATATGGCGTATTATCTCTGCTTGCAAGTAGCCTCCGAGCAATGCTCGGCGAGTGGCTCTGCAACCCGCCGAGAGATAGAATATTGGTAACACCAGATATGCTGACCGCAATCATTTCAGTCTTCATCGGTAATTTCCTCGTCGGGGTAATTTTTAAACCCAGCCTGGAGCGACTATGGTCAATCCGTGCTGAACTCTTAGATCTGAAATTCCCTACTACGGGCCCGCTCCGAGAAATTCTTGGCAAACCGAGGATAGATGCCGATGAACTGGAGAAAGTTCAGTCCAATGTAAGGCGTCAAGTTAACGAAATATTCAGAGAATATCGTCTTGCGTTCAGTAGTTTCAGAAAAGTAGGTTGGATATTTCTATTCGCCCTCTTCCTAATGAGCCTTTTGGCGATTTGGTCCGCAGCTCTCCCATTGAGTACATTTGTGGCGGCTTGTGTGACCCTATTCCTTATTCTGCTCGCGGCCACTTACTATATTTCCGACGATTCCTTCCCGTCATTCGAAAAACTTCACTCCATTGACCACTTCTCAAACCACTATTTGAACTTTTACCCCGACACCCTGATCGACCTCATGGAACTTCGGGTAATCTGGTCAGCGCAAGCGGCAGCAAGACCCGCCCTCGCCCTATCCAGTACTGTGCAACTCACCGGCTATAAATTCTTCTTAGCCATTACTGATTTCGAACAAACTGAGAGCCGGCTTGTTGTGCTGGGTAAGATCACAGAAAAGACAGATGTCCTCCATGTAATTGGTGAAGATCTATTTAGTTGGGTTGCAAAATTGACCGAGATAGATCCAAAAGAGATGAACGGCCTTTTTGGCAAAGGAAACTCAGTCTGGGTTCACCTGTATGTATTTCTTCCTATGCCCCTCGGGTGGCATTCAGAGGCCATGGCTCCTTATGTGATGAGCGCTTCGATTTTGGAGCGCATGGGAGGTCAAACAGGGTTTGTTCACAGTGCTGCGAAGTGTAATTCGTCTTGGAGAGAAAACCTCGTCAAGTTTACTAGGCGACGAAGCCTGTTCTTCGAGTCGTGGAACATAGAGACAATAGATGCAGAGCCTGGCAAGGATAACTATAAGGTGCGAAAGTTGCTTTGGTTCTACCACCACGAACTCGAGAATGCATCCAGCGTGCAGGTAATTAGGCGCTTTGACTTCCCACAGATCCCCGGGTAGCTGCGCAGGTGCGTGACATCCCCGCGCCTACGCACTTGGCTAACGTCTGTCGAGTCTTCGGGGTTAAGGGTGTGAGAAGTGGGATAGGATGCGGGATTTCGGAAGGTGGATACGAAACTCTACATATTGGGGCGATTCCTGGTGCTGGACGGGAAGGCCCTTCGCGAAAGAACTTAAGGTAAGCAACGAGGTCCGGAAAAGATGGAACTCTACATTTTCGGTAGATTCTTGGTGAGGGACGGGCAGGAGAGCGCCTTCGAATCGGCGCTGGGGGAAGTGGTGACGGCGACGCGGGCGGAGGCGGGGTGCTTGGAGGTGCATGGGTACCGGTCGGTGCGGAATGCGCGGCTGTACTACCTGCATTCGCGATGGAAGGATGTGGAGGTGTTTGAGGCGCACGCGAAGCTGCCGCATACGGAAAAGTTTTTGGAGCGAGTGGAGGGGTTGCTGGAGGAGGCGCGGGATGTGAAGCGGTGTGTGCGGATAGTTTGAGGAGAGTCTACAGTCGACAGTTTACAGTCTACAGTTCGGAGCGCGGACGGGAAACGGCGAAGAGGGCATTCACCACAGAGGACACGGAGAGCACAGAGATCGGAAATAGAAAAGAGGGGACCCACCCTTCGCCAAATTCGCGAAGGGTAGGCCACCCAAAGAGAAGAGTACAGTTACTTGGAGACGGGGGTGCTGGACGGCTGGCTGGCGCTCTTGGACTCGAGTTCGAGGGAGAAGCGCTTGCCGTTCGGGTAGATCGCGGTGAGCGAACGGGAGCCGTCGGTTTCGGCGGCGGAGCCGTAGGCGTCTTCAGAGTTGCGCGTGGCCTGCTCGGTGAGATGAGCGGGGAAGGTGGCGATGGTCTGCTTGCCCTGCGAAACGGTGACCTGGACGTTGGGTCCGGAGCCGTCCCACGTGATGGAGTACTTGCCGGGGTTCAGCGCCTTGCCTTCGACGTTCACCTTTTCATACAGCTGGAGCGAGCCCTTGTTGGAGTCGCCGGCGAAAGCTGCCGAAGAAAGAAGCAGCGCCGAGCCGAAAAATGCGAGAGAGAGTTTCGAGAGTTTCATGAGATTTCCTTTCAAATTACCGCGGGCACGCTACGAAAAGGCGGGCGTGTTCTGCGCGGGCGAGTTTCAAATTCGCTGGTCAACTATTTGACGCCGGAGGAAATGGGGAGTTACGGAAATGTGCATCGAAAAAGCGGGAAAGAATGAATCGCTTGGAACAATTATTTTGATGTTTCCAAATGCGAGTTCGATGCATCAGCAGAAAGGCAGAAAATGGAAAATTGAAATTCCACTGGAACTTCTGTCGTAAATGTTTCTTTAGGAGGTCGGGGCTTCAGCCCCGACGTAAAGGGAATAGAGAATGTGGGCTTTAGCCCCTGAAGAATGCCTAGCGAGCACCCGCCCTCTATTTATGAGATGGTCTATACAGGTTAGAAAATCGAAAATCGAAAGACAGATCGTCGGTTGCGGACAATCGTTGGGAGATATTATTTCTGGATGCCGGTTAGGCGGACGACCAGGACCAATGCGTCGTCGGTGGCGGTGTGAAACTTCTGGAGAATCCGGTCGGCGGCTCGTTTGGGATTTTCACGGGCAGAGACCGTTTCGACATATTGCCCCTTGACGCCGTCGGTGGAGAAGAAGAGGGTGTCTCCTTCGCTGATGGGAAGAACGGCGGCCTGCAGGGACGGCAACTGCGAGCCGACGACACCGCCGCGGAGAAGAAGCATTTCGGGAAAATTCGAGCCGCGGGGAACCACGCGCGCCAGCGCACCCACGACATTGCCGACGCCGAGCCACGTCATCATGCCGTGGTCGAAATCGATCGAGGCAACGCTGAGCACCACACCGCGAGTGGACTGCAGGGAGCGATGACATTCCTCGACGAGCGAGATGATCGGCTGATCGGCGCCATTGGACAAAATGGAAGCGGCGGTTTTCGCGGCGTTGGCGGCTTCTTCTCCGTGGCCGATGCCGTCGATGGCGGCGACGAGCAGGCCGCCGGGCCGGACACGGAGGACATGGCAATCGCCGGAAGTGGCTTCGCCGGGAAGCGCGAAATTGGCAACACCGTATTCGACAAGCGGAGAGTTCATAGTTTCCATTTTGTCACCGTAATGATTGTTCCGTGGCCAGGTTCGGAAGCAATATCGAAGTCGTCCATCAAGCGGCGCACGCCGGGCAAACCGATACCCAGGCTACCGGAAGTGGAGAAGCCGTCGCGCAAGGCACGCGGGATATCGGAAATGCCGGGGCCCTCATCGGAGGCGACAATGAGGAGACCTTGGCGCCGGGAATCGTAGATGACATTCATGGCGATCATGCCCTCCCCTGCGTAAGAGATGATGTTGCGGGCCAGTTCGGAAATGGCGGTGGCAATCAGCGTGGCGTCACCCAGGGAGAAGCCGAGAACCGTGGCCATAGCACGGCCTTTCTGGCGGGCCACGACGATGTCGCGCTCGGAGTTGATGGGCACTTTGCATTCCGATTCCATCAGCGTGGTTCACCGGTGGTCCGGCGCTGGATGGTGGCCCCATAGGATTTGGAAATGCGCGGATGGAACACGTAAGCGAACTCCAGAGGGTGGTCCGAGCGGACAGGCCCGCTTGTCCGCTACATGGAACACCTGAAATCTGAGAAGGAATAACAGGAGAAGCCCGTGCCCTCAATCGAGAGCACGCTCTATTAGGACATCCGGTAAATACCTGAGGGGTGGTGGTGAGCGGCCGAGATCAGCGGGGTAGAGGGCGAGCGCAGGAAGCGGGGAGGACGAGGATTTGGCCGGGGCGAAGGAGGTTGGCGTCGCGCAATTGGGGATTGGCTTGGGCGATGCACGGCCAGGCGGCGCCGCTGCCTAGCTGGGAGGCGGCGATTTTCCAGAGGGAGTCGCCGCTGCCGATGGTGATGTTTGGGGGCTGCACGCGGGAACGAAGTTCGGTTGCGGGGACAACCAGCACGGCGCCGGGTTGGAGGCGATTCGGATCGGAGATGCCGGGATTGGAGGCAAGGAGTTCGTTCCAGCGGGAGCCGCTGCCGAGATGGCGTCGCGCGAGCTTCCAGAGGGAATCGCCGGGTTGAATGCGGATTTCTTTGGAGTTGCTGATGTTGCTCACGATTGGAGTAACCGGGGTGGCGTGAGGTACGAGAGATGGACGCGCGGGGAGCGGTTTCGATGGGAGCAGCAAATTCGGTGCGGCGGCAGGCGGCGCGGTGCGGACCGCAGGGGCGCGAGGAGCTACGTCGGCGAAGGAGATGGATGGCTTGGCGGGCGCGGACAAATTTGGTGCGAGAGGCGCGTGATTGTCGGGAAGCGAGGGTGAAAGACGTTGGCGAGCGAATGGGTCGCGGCGGGAGGGGGCGACTCGGGACAGCGGCTTTGCGTTTTGCCGGGGATGCGAATTCGGCGAGAGCAGCGGAGCGATGGGTTTCACGGGCGAAGCATAGGAAGGTCGCGAAAGGTCCATGGGGAAGCGCGAGGCAGGTTGGCGCTTTGCTGCCTCCGCGGCTTCGGAATTTTCCAGTTTTTGTCGGCGGTAGCGGCGGGCGACTTCTCCCAAACTTTCGGGAGCGGAATTTTTATCGGCGTTGATGGAAGGCTGACCAGGATTTGCAGGCGTTGCGGGAGAAATATTTTTGCGAGCTTCGACGCGGGAGCGATCCTGCTGGGTGAGGATTTGCGATTGCTCTAGATCTTCGTTGGTGTAGACGTGAGATTCCTTTTTCTGCTGCGCGGCTTTGCGCGCTTTTTCCTGGCGCGCCGCTTCGGCGACCTGCTGTGAATCCTGTTGTGCATCTTGCGCGCGGCAGGGCGACGCGAGTAACGAAGCCGAGGCGGATAGGCACAACACGATACACAGGCCGAATGGCCGTGTGCTGGCCCGTCGAGAGTGGGGCGTGCGGCTCATCAAGTTTCGAGAAACCGCCCTGGGGGACTCCAGAGCCGAGGCAACCTTAATTTCTGGGGTGATTGTACCCTTTAACGGAGGTGGTAGGGCAATAGATTTGTGCGTAAGAGGCATTCCCCGGAAGTACTGGAGCGCGCGGCCAGTTGCGCGGGCGGCTGCGGAGTGGTGGGGAGTAGAGGAGTTCAAGAGTTCACGAGTTCAGGAGTTGAAGAGGAGATGTTAGTGGGCTAGGCTTTTGAGGTTGTACGAAGGAAACCGGGTAGCGGGGAGAGAACTGTGGCGAACTATTATTTGCTGAAGACGGAACCGACGGAATATTCGTTTGCGAATTTGACGAAAGATGGAGAAACGGAGTGGGATGGGGTGTCGAATCCCACGGCGGTGAAGAATTTGCGAGAAATGAAACCTGGGGACCGGCTGATCATTTATGAGACTGGCGATACGAAGAGCGCGGTAGGGGCGGCGACGGTGGTGTCCGTGAATGCGAAAGACCCGAAGAAGCCGGTGGTGAAGATCAAAGCGGGAAAGGCGCTGAAAAAGGCGGTTTCGCTGGGGGAGATCAAGAAGGAGAAGATTTTCAAGGAGTCGCCGCTGGTCAGGATTGGGAGATTGTCGGTGGTGCCGTTGACGGCGGAGCAGTATGAGTTTTTGGTGGAAGGGTAGAGGGAGTCAATCGCTATTCGTGGGCCGATCGATTGGAGCGGCGGGTTGCAGGAGATCCCACTTGTTACCGTAGAGGTCTTCGAAGACGGCGACGGTGCCATAGGTCTCGTCACGCGGAGTTTCGAGGAAGCGGACGCCGCGGGACTGGTAAGTTTTGTAATCGCGCCAGAAGTTGTCGGTATGGAGGAAGAGGAAGACTCGACCGCCGGTTTGGTTGCCGATGGCGAGGGATTGTTCGGGAGAGTCGGCTTCGGCGAGGAGAAGAGCGGCGCCGCGTGAATTGGCCGGAGCGACGAGGAGCCAGCGCTTTTTGCCGGGGAGCGGAGTGTCCTGGAGCAGGTGAAAGCCGAGTTTTTGGGTGAAGAACTCGAGAGCCTCGTCATAAGAGCGGACCAGCAGAGTCAGATGAGCGATGGACTGGGGCATAGGTGGGGATTATTGCACTGGAATGTGAGAATTGGGAATGGTTCAGGCTCAAAGCGCCCAACTCACAGGACCGCGTTCCTTTCGACTTGAGCTCATCTGTCGGGGAAACCCGCCCTCCTGCGGCGAACGCAAACCGCGCGCAACCCTTACGGGCGAAGGGTGCAGCACCCGGCTAATGCCAAAGGTGTTCCAAATAGGATAGATTTACGCCATCGTGTTAACACATCATTTTCGAGTGAAAAAGAAGGAACTGAGCACAAGACAGTTGCTCTCCGTTCCTTGCACTTCGTGTGGTGTCGCTGCAGGGCAGCGGTGTGTGCTGCATTCAGGCGAGCTGCGCTCAGAACCACACGTGGGCCGGAAGCTTTCCGCGATTGAGGCCATAGAAACGCGGCATCCAATATCCCAGCAGAAGCGGAGACCCAATCAACCCATGAGCTCTAACATAGAGCCTCTGCCCAAAATTTCATTCGATTTGGGCGGAGTGGTCACACTGAATGAAAGCTTCGCAACAGCAGGAACTATTTTCACTCAAGGCGATATTGCCAAGACGCTCATGTACATTCAAAAAGGCCGGGTGAAACTCTCAGTGGCCTCCAGGACGCACAAGGAGACAATCGTCGCCATTCTGGGGCCAGGCGAATTTCTTGGTGAAACGTGTCTTGGAAGTCAGAATACTCGTTTGCGCACTGCCACCGCGATTGTACCCACGATGCTAATAGTCATTGAAAGAAACGAAATGATCCGAGCGCTCAACGCTGACCATGCGCTTTCCTACTCCTTTCTGTCTTATCTGATTTCGCGCAATATTCGGCTTGAGGAGGATTTAATCGACCAGGTTTCTCACAGCAGCGAACGGCGACTCGCCCGCGCGCTGCTTTTGCTCGCGGGGAAGGGGAATCGGCGCAAGCTTCACAGATTCGCCGGAATATCGCAAGAGACCCTGGCAACGATGATCGGCACGACACGCCCGCGTGTGAACTTGTTTATGAATAAGTTCAGAAAGCTTGGATTCATCAAATACCGTGGCCCTCTCGACGCGCACGGCGGGATACAGATTAACACCTTCCTTTTGGCTAAGGCTCTCTCCAAATAGCTTCAGCTCGAGCGCCCCGGCGATCTGAAAGCCTCGAACGACCTCAACCCGCTCGTGAGTGCTTTGGCTAATGAGGATCTTTTATTGCTCTCGGGTGCTCGGCGCAGACATGAGATTCGAACTCCTTATCGCGTTCCTCTCCGAACTTCTTTTTCATCTCGTCAACAGTTGTGCCAACGAGCGGCCATGAAGGGCTAAACACCCATGCGCATTCGGAGCAAGCCCAGCCCTGAAAATTCGTTCTTTCGACCCATACTAGTTTGCGACGCATCGGCGCCATGGCCACCTCGCGAATTGGTGCAGTTAAATTCATACAAATGACTGTGTAGCAGCAGTCTTCCGCGCCACTGCGAGTACAAAAACCGCTCCCTTCATTGCGCTGAGCGAGGTTCCGCGCGAGTCATTGCTTGTCGAACACACCTCAATATGGAGCTGAATGCACGAGGCCTAAACTTAGCGATAGGTGGGGGTTGCTGTCTGTGGGGTATCCAACACTGGCAAGAACTGCTATCTCAGTCCGACGTCATCCTCGAACTGTTGAATGACGTCGTAGCACTCACAGGCGGGTTTTTCGAGTTTCCTGCGGTTCACAATCTTCACAACGCCTTGCACGTAACCTATAATCCCTTTTTTTTTGCAGTACGGACGCCGACAGACTCACCGTGGAGCGTTCGGTACCCATTATGGTCGCGATGAAATCGTGTTGGGCACGGCGCTGGCGCGGGTGATCTGGCAGGAGGAAATCAATTAGGAATTGTTTTCAATTTTACCAGCCTAGTTTTTTCGTGCAATCAAGTTTGCACCTTTGCTACGCTTGCACGCATGAGATTTCACCAAATGTTTCTTTTTTCGCTGGCAGTGAGTGGTTCGCTTTTCGCCCAGGACATTAAACCGGTTGCCGATCGGCTTGTGGCGCAGAACGCGCTCTTCGAGGAGCAGTACGAATCCGACCTTCGGAATTTCCCAGAGCGCGCCACCGCCTTCGGTGACTACCGCTATAACGACAAGCTCGCCGACTACTCGCTTGCAGCCATTGCCCAGCGCAATGAGACGAATCGGGCCTTCCTCAGCCGCTTGCAAGCGATTCCCACGACGGGTTTCACCGACCAGGATCAACTTTCCCACGACCTGCTGATTCGCGTGCTGCAGCAGCGCATCGCCGACTTCGACCTGAAAGAATACGAGATGCCGGTCAACCAGCAGAACGGCATCCACACGTCGCTCGCGGATTTGCCTTTGTCTGTTCCCTTCGATTCGGTGAAGCACTATGAGGACTACATCGCCCGCCTTCACCAGATCCCCCGCGCCCTCAGCCAGACCGCGGAAGTTCTGCGCACTGGGATGAAGGGCAACCTGATGCCGGTGCGATTCCTGATAGAGAAGTTACCGGTTCAGTGCCAGGGCATCATCGAGGCCGATCCCTTCCTGCTACCGACAAAGAAATATCCAGCTGAAATTTCTCCGGAAGAACAGAAGCGTCTCACGCAACAGATCACTGCTGCCATTGAGGCCGATGTCATCCCGGCCTACAAGGCTTTCGCTTCCTTCCTGAGCACAGAATATGCCCCCCATGGCCGCACCATCCTTGCCGTGACTTCTCTGCCGGACGGGGAGAAGCGCTACCAGAACGACATTTACGGGCGCACCACCACGCACATGAGCCCCGACGAAATCCACCAACTGGGACTGCGCGAAATCGAGCGCATCCAGGCGGAGATGCTGGTAATTGCCAAGAAGGAGGGTTTCGCGGACCTGGCTTCCTTTCGCGCGTCACTGAAGACCAATCCCAAATACATACCCACATCCGCGGATCAGATTCTGGACGACTTTCGCCGCTACATCGCCCAGATGGAACCCAAGTTACCCGAGCTGTTCACACTGCTTCCGAAGTCTCCGGTGACAGTCGAGGCGATTCCCGCATTCCAGGCCGCGGCCGCGACGCACTATGTCACCGGGACTCCCGACGGCAAGCGTCCAGGTCGCGTCGTTGTAGCGACCTCCAAGTTCGCCGAGCGGTCGCTGATCGACGACGAAGCGATTGCGTATCATGAAGGCGTTCCGGGGCACCACATGCAGCTTTCGGTGCAGCAGCAACTCACCGGCCTGCCCAAGTTTCGCCTGCACGGATTGGGATTCAACGCCTACGTCGAAGGCTGGGCCCTCTATGCGGAGCAACTTGGCAAAGAAATTGGCTTTTACCAGGATCCTGTTTCGGACTACGGACGGCTTTCCTCAGAACTCTTCCGGGCCGTGCGGCTGGTTGTGGACACAGGAATCCACTCGAAAGGCTGGACACGCGATCAAGTTGTGGATTTCTTCCGCAAGTCGGGCGCCGTGGATGAGCCGACCATTCAATCCGAAACCGACCGCTACATTGCGTGGCCGGCGCAGGCCCTCAGCTACAAACTTGGCCAACTGAAGATTCGCGAGCTTCGCGAACGCGCGCGGAAAGAATTGGGCGCCAAGTTTGACATTCGCGCCTTCCACGACGAGATGCTGAATGGCGGGACCCTGCCCCTCGACATGCTCGAGGCTCGCACGGACAAGTGGATTGCCCAGCAGAAAACCAACTGACGCTCCAAGAATCTTCTGAGTAGGCGGAATTCTCACGCTTATCGCTGAGTTGCCGAGCGAATCGGCTGTTGATCGCCTCCTAAGCCTTTGCCGTTTGGTCTGCTTGTAGGGGTTGCGGGGGAGCGCCTATAATTGAGTGTTGGCGAATCAGGCTGAAGAAACATAGGAAATGCTTTCTTCAGGGGCTAAAGCCCAATTGCTTTTGAGGCTTTACGCTGGGGCTGAAGCCCCAGCCTCCTAAGGAAAATGCAAGAGCACAGCCAGGAATGGCTATGCCACGAAGGAGAAGGTTATGGCGACTGCGGAAGCGAAATTGCATGTGGCGGAATTTACGAACGAGCCGTTTATCGATTTTTCGAATGCGGAGAACCGCAAACGGATGGAAGCGGCGCTGGCGAAGGTGAAGGCGGAGTTTGGGCATGAGTACCCGATGTGGATTGCCGGGCAGAAGGTGATCACCACTGGGAAGAAGAAGTCGACGAACCCCTCGCGGCCTTCGGAAGTGATCGGCGTGTTCCAGGATGCCTCGAAGGAGCAGGCGGCGCAGGCGATCGAAGCGGCGAACAAGTTTTTCGATGTTTGGAAGAAGGTGCCGGCGGAGACGCGGGCGAAGTATCTGTTCAAGGCGGCGCAGATTGTGCGCGAGCGGAAATTCGAACTGGGTGCGCTGGTTTGCTATGAGGTCGGAAAGAGCTGGATTGAGGCCGACGCGGACATCGCGGAGACGATTGATTTTTGCGAGTATTACGGGCGCGAGATGCTGCGTTTGTCCGAGCCGCAGAAGCTGACGCCGATGCGCGGCGAGCGGAATTACATGGTGTATATCCCGCTGGGCGTGGGTGCGGTGATTCCTCCCTGGAATTTTCCCATGGCGATTATGGCGGGGCTGGTGGTGTCCTCGCTGGTGACGGGGAATACGGTGGTGCTGAAGCCGGCGGCGGATTCGCCGACGATTGCGGCGAAGTTTGTGGACATTCTGTTTGAGGCGGGCGTGCCGAAGGAAGCAGTGCAGTTCCTGACCGGTTCGGGCGCGGTGATTGGCGACGTGATCGTGCAGCATCCGAAGACGCGCTACATCGGGTTCACCGGTTCGAAGGAAGTGGGTCTGCGGATCGCGGAGCTGGCGAACAAGGTGCAGCCGGGGCAGATCTGGATCAAGCGCACAGTGTTGGAGATGGGCGGCAAGGACGGCATGATTGTGGATGAAGAGGCCGATGTGGACGCCGCGGTGGAAGGCACGGTTCAGGCGGCGTTTGGTTACCAGGGGCAGAAGTGCTCGGCGTGCTCGCGGGTGATTGTGAGCGAGAAGATTTACGACACGTTCCTGACGAAGCTGGTGGAGCGGACGAAGAAGATCAAGGTGGGGCCCAGCGACGATCCGAACAACTACATGGGGCCGGTGGTGAGCGAAACCGCGATGAACGGGATTTTGAATTACATCGAGGTCGGGAAGAAGGAAGGGCGTTTGATGACCGGCGGCGGGCGCGCGGCGGGCGACGGCTACTTTGTGGAGCCGACGATTATTGCCGACGTGGATCCGAAGGCGCGGCTGGCGCAGGAGGAAGTGTTCGGTCCGGTGCTGGCGGTGATCAAGGCGAAGAACTTTGATCACGCGATGGAGATTGCGAATAACACCGAGTTTGGATTGACGGGCGCGGTGTATTCGAAGAATCCGGAGAAGATCCGGCGCGCGGAAGAGGAGTTTCACGTGGGGAACCTGTATTTGAACCGGAAGTGCACGGGAGCGATGGTGGGCGCGCATCCGTTTGGGGGGTTCAACATGAGCGGGACGGATTCGAAGACCGGGGGGAAGGATTATTTGTTGCTGTTCCTCCAGGCTAAAGCTGTGTCTGAGAAAGTGAGTTAAGAGAAAGAAAGATTTAACACAGAGGCCACTGAGGAAGAGCACAGAGGTCACAGAGTTGAGAGGGCGGATGAGAATCCGCCCTTTTTTTATTTTAGTGGGGGAATTTAGTGAGGGCTTACGGGGGGCCACCTGAAGGTGGCCGCTACGCTGCGTCGCGGTTGGAAACTGCTTTGAGGAGGCGGAAAACGGGATAGCTGCAGGCTAAGGCGATGAGGGTGAGGAGGCTGTTGGCGCGGTCTTCGCGGACGGCTTCGATGAGGAAGGCGACGGAGCCGAGGAGGGCGAGGGCAGTGGTCCAGGGATAGCCCCAGGCGCGGTAGGGGCGCTCGGCGTGGGGATCGCGGGCGCGGAGGAGAAAGAGGGAGATGAAGGAGAGTAAGTAGTTGGAGACGAAGAAGAAGGCAAGCATGGCGATAACGCGCTCGAATTTGCCGATGGCGAAGATGACGCCGACGAGGGCGCTGAGGAATAGGGCGATAGTGGGCGTGCCGCCTTTGTTGACGCGCGTGACTTGATGGAAAAAGAGGCGATCGCGGCTCATGGCATAGAGGACGCGTGTTCCCATCAGGTGCAGCGCGTTGATGGAACTGAAGAGAGCGACAACGATGATGGAGCGGAAGACGGTGTCGCCGTAGCGGCCGAAGACACGTTCGGCGGCGAGGCCGAGGGAGAAATCATTGCCGGCGATCTGGTTCATGGGAAGAACGTAGAGGACCGCGGCGTTGATGAGCAGGTAGATGACGAAAAGAGAGCCGAGGCTGGCGAAAATGGCGCGAGGGATCAGGTGGCCGGGATTTTTGACTTCATCGCCGAAGTAGATGACGCCGTCCCAGCCGTCGTAGGTGTAGATGGTGGCTTGCATGCCGAGCAGCATCGCGGTGACGAGCGCGGCTCCGGCGGGGATGGCGACGGCGGGCGCGGCGAGAATTTCCGAGTGGGCGGTGCGGCCCATCGTGAAGCAGGCAATCACCATCACGAAGAAGACCAGGCCTTTGAGCAGCGTGGTGAAGTTTTGCACTTTGCTGCCCATGCTGACGCTTTTCCACTGTAGCAGCGCGAAAATCACGATGGCGGAGACGCCGGTGATTTTGATGCGCAGGGCGCCGTCGAGAACCGGGAAGAGATGCGCCAGATATTCGCCGAGGACGATGCCGACCGCGCCCGTGGTGCCGCAGGTGGAGATCCAGTCGCTCCAGCCGACGATGAAGCCGGCGTATTCGCCGAGGGCGCGGCGGGAAAAATTGTATTGGCCGCCGCTGGAGGGAATCAGTGTGCCAAGTTCGGCGAGTTGGAAGGCACTGAGGAGAGCGTAGAAGGCGCCGCCGATCCAGACGGCGAGGAAGAGCCATGGGTTTGGGAGAATGGCAGCGATGCTTCCGGGAGTGCGGACGATGCCGACGGAGATGGAATTGCCGACGGCGACCGCGATGCCGAAGCCGACGCCGAGGACTTGCAGGAGTTTCCCTTTGTCTTTGTGATGGGGAAGGGGAGGGGGCGGCTGCTCGACGGTGTCAGGCGCGGTGGTTGAAGGCAATGTGGGATCTCAATCCTTGACCGGATGCTGGGCCATCATACGTTTGTGAGTGGGAAAAGAGAAGAGGGGGGAGTGACTCGTGACTGGTAACTGGTGACCGGGGAAAAGGAGCAGTTGAGGGATGCGTGGGCGTTGGGTGAGTTTGTTGGAGTGGTTTGGTCCGCAAAAGCGGGAGCTTTGCTCCCGCACTCAAAATGACTTGATTAGGGGGTGAGTTCGAGTTCGGATTCTTTGTGGGCGGAGTGTTTGGGCTTTTCCTGGCCGTCGAGGAAGTCGGCTAGCTCGAGGCGCAGGTTGCCGGGATTGGTAGCATAGGTGAAGCCGGTTTCGAAATCGATGACGCCCGAGCGGATCAGCTTTTCAATTTCACCGTCGAAATACTGCATGCCTTCGGTGGAGCCATCGCGCATAGCGTCGAGCAGCGTCTTGCCTTCGCCCTCGCCCTTTTCAACGTATTCGCGTGTGCGGAGGGTGGACTTGAGAATTTCGATGACGGCGAGGCGGCCGTTGCCGTCCTGACGAGGAACAAGCCGCTGGGAAAGGATGTAGCGAAAGGCTTTCGCGAGGCGATTGCGCATGCCCTGCTGATCTTCCATGGGGAAGGCGCCGATGATGCGCTCGACGGTTTTGGCGGCGTCGATAGTGTGCAGAGTAGAGAGAACAAGGTGGCCGGTTTCGGAGGCTTCAAGGGCGATTTCGATGGTTTCGCGGTCGCGCATTTCGCCGACGAGGATGACTTTGGGCGCCTGACGGAGCGCGCCACGGAGAGCGGCGGCGAAGGTGGGCGTGTCGCTGTGGAGTTCGCGCTGGTGGATGGTGGCTTTTTTGTGGCGATGCAGGAATTCGATGGGGTCCTCGATGGTGAGGATGTGGATGGCTTTTTCCTCGTTCATTTTGTCGATGATGGCGGCGAGGGTGGAGGATTTTCCGGAGCCGGTGGGGCCGGTGACAAGAACAATGCCGTTGCGCAGGCCGCAGATTTCCTGGAGGTGGGGAGGTAATTTCAAGTCCTCGAAACTCGGAATGCGGTCGGGGATGACGCGCATGACGATGGCGCAGGTGCCGCGCTGGCGGAAGATGTTGACACGGAAGCGCGCGGTATTTTCCAGGCCGTAGGAGAGGTCTGCGGAGCCGTCTTGCTCCAGTTTTTGGGCGGCGTGTTGATTTTTCCCGACAAGAAATTTGGCAATTTGATCGGTGTCACCGGGAACCAGGCACTCGAGGCCTTTGAACTTCAATTCGACGAGTTGCCCGCTGACTTCGACCTGCGGCGCGCGGCCGGGGGAGAAAATGAGGTCGCTGGCGTGTTCGCGGGACTTCAGCATGGCGGCGATGAGCTGAGGGACGTTGAAACTGCGTTGGATGAGTGAGGTGGTCGGCGAATTTGTGGACATGGCTCCCCTGGAGAAAATGATGGCGATAGATCAATGTACGGCGCAGCACGCGTGGGAAACCGTGCGGCTTTCTGCTCTTAGCTACATCTTCGATTTTACAAGGAATGGAGGGGAGTTCAGCGGGTGGCAGGGACAGGTAACCCCATTTGGTTACTGGCGAATTGTAAACAGGGGGACGAGAACAGGTTTTGGCGGGAGAGAGAGGAAAGAAAAGACGGATAGCTTAACGCATAGACACAGAAGGCGCAGAGAGGGGCGACATAGAGTCGCCCCTACAGCGGGATGGAGGTCGTTATTGGGGTTTGGAGGCGGAGTCGAGGAAAGCGGCGACGTTGGATTTGAGTTTGGAGAGGTCTTCGTCGCGGAGATACATCATGTGGCCGGCTTCGTAGGTTTTGTGGTGGATGTTTTTCTGGATGTTGGGGGGAAGGCCGAGGTGCTCGGTGGCGTATTCGGCTTCGGCGAAGGGAGTGGCGAGGTCATAGAGGCCGTCTTCGACTTCGACCTGCAGCTTGGTGTTGGTGACCATGACGTTGGCGAGGTCGAGCATGACGTTGGGAGCGCCGGGGAAGAAGTCGTGCTCGCCGGTCGAGTGCTTCCAGTCCCAGTGGTTTTCGCCAAAATTGGCGAAGACGTGGTATTCGCGCTCGGGATTGTATTTCAGATCTTCGCGCACGTACTGGTTGAAGGCGGCAACAAACGCGCCGCTGATTGCGGCTTCCTGGGGATCGTAGTCGGCGGAATCGCTGATGAGGTTGTAGGTGGGTCCGGAGAAGCGAGCATCGAGACGGCCGGTGGTGAGGCCGCGGCTGCGCTGGAGTTCTTGCATGAATTGCGCGAGTTTGACGCGGAGGTTGGACTTTAGCAGGTAATCTTCGCTGAGGCCGGTGAAGCGGGCCAGCTTTTTGGCGACGGCGGATTTTTCTGTGTCGGAGAGCGTGCTGCCTTTGAGGAGCGCGTCGGCGTATTCGCCGTAGGCAAATTTGCGGACGTCGCCGAGGAAGGCGTTGAGATCGCCGGGCCGGTCGGTGAGAACTTTGTGATACCAGGCGGTCGCGGCGTAGCTCGGGAGATAGAGGATGTAGGAGAGGTCGTTGCCCGGGTGGAAGGAGATGGTGCCGAGGTCCCAGACGGAGGAGATCATTACGAGTCCGTTGAGATAGAGATTGTAGCGGTCCTGCAGCACATGCGAGAGGACGGCGTTGCGGAAGGTGCCGTAACTTTCGCCGATGAGAAATTTGGGAGAGTTCCAGCGGTTGTTGCGGCTGATGTAGGACTGGACAAAATTGGCGAGGGAGCGGGCGTCCTGATCAACGCCCCAGAAATCCTTGTCCTGGGCTTTGCCGACGGCGTGGCTGAAGCCGGTGCCGATGGGATCGAGGAAGACAAGGTCGGTTTTGTCGAGGAGACAATTCGGATTGTCTTCGAGTTTGTACGGAGCAGGGGGAGTGACGCCGGCGTTGACGGTGGCGACGCGCTTGGGGGCGAAGGAGCCCATATGCAGCCAGAGAGAGGCGGAGCCGGGGCCGCCGTTGTAGACGAAAGAGATGGGGCGCTGAGAAAGATCTTTTACGTCGGAGCGAATGTAGGAAGTGAAGAAGAGCAGGGCTTCGGGCTCGTCCTTTTCATTTTTGAGGAGCAGGCTGCCGACGGTGGCCTTGTAGGGAATGGATTGCCCGGCAATTTTGATGGAGTGGTCGGTGACGGAGGATTCTTCTTTGGGAGGGGCTGCGGCGGGCTCAGCGGATTTTTCAGCGGGTTTGGACTCTTTTTCCTGCGCGAAAGAATTCGCGGGAGTGAAAGCAAAAAGGGAAGCGGCGGCGCACAACAGGGTCAGGCGAGTGGCTAGGCGCATACTTAATTCCTCCTCGAAAAAGGCAACGTGGCTTATGGGATTCGACGCATTCTAGCTCATTTTGGGTAGCCGCGGGATTTCGTTGTCGGGAAACTCAAGGATAAGTTGATTGCCGCCGAGAGCAACGGTGCAGCGGAGGGAGGCGCAATCGTTGGCGATCCAATCGGCACCGGAATCGAGGAGTTCCTGGTCGGTGCTGGTGGTGCGGATGGCGAGGACGCGGGCACCGGCGGATTTTCCGGCGCGCGTGCCGGAGGCGGCGTCTTCGATCACCACGCAATCAGAGGGCGGAAGTTGCAGGGCCGCGGCGCCTTTCAGGTAGGGCTCAGGATGCGGCTTGCCGTTCTGGATGTCGGAGGAGCTGACGAGCTGATGGACGAGGTCCCAGACACCGGCGGCGCGGAGGCGGAGTTCGGCGAGGTTGCGCGCGGCGGAGGTTACGACAACACGCTGGGCGGAGGGCACGGCGGTGAGGAGTTCGCGGGCGCCGGGGAGGGCGATCACATCGGCGATGTCTTCAAGTTCGCTCCGGAGCATCCAGCGGTCTTCTTCCTCGTGGACTTCGGGGCTTTCGTTGGGAAGGAGTTCCTTGATTGAGGCGCGGCTGGTGCGGCCATGGGCTAAGGCAGTGACATAGACGGGATCCATGTTGTAGCGCGCAGCCCAGCGGGCCCAGACGCGGGCGATCGCGGCGGTGGAATCGACGAGGACGCCGTCCATGTCGATCAACAAGCCACGGCAAACGATGCGGGGCATAGGGGAAAATTGTAGCGTAGCCCGACGGCCCCGCGCTCTTCTCTTTGCAAACAGCCTTGTAGCGGCCGCCTTCTGAGGCGGGCCCTACTCTTTCCAGAGACGGAAGCCGCCGACAAAGGCGTTTTCATTTTTGCCGAGGCGTGCGCCGGCGGGAACGGTGTCGAGCTTTTTGCTGTTGCCGCCGCCGAGGACGACGTAATCGGCATCCAGCGCCGCTTTGAGAAGCTCCACGACTTTGGCGACGTGGCGGCGCCACTTTTTCTTGCCGAGGCGTTCGAGGCCGCGCAGGCCGAGATAGTCTTCGTAGGTTTTTCCTTTTTTGTAAAGCAGGTGCGCGAGTTCCATGGGCTGGAGAAAGCCATCCACGATCATGGCGGAGCCGAGGCCGGTGCCGAGCCCGAGGAAGAGCATGTGGCCGCCTTCGTAGCTGCCGAGGGCCTGCATGGAGGCGTCGTTGATAATTTTCACGGGGAGGCCAAAGGCTTTGGAGAAGTTGAAGGCCATCCAGCCCTTGCCGAGGTTGTGCGGCTCGCGGAGCGGCCGTTCGTTGATGATGGGGCCGGGATAGCCGATGGAGAGGCGGTCGTACTCCCAATCCTTGGTGGCGTCCTTCACTTGCTTGACCATGCTGCCGGGGGTCATGGTGGGGCCGGAAGGAAACCGGCGCGGTTCTTTCTGGCCCGTGGCGAGCATTTTGACGTTGGTGCCGCCGACGTCGATCACCAGGATTTTGGGGGGTTTGGCGGAAGATTTTGGCTTCATCGAAGCTCCTTGAAATGGCGAGGCCATCCGGCAGCGGGACCGGCGGGGTAGAGAACCGGGAAAGAATGTGGCGTGTCCGCCGGTGAATGTCAACCGAAGAGGCGAAATTGCAGCGGCAGGGAAGTCCACTCTCAACCGGGGAACAATATCAACTGGACTGGACTTAGTCCACAGACTTAGTCTATACTGCGTTTATGAAGAACTCCGTGAATACGCATGAGGCCAAAACACAGTTTTCTCGCTTGCTGCGGCGGGTCGCGGCAGGTGAAGAGATTACTATTGCCAATCGCGGCGTGCCGGTGGCGCGACTGGTGCCGGTGGAAGCGCAAAAGGCCAAGCGGCAGCTTGGTTTTTATGAGGGGAAATTCACTGTGCCGGCCGATTTTGACGCGCCCCTCCCCGACGAGATTCTTGACGCGTTCGAAGGCAAAGCGAAGCCGCGCCGGAAGAAGGCATGAAGTTCCTGCTCGATACCAGCGTGTTGCTGTGGAGCGTCGCGGACAGAGCAAAGCTGAATTCCCGGGCAATTCGAATTCTGTCGTTAGCCGGTTCGAATTTATACCTGTCGGCGGCTTCGGTGTGGGAAATCGCTATTAAGTATGAGATCGGAAGACTTCCACTCCATGTGGAGCCGGAACTCTTTGTCTCCGAGGCGCAACGCAAAATGGGAATGCGGCCTTTGGATATTGACTATCTTCATGCCGTTGAAGCGGGGCGACTGCCACGGCATCACGGCGATCCGTTCGACCGGATGCTGATTGCACAGGCGCGCACGGAAAGAATGGTGCTGCTGACCGCGGATCGCGTTTTCCAAAGCTATGAAGTGGAGCAAGAATACTGCGGGCTCTAGGCGAGGGCTAAGAAAGTTTTTGGGGTGGGAGAGTTGACCCAGTTTGAATCTGCAACCCTTGACCGTGCTTTGAGTTTCAAGCGATTCCTTCAGCGGTTTAGTTCCCGCGCGGGTCTTTGACCCTCAACACCGTCAACTGGCCGTTCTTCAAGCTCGAATCTACTGCAAGACAGATGCATCCGGGCAATCCGAACCGTCTCCGCGTAGCCCCGCACGGCCTGAAGGACTTCGCTAACTGATGTTTTGCATGTAGCACCTAAAATTACGTCCTTCAAGACTAGCTCCGTTCCAAAGTCTGCGAAGTACAACATGCGGCCTGCACCTTCGTTCCAAACACTGTCTTTAAGTTCCAGAAATACCCGCCACTCTTTTTCATACGCCCAGTCCTTAGATTTTGTACTAAGCAGGCTCCATGAGAACTCCCTATCGCGTCTCTCTGGAGGTGGAAAAGGGAATCTGGTTGTCCTATATTTTACCTGTCCGAACTTTTCTCTGCCTCCAGAGACATCAAATCCTAAACAGATTCCCTTGTGACGGTCTGCGTAGTGCGCCCATTGCAGGACATCCGTCTTTTCTTCACTAAAGCAAAGTACGCCAAACTGCCGCGCCGTTACTGCCTTGAATCCTTCAAAGCCTAACTCTTCAATACCGTCAAACGCCCGCGCATGGTCCGGGTCACAGAGATTCACAGCCTTCAGTTCAAAAGGGTCATTCAAATCGTCAAACTGTGCGATTTTCAGCCGCCTATTGCGCAGGTCATCCAAGGCGTGCTTTGCCGTCGTGAAGTGGTACAGGTGGTGTGGGCTATTCATGGTGATAAGCCTCAAGCCCCAATTAAGAAGGTATGAACCAGCCAGCCCAGCATCAGTGTGACCGCGTAGCCAGTAAGCTGGCCAAAAATGTGAATGGCCAGTTGCGACCAGATGCCTTCATTTTTCTGTTTCAACTCTTCCCGTAGTTCATCGGTCTTGTGTTCTGGAACGCAGGCATCCAAGACCAAGAATAGACTCTCCCACCGCACAGCCTCTGCTGGGTTTTCACCGGTGTCACCAACAAAAAGCTGCACCACCCACAGAAGTCCCAACACCTGCCAGAAAGAAATACTCTCAATGTGGAAGACTGGCGACACAAACCAGTTCCACATCAACATCAGAACAAACGCTTTGAAGGCACCTACAAGTATGCTTACGCCGAACGTAGCAGCCGCCTTTGCCGCTGTGCTCATGTCATTCAGTCTAACAATCGCCGGTGGATATACGGTTTGGGAAGTGTCCAAGCTCTAAACGTGGACACAAAACAAAACAGCCCGGCCGCTCCGAAGAGAAGACCGGGCCGGTTCTTGTTTAACGTCCATTTCTCATCTGACACGGGAAGCTGGGCAGATAGCGACGTGCCGGAAGGTTGGGTTGGTGACGGGGATGAACCAGAAGTGGAAGAGAGTCAAGTTGGGGTGGGAGACGGGGATTGAACCCGCGACATTCGGTGCCACAGACCGACGCTCTACCAGCTGAGCTACTCCCACCACTGGGTGTAGTTTAACATGCAATTTCGGTGGGGGAAAAGTGTGGTGTGAGGCGGCCGGTTGAGTGATGGATCGGGGATAGTGGCAAGCAGAGATTAGATAACAGGAAGCGGCAAAAAGCAGATCCCTCACCCGCAAAAGACGCGGGTTCGGGATGACGCGCGTTAGTGTGGGTGGAGAAAAAGTCAGTTGGCCGGTTGTGTTGGCTGCGCAAAAGCGGGAGCTTCGCTCCCGCACTCAAAAGTCGGATTGGCCACTTGAAAGTGGCCGCTACAGGTTTGCTTGATTAGGTCTTAGCTAGGTGGAAACGGCTGATCATGTCGAGGGTAGCGAATTGGCGGGCGTTGTTAGACTGGGGTAACGAGCCAGCCTAAAGGCTGGCCACTACAGTGGGAAGTGTGTCCCCGCGCATGAATCCGCAGCCGGCAGACCGGTTACATTTTGACTTGCAGCTCGCCTACGCGCGACCGGTGATCGCGACGCTGGCGATTCTTGGGCTGCTGGAGCTGCGTCCGGCGCGGGAAGTGGAAAAGCCGCTGGCGTTTCTAATCGCTTATGTGATGGCGGCGATCCTGATCCTGGTGCTGGAGCGGGCGCTGCGGAGGTATCACTGGCGGCTGCCGCTGGTATGCGACATTCTGGCGGCGGGAATTTTTCTGTACCTTTCCCCGGAGCAAATTCCCACGTGGTTCCTGATGTTTTTTGTGGCGTTTGCGGCGGGCTATCGTTGGAGCCTGCGCTATTCGGTTTCGTTGTGCTTCGGGTTGCTGCTGCTGGGATTCGCATTGCAAATGCATTGGAAATTGCCTGCGCCGGGCTCGCGGGATCTGGCGTATTCGGTTTCGCTGTTCACGGCGGCGTTTCTGGGGACGGTGGGTCTGGCCTTCCTGGGGGATCGCAACCGGCTGTTTGCCGGGCAGCAGGATTTCTTGTCGCGCATTTCGAACACCATGCATGTTGACCTGGGGCTCGCAGAATCGCTGCGGCTGCTGCTGGAGGAACTTTGCGCGGAATTTCAGACCGAGGGAGCGCTGCTGGCGTACCGCGACGCGGACCTGGAGCGCTTATTTGTGTGGCGGATGAGGTCGGGAGAGGGCGAGCGGCTGGTGCCGGAGAATTTGCCGTTGACGCGCGCGGATGGATTTCTGGTGGACGATATGGAAGCGTCGCTGTGCTGGAATTCGCTGGAAGGGCGGGGCGACGGGTTTGGCTGGGACCGCCGGAACAAGCAGGTGCTGAAAATCCTGCCGCGCATTCCGGGGCCGACGCAGCAGGAGTTTGGGATCAAGAATTTCACCTCGGTGGCGTTCGACCAGGAGGGACATGCGGCGGGGCGGCTGTTTTTGATCAATCGCAGGCCGGGGCAGGAGCCGTTCGCGGCGGAGCACCTGGAGTGGTTTGAGCGGATCGCGGCGCATATCAGCGCGTCGCTGGAGAATGTGTTCATGCTGCGCCACCTGCGGGCCAGGGCGATCGAGGCGGAGAGGTCGAGGATATCCCGGGATTTGCACGATGGGATTCTGCAGACGCTGCTGAGCATTGAGATTCAGATTGACGTGCTGCGGCGCAAGGTTGCGACGCACGTGGAACAGGTGGAGCCGGGCCTGGCGGGGTTGCAGCAGACGGTGCGGAACGAAAGTGCGGAGCTGCGGCACCTGGTGACGGACCTGCGGCCGCTGCGCGTGCAGTCCGCGGACATGGTGGACCTGATGCGGGGGTTCGCGGAGCGTTTCCGGAACGAATCCACACTGGCGCTGGATTTGCTGGTGGATTCGGCGGAGTTGCACGCTCCGGACCGGGTTTGCCGGGAGATTTTCCAGATTTACCGTGAAGCACTCAACAACATAAAAAAGCATGCGAAGGCTTCCCATGTCGTGGTAAAACTGTCGCAGGATGACAGCCGACTCACCCTGGTGGTGGACGACAATGGCGAGGGATTTAGCTTTGCCGGTCGATTCACAGGGGATGAGCTGGACCGCCTGCGGCTGGGTCCGATTTCCATCAAGGAAAGAACGCGCACGGTCGGGGGAGTGCTGACCGTAGAATCAAACCCTGGGCATGGTGCGCGCTTAACGATCGAGGTACCGCTCGGCTGATATGGCGAAGACCAAACAGCAAATTCGGATACTGATGGCGGATGACCACGCGATCTTTCGCGACGGGCTCCGCAAATTGATTGACGGTGATGAAGATATCACCATCGTGGGCGAAGCCCAGAACGGCGCGGAATGCATCAAGCTGCTGGCGAAACTGAAGCCGGACATTTTGCTGCTGGATCTGCGCATGCCGGACAAAGACGGGCTGGCGGTGCTGGAAGAGGTCAATTTCGACCAGACGCCGACCCGGGTGATCGTGCTGACCGCGGCGGAAGACGACCGAGACGTGGTGCGGGCGATGCGGCTGGGCGCGCGGGGCGTGGTGCTGAAGCAGTCCGCGACGGATTTGTTGGTGAAGAGCATTCACCGCGTGCACGCGGGCGAGATCTGGCTGGACAACCGCATGACCGCGGAAGTGATGAAGGCGTTTGCGAAGTCCTCGGACTCCGGGCCGCGGCGGGAGAAGCCGCTGCTTTCCGACCGCGAAAAAGAGATCGTGCAACTGGTGGCGCAGGGCTTCCGGAACAAGGAGATTGGGGAGAAGCTGTTCATCTCCGAGCAAACGGTGAAGAATCACCTGCACAATATCTTTGACAAGTTGGGCGTGTCGGACCGGTTGGAGCTTGCTCTGTATGCGATTCATCACCGGTTAATTGACCAGACGTAGGGGAAAGTTCAAGAGTTCAGAGAGCGCCGCCTGATGGGCGGCGCTTTTCTTTGGCGCGGTCGAATAAGATACCATACTCAATGCTGGTATCAAGTATGGTATAATGTGTGCTATGGCGAACACGCGTAAAGTCACCGTGGAAGTGCCTGCGGAGCTGCTCGAGAAGGCGCAGCAGGCGAGTGGAAGCGGTATTACACAGACGATTCGAACTGGGCTGCAACTCGTGGCGGCTTCGCGGGCGTACGCGCGCCTGCGCCAATTGCGAGGGAAGGTCCGGTTCAGCAGAAGTTTGGCAGAGTTGAAGTCTGATCGATGATAGCGGCCGACACCAGCACCTGGATTGCGTTCTTCGAGGGCGACGGCGGCGACGACGTACAGCTCCTCGATAAGGCGCTTGGAGACCGACAGGTTCTGATGGTGCCAGCAGTTCTTACAGAACTTCTGAGCGATTCGCAAATTTCCGCCAACGTGGCCGAAAGCCTGAAAGAACTCCCAATGCTGGAGATTGAATCTGGCTTCTGGACCCGGGCTGGAGAATTGCGATCAAAGGTTCTGGCAAAGGGCCGTAGAGCACGACTGGGCGACGCGCTAATCGCGCAAAGCTGCGCGGATCACGGTATTCCACTGCTGACGCGCGACCACGACTTTCGAGCGTTTGCGGAAACTGCCGGCCTAAACTTGGTGATTGAGTAGCCGTCAGAGACTGTTTTCCCACCCGAAGCCGGTACCTGATGAGATGATTCCGGGGGGTAAGGATCGCTTGGCGAGACTAGGTTGGCGTGTTGCGCCAAGCTGGTACAACGAGGGTAGGGTCCTAGTACATTCGTACTTTTAAAGGGCGGCTTTATTTTGAGTCTTGAGTCCTATTGTTGATTGGACACAGGCCGGATAGACTCTGTCCTTCGATGAGGGAGGCTCGCCTTGACAGGGTCTGAACGCCGCACAACTCAACGTTTTTCCATGCGACTGCCGATTACCGTGAGATGGACCACGGGCGCAGCCGTTGGGGAAACTACAACGGAATCCCGCGATGTAAGCTCCCGCGGAGTCTATTTCTTTCTGTCCAAGGACGTTAAAGAAGGGTCTCCAGTGGAGATCCTGCTGACACTGCCGAACGAGATCACGCTGGCCGGACCGGTGCGCGTGCGCTGCCTGGGGCGCGTGCAGAGGACCGAGGCGCGCGATGAAGGAAGCGTCGGGGTGGTGGCAGCGATTGAGCGCTACGAATTTCTTCGTAGCAGCGAAGACAACTAAAAAGACTCACGTCGCGAACTTGAATTTCAGTACAAGTTCCTAGCTCGCTCACTGCGGAGGCGGGCGGGAATAGCCGGGGTGCCTCGGCCCCTCAGCGGAGCGCCCCGGCGGTATTTTTGGTGGTGGTGGATCAATGCGAGTTGCGTTTAACGCTGAGCGGCGATTTGTGAATTGTTAGCGATACAAGGTAATCAGTAATCAGATAACAGTAATCAGGAAGCAAGAGAAGCCAGCTGTAGCGATAGTTCCCACCTTAGATTTTTCTAAATAATCAGCTGCACCTAAATGCGAAAGAGACTCTCCTCCTTTCATTTTCTCGGCCACGTAGTGCGCAGGGGGAATGGCTGTTGGGGCACGCCTGTCCTTTCGGGCAGGGGATATCCACAGGGGTACGGGGGCATGATGGGTTATCCCCGCCCAGGAGTGGAACTCGTGCGCCTCTGGTAGTGGCGACGAGGCGAGAAGAAAGAAAGCGTATGAAAGAACGGTTGGCGAAGCTTACTATGAATTTACCAGAGCCCCACAAACCATCCGGGACCGAACGGCTCGCTACGCCCGAAGAGCTTGCCGAGATCGGCGGAGCGCCTTCGGATCCAGCGGAGGAATCGCAGATTCTTGCGCTGCTGGAAGTGCAGATGAAAGAGGATTTGCAGAAAGCGGCGGCGGAGAGCGCGGCGCAGGCCAGGCAAGCGGCGCTGCAGGAATTGGCGGCCGCGCTGGAGCCTGAGTCGAGTGATGCGCCGGAGAAATCCGCGGGCGGGGACAAGATCAAGGCGGCTGCGGAGCCGGCCGCGGTTGGAAAGTTACCTCCAAATGCGGCAGGAATTCTGAGCGAGCCGGAACGCGTGGCGGCGGCATTTTTTGGAGCGGATGGAGAAATGTCCGCGGCAGCGCCGGTGGAAGTGCAGGCAGCGGTGGAAACGCAATCACAGGCGCGAGCGCAGGAGCCGTTGAAGGGCGAAATTGTGCGCGAGCTTGCGGCGGAGAGCGATACGGCAATCGTTGCGATTTCGCGAGAGGAAGCGCGGGATCTGAAGACGGAATTGCTGGAAGTGGCCGAAGCGCTGGACCAGCACAAGCTTTGGGTGGAATCGAACGGCAAGGAAGGCATTCGCGGGGATTTTGCGGGCGCGAATCTTTCCGATGCGGATCTGACGGGAGTGAATCTGCAGGGCGCGGACTTGACGAAGGTGAACCTGCGCGGCGCGGATTTGTCCATGGCCAATTTGCGCGGAGCGATCCTGGTGGAAGCGGACCTCCGCGAAACGAACCTGCTGGGCACGGAATTCTCGGGCGCGAATTTGATGGGCGCGAATTTGTATGGCGCGCAAGGATTGTGGGCGGGGCGGCTGGGCGGAACGAATCTGTTCGATGCGACTTTGCCGGAAGCGGTGGGAGCCTATGACGGCGGCAAAACAATTGGTCAGTTCACGCAGGCGGCGCGGCGTTTTTACCTGCTGGTGATCGCCATTTGTATCGGGGCCTGCGCGATGGTGGCGCTGACGAAGGATGTGCGGCTGCTGCTGGATGAATCGGCAATGGTGTCGGCGCGGATTCCAAATCTCTTGCCGCTGCAGGGATTTTATATGGGCGGGCCGTTGCTGCTGACCGCGCTGTTCCTGCGGCTGCAGTTTTTGCTGCTGCGTCTTTGGGGCAGCATGGGCGCTTTGCCCGCGGTTTTTCCGGACGGGCAGACGCCGGAAAAGGACGGCTCGTGGTATTTGATGGGGCCAATCCGGCAGCACCTGCGTTGGACGCGGGATCCGCGTTCGCCGCTGGCGATGGTGGAGAGCCGGCTGGCGAAGTTACTGGCGTACTGGGCGGTGCCAACGACGGTGTTTTTATTCTGGCTTCGATATCTGGTGATGCAGGATTACCGTGGAACCTTGCTGCAGGTGTTTCTGCTGACCCTGGTAGCGGCGGCGGGATTTGCGATGCCGCGCATCGTGGCGCGGGTGCTGCGTCCGGGAGATTGGACGGATGAAAGCACGCCGCAGTTTCTGCGGGACGTGGTTAGGGCGTTTCGAATTCCCGTGGCGGTTGGTTTGGTCGTGTTCCTGATGTCGCTCGGGGTGATTCGCGGGTTGCCCGCGGACGCCAACGCGCGGCCGGAAATTGGGCGCGGCGATCCAAGGCGTTGGGCGGCGACGGCGTTCCAGGCGCTGGGGTACCGGCCGTATGCGGATGTGACGGAAGAGAGCATTTCGACAGGCGCGGTGAAGCCGGTAACGGACGGCGAGACGGGAACGGGAAGCGGCCCGCGGCTGAACGAAATCAATTTGCGCTATTCGCGCGGGTATCGTTCGCAGTTTGCGGGGGCCCGGATGTGGCGCGCGAATCTGGAAGGATCAAGCCTTTCGGAGGCGGATTTCCGCGCGGCGAATTTGCGGGAAGCGGTATTACGAGGAGCCAACCTGGACCGGCTGCAGGCGGCGAAGGCGAACCTGGTGTCAGCGGATGCGCAGGGAGCGCAGTTTGCGGGAGCGGATTTCCGGAACGCGGATTTGTCCTATGCCAACCTGGATGGAGCGAAGCTGACGACAGCGAATTTCGGGCATGCCACGCTGTATGCCGCGAAATTGCGGCAAGCGGATTTGCTGCGGGCGGAGTTATCGCATGCCGATTTGCGCGACGTCAAACTCGATGACGCGGTGCTCTCGATGGCTTCGATGGAGCTGGCGGATTTTTCCGCGGCGAAAATGACGGGAGTGAATCTGACCGGCGCGCAGGCGAAGGGAACGATTTTCCTGGAAGCCGACATGAGCCGGGCGGATTTGCGCGGAGCGGCGTTTCCGGGGGCGATCCTGCGAGATACGAAACTCGATGGTGCGCGGATGGAAGGCGCGGACTTCCGCGGCGCACTTGGACTGGAAGCCTGGCAAGTCTGCTCGACGACAGGGTGGCAGGGCGCGCAATTTGACGCCGACGTGAAGGCGGCAGTGCTGCAAAGCTGCGGCGGCGCGCAAAACCGAACGCAACAATAAGTCCCGGGTGCGCACCCGAGTTCTCCAGCCGCATATCATTGACAACCAGTAAATTTCGGGAGGATGATTGCCCCATCCTTTCAAGCCCTCTTCTCTGCCGTCAGCGCATGACAGGGGGAAACCATGCCATCACAAGCCAAACCCACCGAAGAGGCGATCAGCCAACTTTTGCACGGCAACAAGGAACTGCCCCCGCCGGCAAACGCGAAGAATGAGACGCGCCTGAAGGATTTCGACGCGGAATGCAAGCGCGCGGCGGACGATCCGGAAAAATTCTGGGCGGAGATCGCTAAAGAACTGCACTGGCACGAGCCGTGGACGAAGGTGTTCGACTGGAAGTATCCGACGTTCGAGTGGTTCATCGGCGGGCGCTGCAACATTACATACAACTGCCTGGACCGCCAGGTGAAGTCCGGGCGGCGGAACAAAGTCGCGTACATCTTCACGAAGGAAGACGGCAGCGAGCAGCAGATTACCTACGGCCAACTGCTGGACCTGGTTGGAAAAATTGGGAATGGATTGAAGTCGCTGGGCGTGAAAAAGGGCGACCGCGTAGTGGTTTACATGCCGCTTTGCATTGAGGGCGTAGCGTCGATGCTCGCGTGCGCGCGGATTGGCGTGGTGCATTCGGTGGTGTACGCGGGATTCAGCGTGCAGGCGCTGCGCAGCCGGATTGAGGATGCGCAGGCGAAAGTGGTGGTGACGGCGGACATCGGATTCCGGCGCGGCAAGCGCGTGAGTTTGCGGTCGATTGTAGAGGAGGCGATTTCGGGGCTGGAAATTGTGCAGAAAGTGGTGGTGTACCGGCGCATTCAGCCGGTTATTGAATTGAGCTCATCGCATTCGATTGATTTTTACGAATTGATTGCGAAGGAGTCGCCGAACTGCCCGGTGGAGGTGATGGACTCGGAGGACCCGCTGTTTATTTTGTACACCAGCGGTACGACCGGGAAGCCGAAGGGCGTGGTGCATGTCCACGGCGGGTACATGGTGGGGACGTATTACCACATGACGCGGTTCTGGGATATTCGCGACGACGACGTGTTTTTCTGTACTTCGGATATCGGCTGGGTGGTGGGGCATTCCTACATTGTTTATGCGCCGCTGGTGGCGGGGGCGACGACCCTTTTCCGGGAAGGCGCCATCGACTGGCCGCACCCGGCCATCATGTGGGAGACGGTGGAGAGATACCGCGCGACCGTGATTTTCACGGCGCCAACGGCGGTGCGCATGTTTATGCGGCATGGCGACGCGCTGCCGCAGAAATATGATTTGAAAAGCATCCGCATATTTTCCGTGGCGGGCGAGCCACTGAATCCCGAGGCGCTGGAGTGGGCTTACCGGGTGATTTGCGGCAACGGCGAATGGGGCTTTGTGATGGACAACTGGTGGCAGACGGAGACAGGTGGGCCGTGTCTCGGAACAACGCCGCATTTCGCGGCCCGGCCAACAAAAGCTGGGAAGGCGCTGCCGGGAGTTGTGGCGGATGTGGTGGATTCCCACGGGAACCGGATGCCACCGAACAAGGGCGGCTTGCTGGTGCTGAAGCGGCCGTTTCCGCACATGTTCCGGACGTGCTATCGCGATCCGGAGCGGTACGCGAAGGACTGGGGCAAGGTGCCGAACGTTTACACCACGGGAGACGTGGCGCTGTATGACGAAGACGGTTACTTCACGGTGGTGGGCCGGGCGGACGACGTGCTGAACGTTGCGGGACACCGGATCGGCACGGCGGATGTGGAAGGGGCGTTGGTGAGCCACCCAGCCGTCGCGGAAGCGGCAGTGATTGGGCGGCCCGACGAAATCAAGGGAGAAAACATCAAAGCGTTCGTGATGTTGCGCGTGGGGCACACTGCTTCGGCGGAGTTGGAAGTGAAGCTGAAGGACCATGTGCGGCACGTGCTGGGCGGAATCGCGGTCCCGGCGGAGATCGCGTTTCCGGAAAAACTGCCGAAGACGCGCAGCGGCAAAATCATGCGGCGCTTGCTGAAAGCGCAGGAGCTTGGCAAGGACGTGGGAGATATTTCGACGCTGGAAGAATGAGGTGGGCGGGGGATTGACAGGGAGGCAAGGCGGCACGTAAACTCGTGCTCCACACATTTACGTGCTACTACCATGAACAAAAAAAGGAACATTACACTGAAACTTGAGGCCCGCCTTATCCAGGCCGCAAAAGTAGAGGCGGCGAAGCGGGGCTCCTCGCTCAGTGCTCTGGTGGCCGAAAAGCTAGAAGAGATTGCGAGCCACGGAGAGCAGTACGAGCGGGCAAGAAAACGTGCTCTTGCCCTGATGAAAGAAGGTTGGAATCTCGGTTGGAAAAAACCGAAATCAAGAGACGAGTTGCATGAGCGGTAAGGCATTTGTAGACACAAACATCCTGCTGTACGCACATGATGTATCTGATCCTGTAAAAAATCGGGGAGCCGTTGAGTTGTTAACGAAGCTATGGGCGGATGGCAATGGAGTGTTGAGCACGCAGGTGCTGCAGGAATTTGCAGCGAATTTGCAACGGCGGATTTCGCTCGCCATGACGTATGCGGAAGTTCGACGAAGGATAGAACTGTATCTGGAATGGGAAGTCGTGGTGAATGGAGCAGGATCTGTGCTGCGTGGGTTGGAAGTTCAGGAGCGAAATCAGATCTCTTTCTGGGACGCGATGATCGTGCAGGCGGCGGAGAGCTCCGGGTGCGAAGTGCTGTACTCGGAAGACTTGTCCCATGGGCAGGAGTACGGCGGCGTGCTGGTGGTCAACCCTTTCTTGGGCTGAATTCCTGAAACATTCAAGTTAGAGCGCGAGGTAATTCCGCAAGGTTTGAGCAGATGGCTGTGGGTGTGATCCCCAGTTCGTCAGCGACAACGGCGCTGCGGTTGAGCCAGTAGGTGCGAAAACCAAACGAAGTGGCACCGGCGATATCCCAATAGTTGGATGAAACGAACCCGATTGCTTCCTTTGGAAAACCAAGGTTGGTAACGGTGTGCTGGTAGACTTCCGGGCGCGGCTTATACATCCACAGAGAATCCACACTGAAAATATTTTGGAAGAAGTGAGCCATGTTGTTGGCAGCGACGAGTGGCGCAAGCATTCCGGGAGTGCCGTTGGACAGAATGGAAAGAGGCAGGCTGGAGAGTTTTTCGAGGGCCGGTTCTACTTCTGGAAACGCAGGCAGCGTCAGATACACCTGCATGAGTTGGTTTCGCTGGTGTTCGTCGCAGGAGAGTTTTAAGGTGCGGCAACTAAAGACCAGGGCATCTTCTGTGATTTTCCAGAAATTTTCGTAGCGGCCCATCAGGGTGCGCAGCCAGGTATATTCGAGTTGCTTGGCGCGCCAGAGCTGGCTGAGGGCTGCGCCGTTTCCGGGAAATAGTTCTTCCGCGCGCGTTTTTACGGCGAAGGGATCGAAGAGTGTCCCGTAGGCGTCGAAGACGAGAGCGCGAACGGATGCAGTCACGACAACGCCGCGCTAGCGTTCTTCGCCGAAGAGCTTGATGTCTTCGGGGCCTTCGGCGAGGGGGCCTCGCTCGCGGCCCTGGACGATCTGGCGAACCTGCTCGACGATGTCGGGATTGGCGAGTGTGGTGATGTCGCCGGTGTCCATGCGATTCGAAATAGCGGCTAGGACGCGGCGCATGATTTTGCCGGAGCGGGTCTTGGGCATGTCGGGAACGATGTGGATGCGCTTGGGGCGCGCGATTTTGCCGATCATGGTCTCAATGGTGGCGATGATTTTTTCGGAGACCGCTCGATTGGAGTGGACGCCGGGCTTGAGGGAGACGTAGATTTCCGGCACGCGGCCTTTTACTTCGTCCACGACGGGGACGACGGCGGCTTCGGCGATCTCCGGCAAAGTCAGGCAAGCGGATTCGAGCTCCTTGGTGCCGAGGCGGTGGCCGGCAACGTTGATGACGTCGTCAACACGGCCGAGGATGCGGTAGTAGCCGTCGGGCGCGAGCACGGCGCCGTCGGCAGCGTAGTACGGCCAATCGTGCCAATCCTTGCTCTGCGGATTCGAGTTGTATTTCTTGTAGTAGTTGTTGACGAAGCGCTCCGGGTCGCCCCAGATGGTCTGCATGATGCCCGGCCAGGGATTGCGGATGCAGATATTTCCGGCGGCGTGTGCGGCAGAGAGAACTTCCTTACCGTTCTCGTCCCAAATCACAGGATAAATTCCAAGACAGGCAGGCCCAGCACTTCCGGGCTTCATGGCGTCGAGGGCGGGCTTGGTGGTGCAGAGGAAGCCGCCGGTTTCGGTTTGCCACCAGGTGTCAACGATGACGGCTTCGCCTTTGCCAACGACCTCGTAGTACCAACGCCAGACTTCGGGCTCGATGGGTTCGCCGACCGTGGTCATGTGCTTGAAGCGGTAGTTGTGCTTTTTGGGTTCGTCGGCGCCGGCTTTACGCAACATGCGGATGGCGGTTGGCGAAGTGTGGAAGATGTTGACGTCGAGGCGTTCGGCGATGCGCCACGGGCGGCCCGCGTCGGGGAATTGCGGCACGCCTTCATAGAGCACGCTGGTGGCGCCGAGAGCGAGCGGGCCATAAACGATGTAGGAATGGCCGGTGATCCAGCCGATGTCGGCCATGCACCAGTAGACATCTTCGGGATGAATGTCCTGGTAATACTTGGCGGTGCCGGTGACGTAGGCGAGATAGCCTCCGGTGCGGTGCTGGCAGCCCTTGGGTTTGCCGGTGGTACCGCTGGTGTACATGAGGAAGAGCGGAGCTTCGGCGTCCTGCGAGACGGGCTCGACGATCTGGCCGCGATATGGTTTCAGGACTTCGTCGACGAAGAAATCGCGGCCCATGATCATGGGAGTTTCGGAAGTGTATTTTCCAGGATAGCGCTTCCACACGAGGACCTTGTCAATCTCCTGACCCTCTTTCGTCGCGGTTCGCACGGCGATATCCGCGCTGGCCTTGTGATCCACCCACTTGCCGTTGCGGTGATAGCCGTCGGCGTAAATGAGGACGCGGCTGCCGGAATCGGCGGCGCGCAGGCCGCAAGCTTCTCCGCTGAAACCGCCGAACACGACGGAGTGGACGACTCCTAGCCGCGCGCAGGCCAGCATGGTGATGGGCAACTCTGGAATCATGGGCATGTGGATGGTGACGCGATCACCGGTTTTCAGTCCGGCAAAATCGCGGAGCATTGCGGCGACTTCGTTCACACGCTTGTAGAGTTCCTGGTAGGTGATGACCGTAGCGGCTTCGCCTTCAGGCTCAGGGACAAAGATCAGCGCAGCTTTGTTCTTGTATTTAGCGAGATGGCGGTCAACGCAGTTGAAGCAGGCGTTGAGTTTGCCGCCGGTGAACCATTTCCAGAAGGGCGGGTCGCTCGTGTCGAGAGTCTTACGCCAGGGCTTGTCCCAATGGAGGAGGGAGGCGTAGTGGTCGAAACATTGCGGAAAATGCTTTTCGCCGAATTTTTTGACGAAGGCGGGATCGGCGAGATTGGCTTGGGCAATGAACTTTTTGGAAGGTCGAAAGTATTCTTCTTCTTTCCAATGAACGGCAATTTGCGCTTCGGTGAGCTTTTGCTTGCCCTTCGAGGCTTTGGCGTTTAATTTCGGTCGGGCTGTGGCCACGGCTACTCCCCTTCGAAGAAAGAGTTCGATTGTTATGCATTAAAGAGGAACGACTTGATTCGGGCAAGCTCATTTCCAGTTTGGAAAGAGCTGGCCCGCCAAAAATGATGCTACCGCGCAGGCGCGGGAGTCAATTCGTGCAGCTGCGTTACTTCATGCCGCCGACCTCGTTCCAGATGAGGGTGCCGTGGGTCTCCTTTAGCAGGAGGCCGCCAACGACGAATGTCAGGCTTGCCACGATCATCGGGTAATAGAGGCCGGCGAGAATATTCCCTGTCGCCGCGCAACTCCATAAGCCGATGAGCGGCAGAAGGCCGCCAAAAACGCCGTTACCGATGTGATAGGGAAGTGAAAGCGACGTATAGCGAATCTTTGCCGGGAATGCCTCAACGAGATAGGCCGCGATGGGACCGTAGACCATGCAGACGTAAATCACTTGGATGAAGACGAGAAAAACAAGCATAGGCACATTCGGATTGGACGCTTCCTTCGCGGGGACTAGCCCATTGGTAGCGGGGTCGGTGGTCATGGCGGTGAGACTGATGGCCCCGGTGACTTTGTTTTTTGCGGATTTTACAGTGACGACGTTGTTACCCGCCGCGCTCTGCATGGCTTTGTAAATCGGGATGTAGGTAAGGACGGCGAGCAGACATGCACCCATCATTAGCCACTTGCGGCCAATCTTGTCCGAGATGGCGCCGAAAACGGTAAAGAATGGCATGGCGCAGAGCAGAGCGATGGCGATGATGATGTTGGCGGTCTTGGTGTTCACCTTGAGAATCGTCTGCAGGTAGAAGAGAGCATAGAACTGGCCGGTGTACCAAACCACGCCCTGGCCGGCGGTGGCGCCGAAGAGAGAGATGAGCACGCGCTTGAGATTTTCCCATTTCCCAAAAGCATCCTTCAGCGGTTGCGCGGAGGTCATTCCCGCGCTCTTGATGGAGGCGAAGATCGGCGATTCCTTCATCTTCAAGCGGATGTAAAGCGAAATCGAAACCAGGATGATGGAGATCAGGAAGGGAAGGCGCCAGCCCCACGTGCTAAAGGCTTCCTTACTCATCGATTGCTGTGTGAGCAGGATCACTATGAGGGAGACGAACAGACCGAGGGTCGCCGTGATCTGAATGAAGCTAGTGTAGAAGCCGCGCTTGTTATCGGGAACGTGCTCGGCCACGTAAACCGCAGCCCCGCCGTACTCGCCGCCGAGGGCCAGCCCTTGCAAGACGCGAATGAGAATCAGCGTGACCGGGGAGAACCAGCCGGCAGTGCTATAGACCGGTAGAAGACCGATCAGAAAGGTTGCGCCGCCCATGATCGAGAGCGTTACAAGAAAGGCGTACTTGCGGCCAACTATGTCGCCGATGCGTCCGAAGAAAAGCGCGCCGAACGGACGCACGAGAAATCCCACAGCGAACGTCGCCAGATAGGCGATGTAAGCGAAAGTATCGTTTCCCGGTGGATAGAACTTGAGCGCAAGGACGGCTGCCAGGCTGCCGAATATATAGAAGTCGTACCATTCGATCATGGTGCCGACACTGGAGGCCATAATCACTCTCCAGATGCTGTATTCGGCGGTACCGCCCATCGGGATTGCGTCTGCACGGCTGGCCATGCTTCCTCCTGTTCAACTTCAAGCTGGGTATTGAGATACGCCCCCGCCGGAACGTC
>Ga0210394_10000215_pt1 | contig 136976 bp, 116 predicted proteins | sample IncBWC12MmetaG_FD_160121 | JGI IMG/M metagenome (GOLD analysis project Ga0210394, IMG submission 160121) | Forest soil microbial communities from Barre Woods Harvard Forest LTER site, Petersham, Massachusetts, United States - Inc-BW-C-12-M | ecosystem: Environmental > Terrestrial > Soil >...
AGGTTGCCGAAGCCCTTGTTCACGCAACAGTCGTGCCACCTCGAATCCGAGGAGCGCGCCCATGCTATGACCGAAAAATACGAATCGCTTGTCCAACGGTAGGATTTCGGTAACTAGACCCGCAATTCCATGCAGGTCCGTCAACAGCGACTCATCAAGCCGGTACTCTCGCCCGGGAAGCTGGACGGCCACCACTTCGATCCCGTCCGGCATCGCTTCATCCCAGGATCGAAAGATCGAAGCTGATGCGCCCGCATAGTGAAAGCAAAAGACACGGAGGCGAACTTGCGCTGCATTCTGGGAACGAAAGCGGATGAACCACGGAGAAGCGGACTGTTGCTCGAGTACTGTCAAACCTGCCTCAATGGTGTCGGCACCAGCGTCAGCCAATCCCATTGGTCGACGCTTGCCCTCTAGAATTGCTAGGAGTATTTCCTGGGTAGTCACGGTGCTCGAAGTGCGCCGGACCACAAAAGATGACGGCGTTGTTGCCGACGTAATTCTTCAAGCCTTCAGACACACTGGTTGATAATGTGCAGCGCGCATTCTGCCGTTCATCCAGATGAATTTCGCCCGCATGGGATTGCGCGGTCTTCTTACATCACCCCGTACTTCTTGAAAGCGTCAACTACGCTTTGACCGGATTCAATATCTCTGCGGACGTTCCTTTCCAATTGAGTCTTGGCAAGCGCCCGGTTAACGATCTCCCCTTCCGCCTCGTGTGGAACGACACAGACACCGTCGCCATCGCCAAAGATCAGATCGCCCGGTCTGATCCGCACCTTGTCGATTGTGATGGAACAGCGAAAATCCACTACATTGTGGCGGCCCTGCAAACCGTAGGCGCGAAAACCGTGAGCGAAAGCGGGAAGGTTCAGAGATAATATGCCGTTACCGTCGCGAAGATGTGCATTGATCACCACGCCCGCTGAACCTAACTTTTGCGCCCGCATCACTAGCATGTCCCCCAATCTCGCACTATGCGTTGGCCCGCCGCTAGCGATATATACCTCGTTGGGACGAAGCGCCTCGATTGATTCGAACAGCAACCCCCACGGCTTCGCATCGAAGCGCACTGGCTCACCGTATACGACTGGTAGTTCATCTTGTACCGGCATGGCGCGCCCAATCATCACCATGTCGCTTCGTAAAGGGCGAATTTGCGGCGGCAGCATTGGATATTGAAAACCGAGCTGCTCCATCACGTCGCTGATTGGAGGAGTTGAAAGTTCCTTCCGAATCAAGGCAAATAGTTCTTCGTCCGATTTCCATTGCGCCATATCTTCGGCTCCAGACAGAGCAGATTGGTTTACCAAGAAACGTCTCTAACTGGCAATTTGACCTGGGAAACGACTGCCACTTCAATGTCATGCAGGAAGAAATGACCACCGGCGAAGGTGTAGCAATGAAGACAGTGACTTGTCACGGCCGGTCAACCCGCTATACCTGCGCTGCCCTTTACGAGCGTGTCACTCGGGAAAAATCGTGCCTGATCACCTCAGGCTTGATATCGGCGCATTCTGACCTGACACAATCGGCAGCTTCGCTGTGACAGGCCTGGCGTCGCAGTTCCCGCCTCAGCTCAAGCAGATGGCTGCGTTGTGCTATGGCCAAAGAACGCGAAAATTTTGTTAAGCAAGGGAATGTATTGCATCTGCCAGAGCAGTTGTGACCAAATCCATCGATCACAGCGGCAGCTCGTTCAAACGATCACCCCGGCCAGATAGCTGCACTGCCACTAGTTCAACCCGGTCCAGCTACCACCCCTCAGGATCGAAAGATAGATCGCCGACCGCATAATGTAAGCAGAATAGGCGGAACTGCGGGTCCCGCTCATTCTGTCCGTCACAAAAGATAAACCAAGCATTTCTCCGCATGTGTTTAGAGTGGCAGCTAAGCTGCCGTCGTCGCCGCCACCTGCATGGGCGGACGCACGCAATTGTGGTGATAGCGGTCTTCTCCCAAAACTAAGACCGTTGAATACCTGTCCAGCGGCAGCTCTTCCCCAAAGTGATGGAAAGAGTCCTGGCCGGCGTACACCTTCACGTGGGTTGGCACGAAACGGGTCGCCCAGCCGAAGCGTGTCGAGGACTGGCTCGAGTTGGGATTGGAGCCATGCATACACCGCGAGGTGAAGATGCAGAACTGGCCAGGCTTCATTACCATATGGACCGCCTTCTCCTCGTCTGGCTTCCAAGTTGGATCGAGCTTCAGTTTGTCGTAATCATAGCCATAGAATCCAGCCTTCTCTCCGGTGGAGATCACCTTCTGATTGAAATTTTCGGGTTCGAAGGGCACATTCCGTTTTTCATCGAAAAACCACGTCCGATGGGTTCCCGGCATGACTTTGAGACAACCATTTTCCTTAGTTGATTCGCTCATCGCGATCCAAGCTGTAAGCTCCCAAGGCCTGCCCTCCTCTGCCGCGGTTGGAACCAGCTTTTCCGTTCCCTCAAATTCGACGAAGCTTTCCGCTTGGTGCCAATCAGTACCTTCGTCTCCCGGGTACTTGGGAAACCACTCGGTACGCCAACTCAAAACGTCAGGTCCAAGGATGCTTGAAATGCGATGAACTACTTTGGGATTGCTGATGATCTGATTTAGCGCCTGCAAATCGAGGTGCCGGTCATAGTTCAATTTGCTCTTCGGGAAAGGTGCGTTATGGGTGTCCAGCAGATCCATTCGTACCTCTTCGAATAGACTCACCATTTCCTCTGGTTGACACAGCGTAAACGGACCCAGATAACCATTCTGGTAAAAAAAGCTTGTTTCCGCTTCGGAAAGATAATAGTCGTCTCTCATGCAACTCCTCCTTAATTTGTAAGTCCAGGCTCTTTTTACTGGCTGATTGTTAACGCTGCTTGGCTCTCCTTGAGCTGAGAGTCAATCTTGGCGGTGATGGCTGCTATTGTGGAGTCAGATTTGTGGAAGAACATGCGGGCAGGTACAGCTACTCCGGTCTTATAATAGATCTGTGTCAAGACTGCACCCAGATTCAGTGAGTTACCGCCGATGTCAAGAAAGCGAGCGTCGCGGCTCACCCCTCTGACTCCGATTACATTTTCGATGATATTAGTTACTACAGCTTCAGTGTCCATGTGCAGTTATCACCTCCTCAGCTTCCTTTGTCATGCGAACAGTAAGAATGGATGTGAGCGCCTTACGATCCGCCTTGCCCGACGATAGTTTCGGAAAATCGTCGAAAATTGCGAGATAACGAGGCACCATATAACTTGGTAGCTCGTCCCGAAGACGAGCACGAATCCGAATGATCTGCTGATCGACGTCGAGCGCCCTCATCTTGCCGCTCTCATCGAGAAGGATTCCCGCCGCTAGGACTTTTTCTTCATACTTGGAGTCGACCATGACGACTTCGGAATCGTGCACATTCGGCACGCTATTGATGACGCGCCGCACCTCATTCAGGTGTACGCGATAGCCGCCGATGTTCACTTCGTTATCTTTCCGCCCAATGTAGAAGAGGCTACCATCCTCCTGATAAATACAGATATCCCCACTGCGATAGCAGCGTATGCCGTCCAGATACCTCACAGCAGCCTCCGTCTCCGCCGCCAAGTTCCAGTAGCCCCTCATTACCTGCGTGCCACCGATGTACAGTTCGCCAGGGACATTCCTTTGCGTGATTCGCTCACCTTCGCTGCCGACGAGGAAAGTGTGCACATGTTTGAGCGGACTGCCGATGGGGTAAAGCTCTTGTCGGCCAGGCTCAAGGTCTCTGATCGTGTACGCGGTTGAGGCACATGTGACTTCGGTTGGACCGTAAGCATTGATCACTTTAACACCGGTCCCTACTCGCAACCATCGCTGAACAGTATCGACATTTGGAATATCTGTTCCGGTTAGTACGGTCTGGAGGTGCGGCAGAGGAGTAGTACTGAATTGAGATGCCTGTGCGATGAGTCCAAGCATCAAGCCCCAAGCAGAAAAATGGGTCACATCGTGAGTTGCTATCGTCTGGAACAACAGATCAGGGACCACAATGTCGTCGTGGACATGCAGACGAGCACCCTGGGCAAGTGGGAACAACATATCCATGAGAAACACGTCGAAATGCAGCGGCGAGAAACTGGCGCAAACCGACTCTGCACGGACGTCGTAAACTTGTTCGGTTCCCTCGAAAAAATCGACGATGTTGCGATGGTCGATCAAGACACCCTTGGGCCGTCCCGTCGATCCGGACGTGTAGATGCAGTACGCTGGCACGTCCAGAAGCCAGCCCGGTAAACTTACGTCCGAGGCGGGGACGTAATCCGTTGCTGCGCTCAACCGTAGAATACGCTCTAAGTCTTCCTTCAGAAGTAAGCTGGCCTGCGGGGGGAGATATGCTCCGACAGTTTCGCGCAGATCTTCCTCTGTTATGACGACAGCAGGTGCTATGTCATTCAAGATGTATTGCAGTCGAGCTGCGGGCATGCGGGGATCAAGCGGAACGTGGATGCACCCGGCTTTGAAGATGCCTAGAATTGCAGCTACTATGATGGCTCGTCGGTTCGCCACTACTACAACGCGGCTCCCAGTCTTACAGCCAACTGCCTGCAAGTGCATTGCTAGGCTGGTGCTGAAGCGGTCCAAGGCACCATAATTGATGCTGACCTCGCTGTCACAGACGGCAAATTGGTCCGGTTTGGCGAGAGCGTGGCTTCTGATGTCTTCGAGAAGGTGTTGACGCATGGGCTTGGTCCCCTCTGTGCTTCTGAGGACTTACTGATTTGATTCTTTCAAGTGATTTGCACAATCCCAACAGTATTTAGTATCCATATAGCCGGCCCCGATGAAGTGATGCAATATTACCCGCTAGCTAGCAACCTCAGGCATAATGATCGGGGTTCGAGCGAACAAGCCTCATACCGCTGTGGGTACTCTTTTGGCGTTGGCCGCTTGCGAAATGCCCAGATTCCCAATCAATTCCGGGGCGAATGGCTCTAATAGAGCGGCCAAACTTAGAAGCTGTCTTGATCGCTGAATATCAAGGGACTTTCCTTGGGCAACAATCATTTGCAGTAGGCGGTTCACGTGATTCATGGCGGATTTGATGTCGAATTGCGTCATTGCCTGATCAAGATCTGTGAAGATATCTTGTTCATCAATCCTCTGCAGCGGGAGAGCGCCGCCGGCCTGCTCAGTCCGTTGCTGCATATTTTGCAAGCTCTTTTCTACTTCATTCAAAAGTTTCTTTGCATTGCGTACGTAGCTTTCATCAAAATTCATTTTCCCTTGACTAAGGTCCAATGACTGCAGCAGCGCGAACCGCAGGGCGTCCGAACCATATCGTTCCCACATTTCCTCGGGAGCAATGATGTTGCCGAGGCTCTTGCTCATTTTGCGGCCCTGAGTATCACAAATCAGTGGATGGATGATCACGTCTCGAAATGCAATCCCTTGTTTCAGCACCGTGGACAACATGAGGATCGGTTCAATCCAATACAGCACCAAATCAACGCCCGTCACACAAATGCTGGATTTTGCCACCTCCTGAACCTCATTCTCTGAAAGAGAATAGACCACCCGGTTGACATAAAAAGGCCAAAGAGCGTCCGCAATCTTGAAGGGAACCACAGGCTCCACTTCTCGCGTTGGTTTGGCGTATTCGGCGCCCCGTTCCGCAAGGTAGGGTATGTGGTCGATCTTTAGGTCGTTGCCCCAAGCCGTTTGCTGAGAGATGCACCAATCGTCCGCTAATTCGCTGTTGGCTCCCGTGAGCGTCGCATTGACAATAGCTTCCAGATGTACTTCAAGAGCTTTTTTATACATGGGTGGATGAATGCGTATTTCACCCTTCCGCAGGAGTTCTAACGCTCCCTCAGCCATCTTCCCGGATTCAAGTAGGCATTGCTCGGTCAGAAACTCTTCTACAGGGCCATTGCTGAGACGATAAATTGCCTGCGATGTCTCCCGGGTGCGTGTGCCCATGAGCCGTCCGTTATCCATAACCTTCATTACGATCTGCTGCGCGGCTTTAGCTCGTGCTTGTCCCTTGTAATCGCCAACCTCCATGATGCTGTCTTCGTCAAATACGCGATGGATCGGCAATCCGTTATGACGCGCCCAACGGAAACTCCTGGCACAATGCCCCGGCGTAACGCGAGCCACTGCCGCTACGGTCCTCTCTTCGAAAAACTCATCTTCAGTAATCAACGGGATCTTTAGCCCGAGCGGTGTAAGCATCTGTCGCAGTCTATCTCCGGCAAGCGGGTGTTGCGAAGATACGATCAGCGCTGTGTCGTTCAGCAACGTCTCCGGTCGTTCGATCCAGATGTCAATCGTCAGGTTCGGATCAATTTCGTCAACATACCGAACTGAATATTCCTGTACTTGACGGGATTCCAGACTCGTCTCTGCTTTATCTACATACGTCTTTTTGCGTGGACACCAGGGAAGCACCACACGCGCTCGATATAAAAAATTGGCTCGCTCCAATTCCTCTATGAGTCCCTGGCACCCTGCACGCAGTCCCTCATCTCGAAAACATCGAATTTCATCGATATCCATGATCAAATTCATCTGGCGAATCTGCTTGTAAATCTTTGGCGCGACATAGTCTACCCACTCGTTTACGGCTCTAATCCAGTCACCTTTGTTCCAACTCGATGTGTCCACTCCCGCCTCGGACAACCTTCTTTGGGTAATGGCTTCCGTGATTGTGGTTCCGTGATCCAGTGCTCCGGCCCAATATAAATCTGAACCCTTAAGCGAGTTCCACCGACAGAATATGTCCTGAACAGTAAGATTGAGAACATGCCCCAAGTGCAATTCGCCAGTAGGATTGGGAGCCGGGATGGTTGAGCCAAAGATTTGATTCACATAACTCCTTATTGAACCGTTAAAACGTCGCAGAGTTAATTACTCAGCGCCTGTTGTTGAGACTACGCTGCTAACTCGGTTCCAACCTTCATCATCGGCACAAGCGATGGCTGTATCCAATCAAGGTTGACTTCCACCTCCGATGATCTCTGTAACACGTGAACTGAGACTACTACTCGCAACTGGCCTTTGAATCGGGCTAAGATACCTTCAACACCTGTCAAAGGCCCTGATACCACTCGTACGCGCTGCCCAACGTTGAGGTAAGCGCAGGAATTAACGCTTAGATTAGAGCTGAGAATCCTTCGAATGTTCTCAATTTCGATTTCGCTCACGACTGCGGGACCGGACCCGCACCCCAAAATCCTCACAATTCCCGGCGTTGTGACAATAGGCCCTCGAGCATTAGGATTAAATCTACAGAAAATGTATCCAGGATACAGTGGCTGCAACTCCCCTCTGCGCAGTTGGTTCTCGCAATGACGCATGGGCAAACGTGGATGACAGAGCGGCAAGAACTCTTCGTAACCCTTGTTCCTAAGTATTGTAGCGACTACATGTTCGTGTTTGGATTTGGTCTGCAGCGCGTACCAACAAGGGCCTAACTTAGAGAGATCCATTTTGCACCTATGGCGCATCCGTGACGCTTTTCATAAAGAGAAGCGTCTTCCAGCGTACAGAAACGTGAGTGGACGAATGCTCGTCTCTTCGCTAGCATGACGAATTATCCTGAAAAGACATTCAGTGAGACAATTCCGGCGCAGCCGGCGGGCAACATCAGATTACCCAAGACAGGCTGCCGCCATAGTACCCGGTATTAAGTATTAGTTACTAGTGAGCACACACTTCAACATCTACCACTTACTATCTGCGAGCTCTCTGCCACTAGTTCTTTACCGCGCACATGTATATGCTAATAATTCTTAGTCGCACCTTGAGGCTGGTGAGCAGCTTAGTCACGTGTTCGGATCCGCACAACCTGCTTTTCGCAGAGAAATGGCCTAGCCGAATAGTCGAGGTCTCGGACTAACATTTTTTTATCGCTGGTTAGCGACCCCTCGTCTGTATTCTCAGCCTCCACCAGCCGTGAGCGTTTTCAGACCAGTCCAATGTTTGGGGCTGACGTTAAAGAAGTATCACTTTTCTTGCACTCGAACAGGGCTTGTCTAATCCGGTGGTCCGGTGGACATGGCTGTGCGGTAGGAGTTGATCGAACGGGGTTTAAAACTTGTGGCAAAGATGAAGGATGAGGAGAAAGTCCTTCCGCCCGACGAGGCTGATGATGTTTATGTGTTTATCCCGTACAAAGCTGAGCTGGAATCGATGGATCAGGGGTACTTCAGTTGCCCTTGCGCATATCGAATTCTGGAGTTCTTCGTTCTGTCATCCGAAATTCGTAACTGTCGGCCGCTGTTACACCAAGGTTATCGGAGAACATAAGCGCATGAAAACATAAAGGAAATGTGCTTCGGTTTTCGCTTTTTGTAAAAAAAGGACATTGTCGTGTGAATTGTCGGTGAATTGCAGTACACATGCTTGCCAGTTTGGCCATGGAAGACTCGGAAGAAACGAGGCCTCGCCTCTCTGGAGAGGCGTACGCACTTAGAACGGACTACAAGGTTTCAAGAGTCGGGTGTCTTGGTAGGTACCAATTGTGCATCGAAGACGCGCGATGTCCCTTCCCATACGTTGGCTGAACCGACTCATCCGATTTATCTACCTGCCCGAACTACTTGCCGGGGACGGTTTGAGGATTGGCCATTCTTTTCAGGCCTCCAAATCTAATTAGCAGCTGCAGTCTGCAGTCTCTGAGCAGTAGAGCCAGCCGCCCGCTCGCGGCGGTGCATAATTCACCAAACTAACCAAGGAGAAACTGGAAATGTCGCATCCTGCTCGTTCAGGAATAAACCGACTTGTCAGGAACCCGATGTCTGATTTTTATGTGGGGAGATTTTTCTATGTCCGCGTTTCCGTCACAGTCCAGAAGGAACGCAGCGAATTGCGTTCCTCTGAATGAGGCGGGAACCGCAAAGCACGAACCAACTGCCGTCGAAACGAGTGCAGATTCTAAGACAACCGATTCACAGACAAGTTCCGTCGAGGATGTCCGCCTTCGCAAACTTCTTCGGCTTATGGAGGAGGACCCGCTCGGTACGATCCACGATTGGGCACTCGCGTTTAACCTCAGCCATTCCCACCTGCAACGCCTTTTCAAACAAGCCACCGGAATCGGGCTTGGCCACGTGCTGACACAAAGAAGACTTCAGCGCGCCGCGCATCTGCTGGCAAACACCAACATGAGCGTGAAGGAAATCGCTTCCGCCGTAGGCTACGAGCACACTTCCAGTTTCATTCGAGCTTTTGAAAGACAGTTCGAGACGGCGCCGCGCCGCTTTCGCATGCGGAAGAGCGCATAAAGACATGATAGAGCACTAAGTCTATCTATACATAGTCGAGGTGTGATGGCAATCTGCTGCTTTCTTTCTGGTTTCCTTTGCATGCTTGACGGTCCGATGTTTTCGTCTAGAAGCCTTCTATGTTGGGTTTCCTAGAGTTTTGAATTTCGATGGTAGCGCAATTTGCTTGCGCGCCGGGCCGGTCAAGCGGGAGATCCCTTCGACTTCGCTCAGGATGACGCCGACGGGTAGGAGTGCACGCTGCTTTTTCAAACTGACCCACTGCCCTTATTCGAAGAAACACTACCAATATCTCCGCAGAGTTTATTGCTCTTATGAATCCTCGCATAAAACAGCTAACAAATACATCTTTAAGCTAACTGTTAGCACTTGGTTTCTTCCTGCCTCACGCCGTACATTACGCAAGCGCAGTCGTTGATTTCATCCGCAAACGAGTCGCTGATCCAACAGCGCCGACATTGTTTGTCCTTGAAACTTTGTTCGGCCCAATGCGCGAGGAGGCAGGAAATGTATTACAACGTGTTTGGAGAAAAAGTCTCACGGCGGCGCTACAAGGAAATGTGTGAAGCCGCCAAGAACCGGCGCGAACTGATCGCCGCCAGATTAACCAGCTGCCGCGATCTCATGAAGATGGGCTTGTTGACGGCTGGCGGCATGCTGGTCGCCAAGAGCGGCTTGAGCGCCAGGGCTCAAGGTTTGGGCCAGGTGTCGCCAGCGAGCAACGGACAAAACACCAGTGCTGGCACGCAACAGAACTGCATCCCCGGCAACCAGACCCAGAGCCCGGTGACTACGCCGTTCCTCGATCCGCTAGTGGTCATGCCGCTAACGCAGAAGGTCAGTTCGCTGACTCCGACGCCCACCCTGAATCCGAATGTCGGGGCAGGCGAAGTGCGCGCGGCAGCCTTCCAAGCGCCGGGGATCAGTCTCAGCCGCTTCCCGGTCGTGCCGTCGGTTCTATACAACATCAACCAGCGGCAGTTTTCGGTCCGGCAGACTGCCGACACTCGTCTCCCAGCCCAAACCATCTGGGGATTCGATGATGGCACCGGCCCGCGCAGCCCTGGGCCGACCTATCAGGCTTTTTACGGCACGCCGCAGTTGACGCGCAACATCAACTCGTTGCCGCCAACTACCCAGGTCAACAATACCGGGTTTGGCATGCCTCAGGTTTCGACACACTTGCACAACGCGCACAACCCCTCGGAGAGTGACGGCAACCCCTGCGACTTTTATCCCTCCGGGAATTTCTGCGATCAGTACTATCCCAACGTGCTGGCCGGATTCAACTCCACGAACACGCCCAACGGCGATATCAATGAGTCGCTGAGCACGCTGGCGCGGCAGAAATGCAGCGCATCGTGGATAAGTGGAAACAGGCCAGTTGAATCGAAAGTTGAATCGAACGACGACAAAGATGTAAAGATCCGCGCGAGGTGTTAGGCCATGAACAGGTGGAAGTCCACGTTCTTACTCGTATTGATAATCTCGGGATTGGCGCTGGCTTCGAGGCCGCTATCCCGCAAATCGCCCGAATATACGATCTCCGAGCCCTCCGGAAAGACCATGCTTCTTTCCAACTTCAAAGGTAAGGTGGTGATGCTGGAAATTTTTTTCGTTGCATCGCAGCATTGTCTCCGTGTCGCTGAGACGCTGAACAAACTCCAACCCGATCTGGGTCCACGCGGCTTCCAGCCCATTGGCGTCGCCTTCGATCCACCGAATAATCCGAACACCGGACCGCAACTCGTCACCTACATGGTGAACCATCTTAAGCTTACCTATCCGGTCGGCTACTCAGCCAAGGAGGATGTAGACACCTACTTTGGCCGCACCGGAAATGAAATTCTAAACATCCCCCAGGTCGTAGTCATCGACCGCGCCGGAATGATCCGCGCGCAGAGCGGTGCCAAGCCGGGCGACCCGAAATTGGAAGATGAGGCTTCCCTTCGCGCCCTATTGGAGCCTCTGCTGAAGGAAAATCCTTCGTCGGGCGGCGCCACTAGACCTGATGCTTCGGCGCCGGCGAAGAAAACCCGATAGCGAGCGAAATGCAAGCGATGCGTTCCATCACGAAACAGTCCTGGCGATTCATCATCGTTGGTTTTGTGATTGTTCTTCAGGCCGCGCTGCCACGCGCTGTTTATGGACAGAATTCCGAATTTGATCAGGAAATGGCCGCGGCCAAGGAGGCGGTTGAACGAAACGAGTCGTCGGACGCCATCGCTCACTTCGGCAAAGCGAATGAACTCCGGCAAGGCAAGTGCTCTGAGTGCTACGTCTGGCTCGCCCGGATTGAAATGGCCGCGCGGCAAAACGATCAGGCGCTGGCCCACACCGAGCAAGCCCTTGCCACCGCGACCAGTGACATCGAGCGTTCCCGGGCGCAACTCTATGATGGAGTTGTGCTGGCTCGGCAAAATAATCTTCTGCTGGCTGAAGCCGCATTTCGGGCAGCTACCGCCTCTGATCCCGCATGTATCGAATGCACATTCAATCTCGGCTTTGTACTGCTCAAAGAATCCAAAGACGCTGAGGGCGTTCAGGTATTGAAAGGAGTGGTTTCCCTGTTCGCGGGCACGCCGCGAGAACGCGAGATCCAGAGGTTCATTGACGATCCCAGCCGGGTGCGCAAAGACTTTGCTCCGGAGTTCTCGGCCACGCTCCGTAGCGGTGAAAAAATCAGTCTGGATGCACTCAAGGGTAAGGTAGTCGTGCTGGACTTCTGGGGTACATGGTGCACGGCCTGCCGCGTATCGTTACCATTGTTGAAATCTATGGTCGCCAGCGTCGAACCTGAAAAAGTTATCGTTATTAGTATTGATGAGAATGACCCGAAGGAGCGGTGGGGAGCAGTTCGTCGACCGCAATCGAATGAATTGGAGCCAGGTCTACGATGGCGACCACTCGATGCGCCGCGCGTTTGCTGTAGATGGCTTTCCCCATTACTTTGTGCTCAGCAAGGATGGAATCATCCTGGCGCAGTTTAAAGGATGGAATCAGGATAGCGACGCTGTTATCAAGGCCGCCATTGGCCAAGGGCTCGCGCGGTAGGTGATTCTAGTAACGGAGAGATACAAGCAAATCCGTGTAAGTTCTGGAGATTGATTGGCTGCCCCGCAGAGATCGAACCTCGACATAATGATCTAGAGACACTGTGGCACAACTGTTTCGACGAATGACGGCCGATCAGTCATTCTTCATTTCAATCGCTCAAATATCGGCAATTTTTGCCTCAGTCGTGTGTCAGTCAGCCTCTGGCTGATCCAATTGCAGCTTGATAGTTGAGCGATGCGATAATCGAACTTCATTGTTCCGGCTTTGAGGCAACATTGTGAATGCGTTTGTACTCCTCCATGTCGTGAGCGGCCAGCTCGGATTTTCCTTGTCTTCTGTGAGTGCTGGCTAGTAGCAGATATGCCTGCGCCGCTAGTGGGCTCTCCTTCTCGACGGCGATCACCCGGTGGAGGACTTGCTCCGCTGCGGTTGGGTCGCTGACCGCCAAGGCTCGTCCCAGCGCGTATAAAGTTTCCGGCATATCAGGGCGTAAAGAGTCAGAACGGCGCAGTTCTTCGGCCGCTTCTTTCATCTTTCCCCCTTGTAACAGTGCGTCTCCCAAACGATAAGCAACTTCCGCGTTTCCAGGTTGCAGTTTAGCCTCAGAGCGAAATTGCTCTTCTGCCTGCGTCCATTGCGAACTGGCCGCATAAATTTCGCCAAGCTCCAGGTGCAGACCGGGCAGATCGGGTCGCAGTGCTATAGCCTTCTGATATTCTCTCTCGGCTTCCGAAAACCTCTTCGCGGAGTAGTAGTTCTGGCCAAGCACCTGGTACCCGCGTGCGGTCTGAGGAAACCTCGCCAGCAATCTCTCGTTGGATTCGGCTGAGAGGGCGGCAGCAGCCTTGCCGAAGTAGTAAATGAGATCGGGATCGTCCGGACTCTTCGCAAGGGCGCTCTTCAGATTGAGGACAGCCTCTTCGGGTTGACCTGCCTGGAGCTGCGCTATTCCCAAAGCGCCCGATTCATGCGCAATCTTAAGATGAGGAATCGCTTCCACGGCATAGCCCTGCGAAAGGAGCGCATACCCGAGCAACTGATGTACGGCAAGAGAATCGGGACTCAGATCTAAGGCTCGCTTCAGTGGTGGGATCGCCGCTTCGTAATCCCGTTTCCTCATGTATGCGTCGCCCAATTTCAGGAGCGCGATCGCCGACGATGGTGCGAGCTCGACAGCTTTTCGAACATCGGCGATAGCCTGCTCGAAATCGCCACGGCTTTCGGCATCAGTCGCGGACTGCAGAAGTTTTGCGGCCTCTGCGGGACTCTGACTCGCCGCAATCTGTGCTTGCAAGAGGCAGTGGATGAGCAGAACAGCTGAAATGATCACTGCTCCGGTTCCTCGATTGTCATGAATTGATCAGTCTTGATCGCACGCAGCTTTTGACGAATTCCTGATGGCCATCTTATGTCTACGTCGCAATTGTCCGCACTCCCGAGTCCGAAGTGTAGTCGCTTGTCGTTGGAGGATAGATAACTTCCTGACGCGGTCGCAAATCGCACTTGACCGTTTACCTGAACCCGAGCTCCGTATCCATCGCGGTTGCTACGCTTCCCGCGAAGCGTGATCGTAAGCCAATGCGATTTGCCTCCGCGATTTAAATAGAGTTGTGGGTGCTCGCCGAGCGAGGTAGTGACTACGTCGACCCAACCATCATTGTTCAAATCTCCAAAAGCAGCGCCCCGACCCGCGACGGGGAGGTTCGAGCCCGGGTCGCCTTTTTCGAAATGCCCTTTTCGGTTTAGCGCAAGCAGTGGAGGCTCGCGATAGCTGAGCGAACTATCATAGGTCTGCACGTTATCAAAAACATGGCCCTGAGCGATGAAAGCATCTTTCCAACCGTCATTATCAAAATCCTCTAGGCCGACACCCCAACCCGATACGTTGCCCGATAGCGCACCGAATCCGGTTTCTAACTCCTGCGCACTGAACGAACCCTTGCCATCATTGTGAAAAACGATGTAGGGCTCGTGCGGGAGCTGAGTCACAAGCAGATCGGGAAGGCCATCGTTGTCATAATCCTGGAAAACAACTCCCATACCTGAGAGTTTCTTACCCGTGCTGGAAAGCGCGGCGCCTGAATTCAAGGCTACTTCGGTGAAGGTTCCGTTTCGGTTGTTGTGCCAGAGGAATTGTTCGATCGCGTCATTCGCGACAAAGATATCGGTAAAACCATCGCCATCGTAGTCGGCGAAGGCGACTCCCAGTCCATGGCCTGGCTTTGCGGAGATGCCCGATGCTGCGCTCACATCTTCAAACGTTCCATCTCCACGATTGTGGTACAGAATGCTGGTTGTAGAGCCGAACTCGCCTGGTGGGCAGTACATCGGTTCTGCAATGCGGCCGCACGTCTTACTCTTTTCTGGAGTCCAATCAAGATAGCGAGTCACAAAGAGATCGAGATGCCCGTCGTTGTCGTAATCAAGAAATCCGGCCGAGGCCGACCACCCACCTGCGCCTACTCCTGCTTTGCGCGTTACGTCGGTGAAAGTCCCATCGCCATTGTTGTGGTAAAGAATATTTCGCCCGAAATTTGTGACGTAGATGTCGGCGAATCCATCATTATCGTAGTCTCCAACGGCGACTCCCATGCCGTAGTTTGTGTCGCCGGCGTTTTGCAATCCGGCTTGCACCGTGACATCTGTGAAGGTACCGTCTTTGTTCTGACGGTAGAGCCGATTCCAATAAGAAGGATCGTGGCGATCAAAGTTAACTGGGCTGCGCAACGGATCAGCAACATGGCCTGCGTTTACGAGAAAAATGTCCAGAAGCCCGTCATTGTTGTAGTCGAGTAATGCCACTCCGCCGGGCATTGTTTCGATCAGATACTTGCGGGAAGTGGGCGAATTCCGCAGAACGAAATCGACACCACGCGCAGGACTCAGCTTGAACTGCGGTTCAGGACTCGGTGTTGATATTTGTGAAATCGCAGAGAGCGACAAAAGAAGCAATAGTAGACATATTCGCATCATTAATTATTACGGCGGTGGCTATCGCTCCGGCATTTTACTCTGCTCGCTTGAAGGTTTATCGAGCAAGACTCGCGGCTTGGCTTCGCTGATATCCGCAATGTGTGCCATGGCGGTGGCGATGGCGTTATTGTAAGCCGCGAGCCGAGCGTTCGGTTGATCGGGACTCGAATCGGAACCGTTTTTCGCGAATTCTGGCGAGCTTTCAGTTGTTCTCATTGCCTCGATCGCCCCGGGAAGCGCGGAAAGCTTCTGCTCCAAGGCACCGAGTTCTGCAAATGCGATGTTGGGATGGTAGGTGAGGCGATCCCCCGTCTGCATCGCGCCAACCAGAGAATCTGGCGACCAGCCACCGGGCCAGTTTGCATTCAAGATGTCATAGCTCTCGCGAAGTCGCGTCATCTTCCCGGCAAAACCGTCGAGCAAGAGAACACTCCGTGCCATTTCGAGGCCCGTTTTTACCGTGATTGTCACGGCGTCTCCGACGCCGAAGCGAGGCGTCGAAACGATGGTAGTCAGCGTGTTGCCATCAAAGCGCCAGCCGGGGTCGCCTTTTCGTTTCTCGTAGACGAGCGATTTGCCATTCACGGAGACAGATGATGGAGGCCAACCCCCGGGAAGTCGTACTTCATATGCCCGGTCGAATTGCATTCCCTTGTAGCTGCCCTGGATCGACGAGATCGTGATGTTGAGAGCAGTGCCATCTTTGCTTAAGGAAGCTTGAATCGGAGTCCAAGCGGTTTCACCATTTTGATAGCCTGGCGTGTCACCGGAATCCTGATAAAGGCGATACTCTGAGGTTTGTCCGTCTTTCAACGGAAACACAGTCAGGATTAGAGGATCCAGCGGCTTCTCGCCAGTATGGGTGGTCGGAGGCTGCATGGGAATTATGCTGCCCGCTTTCACGTACAACGGAATTTGGCCGAGAGAAAAACCGCGCTGCACAGTCAGAGGTCCCCGGAATGTTGCCCCGCTGTCCCATTCAATCCAGTCTCCGGGTGGAAGCCACACGGAAATCGTGGCTAATTGCGAATCCTTGGAGACGGGTTGGGTAATCGGGTCGGCAAGGATACTTTCGCCGAACATGTATTCGTTCTTGGCGGTGTAGGCCTCGGGAGCTTCGGGCCAATCGTAATAAAGAGGGTGCAGGAATGCGAGTCCGGTGTCGTGTGTCTTTCTAGCTTCGGTATAAATGTAAGGCTGCATGGCATAGCGGCGCTTAAAACAGTCCCGCATCAGGTCCGAGTAAGGCTCCGGATATGCCCAAATGCGGCGTTCGGCTTCGGGATTCTTCGTAGTGTGCGTGCGCAAAATCGGACTGAAGATCCCCCATTGAATCCAGCGCAAATAGAGTTCCGGATCAATGGCTCCGGGCATGTGGCCGCCAATGTCGTGGCTCCAGTAGGCATAGCCCACGTTGGCAGCCGTGGCCGTGAAATATGGTTGGAACGCGAGCGACTCCCAGACAGAAATGGTATCCCCGGAAAAACCGATCTGGTAGCGATGGTTGCCCAATCCTCCCCAGCGATGAAATAACAGAGCGCGTTTCGCTTCACGTTGCTGATCGCTGAAGAAGATATAGTTCAGCCACCATGTCGGATTCAGCCCGGAAATCTTGGTGCTGTCTTCTTGCTGCCAGTCGAGCCAGAAGAAGTTGATTCCCTGACGCTCGAGAGGGTGAATGATGTAGTTCAAATAATTCGTGGCGAACTTCTTGTCGGAAATGTCGAAGGGCAGATATTGTTTCGTTGCGGGATCGATTCCAGTCGCACGGGCCATTTCCGGGTAGCCATCCTCCCAAGGCTGCACACCGCTTGCGGGATGGAGATTCACTGTAGCCTTGAGCCCCTGCTCATGCACGCTCGCAAGGAATCGATCGGGGTCAGGAAATAGAAGCTTATTCCACGAATAACCAGTCCAGCCGAGTTTGTGTCCGGATGCATCCAGCTTGTTGGTTGGCGGAAATTCATCGAATGTCGGATGCCAATCGATATCGATCACGAGCACATCGAGTGGCATGTCGTGCGTCTGAAACCCCTGAATCAACTTTTCAAATTCCTGATCGGTGTACGACCAATAGCGCGACCACCAGGCTCCGAACGCGAACCGTGGAGGCAACGGGATCTTTCCGGCCACTTGAGTGAAATCGTAGAGCGCGCGTTTGTACTCATGGCCGTGCCCGAAGAAGTACCAATCCTGCCGGTCGCCCGCAGGCCGCAGGATCACCCACGGCCAGGAGCTCTCCTCGCCGCGAGGAAACGAGAAGTCGGCGGAATCGAATAGAGGCCGAGCGCTATCGTCTACAACCGTCCAGCCGTCGCGCGAGATCAGACCGGGCTCGAGCTGCACGTCCGAGCCCCGAACCCGATCGAGAGTCCGTGTAGTGCCAAGCAGGTTTCCTGTGTCGGGCGTTCCCGGCTTCCACACAATGCTTTTGTCGCCAAGATGGAACGAAATGCTCAGATTTTCAGCCGAGAACTTTCCATCCGATTTGCCCGGCGCATAAATCAACGTCAATGCGGCTGTTCGAATGACGGTTTTTCCATCGGCTCCGGTCTCATGCGTAAATTCTGGAACGCTGAGCCGGCGATTCAGAAAAACCAACGACGCATGGTCTTCAAATTTCCCGTCTGAAGCCCATTCCATGCGTATCAGTTGCGGAGTGAGAATGGTGAAGCGAGCCGAGCCGACAATCACAACTGAGCGACGATCCGCGATCGGATCGTAGTTGCCAACTTTGTTTTCCGATGCGGTCGCGTACGAAACAATCGGTAAAATTGCCACTGCCAACAACGTCAACGACCAAAAAATCCGCGCTGGTTTTTTCATGCTCATTTGATCTGGCTAGGTATAGATCTAGTTTGGATCTAGCTATCCGGCAGGTTTCGGCCTGCCGGACACAATGTTTGGGAGGGCCAACGCACAATCTAGTAGTAAAATTTAACCCCGAATTGAACACTCCGCGCAGGATAAGCCGAGGTGATCGTGCCGAAAGAGGCGTCTCCCAAGTTTGTATCGGGCTCGAAGAAATCGGGGTGGTTTAGCGCATTAAACATCTCGACGCGGAATTGCAATCGCCGCAACTCGCCCAAGCCCCACCATTTTTGAATGCCCATGTCCCAGTTGAAATACCTGGGTGCGCGAAGATTCGCGAGGAATCGCGGGCTATCGCCGAAGGTGAATGCCGCCGGCTGCGCGAACGCAGCGGGATTGATCCAGTTCGTGATGGACTGGTCTTGCGGAACCGGGTTGACGCCTGCCACCAGATCTGGACGTTGATTGAAACCGAAGCCGCCGGTATTGTTCGTCGCGGAAGCGATGGAAAGCGGCAATCCGGATTTGGCGGTCAGAATTCCACTCCATTGCCACCCGCCGAGAGCCGCGTTGACGGCTCGATTCCAGCCCTGACCGATGATTTTGTTGGTTCCGAACGGCAACTCATAGTTGTAATTGACAACCAAGCTATGAGGGGTATCGGTTACGTCAACCGAGCGCTCGGCGGCGAGATTGTATGAATTGCGGACCGAACTCCCGGTGCCGGGGAACGCCCAGCCCGCCGCACCCTGCACGTCGTCCATGAACTTCGAGTAGGTGTACGAGACATTCATGTCCAGGCCGGAATGCCAGCGGTGCGTGTAGGTGGCTTGCAGGGCGTTGTACGTCGATCCGCCCGCAGCCGGCGGAGCTTCCGTCACGCTGCAGTATTCGGGAAACCGCCGCAATAACTGCCCTTCCGCAACGGTCGGCTGATCCAATCCGCAGCCGCTGGATGTGATCGCTCCAAAAAATGGATTTGGGACTTGGTTCAATAGCGCATTCCCTAGTGCAAGGTCGGAAGCTGGGATTTCGTCCCATTCCAGATACTGTGCAAGAACGTGTACACCATGGTTGCCGACATAGTTGACGTCTATCAAATCGTTGTTAGTCAGCGAGTACTGCACGCCGGCCATCCACTGCTGGACATAGGGGGAATGGCGCACTGGATTGATAACGGGGTTCAGTCCAAAGCCAACATCCGTAAGACCACCGAGAGAATTTCCAGTCGGCGCGTTCTCTCCGTTCGGAAATGCACTTTGGCAACCGATGGTCGTCGCCCCGTTGCTGCAAGACAAACTTGAATTTCCACTCAACGTTGTAAATGGGTTCAATCCGCTGTTCAGGCTGGTAACCCATGGCGTGCCTTGGGAGAAGCCAATGTTTGGACCATTTCCGTAATAGTTCGGTACGAAGAACACTCCATAGCCGCCGCGCAATACCAACTTATCGAGCAGTTGATAAGCGGCTCCGATACGCGGAGCAAAGTTCTTGAATGAAGTGTCATACAGGCCGCGATTGCCGCCGGAGTTGAAAACGAGTTCTCCAGGATAGTTCGTGCCCACTACCGAGCTGATGGGATTCGTCGCTGTAAAATTGAAATATTCCTGATCGTTATAGCGCTCAGTCGGCGCAGTCTGAATTTCGTAACGCAGACCAAGATTCACGGTCAGCTTTGGCATTGCCTTCCAGTCGTCCTGCAAGTACCAGCCGAGCATGTGCTTGTCGGTCGCGGGAAATTTGTTGTAGCCAGTCTGATCGGTTCCGCTGCCGACGCCCAGCATGAATGACGCGAAGCCGTCGCCGGTATTTGCAGTCGCATTCTGCGGATCTGGCCCAGCCGTTGATGTCGTTTGAAATTGCATCACGGTGTTGGCGTAGTGACCGCCGTCGATCCTTGCCCAGACGTCCATAAAGCCGAAACCCAACTGGTGTTTGCCGTACACTTTGGTGAAATCGACTGAACTCGTCCACAAGGTTTGCGGTACTTCGTAATTATCCAGACCGGCTTGAGCTCCTAAATACGAATAGCTTTGCGGCTGAATCTCCGGAAAGCTCGGCGCTATGCCATCGACGAACGATGGCAGACCCAGCGATGACGACTTGAAGCCGAAACTCTGTGTGGTGGACTGCTCGACATGGCGATTTACGCCGAGGTTTGCGCTCATGGCGAACGTCGGGCTGAAAACGTGACTGTATCCGACCATGGTGCTGTACCGGTTGTTGGGAGCAACATCGCCCGGCCCGCCCGGATCGGAAGCGCCATAGTATGTTGGGAAATTTACTTTCTGTTCGTATTTCTGGGACCAGCGTCCCCAGAGGCGGCTGTTCGTGGAAAGATTGTAGTCAATTCGAATCGAGTATTCATTGGAGTGAGCGGCCGCTGCAGAAGCCGCCGTGAAATTGTTGAATAAGGCAGAAGTGCTCGGCGCAGGCCAGTAATTTCCACTGGCAATGCTTTTCGCGATCGAATCCATAAGCCCACCGGGAATGACATTGGTTACTCCTGCCCCGGTCGCTATGCTCCCTGAAAGCGGATCTCGAATAAATTCTGTTGTCGCCCCCGCCGGGCAGTTTTTCACCGAATCGCCTGTCACACTATCGACGCCCCCGCAGGTGACCTGCCGAGTGCTAAATGGGTTGTAGATTTCGCCTGTGTAGATCGGTCTTCCCAGATAATCGATGCCACTCTGTGCACCCAGGAGCGCCGAAAAGTCTCCGGTTCTTTCCGCCGTGGTTGGCATACTGCCAACGAAGGTCGCTGGTGTTGCCTGGCGCAAGCCTTCGTAGTATCCAAAGAAATAAAGCTTATTCTTGATGATCGGACCGCCGATGGTCGCGCCGAATTGATCACGATGAAACGCCGGCTGGTTTGCATTATTGAAGTAATATCGCGCATCGTAGGCGCTGTTGCGGTAGAACATCCATGCGTCTCCGTGGATCTGGTTCGTGCCCGATTTCGTGACCACGTTGACCACGTTGCCGCTGCTCCATCCATATTGGGACGTGAAGGCATTGGTTTGAATCTTGAATTCCTGGACGTCATCAGCAGAAGGAACGTAAATCACACCTCCCCAATCAAGCCGCGTGTCCCAGCTCCCGTCGATCAGATACTCCGCAGTGCCGAAAAAAGTGCCACCGAAGTTGAGAAATGAAACATCCTGGTCGGCGCTTCCGGAAATACCGGGTGCGCCGACGACTTGTTCTTCCGCAGTGTTGCTGACGGAGGAATTCAACTCTGCAAGGCTGATTATGTTCCGTAAGTTCAGGGGCAAATCAACGACCTGTCTGGCTGATATATCGGAAGAAATATTGGCGTTCTCAGCATTCAGAAGAGATGCTTGCGATGTAACCTCGACGACTTCTTTGACCGATCCCACCGTCAGCCGGACGTTCTGCTGGGCCGTCTGGCCGGCAGCTAAGATGATACCTTGCTGCTTGTAATCCTTGAATCCCGTGACATTGACGTTCAAAGAGTAGGCAGCCGGAGGCAGGAGGGTAAAAGTAAAAAGCCCTCCTTCGTGTGTCGTGTATGTTCGAACAACTCCGTTTTGCACGCTGGTCAGCGTGACTGAAGCACCGGACACGGGCGCGCCGGTCGGATCTGTGATTATGCCGCTCAGTGCGGCTGCCACCTCCTGATTCTGACCGTAAAACGGTTGAACGGCCAGCAGCAACAGACCGAGTGCACTGGCCAAAATGCCTGTGCAACAAAAAACATTTCTTTGCGACATAAATTTCGCTCCTCGCCTTTGCCCCAAGTGGTCGTTGTCTTCTCGAAAGATATGGAGTTGGATGGGATCAGCCACGTCGGACGGATAGTAAAGAGTCTGCGGGGGAAGACAAGGGTTTACGAGTTAAATGCAGCGGATAATGCCGATAATAGTCCCCGAAGGGACTGTTGCATAATGTTTTCAAGAAGTTGGCAGGACGTAAAGAATGCCGTTAAGAGGAGAGCGACGTTGCCGTTTTGAGGTTGAAAGGTTCTCATCAAGCAAAGTACTATCCTCAAGCCAGAGTTCCTCGCCGAATCCTGGAATCACTATGCAGTGAGAAGTCTTCCCTAGGGGCAGTGAAATTGTTATCCCAGTCAATAGCCGAAAGCTGGACGCCAACCAGCGAATATGAAAAGAATGCAGTTCAGCAGCAGCTTGAGCATCTGCTGGCCTCTCCTTTATTTAATTCCAGCAAGAGGTACGGTCAATTTTTGAGGTTGGTGGTCACGCGCGCGCTAGACGGCCAAGGGAGCCAACTCAAGGAACGCGTTCTTGGTATCGAAATCTTCGAACGGCCTGCAGATTACGACACAAACACTGACCCGATTGTCAGGGTCACAGCTGCTGAAATTCGCAAGCGTATCGACCATTATTATCAGGATCCCAAACACAGCCAAGAGATTCGGATATTCCTGTCGTCCGGATCCTATGTGCCACACTTTTCCTGGCCAGGTCACCCCAACGGCTTTCCCGACAACGCGACGTCGTCCCCAGCCAACGGACTAGTCGTGCTCAAAACAGAATCCGTTACGGCGCCAGCAAATCCCCCGGTTTTGAGGTCCAAGCAGGTTTCCGCCCGCGCCAAAACTCTCGTGATTATTGCTGCCCTGATCCTCACTCTGGTTGGTGCTTGGGCGGCTTTACGGGAACCGCGTCCGACTGTAGTTCGGCAGTTTTGGCAGCCGTTCGTGAATTCACCAGAGCCAACGCTCTTCTGCCTGGCGGACCAGCCGCAATACGCCAGCATCCGACTCCGCGATGCCGCCGATCCCCAGCACGTGACTATGCTTCCCGACACCATGGTCACGGTCATCATCGATGACGTAGATCCACTGGTTAATATTGCGGGAATGCTTCGCACCTACGGCAAGAACTATCGAGTACTCGGCGAATCGTCAACCACTTTGACCGACCTTCGGCGCAGCGCTTCTGTATTTATCGGAGCGTTCGATAATGGCTGGACTTTGCGACTGACCGCTCCTTTGCGCTTCCATTTTGGAAACGACGCCTCGATGACGAAGTTTTGGATCGAGGATCGCGACAATCCGGAAAAACGGGAATGGCTGCTCGACCGATTGCAGCAGAAGACGGAAGACTATAAAGACTATGCGATCGTTGTACGATTCGTGCCTCGAGATACAGATCAGGTATCTGTGGTGGCGGCAGGTATCGGTCGGGGAGGAACCGTCGCCGCTGGCGAATTCTTGGTCAACGAGAATCGCATGGAGGAAATCGTTAAACAGCTACCGGTCGGCTGGCAGAAGAAAAACATCGAAGTGGTTCTCGAGACGCAGGTAATTCAGGGCAGATCAGGCCCACCGCGCGTAAAGGCCGTCCATGTTTGGTAAGTGATGTAATTCCCGGACCAATTCCTCTCGCGCCAGCTTAGCGCTTCTTGCGCAAAGGCTGGCGGCCGATAAGTCGTCGGCCTTTCCTAGCGACTGAATCAACAAAAGAGCGTAGCTGGGGTTACACAACTATATCTAGCGTGTACAGATTCTTGGGCGCTTCCGGCGGATCGTAAAGCAACTCCGAGTTGTTCGCCGCAGTCGCAAAGTATTTGCTATGGCACCGTATCCGGCTGAAAAGGTCCAATCTTCGCGGTATATACACTACGTCCGGCAGAAGTGGCAACCTGACGCCGAGAGAAATGTGCATCGTAGGGCTTAGTGAATCTCTGGCCTTTGAGGAAAGGTATCTGCTAGACATTCTGATGCTCCTCGACCGACTCCAAACAAATCGAAGGAGCTAAATGGAGCCGACGAGCGGACTTGAACCGCTGACCTGCCGATTACGAATCGGCTGCTCTACCAACTGAGCTACGTCGGCTTCTGGTTGGCTGTTCCAGTTTATCAAATCGTCGGCGCGGGAACGGATTTACGGGCGTGATCGGTCTGCGCTTTCTGAACATCCATCAGTCCTTACGAAAGTCGCAGCAGTTATGCGGCGCGGGTGGACGCCATGGTGTCGTATTCCGCTTGCGACTGGGTGGGGAGAAGAACCCACAGGGTGTAGACTCCGACGGCGGTGCCGAACGGGACGTTGAAAAGAGAGATGAAGCCCAAAACCAGGGCAACGACCCGCGCCCATGGTTCGCGTTGCAGCAGTCCCCATCCGGCGATGAACCCGGAGGCGGCTTTGATCAGCACCAGGCTGGCAATCACGCTGAGAAACGGGCGTAGGAAGCTGGTTGGGGCTTCCGGCGCTCCGACGTCGTGTAGGTGAGCGAGCAACGTGTTGGCGATGACATACAAAATCACTCCGCCGATGGTATTGAAGGCGGAAATGGCGAGCCACATAATCCCAAGCAGTTGAAGGTGGCCCTGTACCCGCCCGGGGCGCATCTGCAGCGCTGTCACTGGTCCGACGATCGCTTTGCCGCACTTTCCGCAAAATGCCTGACCCGGTTGCACTGCCGCGCCGCATCCATCGCAGAACATGATTTCCTCCGCACTGATTCGTGAAGGGATGCTTGACGACAAGCCCCTCGTCCATCGTGCCCAACGCCTGACGCTCAACAGATGATACGCAAAGCGCGCGTCAGAGTTCCGTCGAAGTTATCACGGACGAAGTTTACGGGGATGTTAGAGGCTGCAGCGCACTGAAGCAAGGTGTGAGCAAAACGAAAAGGCCGCCCGGCAACAGGGCGACCTTCTCTTTTCAAGGGAGAATAGTTCCAACGGAAGGCAAAGTCCGTCAAAACTTTCTGGACAAAATCTTATGAGCCTAAAAAGGGGGGTGTCAAGCGATTTTTAGGAAATAAATGCTTTTGTTTTCAAGTACTTACAGAAGCAATCAACACTCGGAAGAATTGTTCCAAAATGAGACGAAGAACCTTTGGAAGAGGTCTAAGCCGATACTTCCAAAGCACTTAAGAACGGTTTGGACCCTCCGCCGAGCCTCTCGGCCCGGCCGGGGAGGCCTGCGCGACCTCCTCTTCGAGGTTAAGGGAAATGAACTCAGTTTGGTTGGCATGGCCGAAAACCGGACCGGGGAAAAATCGCCGCAAGAGAACGCGAGCGCCGCCGAAGGCGAGTCCCGCAGCCAGCGAAAGCGCACCCACGATGATGCACAGAATAATAATGTTCACCAGCAAGTTGGCAATATTGTTTTTCTTGTCGAAGTAGGTGTTCTCATTCCAGGTAACGCTGGCGTCCCAATTCACCGCACCGAGAAGGGTTTGCGCATCGCTCTGCGAGAGCGGACCGGCAGCGATGGCGACGATCGGTCCGGTACGCTTGGCGAAAAAGGGGCCCACATTTTCAACCGATGTAACTCCAGCTTTGGATTGTGCAGCATGGTATGCTGCCTCGATGTTGCGCAAGTGCGCGGCGGACAATGCCGGCGTCGGATACTCGATGAGCATCAGTGTGGCTGCACCGCTGGGCGTAGAGTATTGGCCAAGGACTACCTCGGGGCTCGAAGCGAAATCGACCAGTTCGCCGGGAAGCGGAGATTCGATCGCCGCCAGAGCCAGCGGGCCTTCGGCATACTTCTCGGTGTGCGGCGCATAACCGTGGCGCGGCATGAATGCGAGAATCGGAGGCAGGTTGCCGGCATTTCCGGCAGGACGCGGAAGGACTCCGGCCAGTTCGCGGAGACTGGCTGCCGACATTACGGATTCCTGGCTGAATACCGCCTCGACAACAATGTGGCTGCGGTAAAACAGCACGCGCCGATTCAGCGATGCGCCTTCATCGCCGATTTCTTCCCGCGCCATTTCCGGTTGCAGGTAAAAGCTGAATGCGCCGAAAGCTCCGCTGGCATCGGCGAATCGCGCCGCGCGAATTTTCAACGTGCGGCCGTCATCACTTTTGTAGGTGGCGGATTCGAAGTCGGTGAATCCGTATTCCTTTAACAGCGCGGCGTTCGTGGGATCGGCTGCGGCTGCATCTTTGCTGGTTTGAGTTGAACCTTGGATCTGCCATCCAGCGAATTGTTTGGGAAGGATGGACTGCGCGGAAGAATCTGCGACCGGGCTGGCAGCAACGGCCACGGCGGCTAGGGAGACTACGATTACTAGATTCAGCAGGAGTACGGATGCTCGTATGGATGGACGACTAGGCACAGAATCCCCTCATTGATTAGACCACAGAGGAAGGGAAAAAGTTTCCTGGAAGGGTGGCCACTTTTCCTAGAAGGGCGGCTGCTACGGACGAAACAAGGCATTTCACGAACCTGCCTACTCTATAACTGCCTACTTTATTAGGTGAGGGGCGGCAAGACTGACGAATTCCCGCGAGTTTATGATCTTCGTTTTCTTCCAGAATCTCGGGAAATGCTTCTGGTTGCCTGTCACCAGGTAGTCCACACCGGCGGCATCGGCGCATTCAAGAAACATGTTGTCGGAGGGGTCTCTGGTGACTTCGAGGCGACGATTGGGACGTACCAGATAGTTGCGATTCGCGATGAGTTGCAGCAGTTGCTGACAGAGGCTCTTCCGAATCTTCAACTCTGGCCGGGCGAGCACACGCCTGTATTCCTCGAGGATAGGTGGAGATACGTAAAGACGCGCCGGTTTGGTAACGGCGAGAATGAGAGTGGTTCGCTGCAGACCATCTGGCTTGAGGGCGGCGGAAATCAATACGTTTGTATCGATCACCAGACGGAGGGGAAGCATTAAGGTTTCGGCTTCTGCGATCGGGCTTGCTTAATGATCCGGTCAATTTCGCGCGCGGTCAATTTGCTTGCGCCGCTCCGTTTGGACTCCTCGCCGATGACCCTCAAAACCTCTGGCTCGGGGGCAGCCAGTCTGACGTAATCCCGAATGCTGAGCAGGACGGCCCTGGGAATGCCGCGCTTCTCAATCAGCAGCGAGCGGCGCTCGTCATCCACGCGGCGCAGGAGCTTTCCAAAGTTCGACCGGGCGCTCAAGGCGGAAACGACGATGGCACCGTTCCTTGCAGTTGGTGTGCTAGCCATGAATTCTCCGGTTCAACTAATTGAAGTGTACAGTTCGTCGGAGCCGATCGTCAATCCCGACTGGAAGGACGTAGCATTAGATGCGCTTGCTTGCGTGAGGATTCTTGCCCTACTGCCCCGCAGCCTTATCCATCTTGCTCGCGACTTTGACACCACTTAATCCGTTTACATAGTGGGCGATGCCGCGGTAGAGCGACTCGGCGATGCGCTGGCGGTATTCGCCGGTGGCGAGGCGGCGCTCGTCGGTGGGATTGCTGACAAAGGAAACCTCGGCGAGAATCGACGGCATATTCGCTCCGATCAGCACGATAAACGGAGCCTTCTTCACGCCGCGGTCGCGAATGGCCGGGCTTTTGACGGCGAGGCCGCTGTGCAGCGACTGTTGCACGTCCCCGGCAAACTCCCGCGACTCCTCAATTTTTTCTTTGAGCGCGATTTTCTTGACCAGATCTTGCAGTTCGTAGATCGATTTCTCGGAGACCGCGTTCTCGCGCGCCGCCACTTCCAGCGCTTCCGGCGAGGAGCTGAAATTCAGGTAGTAGGTTTCCACTCCGCGGGCGCCGGGATCGCGGCTCGAGTTGGCGTGGATGGAAACGAAAAGATCGGCGCGAGCCTGGTTCGCGACCGCAGTGCGGGTTTCAAGCGGAATGAAAGTATCGTCTTTACGCGTGTAAACCACCTCCGCGCCGAGACGCGTCTCGAGCAACTTTCCCAGCCGCCGTCCGACATCAAGGACGAGATCTTTTTCTTCCAATCCGCCGGGGCCGATGGTGCCGGTATCGTGGCCGCCGTGACCGGGGTCGATCACGATCTTTCCGATCTTCAGTCCGAGAGCGCGAATAAGAGACCGGTCTCCGCTGGCCGTGGGCTTGGCCTCGCGAATCAGATCGGAACCGTTCGCTGAGTTCTCGTTGTCGAGATCGGTGCTCGCGGGCTTTTTCGCAGTAATCCGAAGAGGCGCGGCCACTCGTTTCGAAGCTTTGAGATCGTCCTTGAGATTTCTGGCAGGAACCAGGGCGACTGTCTCCTTATCATCATCGTCGGCTTGCACGATTTTCTTAACAACTGCGGTTGGCGACCGCTTCGCGAGAATTGGGCTGTCAGATTCAGAGGCTGTGCCTTTGCCAACCTCGGAACTGACGACCGAAATCTTTGCGGTTTGTGTGGAGGCATGGGCTGGAGGGACGCTTTCTTGCGACGCTTCCGAGCCGACATCAGAAATCGCTTTCCCGACGGCTACCAAATCCTCCGATTCGTCGCTGGCGCTTTCCCCAGCATCTTTTTCTCTATTCTTTTTGTTTCTTGCCTCTGCGTTTTTCGCTTCTGCATTCCTGGTGTGACTGTCCCTGCCATGAATGTCGATGATCAACCGGTACGGATTGGGCAGGAGGAAGGCGTCGTAGTCGGAAAGGTTATCGACCTCGAGCACCACGCGGGTGCGGCCGGGGGCAAACTGCGCCACTCGAACTTTCTTCAGGAAACCGTCATCCACATCGAAGCTCTTGCCAACCAGCGTCGACGCCAGCTTGGTATCGCGCAGATCGAAGAAGATGCGCGCGGGACTATCGATGCGCTGCGAGGAAAACTTTACGTCCTTTTCTACGTCGATTGCAACCCGCGTGTAGTCGGGTGTTGACCAGTGACGGATGCCCGTCACGCGGGGCAAGCGTCCGGAAGGCGTCGTCAGATTTTCATCTTTTGTGGAAATTGCGTGCGCGGCATGATCAGCCGATGAATGATCAGTCGATGGATTGTCGGTCGATGAATTATCAGACAAGGAACGATCAGCCAATGATTCATCGGCCGGGGAACGACTGACCGAAGAACTATCAGGAGCTTTTCCGACCCCAGCATCCGCATTCTTCGAAACGACTTTATTCCTGACGTTCTTGTCGAACCGAGTCTTTTCTGTGGACTTCTGCGGCTCGGCGGGCTTCTCGGCCTTGGCTTCCTTATTCAGCTCGACAATGGCTTCGCGGGCGCCATCTGCCAGGCGATTGTGCGGATAGCGGTGCAGAAATTCCTGGAAGGCGGCATGAGCCGCTTCAGGATCGTTAAGATCATCCTTATAGATTTCGCCGATGGTGAACAGGCCGTCGAAGCGGTACTTGCTGCCTGGATACTCCCGGCGCAGAAATTTGTATTGCTCGATGGCTTCATTCAGAACTTTGTCATCGTTGAAGCGGTGTCCCATCTCTACGAGCGTCTCGGCCACTGCAACCACGCTGGGATCAGCTTTCGTAGAAGCGGGCGCACCGAGGTAGACGTTGCGATAGGCGTTTAATACGCGCTGGTAATCGCGGCGGGTACGGTCGGCTGCGGGACGTCCATTCAGCGCTTCGCGCATGCGCTCGGCGGTGGCAAAATGCTCGCGAGCCCAGGTATCGTTATGGCGGGCGTGCGCCTGCGTCGCCGGAACCGCAAGCCCGGCGCACATCAGCAACGCTACCCACAGACCACGCTGGCGCAATGGACTCTTCAAGATAACCTGCACGATAACCGCCCGTGCCTTTGCTTCTGCTTCGTTAGTTGAACCGATACCTGGGTGCTAGAGAGAATTAAGTAAACAGATGCCGAAAACCTATTCCGTGTTGCTGATGTAGAGCACGCCGCGCGCATCTCGTTGAACCCGAACCGGATCGCGCGAAGCGCCCGAGTCAAAATCGGATCCTCCGTAATACAAATTGGTGATCCGCCGGACGTAATTTTGTGTCTCTGCGTAGCGGGGAACGCCGGAACTGCGCGCCACCGCTCCCGCACCTGCGTTGTAGGCAGCCAGAGTCAACTTGATATCTCCGCCGTAATTTTCCAGAAGCTGCTTCAGATGACGCACGCCTGCGTCCACGTTTTGTTCAGGGTCAAATGGATTCTTCACGTTCAACTGGCGCGCGGTGGAAGGCATCAACTGCATGAGCCCCATCGCGCCTTTGCGCGATACGGCATTGGGATTGAAATTCGATTCCACTTTCACTACGGCTCGCACCAGGTTCGGGTCAACATTGTGGCGCGCCGCAGCCTGCTCGATCGCGGTATCGATATCCCCGGACGATGCTATCGCTCCGCGAAAATTTGCAGCCACAATTTTGGCTGATGCCGACTGGTTCGATTCATGCCCGAGAAACTCGCTGACCTCGGCTGCCGCAGAACGGGCCGCCTTCATGGCCGCTGCATTCGGCGGAGGCACCCGCTTCCACCGATTGTCTTTCGAACTCCAGTACATCAAGGTTCGACGCGGAGACTCGGAGGTTTCAGCGTGGTGAGACGGAGCGCTGGTCACCGAATCGTTGACGTAAATCTTGCGGCCGTGCTCGTCGGCTGTGGTGATGCTTGCAGAGGAATCCTCGCCATCGGCGGCGCGAAGTTGAGGTGTGAGAAGAAGAGAGGTCGCGGCTACTGTGCTGGCCATCAGGGCGATTTGCAGGCGCTTTCGCATAAGAACCGGGTTTCTCCTCCAAATTGGCAAAGACAGACTTCACCCTCGCTTCTTGCCACCCGGAACCTGACAGAGAATTCTTAAACCAGAGTAAGGCGATTATAGGTGGTTGGGGAGGGAGGAGCAACCTATCTGAAGGCCGTAGAACCACCAGAGTAATCTCTGTAATATAATGAAAACAAAGACTATAGTAATTAGAAAGCGGGCTTTTCGAGGGCTAGGCTCAGTGCATCCAGTGATAACGACCGCAGAAGGTTTCGGCGCATGCCACGGTCGACCTCAGCCAGTCGGTCGGAGGCGGCGGCGATCCAGTCAAAATCGGCCGATTCGGCCAGACTAGCAAGCTCCCTCTGGATATCGGTGTTGTGCACCATTTCAGGCGCTCCGGAGCCGAGAAACATCAGATCTCGCAACAGCGAATAGAGTGTGCGGAGAAGTTGCTCGGTCTTTTCTCGTCCCTCGGCGCCAGCACGATAAGTTTCCGTGATTTTGAAGAGCGCCGTGTGTTCGCCACCGAGCAGGGCGGAGTTAAGAATGGTAACCGCGTTGCCGCGAGCTGCAACGTAGGCGTCCACGTCGAAGCTGCGGGCTCGGCCCAGCGCGCCTTCGCTGAGCCGGGCCACCAGGGCCCGTTGCGCGGGCTTCCATTCAGGACGACTCTCGGATAAATAGCGATCGATCTCTTCCGTGGGCAAAGCACCGAGGGAAAAAACCATGGACCGAGACCGGATGGTAGGAAGCAGTTCACCCGGATTTTCCGAAAGCAGAAAAATGGTGGCGAACTCGGGCGGCTCTTCCAAAACTTTGAGGAGTGAATTCGCCGCCTCTTTCATGAAAGCGGAATCGGTAAAGATATAAACGCGTTCGCGTGCCTCGGAAGGACGGTAATAGATGGTTTCAATCACGCGCCGGACTTGATCCACCTTGATCATCATCTGCGGAGGGTCGGGAGGAATAATCAGCACGTCAGGATGGGTCTGCACGAGGAGGCGCGTATCTTTTTTATCAGTATCGCGAAGGCCTTCGCGCGCCTCGACCGCCTCGGCAAAGCGCGCATCGAGATCGGCAGCCTGAGCGATGTGGCGACAATTGGAGCATTTACCGCAGAAGTCAGGCAGACCGTCCGTTTGAGTGGGATCGAGGCAGTTCAGTGCCTGCGCCAGCATCAGAGCGAGCGTGTACTTCCCTGCTCCGCGTGCACCGGAGAGAACGACCGCGTGCGGAAAGCGCTCCCGCGCCAGCATGTCGCGCAGGCGATGGACGGTCTCGGCATTGCCGTGGAAATCAGAGAAGGGCATAACACAGCGTAACCCAGAATGTACCACGGAGGCACGAAGACACGGAGAAGACAAATAAAGGCCCTAGCAGAATTCTTACGTGCTCCTCGCTCCCAACTTCATGTGCTTTCCTATAACCTCCACGATCCGCCGGTGCGTTTGCCGGGGCGTGCCGCTGGCGTCCACTGCGACAACGCGTTGCGGCTCCCTCTTCGCAATCGTCAGATAGCCTTCCCGCACGCGGGCGAAAAAGGCGCGCGTCTCCTGCTCGAAACGGTTTTCGTCGTGGTGATGTTTAGTCGAACTTTTATTTGAGCCATGGTTCGATCCATCGGAGGAACGCTGGTTCCTCCGTCGCGCACGGCCTATGCTCATCGCGGGATCGGAATCAAGCAGGATCGTCAAATCGGGTTGCAAATCTCCACAGAGAATCCGGTGCAACTTTAATATGGCATCGCTGCCTAACTTGCGGCCGCTGCCCTGGTACGCTTCCGTCGAGTCGGTGAAGCGATCGCACAAAACGATTTGGCCGCGCTCGAGCGCGGGCTGGATTACTTCGGCGATATGCTGTGCACGCGAAGCGAACATCAAGGCCATTTCCGCCAGCGGTGAGAGGCCTTCGGTGGCAGAGTCCAATAAAACGCGGCGAATCTTCTCTCCGGTTGCAGTTCCACCGGGCTCGCGGGTTTCCACAACTTTATATCCGGCAGCGCGCAGAACGGCCGCCAGCTTGCGCATCTGCGTGCTCTTCCCGGTTCCGTCGAGTCCTTCGAAGGTGATAAATTTTCCACGCCGTGACATCGAGGCATGATAGCAGCGCAGGTGCGTCCCTGTACCGCGCTTCACAGAGGCTGCTATAGTCTTAAGTTCTGCAAGCGCATCAGCATTCGCTATTCAGGTTCATCGGTTCGTCGATTTTCAGTCAACAGACACTCATGGGGGCTCTATCAATGAAACTCTCAAGAATCTTGGGAGTGGTTTCTCTTGTCTTAATTCCGCTTTTTAGCTGGTCGGCAACGGCGCCAACCGTAACCATCTTCGTCGATGCCACCACGGCCCCCCGCAAGATCTTTCACGCAAAACTAAAAATTCCGGCCAGCGCTGGCGATCTCACTCTTTATTACCCGAAGTGGATTCCGGGCGAGCACGCTCCCGATGGGCCGGTGATCGATCTGGCTGGTCTCAAGTTCAGCGCCAGCGGCAAGACTCTGCAATGGCGCCGGGATCTGCTCGACGGCTTCACCATCCACGTCGACGTTCCTGCCGGAGAGAATGAAGTTGACGCGGAACTCGATTTCCTTTCTCCCGCCATGTTCGAAAGCGGATTCTCCGCTGGCTCCTCCACCACCGACAAAATGGCGGTAATCAGCTGGAATCAAGTTCTGCTTTATCCGAAAGGCTGGAAGTCTGACGAACTGACGTACGCCCCCACACTCAAACTTCCCGCCAACTGGAAATTTGGAACCTCTTTGCCCATTGCCTCCACCACTGGGGATCAGTTGAATGGTGAGGCGCAGGTCACTTTTCAGCCGATTTCCCTGACCCTGCTAGTCGATTCCCCGGTGATCACAGGCGAGTTTCTGAAAGTGGTCAAACTGGCGGATAATCCAGTGGTTGAAATGGATATTGCCGCCGACAGCGCCGCCGCGCTCGAACCTCCACAGGAAGTCTGGGACCACTACAAGAGTCTCGTGGAGCAGGCAAACAAGCTTTTCGGTGCGCATCATTACCGCTATTACCACTTCCTCTACAGTTTGAGCGATCACGTCGCGCACTTTGGACTCGAGCATCACGAATCCGACGACAGCCGTACTTACGAGCGTGGGCTGGTCGATGAGACCCTGCGTAAGTCAGAGGCCAGCTTGCTTCCGCACGAGTACGTACACTCGTGGAATGGAAAATACCGCCGGCCCGCGGATCTCGCCACACCGGACTATCAAGAGCCTATGCAGGACGATCTGCTGTGGGTCTACGAGGGTTTGACGGATTATCTGGCCGCGGTGCTGACCGCGCGTAGCGGACTGCTGAACGGGAGCGACGCGCGCGACGATCTGGCGCTTACCGCAGCGTCCCTCGACCATACTCCCGGCCGCGCCTGGCGCAACCTGCAGGATACGGCCGATGCGGCTGCGCAACTTTATTTTTCTCCGGAAGCCTGGCGATCCTTGCGGCGCAGCACAGATTTTTATGATGAAGATACATTGAATTGGCTGTGGGCCGATGTCATCATCCGCCAGCAAAGCAAAGGGAAAAAATCTCTGGACGATTTCTGCAAGCTCTTCCACGGCGCGCCGAGCACACCGCCCGCAGTGAAGACTTATACCTTCGAAGATGTCGTGAATACTTTGAACCAGGTCGCGCCCTACGATTGGCGCGGCTTCTGGAATGAGCGGCTCACCAACCACGGCCCCGGAGCGCCGCTGGGTGGCATCGAGCAGAGCGGATGGAAGCTGGCGTATGACGACTATCCGTCGGGAATGGATTGCGCGGGCGAGTGCGGCTCCCATTCGGTCGACGTGAAGTTTTCCATCGGCCTCACCCTTCGCGAAGACGGAACAATCATCGACACCGTCGAGGGAATGCCTGCGGCGCTGGCGGGGATTGGCCCGGGCATGAAGCTTGTCGCGGTCAACGGCCGCAAATATTCATCACAAATTTTGCGCGATGCGCTCAAGGCCAGCAAGACCAGCACGGAGCCACTGGAGCTGCTCGTCGAGAATACCGATTACTACAAAGTATACAGAGTGAATTACCACGGCGGCGAGCGCTTCCCTCACCTGGTGCGCGATGAGACGAAGCCCGATCTGCTGTCGGAGATTTACGGAGCGAAGTAAAGAAAGCCAAGCGGCTAACAAAATAACATCGTCACGGATTGAATGGTTTCGTCTTGCGAGGAGATGCCATCATGAGCTTGCCATTATGAACTTCACCCGGCGTGCGCTGCCGTTCATCGGCGAATTGTGCTTCCTGACTCTTGTTTTGAACGCGCCGCCGTTTGCACACGCGCAAGCTCAGCCTTCGATTCTGGGCTTCGCTCCTTCCGCCGCTGCACGCCAAACGAAAATCGAAGAGCAGTTCAAAGCCATTCCGTCGCCCGATGAGGAGCGCCGTCAGCATCACATCTTTACCGCGGAACCTCATGTCGCGGGCTCGCCGCGCAACAACGAACTGGCTCGCTACATCGCCGACCAGTGGCGCAACGAAGGGTTGGAAGACGTCGTCATCCGGCGCTACGACGTTTATGGCAGCAATCCGAAAAGCACACTACTCGAAATGGTTGCGCCCACTCATTACCGCGCGGTTCTGCGTGAACTGCCGGTCCCCGGTGATCCTGATTTAAAAAACAAAAGCATCAGCTCAGCGTGGAGCGGCATGTCCGCCTCCGGCGAAGTTACGGCTCCACTTGTTTATGCTCACAGCGGCAATCCGGAGGATTACGAACTTCTTCGCCGGCAAGGCATCGACGTAAAAGGCAAAGTCGTGCTCGTGCGCTATTCGAATCCCTACAGTTACCGCGGATTCAAGGCGCTCACAGCCGAACGCGAAGGAGCGGCGGCTCTTCTTATTTACAGCGATCCCGCCGAAGACGGATTCAAGAAAGGCAAGGTCGTTCCCAACGGGCCGTGGGGGCCTGAATATCACATTCAGCGCGGCGCAATCACTTACGACTTCATGGTTCCGGGCGATCCGTTGACTCCTGGATGGGCTTCGATTCCGGGCGCCAAGCGCATTCCTGTCGATCAAGCGGTGTCGATTCCGAAGATCATGGCGCTGCCGCTCTCCTGGCACGATGCCAAGCCGTTGCTCGCGAACATGGACGGCCCACTCGCTCCCGAGGATTGGCAGGGCGGACTGCCCATCAAGTATCACCTTGGCGGCAACCGCGTGCGCGTACACGTAAAAATCGAGATGGATAGTTCCACTCAGCCCTACTACGTGGTCGAAGGCCGCATTCGCGGCGCACAGTTGCCGGATGAATGGATCGTGCTCGGCAATCACCGCGATGCCTGGGTTTTCGGCGGCGTCGACCCCAGCAGTGGAACTGCATCGATGATGGAGCTGACCCGCGCCTTGGGAAAATTAGCGAAATCGGGAATGCGCCCACGCCGCACGATCGTCGTCTGCAGTTGGGATGGCGAAGAAGTCGGCCTCACTGGTTCTACCGAATGGGGCGAGCAGTTTGCTAATGAACTACGCAACAAAGCCGTCGCCTACATCAACGTTGATGAAGCGACATCCGGCCCTGATTTCCATGGTCAGGCGGTTGCCTCCCTTGCGCCGATGCTGGTGGAAACCACGCACACGCTAAAGGATCCTTCAGGAAAAACTCTGTACGAAGCGTGGAGAGAAACCAGCACGCGCGACCGCCGTGAAGCGAAACAAACAGAAGAAGTCGCAGATTCGAATCTGGCGGATACCCGCATTGGCAGTGGCTCAGACCATACCGTCTTCCTTAATTTTGTGGGGATGCCAGTTCTTGGCTTGGGCTTCGAAGGCCCCTACGGCGTCTACCACTCGGCGTATGACGATTTCTTCTGGATGAATCATTTCGGCGATCCCGGCTACCGATACCACACGCTGATGTCGCAGTTGTGGGGCGTGCTCGCGTTGCGCCTCGCCAACGCCGATTTGCTCCCCTTCGATTTTGCCAGCTACGCTGACAATATTCGACAGTTCGTGAATGAATTGACGAAAAACAAAGACATGAGCCAGTTGGATCTCAACCCAGTCCTCGATGCCATCGATGAATTCGAAGCTGCCGGAAAGCGCCTCGACGACTTCGCATCTCGCGCACTCTCCACCGGCGCAATCGACGCGAAGCTCGCCGCGATCATCAATCATGGCACCATGCAAGTGGAACGCAACTGGCTCAACCCCAATGGAATCCCTGGCCGGCCATGGTTCAAACACATTCTCTACGGCGCTCGCTTTACTTACGCGCACCTGGAGTTGCCGGGGTTAACCGAAGCTGTCGAGAAACAGGACTGGCCAACCGCGAAACAGCAAGCGGAAATTCTGCGCCAGGCCCTGATGAACAACACGAAGCTGCTCAACGACCTGAACTCCAATTTGAACGGTGTGAAGGCCGAAGCGGGGAAGTGAAGTTCCGAAGAACTCGCATAGCGCTACGAAGGCGCGATCCACGCACATGCCATAGGTTCTATCTTCGCGCCATGTGGTGGCCCCAGTGATGCATCACGGCGCAACTGATGTGACCTAGCACGAACCAGAATACCGCCATTAGAACTGTCTTGAGAGTTGGATTCATGGCAAGCAGGATTAACGTAGTGGCGGTTTCTGTCAAGTGGATACGACGCCGTCTCACGATGTTCAACTTTCAATCGTCGTGTCGAACTCGAAAACTTCCTGCTCAATCGGAGAACTCCAAACCGGAGCGAACGACTGACGGTGCAGCGGAGTTGGACCATACTGCTGCAATGCGGCCAGATGCTGTGGCGTGCTGTAGCCCTTGTGCGAGGCGAGGCCGTACTCGGGGAACACTGCGTCCCACTCGCACATCATGCGGTCGCGTTCGACTTTGGCGAGAATCGAAGCCGCCGCAATCGAAGCGGAGAGAGCGTCGCCATGGATGATCGCCCGCTGCGACACATCGCAATCGAGCTTCACCGCATCGACCAACAGATGATCGGCCGCAGGCTGCAGGCGCATCACGGCTTCACGCATGGCGACCCTCGATGCCTGATAGATGTTGATCTGGTCGATGCGCGCCGCATCCACCGCCGCAACCGCCCACGCGACGGCGTGCTCTCTAATGCGCGGGGCCAGCAGTTCACGACGCTCCCGCAGCAGCAGCTTCGAATCGCGCAGACCGCGAATGCGGTACTCGCGATCGAGAATCACGGCCGCGGCCACCACCGGGCCGAAAAGCGATCCGCGACCGACTTCGTCGACGCCGGCCACCATCACTGCGCCTGACTCCCACGCCTTTTTTTCATAACGCAGCGTGCAGCGCAGCTTCTTCAGCAGCCGGAGCTTCGCTGCCGACGCGGAGAGAGAAAACTCGGATGCAATCTTCGCGGTGGTCAGCATGCAGTGCTCAAAATAGGCATGAGTGTGTTCCACAATATTTACTTGCCACGAGAGGTTCTTGCAACCCCATGAAATCCACAGTCTGTGATTTCTCTGGCTTGCTTCCCATGAAGTAACACTTGCTCGGTAACCATTACTTTGATTACGGACGTACATTGTCCGTTAGGACATGTGCTGCTATGTTGGCGTCAGATCGATTCGCGAGGAGAGCGTGAAACACGAAGTAATCCAGACACCGCGGGTTGGCGAAGCACAGGAGGCCGCACCACAAGCCATTGCGCCGTTTGAGAAATTGATCCATCTAGCGCTTCCGGTTCGCTTGATTCATATGCACAACGGCGGCCGCGGCGGCCCAGAATTGGCTTGCACTTACGATATTCATCCGCGCGGCGCGCGGCTGCTGAGCTGCCGCAACGTGAAAGTGGGAGATCTGATCACGATCGAACGCGGGCGCAACAAGTCCGTCTGCCAGGTGATCTGGACTGCGCATCCGGGGTCCGTGCTGCGTGGTCAGTTTACGGTGGAGTGCATCGAAGGCAGCAAGATTCCGTGGGAAGAAGAATTGCGGCAGGCACAGGAGCAATATCTGCCGGTAGTTCCGGAAGGCGCGAACCGGATGTCGAGGCTTAGCGCGGGGCGCGGGGCGGGACAGAACCGCCGCCGCCGGCCGCGATTCGAAGTGGAAGGAGGAGCCGATGTCACCGAGATTGGTAGACAATCGCGCGTCGAAGGCCGACTCGAGCAGATTTCGGAATACGGCTGCCTCATTAGCGCGGGCGGCCTTCTCGCTCCCGGGACTGGGCTAAGGCTGGTGCTGAACATGTGCGACGTGAGCATCGCGCTGCGCGGGCACGTGAAATATACTGCCGAGAACCGCGCCATGGGCGTGGAATTTCAGGAGATCCGGCAGGGCGACCGTCCTCTGCTCGATTATGTGCTGGATCGGCTGAAGAAGCCTCGCACCGAAGATTTCGCCGACCTGGAAGTGATCACCGAACCGATGGCCGAAGCCGCGGTGTAGGGGTTGCCACAACGGTGCCGTACCCATGAAGTGTTCGCCAAGCTAAGCCGAGTTTAGCTGGGCCTTTCCACGTCGCGCAGGCGAGCGGCCTTGCCCTTGAGTCCGCGCAGGTAATACAGCTTGGCGCGGCGAACCTTGGACGAGCGCAGCAGATCGACTTTGTCGATCACCTTAGAATGGATGGGGAAGATGCGCTCCACGCCCTGGCCGAAGCTGATCTTGCGCACGGTGAAGCTGGCTTGCGGCCCGCTGTCGCGCTTGATGACCACGCCTTCAAACGCCTGCAGGCGCTCCTTGTCACCCTCTTTGATTTTCACGTGAACGCGGATCGTGTCTCCTGGGTTGAAGGCGGGGATATCGGTGCGCTGGGTCTTGGCCAGCAGTTTTTCGATGATTAAGTTCGTCATGATGGTTAGTCCTTCTGAAATCTTGCTTCTAAACTTTTTTTAGCGGATGTGTCATTCCAAAGCGCGGTCCTTATCGCGCGAGGAATCTGCTCTCTCCGGCTTAAGCAGATTCCTCACCGGCACAAAACGCCGGTTCGGAATGACAACCTGTAGCTTGAACAACACTTTGACTTGCTCCTGAAACTGAGCATTACTGATTCGTATTGTTGTTCTTGATACCGATCAAAAGCTTTTCATCTTCTTCACTCAGTGCCGCACCCTCCAACAAGTCGGGCCGGTTGCGCAACGTTTTTTCCAGCGCCCGCTGCCGTCGCCATCGGCGAATTTCTTCGTGGTTGCCGGACATCAACGCCTCCGGCACTCCGATCCCGCGAAACTCCGCTGGGCGCGTGTAGTGCGGATAATCCAGCAATCCGTTCGACCCACAGGTCGAATCCGCGCCGCCAAGACTTTTTACCTTCGCGTCAACGGTAAACGATTCTTGCTGCGTCGAGGCTTCGTTTCCGACCGCACCGGGCAGCAACCGCATGACAGCTTCGACAATCACAGCTGCGGCCAACTCTCCACCGCTCAAAACGTAATCGCCGATGGAGAGCTCGCGGTCGGCGAGGTGATCTGCCACACGCTCATCCACGCCCTCGTAGCGCCCGCATATCAACACCATACGGCTCAGCCGCGCCAACTCCGCTGCAGCTTTCTGAGTGAAGCGCTGGCCTTGCGCGGAGAGCAGGATCACCGACTCTTTCGCGTCTTCCGCCAAACGCTCGTGCCGCGGCGAAACAGTCATCGATTCCAAACATTCAAAGAGCGGTTCCGGCTTCAGCACCATGCCTTCGCCGCCGCCGAAAGGGCGGTCGTCCACGGTGCGGTGACGATCATGGGCAAACTTCCGCAGATCGTGGACTTCAATTGTCGCCAGTCCCGTTTCCTGGGCCCGGCGGGTGATGCCGTAATCCAATGGTCCGCGAAAGAAGTCCGGGAAGATCGTGACTATGTCGGCCTTCATCGCAGAACCAAAACCTTAAACACAGAGGGCACAGGGTTACATAGAGGACTCAATCTTTATCTTGTGACCCTCTTTGCTTCTTGCCTTCTCTTGCTCCCTGCGCCTGTTCTCGCTTCTCTTCTGCCGTCAGAGGAGCGTTTACTTCCAGCAAGCCTTCCGGCAACTTCATTCGGACCTGCCTTTGACCGATATCGATGCTCTCGAGGAACGCCTCGGCGAATGGAACCTCGACCAGCTTCGCCGCGGCATCGCGCACGATTAGCAATGGCGCTTCACCCGCTCCAAATTGAACATCTTCCACGCGTCCGATTTCGCGCCCGTCGTCGAGCAATGCACAACCGATCATGTCACTGACATAGTTCCAGCCCGGTTGCAAGTCCGAACGCTGGCTTCTGGGTACTTGCAGCTCGCAGCCGATCAGCGTTTCCGCGTCAGAAATCGAATCCACTCCCGCGAACTTCAAAACCACCAGCCCTTTGTGCGGCCAGAGTTCTTCCACTTCCAGTTCGCGACGACTCCGGTCCGAGTCTCGCGGCAGCCCCTGCAACTTCATGCCGACCGTGAAACGTTCCGGAATGTCGCTGTAAATCTCGGCCGCAACCTCACCGCGGCGACCCTGCGTTTTCACCACGCGGGCCAGCGTAATGAATTCATTGCTTGTATCAGGATCGACGCTCACGTTACCGACGGTCGGCTAATCGATGACATCCAGCGTATATCGCTTCCGTGCTCGCACTCCAGCTGCGCTAAGAAGCGTGCGCAGGGCCCGTACGTTGCGCCCTTGGCGACCGATAATTTTTCCCACGTCGGCTTCGGCGACTTCCAGTTCGATCACGTCGCCATCGAGATGATCGACATAGACCTCGTCGGGAGCGTCGACGATCCACTTCGCAATTTTCTCGACGAGAGTACGCGCATCCGCGCTGGTTTCAGGCATGGGACTTAGGCTACAGAAGCCGCCGGAGCAGCGGCCGGCTTGGAATAAAGCTTACCGACGCGCTCCGACATCTGCGCGCCTTTCGAGACCCAATAGTCGACGCGGTCGCGCTTAAAGTCGACGGAGGCGGGATTGGTGCGGGGATTGTAGGTCCCAACCACTTCTACGGGCCGGCCGTTGCGCGCGCGCGCCTTCTCGATCACGACAATACGGTAATGCGGTTGTTTACGCGCACCCATGCGCGACAGTCGAATCATTAACACAGATATATATCCTTGTTCCGGAAGAGTCCGGCGAGGTCAAGACAAACACTTATTATGCCGGAGGTTAGGGGGAATGGCAAGGAGGTTCCGCTTGCGGTGGTGACCAACCAGACCGTATTCTTGAACTTCCCTTAATGCTTCCTAGAAGACTGCATCGCCACGTGCCGCGAATTGCTAGGGAGGCCCCTTGCGCTGATAGACGGTCTAATAACGCAAAGGGCGCTCAAAGATAGTGAATGTTAAGCGCATTTTCTAAATGGAACGCATTGTTTAGCAGAGCAAGGTTTTTTCTTCAGAGCATATTTGAACTTCCTCGATTTCGGAGCATTTTCAGTCAGTCGCAAAATTTTCCGCACTTCCGACTGTTCGATCTTAGTCAGTTTTTGACTGAATACCCATCGAGCGCCTTGCCGCAATAGCCGCCTTGCAAGCACGGGAGCAATAGTTTAGCCTACCCATACAATCATCGCACCCGAATATTCCTTCATTGCGAGGGTCGCGTTTATGTGTTCGCTTGTAGATGAATGTCTGCATATTGCGGTGCAATTGCTAATTTCAAACGCAATGCTCGACAGGCCCACTGAAGCTACCTTTTGAGTCAAGGAAAGTTATCGAATATCCCTAGCTTTGAAACTGCGCCGCGCACCATGCCGGATGTGCAGCACATCCACTTGCTTAGCCTTCTCGCGAACTCGATAAATGACGCGGTAGATATTCGGCTTGTGTCCGTAATGCAGATGCCGGACCGTTTATTTTCGGGAGCGATCGAACACCGGTTCGGATTACGCTCCAAACTAAGAATGGCCGCCTTCAGACCGGCGTACCAGCGCGCGGCGGCATCGGATGTATCGGCATGAATATCGTCAAACAGAAGAATTAGATCGCGTTGAGCGCGCGACGTAAGATTAACGCGATAGGCCACGTTCGGCCTCAAACTCCTCGAAGAATTCGCGTGCTGGGCGCATGCGTCCTTCCCGGGCATCCGTCAGACCTTGGCGTATGCCCTCTACCGGATCTGCGTGGGCGGCAATGTCGAGCAATCTCTGGTACGCTCGCGCATCCTGGACAACAGCAGCAGCCTTCCCTTTAACGGTCAGCACAACTGGACGGCGGCTGCGCTTCAGTTGTTTCAAAAAGTCGCCCGAGCGCCTACGAAATGTAGTCAGCGATTGAATATCTTTCGTGATGTTTAGCATCCGATCCTTTCCCGGGCAATGCAGCACCTTTTAAAGTGCTTAATGCTCACAGAATAAATCAAATTGAGTGTACTGCTAGACTAATATTTGGGGGCGATTCATGCAGGCAGTCTACATTCTCTCCGCTGTGCGCACGCCGATTGGCAAGTTTGGCGGATCACTGACTTCGTTGACCGCTGCTGACCTGGGCGTGGTGGCGGCCAAGGCAGCGATGGAGCGCGCGGGAATTCAGCCGGAGCAGGTGGAAGAAACTATCTTTGGCAACGCGCGGCAGGCGGGGGGTGGGCCGAATCCGGCGCGGCAGATTTCCATTCGCAGCGGCGTGCCGCAGGAAGTTCCGGCGTTCACGGTGAACAAAGCTTGCGCTTCAGGGCTAAAGTCGATCGCGCTGGCTTACCAGGCGATTGCGGTGGGCGATGCGAGCTGCATTCTCGCGGGGGGAACGGAATCGATGTCGCGGCTTCCCTACTACCTCGAAGCGCGTTGGGGATACCGGCTGGGCAATCAGGAATTGGTCGACGGCATGTATCGCGACGGATTCTTTTGTCCCATGGCGAAAATGGTAATGGGAGAAACCGCTGAAGTGCTGGCCGACCATTACAAGATTTCGCGCGAAGAGCAGGATGAATTTGCGCTGACGTCGCAAACCCGCGCCGCGCGGGCGATTGCCGCGGGACGTTTCGATGCGGAGCTTGCTCCGGTAACGATTGAAGGCAAGAAGGGCACAACCATTTTCAGCCGCGACGAACATCCCTTCGCGGACGCGAGCATGGAAAAGCTGGGCAAGCTGGCTCCGGTGTTTTCGAAAACCGGAACGGTCACGGCGGGCAACTCCTCGGGAATCACGGATGGGGCAGCGGCGATGGTTGTCGCGAATGAGCATTTTGTGAAGAAGAATAATCTTAAGCCGCTGATGCGAATCCTGGCTGTGACATCGGCTGGAGTCGATCCGCGCACGATGGGGATCGGTCCGGTACCTGCGTTGCGCAAGCTGGAGGAAAAACACAACCTGCGGCTGCACGATTTTGGTCTGGTCGAGTTGAACGAGGCCTTCGCCGCGCAGGTGTTGGCGTGCGATCGAGAATTGAATTTCAATCGCGACAAGCTGAACGTGAACGGCGGAGCCATCGCGATCGGACATCCCATCGGTTGCACGGGCACGCGAATCACGGTGACGTTGTTACACGAGATGCTGAAACGGAACACGAAGCGCGGTGTGGCGACGCTCTGTGTGAGCGGAGGGTTAGGCATGGCGCTGGCGCTGGAAAACGTAGCGTAACCGGCAGGAAATTCCCCTAGCGCCGCCAGCAATAAGCCGCTTTCTGAAAAAGGCTCCGGTCGCCGCGTTGACGGCCACAAAACGCGGTCGCTATACTTTGAAGAGTCCTACCCAGGAGACAGAATGTCCCTTTCCGCGGTAATCGTGGACGATGAGCAGCTTGCCCGCGATGAGCTCGCTTTCTTGCTGAAAAGTGCCGGCGACGTCAACGTGGTGGCGCTAGGAAAGAATGGTCTAGAAGCCGTCAACCTCATTAAAGAACACAATCCCGACCTTGTGTTCCTCGATGTCCAGATGCCGGGACTCGACGGATTCGGCGTCATCAAGAAGCTCCTCGATAAGAAAATTACCCTGCCCAAGATTGTCTTCGCCACGGCGTTTGACCAGTACGCAGTGAAAGCATTCGAGGTCAATGCGGTCGATTACCTGCTGAAGCCGTTCGATAAAAAGCGGGTCGCGCTGTCGGTGCAGAAGGCGCGGAACCAGCAGGGCGCGGAAGGCCTGCCTGCGGAGCGAATCGAAACCCTGGTGCGGATGCTGCAGGCGCCAAAGCCTCAGACGTCGAAAATTCTTCTGAAAGCGGTTGGCCGCATGTTTCTGGTGGATCAGAAAGAAATTTGTTATGCCTCGATTGAAGATGGAGTGATCACGGTGGTAACGGCTGGTCCGACGGGCATGGAGGGACATTCGAACTGCCGCACTCTGGAAGAACTGCTTTCCAGCCTCGATTCCGGTTTATTCTGGCGGGCCCACCGCTCCTACCTAGTGAACATCAACCGGATTCGCGAAGTTGTGCCCTGGTTTAAGAGTTCGTACCAATTGCGAATGGATGATAAGAAGCAGAGCGAGATTCCGGTCAGCCGGGCCCAGACCAAGCGGTTGCGAGAGTTGTTCGGACTCTGAGCTGATCGGTTCGCCGGCCGTCTGAGAGTTTATCTGGAGAGCCGAATCCTGCTTAGAAAACGCTGCGGAACAGTCTGCGGCGGAGTTTAGCGAAGCAGCTTGCTCGGCTCTTTCGACCGTAGCCATCAGATCTTTAATCAACTTGCCGTTGTGTTGGATGGACTCTCCGTCAATTCTGCTGAAGAATTAGAATCGGAGGGCAGCTTGAAATCGGAACTGCCCTCCAACGCCCTTTGGGGAGGGCTAAACGGCCAAAGCCTCCAATCCAGTACGATCACGAATTACCAGTGTCGCGCCGTCCAACCGGATCAATCTTTTTTTCTTAAGAGTACTCAGCAAGCGGGTAACGGTCTCACGGGAGGATCCGATCCGTTGGGCCATTTCTTCATGGGTCATGGCGGACCGCAAGTGGGACTCGTCCGAATTAGAAACTCCCCGAGGCGCGCATGACAACAGCAGTCTTGCCAATTTCCCCGACGAAGAACGCGCCAGCACCAGATCGTGGATATCGCGATAGGCCCCTTGGAACTCACGACTCAGCCACTGTGCCGCATGAACTCCCACTTCACTCTCACGCTCCAGCAGAGCCATCAAATCCTGCCGGCTGATGAAATCCAACTGACATGCCGAAGCCGCTTCGGCTGTCATTACATAGCTCGTGCCGGAAATGGCGGCGCTCAACCCCAGAACTTCCCCGGCCTCGGCCTGTTTCAGGATCAGCACTTTGCCCTCTTTCGAGGTTGTGGAGAGTTTCATCTTGCCCGAGCAAAGCACAAAAATACCTCGCGGCATTTGGCCTTCCACGAAAAGTACAGCACCTGCGGGCAGGATGGTATGGTGACTGGCTGCGTCCACCGATCTCAGGACCGTTGGCGAGAAACGGCAGAAAAAACCCTCCCGGCTTGCCGGGCAGTTCATGCAGCTCTCGATGATATCGAGACCATAAGGAGTTCTCATGCCTGCCTCCGTTTTCGAGCTTTGCTCATAATCGTTTTCAATCGAATTTTCTGTGCTGTCATTTGGGAACAGCGCACTCCTTTGGTGCGAGTGTTCGAGCAACGCCCGGGCGTGGGCTCGCGTGTTCTCATGCGAACTGCGTGCGGCGGAAATGATGTCCCAGCCCGCCGTTGTGTTACCCCGCCTTGCCCACTCAACCTCGCGAGCAAACAAGTACAGCGGATCGACCTCGTTGAGGCTGGGAGTGTGAGCAATCTGCTCGCGCCACTCTTTCGGCACCTTTGCCCCGACCGAGTAAGGCGGGGCAGCCAGGAAGTCTTCCCGACTTGCGAATGGTTGTTCCCGCCACCCTGAACCTTGCGAGTTTCCCTCTTGACCTGGTTTGTTCTTACCACGCAGTGGCAGCAGACGTACTAAATTGTTTGGCTGGAAATTCCTGGCGACTAACACTTCTACACCCCAAGGTTCCCGAACGCGCCGGGCAGTCGACGAGGGCACGCGGCTCGTCCACCCGCTATTGGAAAGCCCTGATTCAACTTTAAAAGTCTTTCCGATTGAGGACGCTCATGCAATCTTCGTTCCATAATGGCGCCGTGCTGGAAAAGGGTCTAACTCAAAGAAAGGGATATGCGGTGAGGTTAGGACTGAGCGCACCAGCGTGAACCTGCTGCCGACCTCTCGGCAATTTTTAGGCGAGTCGGCACTTGAGAGCGTCAGTTACCGTTTCGGAACATGGATAATCCTGTTTCGCACATTGCTAATCCGTTTTCCGCACATGGCTAATCCGGTTTTCGTTTTTTGGGAACTATGTAATCGGCGCGAGTGATTCCTAACCGCTGCATCTTCGACTGCAAGGTGGTCCGCTTTAATCCAAGCCGACGGGCGGCTCCTCGCGATCCCGAGATCCTTCCTTCGGTCTCGCGCAAAATCTGGATGATATGCTCGCGTTCCGCATGCTCGAGCGATTGCTCAACGTCGCGCGTGTTCGACGATTCTTCCCGCAGCTCCGCCAGTGGCGCCCGCAAAGCCGTTCCATTGGTAAGAATGACCGATCGTTCGATGAAGTTCTCCAGCTCTCTAACATTGCCCGGCCACTGACATTGCGTCAGGGCATCCATGGTCTCGGTGGGAATCGTTTCGATAATGCGGCCCATGCGACGAGCGAATTTCTGAACGAAGTATCGGACCAATAGAGGAATATCCCCACGACGTTCCCGAAGAGACGGAAGCCGGACGGGAAATACGTTTAAGCGGTAGAACAGGTCGCTGCGAAACTCTTTATTGGCGACGCTCTTCGTCAAATCCCGGTTGGTGGCAGCGATCAAACGCAAATCTACCCTGATCGTCTTCGTGCCACCTAGCCGCTCGAATTCGTGGTCCTGCAAGACGCGCAGCAGCTTGGGCTGCAATTCCAATGGAATTTCGCCGATCTCGTCGAGGAACAAGGTTCCCTTGTCAGCCAGTTCCAATCGCCCGACCTTCTGGCTGACGGCTCCGGTGAACGCACCCTTCTCGTGGCCGAATAACTCGCTCTCCATCAGTCCTGTCGGAATAGCGGCGCAATTCAATGGAACAAACTGTTGTGCGGCACGCCTGCTGATATTGTGGATAGCACGCGCGACCAGCCCTTTGCCGGTCCCGGTTTCTCCCAGAATGAGAACAGTCGCGTCGCTGGGCGCAACGATTCCCACCTCGGCCAATACTTCCTTAAGCACCGGAGCGTCGCCAATGATCTCCTCGAAATGGAGTTGCGGGCGGGCTTCCCCCTCCAGGTATTGTTTTTCCTGATCCAGTTTGCTCCTGAGCTGCTTGATCTCGGTTGCAGTTCGCGCGTTCTCTAAAGCGATGGCTAGCAGAGCAGCAACCTGGTTGAGAAGCGTGAGGTCATCTGTTTTAAAGGCATCAGCCCGGGTGCTGCCCAGCACCAGGACTCCGCGCGGTCCCTTTGGCCGGAGCAGCGGAACGCAACATAAAGACCGAAGACCTTCGGCAGATAGAGTGGCTGCGAAGCCGGGATCGAATTCTTGTAACTGCTCCCGGCTGAAAATCAGAGGAGAACGTTGCTGCAAAACCTTGACGCCCGGACCGTAAGCCGTACTAATTGCTTCCCCAAGGCCAAGGTTCTTGCCCAAGGGAAAGTCCATTGCCTGCCGGATCAACTGCCCACTCTTTTCGTCGTGCACGGCCAAAGCCGCGTACTCCTGGCGCAGGACTCGGCGCAGACTAGCGGAGATTCTGGGGAATATATGCCCTGCATCCCATTTTGCCTCCAGCACACGGCTCACTTCCGTGAGTATTTCATGCCGCTTCCTCTCGCTACGCAAGGACGCGGAGACTCCGCGCAGCGATTCTTCCAGTCTTTTCTGCTCGGTAATCTCGACGACGACCGAACCGATTTGTATTACCTTGCCGGTCTCGTCCTTAATCGGAATGATGTGCTTGGTCCAGTGGCGCGGCTCGGGTGAATTGGGCATCACGAAACTGAGTTCGATGTCCAAAATGGGTTCGCCAGTCGTCAACACACTCCGAAGCGGTGGTAGCACCAGTTCCGCGAGGCCCCCAAGGGCTTCGCGAACGCTCTTTCCCAAAATCGCCGTCGCAGGCGCGCCATTCATCTCCGCCAATGAATCGTTGATTGCCAGATAACGGAACTCTGTGTCGAGGATGCAAAGGCCGACCCGGGACGCTTTGTAATAAGCGGAGAGCAACTGTTCCGATTCCATGAGAGTTCGAGAAGCGGAAAATGGTACGACCACCGGATGCTGACCAGCTGCTGATGTCATGGTGCCGGGCCCATGGCCGTTACCCCCTGCGCTGGCTGCAAGAGTGGAGTTTTTCTCAATTGCTGGTGCGTTTTCGTGCATCGAGCCTCCATTCATCCGGGCTCGATTGAGTACCAAGGCAACGGTCGCAGCCGCTTGTTCAAGCAATTCAACGTCTCGCGCGGAAAATGCCTGGTCCACGCGGCGCGCCACCTTTAACACTCCCAACGACCCATTCCCTGCAAGAAGAGGAGATAGACATAACGACCTGACCCCAAGCTCTACGCCACGCTTGATGGAAGCAAACGGCAACTTGGCCAGACTGGAGTGATCGAAAACTATACTGTGCCGGTCGCGAAAGGCTTGTCCTGCAAATGTGCCCTCGATGGGAGTCAGCCACTTAGGAACCATCTTGTCTGAAATTTCTGGGTCCAGCATATGCAGACGCAGAGACTGAGAGGTCTCGTCATAAAGGTAAAGGCCAGCAAAACCTTGTACGACCCACTTCTGCAAGGAACGAAGTATCAAAGACAGGGATTCGTGCAAATCCGAACCCTGCATGTAAAGGTGGCCTACCTCGAGCAGTAATCGCAGCCTGCCTGCTTCTTCGTCCCGCGCGGCATCGGCTAACATCGTGTCGATAGACAGGGCCACCAGGTCGGCTACGCGTTGGAGAAAACGAATGTCCTCACCGTTGAAAGCATGAGTCCGCTTGCTGGCGATACCCAAAGCTCCCAGCTTTTCGTGAAAGGTGGTTAGGGGAACCAAACTGTAGGAGCGAATTCCTCTTTCGCGAAACTCCGGCTCGAATTGCTTCTCTATTGAAAGATCATCAATAGACAGAACGGTTTGGTTCCGCCAGACGACCATTGTCGCAACCGACCGTTCCAGAGGAACCTCAACCGGTTCGGGAGACGAATCCCCTCCCTCCCAGATATACATCGTTGTAAGTTTTCGGCCGGGGTCACAGAGAGCGAGGACGAGAGAATCGAAAGAGAGGGTAGTTCGCAGGCGGGGAGCTATTTCGCGCAAAGCGTTCCCGGGCTCGCGGCGCAGAAATGCCGACTCCGCCAGCCACAGCAGAATCTCCTGGCGCTGCACACCGAATTCAGCGCCTGGGGCGCTCAAGGGGAACACCGCACCGCACTCCTGGCAGCGTTTCCCCCTAAAAAAACACGCTGCCTATTGGTTGCAACTGACTGAGCATTATTACTACACAACGCAGCGATAAATCGATTTTTCTTGGGGGATATCGGTTTTTGGAACAGACCGCTCCTAATTTGGGAATTGGAATCGCGCTGACCCATGAGTCGTAGCCTGCAAAAGCGGACTCACAGAAAGCTATAATGTCGCTATGGCGCGAGGCTGGGAGAGCAAATCCGTCGAGGCGCAACAAGACGAGGCGGCCGCCAGAACGATGCCCGAAAAGCCGCGTCTGACAAGGGAAGCAGCGGATCAGCTGCGCGAGAAAGAGAGCCTCCGGCTGGCACTGCGGAGCGTGATTCAACGACTCGAATGCAGCCACGATTCCCGACACCGCTCGCTGCTCGAAAGTGCGCGCAGTGATCTCGAACGCAGGATCGAGGAGTTGAATCAGTAGTGGTCAGACCATCTGACCGATTCCGGACAATAGCCCACGTTCAGTTCCGCTTTCGGAACATGCTGCAAAATGCTCGCACTTAACCAAGTGTGTTTCGCTTACTTTCGAGATCAGGCCCGACCCTCGGTGCTGACGTATAATTAAGAATTCCATGAAAGCTTACGTTTACGTTTCGCTCAAAAAGAGTGTCCTCGACCCTCAAGGAAAGACCATTCAAGGTGCTCTACACAAGATGGGCTATAAGGGTCTGGAGGAGGTCCGCCAGGGAAAGTATTTTGAGCTCACTCTTGACGGCGGACTGAGCCGAGAAGAAGCGCAAAGCGAAGTCGAGCGCATCGCTCGAGAAGTGCTCACCAACCCGGTGATTGAAGAGTTCCGCTGCTCCCTCGCGGATTGAACTCGCCGAAATAATGGGGTTTTTGCATGTGTGGCATTGTTGGATATGTCGGCAAAAAGCCAGTGGTTCCGGTCATCATTGAGGGCCTGCGGCGGCTCGAGTACCGGGGTTACGATTCGGCTGGAATTGCCGTCGCAGGCAATGGCGACAAACTGCAGGTTCGACGCGCGGAAGGCAAACTGCGAAATTTGGAAGAGGTTATCCGTGTCAACCCTCTCGACGGAACTTTTGGCATTGGGCACACCCGCTGGGCCACGCACGGACGTCCAACGGAAGAAAACGCTCATCCACATCGCGACTGCACCGACAAGATTGTCGTCGTGCACAATGGCATCGTCGAAAACTATCTCAGCCTGAAAAAGAAGCTGCTGGAAGAAGGCCACAAATTTTCTACTGAAACCGATACCGAAGTTATCGCGCACCTGATCGAAAAATACCTTTTCAATACCGGCAATGGTCACCGGCCAACTCTCGAAGATGCCGTTCGCCGGACGGTGAAAGAACTCGGCGGAGTCTTCGCCCTGGTTGTCATCTCTGCGGATGAACCGGACAAGATCGTAGCCGTGCGCAGCGGTCCGCCTCTGGTCGTCGGACTGGGTAATGACGAATACTTCGTGGCGTCTGACGTTCCTGCAATTCTCTATCACACACGCGATATTTTCTTTCTCGTCGATGGCGACCTCGCCGTGGTCACCGTCGACGGCGTGCATCTGACCGATTTCGATGGTAAGCCGATTCAGCGCCAGGTACAGCACGTGACCTGGGACCCTATCATGGCGGAAAAAGGCGGTTTCAAGCATTCCATGCTCAAAGAGATTTACGAGCAGCCGCGCGCCGTCCGTGATACGACGCTGGGACGCATTTCACTCGATACCGGCCACATCTTTCTCGACGAGATGCAGATCAGCGAAGCCGAATTTCGCGCCGCCAGGAAAATCAACATTGTTGCCTGCGGCACCAGTTGGCACGCCGGCCAGGCCGGCAAGTTCATGATCGAAAGTTTCGCTCGCCTGCCGGTGGAGGTGGATTACGCGAGCGAATGGCGTTACCGCGACCCGATCGTCGATGCGGATACGATCACGGTGTTGATTTCGCAATCGGGCGAGACCGCCGATACCATCGCTGCGCAGCGCGAAGCCAAGGGCAAAGGCTCGCGCACGCTGGCCATTTGTAATGTAGTTGGATCGATGATTGCGCGCGACGCCGCCGGAACTATTTATACGCACGCCGGGCCTGAGATTGGCGTGGCTTCCACCAAGGCCTTCACCTGCCAGTTGACCGCACTTTATCTTTTCGCACTCTATCTCGCGCAGGTTCGCGGGACGATGAGCGCCGAACAGATTCGCACGGCTGCCCAGGAACTTACGCTGATTCCAGGCAAGCTCGAAAACATTCTCACCCACGACGAAAATTGCGAAGATCTGGCCAAGCGATTTCAGCGCTCTCAGGATTTTCTGTTTCTCGGCCGCGGCATTCACTATCCGATCGCTCTCGAAGGTGCGCTCAAGTTAAAGGAAATTTCCTACATCCACGCAGAGGGTTATCCGGCGGGCGAGATGAAGCACGGTCCGAACGCGCTGATCGATGAAAATCTTCCGGTCGTTATCGTAGTCACGCGGGACGCGAATAATGCCGGCTCGATGGTGCGCTACGAAAAAACGATGTCCAACTTGAAGCAGGTGAAAGCGCGCTCGGGGGTGGTGATTGCGCTGGCTACCGAAGGCGACGAGGAGATCAAGCAAGCGGCCGACCACGTTCTCTACGTTCCCGCAGCGCCGGAAGAGCTTTCGCCGATTCTGGAAATCGTTCCCCTGCAATTGCTGGCCTATCACATCGCGGTCCGTCGCGGATGCGATGTGGATCAGCCGAGGAATCTGGCGAAGTCGGTTACGGTGGAGTAGCGAATAGCAAGCGATTACCCCGCGCGCTTCTCCCCCATTCTTTCAGGCCACAGTCAACCGGCAAGCGAGTTCCGTTATTCGTAACAAGGATCAGATTTCCGCGGGAGTGCCTCGTGCCGGATATAGCTTTCCGAGTCGGCTACGACACGAAGGAGGAACAGACTCATGTCTCCACAGAGAAACATTTTTGTTGTCGCTATCGTGCTGGTGGTTTCCGTCCCAAATACTTTTGGCAAAGGTAAGAAAATCGAATGCCGCAGTTCAGTGTTGCCAGCGCCAGGCTACTTCATAGATCCAACCGCAACGAAGCGGGGAAACGTAGACATTAGAAGTCATGTTTATGTGGCGCCGTTTGCCGTTCTGGAAGCAGGAAGATACAACATCCTGGTTGACGAAGACTCGGACGTGCAGGACAGCGCTCACGTAGACTCATCTGGTGGGCCGCTGGTGATCGGAAAGAAGGCCATCCTTGCGCACGGGGCGACGGTAAAGAGCAACCCGAACCCAAAAATACCGGAGTTTCATCCTGCAATCGGCATTGGTGGCACGTGCCCCGGCACCGATCCTCCTGCGGTCTGTCCGTCCTTCGTGGGGTTCAACGCCGAAGTTGACGGCGGAATTGTCCAACTGGACGCCATGGTGGGGGTTCTCGGGCGCGTTGGACCCGGTGTCACCATTCCTTCAGGACGCAAGGTTAAGCCTGGCAAGAACGTGACTTCCGACGCAGACGTGATGGCACTGACCGATCCGGTTACCAATGATGACCGGGACTTTATGAATGGCGTAATCGATGTGAATGTTGCTCTTGCCAAAGGATATGCGGAACTCAGCAATGCAGATTCCACACAGGTGGTAGGGATCAATTGCAACCCGTCCACTTCATTCGCTTCGAGCGTTGTGCCGATTCTGGACGGCCAGGGGGAAAGGCAGGTGCCGTCATTCCTTGACCGCATCATCGGCCATGTACACACCGGCGATACCCTGGAGAGTCTCGAAAGAGTGATGACTGAAAAAGGCATCTCGATCCGCGGAGACGAAGGCTTTCCTTTGGAGATTGGCTCGATCACGAAAATTTCGAATGGGACTACTGTCCACGCTCTGAAGGGCACGAGTGTGGTACTTGGGCCGGAAGGAACGTACGGCGATTACAGCATTGTGCACGGCGGCACGCATCGAACCACGACTACTGGCAGTAAGTTCAGTATCGGAGAGCGCGCGGTTTTTTACGATTCAGCGGCTCCCGCAAACTGCACAATACCCGCCAGGACGCTTATCTATGACTCGAACCTAACCGCCGATGACTGCCGGAAGATCTCAGACCACGAAGTCTGGGAGAAGGGAAAATTCCTGTGGAAAGTTGATTGGTGAGAAAAGCTAGCCGTGGATCACCACGCATTGACTATCAAAGACCCGAGGATCGCCGCACAGACTAATCTCTATCTGTCGCTGGCTCGATATCGGTATGGCGAAAATCATTGCCTTTGAACAGCAGCGGTTCGTTCAAAGACTTCGCTAGAGCGTAGGCAAAACAGTCGCCAAAATTTAGGCCGGCGCGGTGACGACTTTTGCCAAAGTCGCGATAGGCCTCGCGGGCCAGGCGTGCATGGTTCAACGTTACCGGCTCGACGGCGATTTGAAGATCGCGCAATAAGTCGTCGAGTCGACGGCTAAGGATGGGATTTCGGTTGCTGTCTACGACCACAGCAACTTCGACATAGGTCACTGCCGACATCCGGCGAACTTGCGGTCGCTCTAAGACTTCACTGATCTCGGCAGCGTCGGGTTCGTCCCGGAGAATCGCGATGATTACCGATGTATCGACGATCACTTGGGCAAACCTTTTTCGTCGTAGAGCAGATCGCCGTGGTCCATCGACTTGTATGGCTCTTTCCACAGGGGAGCGCACTCGCGCCCAATCTGCAGCAGCCGCTCCGCTAACCCGCCTTTCTTGTGGCGCACCCGCTCCAGCCGCTCTCGAACCGCCTTGTCCACGGCGGCTGTCATGCTCTCTCCTGTGAGTCGAGCCAACTGCCGAACCAAGCGGTGTGTCTCTTCATTCTTAATGTTCAGGCTCATGATTATACCATTCTACCATCGAATTGGTAGATTCTACCATCGGCGATTAGAGATCCACAGGAGCAATGCCCTGCGCCTGAGTCAGTTCGAGTGTCTGTTTCGCTCAGTCTCCTGCACCCGAAGATACGCTTCAATTACCCTCTTGCCACCGTGTCTTGCCCAGTCAGCCGGAGTCCCATGCCAGAGGATATCTTTCAAATCCAACCGTGCACCGCGTTCCACGAGGAGCCTCACCACTTCGTCATGCCCAGCGCCCGCAGCTTGATGCAACGGTGTCGTGTGGGAATGTCCTCCGACGGGGTTGTAACGATTTGGATCTTCACCCGCATCGAGCAACAATCGAACCACGTCCACGTGACCGCGGTCGGAAGCGATCGAGAGCGCCAAGTGGCGATCCTCAGGGCTAGCATTCGGAAGCAGCTGCCGGGCCTCTTCAACTCGTCCCAGAGCCGCTGCCACCGGCAAATTGATTCGAGCACCGCGCCCGATCAGAGCGTTCACCGACTCAATCTCGCCGTGCAAGGCGGCTGAACGGATGGCGCTGTTGGGATCGGCGCCGTGATCGCAAAGGAGATCGATTAACGGCAGTTGCATGCGACATTCACGCGGCACGCTTCCGGTTGCGACGAGCATCAGGGTCTCGTTGAGCGCAGATTGCTCGACACCGGCATCAAGAATAACTTCGGCTACGTCCAAGATGTTGCGCGGCAGCGTTCCGCGGCGAACCGGATTCTCCGCTATGAATTCCAGGAATGTAGGATTTCGAAAGTAGTTGCCACCTTCGAAGACGATATGCCGGTGCACTAAATTCGGATATTGTTTCAGATGCGCGCGTAGTCCTGACATATCGCCTGCATCGAGAAGCTCCACAGCACGCCGAAATAAGGCGTCCTCGATTCGCTCGTGATGCGGCAAGGTGAGTTGGTCAGACAGGGTTGGTTTCTCGATGTGCTTTTTCAATCTCGCCCAACTCGGAAATCCATACTCTCGCGCGATTGCGAGTTGCGCATCACTGAGGCTTAGTTGAGCGTCGAATATCTCGGCATCTGCTAGGCGAGTGAATCGCGGATGAAATTCCCTCAGCCGCTGAGCTACTCCTAAGTCGCGGGCAGCGTGTCCCTTGAGTAGGTCTTTCGCCTGATACTTGAGATGGTTGAGATTTGGATTCGACGGGAGGCGTCTTACTGGCATGACGAACTTCCTTTCCTAAGCCCGAGGTCCGCATTTACGGGCAGAAAGTAAGTTCGTGAAACGAGATTTTACGATCAGGTGGACTTCTGTCCTTTCCGCGGACCGGATGCGCCCTTTGCGCGCTAACGATCTTATCACGATAAAGGAAGATTGCTGATCGGTTGATCGAAGCTCACATCACACGCTGCTGTAATAATGCTTTCAACCGCCAGAGAGTCCACGCAAGCGCCGCAAGTGCCGCGCCCCACACTACAAATGCAACGTCGACAACCCACTTCGGCGCAGCTCCAACTCTGTGCAGCAGGAACGGTAGAAAATTCCACGTGGTGATGTGAACGTAATCCCACGGGTCCTGCGTCATCGAGTCATTGTTCAATCCCCAGGCCTGCATTTTCCCGAGCGCGAATGCGGCGATGTTTTCAAACCGCAACGCAATCACGAACGTTGGGTGGCCCAAGGTTTCCATCTGATAAATCTCAAGAGGTAACCAGAAAGCGAGCGATGCGACTTGAATGATCAAGCTGGCCGCGATGAAGACCAGTGCGCAACGCCAAATCCATGCGCTCAGATTTCCCCGATAGCGCAGCAAGAGCGGCACGGCGAGAAGGGCCGCCATCTCCACCGAGGTCGAGACGTAACGATCGCCCCATGCGAAATCTCCAGCCCAGTAGGCGTATCGGGCATAAAAGCTGATGTAGGCGAGCAGAAGAAGAAGAGAAGCCGCGCCATAAGCGCGGACCTTCGGTGACAGGCGCTTCCACAACACGACCAACAGCAGAATCGCGATTACGAGCAACGGATCAAACAGGAAAATCGATTTCTCCGGCTTGAACAATGGGCCCAGAAAGCCCTCATAGAACGGCGTCGTCCAGGGGAAATTTGGCGGCAGAGTCGGATCTTGCGAGCGATATTGTTCGGCAGCCAACGATACATAAGTGTTGGTGAATGATCCGAAGCGATAGAACTGGTAAAGCCGGTCGACAATAAGGAAGAACGCATAGATCGGCGCTGCGACTTTGCAATATGCCCAGAACCGCCGACGCAGTTCACGCCCGCGCTCTCGTTCGAACCAGCAGACGAGCAGAAGAAAAATGCCTGCCGCTACCAAGTCGAGGCCGGTGGTGAGCCGCGTCAACAAGTTTAGGCCGAGCGCGGTTGAGCCGAGAAACAGCGCGCGGTTGCTCTGGGTCCGCAGCCATTCATATTGCCAAGAGAATCCGGCGAGGGTCAGAAGCATGATGTAATTGTTTTCCATCATGTTCTGCGTGTAGTGAAGATGCGTGGTGCAGAACATCAGCGCCAGCATCCCCAGCGCCGATTCCCTCACGCTAAAGCGCAACTTGCGCAGTAGGCGGAAACCGACCAGTGCAGTGAGAACATTCACCAGAATGCCGGTGCTGAAGCTAACGACAATACTACGAACGGCCGGATCATCGCCGTATCGACGAAAGATCGGCCAATGTGCGATCCAGGTGCCGGCGAGATCTGGCGGCAGCATCAGCAGCGACTGTCCGATTCCGTACCAGCTATAAAATTGGCCGCCGCGTCCGTGCAGGCCGAACTCGGGATACTCGCTCGGAAAAACTTGCGGTTCGGAGGTCCACAGCCAGTGCGCGGTCTGCAGTCGATGCATAGTGTCGGCGGTTCCCAACTCGCCGGACTGCACTACGAACGCGAGCAAACCCGCAGCCAGACACAACAGAAACAAAGGATCACGAAGCCACGCACGGAAACGAAAGATCACGCTGCGATGGTAATACAAAGTGGCATCGGACTTTGGGTTCGGCTTTGGTCCCGCGTCCCTCTGAAGTTCCAATCTGAAAACCAGGAGTCCAAGCTTCGAGCGCGAATATCCTTCTTTACTACTTCAAACCAACGCCGTAAAAATAGTTGTAGTTTCCGTTGTTCGTGAAGGGCAAGTTGGCCGTGAAGGAAGCGAACAGCATCGCCCGGTTCATGAAGCTCACGAACACATCCTGCTGCAAGCTACTGGTATTTACGCGGAAATGAAATACACCGTAACAGGGGTCTTGCAACTCACCGCTGCTGCCATCGTAAAGATAGTCAACATCCGCCACCGGCGTGAGCGTAGCTTGGACCATCGTGTTTCCCTGGGCATCGGTTATCGTGACCTGTGCGCCAGCGGTAACCACAAGCGTTGCATTGCCCAGACTCGCCAATCCTGATTCGATATTTCCTTGGCCTGTGCTGGCTGCTGTCTTCTGGTAGTAGATTGCGCTATACATCCCGGCAAATGATGGATCGAAGTTCTTGCTGGCGGCCTTCTTCAAACCGAGGATGGCGCCGTTCGCGGTATCGACGGCGAAAATTCCATTCACCGTGCCGAAAACGTAATCGAAGACACTGCTGTTCCCGGGCTCGGGAACTTTCAGAAATGTCCCCGACGAATCGAGTTGCGCCTGCGTCATGTCGATTGTGCCCGAGTTGAATGGACTGCCTTGATTCCCACCGTTATAGGCGCCATAAGGCCAGAAAGAAGAGATCGATCCCAATCCTTGCGCGTTGACGGTCACGGAGCCAACCCCCATGCCACCGGCCGCAGTGCGGAACTGCATGTAGTTGTAGGATTGGCCTTCAAACGTTGCCATTGAGATGGGCCCGCTCTCGACCGCGGTAATCAGCGCCGGCGTATTCGAGCTAGGGCCAGTCTTAGCGGCCTGAATGACCATGGCATAGTTCGGTACTTCATACGCGCCCGTCAGGTTTGCCCGGGGATCGTTAATCGTATAAGTACCGCTGGAGTTCACCATGTAAGGCACGGTTCCGTTATCGCCATTCGATACGTCTTTGTAGTTGATGGTTTGAGCGCTGGAGTCGATGGTGATGGTCATGAAATCACCCACCGATGCGGAGCCATGATAGACACGCGCAGACGGCGTAGTCATGGTCGCACGCGGGTTCGTGCTGCAGCCAGCCAGCACAAACAGCGTAAGGAATACAAAAAGGGTGCGAGCTTGCATAAAAAATCCCTCACTGTGCGCGAAGAGCTGCGTCAAGGAGATGGATCGGCAGCGACCCCGGAACTATGAGCTTCGCGACTCGCAGGAAGCTAATCTTCGGTAACCCGACCGCGGTTACCCGACGGCAGAACTCTGCGGCGCCTCGCCTCCAAAACCATTTCTAGCTCCGACGCGGTAGACTGTAGCGGGAAAATTCATGCCTCCGTGCTCATCTTGCGGTACTGACGTACCCATCGCTGGACGATTCTGCTCGGGATGTGGCGCGCCCGCCGGCAACACCGACGACGTAGCCACGCTCGATTTCGCGACGGCGACCTCGCCGTTGCCGCCGCAGCCGCCTTCCAGTTCGTCGTCACGAACCTCGAAGTCACGAACCTCGAGCTCAGCAGAGTATCTGAGCGAAGGCAGGTTTCTTCCCGGCCGTCTGCTGGCCGGCCGTTATCGCATCATTGCCCTGCTCGGAAAAGGAGGCATGGGCGAGGTCTATCGCGCCGACGATCTCACGCTCGGGCAACAAGTGGCTCTCAAGTTCCTTCCTGACGAGGCTGCGCGCGATCAGGGACTGCTGGAGCGATTCAAGAATGAAGTGCGGATCGCGCGACGGGTTTCCCATCCCAACGTTTGCCGTGTCTACGACGTGGGCGATGTCGATGGCCACAACTTTTTCACCATGGAGTATGTCGACGGCGAAGATCTGGCGTCGCTGCTGCGCCGCATTGGACGCCTTCCCGAAGATAAAGCTCTCGACATTGCGCGCCAGCTCTGCGCGGGCTTGGCCGCGGCACACGCTAAGGGAGTTCTGCATCGCGATCTGAAGCCGGCGAACATCATGCTGGATGGGCGCGGGCAGGTGGTGATCACCGACTTTGGGTTGGCTGGAGTCGCGGATCAGATTCAAGGCGCCGAAGTGCGCAGCGGTACTCCCGCCTACATGGCACCGGAACAGTTGGCCGGGAAAGAAGTCAGCACACGCAGCGACATTTTTTCGCTCGGCCTGGTCTTGTACGAAGTGTTCACCGGCAAGCGGGCATTCGGGGAGAAAACGGCGGAGAAGCAGCGAACCAGTAGCGACCGTATTGTGAGCCGGCCTTCGACCGTGGTGAAGGATCTCAACCCGGTCGTGGAACGTGTGATTCTTCGCTGCCTGGAGACCGAACCTTCCGCGCGGCCCGCAACAGTTCTCAGCGTCGCAGCGGCTCTGCCTGGCGGCGATCCACTGGCCGCAGCTCTGGCGGCGGGGGAAACCCCTTCGCCGCAAATGGTGGCGGCATCGGGAGAAACCGTCGGTTTGGGTCCGCGCGTCGCCGTGGCTTGTCTCGCGGCTGTGCTCGCGGGTTTAGTTCTAGTCTCCTACCTCGCGGTTCGCTACAACGGTCTGGCGAAGATGCAGTTGGAACTCACGCCGGAGGTGCTCATGCAAAAGTCGCGAGACATCGTCGCGCGGCTTGGATATCCGGAACACCCGGAAGATAGCGCGTCCGACATCTACTACCAGAGTGATTTTCAGGAGTACGTAGAGAACAACGACAAGCCTCGTCCCAACTGGGATACGGTGCTGGCGGCGCGGCCTGCGCTGCTTGGCTTTTGGTATCGTCAGAGTCCCGATGACATGATGGCGGAGGGCTTTCGCGATCAGCTCATGAACCCCGGGATCGTCACGCGCAACGACCCGCCGCAGGTGCTTTCTGGAATGATCAATGTAGAACTCGATCCGCAGGGGCAGCTTACTTACTTCCAAGCGATTCCACCACAGAAAGAAAATTCCGCTACACCGCCGGCTAATTTCGATTGGAGTGTTGCCTTCGCCGCCGCGGGACTTGATCCGACAAAATTTCAGAAGGCGGAGCCGGCATGGAATTCTCTGGCGGATTCGGACGCGCGTGTGGCATGGACGGGAACCTGGCCCGGCACGACGCGACCGCTGCGAGTGGAAGCAGCTTCCTGGCGCGGCAAACCAGTCTTCTTCTCACTAGTCAGCGACTGGACGAAACCTGATCGCATGAAGCCCGAACAGTCGACTGGAAAGAAAATCCAACAGGTCATTGTGGTTCTCCTGTTCGTGGCTTTGTATTTTGGGGCGGTCCGGTTGGCACGGGTCAATTACCGGCGGGGACGCGCCGATCGGGAGGGAGCGTTTCGCCTGGGGGTGGTGATGTTTGCGCTTGAGATTCTGTTGTGGCTCTGTCGCAGCCATATGGTCGCGGGTGTCGCAACGCTGGGTTTGCTCATCATCGCGGTGAGCACCGGACTGTTTGTATCGGGTACGGCGTGGATGTTGTATCTGGCTCTCGAACCGTGGGTGCGCCGGCGCTGGCCGCAGACCATCATCTCGTGGAGCCGGCTGCTCTCTGGGCAGTTTCGCGATCCGTTGGTGGGGCGGGACATTTTGTTCGGCGTGATGTTGGGTTTGCTCTGGATTCTGATTATTGAGATTCGCTATGCTGCCCTCGCGCATCTGGGAGTTGCGCCAAACCTCGCGCAAACCGAATTCCTCACCGGAGGGCGTGAGGCGCTGGGCGCATGGCTCGTGCAAATTCCGACTTCGATCTTAGGAACTCTGGGTTTCTTCTTTCTGCTTCTTGGACTCAAACTCGTGCTGCGCAAAGACTGGCTGGCAGCGATTGCCTTTGTTGCGATCTATGCTCTGCCCCCGGGATTAACATCCCAGCACGTACCGGTGGATCTGCCCATGTGGATTGCGGTCTACGCCATTGCGGTGCTGATTGTCTTTCGCTTCGGTTTAGTTCCTCTGGCCTGCGCCATCTTCACCGTCAACATGTTGTCGAACGTCCCCTTCACCATTAACTTCTCGGCCTGGTACATGAGCACCTTCGCTCTCGCGTTACTGAGCGTGGTCGCGCTGGCGGGCTGGGGTTTTTATCATTCGCTGGGTGGAGAGCCGCTGTGGCATGCGGAAACAGAGTTCCAGCCATGAGCCCGGCAGCCCATTTCTCCTACTCAGACTTTTTTACTGTCCTTCAGAAGACCGAGCTGCATCAGGCTTTCGGCGGTGGCAACGATAGACTCCTCGTTCGAGCGCGGCGCCCAGCCGAGCATGCGCCGGGTTTTTTCGCTGGTCGCGTTCTTCACTTTGCCGAGTTCGGGCAGAATCTGCTTCACTGCGGGATCGCGCAACGCGGCGAGTCGGACCAGCCAATTAGGCAGTTCGCGGGTTGGAACTCCCTTCGCAGCGTTGCCCAGTCTGCGCTTCAACAGCTTCGCAATTTCGACCAACGATAAGAAATCTCCCGCAATGGCGAGGAAGCGTTCACCGTTGGCGGCGGAATGAGTCATCGCGCGGATATGCAGGTCGGCGACATCGCGCACATCGACTGCGCCAAAGCAGAGCTTCGGAAGGCCGGGCACGGCGCCATCCATCATGCGCTGCACGATGAGGATCGAGGTCGAATAGTCGGGCCCAAGGACCGGGCCGAAGACGCCCACCGGATTGACGACCGAAAGCTCGAGGTTGCCGCCTTCGCAGGCGATGAAATCCCAGGCCGCACGTTCGGCGATCGTTTTCGATTTCACGTAGGCGGTAAGGCCGTCAGCGGCGAGGTCCGTCCAACTCGTCTCATTGAACGGAGTATTCTGCGGCGGATGGCCATAGCCGATCGCGGCGAACGAAGAGGTCAGCACAACGCGCTTCACGCCGGCATCGCGCGCCACCCGTAACACGCGGAGCGCACCTTCACGCGCGGGTACGATGAGTTCGTCGTCGTTCTTCGGGACATTCGACGGAAACGGCGACGCCACGTGCAGCACATAGTCGCAACCAGCTACGGCTTCGGGCCAACCTGCGTCGCTTTCGAGATCGGCTACAAAGAAGGATAAACGCCCGTTACTCTCAGAGGCGACGCCGCCTTCCTTCAGCATCGCCCGAACGTCAGTCTCGCGTTTCAAGCTCCGCACCGTGGTGCGCACCTGATGACCCGCTACCAAAAGCTGCAGGATGCAATGGCTGCCGATGAAGCCCGATCCGCCGGTTACCAGAACTGTGCTCATCGAGCTTGCGATCTCTGGGCGAGGAAATCGGACTGACACTGTTTAGCGGCGGAGAGTAACTGGGCGAACTCAGGCGTGCCGCGCAGGGGCGCCCAGATTGAGTCATTGCGTAGGCCTTCGTACGCGCAAAAGTGGCCCGTAACGACAGAACTTTTGAGCATGTTCAAAGCGAGATCGCGCTGACCGCAGAAAAGGACATCGGACGCAACTACATATCGCGGTTCAGGATCAGGATCGGCTAACATTTGGGCGGCAGTGTTTCGCGCGAGATTCGCCGCATCGGCGGAGGTCGGCGCGTCCATGCACGCCAGCCACATCCGACCGTCAGGATAATTGTTAAATTTCTGCGCGACTTCCCGCGCTTGCGACAATTTTCCCTCGCGAACGTAATGCCGTATCATGTTCGATCCAACCCACCACGATCCGGCATCGAGCTGTAGAAATTCCAGAGCCCGCGCGTAGTTCCCCAACTGATCGAAGGTAAACGCGCAGGAGCGGAGCTGAAAATTTCCCGGATCCAGAGAAAGGGCCGTGTCGCACTCGTGCGCAGATTCCTCCATCGCGCCTCCGTAACGCGATACGTATGCCAGAGCAAAATGCGCCTGAGCATTCTCCGGATGCCGCTCTACCAGAGCCTTGGCGTCGGCGTAGGCTTTTGCCAATTCTTCTCTTTCCACTCGATTGGTAATCAGCCAGGCCGGCGCAAAAACGAAGTTCGGATCGAGAACCATGGCGCGTTCGAGAGCGGCATTGGATTTTTGAAATGACGCCTCACCGCCGGTTGAGTACGCCGCGTCGTAATGGTAGCGAACACCCAGCGCGGCCCATGCGGGCGCGTAGGCAGGGTCCGTTCCCACCGAACGCTCCAACATGGCGATCGCATCCTTATTAGGCAGAGGATCGTGCGGCAGAGAAATGCTGCGCAGGTAAAGATCGTAGGCCTCTTCGTTTTTAGGGCGTGTGCCTTCGCTGGAATCGCTTCCAGCGCCAAGAGCGGGGACCAGACCTTGACGCACCTTCGCCGTAATCTGGTTCCGCATGGCAATCATGTCGGGAGCGGCGACGGTCATAGTATCGCGCCACAACGTGCGGTTGTCGGCGATGTCTACTGCCTCGAGCGTGATCTGAAGCTGGTCGCCCGCTTTCAGATAGTGGCCGGTGACAACGTCCGTAACATGCATGGCGCGGCCGGCTTCCTGCAAGTCGAGATTGGGAGACTCGTACTTGCTAGTGGTGGCGAACGGTCGAATGGTAAGGGTACGAACGTAGCTCAGCGAAGTTGCAATTTCATCCGCGAGAGCAAGCCTCAGAAAATCCACATCCTTATCAGAACCAAGGTTCTGCAAAGGCAGAACAGCGATGGTTTTTTGACTTGCACTCACGATAACGGGCGCAGCGCCACGCTGCCTGACGAACAAGAAAATACCGGCGAGGATGACGACCACTGGGACTATCGCCCAGGCAAGTTTTCCTAAAGATCGATCGCGGGGAGGAGCGGGAACGGCGACTGTAGAGGCAGCGCTCGACGACGCGGACGAAGGCACAGCGCCCGATGATCCTGATGATGACCCGGCAGTTGGAGAAGCCTGCTGAGCGGCGGACTGCGTCCCGCTGTCTTTCGCGGCTGCGATGCTTCCCGAACTTGCGGATACGCCCGGCCGCGACTCCGTTTCTCGTTTCAGACGCTTCAGGTCGGCACGCATGTCGGCGGCATGCTGATAGCGCAGTTCGAGATCTTTTTCCAGCGCCTTGTTCAGGATGTCTTCGAGCTTGGCCGGAAGATCCGGGTTGAGGCGCACCGCCGGAACTGGATTGCCCGCGAGAATCTCGTGAGAGATGACCCCGGAGCTTTCGCCGCGAAAAGGCAGCGTGCCGGTCGCCATTTCATAGAGCACTGCGCCAAACGAAAACAGATCGCTGCGGGCATCGAGTTCCTTGGCTCGAACCTGCTCCGGCGACATGTAAGCGACTGTGCCAACCGTTGAACCGGGGCTGGTGAGGTGCTGGTCGTCGATAGAAAAAGTTTGCGTATTGGCGGAGGCGATCTTGCTGGAAGAAGCTGCGGGTGCAACTTTTGCCAGGCCGAAGTCGAGGATCTTGGCGTGTCCGCGCTTAGTCACGAAAATATTGGCGGGCTTGATGTCGCGGTGAACGATATTTTCGGTGTGAGCGGCATCGAGGGCATCGGCAATCTCAATAGAAAGACCGAGCAGAACACCGGTCTCCACCGGCTTTCCGTCGATAAGGTGCTTCAGCGTTAAACCTTCCAGGAATTCCATGGCGATGAAGGCCCTGCCATCCTGATCGCCGATGTCGTAGATCGTGCAGATGTTGGGATGATTCAGCGCAGAGGCGGCTTGAGCCTCACGCTGAAAGCGCGCCAGCGCCTGAGAGTCGCGCGATAAATCTTCTGGAAGAAACTTGAGCGCGACGAAACGATGCAGCCGCGTGTCTTCGGCTTTGTAGACTACGCCCATGCCGCCACCACCTAGTTTTTCGACGATGCGGTAATGAGAGATGGTTAAGCCGATCATTGTGTGGGAGCTTATTCGGAGCGTATTTTCGGAACCTATTTCCGAGCCAAGGTGCGCAACTCCGCGAGTCGCTTCATCTTACGGAGGCTGCTGAGCGTAGTCAACGAAGTGAGGCTGTGGGTGGTTGTCCTCAAAATTGTGTTTTAGACAGTATCAAGTCTGTGAGAGTGTTTGCGGCATGGCTTATGTACTTCAATTGAATTAAAGGGTTACCCCTTCCCTACTGGCGAGGAACAGATCTTTTGGACATACCTCTTGGTTCCAATCAGTCTCTTTGTTTCTTGGCAAACTAAAGCGAGGGTGCTTTATGTTTCGCTATCGCATGGCTCAACTTTCTGCAGTGCTCGCGCTGCTTGGTTCGATTCTCGTCTTCTATGCTTTCCAGGCCACGTCAACCGGCTTTCTTGTTTACACTCACGGAAAATATGGAGAGTCGGCAATGTGCGTTGGCGATCCTCCAAAATCGTTGATTGCAATGGGTGCGCAAGGAGAATTACTCATGGCGGTGCGAAGCTTCGACCATTCATGTTCTCAAGGCAGGCATTTCGCGGTGGTCAATACCGAGTCTCCTCGCCTCGCCGGCCTCGGCTGGATTTTGATGCTGGCGGGATTTGTACTGCAAATCTTATCTATCGAAAAGCCTATGTCGGCTAAAGGCGGACGAAAACAATTGAGGAGGTTAAGAAAGCTTGCGGCATGAATAGAGTCCTGCGAAGTGACTCGAATTGACAACTGCAGTGGAAACGAAGGGGTCAGTGATGGTACGACACCCCAGGGCGAAAGTGGACTATCCGCCATTAGTCAGGACATGATTGCAGGCTGCATCAAGAGGCACTGATAGACCCGGCCTTGCGCTTCAGAATCAGGCGGCGACAACGTCCGCCCTGCGCTCATATGAAAGTGAATGATTTTACAAGAGCTGAAAGAACGGTAAAATCAAAGGGGACGGGCGCGTAGCTCAATCGGATAGAGCACCTGATTTCTAATTCTCTGGTTTGAGTGTGCGCTCGTGAGTTTTCAATCACCCAGCGCACCCCTAAGTGCTACGGTGTGCCGTGTATTCCTCTCTTTTTTCCTCGTTGGCGCTCTCTGCGCTTACGCCGATATTGGCTGCCCCGAGGGTATCGTAGTGGTGTGCGCGGGCTTATATGCGGATCATCTGAATGCTACATTCATAGACGATGGCGCTGATGAGCGCCGCCGGGATAACTTATGCTAAGGGCAACGGACATTCTGTGATGGGTGCATTCAGGGGGGAGTTCTTCTACGAGCAGTTCACGAACTCGACTCAATATGCCGGATAAAACTCCTGGATCCAGTGGAAACCTCTTGAAACCAGGAGGAACTTATTCCGGTCGGTCAACTGAAGCTCCATATGAACCTGATGATTGTCCATCTGGCCATCAAGGATGAGCTGATCCTCGGCAGGCCGCTGGAAAGTGAAGCTCGCCGTCCAGTTCCTATCGTCCCTCTTCGTGAGGGCGAGAGTTCTGTCCGGGAGATTGACGGAGGCGCCATAAGGAGCGAACGAATCGTCAATGCGCTGAAAGGCCATCCGGTCAGGGTAATCGAAGATGGCACGCCGCCAACGGGTGGAGTCGGTGAGGAGTGGCGGGCGTGGTTGTTTGTCGATCGACATCTGGCGCACCTCCCAGATGCCATAGAGCTGCGAGAGCGGTCTGGCCCCGCCCCGGATCCTCCAGGAGCCCAAGTAGTGGTTGCCGTTCATGCCTACGAGCCACAGACCCAATATGATTTGCGCGGCAAGTGCGATCCGGTTCGCCCGGACGCCACGGAAGAGTTGCGCTTGCGGGGAAAGCGACGTGGCTCGGTTCAGAAACAGGAATCTGACTAGGCGTGTAAAGTCGGGGGCCAGGAGAAAGCAGGAGAGCAGCATGAGGTGGAAGCCAAACAGCTTTACGATCACATCGTAAGTCATGCTCAGCATAAAACAATGGATCATTTCGGCGAGGCTGATCAGGGCACCGAAGGTGGCCGTGCGAGGGAAGATCAGCAGCAATCCGGCTGCGACTTCGGCGCAGCCGGTGAAGATTTCATAAGCCGGGGCCGAGCCCATGGAGTTCCAGAGAACCCCCATAGGAGCGAACGTGCCGAAAGGCTGCAGCAGCCTGGTCAATGGGGGATATGGCATCTGCACCAGGAAGATTTTCACAAAACCGTAGGTAATCATCTGTCCGGCAAGCGCGAAGCGAACGTAAAGCCGAAACCATTTATGCAGCTCAGCGTAATTCTCCCGGCTGCGGTCGAGAAGTGACCAGACGACAGTCGCGGCAGTGGCAATCATTAGCACGCAGAAGGCCACGACCCAAGCGAACGTGCAGTCGGCGCTGCCGCTGCTGCTGCCGTAGGATAGGGGGGCATTCACATGGAAAATGTGGGCGGCGGTCCAGACGATCATGGGGCGCAGCGGCCAGAGATTGGCCGGATCGGGCAAGTCGACTCTCTCGGAAGCGTAGAACAGACTGGTGGTGATTTGCGTGACAAGACAATACAGCCCAAAATATACCAGGCAGAATCGAAAGGCGATCCGGAGGGCCGGGTTCCAGCTCGGAATGTTGGGCTGGGGCTGGATCGGTTCGGTCTTCGGTTCGGTCTTAAGCTGTGGGCGCATTCGAAACCTCCTCAGAAAGCGGCTGAGAATAGGCCATTAGCCATCACTGCGATGGCATTAGGCTCCAAGTTGTAACAATCCTCGCAGTTTCACAGCACATTATTAGCCTCTGTTGTTCTTTATCTGCCGGTGCATGGTCTTTCATCTCTTCGTTTTGGCCTGTCGGCGTCTGCGTACATCTACCTTCTCCTGGCGGTACGCTCGCCTCTACTTGCAGCGGCACGAATTCAACCTAAGCCACATTGGTATTGCAGGGCACATTACTTCCAAAGGCTTCCCATCGCAACCTACCTAACACTTCACAATTGGACAGTTCTGGAAGAAATGTTGAGCGGCTAGGCTGATTTCGTGATATCAGTCAGAGGGAGAGATACTACTTCGGCGCTTGCGGCGGGTCGGCTCAGTGAGTTATAGCAGATCATTCGCCTTCCACTTGGTAGCTCGCGCCAATGAATCCACCTTCGCTCCATCCAGTAATAAATTGTCGAACGACAAACGCCGGCTGCTTGCATTGAATGCTGCAGCGAAAGAAAGCGAACTTCCTTTTGACATACATCACATCTAAAGGTCGCCATGGCGCACCCCTTTATCTCTATACTTCTCTTGGGCAGTCGCCGTTCCAACTCACATTGATCCGTGCTAACTTAATACGACAGCGGTCACCGCATGAGCTTCAGCGGTGCTTTCAGAAAACCCACCGCGTACACACTTCGCTTCTCGGAGCAAATACAACCTGGATGAGCCAAATCAAGAACACAATCTCTAACACTGCCGGGGCTAACTGCGGGGAAACAGCCGTCACGACACTGGGATCAGCATCAAAAGTGACTCTTTGAGGAAGCTATCCCTGCTTCGAATGGCAGTCAACTCAAAAATCATTTTGCGAAGTAAGCCTTCGGAAATTGTAAATTCCGATCTGAAGCATCGCAGGCCGGCATTGCGAGTCGAGTGCCCAAGCTTTTTCGCAAACTATTGATTTGTCAATGGTAGCTTTATACGGGTATAAAGCCTTGCTCCTTAGGAATTGGGTAAGAAGAACTGTGAGCGCTGTTACCCTTCCATGAGCAGATTGTCGTTACAGGTTCAGAACAGGCCCAGCCGTAGGATCTACGCGCTAATGTGTGCAACGGGTTTGGCAAGAAAGGAGAAACAGGCACCAGCGTCAAAAGCTACGTGTACGTCGCCGATTGCAGAAGGCTGAGCATCTACTGTTGAATACTGGAATGGAAATCAAGGAGATCGCATATGTATCAAGTTTCGCACGTGCCTCCAAGGCACACTTTGGAGTAACACCTAATCGTTACCGCGAAGCAAGACACGATTAAGTTCACCCTTCCTCGCGCTCAGCCAAGCGACGCTGTCCTGAGTCATTCACCCACTCTCTGCCGCGTAGCCACTCTGAGAAGGATCGCCACATTCACGCTTCCTTTCGGAGAAAGTTCAAGTCAAATCAGGGCGGTCGGAGTTCACAATCTGCTTGACTTTGCGGCCCGTTGAATATTCAAGAATGCTCAGGGGATTCTGCACCGCGGCGGCAGCCGCCGAAACTGAAGCGGGTAATACCGTTCGTCGCAACATAACCAGTAAGCCCAGACCAAAAAGTGCGACTGCCGAGCAGTCAAGCCTCGACAATGGCACTAGATTTCTTGTTGTCAATATGAACTTGTTAGCGCAAGAAGCTATGTGTTTGCCGAAGGGGCTAGAGCTCTGACGTCGGAGAAGTAAACGGGAGGTCGGGGTGCTTCAATCGCCCACGGCGCTGCAGAATAACTTATGCTAAGGTCAACGGACATTCTGTGATGGGTGCATTCAGGGTAATTCACGATGAGGCGTAAAGCGTGCGTAATCGGTGCCGGTCCGAATGGACTCGCAGCGGCCATCATTCTGGCCCAAGCTGGACTGCAGGTGGACCTACTGGAAGCGGAGTCGACGCCGGGCGGGGCTGCCCGCACGCTGGAGTTAACTTTACCGGGTTTTCGGCATGATTTCGGATCGGCCGTTTATCCGCTCGGCGCGGGGTCGCCATTCTTCTCGTCGCTCCCTCTGATCGAGTACGGCTTGGAGTGGATCCACTCGCCGGCTGCCTTGGCGCATCCTCTCGATGACGGCACGGCGGTGATGTTGGAACGTGACCTGTACCAGACTAGGGATTCCCTTGGGGTCGACGGGTCAGCGTGGGACAAGCTCATGCGTCCGTTCGTCGAGCACTGGACTGAATTTGCTCTAGAGATATTGCGCCCCGTTTCCTTCGTTCCCCGACATCCATGGCTGATGGCGCGTTTCGGAATGGTCGCGATACGGTCGGCCCAATCTGTCGCTGGCCGGTTTCGCAGCCAACGAACCAGAGCACTATTCGCGGGGTTGGCCGCTCACTCTTTTCTCAGCTTGGACGAGCCGTTGAGCGGGGCGTTCGGAATTCTGATGGCCGTGCCTGCGCACGCCGTTGGTTGGCCGATTCCGCGCGGCGGCGCGCAGTCACTTACTAACGCGCTCTGTGGTTATCTCTCGACCTTCGGAAGCAAGGTGACGACTTCATCTCCGGTCCAGAGTTTGGCGGCATTGGCGAACGTATTTCCGAACTATGACTTGCTTCTCTGTGACTTGACTCCGCAGCAACTGGTCAAGGTTGGCGGGCAGAGCTTATCCGACAGCTACAGGCGGCGACTAGGGAGATATCGCTACGGAGCCGGTGTCTTCAAAGTGGATTACGCGCTGAACGCACCCATTCCTTGGAGAGCCCCCGGTTGCTTGCGAGCAGCAACGGTGCATCTGGGCGGAAGCTTTGAGGAGATTGCTGCCTCTGAAAAAGCGGTCCGAATCGGACACGTCGCCGAACGTCCGTTCGTTCTGCTGGCCCAGCCGAGTCTTTTTGACAGCTCACGGGCTCCAGAGGGTAAACACACGGCTTGGGCTTACTGTCATGTCCCGAATGGGTCCAAAGAAAACATGCTTGAGAGACTGGAAGATCAGATTGAGCGCTTCGCTCCTGGCTTTCGCGAATGCATTTTGGCGCGGCGTGTGTTTTCTCCCACCGATCTTGAGAGCATGGACGCTAACCTGGTGGGAGGTGATATCGGAGGCGGCGTCATGGACATTCGTCAGTTTCTCTTTCGACCGACATGGCGACATTACGCCACGTCCGATCGCAAAATCTACCTTTGCTCCGCATCCACTCCACCGGGTGGAGGAGTGCATGGCATGTGTGGCTATCATGCGGCGAAGATGGCGTTGTCCAGGTTGGACAGTCGGTGATTTAAAGTATAGGAAAATCAAAATCGCGTGTTCGGATAACCCGTCGGCGTCATCCTGAGCGTAGCCGCTTTTCAGGCGGAGCGAAGGATCTCTCGCTTGCGCGTACGCCAAATTGCACCACCTCCGAAATTCAAAACCTTAGGAAATTCAAAACCTTAGGAAACCCAACATAGATGGCTTCTCGAGGAAGACATCGGACCATGAAGCATACAAAAGAAAATCAGAAAGAAAAACAGTGGTGGCTCAGCTTGGCTTACGCGCTGGGCCGGTTGCGCGAGAGCCAACAGACCACTGTGAGATCCCTCGCCCCGCTGGAGAAAACGCGGGGCTTCGGGATGACGCCAACGCGGAGAAGTGCACGCTGCTTTCAAACTGCCCCACTACCCTTCAGTGAGAGCACGTTTCACTTTCCGAACAACACCAAACGCTTGGACCAAAATTACTCCCCATTTAGGTCAGGTTCTGAAGATGGCAATCTCATATTGTTTGCTACCACTTGCAAGTTACCCGCCCGTCGATGTTCTGATTCTGGAAAAAACCAGCCCGCGTGTTATATCGTTCCGGCCGATACGATAAACATTAACTCTCGTAAAATCGGTTCGCTTCTTTTGTCGGTTCACTTCTTTTGGGAGATGCGCTGCTTCTAACGGAGGTCTCGAATGAGCTCACAGCTTCAAATGCGCCCACAGCTTCAGACCGAACCGATCCAGCTTCAGACCGAACGGATCCAGCCCGAGACCAACATTCCGAGGTGGAACCCGGCCCTCCGGATCGCCTTTCGATTCTGGATGATATATTTTGGGCTGTATTGTCTTACCACGCAAATCATCACCAGCCTGTTCTTCGCTTCCGAGGGAGTCGACTTGCCCGATCCGGCCACTGTCTGGCCGCTGCGCCCCATGATCGTCTGGACCGCCGCCCATATTTTCCATGTGAATGCGCCCCTGGGCTTCGGCAGCAACAGCGCCAGCGGCGACGACACGTTCGGTTGGGTCACGGCCTTCTGCCTGCTAATGATTGCCGCTGTCGCGACCGTCGTCTGGTCACTTCTCGACCGCGACCGGGAGAATTACACCGAGCTGCATAAGTGGATTCGGCTTTTCTTTCGCTTCGCGCTTGCCGGACAGATGCTTACCTACGGTTTTGTGAAAATCTTCCTGGTGCAGATGCCGTATCCCTCATTGACCAGGCTGCTGCAGCCTTTCGGCACAATCTCTCCCATGTCGCTTCTCTGGAACTCTATGGGCGCGGCCCCGAGTTATGAAATCTTTTGCGGCTGCGCCGAAGTCGTAGGCGGATTGCTGCTGATCTTCCCTCGCACGACCACCTTCGGTGCCCTGATCAGCCTCGCCGACATGACCCAGATAGTTGTGCTGGACCTGTCGTACGATGTGCCGGTAAAGCTGTTTGCCTTCCACCTCATGCTGCTCTCCTGCTTTCTCCTGGCCCCCGACGTTCCACGCCTAGTCAGATTCCTGTTGCTGAACCGGGCCGCGGCGCCTTCCACGCAAGTGCAACTCTTCCGTAGCGTCCGGGCCAACCGGATCGCACTTGCCGCGCAAGTAATATTGGGCCTGTGGCTCGTAGGCATGAACTGCAACCACTACTGGGGTGAGTGGAGTACCCATGCCGGGGGCAGACCACTGCCGCCGCTCTATGGCATCTGGGAGGTGAGCCAGATGTCGATCGACGAACAATCACGCCCACCGCTCCTCACCGACTCCAGCCGTTGGCGGCGTGCCATCTTCGATTACCCTGACCGGATGGTCTTTCAGCGCACGGACGAATCGTTCGCTCCTTATGGCGCCTCCGTCAATCTCCCGGACAGAACTCTCACCCTCACGACGAGTGCCGACAAGAACTGGACGGCGAGCTTCACCTTCCAGCGGCCTGCCGAGGATCAGCTCATCCTTGATGGCCAGATGGACAATCATCAGGTTCATATGGAGCTTCAGTTGACCGACCGGAATAAGTTCCTCCTGGTCTCAAGAGGTTTCCACTTTATCAATGAGTTTCCACCCCGCTTCTCTGTGGATTCAAAAAAATAGTCCAGGGCGCGGTCGATTTTCGCCTGTGACAAATCCCGCGCCCGATTCAGGCGCTTACCACACCGATGAGGCGGTCTATGTCCTGCTCGGAGTTGAACAGATGGGGAGAGACGCGAATCCTCCCCTCGCGCATGCTCACGACAACATTTTCCTTTCGCAACCTCTTATAAAGCTCGGCAGTTTTCTCCAGCCAAGGCTAGGACGGTACGCCCCTCGATCCTAACAACGTTCTGCGGGACAGAATGCAGCTGCACAAAATGCAGCTGCATTTAAGAAAGCGGAATCGCGTTCTGGGTTGGCACGGGCTGCGCCGGGGCCTTGCGAGTAACTGCATCGCCTGCAAGTGCAGGACATGGTAATCCAGCGCTTTGAGGCATTCTAACGTCAGCGTAGACGCAAGCGTGCTATATCAAGACGGCGAATCAGGGTTCAGTGAGGGCGCTAGAATCGCTAGACGCGGTTCCGTGCCCTTCCTGTGCTCTAGAATCTGCAAAACCGCAAACGATGCAATTGCAGTGACGTTGTAGAATCAGACAGATAGCCTCTAATGGGCGCGTAGCTCAATCGGATAGAGCACCGGATTTCTAATCCGGTGGTTGCAGGTTCAAGTCCTGCCGCGCCTACCACGGATTACCATTCGAGGTCACCGGCTCGTGATCTCTCAAACCATTGATGTTGCATGTTGCGGCGTTCTGACCACGCAGGACTAACTGCTTACGCAGCCTTTCCGATGTTCACAAGTCGTCGTATTCAGGCATTCTTCCGCAAGCATCAAGCGCACGACCGGTTTCCCGCCAATGATGTGGGATTCGATAATTTCGTCGACGTCAGCCTCGGTTACGTGTCCGTACCAAACGGCGTCGGGATAGACCACGAGATTCGGTCCGTGCTCGCATTGGTCGAGACAGCCCGCTTGATTGGCGCGCACTTTACCCTTGAGGCCGCGTTCGGCCAGCTTCTGTTTGAAAAGTTTTTGCAGTTTCGCTTGGCCGTCTGGATCGCAGCATCCCCTAGGGTTACTCGGAGGGCGCTGGTTACCGCATACAAAAATGTGCCTTTCGAACTTGGGCATAAAATCCCCGCGATTCCTGGAAGTGGATCGACGTCTCAATGTCTGCCCTGTGACGAAGAGACGTCGAATGTTATGACTTCGCTTTCACAACGCTATCCAGTTTACTTGAAAGTTGATTCTTCCTGCGGATCGCCGACTTTTATCCGAACATTGCTATTCGTCGCGCGGGCACGATAAGATACTCGGTACACATCTTCTCCGCTTTCATCCCATAAGTTTTTTTACAATATTTGCCGCGGGGAAAGTAGTGTGCGAACCCGGGGTTCACACATACTCGCGGGGCAGCTATGCATTCACGAAATCCCTGTGACGGAGATGGCATTGAAACCAGGTAAGACCGCTGTGATTGTCGGCGCCCAATGGGGCGATGAAGGCAAAGGGAAGATTGTCGATGTTTTGTCGGAAAGCTTTTCCGTCGTTGCCCGCTACGCCGGTGGCCACAATGCCGGCCACACCGTCATCATCAACGGCAAGAAGTTTATTCTGCAACTCGTTCCTTGCGGAGTGCTGCGTGAAGCGTGCCGCAGCGTGATTGGCAATGGCGTTGTGCTCGACCCCATAGCCTTTCTGAAAGAAGTTGGTTCTCTGCGCGAGGCCGGGGTGCGAGTCGATGGAAACCTTTTTGTCTCCAATCGCGCCCAGGTGATTCTGCCCTACCATCGCATGATCGAACTGGCGGCGGAGAACGCTCCGGGGCGGGTGAAGATCGGAACAACTTCGCGCGGCATCGGTCCAGCCTACGAAGACAAGATGGGCCGCCGTGGACTGCGCGTAGCAGATTTACTCGATCTACAACTGTTGAAAAAACACATCGAGAACGCGGTGCGCGAAAAAAATATGATCGCACACGCGCTATTCAATTCCGAGCCGCTCGATGCCGACAAAATGTATACGGAATACGCCGCCGCCGCCGAGAAGATCGCTCCATTTGTGTGCGATACCGCTGTCCTGTTGAATCAAGCCCTGGCCAATGGCGAGGCGATTCTGTTTGAGGGCGCGCAGGGTACGATGCTCGACATCGATCACGGAACCTATCCCTTCGTCACTTCATCGAGCGCCACATCCGGTGGTGCGGCGATCGGAACTGGAGTTGCTCCCAATGCGATCCAATCGGTCATCGGACTCACCAAGGCGTATTGCACGCGCGTGGGTGAAGGTCCATTTCCCAGTGAGGAAAAGGGTGAGGCCGGCGACCAACTGCGCCAGCGCGGCAACGAATTTGGCGCGGTCACGGGCCGTCCGCGGCGCACCGGTTGGCTCGACTTGCCTCTGCTGCGCTACGCTGGCATGATTAACGGAATCTCCTGGCTGGTGGTAACCAAGCTGGATGTGCTCGATGAGCTGTCGGAGATTCCGGTCTGTGTGGGCTATATCGTCGATGGGAAGAAGACCATGGAAATTCCTGCGCAGGCCAGCGGCTACGACAAGTTGGAATGCATTTATAAGAAGATGCCTGGATGGAAAACTTCCACTCTCGGTGCCACGCAATTCGACCAACTCCCGAAGCTGGCTCGCGAGTATCTCGCGTTCATCGAGAAGGAAACTGGAGCGAGGGTCGGGATGGTGTCAACCGGGCCGGATCGAAATCAGATTATCTTCTCGGACGAATTTGCCGCCGCGATGAAGACAGCCTCCCGGAAAGTCTAGAATTGACTTCCCATTGCTCAGGCTTTAAGACTACGTAAGGAGCGTACGATGGTGGTTTTGGCGGTAATCTGGATGGCGAAAGTTGGCCGTGAAGGTGAAGTTACTTCGATTTTTGCAAAGCTCACCGAAGAATCGCGCAAGGAACCGGGCTGTTCGGTGTATCAGGTGCACCGTCACAAGACCGAGCCGCGCCGATTTTTTATCTACGAACAATACAAAGATGACGCCGCGCTGGAAGCGCATCGCAACGCCCCGCATTTTCTGCAGTATGCCCGCAAAGACCTACCAAAAATCGCAGACCGCGTGGAAGGGAATCTGTACGAGCCGCTTGGGTAGCTAGTGATCGCGGACGCTCGTCCGCGGCGCGTCACTTTCCCTTGTCGACCATTAACTCGCCGCCCGATGCGTAACTTTCCTTCGAGACCTCATGGAAAGTGATGATAATGCCCTCGCGCTGCGCTCCCGCTTCTTCGACGAGCGCATCCGTTACACGCTTCGCGATCTTGCGCTTCTGCTCGACCGTGCGTCCCTGCAACATTGTGATTTGAACGACAGGCATGAAAGAAAGCCCCTAGCCACTAGCTCCTCGCGTCAGCTTTTCGAGACTACTTTGCTAGTTCATATCCCGCAAAGAAGAAACTCAATTCAAACCGCGCGGTATCTTCCGCGTCCGAGCCGTGAATCGCGTTGTGTTCGATGCTCGAGGCCCACTTCTTGCGGATGGTGCCTTCCTCGGCATTGGCCGGATTCGTGGCGCCCATCAGCTTGCGCAGATCGGCGATGGCGTTTTCTTTTTCCAAAGCCAGGGTAACGATCGGTCCGCTCGACATGAAGTCGGTGAGCGACCCATAGAACGGCCAGCTCGCGTGCACCGCATAAAACTGCTCGGCCTGATGCTTGGAGATTTCCAGCATCTTCATGGCGAGAATGCGGAATCCCTGCTTCTCGAATTGTTCGATGATGTCGCCCACAGCATTCTTGGCGACGGCGTCCGGTTTCACGATGGTAAGAGTGCGTTGCAGAGTTTTCATAGGTAGTAGTTAATTATTCACTTTCGTCGTCCGATTTTAATTGTGTCGAAGCGTATCCCGTAAAAACCCTCTACAGATTGTCATCCAGTACGGATTGTCATCCCGAGCGAAGCGAGGGATCATGGTTCTTGCCTCCCGCGGTAATTCTCGCGCCGCAGGCCCAAATCAAGGTCCCTAGCTTCGCTCGGGATGACAACATCGTTAGCGACTAGCGCGGTAGGAATCTAAACTTTCACCCCCAGCGCAGCCGCCAAAGTCTCCCCTATATCCGCTGGAGATTTTGCCACGCGGATGCCCGCAGATTCCATCGCTTTTATCTTTTCCGCCGCCGTCCCCTTGCCGCCGGAAATAATCGCCCCGGCATGACCCATGCGGCGTCCCGGAGGCGCGGTTTGCCCGGCGATAAAACCGACCACCGGCTTCTTCATTTTTGTCTTCACAAATTCCGCTGCGGTCTCTTCCGCATCGCCGCCGATTTCGCCAATCATAATTACAGCTTCGGTTTCCGGATCGCGATTGAACAAGTCGAGCGCATCCAGGAAGCTGGTTCCAATAATCGGATCGCCGCCAATTCCGATGGCAGTGGACTGCCCAATGCCGCGCTGCGTAAGCTGATGCACAGCTTCGTAGGTGAGAGTGCCCGAGCGTGAAACGATTCCGATCGATCCCTCTTTGTGAATCGATCCCGGCATAATGCCGATTTTGCATTTACCCGGTGAGATGATACCGGGGCAGTTTGGTCCGATCAGCCGCGAGCGCCGGTCCTGTAGAAACTCCCACGCCTTCACCATGTCGAGCGTCGGAATACCTTCGGTGATGCAGACGATGAGATCGAGTTCGGCATCCGCCGCCTCCATAATCGCGTCGGCTGCGAAAGGAGGAGGCACAAAAATCACCGTAGCATCTGCCCCGGTCTTCTCGGTGGCTTCCTTTACCGTGTTGAAAATTGGCCAGCCTTCGTGGGTGGTACCGCCCTTGCCCGGCGTCACTCCGCCTACCACCTGCGTTCCGTAAGCCGCACAGGCCTTCGCATGGAAGGTGCCTTCACGGCCCGTCAGGCCTTGCACAATCAATCGCGTTTGTTTGTTAACCAGGATTGCCATAAATTGCGATTCCTTATTACTGTACCCCTGTCATCACTGTACCTTTGTCATCCCGAGCGCAGCGAGGGACCTTGGTTCTTGCTGGCGTCATCACTTGGGCCGCTTCAAGCAAACACCAGGATCCCTCGCTGCGCTCGGGATGACAATGCGGAAGACATTTCCCTTAAACTCCCCGCGCCGCCGTTACCACTTTATCCGCCGCATCCTTCATGGTGTCGCACACCACGAAATTAAACCCGGATTCCATCAGAATCTTCTTGCCTTCGTTCACGTTCGTACCTTCGAGGCGGAGCACCACGGGGAGCTGAATGTTGGTTTTCTTTGCGGCCTCCACCACGCCGGTCGCCAGCGTATCCACCCGCAAAATGCCGCCAAAAATATTGATCAGCACCGCCTTCACGCTTTTGTCGCTGAGCAAAATTTCAAAGGCATGCGCCACCTGCTCGGCACTTGCCCCGCCGCCCACATCCAGAAAGTTCGCAGGCATGCCGCCGGCATATTTGATGATATCCATCGTCGCCATTGCCAGCCCAGCGCCGTTCACCATGCAGCCCACGCTTCCGTCGAGCTTGATGTAATTCAGGCTGTACTTCGAAGCTTCAACCTCGAGTGGATCTTCCTCCGTAATATCGCGCAGTTCGCGGATATCGGGATGCCGAAACAGCGCATTGTCGTCGAAGGTCAGCTTGGCATCGAGCGCGAACAACCGGCCATCGGTCGTAGTAATGAATGGATTAATTTCGAGCAGCGACGCATCGGTATCGAGAAACGCTTTGTAGAGGTTGGAAAGAAACTGCACGGCGGGATTGATCTGCTTGGCGCTTAGTCCAAGCGCGAAAGCCATCTTGCGCGCCTGAAACGCCTCCAGGCCCATGCCGGGATCGATATGCTGCTTCAAAATGGCGTCGGGGTTTTCCGCCGCCACCTGCTCGATTTCCATTCCACCCGCGGCCGAAGCCATGAACACCGGCTTGCCTTCGGCGCGGTCGACCAGAATCCCCAGATACAATTCTTTTTCAATCGGCAGAGTCTCTTCGATCAGCAGCCGCCGCACGATGCGCCCTTCGGAACCGGTCTGATGCGTCACCAACTTCATACCCAGCATCTTTTCGGCGAGATCCCCCACTTCACTCACAGACTTGGCGATCTTTACGCCTCCGCCTTTACCGCGCCCGCCCGCGTGAATCTGCGCCTTCACCACAACGCCAGTAGAGCCAGCGCTGAACAGTTCTCGAGCGGCCGCCTCGGCTTCTTCGCGCGAAGTCGCCATGGTCCCGCGCGGCACAGTCACACCATACTTCCTAAGAATCGCTTTACCCTGGTACTCATGGATTTTCATAATCGCGCTTGCTCGTTAGCTAAGAATCGGAAGGAACCTGCTTGCGGCTATCGACTGAGGGCAGCAAACCTTTGATTTTATAGAAGGCCGACAGATTTGAGCAAACTTAGTCCTTCGCGTCTTTTCAATCGAAAGTACATCTAAACCGAAATTGGGATGGGAGGCCGGAATCGGAGTACATTCCGGCGCGAGGGCTGCGATCCGTGAAACTGGTTTCTGTAAGCGTCGCGCAGCCGCGCTTGACGGCCTATAAGGGCACACTATTAACACCGGCATATTCAAAAAACCCGTGTCCGGCCGCGTGGTGTTGCGTAATGTGAACCTCAATGGTGACCGGCAGGCCGACCTCAGCGTTCACGGGGGACCCTATAAGGCGGTCTACCTTTATCCGACCGAGCATTACGCATACTGGCGGCAGGAGTTGCCTGACACGGAATTGCCATGGGGCATTTTTGGAGAAAATTTTAGAACCGAAGGTCTCTTCGAGGATGGGGTTCACGTCGGCGATCGTTTTCAAATCGGTTCATCCATTGTGATGGTCCGCCAACCACGGATGCCTTGCTACAAACTCGCTGCTCGTTTTCAGCGTGACGACATCATCGGGCGTTTCCTACGGAGTGGACGCAGCGGCTTCTACCTTTCGGTAGAGCAGGAAGGTGAAGTCGGAGAAGGCGATGCCGTCGAACTCCTTTCTCGCGATCACGCCGGCATTACGATCGCCGAAATGAACCTCCTCTATGTTCGGGATAAGTACAATCGCGATCTGTTGCGAAAGGCAATCGATACGGACGCTTTGCCGGAATCGTGGCGGGAATACTTCCTACCTAGACTGAACCGCCCGACCGTAAATACCTAACGATCGAGTGCTCTCATTGCAAAGCGCGTTTTACCGTACAATGCCGAGTGCGCTCATGATCCTCGACGCCCTGCATAGCATCGCAAATCACGGCCAGCCGTTGCCGCGTGCCGAAGCCCGTGAAGTGATGGCGGAAGTTCTCGCGGGAAATTGCACCGACTCACAGATTGCTGCCCTGCTCATGGCCCTTCGCATGAAGGGAGAAACCGTCGAGGAGATTGTCGGCTTCGCCGAAGCCATCCGCGCCGCAGCAACGCCGTTGCCCATTTCGTCCACTAACGCGCTCGATTTGAGCGGCACCGGCCGCGATGCGCTGTCCGAATCGTTGGTCGATACTAGCGGTACCGGCGGCGATGCCAGCGGCACCTTCAATATTTCGACGGCCACTGCGTTTGTAACGGCGGGCGCGGGTGTTCGCGTGGCCAAGCACGGCAACCGCAGCATCAGTTCGAAGTGTGGCTCGGCTGACGTGATGGAGGCTCTGGGCGTGCACATTCAGTTGTCTCCAGAGCACGCCGCTCAATGCCTGCGCGAAGTCGGAATGTGTTTTCTCTTTGCGCCCGATCTCCACTCCTCGATGAAGCAAGTACAAAAGGTTCGGAGGGAACTGCGGCTGCGTACTATATTCAATTTGCTCGGCCCGCTCACCAATCCAGCCCACGCTTCCGGACAAGTCGTGGGCGTCTACGCGCTCGAGATGGTCGAAAAGCTCGCCGAGGCGCTTAGCATGCTGGGACTGCGCCGGGCCCTCGTGGTGCATGGTCTCGATGGACTCGACGAGATCACCATTACCGGGCCGACGCGCGTCGCCGAAGCTCGCGACGGAACCGTGCGGACGTTCGAAGTTGATCCCGAAGAATTCGGGATGGAGCGAGCTACACTTGCACATATTTCTGGCGGAGGTGTCACCGAAAATGCAGCTATCGTTCGCGAAGTATTAAGTGGGAGGAAATCTCCGCGCCGCGATGTCGTCGTGCTGAATGCCGCGGCCGGCCTTGTCGCCGCAGGACGAGTGGATCATCTGGCCGATGGGATTCCTTTAGCGACACATTCAATCGACAGCGGAGCCGCCGCCGCTAAGCTGACGGCACTGGCCGGCTTTACTTCGCAGCATCGCCAGCCTCAACCTTAAACACATTGTTCGTCGTGTCGCTCTCGGGCACGTTGCCGTCGTTGACCACAACTTCCGCCGGAAGAGCCGGGACTTCCAGTCGAATTACCGTTTTGCTCTGGGCGCGAACCTCGATTCGCTTCGTTGTCTCCCCCTTGCCGGACTTCACCGTGAGCGGAACCTCGGCCCCAGTTGTGCCCAGGTTTGCGACGGTGATGGTAAGCATGTAGGCCTCTTTCAAGGTCTTGCGCGGAAATACGGACTCCACTTTGAAGTCAGGCAGCCCGCGATCGCGGTAAACCCAGTCGTCGAAGAACCATTCCAGGTCACGTTGGGTTTGCGCTTGAATTAATCGCGGCATGTAAGACGGCTCTTTATCTTGTTCTGGGCGATACGAAGCGATCACTTTTTTCAACGCCTGATCGCCGATCATGTCGCGCAACATCCACCACACGCACATCGCTTTGCTGCGATAGCGCTCTTCGTCGTAGGTGTTGACCAAAGAGTGGTTGATCTCGTCTTCAGAGCGTGGCGGCGTTGTCGGTTTTTGGTTCCCGCCGTCGGACCCTGCAAATGCGGAACGGTGCAGTCCCATGTAATCCAGCGCAGCCTGACGTCCTCGTGCATTTTCCAAATAGAGCGCCTGCGCGAAGTGCGCAAGACCTTCGTTAATCCACGCCCGCGGAGATGAAAAAGCCGCGTGCGTGAGTTGGTGCGCCGCGACCAGGCCTGCGAGCTTGGAATCGGTGCCGCTCAGCGGCGTTAACAAGGGCATTAACAAGAAAGGCCCGCTCTCGAATGGCGCAGCACTGGCATCGTTAAGGTCGGCCGTCTCCGCCTTCGAGTGCGGCGCCCCAAACCAATCGGTGATGAGAGGGACAACTTTCTCCGCCGCATCCGCGTAACTGTTCGCGGCGGCGGCGTGGCCGCGCAGGTAGTGGACTTCGATCGTTGCCCGATCATTAGCTTCGTAGTCGGCAATGACAAACGTCGGAACGATCACGCCTAGAGAACGGTAGGTGCAATCTGCAAGAAACTGATGTGCCGCCTCGCGCGCGGCGGGGCACGCAGTTGCGTTGACCATTAACTCCGGCTTTTCGTCGTCCTCAGCGATGGGCACCGCGACTTCCAGGTGCATGGTGGAGTCCATCTCTCGCAATTTCCAACGACCCAAAACCTCGAACAAGTCCGGAGCGTCCGCGAGACTCGCTGCTTCGGTCGCTATCGGATACCACGCCACATAACCCGCTCCACGAACCGCTGTGAATTTCGTACTTATCTGGTCCCAGTCCGAACTGTTCGCTTGTGGCGTCGGCGTGCCGAGACGTGTAAGCCGCGTCGCATCCAGCGTAATCACGCCTTCGTATGCTATTTCCAGCTCAACGGTTCCCTTGGGCGTAATCGTCTGAGGCAAAGTGACAATCGCTTCCGAAAGCGCGCCGGTGTGGTCGATATCTGAGGTGTACGTTTGCGAGACGAACTGCAGCGGCTCATCGCCAGTTTTGATTGCACGCCAGTCCAGCGAAGAAGAAATTTGCAGTACTGCGACCTTCTGCGGCGTCGATGAATCGTTTCTGAGAACGATCTTGCCTCGAACCGCCAACCGTTGCTGCTCGGGCTCGGCACGAACGTTCAGGTCGTAGCTGGCGAAGGTAAACGCTTCCCGGTCGAGGGAGAAAGCGTTCACCACAGAGACGCACAGAACTAAGAGAAGGGAACCAAGGCGCAAAATGCGCAACTTCATTTCGCACCCGAAGCAGCCTCTTGATTTAGCGCCTGTTCCTGCAGTCGCCGCTGCCGCACAATTTCATACATCACCACCGCACCAGCAACCGACACGTTCAACGAGGCCACTTTTCCCAGCATCGGAATCGAAACCAGAAAGTCGCACTTCTTTTTCACCAGATCGTGCAGGCCCTTGCCTTCCGCGCCCAGAACCACAGCGCAGTCCATGTTGTAGTCGAGGGCGTCGTAGGTTTGCTTCCCACGCTCATCGAGACCTACCGTCCAAATGTTGCGGTCTTTCAGTTCCTCGACGGTTCGCGCGATGTTGGTCACCCTTGCGATGGGCAGGTACTCGCTCGCTCCGGCGGAGGTTTTTGTGACCGTGCCGGTAACCGGGGCGGCGCGGCGTTCTGGAATCACCACGCCGTCGGCGCCGGCGGCGTCGGCGGTGCGCATAAGAGCGCCCAGGTTGTGCGGATCTTCAATGCCGTCGAGGACGATGACGAGAGAATACTGTCCACGCTTGGCGCCGACTACGTCATCAAGGTCGCTGTACTGCTTGGCTGAGGTGACGGCGACCACTCCCTGATGGGCCGCGCGCCCAGCCATTTGGTCGAGTTCGGTGCGCGTGAGAAACTTCACCGGCACGCCGAGCTTGCGGCAGTCTTCGATCATCCGCTGCAGGCGGATGTCATGCCGCTCCTTCGCCATCCCCACCCACTGAAAAGCCCGTCCCCGGGCCTTGAGCGCCTCGCCGACCGCATTGATGCCATAAATGTAATTCATGAATACTCAGTGTACCGAAAGCTGAAGCGGCAGGCAGCGTCGAGCTTTATCATTGGGTAAGAACTGTAAGGGCACGACTTCAGTCGTGCCGACGAGCGTCAATCACCATGTGGGCTCTAGCCTCCGGGGCCCGCGATTAGAACTCGGAGAATGTCTTCTGGTTCAGGCCGCTCCGTGTAATCCTCGTCCGCGGAAGCATACAGCACTATGCCGTCGCGATCGACGATGTATGTCGCCGCAATCGGCAATTCCCAACTGTCATTGCCATTCACAAATGGCAGGTTGACGAACGCACGTTGATAAACTGCCCGTTGTTCGTCGGGGACGCGATATGTGAGTCCAAACTGCCGCGCGACTTTATTGCCAGCATCAGAAAGCAGAGGGAAACGCAACTTGTGCTGATCGCGCATGAAGAATGATTGCTGCACGGTCTGCGGAGAGATAGCGACGAGCGTGGCCTCCGCTCGCTCGATTTCCGGAAGGATGAGATTCATCGCTTCCATCTGAGCAACGCAAAACGGACACCAGCGCCCACGGATGAAGCAGAGCACGAGGCGTGCTTTGGCTAGCAGATCGGAGGAAGTGATGGGCTTGCCGTCGTGATCTCGAAGCTGGAATTCCGGAATCTTCGAGCCAACAGGAAGAATATTCGAGGCCAGATTTTTCTGCTTCAACTCCGCGACGGCCAGGGCATGAACAGCCTGCGTCTCCGCCGGAACGTACTTTGCGATCAAATCCTTGCGTTCGGCAAAGATCTCGCGCAGCAGCCTAGCGTCAGTCTCCATCGCCGATTCATCGAGAGAACGCCATTTCATAGCTATGCCGCTGCGAACGTTATAGGGGTCCTTCGACTGCGTTGCCGTTCGCTTCGCTCACGGCAACTTCGCTCAGGATGCCCCCAACCCTGTCTTTTGGACGGATGCAGCCTCATGATCCACGCTGAAAGTTGATGGCTGACAGCTGAAAGCTCACAGCTACATCCCCGGCATCTTCATGCCCGCCAGTCGCCGCGCGAAACTCGGCTTGCCCATCTGCTTGAACATCTTCTTCATCTGCGCGTATTGGCGAAGCAGATTATTTACTTCCTGCACCGTGGTGCCGGAGCCGCGGGAGATGCGTTTGCGGCGGCTGCCGTTGATTACTTCGTGGTGATTGCGCTCGTGAGCGGTCATCGAGTTGATGATGGCCTCGACGCGGTTGATCTGTTTTTCGTCGACGTTGTCGGCGGCTTTCTGCAAACCCGAGAACGGACCGATGCTCGGCATCATTCCAATGATGCTCTTGAGCGATCCCATCTTCTTTACCTGCCGCAACTGGTCGCGAAAATCTTCCAACGAGAAGCCGTCGCCGCTGAGGGCCTTGGTGGCTATCTCCTGCGCTTTTTTCTTGTCGATCTGTGATTCAGCGCGCTCGATCAGCGAAAGGATGTCGCCCATGCCAAGAATTCGCGACACGATGCGGTCGGGATGAAACGGTTCCAGAGCATCGTACTTCTCGCCCACGCCGATGAACTTGATGGGTTGCCCAGTCACTTGCCGAATGGAAAGTGCCGCGCCGCCGCGTGCGTCGCCATCCATTTTTGTAAGCACCACGCCGGTCAGAGAAAGCTTCTTGTGAAACTCGTCGGCGGAGCGCACCGCGTCCTGCCCGGTCATGGCGTCAGCAACGAACAAGATCTCCGATGGATTCAGCAGCTTCTTCAGCGACTGCATTTCGTCCATCAGCTGATCGTCGATATGGAGACGGCCGGCGGTGTCGACGATCAGCACATCGCAGCCGGAAACCACAGCCTCGCGCCGCGCCTCTTTGACTAAACGCTCGACCGCTGCCGTGAGTTGCGCGGGCGAATTCGCGTCGCCAACCTCGCCTTCGTAGATATGTGCCTTCACCGCCTGCGCCACAACTTTCAACTGCTCGCGCGCCGCCGGCCGGTACACGTCCACAGAAACCAGCAGGGGACGGTGCCCGCCCGCCTTGAACCAGTGCGCCAGCTTTCCCGAGGTTGTGGTCTTGCCCGAACCCTGCAACCCGGCCATGAGCACAACCGTGGGCGGCTGCGATGCGAACTTCATGCGCGCCGTGTCTTTGCCAAGGGTCTCAACCAGTTCGTCGCGCACGATCTTGATGACCTGTTCTCCGGGCGAAAGCGCCGTCAGCACCTCTTGCCCCACGGCCTTGGCCTGGATGCGGTCGATCAGCTCTTTGACCACTTTGAAGTTGACGTCGGCTTCGAGCAGCGCCAGTCGGATTTCGCGGAGCGCCTCGGCAATGTTTTCCTCGCTGAGACGGGCCTGGCCGCGAAGGGACTTGAACGCGCGTTGCAGTTTTTCCTGAAGATTCTCGAACATAGGCGAATCAATATTCTAACAGCCACGAACACTCGATTCAGAACAAGTAGAGGGTATGATTCTCAAGGTCGAGCTTTCCAGTGGTAAGCGTTTCGGCGAAATAGTCGGTAATTGCGCTTCGTTTCTCCGCACTCCATTGGTCGAAATATGCGGGAGACACTACGAAATTCTCGCAATTGTTCAGTATCAGCTTCGAGAGGAGATACTTCTGGTACTCGCCTTCTGACGACAAGATCCGGTCTAAGCCGGATCTTATGGGGTCAGCATCGGCGGGTAGGTAGCTGAAAACGACCGCAGACTCGGTCCTGCCCAGCGGCAGGACGTTGAGCGTCACCCGAACCCAGTCGTTGTTTCTGGAAATTCCATCAAGAGACAGGTGGGAACTCACGGCAATTGTGGGTGCCTCGTGGCGAATCGTGAGCACATGGTGCGACACTGCGGCGAACGTCCTAGAAAGCAGGGCTTCGTCGAAGGCAGACTTGTATAAGTAGGTCTCGTAGGCCTTCATGAAGTGTTCGATCGCCACCATCCCGGCCGGCGTGGGTGCGTCACCGCTATCGATCCCAAGTTCAACTCTCTTTTCGTACGCACCTTGAATCTTCACTGCGCCATCCATCTGCTCGTACAACTCGCGTGCTATCGCACGGTAGGCAACCAAAAATAGGTGCTCTTGGTCATTCGGGTCGAACTGGTTTGAATCGATAGCTTTGAAGATGCTCGAATCGTGCTGGGAACAGAACCCTGCAAATGTTGTGGCTTTGTTTCGTCCGACATCCTCGAACGAAATTACCGGGCCGACTCCCCCTTCAATTCTGTGCTTCGGGACCTTGACATGTCCATCGCGGACTAGCAGGTCGATAATTTGTGAATTTTGTAAGGAGTGCGCCCGTATCGCCGCAGTCGTACAATTCATGCCGGGCGCTAGGCAGCGACCGAACTGCTTTCCCTGGCGCGCAAAGAAATGCGACAGTAATTCTTTTTGTTTGGGATCCACTACTCTAGCTTATAACCGAAACCTTACCCGACCTTTGGCCTGACCATCTCAAACCGCTGCGTGGTCCGCGTGTACTGAAGCCCGCCCATGCGTCCGACAAGATCCAGCGAGTTGCGATCGAGCTTTCCGTCTTTAATATGCGCATCATTGATGTGAATCGAAACGATCTTGCCGATCACAAGACTGCTGCTAGTGGGTGCAACAGAGAAGTCTAGAATCTGATGAAGCGTGCATTCGAAGCTGACCGGAGACTCCCCGACTCGCGGCGGACGTACGACTTGCGACGGCTGCGGAGTAAGCTTTGCCAACTCGAACTCGTTCACCGAAGCATCGTATTCGCCGCTGGTGAGATTCATGGCTTCGGCGAGTTCGTAGGTGACCAGGTTGACCACAAATTCCTTGGTCTCACGAACGTTTCGCAGCGTGTCCTTGGCTTCGCCGTGGCTAACCGCGGCTTGCTGCGGTCGACGAAGTCCGGGAGCAAAGGCCAGCAATGGAGGGTCGATGCAAACCGCATTAAAAAAAGAAAATGGCGCAAGATTAAATTGTCCCGATGCGCTCGCCGTGGATACCCAGGCAATGGGACGCGGCGCTACGGAATTGAGCACGATGCTGTAAAGCTCGCTGTGGGCGAGCTCCGACGGGCTCACGATCATTCCATCGAGTATAACTTTTCATCCGGCTACTTAGTTACGCCGAATATTTCCTTGGCGGCGATCACCGTGTTGCAGTGAATGGTCACGGTATCTTCCACTTTTTCCGCGTAGCCGCCAGCGTAGGTCACCATCACGGGAATATTCTGCGTCCGCGCCACCTGGAATACCAATTCGTCGCGCCGCTTCAATCCTTCAATCGTAAGAGACAGGCCGCCGAGTTGATCTTCGCGGTAAGGGTCTGCGCCCGCAATGTAGCACAATAGATCTGGCTCGAACTGTCGCAACCCGGAGCTGAGAGCGTTATCGAGCCATGCCAGGTAATCGTCGTCTCCAATGCCATCGGGCAAATCCACATCGATCGATGACGGAGGCTTCCACAGCGGATAGTTGTTGTGCTGGTGCAGAGAGATGGTAAAAACGTTTCCGGCATGCGCTCCCCGAATTTTGCCGGGAAGCGCGGAACCGAGCGCCGACGAATCGAGAGTCGATGCTCCGGCGGAAGGCAAAAGCGCGCTTGCCGTTCGCGTCCCCGCAAAGATTGCCGCTGTGCCGTTGCCCTGATGCACGTCGCAATCGACCGTCATTGCGGTGTGAATCTTGTCATCGCGCTGCATCCGCCGTATGGCGACTGCCACATCGTGAATCACGCAGAACCCTTCGCCGTGATCGGGGAAGGCATGATGAAAGCCGCCACCAATGCTGATCCCGACGCCATCGGTTAAAGCGTGCCTCGCCGCGAGAATGGATCCGCCGGCCGCCAGCCAGAAGGCTTCAACCAACTGGGGCGAGTAAGGAATCTCCATCTCCAGTTCTTCGCGCGGTGTAAGAGTGCCGGTCTTCAGCTTGTGCACATACTCTGGCTTGTGAACCAACAGAATGTCCTGATCGGTCGCCGGCTGCGGCTCTACAAAATCGTCAGCTTCCGCGATTCCTTCCGCCAACAGCCGGTCGTGGATACGCTTATATTTTTCGGCGGGAAAGACATGCTGCCCGATGGGCAGGTAGTAGGCATCGCTGTAGATGAGCTTGAAGAGAAGCATAGGGCGCTTCCATGATACTGCGAGTGCGTATGCCGATGCCCCTTGTCATGCTGAGCGGAGTGAGATGGTTCGCGAAGCGAACCGGCTCACGCAGTCGAAGCATCCCTTGCATGTTAACTGCGGCGACGGCTTTGCAAGGAATTCTTGAACTGAGCGGCTAGATCGTCGAGGCGAGGGTCGCGGCAGAAACTCCTGTTGAGGTCCGCACTGTGACTAAGCGGTAAGGGATCCTTCGACTGCGCATGACGCAGCGCTTTGCGCTGCGGCACGCTCCGCTCAGGATGACAAAATTATGTAGGAACTAGCGCTTCTTCCCCAATTGCACCGCCGGCACCATGGCTCTCCGCACCGGCACGATCGCGCCTTTCGCCGGATCCGCCGCGGCGTTGGCGCGAGTGAGCACTTCCTCCTGAATGTACTGCACGAACTCCTGAATCTGGCGCTGCATCTCTTCCATGCGCTCCCGCATTTGCAGGATGATAGCCATGCCGCTGATGTTTACGCCGAGGTCACGGGCCAGCGACAGGATAAATTCCAGGCGCTGCAAGTCTTCATCTGTGTATAGGCGCGTGTTGCCCTCGGTACGCGATGGCTTGAGCAGGCCTTCGCGCTCGTAGAGGCGCAAGGTCTGTGGATGGATGCCATACATCTCCGCCACAGACGAGATCATGTACGCGCCCTTGGATTTGCGTTTGGTCAAAAATTCCGCCTCGTGTTCAGTCGTAAGAGCTTTTGCTCACCGCCCGAAATGCACTGCAAATTCTGCAAACGATGGTTAGGCCCATCCTGCCCTAAATGCCACAAGATGGCAAGTTGTTCAACGGTCATGCGGCGTACGGCGATTAATGTCTTCCACTTCTAGCCGCGAGAATTCCCGCCAAACCCTCACAGCAAACAGGCATCCAATATGCGGAGGATCATATGAACGAAAAAAATACTCTAAGTGTGATTGAAGACCTTATTGAGACGTGCAAGGATGGTCAAAAGGGCTATCAGGATGCGGCTTCGCACGTGAAGCGGCCCGACCTGAAGACATATTTCAACGAGCAGAGCCTGGAACGGTCCCGTTTTGCGGGAGAACTCCAAGCCGAGCTTCCCCGCTTAGGCGAGCCGGATAAGAAAGTCTCCGGCTCGGTTTCGGCGGCGCTTCATCGCGCGTGGATCGATACCAAGGTTAGCTTAGGCGCTGGCGACAAGGCGATACTGGAGTCGGTCGAGGCGGGCGAGGATAATGCCAAGGAAGCCTACCAAAAGGCGCTTAGTGGTTCGTTGCCGACGAATGTGGCGGAGATTGTTCGGCGCCAGGCCGCTAGCGTGCAAAAAGCACACGACAAAGTAAAGATGCTCAGAGATAGCGCTGCCGCAGCCGCGTAGTCGAGAGGCAACTGCAATAAAGCCAGAGAGGACCGGGAAGTGTTCCGGTCCTCTTTGCTTTTTCGCTAAATTGGCTTGCTGATTTGCTACGCTGCCGGCTGCGGTTTTTCCCGGCCGGTTGTCGCCCATCCCGCGGGCTTCAACAGATGGTTCACGGCATAAGCCACAACTCCTGCCGCAATCAGAATCATGCCGAAGGAGAATGAGCTCATGTTCCACACTTGCTCGTGCTCGCTGCGAATGATCGAGAATCCCAGCAGCAGCATCGGTGGAATCCCAATCGCGATTGCCCCGAACAAACCGCCAGGGACGCGGAATGGTCGCGGCAGGTCCGGCTCGCGGAAGCGCAGCACAGCCAGCGCCACAAACTCCAGCAGCAAGCTCGCGCCATAAAGAAGGATATCGAGCGTAACCAGCCGGGCAAAGCCCAGGCCAAGGCACATCGCCCATCCAAACGCCAACGCCATAATCGCTACCCACGGCGCCCGCGACTTCGATTGCAGCTTCGCGAAGATTCCCGGCAGCATACCATCCTGCGCCATCGCCAACGGAAGACGCGAGTAGCTCATCACCAGGGCATTGAACATGCCAAAGGCGCTGATCACTCCACCCAGAACCACGCCGATGCGCAGCAACGGCCCACCGAGCAATCCGGCGATGTCCGCCCACGACCCGGTCTCCCACGCGGTCGCAGTCAGCCCGGTCATCCACATCGCAGCGAAGGGAAGCACATAACTCAAGGCCACAATCACCACCGCAACCAGCATCGCCCGCGGATACGTTCTCTGCGGCTTCTCCACTTCAGTCGCGATGGTCGAGGCGTTGTCCCAACCCATATAGTTCCACATGCAGATGAGCAACCCGCCGAGGATGTCCACACTCGAAGTAGTCGGCTTAGTCACGGCATTCGCCAGCGTGCCCATCTTGAATGGCGCAAGCAGCACAATCGCCACAAACGGAGCCGAAAGCGCGAAGAACAGCCACAGAGACGTGAGCGAAACGACCTTCACTCCGGCAATGTTCAGCGCTGCACAGGCAATCACCACGCCCAGAGCAACCCACCACCCACGATTGTTAATGGAGAACCACGGGAACATGCGGGTCAGGTAAGCGACGAACAGCGTGGGATAAATCGCCATATCGAAAATCGACGCAACCAGCGAGAGCCAGGCTTCCTGAAATCCCCAGAAATTTCCCATGGCGCGCCGCACCCAGGCGTAGTAGCCGCCTTCGTAAGGCAGCGCGCTCGAAAGTTCGCCGATCATGAAGGCCGTTGGCAGGCTCCAGAGCAGCGGGGTGAGCAGCAGAATCAGAATCGCGCGTCCATACCCGGCGCCGTGCACGATTTCTTCGGTGCCGTAGGTCCCACCCGACACCATAAAGAAGGTGGCGGCGACCAGAGGCCACAAGGTGAGCCGAACGAATTTTTTCGGGGCAATCGAATTCTTGGCGATCGGGTTCCGATTGGGAGTGGCGGTGAGAGGCTGGGGGTTCTCTATTTGGTGACGCGGGGCGCTAGCTGTTGCCAATTTCTATGGCTTCCTCCTCAAGCGACTCACTCTCAGCTACTCCGCAGCGGGCTGGTTCCTGCTCGAGCTTTCTGGTTGGTGGATTCCAGAAATTCCGCTAAAGTTAGTTCGCAATGTAGAGATTACGGGAATTTTCCAATGATGCAAGAAAAATGTGTAAATTTTTGGGAAAATTTTTGTCAACTAGGTCAGCGACGGAGGTAATGGGTATTTCGCCTCACAGCTTCAGTTCCCAGATCTCGGCAACCAAATCCTTGCGGCTCCAGCTCGAGTGTTTTTCTTCACCCACCAATTTGAATCCTGATTTCTGATAGATTGCGCGCGCCGCGCCCAGCTCGCTCTGTGTCCACAGCTTGATTTTCTTGTATCCTGCCCGCCGGGCGAATCGAACACATTCTGAAACCAGCCTCTTGCCGAGCCCCAGCCCGCGCGCTGAGGGCTCTACCAGCAGCAGGCGAAGCTTGGCCACGCTCGCCGATTTCTTCACCAGAAATACCGACCCAACATTTTCTCCATCGCGTTCGGCAATCCAGCAGCACTCGCGGGCTGGGTCCAGATTGTTGATAAAGTCGGCCACGATCTCAGCCACCAGTGCCTCGAAGCGCTCGTCGTAGCCATATTCCTGCGCGTAGAGCAGTCCATGCCGCCACACCACCCAGCCTATATCCCCAGGACGATGCTGCCGGAGCACGTAGGAAGTCGCGCCCGCGTTATCCGGATTCAAAACCGATTCGACGGTCCGCATGGAGCGCAGAAGATCAGTCTGCTTTGCAGGAGACAGTTGGCATAGGATGCCCTCGACCTGCTCATCGGACCGGGCGTTAAGAGGCTTGAATAATTTTCTACCTTTCCTGGTAAGCACCAGCAGGGTCTGTCGCGTGTCCTCGGGGGACCGCTTTTTCTCGATTAACTTGTCTTTCTCGAAGCTGGTCAAAATCCGGCTCAGGTATCCCGGATCGAGCCCGAGAACATCGCACAGTTCCGCCGCCGTCGGCTCTTTGCGGTTCGTGAGTTCGTACAAGACTCGCATCTGAGTCAAAGAGAGGGGACTGCTGAGCAGGCCTTCATCCAGCAACCCCATCTGCCGCGTATAGAAGCGGTTGAAGCGGCGCACAGCGGCGATGCGGTCGGCAGAAACCTGTTGCGAAGAAGTTGCGGAAGCCATGCCGTCAGCATCCCGCCAGGTTGTGGACCGTGTCAAATAAATTATATGACCTAGTCAACCATAAAATTAGTTCTAGCCGTTGGAGGTGCTTTACGGGGAAATACCGTCGATTTATTATGCAGCCACCGCTTTGGAGGCGGATCTATGAAACTGCCGTTTCTCGGGGTTCTAGCTCTTTCCTTGGCTGTTTTCGCCGCGCAATCTGTGCACGCCCAGAACGCCTTCACGCCCAACCAGGTGAAATACGGGCCTGCTCCGCCTTTTCTTCCGCCGGGTGCGCAGTTGGCAGTTCTCGAAGGCAACCCTACGGCTGCCTCTGGCGACTTCACCATTCGCCTGAAAATGCCGGACGGTTACAAGGTCGCTCCTCATACCCATCCGAACCGGGAGAATGTCACCGTCCTTTCTGGTACGCTCAAAGTAGGCATGGGAGACCAGTTCGACGCCAGCAAGATGATGAGCTTCGGGGCGGGCAGTTTCGCCTACCTCGACCCCACCATGCATCACTATGCCGCCGCTTCCGGAGAGACCATGATCCAGATTCACGGGCAGTCTCCGGTCAAGTTCAACTACATCAATCCAGCGGACGATCCCAGCCCGAAGATGTGAATTGAAAATGCAAAAGGGCCCGGCTTTGGAGCCGGGCCCTTGACCTTCCCTATCGGTGTTTCCCCCGAATCAAGAGGTCGTCACACTTTCTTCCACAATTCTTCCCGCGGATCCTCCGGGTTCAATTTCGCCAACTCCCGCAGCAGCTCTTTAGTCCGCTCATCTCGAGGCATGGGCACCGTCACCGTGATCTCGACAATTTCATCCCCGCGCACGCCGTCCTTCGTGGCCGAAGGCACGCCCTTCTCGCGCAGCCGCAACTTTTGCCCCGACTGCGTTCCCGGAGGAATCTTCAGCAGAGCCCTTCCGTCGATGGTGGGAACTTCAATCTTCGCGCCCAGCGCTGCTTCGGTCGACGCGACTGGAACGGTCAGGTAGATATCGTCTCCGTCACGCTGGAAGACAGGATGTTCCTCGGTCCGGATAATCACATACAAATCGCCGGCCATGCCGCCATGCGATCCGGCATTTCCTTTGCCGGCCAGCCGGATGCGCTGCCCATCGCGCGTCCCGGCCTTGATACGCACTTCCAGTGGCTCAGTCCGGCTGACCGTGCCCTCACCGTGACAGGTTGGACACGTCGAAATATTTTTTCCCGTCCCCTGGCAGCGCGGACACGGCACGTTGAACTTCATGCGCCCACCGGTCTGCGTGATTTGCCCGGTTCCATCGCACTCGGGACATTTCCCCGGCGCTTCGATGTAACCCTGCCCGTGGCAATTCGAGCAAACATCCTGCCGAGTAATGTTGAGCCGCATCACGCCGCCCCGGATCGCCGTCCAGAAGGGCACGTTGACTTGATATTCAAGATCAGAGCCGGCTTCCGGGCCAGTCTCGGCCGGTGCGCCGCGTCCCCCGCCAAAGATTCCCGAAAAGATGTCGCGAAATCCGCCGCCACCGCCACTTCGTCTGCCGCGACTCGCGTTGTCTGCTAAGTCCGAAAAGTCGAATCCGCCAAAATCGAAAGGAACGCCCTGTCCCGCATTCCCACCGCCCGGAAATCCCTGAGGCGATCCATCCCCGGCTCCTCCGCCCGCCCGCGCATAAGCTTCCGCCGTCGCCGGATCGATATTGTCCGAGTAGAACCCGACCTGGTCGTAAATCTTCCGTTTTTTGGGATCGCTGAGAACGTCATTCGCCTCGGAGAGCGTCTTGAACTTCTCCTCCGCAGACTTGTCTCCAGGATTAACGTCAGGATGGTATTTTCGCGCCAGCTTGCGAAACGCCTTGCGAATCTCCTCCGCTGACGCGGACTTCTTCACGCCGAGGATTTCGTAATAGTCTTTCTTAGGTGTAGTGGCCATTAGAACAGTTTGTCATCCTGAGCGCAGTTTCCCTGCGCGAAGCGAAGGGAAACGTAGTCGAAGGATCCCTCGGCTCTTGTCCTCACCTGCGAACCTATCAGGGAGTTCTCGCCGCAACGCCATCGTGAAAATTCCTCGCTAAGCCAAATTTCGCCGATACGACTAAAGGGGGCCTTCGACTGACTGCATGAGTGCTTCGCTTCGCGAAGCACTCACTTCACTCAGGATGACAATCCTTATACAGTCTTTTAGTTCGGTATCCTCTGCTTTTCTTCTCGCACCAGAACGGATGAGCGCTGCTCCGGCGCGTCCACATAAACCGGGATCGGCCGCGCTCCAGTCGGCGTTGCCACAAACACCAGCCACTGCTTCTCGTCTTCGGCGAGACTCAGAAAATAAGTTTGTTCATGAACCTGGAAATCCATCGCGTCCCCCTCCCACAGAAAACTTCAACCTCACCTATAAAACGGTCGCGCGGGCAAGAGTGCCCGCGCCACACGTTCTTAGCTAGAAGCTAGCAGCCAGAAGCTACCTTACTTCTTATCCTCCACATCCACATACTCAGCGTCGATCACGCCTTCATCTTTCTTCTGACCGCCGCTGCCGTTCGCGCCCGCTCCAGCTCCGTCCGTCGGAGCGCCACCCGGCCCGCCTGCCGCCGGACCCTTCGCCTGCGCTGCCTTGTACATCTCTTCGGCCAGCTTGTGCGAAGCCTTGGTCAGCGCCTCGCGAGCCTTGTCCATCTGCGCCTTGTCGTTCGATTCCAGCGCCTTCTTGGCATCGGCGATTGCGTTCTCCACGTCTCCGCGATCCGATCCTGAGATCTTGTCGCCGTTGTCGCGCAGCATCTTCTCTACGTTGTAGACCATGCTGTCGAGCTGGTTCTTGGCGTCGATCGCGTCGCGCTGCGTCTTGTCTTCCGCCGCATGCGCGTCGGCTTCCTTGGCCATGCGCTCGACCTCTTCCTTCGACAATCCCGAAGACGACGTAATCGTAATCTTCTGGTCCTTGCCCGTGGCCGTATCTTTCGCGGTCACGTTCAGGATGCCGTTGGCGTCAATGTCGAACGTCACTTCGATCTGCGGTACGCCCCGCGGAGCCGTCGGAATTCCGGTCAAGTGGAACTTGCCCAGAGTCCGATTCTGCGCCGCCATGGGACGCTCGCCCTGCAGCACATGCACCTCAACCGAGGTCTGATTATCCGCCGCGGTAGAGAACGTTTCCGTCTTCTTGGTCGGAATCGTAGTGTTCCGCGGAATCATCGGCGTAGCCACGCCACCCAGCGTCTCAATCGACAACGACAGCGGAGTCACGTCCAGCAGCAGCAGGTCTTTCACTTCGCCGCCGAGCACGCCACCCTGAATCGCCGCACCGATTGCTACGACTTCGTCAGGGTTAACTCCCTTGTGGCCTTCCTTGCCGAACAGCTCTTTCACCAGCGCCTGAATCCGCGGCATACGCGTCTGTCCGCCGACCAGCACCACTTCCTGGATCTTGCTGGCATCCACGCCCGCATCCTTCAAACACTGCTTGCACGGACCCACCGAGCGCTGAATGATGTCTTCCACCATCCCCTCGAGCTTCGCCCGCGTCAGCTTCTTCACCAGATGCTTCGGACCCGAGGCGTCCGCCGTAATAAACGGCAGGTTGATCTCGGTCTCCATCGTGGTCGAAAGCTCAATCTTCGCCCGCTCAGCCGCGTCACGCAGCCGCTGTAAAGCCATTTCGTTGCCCTTGCCGCGCAGGTCGAGCCCTTCATCTTTCTTGAATTCGTCAATCAGCCAGTCAACCAGCCGCTGATCGAGGTTGTCGCCGCCCAGGTGCGTGTCGCCGTTGGTGGCCTTCACCTCAATCACGCCCTCGCCCACTTCCAGTACCGAGATGTCAAACGTACCGCCGCCAAAGTCGTATACGGCGATCATCTCGTCTTTCGTCTTGTCGAGCCCATACGCCAGCGCCGCCGCCGTTGGCTCGTTGATAATGCGCTTCACTTCGAGCCCGGCTATCTGCCCGGCATCTTTCGTGGCCTGCCGCTGGGCGTCGTTAAAATACGCCGGCACGGTGATCACCGCCTCGGTCACTTTCTCGCCGAGGTAGTCTTCCGCCGCCTTCTTCAGCTTCTGCAAAATCAGCGCCGAAATCTGCGGAGGCGTGTACTCCTTGCCCTGCGCCAGCACGGCAACATGGTCGCCCGACTGCACCACCTTATAGGGCACCATCTTGATCTCTTCCGTCACTTCGTTGAAGCGCCGCCCCATAAAGCGCTTGATTGAATAAACCGTGTTCTCCGGATTGGTGATCGCCTGCCGTTTCGCGACCTGCCCCACCAACCGCTCTCCAGTCTTGGTAAACCCAACCACGGACGGAGTAGTCCGCCCTCCTTCTTCATTAGCAATCACTTTAGGCTCGCCGCCCTCCATCACCGCCACGCAAGAATTGGTGGTTCCAAGGTCAATCCCAATAATCTTGGCCATAAATCGTCTCCTATTAACTTTCCTGAATCAAATAAGTGCTTTGTAATCAGCGCGCTTATGATTGCCAACAGGCCTATGCTAAGACCTGAGTGGAATGTTGTCAAGGTTTAGATGCGGAAGGAAGGGAGGAAGGTGCGCGAACTTGAGAAAGCCTTCGGGGACTAGATCAACCTTTGTGAGCCATCTGATCTTGGAACTCTAGTGCATGGTGCAGACGATGCTCGAAGTTCATGTCTTCCTCACCACTCAGGTGAAAAAGCCTTGGAGATGGGTTAGCCGCAGCGGGGCCAGTCGAGGCTACCGAGGGCTTAACAGTAGGAAATGCCTTAACCCAAACCGGGAAGGACAACAATGCGACTATTGTGACGGGCCAAACGGCGACGGCCAACGAGCAAATTCCTGCGACGGCAATCCAACAGACGAGTCCGACCTCGCCGTAGACGAAGGCGGCTCGTATCTGTCCGAAAGTGACTTCGACTCCTGTGATCGCGCCGATCACGAATACTGCAATCGCGAGAAGCAGTCCCGGCCAAACGGCCAAGAAAATCAAGGGCCAGATAATTTGCCCCGCGATGATCGCATTGCACGCGACGACCGCCCCAGCCATGAAAGCGCCTGCGTATAGACACGCAAGTAAACCTTTGGGATGAGTGCTCGGCATGTTCGCCTCCGCAAACCCGCCTATTAAATTAGACTCTATTCGCGCGAAAAAGTTGCGCACTCGGTGCCACCTGGTTCACTTCCTTTGCCGGGGGCCTGCTTCTCCCGTCCCGCTCCACGAAAAGGGGTGCCCCATGTTTCGCGTCCTTTGCGAAACGTGGGATTCCACGGTCCCATACCTCTGGGGCTTTTTATTGGTTCACTCCACGCCGCTGTCATCCTGAGCGAAGCGACTGCTTCGCGAATGCGAAGCAGAAGGACCCCACGCCCGCCTGCGGCGCCGCGAACTCCGAAAGGAATTTCCGCCACTACTCCCGCTGCTAGGGAGAACTCCCTGAGACGTCATCGTCGGTCCAAGCGTGCAAGGGATCCTTCGACTGCGTTGTCGCTCGCTTCGCGACCGACAACTCCGCTCAGGATGACATAGCAATTGAGGGACAAGCCGGGTGCCCCACTTCTCGCTTCTTTTGCGAGAAGTGGAATAGCTCTTGCTAGTCTGTCGGAGACGCAGTCAGTGTCCGTAACTGCCTGACCGTCTCCGAAGGTTCGGAACGAATCGTATAATCCGCGTTCACGTCGGCTGTCCGGATGATGCCTTGCCTGTCGATGATGTACCGCGCAGGCATGGGCAGCCGGTATTCCGATTCGTCGTGGAATCTGTCTAGAGTGCTGCCGAACGACTTGTAAAGCTCGCGCAAGTAGTCCGGCAGTGTGAACACAAGACGAAACTCCTCCGCGGTCCTCAGATGAAGATCCGTCAAGATGTCGAATGCCAGGTTCAACTTCTTGTGCAGAGCGCGCGTGTACCGCTCGAGTTCGGGAGTGAGCACGACGATCTGCGCTCCCAATGCCCTGACTTCAGAATCAATTGCCCGTAGAGCCTCCAGCTCCATATTGCAGTAGGGTCACCAGTGTCCCCGGAAGAAACTGACCACAAGCGGTCCTTGACGGAGAAGATCGGCCGAGGCCACCTGGACGTGATCCTGGTTGAATAACGTGAAACCCGGAGCGCGGTCGCCGACCTTTAAGGCCCGCCCTTCAATACCGGTGGCCTTGAGCTCGGCTGTCGCTCGATGCATCGTTTCGATTACCTCGTGCGGCGCGTTGTACGGTGGACCTCCGGATTCGAATGATTTCTTAAACTCGTCCAGCCGTTCCTGAAGACTTGCCATCGCTTTAACCCCTGTAGGATTTCACGACTAAAACCTGGATCCCACACTCTTAATTATAGATAGCAGTGTGCCCTCCATCTACGGCGAGTTTTGCAGCCCGCATTCCTGTCCCGCTCCACGGTCCCACGGGCGGGTGGCCCAGATCTCCGCTCCCGCTCACGAAAAAGGAGTGCCCCATGTCTCGCGTCCTTAGCGAGACGTGGAATTCCACGATCCCATCCCTCCAGGGTTTTTGTTGATTCACTCCACCCCGTTGTCATCCTGAGCGAAGCATGTGGATTCGCCTTACGAATCCGCATGCGCAGTCGAAGGATCCCTACGCCCTCATCCGCTCCCGACGGAGTTCTGCATCTCGGGTATTTCCCCCGCCGCCACGCCGAAGCCTAGGACCTGAGACCGTCGTTCGTGACTCCGCCGCAACGACTCAGCCGCTGCAAATTGTGAACTCGTTTCACTTTCCGAACAAAACCCAACCACCGGTCTATGGATTACTCCCCGTTTGGGTCAGGTTTTCAAAATGGCAATCTCGTCCTAAATTCGCTATTACTCGCACGCTACACACCCGTCGATGTTCTGATTCTGGAAAAAACCCGTCCATCGTGTTAAGTCGTGCCAGTTCCATACGATAAACATTGATGCTTGTGTAATCGGGTCTCGCCTCTTTTGCGAGACCCGCTGCCTTGAGCAATGCTTAGCGGTTGGAAGAACGCGCTCTTTTGAAATATATGGGCTCTGCGCGAGATTTGCTCAACGCCTTCAGTTGCAGAAGGAGATCACGATGTACCACGACGTATGTCCCCGCCATTCAGCTTTGATTCTTCTATCGCGGAATTCCAATCGCTTTTCCGAAGCCAAAACCCATCCAGAGAGTTTCGCAGCCAAGATTGCCAGAGTCGCTACGATCACGCTGACGTTGCTGCTCGCGTTAGCCTGCGCGACCGAGGCTGCGCATGCTCAAATGAGCATGTTGCACACCAGTGGCCGCTCGATCGTGAATACAAATGGGCAAGTCGTGCAGCTTATGGGGGTTAACCTGGGTGGTTGGCTGGTGATGGAACCATGGATGACTCCCGCCGATAGCGGAGGCCTTCCGGATACCTACAGCATCATTCAGGAACTCGACAATCGCTTTGGCGTAGCCGAGGAACAGAGCCTGATCAAGACCTACCAGCAAAGTTGGATCACGTCGACCGATCTGGCCAACATCAAGAATGCCGGATTTAACGCGGTGCGGGTTCCGGTGTGGTGGGGAAATTTCTATCCCATCGCGAACGTCTCCAACTCTTCCTGGCGCTCGGATGCCTTCACCGAGCTTGATTGGCTGGTCAGCCAAGCCTCATCTCTCGGCCTCTATGTCATCATCGACATGCATGGAGTGGTCGGAAGCCAGAGCACCTCAGATGATACTGGACAGCAAAACCAGAACCAGTACTGGACGAACAGCAACGATCAAGGCAACACCGCTTACATGTGGTGGCAGATTGCCAACCACTACAAGGGCAATTCCACGGTAGCAGGCTATGACCTTATCAACGAACCGACTGGCGCTCCAAGTAACACTGCCGTGATCAACGCCTACGTGAGCCTCTATAATAGCGTCCGCTCCGCCGATCCCAATCACATGATTTTCATCGAAGGAACCTGGGGCAATTGGGACTGGAGCATGCTTCCCAGCCCTGCCTCCGAGGGATGGACGAACGTCGTGTACGAAATGCACGAGTATCAGTTCAACGGCAGCGAGTCACAAGTGGAGCAGGGTTCCACCAACCAGGTCAACGATTTTAACAACCACTCCAGCTACAACTGCCCTGGCTATATCGGCGAGTTCAATGACATGTACAACGTCTCCTCCGTTTGGAACTTTTCGGTGGATGCCTACAACGCCGCGGGGCTAAGTTGGACGATGTGGGCCTACAAGTCCACCAACGCGCTGAATCCAAGCAATTGGGGATTCTATGGTCCGACGTATTGGGCAACCACTCCCAATGTTTCTACCAACTCTTCCGCCACGATTGCGGCCGATTGGGAGCAATGGATCACCACCAATGTATTTGCCCAGAATCCCGATCTTGGCTTCAGCGGCAACGTCAATGGTGCAAGCGTCAGCACCAGTTCATGGTTCAACGTCGTCAATCAGAACAGCAACGCGTGTGTCGATGCGCAGGGATGGGGAACTTCAAACGGAACTGTTGTGCAACAGTGGTCTTGCGGCAGCCAGCAGTACAACCAGGAGTGGCAGTTCCAATCCAAAGGGAATGGCATCTATAACGTCGTCAATCGCAACGCGCCCAGCGAGGCTTGGAACGTGGTCAACAACGGAACAGGCGACGGCAGTCTAATCCAGCTTTGGACCTATGGAGGCGGGTCCAATGAGCAGTGGATGCCGGTCGCACTTGGCGGCAATTTATACAAATTCGTTGGGGTGGGAAGCGGAAGATGCCTGGATGTTCCGGGAGCGTCCACCGCGAATGGCGTGCAGCTCCAAATCTATGATTGCAACGGAACCGAAGCTCAGTCGTTCAATTTGAACGCCCAGCCGTAGTAGACCAGCTGCCGGAGGTGTTCCACTTCTCGCCTCTCGTTGTCTCCTGCGAGAAGTGGGCATCTCCCGAGCCGACATCACTTCGTCACGTGCTCCTTCTGCACTCTCTATTTTGCCGGAATCAAATCGAACTTTCCGGATGATTCCTCGTAGAAAAGCGCGCCCTCTTTCGCATCGCCGCCGCTCCAGTGTTTGTGTCCACCGGGGACGCGTAAGAAGTCGCCTGCAGCTACGCGCTTTTCGCCCGCATCGTCCTTATACAAATATGCGCCCTTCAACACTACGATCCAGACATCGTTCGTGTGCGTGTGCATCCCGTTATCCTGCCCCGGCGCGAACTTGGTAAAAGTGGCGTGCGCTCCCTTCTCGGCATCCCCCCAAATCTTCGCCATGGACACACCCCTGACACTTGACGTGTAATTTGCCTGATCCGAAGAAACATAAATGACTTTCTTCATTTCGTTCTGCCCGTGTACCCGCCCCACGGACCAAGCTGCGATGATCGCCGCCACGATGCCAACTACTAACAATGATCGTTTCATCATTTCTCCTTTTTCCGCTGCAGTTTCTGATTGAACCCCAAGGCCCACGCATCTTACACCAAGCAGGCTCCAGGGCGCTCAATCGAACCCTCTCTCGCATCCGGCCTGTCTGGTTGACATGTGTACCACATGAAAGTAAGCTTATAGCATGTCCAAAATGATTCAATTGCGCAATGTGCCGGATGCTCTGCATCGCAGCCTGAAGGCGCGTGCCGCCATGGCAGGGATGTCCTTGTCGGACTATTTGCTTTCAGAAATCAAAGAGATCGCCGATCGGCCCACGCTGGCTGAGCTGCGCAGCCGTCTCCATACGCGCAAAGTGGTGACCCTTGAACTTGACACCGCCCGCTTGGTGCAGGAAGAGCGTCAAGCGCGATGATCGTCCTCGACGCATCCGCTGCAGTCGATTGGCTGCTTCAGACTGCCGCGGGACGGCGAATCGAAAACCGAATCTATTCACGAGGCGAGTCTCTCCACGCTCCGCACCTTCTTGATCTTGAAGTTGCGCAGGTCCTGCGGCGGCTCGTCCGCGAAACCACCGTTTCAGCTCAGCGAGCCGATCAGGTGATCCAGGACTTGCTGGATCTTCGCCTGACTCGTTATCCCCACTCTGTTTTCCTGCCCAAGATTTGGCGGCTCCGCCATAATCTGTCGTCTTACGATGCGGCATATGTAGCGCTCACCGAGGATCTCGGCGCCACATTATTGACGCGTGACGCCGCTCTCGCTTCTGCACTCGGCCCGAGGGTGAAAATCGAATTGTTTTGAATTCACAGACGACTCTAGCAGACATCGTGCTCGCAGGCCTCGCTTCGTTGACTAGGCTTATCAGCCTCCGTAAGATGAAACGCCCCGCGGAGCTTCGGCGGGCCAACTCAAACCATCTTGGCGAGGTTTGTGAGGCGCTTTCCTACTCGCGAGACCTAAGCCCACTCACTATTGCAAATAGCAAATATGTTATTTTCCGGCATTTCTGAAGGAAATCCCATTTTGAAAGCCCTATTGTCCGATAGGACATGGGGGTTCATGAACCCTCGGAATCTTTTTCGCCCGCCTTAATGCTTGCAGACTGTAGATGCTATGCGACTCCCCCAGTCAAAGTTTCATTCACTGCCCTTCCGCCGCGTTTACTACCTAATCAGCATCACGGTTCTCCTGATCGGCTTCCTGCTCACAAGTTCGGAAGCCGCGGCGGGACAACTAGCCTGCACTCCGAGAACGGTGAGGTTCGGAACGATGAGCCTCCACCAGACGGAGACGATCCCGGTTACGTTGACCAATATGGGATCGACTACGATTACGGTTTCAAGCCTGACCTCGAGCGTTTCCAGTTTTGGTTCGGCCGATGTGAACCTGCCATTCACAGTCGCGCCGGGCGAAAGCGTCAGCGTGAATTTGACGTTCACTCCGACGGTCGCGGGATCGACGGGCGGGGTCATCACCTTCGGCAGTAATGCAGCCAATCCCTCGCTTAACGTCTACGTCGGTGGGGTCGGCGTGGCAAACGAGTCCATGACTCCGAGCCCGTCAATCCTTGGGTTTGGCAATGTCGCGGTCGGGTCCAATGCTACTCTGCCGGTTTCGGTCACCAATTCTGGATCGTCGTTCATCCGCGTGACGCAGGTGGAAATGAGCGGCACAGGTTTTACCGCCAGCGGCCTGAATCTGCCGATGATCCTCGCTCCGAAGCAGTCTCTCAACTTTAGCGTGACGTTTGCGCCCCAGGTGTCCGGAGCGGCCAGTGGAAACGTGATATTGCCCAACGGAGGAGTCACCATACCTCTCATGGGTACGGGCACATCCTCTTCCCCGGGCCAATTGACAATCGCCCCGGCTCCGCTGAGCTTCGGCAATGTGACAGTGGGACAAACCGGAATTCAGCCGATGACGATGAGCGCCACCGGCGCAAACGTAACCGTTACGTCCGCAGCCAGCAGCAGTTCCCTGTTCGCGCTGGAGGGAGCCTCGCTGCCGTTCACGATTCAAGCTGGCAGCAGCGTATCGTTCAACGTGGCGTTTTCACCCCAAAGCGGCGGATCGGCCTCGGGCAATCTGTCGTTCATCAGCAATGCCTCGAACGCTCAGGCAACCGAACCTCTGAGCGGAACGGGCACGATGCCTACATATACCGTCAACCTCTCTTGGAACAGTACATCGGGAGTCGTAGGCTATAACGTGTACCGAAGCCTGTCTGCCACCGGCGCATACGCGAAGATCAATTCGTCGGTCGATCCAAATACCGCCTACATGGACGGCACGGTCACGGCCGGCCAAACATATTATTACTCCGCCACATCGGTGAATTCTGCCGGCCAGGAAAGTGGCAAGTCGACACCGGTGCAAGCCGTGGTGCCGTAAGAACAGTTTCTCTCCATATGTCTCGAATCTATTGTCCCTTCAACTCTCGCCTCACGTGAAAATCGTGGGCGAGAGTGACTTTTTGTATGCAACAACTTGCACATACGAGTGACCTCGGTGTATCTTCCCCGCCCCAAAGTAATCATTCTAAATGCCTTAGTGGCACTGAGGGGCCATTCTCCATGGCCCCGCACATGCGATAGTACTAGTACAGGCGGCCAATGCCACGCCCTCACTAAGGTGACCAATGAACTGGATTCGCACGATTCAACCCAAAGCAGCAATTGTGCTGGTGGTTCTGGGACTGTGCCATGTGGCCGTATGTCAACAGGTTTCTGCGGCGCTGCTTCATCCTTCGATGATAGGAGCCTCCTCGTTCGAACCGGCTCCAGTCGTGCAGGCAACCCCATCGACTCTGCCCGAAGCGCCCGTCCAGCACCGATTCCTGGATCGCGAGAACAGTCTGTTGTTTGCCACCAGCGCGGCTTTCAGTGCGGCTGATTTCGTGGTAACGCGGGACAACTTGCGCAGTGGCGGTCGGGAACTGAACCCCATCACCAGCTGGTTCACCGGCAGTACGGCGGGACTAGCCGTGAACTTCGCGGGCGAAACCGCCGGAGTCGTCGGACTCAGCTATTTGTTCCACAAGACTGGCCATCACAAAATGGAGCGGGCGGTTTCCATGTTGAACATTGGAGCGTCGGCGGGTGCCGTGGCGTTCGACCTTGCCCATCGCTAACCCTGAGCAGTGAGCTTGGATTTGCTTCCGGTTCGTCGTTCTCCTCGACGTACAATCCAGAGCAGCAAGAAAGTTGCGGCCACTGCTATGAGGAAGAAGATGATTCCTCCCTGCCGGTGAAGTCTTCCCGTCAGGTAACTCGGATCGACTCGCGTTCCCAGCATTCCGATGGTGAATATCCGAAGCCCGTTCTTGGCAACAGAAAGCGGAATTGCTACGGCAATCACAAACGCCTTTCGCCACGGCGAGCGCAATAGAAGTTGCGCGAGCACCATGGTTGTAACCACGAGCATTAAACTCGAACGGATGCTGCTGCACTCTGGCGCAACCGCGAGGATCAGGTCTGGAATATGTAACAGCAGGCCGCGCTGCTCAACCGGTACCCGTGCCGCCACGAAGAGAAGATATGCGGCTTTCGCGGAACCTTGCTGCAGCAATCGAATGACGATGTCCAGGATAAACTCCGGAAGAGGGACCAGCCAGAACAAGAAGCACAAGGGAAAAAGCGAACGCCGACCTGCCCGTGTGCCGAAGCAAAAGATAAAAGCTGCGATCCACCAGAACACGAATGCCAACATGTTCAGCGAAAGACTGGTATCGGCGGAAAGCGAAGACAGTCTCCATCCGGCAGCCGCACGAATCGCAACCGCCGCAGCGAACAATGCGGAACCGATGCTCACACCTGATCGATCCGTTGTGGGCGCTTTCCAATCCAAGAAAATCAGAGTGGCGCTAATCGGGATAATCAGAAGCAGGTGAGTGTAGCGTTCGTCGCTGAGGGCCAAAGAAAATGACGATTGAAGAGGATTCCACCAGAGCGCAAGAGAAATTGCTCCGAGAAGCGAAAAAAACAGAAGCGGAGATTTCCTGAGAATCGACTCTCGGTCGGGTTCGTCTGACACAATTACCTCTTGATAAAGCCGTTCGCCATAGCGGCGTGGTTCTCAAGCTGCCTACTTCTTATGACGCCGCAGAACCCTTCCCGGTCGAGGCAAGGACCCGGATCTCCGACGCCACGCAAATGACGAAGCATGTCACGCTGACTTCGAAGAGATTCCGCTTGGTTAAGCTCATTGCCATGAATAAGGACCTGGCAATATTCAGATGCACCAATCCTCCACACAACAGAGTGAGCCATCCCACGTAATACGTAATTCTTGCGACTAGATGCAGGCGAGCGGATCGATCCATAGAACTGTCCTCCTGGTTCTTTCGATAATTGTTGCGACGTAAACACCGAAAGACTGCCCTAAAAAGATTGCCCTAAAATAGGTGCATCGCGTTAGCGAAATTGTAGCAGCAATTCGCTACAAGCCTTATTTACTCGCTGCAGTCGGGAGTCTGCACAGGGGAGGCGAAATCGCGGAAGCGGAAGAATTGCCCGGTTTACTGGATGGAATCACGACCGATATTAAGTTCGACGGACCGCTTTCAACCCGCCGCACGCTAATCGCACGAATCACATAGGTGTACTTGCCGCCGTTTTCGACCCAGTCGTCCATGCAACGCGTGCCTGCAAATGGAATGGAGTTGACCAGTTTAGGCAACGGATCTCGACGGCCTTCCCCGCGATAGATGCAATAGCCAACAGCGGCGCCATGCTTGGCGTTTGGTGGAGCGCTGGCTTTCCATGACAGGATTACGCGGTGCCCCAAATTGGCTGAGCGAGGCTCCGCCGCCAGGGTCGAACCTCGCGTAGGGCAAACCAGAGAGCTGCTTGAAGAGGGACTTAGAGGCGCGGGGGGTTGTTTGCTCGCTGTTGACACCGGCCCACTAGAGGCCGGACTCTGCGCTCCTCGGCAGCTTGTGCAGGAAATCAGCAATGCTCCTGCCAGGATGAAGACAAAAGCGAATGCGAAAACGCGGGTACGTACCCGTACGCCGCGAGTCGGCGAGTTCAATGGCATGGAAGCTTCATTCTGACAAGAATTGCGGGTTTCGTCATCCTCGCGGTTCTCAGAGTACTCCCGCAGAGACTGTCGGTATTTGTAACTAAAGTACCCTCGCTCCAACTTTGATTTCACGATTGAGTGTGAAATCCTACCTCTTCAAGACGCAACTTCCAGGCGGGCTATGATTCCGTGCGAAAAGGATTCTACAACCCCACCGATGTTCAGCATCGTGATACCTGTTTACAACGACTGGATATCGCTCGATCAGTGTTTGCAGTCATTGGGGAAGCAGTCGGGCAGTCCAAGTTTTGAAGTCATCGTGGTCGACGACGGCAGCACCGAGAGTGCGCCGGAATCCATTCGCAACCCGACTCATGGATATCAGCTGACTGCGATTCGACAATCTCACGCGGGAATCCCCGCCGCGCGCAATCATGGAATTCGGGCGTCCAAGGGCGAGGTAGTGCTTTTCGTAGATGCGGACTGCCGCCTCCGCTCAAATTGTCTGGCGATCCTTGGTGAAACGATCGCGCGCTCTCCGCAACACGATTACTTTCAACTGCGCCTTCTGGGAAACCGCTTCAGTCTGGTCGGCAGGGCAGAAGAATTGAGGCTCATAGCTTTGCAAGAGCACATGCTTCAGCCCGATGGCCGCATTCGTTACCTGAACACGGCTGGATTCGCCATCCGGCGCGCGAGAGCGACCCGCGAAACCGATCTGTTTGATCCGACCGCGCTGCGAGCGGAGGATACGCTGCTACTAGTGAATCTGATCCAGCGCGGAGAGCTTCCCTTGTTCGTTCCCGAGGCCGTAGTCGAGCACACCATCCAACTGTCTTTTCTCGCGTGCCTGCGTAAGGATGCGCAGTCAGCCTACCTGGAGAGAAGAGCGTACGAGATCATCGCCGCAAAGGGAGTAAGAATCCGGGCGACCCAGCGCGAACGTCTGCGGCTGTTGCTGGCAATGTGGAAAACGGCGGGAGAACGCTCGATTGGAAGGTTGGCGTGGATCACGCTGGTGTTCCGGCAGACGCTGCAGCGGACGATCTCTTCGGTTTACGAATGTCTGGGCGTTGGGCTCAAACCCCAACTCAATCGCCAAGCATAGTTCGAGACTTGCGTCTTTCTTGTACAATCATTCGAGGTTGTCGATCGCCCCGGTTCGCAGAGCATTTCTCCTCCCCCTGATATATTTTTCCGGTTTTGTGCTATGCGTCGTTTGCGCTGTGTTGAGGAGACCGAAATGAAGTCAGGCACACGAGGAATAGTCGCCCTAGGTACGTGCCTCGTTGCTGGAGCCATGATGGCTTGCACGCAGGCCGCGCCGAAGGTCTCCAGCTCATGGGATCCAAAAACAGCGGCCGCTTACCTCGACTATCGCGAGGCCTGGTGGAGTGGGTGGAATGGGTCGGCCCGGGACCACGGAACCTTCTGCGTATCGTGTCATACCGCATTGCCCTATGCTCTCTCTCGACCGGTCCTTCGCGCCGTGCTCGCGGAGTCGGGTCCGTCGATTAATGAAAGCAAGCTGATCGAGAACGTCGTGAAGCGCGTTCGGCTGTGGAAGGACGTTGGACCGTACTACAGCGATCGGGGATACGACCACAAGGCCGTCGAATCGCGTGGAACGGAATCGGTTCTCAATGCGCTGATTCTCGCCAGCCACGACGCTTCGACCGGACAACTCACCAACGACATCCGCGCTGCATTCGACAACATGTGGGCACTACAGCAAGCTGCAGGGGAAGAGAATGGCTCGTGGTCCTGGCTTCAGTTCGAGCAGGAGCCCTGGGAAGCTAACGACTCGAACTATTACGGTGCGTGCCTAGCCGCAATGGCTGTCGGAATCGCACCGGGGGATTACCGCTCAACTCCAGAAATCCGGGATCATCTCAATCGTCTGCGCGAATACCTGAGGAGAGAAAGCTCGTCTCAATCCACAGTCAATCGTGTTTTTCTTCTGTGGGCTTCTGCGAAGCTGCCGGGACTTTTGGCACCCGAGGAGCAACAAACGATCATCAAGGAAATCCTAGGCAAGCAGCAGGCAGACGGCGGCTGGAGGCTAGCTTCGATCACCTGGAGATGGAACGGCTGGAGTACCAAAAAGCTTGTCAATATGTGGATTCGCGAAGACGGGACGCCAATGGATGGCAAAAGCGACGGCGTCGCCACCGGACTTATTACGCTCGCTCTGCAAGAGGCAGGCGTATCCCGCGACCACGTTCAATTGAAGCGCGGCATCTCGTGGCTGGCGAACAACCAGAATGCATCGGATGGTTCCTGGCCGGCTTCTTCAGTGAACAAGCGACGCCGTGCCTTATCTGACACCGGGCGCTTCATGAGCGATGCGGCGACGGCTTTTGCGGTGCTTTCATTAACCGAGAATCAGCGAGCTACTAACTCGCTAACGTCTGCGTCCGACCCATCCGTTTCGACGGGGCACGCTCCGAATTAAACTAGGACCTATGAAGGACTTGCGAAAATTCTACATTGATGGAAAGTGGGTCGACCCTGCGGAAGCCCACGACTTCACAGTTATTAATCCTGCCAACGAAGAGCCGCTCGCGACCATCTCGCTGGGAGGCGCCGCGGATGTCGACTCTGCAGTGAAGGCAGCGAAGCGCGCCTTCGATTCGTACTCAGAAACCAGCGTGGATGAACGGCTGGCGCTGCTGCGGCGAATCATTGAGGTTTATCAATCCAAAGCAGGCGAGATGGCCCAGGCGATTTCCCAGGAAATGGGAGCGCCGATCACCCTTTCCAAAAGAGCGCAGGTAGCGGCCGGTTTGGGTCACCTGATGGAAATCGTGAAGGTGCTGGGCTATTTCAAGTTCGAAGAGCTCAAGGGATCGACCTTGATGCGCAAAGAGCCGATTGGCGTGTGCGGACTCATCACTCCGTGGAACTGGCCGATGAATCAGATCGTTTGCAAAGTAGCTCCGGCGCTTGCCGCTGGATGCACCATGGTTCTCAAACCCAGTGAAATGGCACCGCTCTCTGGCTTATTGTTCGCGCAGATTTTGCATGAGGCTGGCGTTCCGCCCGGTGTTTTCAACCTGGTAAATGGCGATGGGCCCACGGTGGGAGCGGCGATTTCGTCGCATCCTGATGTGGCCATGGTGTCGTTTACCGGATCAACGCGAGCGGGCGTTGCGGTCGCGGTAGCCGCCGCCCCGAGCGTGAAGCGGGTCACGCAAGAATTAGGTGGCAAATCGGCAAACATTATTCTGGATGACGCCGACTTCGCCAACGCGGTCAAACTGGGCGCGCAGGAGTACTTCCGCAACACGGGCCAGTCGTGCAATGCGCCAAGCCGGATGCTGGTTCCCCGATCCAAAATGGCTGAGGCGGCAAGCGCGGCGAAGCAGGCGGCCGACGCCACCAAAGTCGGAGATCCTTTTGCGGAAGGCGTCGGCATCGGCCCTCTCGCGAGCAAAGCGCAATTCGAGAAGGTGCAGCGCCTTATCGATGTGGGAGTCAAAGAAGGTGCAAAGTTGATCGCCGGAGGCCCAGGGTCTCCGAATGGTCTTACGAAAGGCTATTTCGTCAAACCAACCGTATTTGCCGACGTTCGCAACGATATGACCATCGCCCGCGAGGAGATTTTCGGACCCGTTCTCTGCATCATCCCTTATAACGACGAAGAGGATGCGATACGAATTGCCAACGACACGCACTATGGGTTATCGGGGTTTGTAACGTCGGGAAGCAGCGACCGCGCCCGGCAGGTGGCAAAACGCCTTCGGACGGGCAATGTCCATATCAATGGCTCGCGGGTCGATTTCGGGGGTTGCTTCGGAGGCTACAAACAGTCGGGGAACGGCAGAGAATGGGGCGAAGCTGGCCTCGAAGAGTTTCTTGAATTGAAGGCCATTTTCGGCTATGCCTCCCCTAAGTAAGCCCTTGGTCGCTGGCGTTTGCATTCGACTTGGGAAATGTTCCCGTCTCAGGACCGCACGAACCGAAGCATGACTACGGTCACTGGACACAACCTATGCGTTTCCATATGCTTATGGAACGCACGTAGTGGGACTTTGCAGTAAAAAATTGAACCACAGAGACTCCAGTAGCGGCGCGCGCGCGCAATATTCCCCCTCGCGGTTTGTACCCCGAAACAGGAGTCTAGCTTGATGAAGATCTAAACGAACCTGCCACGGGTCCAACATGCTATCCACGCCGACAACCAGTGCGCCACCGTCTCAGGCCGGTGCCGCTGGCAACGACATGGCAGAGCAACTCGCTCGCATCTGGCAAGAGGAACTGGGCGTCGAGGGCGTCGGCCCCGATCAGAATTTCTTTGACCTCGGAGGAGACTCCTCGCTCGGGGTCCGGATGTTTTCTCAAGTCGAAAAACTATTCGGAATCAAGCTGCCGCTTGCTACCCTTTACGAAGCGCCGACGATCGAGGAGCTTGCTGTCATTCTTCGTGGAGAAGCGTCAAACCACAGATGGTCACCGCTGGTGCCGATCCAAGTAGCAGGATCCCGTCCACCTTTCTTCTGCATTCATGGGGCTGGCGGCACGGTTCTGATGTACCGGGAACTATCGCAGCATCTGGGTGATGACCAGCCGTTCTACGGTCTTCAGTCTCAGGGTCTGGATGGTGTCGCGCCGCCATTGCAAAGAGTCGAGGAGATGGCTGCGATTTATGTAAGGGAGATCAGGAAGGCCCAGCTTCAAGGGCCATATTTTATTGGCGGCTATTGCATGGGCGGGACGGTTGCGTACGAAGTGGCGCAACAACTCTGCGAACAAGGAGAGACCGTTGCACTCCTGGCTTTGTTCGACACGATGAATTGGCACAAGATTCCGCTTAACATCTGGAGCAAGAGTTCGCACGCGATTGAGCGGCTCTTCTTCCATGCCACAAGTTTTCTTAGTCTTGATTTTGGTGACAAAACAAAGTTTTTTGGAGAGAAAGTTGAAATTCTCAGAAACCGGATTCCGGTGTGGAAGGGCAAGCTGCTAGCCCGATTTCAGGAAAACGGGCATGGAACGCTGTCAGACTCGCTGGTGCTGGGGCAAATCTGGCAAGCGAATGACCGGGCCTCGTGGACTTATATTCCGAAGCCTTATCCGGGGGTGCTGACGGATTTTCGTCCTCAAAAGCAGTATCGCGTTTTCAGCAATCCAGACTATAAATGGGATCGGCTGGCAAAGGGTCTAGAAGTTGTCGTTTTGCCGGTAAATCCCGCAAGCATGCTGGTTGAGCCTTTCGTCGGCCAACTCGCCATAGCGCTGCGGCAATCGATTGATGCCGCGAGGCAAAGAACGAAGCACTGATTACGAATCACGAACCGCTGCCGGAGGAAGTTGATTGACAGCCGCGAGTTGTTGGTCCAAAACCTGGACCTATTTCGAAAGCGCATGGCACGAGGGCAATGTCCCGATCATGGGACCGCGCACGCATGCCGCCTGGCTTTGCTCGGTCGTTTTCGATGGCGCCCGCGCCTTCGAAGGTGTTACTCCCGACCTTGAACTTCACTGCGCGCGCGTGAACAACTCTGCTTTGAAACTCTACCTGAAGCCTGTTGTCGCGACCGAAGAATGGATCCGGTTGGCCCACGAGGGGATAAAGAAGTTCGACAAGGATGCCGCGCTCTACATCAGGCCAATGTATTGGGCGGAAAATGAAGGGCCATGGATTCAAGATCACAATCCTGAATCTACCCGGTGGTGCCTTTCGATTTACGAGGCACCGATGCGCGTGCCCAAGGGCTTCTCGGTGACGCTGTCGCCTTTTCGCCGGCCGACGATCGAAACCATGCCCGTCGATGCGAAGGCGGGATGCCTCTATCCCAACAACTCGCGCTCGCTTTTTGAAGCGCATGCGCGCGGCTTCGACAACGCGATCGTCTGTGATGTGCTGGGAAATGTCGCCGAACTTGCCACTTCAAATATTTTTATGGCGAAAGACGGCGTAGTGTTCACGCCCGTTCCGAACGGAACTTTTCTGGCAGGTATCACCCGCCAGCGCGTCATCGGATTGCTACGCCAGAGCGGCGTCAATGTAATCGAAAAGACCCTGACATTTCAGGACTTCGAAAAGGCAGATGAAATTTTCGCGACGGGAAACTATTCCAAGGTTGTGCCGGTAACTCGGATCGCCGAACGAACGCTTCCCTTCGGTCCCATCTACACAAAAGCTCGAGAACTCTACTGGGCGTTCGCACATTCATGACGCCCAAACTCCAGGAAGATCGCAGAGCGAAGTCTGATGCGATTTTCTCAGGGATCGATCTGCTGACCCCGATCTGGCGGCAAGTGCTGCAACTCTCGTCTATCAACATCAACGACAATTTCTTCGATCTGGGCGGAGATTCTTCGTTGGCGCTTCAACTTTTTACCGAAATCGCGAAGGCGTGCGGCCGGGAAATGCCCCCGGTCACAATCTATCAGGCGCCAACGATCGCGGCGCTGGCAGCCCTGCTTGAGCAACCCACCACACCGCGCTTCCCTGCCCTGGTGTTACTGAAGCCGGGCGCGGCGAATCCACCGGTTTTCATTGCGCACGGATTGGGCGGCAGCGTGATGGATTTTTTCCAGCCCGTGAAGCACATTCAGGCGGACCACGCAATTTACGGACTACAAACGCGAGGTATTGATGGCGTGGATGAACCGCTGGAGAGCATCGAAGAGATGGCCGGATTTTATCTGGACGCGGTGAAGAATGTGCAGCCTCGCAGCCCTTACTTACTCATCGGCTATTCGCTGGGTGGATTAGTGGTGCTGGAGATGGCGCAACGCCTCACCGCAGCCGGGGAAAAAGTTGCGTTGTTAGTGATGATCGATGCATATCCGCACATGAGCCAGTTGTCTCTGGGCCAGCGTACGCTCCTGATCGCGCGTCAAGCGAGGCGTGGATTACATTCTCTCACCGACCTTAGGGGAGGCGCATCTTATCAACCTCCCGCTGGTGTATTACTCACGCCTGCGATGCAGAGGGTGCGTGACAGCGCTTATATGGCGCTGACCCGTTATCGTCCCCACTACTATCCCGGAAACATAATGTTCGTGCGCGCCGAGATCAGTTCGGGATTCCCCAATAACGCCAGAGCCGTTTGGGCAAACTTGGCTAAAGAGATTGAAGTCGAAACGGTGCCTGGCGACCATTTGGGGATGATCGCGACACATTTCGAGAAACTGGCGGCAGCACTTACGCGATATCTTGAACAGGCTACGCGTTAGAAACGCCGTCGCTCCTGACTTTTCTGCCGCTTCTCCGCATTGTAAGTAATGCGTTACATCTGCTGCAGAATGTCGGCAATGCGTTCACCAGCGTAGCCGTCCCACAAGGGAGGCGTGACTCTCTTCTTCGCGTTGCCGTCCAGGATATTCCTTACTTCAGCGATCAATTTTTTTCTATCGTCACCAACCAGAATGTTCGTCCCAGCTGTAACGGTGATAGGCCGCTCTGTATTTGTTCTCATGGTCAGACAAGGCACTCCCAGATAGGTAGTCTCTTCCTGAATCCCACCGGAATCCGTAATAACGACTGCGGCGCGACTTTGCAAGGATAAGAATTCGATGTATGGCATCGGATCGAAGAGGAGAAAACGATCCGTATTCATTCCAAAATCGGCAATGCGCTGACGCGTACGAGGATGCACGGGGAAGACGATGCTCAGTTTTTCGCTTATACCCGTGAGGCATTCTAATATCTCACGCAACCTGTCCGCGTCATCGACGTTCGAAGGCCGATGGAGAGTCACGAGTGCGAATCGTTCTGGAAGTCCATTCCTCGCGCAGCTCTCCGCCACCGGGAGGAGCCGGATCAGCGAATCGATCATGACATTGCCCACGAAGTGGATTCGATCCCTAGATACTCCTTCGTGCAATAGATTCGCATCCCCGTCTTGCGACGGCGTGAACAGAATATCGGAAAGTTGATCGGTGACGATGCGATTGATTTCTTCCGGCATGGTGCGGTCAAACGAGCGCAGTCCGGCCTCCACATGACCGACCTGGACAAGCAGTTTCGAACAAACCAAGGCCGCGGCGACCGTAGAATTCACATCACCGTAAACCACCACCAGATCCGGCTTCCGCTCGAGAACAACGGCTTCGAACCGGCGCATGATTTCGGCTGTCTGGAAAGCGTGACTTCCGGAACCTACCTCAAGATTAACGTCGGGCTCCGGAATCTCAAGTTGGGTGAAGAACACGTCCGACATGTTGCGGTCGTAATGCTGTCCCGTGTGCACAAGTGTCTGCCGTATGCCGCGCTCACGAATCGCACGCAGAACCGGCGCCGCTTTCACAAAATTCGGGCGTGCGCCAACAACATGAAGAATATGATTCATTCCATCGTGGATTGTTTTCGGTTGGCCATCGGGCGTCGATCGCTTGATCAGTATAGGTTCTCGTTGCTCCGAAAGATAATTGGAGGATGGAGGCGCGCGAATTCTCAACGCAATCGAGAGTCTCCTTGTGATACCCTGCGTCGGACCGAGGTACAAACATGCACGCTGGCATTCAGGTTTTCAAGTCCACCTTTGTAGGGGTACTGCTCTGTTGCGGAATCGCTCTAGCGGCGCAGCAGGCCAACCAGTTGCCGACACCGAAGGAGGGCAATTACACCACCCAGAATTTTCAGTTCAAATCGGGCGAGACGCTGCCGGAGTTGCGCATGCACTATGCAACGTTTGGAACGCCCGCGCGCGATGCGAACGGCCGGGTCACCAATGCCGTGATGCTTCTGCACGGCACGACCGGCTCGGGTGCGCAGTTCCTGTCGCCGCAATTCGCCGACGTGTTATTCGGGCCGGGGCAACTGCTCGACATTACGCGCTATTACATTATTCTGCCCGACAACATCGGTCACGGAAAATCGAGCAAGCCCAGCGACGGCATGCACGCGCGTTTCCCTCAGTATGACTATGACGACATGGTCGCGGCGCAACATGAAATGCTGGAAAAAGGATTGAATGTAAACCATCTGCGCTTGATCCTCGGAACATCCATGGGCTGCATGCATTCTTTTGTGTGGGGCGAAACCTACCCTGACTTTATGGACGGCCTTATGTCCCTGGCTTGCCTGCCGGTACAGATCACGGGACGAAACCGGGTCTGGCGCAAAACGGTGATGGACGCCATTCGCAACGATCCCGCGTGGAAAGGTAGCGACTACATTGACCAACCTCAGACCGCGCTGGCAACTGCAGCGGGCATTTTCTACTTTGCCGCGGGGTCAGCCTTGCAAATGCAGAAAGAGCATCCCACGCGGGATGCGATTGATTCCGCCGACGATGATTTTGTAAAGCAATTCGTTGCCAGTCACGACGCCAACGATTTTCTCTACGCGGTGAATGCCTCGCGAAACTACGATCCTTCACCGCAGCTCGAGAAAATTACCGTACCTGTGATGTTTGTGAATTCAGCCGACGACTTTATCAATCCACCCGAGCTGGGAATTGCCGAACGTGAAATCAATCGAGTGAAGAAAGGCCGTTTTATTTTGATTCCGATTTCCGATCAAACCCACGGCCACGGCACTCACACCTGGGCGGCGGTGTGGCAAAAATATCTGAAGGAGTTGCTAGACGCTTCTGCGCACTAAAGCAAGTTATATCATCGAACTGATCAACCGACCGGGGACCATTGGGATGAAAGGCTTGTCTAGACCATGAACGGCGCAGAGAGTCTGATTCGGTCACTCTTGGCTGGAGGGGTCGACACTTGCTTCGCGAACCCTGGCACCTCGGAGATTCATCTGGTCGCAGCGCTTGATCAGATCCCAGAAATTCGATGCGTGCTCGGACTTTTCGAGGGCGTCGTTACCGGAGCCGCAGACGGTTATGCGCGGATGGTGGAAAAACCGGCGAGCACGCTTCTTCATCTTGGTCCGGGCCTTGGCAGCGGGCTGGCGAATCTGCACAATGCAAGCCGGGCGCGTGTGCCGATCGTCAACCTCGTTGGCCAGCACGCTTCCTATCATCTGCGTCACGATACACCGCTTGCTTCCGATATTGAAGGTATCGCGCGACCTTACTCGAAGTGGCTGCGAACGTCTCGCTGGGCATCCGAGGCCGGCCGTGACGCAGCTGATGCCGTCGTTGCTGCGCGCACTGCACCGGGACAGATTGCAACCTTGATCGTCCCCGCCGACGTTGCCTGGAGCGACGGCGGAGTCGTCGCGACGCTCTCGCCTCTACCGAGACCTGCGCTGCCGCAAGCAACGGCAATCGGGCGCGCGGCCTCCCTGCTCCGATCAGGCTTGCCAACCGCAATTCTGCTTTCGGGGAACGCGCTACATGGCAAGGGGCTGATCGCCGCGGGGCGCATTGCAGCAGCAACCGGGGCGAAGCTGATGGCTCCGTATCCGATTACGCGGCTGCAAAGGGGCGCAGGAATTCCGCGAGTCGAGCGAGTGCAATACGTTCTCGAACAAGGGATCGAGCAGTTCAAGGAATTTCGACAGCTGATTCTGGTAGGCGCTCAGGCTCCAGTCGCGTACTTCGCTTATCCTGGGAAGAATAGCGAGTTCACTTCGCCGGAGTGTGAAATCCACATGCTTGCGAACCCGGGCGAAGATTACCTGGGAGCGCTTGAAGCGCTGTCCACGGAGCTATCGCTGCGAGATGTTCAGCCAACAGTCGAGAGAGCAGATCAACCGACTCTTCCGAGCGGCGGCATCACCCTGCCCGGCCTCGCCGCTGCAGTGGGAGCCTTCCTGCCGGAGAACGCAATTGTGGTCGATGAGTCGATGACCTCAGGCCGGGGAATGATGGCCGCCACGCGCGGTGCCCCGCCGCACGACTGGCTGGGTAACACGGGAGGCTCGATCGGGATTGCCCTGCCGCTGGCTGTAGGCGCGGCTGTGGCCTGCCCAAGCCGGAAAGTTTTGTGCCTCACGGCAGATGGCAGCGCGATGTACACACTCCAGGCGTTGTGGACGATGGCGCGGGAACGCCTCAACGTCACGACGGTGGTGTTCGCCAATCGTGACTATGCGGTTCTTAAACGTGAATTTTCTTACTTAGGCGTAGGCAATCCGGGGACCCGGGCCTTGGATATGTTCGAGATTGGGCGTCCCGATCTCGATTGGGTGCGGTTGGCGAAAGGCATGGGAGTGCCGGCGATCCGCGTCGGTTCGCTGGAGGCATTCGGAAAGGCGCTACGGACAGGCTTGGAAGGCGAAGGACCAACGCTGATTGAAGTGCCTTTGTGAGCCGGGCGGCTCGGCACAGTTAGCGGGTCTGGGCGAAAGGGACGAGCTTAGGAAGTTCAGCCTTAATTACTTTTCCAGTCGGAGTGAGCGGCATGGATGCCACAAGGAGAATTTGCGACGGTCGCTTGTAGGGAGCAAGATGTTTTGCAGCGTGTTGCGCTATTTCAGTTTCTGAAGCGGGCGAAGAAGGCGCGAGTTGCACAAAGGCAAGAATCTCCTCTCCGCCTTCCGTTCCTTCCGCAGAGCGTCCAATGACCGCGGAGCGCACGACCGCGGGATGCGTATTGAGAGCGGCCTCGACCTCCGCCGGGTAAACATTTTCGCCAAAGCGGACGATCAATTCCTTGGTGCGGCCAACAATAAAAAGATATCCGTTCTCCAGACGCGCCAGGTCGCGGGTATTAAACCATCCTTCAGCGTTGATCGCTGCCGCTGTTTCCTCCGGCGCGCGATAATAGCCCTTCATTACGTTGGGGCCGCGCACCCAGAGTTCACCGACTTCTCCCTCGGCTACAGGCGTTTGATCGGGACCGACCAGCTGTACTTCCACTCCCGGTAAAATCTTGCCTACCGAAGTATCGGCTCTATTCTCTCCCACGACAGCTTGAGAGATGTTGGGAGAGCACTCCGTCACGCCATATCCGTTGTGCAGCGCCATGCCGAACAAATTCTCGACTTGCGATTTCAGCGCCGGCTGCAACGGCGCACCGGAAGAGGAAATAATGCGGAGCGCGGGATAGTTGAGCGACTTCAGCCCTTTTAGTTTGGCGTAATCCGCCAGTAGCGAGAATGTTCCGGGAGCGCCTAGTACGACCGTCAGCTGCTCCTTCTCCAGCGTAGCGAGAGCCGCCACCGGATCGAAACGCGCTGCCAGGTAGAGCGTTGCGCCGCTCAATAACGATCCCAGCAGAACAACGGAAAGACCGACCGCATGCGACATCGGCAAAGTGCCATACAGGCGGTCATCCGGACTCAGAGACCGAATCTGCGCAGAAACTGATGCGACGAACAACAGGTTCCGGTGCGTCAGCATGACGCCCTTCGGAAGGCCGGTCGTCCCGGAAGTGTAAATTAGCGCGCCGATCCGTTGCGAGACATCGTTTTCGATCGGTTCTGGTTCGACATTTTCGTTTAGGGGACCGATCGCGATGGGACCTAAACCGCCGACTTCTTGAACCAAGGCTCCATGCCGCTTGGCATGTTCCCGCGCATGCGGTGAAACGCTCGTGGTGCAGATGACCCGCCGCGCTCCACAGTGCTCGCGAATCTCATCGACTTCCCGCGCCGAGAGCCGCGCATTGACCAATACCGGCCAGGCGTCGATCTCTGCAAGAGCCAATAGAATTGCGACGAAAGCACAGCAGTTCTCGCAGACGATCATCACCCGGTCGCCTGGCCGGATGCCCGAATCGAGGAGCCAGCGCTGTGTGTCGGAGACGACCGATTCGAGCTGGCGGTAGGTCCAGGTACCGGAGGTCTCGACGAGCGCTGGCTTTTCCGGAGAGCGCTCGGACCACGGCTTAAATACGTCGCTGATTCGCGAGGGAAGGTTGGTCAAGAGATCAGCCAGGTAAACGTGAATTGCTTCTACTAAGGGATTGGCGCAGAGCGCTCCGTTTTTCGGATTGCGCGAAATCTTTATGAAAGGGCCGACCGTTTTCGGGCGCTGTGAGAATAGGCGGCCGCCATGGCGGAGAATGCTGCCACATCGTTTTTTCTAGTCACGGTATATTGCAGCCAGTTCCGGTAGATGCGAATGGCGGTGTAATGCCACGTGTTCCGCAAACCGCCGACCAGAGCGGTCTCGGGGAAGCTTTCCATCGATTCCTCCCGCCGCTCCGTAAGAACATCGCGTTGAAAATCGGCCAGAAGCTTAGAGGCCGTCGCGTCAAAATACCCCTTCGGCATCGAAGGATAAGTCTCGCGTTCCTTCCTGAGAAATCTCTTTATATCTCTTCGATATTCCTTCAGTAAAGTTTGCGCGCCGTATTCCGGATGTCCCTGAAAATGCAGAAACAGGCTCTGCTTTCTCTTCTTCACAAACGAATCCACTCCGCCTGCGACGGAGTGCGTGAGAACTTGATAACCCGAGGCGGACAACTCTTCGGCCCGCACTTCATTCCAGCGGGAGTGAGGAAAGCGGACCTGCTTTCCGGTATTGTTTGTAAATTGGTGGTTGCCGGACTGAGTGAAATCAAAGACGCCGAACTGTTTGTCCCGCAGCGGATAACGGTTGATACCATCGCTGTGCAGCACTCCCGCATGCGCCGCCAGGCATGACAAGATTGTCGAACTGGTATTGCTTTCCGCCCAGTCCAGAACGCTCGTCAACGCAGGCCAGTAAGGTTCTTGCTGCAGGTCCGGTTGCCGCGGCTCGGTTCCGGTCATGATGACACCGTCAAACTGGCTGTTCAACAAATCGTTCGTGCTGAAGTAGAAGCTATTGAGGTGCTGCTCGCCCCGTTCGCCGCGCGGAACTCCGGCGAGCGAGTGAAGTTTAACACGCACCGGAATGGCGCCGGCCGCAGCGTCGAGCAATTCGAAGAACTGCATCTCTGTATCTTCCAGAGCGGCATCCGGCATGTTGTTGATGAATGCAATTTGGATGCATTCCGCGGCGCTGGCCTGGTTTCTGTGCGCCGCCGGATGCAACGCTTCCCTCTCCGCCCAACGCGGCGGAACCCCGGCGCCTTCAATGATCAATGGCATACTGTTTCCCAAAAATACGGCTTACGAATGACTTCCTTGTTTCATGGTCTGGCGTTGTCCAACGCCTGCCTCAGATCTTCGAGAATGTCGTCGATGTGCTCGATCCCAACGCTTACACGAATCATCTCCGGCGTAACTCCGACTTTCGCCTGCTCCTCGGGGGTTAACTGGCGATGAGTCGTCGACGCCGGATGGCACGAAAGCGATTTGGCGTCGCCCATGTTCACCATGCGCTTGAACAACCGGAATGCGTTGAAGCACTTCCGGCCGCCTTCGTAGCCGCCTTTGACTCCGAAAGTGAGCAGAGAACAAAAATTCGAACCCAGATAGCGGTGCGCCATGGGATAGAGAGGATTGTCGGGAAATCCAACGTAGTTCACCCAATCCACCATGGGATGAGCGCGCAGGAACTCCGCCACCTTGCGTGCGTTCTCCACGTGACGCTCGACGCGAAGCGCGAGGGTCTGAATCCCCTGCAGAAATAGAAAGCCATTAAATGGAGACAGGGTTGCTCCGGTGTTCCGCTGGCAAACGGTCCGGCAGCGGGCCACGAAAGCGGCTTCTCCGTAGTGATCGACGTAAACGACACCGTGATAGGCGATCTCCGGCCGGTTGAACATGTAGAATTTTTCCGGATACTGCCGCCAGGGGAACTTCCCGCCATCCACAATCATTCCGCCGATGCTGGTGCCGCCGCCGCCGATAAACTTCGTCATCGAGTGGACGACAACGTCTGCGCCATACTCGATTGGCCGCAGCAGAATCGGCGTGGCCACCGTGTTGTCGACCACCAGGGGCACGCCATGCTTGTGGGCGACGCGCGCCAATCCTTCGATGTCCGCGACATTGCCCGCAGGGTTGCCGACGCTCTCGCAGTAAACCGCGCGGGTGTTCTCGTCGATTAATTTCTCCACATCTTCAGGCCGGTCGCTCGCGGCAAAACGCGAGCAGATGCCGCGCTTCGGAAAAATGTGTGCCAGCAACGTGTACGTGGCGCCATAGAGCTGCGGAGTAGAAACAATGTTGTTGCCGGCTTCAGCAATGTTGATCAGCGAATACTCAATCGCAGCCATGCCGGAGCTGACGCTGAGGCCATCGACGCCGCCTTCAAGCGCGGCTAAACGCTTTTCCAGGACCGTGTTTGTCGGATTTCCGATCCGGGTATAAATGTTTCCTTGAACTTCGAGATTGAACAGCGCCGCGCCATGTTCCGCGCTATCGAACTCAAACGCGACCGTCTGGTAAATGGGCACGGCGACGGCCTTCGTCGTGGGATCGCCGTCGTAGCCGGCGTGAATGGCAATCGTCTCTCGCTTCATCGCTTCATTTCGTCGTCGTCGCCGCTCGCGCAACTGGAACCGATGCCGGCGCACTGGCCAGCGATTTTGCAAGAGCTCGCGTGAGGGTGCGAGCGGCAAACCCGGCGCCAAACGCGAAGCGCATGACCGGTCCGAAACTGTTTGCGGCCGCAACCCCGGCAAAATAGAGGCCAGTGATGGATGACTCGAAGCTCGAAGAAAGCACCGGCGCCCCGTTGACAACATCAACCTTCGAGCGAATATCCGCGCTCAAGAATTGCAAACGCTCAAGATTCACTTTGTAACCGGTCGCCGCGATCAAGTGTCCGGTTACAAGTTCTTTCCCTTTGCCGTCTTGTGTGCGAACCCGCAAATGCACATTGCCATTTCGCACTTCGGCGCCTAAGGGCGTGCATCCGAGATGCAACGGGACTTTTCCAATCACCTTGTCGCGGATGAACCATCCTCCCGAAGGGCCGAGGCTTCTTCGTACAGCCTCGATGCGAATGCGTTCGGGTAAGTAATAAAATGCGCCCGGCGCGTCGGCGAAAAAGCGCGAGCGCATACCCGGGCCGAGTCCTGATTGTGGATGCCGGATTTGCTGCCAGAGAGACCGCGGCTTGCCCGTCGGTTGGCTATGAAATTTTAATTCCGTTCTGCGGCTGACCATTTGCACTTTCGCGCCGGCCTCACCGAGCAGTCCGGCAAGGTCCATTGCGGACGATCCACCGCCGATCACAACCACATCTTTACCTCGAAAGGGTTCGACCTCGCGATGGCGGGCGCTGTGCGATAGAAACTCGGCCGGCAAATGGGCCAGATTTTCGGGAACGTAATCGAAGTGCGTGATGCCCACGGCCAGGACCAAGTTGCGCGCCTGAAATGTTTCGCCATCCAGCAACTGCAGGCGGAAGCCGTCTGCTAACCGATCGACGCTCACGACGAATTTCTCTTCTAGCTCCGGCACAATGCGGTCTTTAAAGGCGAGTCCATATGCCGTAAAGGTATCGAGGCGAACCGGAACTCCGGAATCGGCATACTCGATGCCACGCTCAGCACAAAAATGCCGCAGGGTAAACGCGCTCTCCGGATCGTAAATGTCAGAGGCGAAGCCGTCCGACTTGAGCATCATGCCCTTCGGCATGTGCGCCAGCCAGCTATCCATGGGACGGCCAAAAATTCGGAAGGGAATGCCCCGCCGCCGGAAGTGCGCGGCGACGGAAAGTCCATACGGACCTGCTCCGATGATTGCAGTGTTCAGCATAACTCTGAGTTATAGACCTTTCGCGGGGAAGGTGGCTGCGAAGAAGTATGGCCTCATCCTAACACGCGAAGCGATTCTGCCAATAAAACGAAAGCGCGGCTCGACCCAGCATTTAGTAACGTTCGGCGCTCGCCATGAATTGATCGGAAATAAAACTAAACCTTTTGTCCGCAATGAGATACGCGGCGTGCAGTTTGCCATTCTTATCTTCTGTGAAGCAGGCAGACTCCGGTCCAGGGATAATTCCGAGGATTCCCTTTGGGTTCGGGCAGCAAGGATAGCAACTCGGCCGGCGCGCGATTGAGCTCCGCCGCGGTCTTCAGCAAACCGCGAACGTCCTTCGACTCCCAACCATACGGAGCAAAAAAATTTGCGCCCTCAGGGGGACCAAACTTGAACGCGGCTCCCGCCTCGCTGAGTTGCTTGCCAGTCGTACGCTGCATCAGTTTCAGCTGTCCTGGGGAAGCGAGGTCGATAATCCAATCTTGAAAGTGGTTTTGCGCGGAGAGGTCTTGCGCCAGCGAAGCAACCTCTTCCGTTGTGAAATAAATCAGCAAACCCTCGCTTGCCACAACAACTTTGTCGGCGCGTGCGTTGAGGTCCGAGAAAAGCCGACGCCGACCGGCAGCGTCCGATAGATCCAGACTAACTCGCTCCAGCCGGCACTTCGGTTTCTCATCGCTCAGAATCTCTTGCTTGTAAGAAATAATCTCCGGCAGATCGACCTCCACCCACCGCAGTGCCGCCGGCACGTCCATGCGATAGGGTCGAGCGTCAAGGCCGGCGGCTAGGTTCAATACCAGATCTGCTCCATGGCGGATCGCACGGTCAAGAAACTGATCGAAGAGATATGTGCGCGCTACCCACGCCCACTCATGCTTGCTCCCGTCGGGAAGAGTTTTCGCGAGATGAAAGCCGTGCTCCCCGGCCAGCCGCTCAGCATAGGGATCCCGAAACAGCCCGTCAGGACGCTGCGTTTCCAGAGCGCGGAAATACGCCACCCAGAGAGCGGTATCGGAAACGCCGCGAACAGTTAAATTTTGTTCGGCCATCTGGTGCTCGATATCAGGCAGGCTCAGCAAAAATCGAAATGCCGGTGCGGGCAAGCCAGGGACGCTTGACGATCCACGCGCATGCAATCGCCCCGAGAGCGGTGCCAAAGGTGTTGGTCACGAGATCGGTCATCCCCGAATCCCGGGTCGGCAGAGATGCCTGCAAGACTTCGATGGTAAGACTGACGGCAAATCCGAGAATGATCGTGATCGCGACCGCTTGCTTCATCGTTCGCAGCATAGACAAATACGCGCAGAAAAAAAACCCGAGCGGAATGAACCCGCCGATATTAATGCCTACATTTTTCCAGTAGTTCCAGTCCGGACGAAACTCGCTCCGCGGATTCTCCAGAAACTGCGGGTGCAAAATAAAAAATCGCTCCGGGATGAGCAGATCGGTCGCCGAGTCTACCCGGTTATGCGCGACGCTGCCGCTGCCTTCCTCGAAAAGATACAAGGCAATCGTGCCGGCACTTTCGGTAAGGCCAGGCTGCGTACCCTTCGCCAAGCTTGCAGAATGTTCCGAGATTTCGACGGCCGAAAGTTGCCGTCGATAGATGGCAATTTTTCGCACTTGTCCAGACCAGTTGTCGGTCGTGGTCGGTGAGTTGCCGGCGATAAGCCGTCCGGTCAAATCACCGCTGGAAAACCTGAAGTTTGAAACCTTCCGAACAAGCGATCCATCCGCATACACCGACGTGCCCGACTCACCCGATACGATCGTGACCAGCACCAATTGGCGATGGCGGAACAGATCATTGATATAGATTTTGGGTTTGCCCAGATTGTGCGGCGAATCCTGCGCCGGGTGCAGGATGACCAGATCGGCCAGCGATTGACGCAGCGCAAAAGGAACGCTTCGACTCTCAGAACGATAAAACGCGAGAATTGTGCCGGAGGAATCGAGTCGATTTGGTTCCAGCCAGATTTCCAAGCTGCAACCGGCGTTGTCCTGTGATGGATTGGCAGTAAATGCACCGGCGCTCACAATGCTGCCATGCCGCTTGAACAGGAGGCCGTTCGCCCCGTTCAACCACTTGACTTGATTCCTGGGAGCGTGAAATGGCCACAGGCCCGCTACCAAAATGCCCGAAAGAACCAGGACGCAAATTGCCTGCAACAGCATGTTCTGGATTTTGCGGCTTGGCGAATTGCGGAGGCCCTTGTCGGTTGTGCCGGGAGCGGGAATCTGAGACGGCGCTTCTGACGCCGAAATCGTTTCAGAAGCCACGCTTGATCGCCAAATACGGGATGAGCGCCACTTCCGCCAACCCGGGTGCGGGATCGCTCAAACTAAAGACCGCTTCAGTGTTGCAGCTTTTGAGGGAGTGCAGATAGCTGTTCAGAGAAGTATCTCCGCTGAGAATGCCCATCACGGCGGCAGGAATATCCGTAGTGGTGCGCATCCACGATATTCCCGGACGTCCGATGCTGGGGGACACGGGCAAGCCGACTTGATCGGCGTAGAGCATATGGCTGAAGTCCACACCCGCGGCCGCTCCGAGGCTGTGATAACCCCATGTTCTGGCGTTTACGTCAAGCAGTTTGTACTGGCCATCCCGCGGATCGAGCTTATATTCCAGTTCGACCAGGCCATAATAGTCGATGGCTCGCAAGAACCGCTCCGAAAGCTTCTCCAGAATCGGAATGTCGACCGTCTCGACAAAGGTGCTCGCCCGTCCGAACTGAAGTGGATGCTGGCGCCGACGGCGAACCACCATCTTGCCCACGGCTTGTCCATCGCGGAAAAAGCCGCAGTAGGAGAACTGCTGTCTGCCGCCGCCGGGAATCAATTCCTGCACCATGATTTCTCCGGAGCCAGCGTGCTCGATTGCTTTTTCAAACAGTTCTTTCAACTCGGAATGGCTGTTGGCCAGCCAGGCTTTCGCTTTTGTCGAGTAAAAGAAATGCTCTTTGATCGCCGGCTTGAGCACAAATGGCGGGGAAATGGTCCGGAGCTGGTCAAGTTCGTCGGGATGCTCCAGATAGTGCGTACTGGGCATTGGAATACCGAGGTCTCGGGCCAGTCGATAGGTATTTCTCTTGTCCCAGGCCCACTTCACCGTTTCCCAGTCGGGGGTCGGCACTCGAAACACCTCCGCGAGTTCTTCCCGGTTGCGCGACAAAGCCGCGACCAACTCTTCGCGGGTGGGATAGAGAACCCAACCATCAAGACCAAGACCTTTGCCCGTTTCGAGCAGGCTGTCTACAGTGAGCCGCTCGTGGCGCAGATCGGAAAGCTTCACGAATTTCTTGCAGTAGCGCGAGTACCGGGAAATCGAAAGCTCGTCGTCGACCACGCAGACCGGTATCCCCTGGCGGCCGAGGCTGCGCACGATTCCAAGTCCCTGATAATCGCCGCCGATGACGACCGCTCCCGTGGTCTGGTTGGCGGTCGGCACGGCGCTCAACCTTTCAACTCTGGATGTTAAGGCGCTGTTCACAAGCTCAGTGGCTTCCGTTCCGAGAGTTGTTTCGGGCGATGGAGCGAACCAGTTCGGTCGAAGCAAACTCCGCTCCCGAAACGAAGCCGAGCAGCGGTCCAAAACTCCACGCCGCAGGTTTGCCGACGAAGTGCAATCCTGGAATCGAAGACTCGAGACCACGTTTAAGCACAGGAAAGCCGTTCACGGTTACCAGTTGCTTCGACAATACCGGAGACAGGAAAGGATATTTAGATACGTCAACCCGGAATCCTGTGGCCAGCAGCGCATGGTCGACCAAGCGCTCGCTGCCATCGTCAAGTCGCAAGCGGAGCTGGCTCATGGCAACCTCGGCGGAAGTCACTTTGCATCCCAATGTAATCGGTATGTCTGTAAGTCGCGGCTGCAGCCAGCCGGCTCCTGCAGGCCGAATCGCGCGATAAGAGGCGCGATCCTGGAAGCTGCGGGGAAATCGCCGGAACACATGCGGCATGGCGACCAGGCGGCTGATGCCTGCCGGCCCTACGTCGCGCTTCGAATACAGCATCTTGGAGATCGCACCTAGATGGTGCAATCGCGGATGCAATCCAACCCAGTTTAGGGTCTCCTTGCGTCCAATGACTTCGACGGGAATGCCAGCTTCTTTGAACAACGCGGCCGACTCGAGGGCACTTTGTCCGGCACCGATCACTACTACCTTATGCCCCTTAAACTTTCGTAGATCACTGTGCTCGCTGGTATGGGAAGCCAGAGCGGAAGGGATGCCGGCAAACTCCGCGGGTCGCGCCGTAAACGCGCTGATTCCGGCCGCGACCACAACCCGCCGCACTGTGAATTCTTCTCCATCCTTCATGACAATCTTGAACCCGCCTGCGGCGAGATCGATGCTGCTCACATCGCGCTTTTCGAGATCTCGTACCGCCTGGCTCTGAAACCAATGCCCGTAGTCTACGAAGCGGTCGAGCGGGATCGGTCTGGAGACGTGATTCCCCTTCACGCGGCAGTAGGCATCGAGCGTAAGAGCCTGGTTGGGATCGGCGATGTGCGAGGCGACCCAATTCGAACGCAAACACATGCCCACCGGCATCTGATTCTGCCAGAACGACATGGGTTCGCCGAAAACGCGCGCTTCGACTCCAGCCGCGCGCAAATAGGCTGCCGAGGAAAGTCCGTAAGGACCGGCGCCCACCACTACTACATTGCAATTTGATGATTTTCGGTTCAAGAGTTTTTGCCCAAGATGAGTGAAATAGTTTGGGAGGTAGAGAATTGTTTGATATTCGGCTCATGGGGGTGAGCCGTCGCATTTCTTATTTTTTGTTTTCGCGAGTTGCTGCGGCAACACTACAGACGGGCGACTCTTTAGTCGGATGATCCCAAGCTGCCGACTTCTTCGCTGACGGCATCGGGCTGGCCGTGACTCGGTGGCTGTATCGCTTTTAGCGAAGGCATCGTAGCCTGAAAAGCGGCAGGACGGCGGCGGGGATGCAAATCTTCCGGCGAAGCAAATTCGTCGAATGCCTCGGTCGAAAGCGAGTCAATCAGATCGAGATACTCTTTCTTTTTCTGGTCCCAGCCATGGCGCTCGACATATTCATAGCCGCGCACGATAAGAGATTCACGCAAGGCCTTGTTATTCACCACATCCAGAATCGCATCTGCCATGGCTTGCACGTCGCCGGATGGGAAGAAGTGAACCGTCCCTTCTTCGAAATAGAAGGCATCGACCTTCGTCTTCGAAACAACCACCGGTACGCCCTGCGACATGAATTCCATGATCTTCGTGCTGTAGGCCTCATTGCCAAACGAATCGGCTCGCTTGGGAACGACGCCAAGGTCGGCATTGGCCATGACCTGTGCCATCTCGTCGAGTGGAACCGCTTTATTGAATTTGACGCTTTCTCCAAGGCCAAGCCGCTCGACAAGCTCTTTCAAATCGATCTGCAGGACGCCTGACCCGCAGTAGACATGAAACTCGGCGTTGGGAACCTTCGGCTTTACGAGGGCAAAAGCCTCGATCGCGATATCGACGCCCTGGTGCCACTGCAGGCTTCCAGGAAATAGAATAATGAATTTCCCATCCGCTCTGGTTTTGGCGTGGCGGGCGAACATGTCGGGATCGACGTGATTGATGAGAACGGAGCACTTCTCTTCCTGGACCGAACGCGCCGTCACCGTCTTATGCCAAAGGTGATTCGACACAATGACGTGATCGACAAATCCCGCCGAGAATTTTTCCATTTTCTTCAGCATCGCGACATAAGCGGAGTTGAGCCGGGAGCGGAATTTGTTGCCAAACAACTCCGGAACGATGTCGTGAATATCAAGAATCAGCTTGGCGCCGGTGAGCTTCGGATACCACGCCGCAAGCACCAGGAAGTCAGGCATATTGTGGATATGAACCACATCATAGCGATTGCGGTCATGAAGCTGCGAAAGCATCCGCGAAGTTCGCTTGAGAAAGCGCATCAATCTCCAGGCATAGGTCCACATGCCGCGCTCGTTGTGTTCGCGATGTTGAACCCGGTAAATCGTGACCCCGTTGATTTCCTCTACGGACGGTTGACCATGCTCGCGGGATAGACCGATCATATCCACTTGATCGCCACGTTTCGCCAGAGTTTCCGCGTAGCGCCGCACCCGATTGTCGCCTTCGTACGGCGTGTAAGCCACCATGCAGATCTTCTTGCGAGTATTGCGGCACCCGACGGGCACAGCCTCCTTGTAATAGCTGGCTAACTCCCGCGGCAGGCCAGTCCAAAACGAGCCCTCGTACTTCTCCCGCATATAGCGTAGGAATTCGTCGTAGCGTGCGACCGGATACTCGTCCCTCTGCTGCCGGCCCTCAAAACACATATAGTCGGGGTGCGTGTTGAGCAGTACCATACCGCCGTGCTCGGCCACCCAATCCGCCTTGCGCTTCCAAATCTCTATGTCCGGCTCCTGCAGAACTCCGAAAAGGTTGAAATCCTGAACCAGCGTGTAGGGAAGCTCCACGTAGCCCTTGCCATTCGCCCCGGCGACCCAGAAAGGAAAGATAGTCCCGGCGCCATCGGATTCCGGCTCGAAGGGATCCGTATCGAAGGTAGAAGAGTCGTATACGACCCCGAGCAAATGCTGCCATCCCAACTGGTGCTGCATGAGGGGAGAACGAAATCCGCAAGCGTTCCATTGCTGCAGGTATTTTCTGATCCGGGAAGCCCTCAAGGCGAAGTCCGCCTTCGAACTGTAAAGTTTGCCGTCGTGCTTCAGACCATGGACACCAACTTCGAAGCCGGCGCGATCCAGAAGTTCCCGCACCGCATCGGGAACGCGGTAATCTCCTTCCGGGACAAAATTGAAGCAAGACCGGAATCCATGCTTCTCTTCAAGGTCCCTCAACTGCTTGACTCGCGACACTCCTTTGCTGCCCTCAACGTCGTGCGTAAGCACCAGCGCGAAGCGCTTGCCATCGGGCCAACCCGGCCAACCGGAAGGGGTTTGCGAAGCCTTAGGATCGATCGGCCAAACGTCGGCATATTGCCGGCGGCGGCGTTTGGCGCGCCACCGTCGCAACTCCAATCGCACGCGCCACGGCAAAACAGGCTTCACGAAATAGTAGGCTCGGTTCAGTAATAGCATTTCAAGAACCCTTCAGGGTTAGGTCCTTCTAATTACTTGCGGGTTTCCTAATGGTAAAGTCTCGATGCGGGAAGGTTTGCGGCGTAGCAGCCTAGCCGATATGTTTGTACAGAAGGCTTCCAACCGCTTCGAGAGCCAGGTCGGGCACTGCCGACACCACGCGCCGCATTACTGTTTTTTTCCAGCTTCTTTGCGATGTGGGTTCGCTCTCCGGGTAGGTCCAGTAAGTGATGGAGCGGCGAGAGGCGCCCCAACGCTCCTTAAAGACAATCAGTCCGGTGTTGTCCATATCGGAGCGGCCGAGTTCAAGCTCCTCGAACCCTTGATGTTTGGCTTCCTGAATGGTCTGCCAGAACAGGAGCGCGGTCCCGCCCAAAGGGTTGAAGGCGGCATTGCTGCATCCATATTTGTAAACCACGGTCTTTTTGTGCGACAGCGTGAGAATGCTGGCGACCGGGACGTCGTTTTTTGAGGCGACGCGGATTCTGAGGTCGCTTCCAAAGGCGGCAATCAAGCCGTGAAACCAAGCCAGCGGCTGCGGCGGCAGGCCTTGCCGGCGCCGGGTCATCACTAAGAGGGCATAGAATTTCCGCAAGATTGCATCCGAGGCTCCCGCTTCATAAGTCAGGTTTTCCCGCTCGGCGCGGCGAATTTTTCTTTGCACACAGTCTTTATGGAAGCTGTGAAAGAGCTGCCGCTCGGGTGGACGCAGATCCATGCGATGGAACAAATAAGTCATTCCCCGGCTCATCCCGGCGCGGCTGCCGGGCTCATAGGCGATGGGGCGGATCTCAACGTATCTCCACTTTTCGCGGTCGACCTGACGGCTCAGCTGCAAGAGCAATTCGTCGGTCTCATTCGCCGTGTCGGGCAAGGGATCACAATGATCGGAGAAAGGCAGGGACACCAGCCTGCGTCCCGTCAACCAGCTGCGGATCTTGCAGAAAACCAGTCCATTGGTAAGAGGCGCGTCGGGAGGACAGGTTGTCACAACCACCGGCTCGTAGCCATACACATTGTGCAACGCTTGCAGCCACTTTGGGCTATGGAACACCGAAGAGCGAGGATGGCTGGCCACCAGAGCCGACCAGCGTGGCTCGCGGACGGGATCCGTCTCATAGACTTCGACGCCAGCGGTTGGTCGAACTCGTTCCAATGGGATTGCGGTAGCCGCGCTTGTACTAGCCACAGATGTCACCACGTAACTCATCAGAATATGGCATTGGAGCCTGACTGTGAGTCCTGTTTCCTGCTTGCAAGTTCCCTTCCAACGGAACGTCGGGTTGTTGTCCAAGCTCTCTCATGACTCCGGCAACAGTCATAAAGCGCGCGCCACGGCTTGCAGCGAATGAGCACACTTCCTTCAGCAGTTGCGGAGAACAGCCAAAACGCGATGGTCTTGCCGCGACATCGTGAGAGTAAAAGATCAACCAACCCCCAAGCCTTTCGTTTTCAAGAATCATCCGTTTGGCCGCTTCTCCGTGATCAATATCCCCATACAGGCTGTTGGCTTTGAGCAAATTCAAATCTATGTCTGGGCCATTCAGGCCACCAGTGGTTCCCCGGCAGCTTGTTAACCTTGCTCCGAGTTTCCGCTTCACTCCGGGTGTGAGATCGCCATAGGGATAGGCGAAGTTGCCGGAGCTCAGGTGCCCCAACGTTTCCCGAAGCGCGGCTTCGCCTTTTTCGGCGTCCCGGATAAAAACATCAGGGCCTGCGCGACGCGCTGAAAGATGGCTGAAAGTGTGGCTGCCCAGCTCATGCCCTCGACCCACCAGAGAGAACAAATCTTCCTCGTGAAATTGCTCCCCTAAACTATTGGCCGTATTCATCAGCGACATCGCCACGTAATAAGTGGCTTGCGCTCCAAAGCTTTCGAGAATTCCCGCACCCACCGTCAGCGCGCTGCGGGGGAAATCGTCAAACGTGAAGGTCACGACCGGACCGATCTTCCCTAGCGCAACTGTCCGCCGATGGACCGCGGAGAGAATCTTTCGACGGATACTTCCAGCACGAGAGCGCAGAGTCATGAGCGAGCCGTTTCCATCACATCTTCGGCAGCGGCAACGTCCTGAGCAACCACTTCGATGGTGCCATCGTCGGGAACCTCCCGGCGAGCCGGAAACACCAGGCGCGATACGCCATCCGCGACACCGTTCTCTTCGAGCCCGAGGTCGGCGAACACGCGGCCCGAGGGAACATTTCGCGAAGTCTTGCGATAGTTCGCCTGGAAATCCTTGCCGGTCAGTGCAATGTATTTTTGAATAATGTAGGCCAGGAACGCGTGTTCGACCCGCTTCGATTGCACCCGGCAGCTGAACATCAGGTCGGTCATCAGCGGAACGCGATTGTCGACGATGCAGAAACCCACCACCCCGTAGCTGCCAAAGCGGTCTTCTACGCTGAGAACGTAGGTGTCGAGTTGCGGGCTGGCCAACACGTTTTGCAGCACGCTCTTCTCGTATTTGTTTCCGGAAAAGTTCATCTGATTGGTGCGCTGGGTCAATTCGTGTACCCGGCTCAGATTTGCCTCGGTCATGGGCTGAATATTCAAACGGATTTTACAGTAGCGCAGAAAGGTCATGTAATCGTCGCCGAAGTTGCCGGCAATATTCTGCCGCTCCGCCTCCACCTGATACATCTTGCGCCGCTCGCGGCTCTCGGCGGTCACCGGAACCTGGCACGCTTCCAGGTTCACAATCGTTTCATAGAGTCCGGCGTTCAGCGTCCGCACTTCGGGATGCACCGCCTGCACCTCGCGCAACTCGAATTCCGAGTCATCAACGAACAGGAGTGTGTCGATGCCAATATTGAGTTGCTGCGCGATTGCGGCAATTCCTTGACTCTTCGGCTCCCAGGAAATCTGCGGGCAAAGGAAATGCTCTTCGATTCCGAAGCTCCGGAGAACGCCCAATGCCTCCTCGGGATTGTTCTTGCTGGCGATCGATTGCAGGATTCCGCGTTCGTCCAATTGCTTAACGATTTCTTTAATCTGCGGCTTGAGTTTCAGTTTGGCCGCCCCATCTTCCACCAGAACGCCGTCCCAGAGCGTGTTATCCAAATCCCAGACGACGCACTTGATCTTCTTGGTTTCTTTCGGCTGCGCGCCTTTCGCTTCGGTTTGGATTTGCCGGCTCGACTCTCGCACAAAATCCAGCAGCCCAAAGTAGAGCGTGGTCTCGCTCTGGTCTTCGTTCGGAACCAATTCAACGTTGAAGGGCGCACCCAGGTCGAGGAAGCGGATGATCGCCTCGAAGGGCACCCGGACCCTGTGAAATCCAGGACTGAGTTCCAACAACTGCTGGAAGGGTATCTTCACCCGGTCATCGACGGAGCGCATGGTCAGCGACAGCCGGACCATCTCTGGCGCCGGGTTGTAACACTCGACCACGAAAGCCGTCGGCAAGGTTTCGCCCGAAGCCGCTCCATAGGCGACCCGTTTTTTGAAGCTGTAGCGCTTGCCGGTGGCAAAGTGCCGCAGCGGCGCCGGAGCCGGTAGCTGATAAAGCGTCGTGCCAATCCAATGATCGCGGCGCTCAAGCTTTGCCGCTTCTTCCACCGAACGTAGGTGGATGTTACCCGGCGTCCACAACTTGCCCCACTGCTTGAATCTAATTTTCAGAACGTAGGAATTCACAGCCTCGGCGCAATCGATTCGGACCATTCCGTCGGAGAACCGCCGGCAGCGCCCATCTTCCCTCGGACTGTAAAGATCGCACGTCGTATAGCAAGTCGGCCAGACGCACTCCGTGCAATGTTCGCTCCAGGGCAGCACGGTGCGTTCGAGCAGCGTGCCCTTGAGTTCGCCCAGCTGAGCGAGCATCTCGCCGGCCAGTTGGTCGGGTGATTCGATTGCGTGATTGGCTTCGGTTTCGTACATGAGCGAAAGGTTCAGTCACCCAGCGTTAGCGCTGCATCTGGGGTTGCGGACGTTTCGTTCGAGACGTTTTTAGTCGGGTTCGAAGCGTTTGCAGCCGGGTTCTTCGTGAGAAACGACCGGTGCCACAACTCCAGCACCGCGAGAGACAGCAGCTCTTTCGAATGGCGTCCGGTGCGCGTGTTCTCTTCAAGCAGGCCCTCGAGGCTCGAACGCCGGAAGTATCCTCGTGAGACGGTCGCGCGGTCGAGTAGCACGTCCTGTAGCCAGCTCTTCAGTTCTGTCCGCAACCACATCTCGTAAGGCACTGGAAACCCGGCCTTCTTGCGATGCAGAATTTCGTGCGGAACGCGATTCTGCAGCGCGGCCTTGGCGATGTATTTGGTGGTCAGGCCCCGTACTTTCAAGTTTTCCGGCAGGCGCGCGGCAAACTCAAGGATCTTGTGATCGAGCAGCGGCACGCGCAGCTCGATGGAGTTCGCCATCGTCATCTTGTCCGCTTTCAGAAGAAGATCGTCCGGCAAAGTGGTTTTCGTGTCCACGTAGAGCATCCGGTTGAGTACGCTCCTGGCCTGCCCGCTGTGCAGATGGTCGCGGGCCGGCATCACCGAAAATACTTTGTTGACGAATCCCGCGAAGTCGCTCGAATACAGCTCGCTCGACTTGGCGTTGAAATACGCCTCCGGCGCATAAGTTCTTCCGTAGTAGTAATCGCCGAATGGAATTCCAAACAGCGGAGAGTATTTGTGCAGCCGAGCCATATTCATCGTGCAGTCGAAATACGCCGCCACCGAGGCTGCCGCCGGGGTCAACGGCCCGAGCATCGCTTTCAGCCGCTCCAGCCAGAGAACTCCGCGATAGGTTTGGTACCCTGCGAAGGCTTCGTCGCCACCTTCACCCGAAATCAGCACTTTGACGTATTTCTTCGCCAGGCGCGAAACGTAATACAGCGCCACCGCCTGCGGCTCGCAGACCGGCTCTTCCATGTGCCAGGCGAACTGCGGCAGGAAGTCGGCGAACTCCTGCGAGCTGATGGTGGTTTCGTGGTGCTCCGTGCCAAAAGTCTTGGCTGCGAGCGTCGCGTAAGGGCGTTCGTCGATGATGCCCGGCGTCGAAAATCCGAGAGTGTAGCTGCTCAGTGGACGACTGGTCTTACCCACTGCGAATCCGAGCATGGCGGTTGAGTCGACGCCTCCACTTAAAAGGAACCCAACCGGCACATCGCTGATCATATGCAGCCGGACCGACTCTTCGAATAGCTCCAGCAATTCTGTCTTGGCCTGCTTTTCGCTGCAAGGCTGCGGAGAGAATTCGAGATTCCAATATTGCCGGATCTCGGTCTTGCCATCGCGTGCCAGCAGGTAGTGTCCGGGAGCCAGCTTGTGCACGTTTCGCAGTAGCGTCTCTTCGCCAGGAATATAGAGAAATGTGAGGAAGCGGTCGATCATCTCCGGCGCGACCTCGGGAGTCACTTCCGGATCCGCAAGCAGTGCCTTGATCTCGGAGCCAAACACCAGAGACTTGTCCGACAGCCAGTAATACAGCGGCTTGATTCCAACCCGGTCGCGCGCAATCAGCAGTTGCTGCTTATTCTCGTCCCAGATGGCGAAGGCAAACATGCCGCGCAGCTTCTCGATGCAGCCCACGCCAAATTCTTCATACAAGTGGACGATCACTTCGGTATCGGTCTGAGTTCGGAAAGCATGGCCACGAGCCTGCAGATCGTGCCGCAGCTCCTGGTAGTTATAGATCTCGCCGTTAAAGACGATCCAAACCCGTTCGTCTTCGTTCGAGATCGGCTGATGCCCGGTATTGAGATCGATAATCGAAAGCCGGCGGAAACCGAAGCCGACGGGCCCGGAGCGGTAATAACCCTCATCGTCCGGCCCGCGATGCTGAATGGCGTCCGCCATCGACTTCAGCAACGCGCCCGAAACGTGGTTCGAGCGATCAAAATTTAATTTGCCGCAAATTCCGCACACAGTGGCTTATTCCTTCCCAACGCGTCGATCTTGTGAAGCGCTATCGGCGTTTGACGGCCACGTCCTGCCAGCCGGCGGTTAACTTCAAAACCGTCTTCCATTTTTCCCGCGAGTAGTTAAGCGACTCTCGGTCCGAAACCAGACTGCCCAACAGCGACATCAGCCCCAGCAGCATCAATCTTCCCGTAGCGACTGCGCCCATGGCCAGCCGGTAGCCGAGCACATACACGCCACCTCGCGTCTTGCGAAACAGCTGCACCATGGCGCGGTACTTCATGATGGTCGCCCAGTGGCTGACTCGCTGCCGCGAACTGCTGGTCCCGCCATGATGGATGACCGCGGTTTCTCCCACGTAGTAGTTGGTGAGGCCCGCGGCCTTGACTTTGTAGTTCAAGTCGAGATCTT
>Ga0210394_10000216_pt1 | contig 136607 bp, 126 predicted proteins | sample IncBWC12MmetaG_FD_160121 | JGI IMG/M metagenome (GOLD analysis project Ga0210394, IMG submission 160121) | Forest soil microbial communities from Barre Woods Harvard Forest LTER site, Petersham, Massachusetts, United States - Inc-BW-C-12-M | ecosystem: Environmental > Terrestrial > Soil >...
AGTTTATTCGGGTTAAGGACGCACCCGTTCTGAGGCTAGTGGAGATGGCGAGCGGCAGGCAGTAGAAATGAGTAGGGCGGGCTTACGTTGGTAATTGGAATGGGTTCGTGGTGGCTGTGACTCGCTGCGCTCGTCGGACAACCGAGGGCGGCTGTCCCCACATGACCTTTAAAACTTTTTCTTATGCTGATTTCCGGCCGCGTTTCAACAGTAAGTAGGCGATGGTTAGTGCGGCGAGAAATGCTAGTCCGCCGATGGCATTTATCCTCGTTGAAAACATTGTGTGGAGAACTGTGGCGGAGGCCAGGACTAAGCCGACAATCGATCCCGAGATTCCTAGCGGTGAACGCATAGGCAGGGCGGCTGTTTGTTGGGGGTTGAGGCGACGGCGGAAGCTTACGTGCGCTGCGAGGGAGACGACCCAGGAAAAGATCAGGCCGGAGAATGCGGCTCCCATGATGTAGAGAAAAGCTTGCTTCGGAGCCCAGTTTTCGATGATGAGCGCGGTCACAATGCCGTAGGAAGAGACCAGCAAAGCCAATCGCGGCGAGCCCGCAGCATTCAGTTTTCCCATGCTCGCAGGGGCCCATCCGGTGCGGCCCATGGAGAAGAGTAGGCGGGAGGAAACGTAGAGTTTTGCGTTGGCTCCGGACAGGGCCGCGGTGAGGACTACGAAATTCATGAGGAACGCGGCGGCTGGGACTTTGGCCATGCGGAGCACGCTTACGAAGGGACTCTCGGAGGCGCCGGCATGATTCCAGGGCATCACGCCGACCAGGACGGTGATGGCTCCCAGATAAAGAGCGGCTAGAAGAAAAAAGGTAAGGTTGGCGGCGCGGGGAATGTCCTTGGAAGAGCGCGATTCGCCGGTGGTGACGGCGAGCATTTCGACTCCGCCGAAAGAGTAGATGGCCCAGAACACCGCGAGCAAAGGCGCGATTGGACCTTTGGGCAGGAATCCGCCGTGGGTGGTGTATTGCGGAGCGACGCGTCCACTGAAGAGCAGCGCGGCGCCGGCCAGAATGAAGGCCACGATGGTGGAGAACTTGATCATGGCGAACCAGAACTCGAAGCGTCCGACGGTGCGGACGCTGCGCAGGTTTACCAGGACGAGTAATGCCGAGAAGACGATGACCCAAACTTCGCCGCGAACGGCTGGCAGCCAATAGCTCATGTAGGTGGCGGAGGCGGTGAGCTCTGCTCCGATGGAGAAGGCCAGGGCGGCCCAGTAGGCGGCGCGGCAGAGAAATCCTAAATACTGATTGAGATAGAGTTCGCCATAGACGGCGAAGGATCCGGCGGCGGGGTGTGTGCTGGAGAGTTCGCCGAGCGCCATGGTCACGGTGTAGGCGATGAACGCGGCGACGATATAGCTAAGGATTACGCTGGGGCCGGCGACTTCTAGAGCGGAGGCGGAGCCTAGAAGAAGTCCGGTGCCGATGGAGCCGCCGACGGCCACCATGGCCATTTGTCCGGCGGTGAGTTGGTGGTGGAGACCGTTTTCGTGGGCGTCTTCCTGGATGATCTCCGGGACAGAGGCGGGTGGAGGCATGGGGCACGATAACAAAAAAGGATCGGCGGCCCAAGTGTTGGTGGACCTTCGAGGCTAAAGCTCGCGTGTTTTTCGACTTTTACGCGGCGCGGCCGCTCTTCCACGGTGGTGCCATCGTTTGCCTTGTGCGGCTGAAAGCGAGCCCAGGCTTCCCGGATGTTCCAAGAGAGAGTTCCTGATGACTTTCGTAATCCGGCTTGGGGCTTACTGATTGCTGGCTCTAGGGGGTGCTCCTAGAATCAAAGTACCAGTCCTCCGCCCAGAGAGCACCCATGCCCGAGACGACAACGCGCGCGGACCGAGCCGAGTTGAACCGGCGAGTGGAACGTGCGGAAAAACTTCTGCAGAAGGGCAAAGCCGCGGAGGCGCTGGAAGAATTTCTGCTGGTCCTGCGGGACGACCCCGACAATGACACGGTGCGGCAACTCTCGGCGGACTTGTGTCTTTCGCAGAACCGGGGGCGCGATGCGGTGCAGTTGCTGGGCGAACTATTCGAGCGGCAGGTGAATGCCGGCGACGCGACCAAAGCGAGCCTGACCTATAAGAAACTCGCCCGGCACGGCAATCCAACCTGGGAACAGAAGTTCCGCTTCGGGCAGTTATTGGAAGGCTCGAACAAGAAGTTGGCGGTGGGCACGTATGAATCCGCATTGGCGGACCTGGCGAAGTTGCAGGATAAAAGTAGCGCAGTCCAAGTGCTCGATCGCGTAGTGACGCTCGAACCGATTCAGGCAAACTTTCTGCGGATGGCGGAGCTTTCTTCTGAGTTGGGAGATAGCGGGCGCGCGGCCGAGATGTTTAAACGTGTGGCGCTGCTAACGGCGGAGAACGGCGGCGATCCGGCGCAGTGGTATGAGCGGGCCTACCAGGAAAATTCCTCCGATGAAGAGATAACGCTCGCTTACAGCAAGAGTTTGCTTGGACAGGGGCAGGTGGGAGCCGCGATTTTTGTGCTCGAGCCGCAGGTGAACGCGGGCAAGAACTCTCCGCAGTTGCGAGATATTTATGCCGAAGCACTGCTGGCGGCGGGTCGATATGCGGACGCGGAGCCACTGGTGTGGCAACTATTTGAACAGAATCCCAACCGCATGCAGCAGGTGACGGCGTTGATCGGGCAGTTGGTGGATTCGGATCAGGATGCAGCGGCGGTTTCGTTGGCCCGCAAGCTTGGGCAATTCCAGGCGAAGCGTGGCGAGCGCCGACAATTCGTCGCGGTGATGCAGGAGGTGGCGGCGACGCGACGCGCGTCTCCGGAGATGCTGGAGTTTTTAAGCGAGCTTTTCAACGCCTCGAATCGCGAGGGCGATTACTGCCAGACGCTGCTGAAACTTTTCGATCTGTATTGCAGCACGGGAGATTTCAGCAAAGCGGCGGAGTGCCTGGATCGCGCGGCGGAGGTGGATCCTTACGAATCGGGGCACACCAAACGGCTGGAGATGCTTAAGGGGAAGATTGACGAAGTCAAATATAAGGAAATTGCTTCGCGGTTTACCCCGGTAAGCAAGGCGGCGTCCGAACCGTCGCACGAGCGCGAGGCGACGCTGGGCGCTTCGACATTGCAGGACTTGATGTTGCAGGCAGAAATTCTGGTGCAGTATGGAATGCGCAACAAAGCGGTAGAGCGGTTGCAGAGGATTCAAGAACTCTTTCCGCGGGAAGAAGAACGCAACGAAGATCTGCAGCGGCTTTATATGGCTGCGGGTGTAACGCCAGCGTACTCGGGGAGTTCGCCAGTTCCCGCACCGGTGGCGACGCCCCAGGCCGCAGCACCAGCGGCACCGTCGGTCGACCCCATGGCCGAGATGCGCAACGTAACGCGCGTCGCCGAAATCACGCGCAAGCTTTATCATCAGGCGAGTGCGCCGGCGGTGCTGACGACGGCCGTGACGGAAATCGGCGGTCATTGGGAAGTTTCACGCTGTGTGGCGTTGATGCGTACTCCGGGTTCGGCGCCGACCGCGGTACAGGAATTCTGCGCTCAGGGAGTGAAAGCGGGAACTTCCGCGGCGATCAAAGAAGTCATGTGCGGTTTGCAGGACATATGTTTGACAATGCCATCGGGGGAGCCGCTGGTGATTGCCGACGCGCAGCGGGGCGCGGAGTTGCAGGCGGTGCGAAAGGCTGTGACAGAGCTAGGCACAAGCACAGTGCTGGCTCTTCCGCTTATTAATGGTACGGATCCGGTGGGAGTCCTGGCTCTGATGCACAACAAGCCAAGGGTCTGGCCGAATACAGATGCGGTGGTGCTGAAAACGCTGGCCGACCAGATGGTGATCGCGCTGAATAACGCGGGCCTGCGGCGGCTGGTAAAAAATCTTTCGGTTACCGATGAAAAATCCGGACTGCTGAAGCGCGGGTCCTATCTCGACTTGCTGCTGGGGGAAAGCAAGCGGGCGGTGCAGAACGGGACGCCACTCTCGGTGCTGCTGCTGCAATTTGGACGAAGCGCCGCGCTGATCAAAGAGTACGGCGAAGCTGCGGTGGAAGGCGCGATGGAAAAGATTGGGCAACAGTTTGCCGCGAACATTCGGACCAACGATTTGGCATTTCGTTATGACACGACGACGATTGCCATCATTCTCGGCGAAACCGCGGAGAAAGAAGCGATGCTGGCGATCGAAAAGCTGCGCAAGATTATCGCCGGAGTACATTTGCCCGCAAAGGATGGAGCCGAAAAAGGCCACGCGATGGAATTCTCGGCCGGGCTGGCCGAGGCTGTGGTGCGGGAGAACTACGATCCGGTAGACATTGTGACGGAAGTGATAAACCGCGCCGAACATGCACTGGCGACCTCTCTGGTGCAGGGAGCGGGGAAAGTCGTGGCTCTCGAGGCGGCGCTGGCCGCGGGAGCGGTCGCATAAGGGACTTAAGAACTCACTGCGGCGTCACCGAGAAAGCTGTCGGCTGTAGTGTTTCCTTCCAATGCGCCTAACAGGTTGTGGAAGAACTGCGATTCCAACCAATTTCGCGAGATGTAATTAGATCTTCCGGAACTTTCCTGGGAAGGCGGGGTTTACCATCTGCTGCGGCCGGGAACCACAATCGAAATCTTGGCAAAACAAGAATTCCGGCGCGGAACATAAGGAGGCTGTAATGCCACTCAATTGTTCAAGGGTGGGTCTGGTCTTATCACTCTTCCTCGCGTTAGTAGCCAGCGTAGCGGCTCGTGCGCAGACTGATGTTGCACTCAGCCTTTATGGCACGTTCAATCGCACAACCAGCTACAATATCGGCCTCGAACACCAGAACTCCGCTGACGCCGCTGGAGGACTGTTCGAGCTTCGCCATATCAGCAACCCGTTCATTGGCTACGAAGCCACCTACTCCTTCAACCGCGCCAACCAAATCTACAGCTACACCGGCCCAACTCCAGCCGGGCCGCAAGGACCTTTTTCTGCCGCCGTTTCAAACAATGCACACGAAATCACAGGCGACTGGCTTTTCTCGTTCCCAGCGGGAAAATTTAGGCCATTCGCGCTGGTTGGTGTCGGTCTGCTGCTCAACGAGCCCGTGAGTGGGCAGAGCCAAACCACAAGCTCGAACGAGCCGGTCTATGTTTATGGCGCAGGATTCGATTGGGAACTTGTTCCGCATCTCGGCTTGCGTTTCCAATACCGCGGCAATGTTTACAAGGCTCCGAACATCACTACGGCCTTCGGCTCCAACGGCGCCTTCATGCACACAGCGGAGCCAATGATCGGCGCTTACTTCAAATTCTGAAAAGACGCCTAGTCTGAACTCGAATGTTTCTATCTTGAGCTATGGGGAATTCGGGATTCCAGTAGCACTTCCATAGAAATCCGTCCGGGCTCAGAAAATATCTGGCTTCCCTCAAAAAGCTGCGGGCTCCTAAATCGCTGGCTGACGAAAAAAGCGGTCGAGCCATGCTCGACGGACAGCCGAGGGCGGCTGTCCCCACATGAATGTCTCCGAAAGCTACGAAGCTAGGCAAGCAGTCCTTGGTGGTCAAATCTCCTCTCGCGCTGCTACACTAACCAGTTTTACCGAATCATTCTGATCCGTTCTGAGCTGGTCTGTTCGAGGAATCTTCGAAAAATCATGTTGAAGCCGGGTGATATTGCGATTGTCAGCGGGGCGCGTACGCCGTTCGGGCGCTATTGCGGCAAGTTGAAGGACTTTACGGCGCAAGAGCTGGGCGCGGTTGCGGCCAAGGGGGCGATTGAGCGCTCGGGGATCGACGCCAAGGAATTCGATCATGCGGTCTTTGGGAATGCGCAGCAGACTTCCGGCGACGCTTTGTATGGAGCGCGGCACGTGGGGCTGCGGGCGGGATTGCCGATTGAGACTCCGGCGCTCACGGTGAACCGGCTGTGCGGTTCGGGGATGCAGGCGATTGTGAGCGCGGCGCAGATGGTTCAGACGGATGAAGCGAAGATTGTGCTGGCGGGCGGGATGGAGGCGATGTCGCAGGCTCCGTTTTCGATTCGTGGGCGCGACGGATTTACGCTGGCGCCGGGCGGCAAGCTGGAAGATTCGCTGATGGTGGCATTGCTCGACAGCTATTGCGGGCTGTACATGGCGAACACCGCGGAGTTGCTGGGCACGGAACACGGGATCACACGGCAGATGCAGGACGAGTTTGCGCTACGCTCGCAGCAAAAGGCGGACGCGGCTTATAAAGAAGGACGCATTCAGGAAGAGCTGGTTCCGGTGCCGCTGAAAAATCACAAAGGCGAGGCCACGGGAGAGTCGCTAACGGAGGATGATCACCGGCGTCCGCAGACGACGATGGAGGGGTTGGCCAAGTTAAAAGCGGCGTTTGGTAAAAATGGCACGGTGACTGCCGGCAATGCGAGCGGCATTGTGGATGGCGGCGCGGCGGTGGTGGTGATGTCTTTGGAGCAGTCTCTGAAGCGCGGGCTGAAGGCGCTGGGACGGATTGTGAGTTGGGGGATTGCCGGAGTTGAGCCGAAGGTGATGGGGCGCGGTCCGGTGCCGGCGACCAAGGTGGCTCTGCAGAAGGCTGGGTTGAATTTGGACTACATCGATTTGATCGAAGTGAATGAAGCGTTTGCGGCGCAGTATCTGGCGGTAGAAAAAGAGTTGGGACTTGATCGTGACAAAGTGAACGTGAACGGCGGAGCGATTGCGTTGGGGCATCCGCTGGGCGCGACCGGAACGCGGCTGGTGATTACTCTGCTATATGAATTGCGGCGGCGGAAGAAGAAGTATGGGCTGGCGACGGCGTGTATTGGCGGTGGGCAGGGGATCGCGATGATTGTGGAGAGCTTGAACTAATGGGATGAGCGCCCCATTCGCTCAAACGCGGTTAAGGAGTAAACAGGCCGCTCCGTGTTCTACCGCTACGCTGAGAACTTTGCCGACCCTGGTGCATCCAAGAGTCATACGGCGTCGCTATCGTAAGGAGGTCTGCTAATGCCTACTTTGCTGTTACTAGCCCCCAAGAGCAGGACTCAGGCGGGAACCCACCGAAGGGACTTTTACACCATTCTTGCGAACAGCATGGGCCCGGACTTTGGCATTTCCGCGCGCCAGATCAGCCAAGTTACGGTTGGAATGCCCGTGATCGTTTTCGATAGGGACCGCTCCCTGCAGGCAGAGGGAGTGGTTGCAGGTTACACACGAACGAGCAGGGCCGGTAACGGAGTGCAGCGGTACGATATCGCCATTCGCGACTTGATCTCGCGGCAGTATGCGAACCCTCCAAGGGTAAACCGCTTCGGGGTTGCGATTTACTAGCAGTGATGGTGGCCGCTTGTCCGGCGATGCCCAACAAAGCCGACGCCTTTGGCGGTTAATCCTAGCGAGTCAAGCTATACTTTGAGAAAGCTGTCCGCCCGACACAGGCATTCGAAGGGGCGTGGGAGCGTGAGAGCCACCGGCGCTGTGCATCGTCGTCGGCGATGACGAAGGAACCGAACATGACCAGTCTTCAGGACGCGACAGTCAAAGAGTTTGAAAGGGAAGTAAAAAAGCGCGGCAGAAGTTATGTGATGGATTGGAAGGAAAGCACCTGTACAGAGAGCTACGGCATTCTCTTCGCAGCCGCAGATTGCGTTACGTTGATGGTCTATCATGACGGCTTAATCAGCATACCCGCCGTTCGCACTTATCACCCGCCCGAATATCCGACGCCCATAATAGCGGCAGCAGGAGCGACAGAGCTGTGGGCAAAGCAAAGAGCTCGGGATGAAGCCAATCCCGACTTGGCGAAGAGCCGCACGACAGGACACCTGGGTTCGGCAGTCGACCCAAGCCTAAAATGCTGTAACGAGCTCTGCCCTTGCCATGAAGAGAACTCAGAGCTTCGACAAAGACGGGCACGAGGGGGTTTCAATTGGGACCGAGAAAAATGCTCGTGAAGTTTTCGTGCCCAACCTGCACGTTCGCGAAAAGCTTGAATTCGGGGCGTCAGCCACGCGTGCGAATCAAGGAAATTCAACGTGTTCATATACTTGTTCATTGGTGAGATCGACTTTGGGGCCGGGGGAGACGATCAGGGGGAATTGCACTCGTTGTGGTCGCGGTCCACGGGCCTGTAGAAGGACGCTCTGAACGCCGGCGAGAACCAGTTCGCGCACCGAGCGCCCGTTTGCGACCGCTTGCGCTTTGAGCCTGCGGTAGAGCGACGCGGGGATATTGACCGTGGTACGAATGCAATCCTGCTTCATAAAGGCTATTATCCCATGCCATAAATATGGAATGCGTAAAGTCAGAAGCGGCGCGTGATACTGTAGGCGTATGAACCATCTGCGAAGCCAGATTGACAGCCTCTCTCCTGCCGAAAAGGCAGAGCTGCTGGACACGGTCTGGGAGAGCTTGGAAGCGGACGCGGTATCGTTGACGGATGCGCAACGGGACGAGCTTGATTACCGAATCGCTCGGCACGAGCAGAACCCTTCCGATGTAATCCCGTGGCAGCAAGTCAAGGCGGGACTGTTTAAGAAAAAGTGACGCTCCCGGTCGTTTGGACGCCAGAGGCAAATGAGGATTTGCTAGAAGCGCGGGCATGGTATGACAACATTCGTCCGCATCTTGGGGAGCGTTTCGCGCAGGCGGTCCAGGCTGCCGTCGAAAGCTTAGCGGAACATCCGTTGCAATTTCCGGTCGTTTATCGCAGCCGTCGCCGCGCGGGAGTGCGTCGCTTTCCTTATGGAATTTTATTCGAGGTTCAGCAGCGTCGGATCGTGGTAATCGCCTGCTTCCATGGCAGGCGCAATCCGAGGCGCTGGCAGTCGCGGTAATGAGGTTGGATGTTGCGCTACTATTATTCGTAGATATCTTTTTCATCTCAAGAAGACTTTCCTATGGAAATCAAGAAAGTTGGCGTTCTAGGTTGTGGGCTGATGGGTTCCGGCATCGCGCAGGTTTGCGCGACGGCGGGATTCGATGTGACCGTGCTTGAAGTCGAGCAGAAGTATCTCGACAAAGGCTTTGCCGGCATCGAGAAATCTCTGGCGAAGTTTGCCGAGCGGCCGGTCGAGAAGGGCGGGATTACTGCCTCGCAGAAGGATGCGATCCGGGCGCGGCTTCACGGGACGACTTCTAAGTCCGACCTGGCCGATTGCGACATTGTGATTGAGGCCATCATAGAGAATGTGGAAGAAAAGAAGAAGATGTATGCGTCGATCGATGGCATTCTGAAGAAAGACGCGATCTTCGCTTCCAATACTTCTTCGATTTCGGTGACGGAGCTTTTGACTTCGGTGAAGCGGCCGGAGCGGTTTATTGGGCTGCATTTTTTCAACCCGGTGCCGCTGATGAAGCTGGTGGAGGTGGTGCGGACGATCGCTACTGCCGATGACGTTTACGACGCGGCCTATGAGTTCGGGAAAAAGCTGGGCAAGGTTCCGGTGCGCACTTCGGATAAGACGGGGTTCATCGTAAACCGGCTGCTGGTGCCTTATTTGCTCGATGCCATTCGCGCCTATGAAGAAGGTGTGGGGTCGATTGAAGATATCGATAACGCGATGAAGCTGGGCTGCGGGTATCCGATGGGGCCGTTCACGCTGCTCGATTTTGTGGGGCTGGAAACCACTTATTACATTACGCACGTGATGTATGACGAGTTCAAGGAGCGGCGGTTTGCATCGCCTCCGCTGCTGAAGCGGTTGGTGATGGCGGGGTGGTATGGGCGCAAGACTGGTAAAGGGTTTTACGATTATTCTGACCCGAACAATCCAAAGGCGAATAAACTGTAGGTCAACCTCGCGTGCATAGACGCAGAAAAACCGATCAGGGTGTGGGCGACGCCACTCCGGAAAATATAGCAGTCTATCGCCGCTCGTGGCACAGCTACCAGGCGCGGCGGAATCTGGTGGTGGTGCTGTTTCTCAGTTTCATCTTTCTCGGCGTTGCGATCTCGAAGTGGAAGCTGGGCGAGGCTGCAGACTTCGCGATTTTGCTGGCGTGGATTGGAGTGTACCTTGCGGGAGGATGGTGGCTCACGGAGTGGCGATGTCCGCGGTGCGGGAAGGTGTTTGGGAACCGGCTGTGGACGCAGCGCTGCATCAGTTGCGAACTGAGCAAGGATGAGGTGGCGGCGGCAGCACGGAGGAAGAGCTAGGAAGTTTTTGCCACGGATTTGTGCGGATCACCACGGATTTGTTACCACGGAGACACTGAGGCAGGGCGAAATCTATGCGGCCTTTTGGGGCTGTTTCATGTGCAGCAGTCTGGTCGTGCAGGCGAAATGCGTAGGTTCTTCGCTTCGCTCAGAATGACAATCTTGTACGTGAAACTCTTCAAATGAAAAATCTTCAACCTAGAACGTCAAGATTATGAACTTCGAAAACATACTCTTCGAAAAGAAAAACTCGATTGCTTACGTCACCGTCAACCGGCCGAAGGTTTTGAACGCGCTCAACATGGCGACCATGGAGGAGCTGCGGGCGGCGTTTCATGACATTAAGAGTGATGCGGCGATTCGCGTCGTTATTTTTACCGGGGCGGGCGAGAAGGCGTTCATTGCCGGGGCAGACATTGGCGAACTGGCCAAGCACGATGCAGTTTCGGGCAAAGAGTACACGCACCGCGGGCAGAGTGTGCTCAATCTGATCGAGAATCTGGGCAAGCCGGTGATTGCCTGCATCAATGGATTCGCGCTGGGTGGCGGGTGCGAGATTGCGCTGGCTTGCACGATGCGGCTGGCGAGCGAAAATGCCAAGCTGGGGCAGCCAGAGGTGAAGCTGGGGATTATCCCGGGATACGGTGGGACGCAGCGCTTGCCGCGGCTTGTGGGCAAGGGCATTGCGATGCAGATGGTGCTGGCGGGTGAGATGATTACGGCGCAGGAGGCGCATCGCATCGGGCTGGTGAATGAGGTGACGGTGGCGGCGGAGTTGATTCCGCTGGCGGAGGCGATTGCGGCGAAGATTATTGCGAACGCTCCGCTGGCGGTGCAGTATGCGATGGAAGCCGTGAACAAGGGCATGGAGATGACTTTGAGCGAGGGATTGTATCTGGAGGCCGTGTTGTTTGCCGTCGCTTGTTCGAGTGAGGATAAGAAAGAAGGTACTTCGGCGTTTCTGGAGAAACGGGCGGCAGCGTTCAAAGGCAAGTGAATTCTTTGCCACGGATTTTTACGGATCGATCAAAAACGAATTCACCACAGAGACACAGAGGCACGGAGAAAAACCTGGACCGGCAAAAATACATAGGTCGTTCGCGAAAAGAACGCGCTCAGGATGACAAGAATTGGAAGAGACTTTAAACCGACCCCGGACCCGACAATCGCGGGGAAAAAACTCAGATTGAAATTGGAGTCCCTGCCCGAGTCGGATATGCCTGCGATCGAGGGATCGCTCATTGCCGTGGAGAAGCGGTTCGCGATTGTTGTGTCGCGCTTCAATGCATTTATTACGGAGCGGCTTTTGCTGAGCGCGGTCGATGGTCTGGTGCGCTCGGGTGCCACGAAAGACGAGATCGATGTCGCTCGGGTGCCGGGAGCCTTCGAAATTCCTCTTGCGGCGCGGAAGCTGGCGGAGACGGGGAAGTACGATGCGGTCATCTGTATTGGTTGTTTATTGCGCGGGGGTACGGCGCATTATGACGTGATCGTCAACGAGGTCACGCGAGGGATTGGGCAGTCGGCGCAGGAGACTGGTGTTCCTCATGCATTCGGGGTGCTGACTTGCGAGAATTTGGAGCAGGCGATTGATCGCGCCGGGCTGAAGATGGGTAACAAGGGATTTGACGCGGCGCTGGCGGCAGTGGAGATGGCGTCGCTGCAAAAGGCCATCAGCTCTCAGCGATCAGTGGTCAGCAAAACCAAGATTCCTCGCTCCGCTCGGAATGACAAATCTAATGTGAGGAATGAGAAATCTGACATTCGGAATAGTAAGTCTGACTTGAGGAATCGCAAATCCAAGAAGAAGCCGCACGGCGCGAAGACCAAGCGCAAGTAATCCTTCCTGTACAGTAAACTAGCAACTGACAACTGGAAACTAGCAACTGCCTATGGGTACACGTAGAAAATCTCGCGAGTTAGTGCTGCAGATGCTTTTCCAGGCCGACATGGGTAAGCAGACTGTGGATCAGGTGCGGCATACCTTCTGGGCGGAGCATGCCGGGACGAGCGAGGAGATCCGAGGGTTTGCGGAGGATTTGTTTCGGGTGGCGACTGATCGCGTGGCGGAGATCGACAAGCTGATTGAGGGTCACGCGGAGCATTGGCGCATGGAGCGGATGGCAGCGGTTGATCGCAATCTGTTGCGAGCCGGCGTGGCGGAATTTCTCGGCTATCCGGAGACGCCGCGGGCAGTGGTGATTAACGAGGCGCTCGAGATTGCGCGAAAGTTTTCCAGCCTGGAGTCGGTGCAGTTCGTCAATGGCGTGCTCGACAGCGTGGCCAAGGATTTGGGAAAGACGGCGTAGTTTTCTACACCCGCAGTAAATGCATTGCGCAATTGTCGAGCGCTCTCAGCGCTCGACCGGACAGCCGGGGGCGGCTGTCCCTCACAAGCTACCCGGTTCCTTCTCTCAGAAACTCCTACGGTTTCACGGTCACTATATCCAGTGCGCAGCTGAAGGACGAATAACAAAAGCTGTTGGCTGAGTTGGGCAGCGCAGGGAACGAGATGGGAGTTACCTGTTCGGAATTGGAGCCGGCTGTGCCGGTGACGAGTTGGTGCAGCAGACCGTCGCTGCCGGCGACGTATATCAACGTGCCATCGACCGTCATGTCGGCGGCGAGGGGAGCGGCGTTTCCCCTCAGGGGGATTGCGGTCGTCGCGCCGGTGTTGAAGCTATAGATCAGGACGCCCTGGTCGGTGGTCACGATATAGATTTGAGTCGCGTCCGGCGAGACGAAAAAGTTGATCGGATTGAAAGTTCCGTGGCCGATATCGATGTGGGTAGGAGGAAACGGATTGCCGCCGGAAGTCGGATGGGCAGGGCCAACGCTCTGCGGGCATAAAGTGCCGACGCTTGCCTGAGTCGAGGTGGTGGCGATGACATCGACTCCGGTATTGTCGACGCCGATGAAGAAGTCGAGGCCAGCGGGATCAAGTGGGACAGGGAGCAATGCCGCACTGAGGGCAACATTACCCGGCGGGACCATTTTCAGAAGCAACGGCGGAGCGGGCAGTCCGGGAGCCGGCGGGGTAAGCACGGGCAGCGGCAAGGTTACCGCAGAATTGTCGCAGTTATTGTAAATCGCGAGCGTGGAAGGCGAGGCAGCTCCGCCGGCGAGCAAAGCGAACGATCCCGTGGAATTGAAGACAACCGAAGTTGCGGGCGACGGAAGCGGGTTGGCTAGCAATTGCAATGATTGCAGTGCGGAATAGGCGTAGAGAGAAGTTCCACCATCGCCGAGGATGAAAGCCTTTAGAGCGTCGGGTGAGAACGTCGCCGCGATTGCGCTGTTGATGTTCAGCTGAGTAGTAGTGGTCGATGAGCTTCCGGTGTTGACCACGTACACCTTATTCGGGGTCGATATAGTGTCGGAGAAAATGGCCTGGCTACCGTTGCGTGAGATGGCAATGAGCTTACCCGTAACGAATCCGAGAGGAGTGCCCGGTGCGGGTAGCGAAGTGAAAGGGTTGGTGGACCCTCCGATATCGGCAGGGGTGATGGCAAAGGCGCCGAATGCGCTGCCCATGTAGGCTTTGTCCCCGGCAAGGTCGAACATCAGGGAGTTGGGTGCGGTCGGAAGGGTGGTCGGTCCTCCGGCGGTGTCCGAGATGGTCGCAATGTCATAGAGCGCCACTCCGCAGATCTGATTGCTGTAACAGTCCTGACTCGTAGCGATCACGGTGGTAGCAGAGGGGGGGCCTGTGACCAGACCGGAAATGCCGGTGATGGGATAAACCGGCTGGGGAATAAAGGGAGCGAGACTCGAATTCAGATTCAGGGGGAAGCCAATGTTGCAGGTTGGCGGACTACAGGATGCAGTGATCACTCCGGCTCCGGGCTGCGCGGTGGAAATGGAGCAGGTGCTTCCGGTACATCCGGCGCCACCACCAGGGCCGAGCGCGGCGGGCTGTGAAGAGGTCCACGTAAGTGGGGGCTTGGGCACGATGCAGCCTTGAACGTCAACCGCCGTCGCAGTGATGGTTTCTGAGGTTCCTTTCGCGGCCACGAAACTCGTCTGGCCGGTAAATTCTCCGTTGGTGCCGAGTTCGAGATCGATGCACTGCACCGGGCATGTCTCGAAGGTCGAAACTCGCGGCAAAACGTCAGAGGGTTGGCTGAAGACACCTGACGCGGATGCGATGATTTGGGTTTGTCCTGGAGCGCCCGGTGATACGGTGACTTGGTTGGTTGCAACGTTAAGAGAAGGATTCAAGATTGACGCGAAGGTGGCTACGTTCGGGTTGCTGGCGGTCCAGGTAAAAGTTCCGACGGAAGGGGTGATGTCGTGTCCGTTAATGTCGAAGGCAGTGGCCTGCAATATTTCAGTTTGGTTGGTCGAGAGACAAGAACTGGTGGGCGTGAACTTGATCTGGCAAGACTCAGGCAAAGCAATTTGATTGGGGCAAGCGGGCGGCGGAGAATTGACTGGCGGAACAAGACTAACCTGAATGGTGGCGATGGGCGGGTGAACGAAGACCAGGGTAGGAGCGCTGGAGGCTCCGAGAGCCGAGGCGGTAACCTCGACTACGCCGATTCCCGCGGGGGTGCAGATGGTGTAAAGGGGGGCGTTCCAGTTTCCGGCGCATGCGACTCCGCCGGGAGCGATGTCGAGAATCCCGCCGCTAACTGCGCTCGCGCTGGAAGAAGTAACGGAAAAGGTGAAAGTTGGTGAAATGTGGGAGTTGCCATTGTTTACTGCGTTGGCGGTGAATGCCTGAACGCTGCCCTGTTGAAGCGAAATGCTGGGAGATGGGGTGAGTGTTATTGAGACTGGAAAGGGAGATGCGCCGGCCGGCTTATGGCCGCCGCACGCTGGCAAAAATAAAAATGAAATGACGGCAATCGCCGCCCATGAAGCGAAACGCAAACTTCCCATGCACCCTCTCGTCGCCTTCGCGGTACAAACCGCAAGAGTACGGCTCACTGGAACGGAAACGTGTAGTGTAGAGGCTGGAGACGGATTCAGCAAGCCAAGATGCTTCCTAAATCTACGACTCCTGTTGCAGTGGGATGCAAAAGGCGAGGCGGCTGATGCATGTACGAAATCGGGGTGAGCTTTTTTTGAACCCGACATTTCGCACTTGGAAGATTGCGTCTTAACTGAGAGCCTGAAGTTCAATGCATTCACTCTTCGACAAAGGCCTTTAATCTGAAGAGTGCCTCGTCCCATTGCTTGGAGACGAAATCGAGGTACGATTTAACCTCCTGGATCGGTTTTGGATCCAGTTCAAACCGGCTTTCGCGCCCGGCGCGGACACAGCGCACAATCCCGGTTCGCTGCAGCACTCGAAGATGTTTTGTGATCGCCTGCCGGGTCAGCCTTGAACCTTCCGTGAGCTGCGCGATCGAATAGTGCCTTCCCCGGCAGAGCTTTGTCACTAATGATAGGCGCGTCTGATCACCGAGGGCCGCAAAAACCGGCGCGTGAGGCCGGTTGGCAGTCGTCGCAACGTGGCTACGGTTTTTGCGCGACATGGTTCTCGATGTTCTTCATTTGCTCGGTCCAGCCGCCATCGTTTCTGCGGAAAGCATCGAGACGGCGATCTGCGGGAAGCTTGTCGAAGCCGGACTCAGTGAGCACCAGCAACGTGCCACTGGCGGTTTTCTGCAGCCTGAACTCGACGAGTGTGGTTGGTTCCTTCGAGCAGTCGAGTGGGTAGTCCGCTTTCTCAATCGACTTGGGATGCGGCCATGTGAAGGAGAACAGCCGCTCCGGCTCCATTTTCTGGATAATAGCCTCCCACTTGAGATGCTCATAGCCTGGATAAGTGATTTGGCCGCGGGAGAGCTGGCCCGACACAAAGGGGCCGTCCAGCTTTACGCGGAACCACTCGCCGAACTCGTGATGATCGGTAAGGGCGCGCCAAACCCGTGAAACCGGCGCTTTGAGCTCGATGCGTTTCTCGATGCGGTCGGTCATGATATGCAACCTCCAGGTTGCATATTAGCTTAACTATTAGGAAGCGCAACCTTCCGGTTGCTTTTTGTTGGAACAGCACGAATCTTCGTAGGCGGGTTCAGTTTGCGAGTAAGGCGGAAGTCGATTTTGGCTCGACTGGCGACGGAGGGTGGCTGTCTCGTGTGATCTTTCGCCGGACTCAAGCCGTTGCTGCAAAGGCACTGATCTAATTCCGGCCATGTCAGCCGGAATCGCTAGAATCATCTGGACGATGCGGGATTTACTGGCAACACACATTTTAGATCAGTGCGCTGCAAAACATGGGTTGACGATGTTTGCAGTGACTTGCTATAGTAGTTTGGTTCCGCGAGTTCATCCTAGCTTGTTGTATGCCGTGAGTTCGTTTGGTTTGTGCGCGAACTTATGACAGAGCTTTTGAGAAACGCGTCTCCGGTAGATTCGAGCAAATGGAGTTTCGGAGACTTCCTCGCTGAAAATGTTCCTGCGCTGCCTTTCGCCCTCGGCTGGTGGAGCGCCTGTAAGGCGCAACGCTAGTCTGCGAGAGGATATGCAGGACAGAGCTGGCGATACGGAGTACCCCCGGAGTTTTGGCCGGGTGCCACCGTCGGCAGCGAAAACCTAGATTTGGGAACCAGGAATCTCTCTCCGCGATTTTGCGTTGAGAAGTATGGCTGGCCGAATGGCCTGCCAGCCCGGATTGTGCGGTAAGAACCGGGAAGCGGATGGCGCGGAATGCTGCCCGTTCGCCAGCGTCAGTGTGTGACGTCGTTTTGTGCGCCTGGTTTGTGCGACAAGGAGTAACAAAGAGTGCCTACTTTCAATCAGCTGGTGGCGAAGGGCCGCAAGCGGCCACGGTATAAGACGGCGAGTCCGGCATTGCAGGGATGTCCGCAGAAGCGCGGGGTTTGCACCCGCGTTTACACGCAGACTCCGAAGAAGCCGAACTCAGCGCTACGGAAAGTGGCGCGCGTGCGGCTCACGAATGGGATTGAAGTTACGACTTACATTCCCGGCGTTGGCCACAACCTGCAGGAGCACTCGATCGTGCTGATTCGCGGGGGCCGCGTGAAGGATTTGCCGGGAGTTCGTTATCACGTGATTCGCGGCACGCTGGACGCAGTGGGCGTTGCCGGTCGTCAGCAGGGACGTTCGAAATACGGCGCCAAGCGGGCGAAGAAGGGTTAAGAAAAGCAGGTTTCAAAGTTTCATGGTTTCAAGGTTTCAATGTGGCTGCCGTCACGTAGACTTTGAAACCTTGAAACCTGGAAACCTGGAAACCTGGAAACCTGGAGTCTTATGCCTCGTAAAGGACATACATCCAAGCGGACCGTGCCAGCCGATGCCGTATATGGCTCGAATCTGGTGACGAAGTTCATCAACTCGATGATGTGGCAGGGCAAGCGCTCGACCGCCGAGGGCATCTTCTATGAGGCTCTCACCAAGGTTCAGGAAAAGGGCGGCGATGAAGCTTTGAAGTTGTTCACCAAGGCCGTCGAGAATGCGAAACCGCTGCTCGAAGTGAAGACCCGCCGCGTAGGCGGCGCGAACTATCAGGTTCCGGTGGAAGTGAATGCCGATCGTAGAACGTCGCTGGCGATCCGGTGGCTGCTGACTTATGCGCGCGGCCGCGCCGAGCGTGGCATGGTCGACAAGTTGAGTAATGAATTATTGGACGCCGCTAACGGCAAAGGGGCGGCCATCAAGAAGAAGGAAGATGTACACCGTATGGCGGAAGCCAATAAGGCGTTTGCGCATTACCGGTGGTAGGAAAACAGCTTTTAGCGGTTAGCCTTTAGCCCTTAGCGGAACCGGGGCTGATTAAGCTAAGGGCTAAAAGCTATTTTTCGGAGCCCAGAAAGAGTTAGAGAGTCGTGCCCAGAACGGTCCCATTAGAGCGCTGCAGGAACATCGGCATCATGGCCCACATCGATGCCGGTAAGACCACTACGACGGAGCGCATCCTGTTTTATACGGGAAAGACGCACCGCATCGGAGAGGTGCACGAAGGCACTGCGACCATGGACTGGATGGAACAGGAGCAGGAGCGCGGCATTACGATTACGTCCGCGGCCACGACCTGCACTTGGCGCGACATTCGAATTAACATTATCGATACGCCTGGCCACGTGGATTTCACGGCCGAGGTCGAGCGCTCGCTGCGCGTGCTTGATGGAGCGGTCGCAGTGTTTGATGCGGTGCACGGGGTGCAGCCGCAGTCGGAAAAAGTCTGGCGACAGGCTGATAAATACGGTGTGCCGCGCATCTGCTTCATTAATAAAATCGACAAGATGGGTGCGGACTTTGAGCATGCCATCGATACCATCCGCAAACGGCTCAGCGCCAAGCCCGTCGCGATCCAGATTCCCATAGGCCAGGAAGACAAGTTTAAGGGCGTCATCGATCTAATCAACATGAAGGCGATCGTGTGGGTCGACGACACGATGGGCGCCGAGTACATCACGGAAGAAATTCCCGCCGAGCTGAAAAAGAAAGCCGAAGCGTTCCACGCGCAACTGGTCGAGAGCATTGCCGAGAACGACGACGAAATCCTGCACAAGTTTCTGGAAGGCGAAGAGATTAGCGCGGATGCGTTGCGCGCGTCGCTGCGGAAATCGACGATTGCCCTGAAGGTGTTTCCGGTGGTCGTGGGCACTGCATTTAAGAACAAGGGCGTGCAGCCGTTGCTCGATGCTGTGGTCGATTATCTGCCTTCGCCGCTCGATGTGCCGGAAACGCATGGAACGAATCCGGACAACGGCGAGCAGATTTTCCGCAAAGCTGATGACAAGGAACCATTCTCGGCGCTAGCGTTCAAAATCATGGCAGATCCGTTTGTCGGTCAGTTGACGTTTATCCGCGTTTATTCCGGACAGCTCAAGACGGGAGACTCCGTGCTGAACACGGGCCGCCGCCGAAGTGAGCGCATTGGGCGCTTGCTGAAGATGCACGCCAACAAACGCGAAGAGATCAGCGAGATTCTGGCGGGCGATATTTGCGCCGCAGTCGGGTTGAAGGGCGTAAGCACGGGCGATACGATCTGCAGCGAAGATCATGCCATTGCGCTTGAAAATATTACGTTTGCGGTTCCCGTGATTTCGGTTGCGGTTGAGCCCAAGACGAAAGCCGATCAGGAAAAAATGGGCATGGCCCTTGGCCGCCTGGCCCAGGAAGATCCTACGTTCAAAGTTCACACCGATCCCGACAGCGGACAGACCATCATCAGCGGCATGGGCGAGTTGCATTTGGAAATCATCGTCGACCGCATGATGCGCGAATACAAAGTCGAAGCCAACGTTGGCAAGCCGCAGGTGGCTTATCGCGAGACTATTCGCAAGCACTCAGAGGCCGAAGGCAAATACATTCGCCAGACCGGCGGCCGCGGCCAGTACGGGCACGCGAAGATCAGGCTCGATCCGCAACCGGCAGGTACTGGCTACGAGTTCGTTAATGACATCGTAGGCGGTTCGGTGCCAAAGGAATTCATCAAGCCGATCGATCAGGGCATTCAAGAAGCGCTCGAGGGCGGTATTCTCGCGGGCTATCCGATGGTCGATGTGAAGGCGACGCTGTACGACGGCAGCTACCACGACGTCGATTCGAACGAAATGGCGTTCAAGATTGCCGGATCGATGGCTTTCAAAGAGGCGGCGCGCAAGGCTTCGCCGGTGCTGCTTGAGCCGGTGATGCAGGTTGAAGTGGTGACGCCGGAGGATTACGCCGGTGTGATCATGGGCGACTTGAGTTCGCGCCGCGGACGCATCGAGGGCATGGAGCATCGCGCAGGCTCGCAGGTCATCAAGGCGATTGTTCCTTTAGCTGAAATGTTTGGTTACGCGACCCATATGCGTTCGTCGACGCAGGGCCGCGCCGAGTACTCGATGCACTTCGCGCGTTATGAGGAGGCTCCGCGATCTGTTGCGGATGAAATCATTGCGAAGGTGCAGGGGACGGCGAAATAGCGCCGACGCTGCGAAGAAGTTGCATAGGTCCTTCGGCGCAAAATGCGCGCCTCAGGATGACAAGGTTTTGAGCTAGAAGCGAAGAGCTAGGAGCTAAAGGCAGATTTTATGGCGAAAGAGAAATTTGATCGTACCAAGCCGCACTGCAACGTGGGGACGATTGGCCACATCGACCATGGCAAGACCACGTTGACGGCGGCGATCACCAAGGTTTTGTCGAAGCATAATCCGAAGAACACGTTCCGGTCGTTCGATTCGATCGACAACGCTCCGGAAGAGAAGGCGCGCGGCATCACGATCGCGACGGCGCACGTCGAGTATGAGACGGCGAACCGGCACTATGCGCACGTCGATTGCCCGGGCCACGCCGACTACATCAAGAACATGATCACGGGCGCGGCGCAAATGGATGGCGGCATCCTCGTGGTCGCGGCAACCGACGGTCCGATGCCGCAGACGCGCGAGCACGTACTGCTGGCGCGGCAGGTGGGTGTGCCCTATCTGGTGGTGGCGTTGAATAAGGTTGACGCAGTGGACGATCCGGAGTTGCTCGAACTGGTGGAGCTCGAAGTGCGCGAGTTGCTGAAGAGCTACAAGTTTCCCGGCGACGATGTGCCGGTGGTCCGGGTTTCGGCTTTGGGCGCTCTGAACGGGGAGGCGAAGGCGGAGGCGCAAGTCGACGAGTTGATGGCGGCGGTGGACAAATACATTCCGCAGCCGGCGCGCGAGCTGGACAAGCCGTTCCTGATGCCGATCGAAGACATCTTCTCGATTCAGGGTCGCGGCACGGTGGTGACGGGACGTATCGAGCGCGGCAAGGTGAAGGTGGGCGAGGAAGTGGAGATTGTCGGCTTCCGCGACACGCGCAAGACGGTTGTCACCGGCGTCGAAATGTTCAAGAAGCAGCTCGATGAAGGCATGGCGGGCGACAATGCTGGTCTGTTGCTGCGCGGCATTGCGAAAGAAGATGTGGAGCGCGGAATGGTGCTGGCCAAGACGGGATCGATTACGCCGCACACCAAATTCAAGGCGGAAGTTTACATCCTGACGAAAGAAGAAGGCGGCCGGCACACGCCGTTCTTCAAGGGGTATCGTCCGCAGTTTTACCTGCGCACAACGGATGTGACGGGCGTGGCGGAGTTGCCGGCAGGCACCGAGATGGTGATGCCCGGCGACAACGTCTCTCTGGTAATTGAATTGATTACGCCGGTGGCGATGGAGAAGGGCCTGCGCTTTGCCATCCGCGAAGGCGGTCATACGGTAGGCGCAGGAACGATTGCGGAGATTGTGACGTAGCTGCGTAGCCGTGGACGCATTCGTTCGCGGGCATGCAGCATCAAGAATTCGCGGACGAAAGCGTCCGCGGCTACATGAGCAGTAGCGGCTTGCATCCTGCTGATGGTTCTTTCCTTCCGGAGACGCCGGGAGGGGTTAGAGAGAGTGAAACGTGATTGGAAAAGAAAGAATCCGCATCCGGTTGAAGGCTTACGACTACCGCATTCTGGATCAGTCGACGGGCGAGATTGTGGAAACAGCGCGGCGCACCGGGGCGCAGATTGCTGGGCCGATTCCTCTGCCCACGATGCGGAACAAATATTGCGTGCTGCGTTCGCCGCACGTGGATAAGAAGTCGCGGGAGCAGTTTGAGATCCGCACCCACAAGCGCCTGCTCGATATTCTCGAGCCGACGCAGCAGACGGTGGACGCGCTGATGAAGCTCGATCTTCCGGCGGGCGTGGATGTGGAGATCAAGGCGTTCGGGAAAGAACATAAGTAACGCGGGCAGGCGCGGGCTGCGCCCGTGGAACGGACGAATGCGTCCGTTCCCACATGAACCTGATCAGCTCCTCAGCCAATAGCCATCGCAGTGATCGATGAGCCACGCTGAGAATGGAGATAAAGATGGCGATACGGGTTACAGGCATTCTGGGCAAGAAGGTCGGCATGACGCAACTGTTTGACTCGAAGGGCGACGTGCGCCCGGTCACGGTGCTGCAGGCCGGTCCTTGCGTTGTGACGCAGCATAAGCTGGCGGTGAAGGATGGCTACGAAGCGGCCCAGATTGGACTTGTGGAGTTTGTGAAGGAGTCGCGGCTGACCAAGCCGGCACAGGGCCACTTGGCGAAGAATAATCTTCCTCCCGTGAAGTTCATGCGGGAAGTGCCGCTGGAGAGCGACGGCGATGGCGCGGAAGGAAGCTCGGTGAAGGCTGGCGACCGCGTGCTGGTCGACATTTTCGAAGGCGAGAAGTTTGTCGACATCGTGGGCGTGAGCAAGGGAAAAGGCTTCCAGGGTGTGGTCAAGCGGCACCATTTTGGCGGCGGTCCAAAGTCGCACGGTTCGATGTTTCAAATCACGGGTTCGATCGGTTCGTCCGCGTTTCCGTCGCGCGTGTTCAAGGGAATGCGCATGTCGGGACACATGGGCCATGCCCGGGTGACGCAGCGCAACCTGCGGGTTTTGGGTGTGGACAAGGATGAAAATCTGCTGGTGGTCGAAGGCAGCGTGCCGGGGCCGCAGGGCGGATACATTGTGATTACGAAGGCGAAGAAGCCGCCGAGAGAGCGCCGCGGATTCGCAGGTTCGGCTACGGTCGATCCGTTGAAGGCGGCGAAGCGAGCGGCCAAAAAAGCGTAAGGCAGTAACGAGTACCGAGAAGCGATATGGCAACGATTGACATTCACGATTTAAGTGGAAAGAAGGTTGGGAGCTTCGATCTCGCCGACGAAATTTTCGGCGCGGTCAATGAAGACCTGTTATGGGAGGCGGTGAAGCATTACCGCGCCGGGCAGCACCGCGGCACGCACGCCACCAAGGCCCGCTGGCAGGTTTCCGGTTCCGGCAAAAAACTGTGGAAGCAGAAGGGCACAGGACGCGCCCGCATTGGCTCGATCCGGTCGCCGCTGTGGCGGCATGGCGGCACGGTGCACGGTCCGGTGCCGCGGTCCTATGACTATGCGTTTCCGCGCAAGAAGCTTTTGGGCGCGCTGCGTTCTGCGCTGGCGGCCAAGTTTGCCGACGGCAAGCTGATCGTGGTGAAGGCGTTCGACATGAAGGAAGCGAAGACCAAGGAGTTTCGGGCTGCGTTGGACGCGTTAAAGGTGGGCAAGACCGTGTTGGTCGTGGAAGCGCCGGGTGTATCGAATCGCAATCTGGAGCTGGGGGCGCGAAATATCGCGGGGCTTGAGCTGATCGCGGGCAACGAGGTTCATCCTTATCACTTACTGCGTTATGACAGCGTGATTTTTTCCCATCCGGCGATCGAGAAGCTGCAGCTTACGCTGAAGGATTCGGTGTCGAAGCGACAGCGCAAGGCGGGACACGAAGCCGGAGAAGAAGAAGGCGCGAAAAAGGCGGCAGCTTCTCCGCGCAAGCGCGTGCGGCATGAAAAAGCGGCGGAGGTGGCCTAAGAATTATGAAATCCGCATACCAGATCATTCGCCGTCCGGTGATCACGGAAAAAGGACTGGCGATCAAGGAAAACCAGAACACGCTGGTCTTCCAGGTCGTGCCGGGGGCGACGAAGACGGAAGTTAAGCAAGCGGTGCAGACGATTTTCAAAGTCAAAGTTCTTTCCGTGCGTACGGCGATGTATCCGGGAAAAGAACGGCGGCGAGGAAAATTTGCCGGGTATCGTCCGGACTGGAAGAAGGCATATGTCCGGCTGCGTGCCGGCGAGAAGATGCCGGAGTACGCGCAGAATTTGTAAGACCGTCGTTGGTCCTTGGTCGTTGGCAAAACCATTAGGGATCAAGATGAATGGCGAACGACAAACGACCAACGACGCAGTTAAGAGCTGATTATGCCAATTAAAACTTATCGACCAACGACGCAGACTTTGCGCTACCGCACGACCATCGTCAACGACGACATTACGACGCGGCATCCGCACAAGCCGCTGCTTGAAAAGAAGAACCGCACCGGCGGCCGCCGCAATTCCGGCGATATGACCATGCGCTTCATTGGCGGCGGACACAAGCGCAAGCTGCGCATTATCGATTTCAAGCGAGACAAGACTGGCATTCCGGCGACCGTCGTCAGCATCGAATACGATCCGAACCGTTCGCCGCGCATCGCCTTGCTGGCCTACGCCGATGGAGAGAAGCGCTACATACTTCAGCCAGAAGGCTTGAAGGTCGGGCAAAAGATCGTGAGCGGTCCGGACGCGGATATTCTAGTGGGCAACGCTTTGCCGCTGCGCAATATTCCGCCTGGCACGTCGATTCACAACCTCGAGCTCAAGCCGGGCAAGGGCGGGCAGATGGTGCGCTCGGCGGGCGGAGCGGCGCAACTGGTCGCGAAGGAATCCGATTACGCGCTGGTAAAGCTGCCTTCGGGCGAGACGCGCAAGATCTCGCAGGACTGCATGGCAACGATCGGGCAAGTCGGAAATCTGGATCACGAAAATGTCACGATCGGCAAAGCGGGGCGCTCCCGCTGGCTGGGAAAGCGTCCGCATAACCGCGGTGTATCGATGAATCCAGTCGATCATCCGCACGGCGGCGGCGAAGGCAAGACCTCGGGTGGCAGGCATCCGGTAACGCCTTGGGGGCAGCCGACGCGTGGGTACAAGACGCGGAACAACAAGCGGACGGATAAATTTATTGTGAACCGCAGAAGTAAGTGACGCAGCAAGCGAAACCAAGATTCCTCGCTTCGCTCGGAATGACAAAGTTGGGGCGTCGGAATGACAAGGATTTTGAGTTGGACAAGGGTTTGGGATCGACAGGGGTTTAAGCTAGAAGCTAAGAGCTAGAGGCTAAGAGCTATTTATGGCACGTTCAACCAAAAAAGGCGCGTTTGTGGATGGGTTCCTGATGGCGCGGGTCGAAGGGATGAATTCGCGCAACGAGAAGAAAGTATTGCGTACCTGGTCGCGGCGTTCCACCGTGGTTCCGGAGATGGTGGGCCATACCATCGCGGTGCACAACGGCAAGAAGTTCATTCCGGTATATGTGACGGAGAACATGGTGGGGCACAAGCTGGGCGAGTTCAGCTTTACGCGGAACTTCAAGGGCCACTCCATGCGCGCAGCGACGGAAGTTGCCGCCAAGCCGGCGGGCATTCCGGGCGGGCCGGGAGCGATTACTCCATCGGCTCCGGCGGCACCGAAGGCATAAGGGGAAACGATGGAATTTCGAGCGGAAATGCGTTACTTGCGCGTCTCGCCGCAGAAGGCGCGCCTGGTGCTGGAATTGATCAAAGGGCGCAAGGTGGAGGACGCGCGCAACACGTTGCTGTTCACCAAGAAGCGGGTCGCGGCGCACGTGGGCAAACTCCTGCAGTCGGCACTCGATAATGCGAATTTTCTTAGTACCGAAAAAGGGCTGGATGTTGAGCTCGACAATCTGTACGTGAAGAACGCAATTGCCAACGACGGGCCGCGGATGAAGCGCATCCGTCCGGCGCCGCAGGGCCGTGCGTTCCGTTACGTGCGGCGAATCGCGCATATCACGCTGGTGCTGGCTGAGCGTGGCACGAATTCCGCCCGCCAGGCAGGTGATGGCAGGACGGCGAATGCGGCGGCTCCGGCCAAGCGGCGGGCACCGGTGGCGAAGAAAGCTGCAGGCAAGACTGGCAAGAAAAAGGCGGCTGCGAAGTAGCCGCAAAAAGCAGGTTCCTCACCCGCGCTTTGCGCGAGTTCGGAATGACACGGGTTTGGTTTGGGATTGATTTAGGAGAAGCAATGGGACAAAAAGTCCATCCTTATGGTTTCCGTCTCGGCTACACGAAGCCGTGGAAGTCGCGCTGGTTCGTGGAGCGGGACTACGACAAGCTGCTCTATGAAGACGTCAAGCTGAAGAGCGAACTGAAGGACAAGCTGAAGTCGGCGGGCGTGAGCTCGATTGAGATTGAGCGGCCGGGCAACAAGCTGCGCATCATTATCAAGACGGCGCGTCCGGGAATTATTATCGGGCGCAAGGGCGCGGAAATCGACAAGCTGAAGGCCGACCTGCAGAAGCGGACGTCGCGCGAAGTGTTTGTCGACATCCAGGAAGTGCACAAGCCGGAGCTCGATGCGCAACTGGTTTCGGAGGCGATCGCATTGCAACTCGAAAAGCGCGTGGGCTTCCGGCGTGCGATGCGCAAGGCAGTCGATTCGGCGCTGCGCTTTGGTTGCAAGGGAATTAAGGTTCGCGTGAGCGGACGGTTGAATGGAAATGAAATCGCACGCTCGGAATGGTATCTGCAGGGACGTTTGCCGCTGCACACGCTGCGGGCCGACATCGACTACGGCTTTTCGGAAGCGCGGACAACGTACGGCGTGATTGGCGTGAAGTGCTGGGTTTACAAAGGCGAAATTCTGCCGACGAAGAAGCGCGAGCAGACGACGGGCGTGGGAGCGTTTTAGGAAGCGAGCCAAACGCGTTCTTAGGATGATAACGGGAAGAAGAGCTGACTTATGTTGATGCCGAAGAAAGTGAAGTATCGCAAGCAGCAGCGCGGTCGCATGACCGGCAAAGCCTGGCGCGGCAGCACGTTGGCGTTCGGTGACTTTGGCCTGAAGGTGCTCGAGCCGGGTTGGATTACCGACCGGCAAATCGAAGCAAGCCGCGTGGCCATGACCCGCTTTGTGAAGCGTGGCGGCAAGATTTGGATCCGCGTGTTTCCGGACAAACCAGTCACGAAGAAGCCGGCTGAAACCCGTATGGGCAAAGGCAAGGGCGCGCCCGATCATTGGGTCGCGGTGGTGCGTCCGGGGAAGATCCTGTTTGAAATGGAAGGGGTCACGGTCGTGGATGCGACCGAGGCCATGCGGTTGGCGTCGCACAAGCTGCCTTTGCGGACGACATTCGTGAAACGGGACGTGGCACATTAGTGGTTAGGATTAGCGGCGAGTAGTAAAGTGGGCGGCAAAACGCAGAGTCAGGAATCATTTTATGGAAGCAGACAAGATCAGAAATTTAACGGACGCCGAACTGCAGCATCAGGGGCAGGATCTGGCGGACCAGCTGTTCAAGCTGAAGTTTCAGCTGAACATGGGGCAGACCGAGAGCTTGAAGAAGATTCGTGGCCTGCGCAAGGATATTGCGCGGGTCAAGACAGTGCTCGGCGAGCGCACGCGCGCCGCGGCCACGGAGAAGAAATGATGGCGGAAACCGCAAAATCTGCAACCCCCGCGGTCGAGCAGGTGCAGGGGCGCCGCAAAGAAGTGGTAGGAGAAGTGGTCGCGAACCGCATGTCGAAAACCATCGTGGTACAGGTGACGCGCAAGAAGGCGCACCCGTTCTACGGACGTGTGGTGGCGCGCAACAAGAAGTTTTACGCGCACGACGAGAAGAACGAAGCGCACGTGGGCGATGTGGTGCGGCTGCAGGAGACGCGTCCACTCTCGAAGTTGAAGCGCTGGAAGCTGAAAGACATTGTGCGCAAGACGGCGCTGGTGCCTGAGATTGTGCTGGATCATGACACGAAGCAGGCGTAGCGGCACGGGTAAGGAAGCGAGCCGGACGCGCGATTATTGCGTCGCAAAGAACGTGACGCTTCGCGCGGCTCGCCCAGGTCCTTCGCGAGACAAAAAGCGTCTCGCTCAGGATGATAAGGTGAAGGAGATGAAGCTATGGCTGTGATGATGAGAAGCATGCTGGAGGTCGCCGACAATTCCGGCGCCCGCAAGCTGCAGATGATTCTGCCGCTGGGCGGCTCGACCGGTCTGAATGCGAGCCTCGGCGACATAATCACCGCCGCCGTGAAGGAAGCCGCTCCCGACGGACAGGTGCAAAAGGGCAAAGTGGTGAAGGCGGTGATCGTGCGGACCCGCAAGGAGCACCGACGGCGCGATGGCACTTATATCCGCTTTGACCAGAATGCGGCGGTGCTGATCAACGACGCGGGTGAGCCGGTAGGGACGCGTGTGTTTGGTCCGGTGGCGCGCGAGTTGAGAGAGAAGAAGTTTTTGAAGATCGTGTCGTTGGCGCCGGAAGTGATCTAGGCATTTGAAAGGATTGAGTGATTGTGCGGTTGAGTGATTATGCGATTGAAGATCAAAGCCACAGACAGATGGTTTTCAAACGCTCAATGACTCAATCGCCCAATTGCTAAATGGGGTTTATGAGAACTGTCAGCACAGTACACAAGCGGGTGGATATCCGGCGCAACGACACCGTGAAGGTGATCACGGGGCGCGATAAGGGCAAGGAAGGACGCGTGCTGCGCGTGTTTCCCGACGACAGCAAGCTCCTGGTGGAGCATGTAATGCTCGTGAAAAAGCACGTACGCCCGAATCCGCAGCGCAACATCAAGGGCGGCATCGCGGAGCAGGAGAGCCGGATTGCTTACTCTAACGTGCAACTGGTTTGCCCGACCTGCGGGCCGGTGCGGATCGGGCACGAAGTACGCGGCGACAGAAAAGTCCGCGTGTGCAAGAAGTGCGGAACGACGCTGGATAAGTGACGCCGTTTAGCGGGCGTGAGCGAAGCGGGAGCCCGCTGGCGTCATCCTGAGCGTTCTTTGCGAAGGATCTCTAGAGCGTTCGAAAATTTAGTCTCACGAACCGGTAACCACTCCGAAACCGTGGGAGGAAGTTGAAGAGACGCATGGCGAAAGATAAAGAGAAGAGAGCATCGAAGGACGCGGCGCAGGAGCAGAAGGCTCCGGCACAGGCGCATCACAGCGCTAAAGAGCGGCCGCGGCTGCGCGCGAAGTTCGAGAAAGAAGTTGCGCCGGCTTTATTGAAAGAGCTGGAGCTGAAAAACTCGATGGCGGTTCCGCGGCTGAATAAGATCGTGGTCAACATGGGCATGGGCGAGGCCACGCAGAACTCGAAGATTATGGACCCGGCGGTGAACGAGTTGGGGCAGATCACCGGGCAAAAGCCGATTGTGACGAAAGCGAAAAAGTCGATTGCGGCCTTCAAGGTGCGCGAGGGACAGGCCATTGGAACCATGGTGACGCTACGCGGCGACCGCATGTACGAATTTCTCGACCGGCTGGTGAATATCGTTCTGCCCCGTGTGCGGGACTTTAAGGGTGTGTCCACCAAGTCGTTCGATGGGCGCGGCAACTACACGATCGGCCTGCACGACCAGTTGATCTTTCCCGAGATTTCCTATGAGAAGGTCGACAAGTTGAAGGGAATGAACGTCACGATTGTGACCACGGCGGCCAACGATAACCAGGCGCGCACGCTGTTGAAGCACCTGGGTATGCCGTTCCGCACGAATTAAGAGCGGGAATAGATTTTTAGACAACGAAAGTTTTTAAGGATTTCATGACTACAGCGAAGCGAGTGAAGGACGCGAAGATCGAAAAGAAGTTCGAGCTGGCGCGGAACGCGAAGGAAAAGACGCCGAAGTTTTCCACGCGCCGGCACAATCGATGCAAGATCTGCGGGCGGCCCCGGGCTTATCTGCGGAAGTTTGGTTTGTGCCGCCTGTGTTTCCGGGGGCTCGCGTTGCGCGGGGAGATCCCCGGGGTTTCGAAGTCCTCCTGGTAGGGAGCTTCCGCGCGGGGTTCGTGGAGCGAGAGATCCTTCGCGGGACAAAAAGCGTCCCGCTCAGGATGACAACGGTAGAGGTAGGGAGTTGGTAGGGAAGCTGCCGCAGGTTCTCCGCCGGTGCGGAGCGAACGGGTGGCGAGAGGAGAAGCAAACGATGAGGTTGACCGATCCGGTCGCAGATATGCTGACGAGGGTGCGCAACGCGCTACAGGCGCGGCACCAGAAGGTGGACGTTCCGGCTTCCAGGCTGAAGGTGGAGATTGCCCGCATCCTGAAGGAAGAAGGGTACATCTCGAATTTCAAGGCCACGGAAGAAGAAGGCCACAAGATCATCCGGATCTATCTGAAGTACGGCGCGCACAACGAGGCGGCAATCTCGAAGGCGGAGCGTGTGTCGCGTCCCGGTTGCCGCGTGTATGTGCGGCGCAGCGAAATTCCTCGCGTGCTCGGTGGCATGGGCATCAACATTTTGACCACACCGCGCGGGGTGATGACCGGGCGCCAGGCACGCAAGGAAGGCGTGGGCGGTGAATTGTTGTGCGAGATTTGGTAAGGCAGCTTATAGCTACTAGCTTCTTGGCTGCTAGCTAATCACGCTGCAAGATAATAGTAGACCGAACGAAAGAGTAAATCACTGATGAAGCTCCTGGCTACAAGCCAGGAGCTAGAAGCTAGAAGCTCTTATGTCACGAATTGGAAAAAAGCCGATCCCGATCCCCAAGGGGGTGACGGTAAGATTAGAGGGCAGCACGGTGGTTGTGCAGGGGCCCAAGGGCAAGCTTGATACCGTTCTGCCGACCGGCATCAAGGTGGAGCAGAAGGACGGGAACATTGTGGCCATCCGCGAGAACGATTCGCAGGCGGCTGTACACGGACTGGCGCGCGCGTTGGTGAACAACGCCGTAGAAGGCGTGACCAAGGGGTGGACGCGCGAACTGGAAATCGTCGGCATCGGCTACCGCGCCGAGATGAAGGGCAAGGGAATGGTCGTGTTCAGCCTAGGCTATTCCCATCCCATCGAATATCCGTTGCCGACCGGGGTGGAGGCTGCAGTCGATCCGAAGCAGACGCGAGTCACGCTGAGCGGAATCGACCGGCAGCAAGTGGGACAGGTCGCGGCAGAAATGCGGTCGCTGCGTCCGCCCGATCCGTACAAGAATAAGGGCGTGCGTTACGCCGGTGAGCGGTTGAAGAAGAAGGTAGGCAAGACCGGAGCGAAATAGGAACAGTCTTAGGTCCCGGCCTTGGGTCATAGGAAGCCCAACACCTAAGACCTATCACCTAAGACCCGTAGCCGCGCCCCGGCTTTCTAAGACCAAGGATCAGATTCTATGTTTACGAAGAAATCGAAAAATCAGAAACGCGGTCACATTCACGAGCGTATCCGCAAGAAGCTACAGGGTACGGCGGAGCGGCCGCGGCTGAATGTGTATCGTTCGTTGAATCACATTTATGTGCAGGTCATCGATGACCTGCACGGACAGACGCTGGTGTCGGCGAGTTCGGCCGAGGGAAAGAAAGAGGGAAAGAAAGAAGACCGGCGCACTGGCGGCAACGTGGCGGCTGCGAAGACGGTGGGTAAGACCATCGCGGAGCGTGCCAAAGCAAAAGGTGTAAACCAGGTGGTGTTCGACCGCGGCGGCTACATCTATCACGGACGGGTGAAGGCGCTGGCCGATGCGGCGCGCGAAGCGGGATTGCAATTCTAGGAAATTGTGCGATTGAGTGATTGAGTCATCGGGCGATTGAAAAATGCGACATCCGGTTTTCAATCGCCAAATCAACCGATCACAAAATCGCCAAATGAAACGAGAGTTTAAAGAATGCCAACAGTAATCAAGAAGCTCGATGCCAATTCGTTTCAGTTGAAGGACCAGGTCGTCGCGATCAACCGCGTCACGAAAGTGGTGAAGGGCGGCAAGAATCTTTCGTTCGCGGCGCTGGTGGTGGTGGGAGATCCTTCGGCGGCGGTGGTCGGCTACGGGTCCGGTAAAGCGAAAGAAGTGCCGCAGGCCATTCGCAAGGCGATTGAGTCAGCGAAGAAAAGATTGATCAAGGTGAACCTGACTCAGACCAGCATTCCGCATCTCGTGCTGGGACGCTATGGTTCGGGCAAGGTGCTGCTGAAGCCGGCTCCGGAAGGCACGGGAGTGATCGCGGGCGGCGCGGTGCGAGCCGTGATGACCTCGGTAGGAGTGCAGAACGTGCTGACGAAATCGATTGGCACCACCAACCCGCACAATGTGATCAAAGCCACTTTCGCCGCGCTTATGAGCTTGAAGAATCGCGAGAGCGTGGCCGCTATGCGCGGCAAGACTGTGCAGGAGCTGTAGGACCTAGTACCCAGTACCTAGTGTCCAGAAATTGCGGTTGAAGTGAGATTGAGGAATTTGATGACAACAAAGAAACCGAAAGCGGTTGCCGGAAAGATACACCTGAAGTGGGTGGTCTCGGCTATTTGTGCCCCGGTGAAACAGAAGCTGGTGGTCAAGGGATTGGGGTTCACGCGGTTGAATCAGGTGATTGAGCGTCCCGACAACCCGGCGATTCGGGGCATGGTCGCGAAGGTTCCGCACCTGGTCGAGATATTGAAGGGCTAGCTGGTGTTTTGGTCTTAGGTGTTAGGTCTTGGGGTTCGGTTTTCCTAAGACCTAACTCCCAAGACCTACGACCCGAGACGGTAGTCGAGAGCTTATTTATGAATTTATCTAACATTCGAGCACCGAAGAAGGCGTCGGAAAAGCGCAAGCGCGTGGGGCGCGGCATGGGCTCCGGCATGGGAAAGACATCGACTCGCGGGCACAAGGGCCAGCGTTCGCGCACCGGTATGCGGCTGATCCGTGGTTTTGAAGGCGGCCAGATGCCGCTGCATCGCCGCATGCCCAAGCGCGGCTTCACCAACATCTTCCGCAAGGAATTCAATATCGTGAGCCTGGAGCGGTTGTTGGAGCTGGGCGAGGAATTGCTGGCTTCGCCGATTACTCCCGACGTGCTGCGCAAGGCGGGCGTGATTAAAGCCAAGCATCCGGTTAAAATCCTTGGGGATGGCGAGTTGACGGTTGCGATCACAGTGCACGCGCATAAATTCTCCAAGGCGGCAGAGGAGAAAATCACCAAGGCGGGCGGCAAGGTTGAGGTCTTGCAGTAATGTTTGAAAAGCTGGCGAACATCTTCCGTATCCCAGACCTGCGCAAGCGCGTTCTGTTTACGCTGGCCATGCTCGCGGTTTACCGGCTGGGCGGACATCTTCCGACTCCCGGCGTGAACTTCCTGAAGCTGGAGCAATTCTTTGAGCAAAACCGGGGATCGCTGCTCGGTTTTGTGGATTTGTTTTCCGGCGGTAACCTGCGGCGTCTGACGATTTTTGCCCTGGGGATCATGCCGTACATTACGGCGTCGATCATATTGCAGCTCTTGACCGTGGTGTATGAACCGCTGGCCAAGCTGCAAAAAGAAGGCGAGCTGGGACGCAAGAAGATTACTCAGTGGACCCGTTATATCACTGTGATTCTCAGCGCGGTGCAGTCCTTCGGCATTGCGATTGGGCTGGAACGGGCTGGCGACTTTGTGCTTCATCCTGGGCCGGGATTTATTTTGATGACGATGCTGACGCTCACCACGGGCAGCGCTTTCATCATGTGGTTGGGCGAGCAGATCACGGATCGCGGCATCGGCAATGGCATGTCGTTGCTGATTTTTGCCGGTATCGTGGTTGGACTCCCGCGTGGCGTGCAGGATCTTTTTGAGAAGGCCAGAAATGGCACATGGGGAGCGATCACGCCAGTACTGATGGTGGGTCTGGTCGTGTTCATGATCGCGGTAGTGGCGTTCATCGTTTATGTCGAGCGTTGCGAGCGGCGCATTCCCGTGCAGTATGCGAAACGTGTCGTGGGCCGGAAGGTGATGGGCGGGCAATCGACGCACTTGCCGTTGCGGGTTAACGCCGGCGGCGTTATGCCTGTGATTTTTGCGTCTTCGATTCTGACTTTGCCGCAGACTCTCGGCTATGGTTTGCGCAACAGCCGTTACTTCGGCGATCTCGTGCGTTTGCTGGGTTGGGGCGAGCCGCTTTATACCGTGCTGTACGCGGTAGGGATTATTTTCTTCGCGTACTTCTATGTATCTATCGTTTTTAATCCCAGCGAAGTCGCCGACAATATGCGGAAGTATGGCGGCTTCATTCCCGGTATTCGTCCGGGCAAGCGAACGGCCGACTATATCAACGAAGTGCTGACACGCATCACGCTGGTGGGTGCGCTCTATCTGATTATCATCTCCTTCATTCCTGAGTGGATGATCACGGGCATTCACCTGAACCACTTGCCGTTCTGGCTGGGAGGTTCGTTGTTTGAACGGCTTCCGGTGTGGGTCACGAACGGGTTGGGAGTGAATTTTTATTTTGGTGGAACGTCGCTGTTGATCGTGGTGGGCGTGGCCATGGATACGGTGACGCAAATCGAGGCGCAGCTCATTATGCGCCACTACGATGGATTCACGCCGCGCAGTGGGCGGATTCGCGGCCGGCGCAACTGGTCGTAAGGGCAATTTGTAATTGAGTAATCGGGCAAGTTGGTAATTGAAAAGAAACGCAGTATAGAAATTGCCCGATTACCAAATTACTCGACTACAAATTCGACTGGGGTTGCTGCACTTGTTCTCGAACCGGAACCGGCTTGTGGGAGGCGGACCCGGGGACACTGAGATCGGGAGGCTTTGGCCAACTCGATGGCGCAGGAAACCTCGCGTGACGTAGGTCCCGTGGTTTTGTTGGGACCTCCGGGAGCCGGGAAGGGAACTCAGGCGAAGCGCATCATGGGGCGCTACGTGATCCCACAGGTTTCTACCGGAGACATCCTGAGGCAGAACATCGCGGACGGCACAGAACTCGGGGTGGCCGCGAAGTGCGTAATGGCCCACGGCGAGCTGGTTTCTGACGATTTGGTCTGCGAGATGGTCCGGAAGAGGCTCATCGAGCCGGACTGCAAGCGGGGCTATATTCTCGATGGTTTTCCCCGGACGGTGGCTCAGGCCCGATGGCTGGATGGGTTGCTCGATGACAAGTTCTTTGAAAACTCGCGCCCGACTCGGGGCTGGCCAATTGTGATCCGTCTTGAGGTGGATTATAATCAACTGTTGCTCCGGATCACTGGACGCCGTTCTTGTCCTACCTGTGGGCGAATTTATAACGTCCACTTCCAGCCGCCCCGCGTAGACGAACTTTGCGATCTGGATGGGTCGAAGCTGGTTACCCGCAATGACGATCGGTTGGAAGTGATTCAACCTCGTTTGGCGGCCTACCAGGAGCAGACTACGCCTGTGGTTGAGTATTACCAGCGCACAGGAAGATTGATCTCCGTGAATGGAGACCGTCCGATGGACGAGGTCACGGAGCAGATTTTCAAAGTGATCGAGGAACATCGCGTGACCGAGGAACGTCCGGTGTGAGGGTTTATCGCAGCTGGGGTTTCAAGTTTGGGTGATCAAGTTTAGGAATGGCAATCGTTTGCAAATCGGCGGCCGAGATTGAGCGGATGAGGCAGAGTGGCCGCATCGTTCGCGAGGTTCTGGATCATGTGCGGTCTTTGGTAGCGCCCGGCGTCACCACGATGGACTTGGAACGTGCCGCTGAAAAGAAGATCGCGGAACTTGGGGCCAAGCCGGCATTTAAGGGCTATTACGATTTTCCCTGCGTGCTGTGTACGTCGGTGAACGAAGAGATTGTTCACGGCATCCCGTCGGAAAAGCGGGAACTGAAAGAGGGCGACATCGTATCGATCGATTGCGGAGTCGTGCTCGACGGATACTACGGTGACGCCGCGATTACGGTTCCGGTTAGCGATTCGGTGAAGCCGGAATTACGCAAGCTGTTGACCGTAACCGAAGAGTCGCTTTACCGCGGCATCGAGCAGGCGCGGGTAGGAAATTCAGTCGGCGATGTTGGAGCGGCGGTGCAGGAACACGTTGAAGCGGCCGGCTTCAGCGTGGTTCGGGAATTCGTGGGGCACGGCATTGGGACGAAACTGCACGAGGAGCCGCAGGTTCCGAACTTTGGAGCGCGCGGGCATGGCGCGAAGTTACGCGAAGGCATGGTGATTGCGATCGAGCCAATGGTGAACTTCGGCAAACCAGAGACGCGAGTACTGGGCGATAAGTGGACGGCCGTAACGCTGGATGGCAGCTTCAGCGCACACTTCGAGCACTGCGTCGCGGTGACGAAAGACGGGCCGGTAATTTTGACGAAGTAGAGGCGTTTGGCTTTTAGCTCTGGCGTTAGCTAAGAGCCCAGAGCTTAAAGCCTAAGAGCCGATTTCAAGGAGCGAATGAGTAAAGAAGACGCGATTGAAGTGATGGCGGTGGTGCTGGAACCCCTGCCGAATGCCATGTTCAAGGTAGAACTGGAGAATAAGCACCAGGTCCTGGCGCACGTTTCGGGCAAGATGCGCAAGAATTTCATTCGTATTCTGCCCGGCGACAAAGTCGCGGTGGAGCTTTCTCCCTACGACTTGAATCGCGGCAGGATTGTTTATCGTTACAAATGACGCCGTTTTAACGGGCGTGAGCGAAGCGCGAGCCCGTTGACGTCATCCTGAGCGAAGCGAAGGATCTCAGGCAAGGGAAGAGGGTCTGAAGTTTATGAAAGTAAGAGCATCAGTAAAGAAGATTTGCGACAAATGCAAGGTCATCCACCGCAAGGGTGTGGTGCGGGTGATTTGCGTTAACACGAAACATAAACAGCGGCAGGGGTAAAAACGCTCTTAGCCTTTAGCTCTTGGCTTTTAGCTAAGAGCCAAAAGCTGAGAGCCAAAAGCTGGGAGAGGTTAAGAACACATGGCACGTATCGCAGGCGTTGACTTACCGCGCCAGAAGCACATCAATATCGCGCTGACCTACATTTACGGCATTGGGAATCCGCGCGCCGGAAGCATCCTCGATGAAGCCCAGGTGGACCCGATGAAAAAGGTTCAGGACCTGAGCGAAGAGGAAGTAAACCGCATCCGTACCGTGATTGAGGCGCAGGGATTGGTGGAAGGCGATTTGCGCAAGGAAGTTTCGATGAACATCAAACGTCTCATCGAAATTGGTTCCTATCGCGGATTCCGTCACCGTCGAAATCTGCCGGTCCGCGGCCAGCGTACGCACACGAACGCTCGCACCCGCAAAGGACCGCGCAAAGGCACGATCGCGCAGAAGAAGAAGGCGACGGCAAAGACGTAAGAACACAGTGTCAGGTCTTGGGTCTTAGGTGTTAGGACTTCATTCCTAATGCTCAACCCAAAAACCTGAGACCTAAGACCTAATACCCGAGACCGAATTTATGGCAAAACCAGCAGCAGCGGGCGGTGCAGCCGCACCGGAGAAAAAAGGCAAGAAGAAAACCTTCAAGAAGAAGGAGCGCAAGCACGTTCCACATGGGCTGTGCTATGTGCAGGCGTCCTTCAACAACACGATCGTGACCATCACTGACATGAACGGCAACGTTCTGTCGTGGAAGAGCTCCGGGTCGTTGGGCTTCCGCGGATCGCGCAAGGGCACTCCGTTCGCCGCGCAGCAAGCGGCATCGAACGCGGCTAACATGGCGCGCGATCACGGTGTACGCAGCGTGGACGTGCGAGTCTCCGGCCCCGGTTCCGGCCGCGAATCAGCGGTGCGTGCGCTCGCCTCGTCGGGTATCGAAGTTCGCTCGATTCGCGACGTAACGCCGATCCCGCACAACGGATGCCGTCCGCCGAAGAGACGGCGCGTATAACTAAGCCCAGCTTCTGGCTCCTAGCCGCTAGCTAAACCTGATTCGGTTTATCTGCCAGCTAGAGGCGAGGAGCTAGAAGCTGATTTTGTCCGGGACGAAGGGTGAAGCCAAACCTGTAAACCGGTCATCTAAAAGGAGAATAACTTGGCCCGTTACACCGATGCAGTTTGCCGTCTATGCCGCCGCGAGGGCATGAAGCTGTTCCTCAAAGGCGCAAAATGTTTCAGCGATAAGTGCCCCATCGAGAAGCGTAACTTCGCTCCCGGACAACATGGAAAGGACCGCAAGGCCAAGATCGTTGGCTACGGTTTGCAGTTGCGCGAGAAGCAGAAAGCCAAGCGCATCTACTTCACGCTGGAAGGGCAGTTCCGCAATTACTTTGAGAAAGCCGCGCGCACCCGCGGCGTTACCGGCGAGCTATTGCTACAGCAACTCGAGCGCCGTCTCGACAATGTAGTTTTCCGTCTCGGCTTTGCGCAATCCCGGCGCCAGGCACGGCAATTGGTGCGCCACGGACACGTCGCGGTCAACGGCAGGAAGGTAAATATTCCTTCTTTTGAAGTAAGCGCCGGCCACGAAATTTCAATCCGCGAGAAAAGCAAGAAGCTGGTTGTGCTTGAATTTGCGAAGGAGTTTGCCAGCCACGGCACCTTGCCCAACTGGCTGGAAGTAAATCGCGATAACTACACGGCGCGTGTGCTTTCGTTGCCCAAGCGCGAAGATATTCAGTTGCCGGTGAATGAGCAGCTGATCGTTGAGTTGTACAGTAAGTAGCCGACACGATTGAGTAATTGGGGATTTAGTAATTGAGTAATTGAAAGACAGGAATCAAACGAGTTGGGTTTTAGATTACCCAATTACTCAATGTTCTTGGTCCACATTCGAGCCAGATCAGCCTTTGCTGACGCCCGACCTGAATCCGGACCGATTCAGGGAGTCAGCACTGAGCCAAACGGCCGAAGGAGAAACAAATGCTTTGGAAAGGTTTTCAGAAACCGAAACGTCTCGCAGTTGACACTTCCACCCTTACCGATAAGTATGGAATTTTCTGGGCGCAGCCCTTTGAACGCGGTTTCGGCACTACCGTGGGCAACGCCCTGCGGCGCGTGCTGCTGAGTTCCATCGAAGGCGCGGCGGTTACCGCGGTAAAGATGGAAGGCGTCTTACACGAATTTCAGTCGATCCCCGGCGTAGTTGAAGATGCGACCGACATCATCCTCAACTTGAAGCAGATTCCGTTCAAGCTGGCGGGCGATGCGCCGAAGGCGATTTATTTGCGCGCCGATCAGCCCGGGGTCGTCACCAGCGGCATGATCGAAGCCGACGGAGATGTCGAGGTCCTCGACAAGGACGTTTATATCGCCACCGTCAGCGAAGGCGGCAAGCTCGACATGGAAATGCGCCTGAAGCGCGGACGCGGCTACACCTCGGCCGACAAGAATTTCGACGAAGATCTCGGCATTGGATTCATTCCGATTGATTCCGTACACTCGCCGGTGCGCAAGTGCAACTATACCGTGGAAGCCGCGCGCCTCGGCCAGATCACCGACTACGACAAACTTACTCTCGAAGTGTGGACCAATGGTTCGATCACGCCCGCCGATGCAATCGGTCTTTCGGCGAAGCTGATCAAGGATCACATGAACATCTTCATCAACTTCGAAGAGGAAATCGAAACCGGGGTTTCGTCGTCGGACGATCGCAAGCCGGAGATTCACAACGAAAATCTGAACCGCTCCGTCGAGGAGCTTGAGCTTTCCGTGCGCAGCTACAACTGCCTGAAGAATGCGAACATTCAGACTATTGGCGAGCTGGTTCAGAAGACGGAATCGGAGATGCTCAAGACCAAGAACTTCGGTCGCAAGTCTCTGAACGAGATCAAGGAGATTCTTTCCTCGATGGGTCTGAGCTTGGGCATGAAGATCGACGAGCATGGCAACGCGGTACCGGGGCCGACGTCGAACCTGGTTCTGCCGGCGTCAGCGTACGGTCCAGACGACGGGCTGTGAGAATTATGTTGTGATCCTGCGGTGGGCGCTTTTTGCCCGCCGAAGGATCTCTCAGCTAACTCTGTGAGAAGAATGGGTTCGGGACGGGCACGGCTTTAGCCGTGCCTCCCAAGCTAAGTTTGAAGAGGGCTTTAGCCCCTGAGGCAAACCATGCGTCACAAAGTAGCAGGTTACAAACTCGGACGGAACACCGCGCACCGGCGCTCGCTGCTGCGCAACCTGGTCACGTCGGTGATCGTCGAGGAGCGGATTGAGACCACCGTTCCCAAGGCCAAGGCCGCGAAGCCCATCGTCGAGAAGATGATTACGCTTGGGAAGCGCGGAGACTTGGCGGCGCGCCGTCTGGCGTCTTCTTACCTGATGACCGATAAAGCGGTTGTGAAGTTGTTCGACACCGTGGGACCACGCTTCGGCGATCGCAACGGCGGATACACGCGCATCATCCAGACGGGCTGGAACAAGGGCGACGGCGCTGATAAGGCTTTTCTCGAACTGCTAGGCAGCGAGAAGGTGCTGGACGAAAAGCGCGAGAAGCGCGCCGAAGCCCGCGCCAAGAAAGCTGCCGAAGCACGCAAAGCCATGGAAGATGCCGAAGCGCAGGCGCAGCACGACGGCGGAGTTGAGCCGGTCAATGAAGAGTCCGAAGAGAAGAAGTAGCCTGCATCGAGAAGATCCAGAAGGGCACGGCGAAAGCCGTGCTCTTTTTGTTAGTGCCTATTCAAACCTTGTCATTCCGACGAGGGCGTAAGCCCGAGGAGGAATCTGCTTCCAGGCAGCGCCATAACGCCGCTCGTACATGTCCTTCCGCGGCTCCCCGCTGGTAATCTTGCCGTATGTTGACATCCTTATAAACTTGCTCCGAGGATGGGATTCACTCGCACACAGATCGGGATTGCGGTCGGCGCCGGCGCGCTGCTGGTGTTGGTGTTTCTTGGTTACATCTGGTGGCTGAGCAATCAGGGACCGGTGCTGGCGCGGTCTGAAGACCACGATCCGCTGACGGGGCTGCCAGTCAGCATCCGCATGAATCCGCTTCGCGACCGCACGATTGAGCACAGCGCCAACCTGTTCCTTCGCCAGTTGCGCGACGGACACTGCGACGAGCTACTCTCCGGGTGGGAGCGCGATTATCGTAAGAAGTATGCGCATTTTATCTGCGATTCCGAAGGGAAGCATCCGTTGCTTTCCTGGGAGCTGGCGGAGTGGGAGAGCGCACCGCCGCTGACCATTCTTCACTACCGCGGTAAGCGTCTGAGCCAAGCTGGCCAGCCTGGCACCTACCGGGAACTTTTCACCGTTACTACCGAAAATAAAGATGGTCAGTGGGTAGTGACGAAGTACGACGCGATGTACTGAAACCGTCGTTGGTTGTAGTCGTTGGTCGTTGGCCCCCGAATCCAATGTCTCGCGCCAGCCCATAATGGAGATGGCGCACCTTCGTGGTAAAAAGTATGAATGTCTTCACCCGCCGAGCGTGAGCCTTCCGCAACACGCAACATCTACGTCTTCGGCATCACCTCTTTCCTGAACGACACTGCCACGGAAATGGCGTATTGGGTGTTGCCAGCGTTTCTGGCGTCGCTGGGAGCGGGGCCGGCGCAGTTGGGATTGATTGAGGGTGTGGCTGAGAGCGTTGCGTCTTTTGCGAAGCTCTTCTCTGGATATCTTACCGACCGCATCGAACGCCGCAAGCCAGTTGTGGTTGCGGGATATGCCGTCGCGAATGCCGTGAAGCCATTGCTGGCTGTGGTCACGGCTTGGCCGCAGATTCTGGCGATTCGCTTTGCGGATCGTCTGGCTAAAGGTGTACGCGGAGCACCGCGTGACGTGATGGTCGCCGAATCGGTGCCGAAGAACCGGCTAGGCTCGGCTTACGGACTGATTCAGTCAATGGATTCAGCGGGAGCTATCGCGGGTCCTTTGGCAGCACTGTTTCTCCTTGCGCGCTTTGGAATCCGCAGCGTGTTCTGGGCGGCGGCGGTGCCGGGAGCGTTGTGCGTGTTGGTTGCACTGCTTGGCATTCGCGAGATCAAGCGCCGGCCTGTGCCCGGCGGACAGCCGAGGGCGGCTGTCTCCACATCTATGGACCTCACGCCAAACTTGGCCCCACCGTCACGCCGGGTCGCTTTGCCGGCGAGTTTTTATGTCGTCCTTGTTGCAGTAACGCTTTTCTCTCTCGGCAACTCGAGCGATATGTTTCTGGTTCTGCGAGCGCAGAATGTTGGCATCGCGGTGGCACTCGCGCCGCTTCTCGGTCTGATCTTCAACATCACGTACACACTCGCATCCTGGCCTGCGGGGTGGTTCAGCGACCGCGTGTCGCGGCGGCTCATAGGTTCGGTGGGCTATGTGATTTTTGCCGTGGTCTATTTTGTATTTGGCCGCGCGCCATCGACGTTGGCGATCTGGGTCGCGATGGCGGTCTACGGGTTTTATTACGCTCTTACGCAGCCGGTGCTGAAGGCGCTGGTGGTTGAGACGGTTGGAGAAAACGTGCGCGGCCGAGCTCTGGGGATTTATTTCTTTGTGACCAGCGCTGCAACTCTGGCGGCGAGTTTGATTACCGGCGAACTGTGGAAGCATTACGGAGCGGCGATTCCGTTTTATTTTTCGGCGGGGATGGCGCTGGCTGCGGCGGGACTGTTGCAGGGTGCGCGACGGGAGCGCGTTGCAGGCAATGACATCTAACCTGCTGTAGCGCAGCGCCCGGATATATCCGTGGCTGAAGCCGGTGTTCTTAGCGGTCTAGTACCGCACGAATAGAGCCGACCTCTTCGCCAGCTTCTTCAACCACAGAAAAACCAAAATTTGAGCGGCGATTCCGGCGCAGGTATCGAGGACGACATCGCTCACCGCGCCCGTTCGCGACGGGATGAAGCTCTGGTGCCACTCGTCGAGGCTGGCGACGAAAGCTGTGCCCAGAATTGCGATGGTTGCCCAGCGCAGCGTCCACCGTGCGCTGGACATGACGGGCAACGTGGCGCGCCAGGCGCGGAAAAGAAGGAAGCTGAGTGTCGCGTAACCAATGACGTGACCTGTCTTGCGAATGTAGAAGTGCCAGTACTCGAAGTGGGCCCAATCCATGCCGAAGAGGAAATGCAGGATGGGATAAAGAATCCGGCTGGTATTGTGAGCCGAGAGATAAGTCGTGGATTCGATGGCAATAACAATCAGCCACAGAATCGCAGCGATCCAAGCCTTCAAAACTTCGTGGCGATTGGAATTCAAGAGCAAGAGCCGGAATACGCACGGCTAGACAATCGGGCGCTGTCCTCACGGAAGCAGTAACGCTCCGATCTATTCGATGGCATAGTTTGGAGCCTCGCGGGTAATCATGACGTCGTGGACATGGCTTTCGCGAAGTCCGGCGCCGCTGATGCGCACGAAGCGTGTCTTCTGCAAGAGTTCGGCGATAGTCGCACAGCCGCAGTAGCCCATGCCCGATTTCAATCCGCCGACCATCTGATGCACGATCATCGCGACTGAACCGCGGTAGGGAACCCGGCCTTCAATGCCTTCGGGTACAAGTTTGCCGAGGCGGTTGGAATCGTTGTCATTGGAAGAAACGGCCGCCGATGAATCGGCTTCAGTGTTCTGGAAATAGCGTTCGCTGGAGCCTTGCGCCATGGCGCCGAGCGAGCCCATGCCGCGATAGGACTTGAAAGAGCGGCCTTGATAAAGGATCAGCTCGCCGGGACTCTCGTCGGTGCCGGCGAACAGTGAGCCGATCATAACCGCACTTGCGCCGGCTGCCAGCGCCTTGGTGATGTCGCCGGAATATTTGATGCCGCCGTCAGCGATGATGGGGATGCCGGCATCTTTGGTGGCGCGGAATGCTTCGGCAATCGCGGTGATCTGCGGCACGCCGGCGCCAGTTACGACACGCGTCGTACAAATAGAGCCGGGACCGATGCCGACTTTGATGCCGTCCGCTCCGGCGCGGGCCAACTCGCATGCGCCATCGAAGGTGGCGACATTGCCCGCCAGTAGTTGCATCTCAGGCAACTTTGATTTCACCAGCTTCACGGCATCGAGCACTTTGGTGGAATGTCCGTGAGCGCTGTCGATGGCAAGGACGTCGACTTTCATTTCCGCGAGCGCCTGCGCCCGTTCCAAAAAATCTCCGGTAGCGCCGATCGCGGCGCCGACCCGCAGCCGGCCCTGAGGATCTTTGGCTGCGTTGGGGTATTTCAGTTTCTTCTGAATATCTTTTACGGTAATCAGTCCCTTAAGGTTGTACTTGTCATCCACGACGAGTAGTTTTTCGACGCGGTGCTCGTGGAGAATCTCCTCGGCATCTTCGAGCGTGGTGCCTACGGGAACGGTGATAAGGTTTTTCTTAGTCATCACGCGATCGATGGGAATATCGAAGCGGGACTCGAAGCGGAGATCGCGGTTGGTGAGAATGCCGACCAGCTTACCGTGTTCTGTGATGGGCACGCCGGAAATTTTGTACTTGCGCATGACTTCGAGCGCGTCGCTGACCTTGTCAGTGGGCGACATCGTCACGGGATCGACGATCATACCGCTCTCCGACCGCTTCACCTTATCGACTTCATTGGCCTGCTGCTCGATCGTCAGGTTGCGATGAATAATGCCAAGCCCACCCTGTTGGGCCAGCGCAATGGCCATGTGCGATTCGGTAACGGTGTCCATGGCGGCGCTGACGATGGGAATATTCAGGACGATGTCGCGGGTGAGGTGAGTCTGAGTTGTGGCGGTCGCAGGGACTACGTCGGAGCGCGCAGGGAGGAGAAGAACGTCGTCGAAGGTAAGAGCTTCGGGTACGGGAAAATGAATCATAGTTTTCTCGGAAATTCTCCCAGCCGTGCCGTGAATCTTTATTCTAGAGACAGGTCTGGATTCAAGCAAATGGGCGGATAACTGCGTTGAGATCCTGGAGCAGAACTCTTCTCGGCAGCGCTAAGTTTCTAGTTCACTGTAAGCGGCGCGGTAACGCTGCCGATCTTGCCCGTGACGTTGTCGCGAATCACGACGCGGACTACATAGTTTCCGGGGCCGAGTTCCAGCGCATTCTTCATGTCGATTCCGCTGGCGCGCAGGGAGGCCATTTGGGCGTCTGGAACGGTTGTGTTGACGGCCTTTCCGACAGTCTTGGTGGCTTTTCCGGTTTTGCCGTTGGTGAGGTAAGCAACTGCGGCAAAGTCGAAGTTCAGATGTCCATTGCCGCTTTCGATAGACAAGCCGTCGGCCGACATATGGATAAGAAATTCTGCTTTCTTATTGGCGCCTTCGCCGGAAGTTCCTAGCCATTTCAAGCTCAACGGAACCCCCGTGCCTTCGATGGGAGACCTAAGAGCGTAGGTCAAGTCCGAGCTGCGCGTCACATCGGGATTCATGGTTGCGTTAGTGACGAAGAAGCCTTCGCGAGCGCGGACTTCGGCGTCCTTCTTATCCACTTTAACCTTGAGCTGACGCCAGCCAGAATTGTTGCTGTGTGTATCGAGGTAGTAGCTGGCGAGGTAGTAGGAAGACGCATCGTCAGCCGCGCGTTTCAAGCTGGATGCCAGATCGTTTGTGTTGTAAAAAGCCTTTCCACCGGTCATATCCGCGAACCGGTTGAGCGTATCGATGGTCGACTGTTGGAACCAGGTGCGGTTGGAGATCTGCTGCGCGATCGCCGCACCGTGCGGGCCACCTGTATCGCCGGCGACGGACTCGGCATTGCCCATCGGAGAGTTGCTTACCAAGCCGCGAATGTCCACCGGATAAACCGAGACTTGGGCGGCGTCCAGAGCCTGCATGGTGCGCTCGTAGAGCGAGGAAAGATTCCGGCCGGGAACCGCTGCCGGGGAGGAGATTGTGAAAGGGAATCCGCCGGTGGCCCAGATCAGCGACTTGCGTCCGGGGACTCCCGAAAGAGACCACGCAATTTCCAGGAACGCGTTCAGCGTTTCTTCGAGGGCTCTTGGCTGCTCGAACCGAGCCGAAATAGTGTCGCTGTATGCGATAAGGGCAGCGGCGGCGACGTAAGGTCTGTCGAGGTTAGTGGGAAGCTCGGGAATATCTCCTGCAGCGGCGTTTGCTTGTACGTCCGGGGCGGTACCCTGCATGGCGGCCATTTCTCCGCTGGCCTTTTTCAGCAGTTGAACTAGCTGTTCGCGATCGCTGGTTAGTCCCTGGACAACTTTGAGACCGTGGCTGGTCATGACCATGAGCGCCAGAACGTCGCCGGAGTCGAGATTGTCGGCCAGATATCGGATCAATGCGCGTCGGCCCGCGTATTGGTCGAGAAAGGGAGTGTTGATAGTATCGAGAGCGATGACCGTGACCGGTCGCGGTTGCTGATCCGTCAAAACAAGGTTGGTGAACTCTCCAGGCTTTGGCGGGGCCACCGGGAGTTTCATGGCCGTGGTGACGATCTCTTCAAGCGTCGCGACCTTCTGCTCTTTTCCATTTTCAAGGACGTGGAATGCCTCCTTGGTCAGGCCGTGAACGTGGTTGCCGGACTTATCGGTGACCACGGTCGGAACCTGAATCAGAATCGTCTGTGTCCTGAACTTGATCTTGCCTTCTTGGTCGGCCGTGTTGGTTGGAACTGCCGCCGTCCTGACACTGACGTTAGTATCTGACAAAGGCACCAAGGAGGGATCGCCTGCGCCCGGGGTGGCAGGCGAGGAAATGTCGCCAGTCTGCGTCCAGGCTAGAACGGAAAACAGCAAGAGATAGGAGAACGCCAAGACGAGACAACGAGAGAACAAGTCCTCCTCCGTGCGTTTCTAATTTACTGTAAGCGGTGCCGTGACGCTGCCGATCTTGCCGGTCACGTTGTCCCGTATTACCACGCGGACCACGTAGTTTCCCGGACCAAGTTCCAGCGCATTCTTCATGTCGATTCCGGCGGCGCGCAAAGATGCCATCTGTGCATCGGGCACGGATGTGTTGATCTCCTTGCCAAAAGTCTTGATCGGTTTGCCGGCCTTGCCATTGTCGACATATGCGGCGGCAGCGAAATCGAAGTTGAGGTGGTTCTGTCCATTGGCGGCTTCAATCGAGATGCCGTCCGCGGGCATGTGAATCATGAACTCAGTCTTTTTGTTTGCGCCTTCGCCGGATGACCCCAGCCACTTCATGCTGACCGGTACGCCCGTGCCTTCAACCGGCGAGCTCAGGGCATAGGTCAAATCGGTTGTGCGAGTTTCGTCGAGATTCATGCTGGCATTGGTGACGAAGAAACCTTGTCGGGCGCGAACTTGCGTGTCCGGCTTATTGACCTTGACCTTGATTTGCCGCCAGCCTGCGTTGCTGTTGTGGGTGTCGAGGTAATAGCTGGCAAGGTAGTAGTCGGAGGCGTCGTCAGCGGCCCGCTTGAAGCTCGAGGCTAGATCGTTCGTATTGTAAAAAGCCTTTCCGCCCGTCATGTCGGCGAATTCGTCGAGAGTCATCAGAGTTGATTGAAGATACCAGTCACGATTTCTTTGCACGGTTCCGCGCCCGACGGTGCCACCGGTTCTTCCTGCGACAGCCACTGCGCTGCCGTTGGCGGAGTTGGCCACAAGGCCTCGAATGTCGACCGGGTAAACTGAGATTTGCCCGGTCGTCAGGGCTTGCATGGTGCGCTCGTAGAGCGGAGAAAGGTTCCCGCCGGGAAGCTGTTGCGGAGTGGAAATCTCAAAGGGGAATCCGCCGGTTGCCCAAATCAGAGACTTGCGTCCGGGCACGCCTGAGAGAGACCATGCGATCGAGAGGAATGAGTTGAGCGTGTCTCTGATGGCTTCTTGCTGAGCATAACCCGCGAAAAGTACATCGGGGTATGCAAGGAAGGCATTTACGGCAGCTTGGGGGTTGGCAGTTGCACTGGAAGGCACAACACCAAGGTCAGGCAGATGTCCTTCTGCAGCGGCTGCCTGCGCGTCGGTACCGACGCCATTTTCTTGACCCATCCCCTGCAGGGGAGGAATTTCCCCACTCGCTTGTTTTAAGATCTTGACCAATTGTTCGGTATCGCCCGTTAGCCCCTGGACTACTCTCACGCCATTACTGCCCATGATCATCAGAGCGACTACCTGGCCGGAATTTATATTGTCGGCTAAAAACTTGATCAACTCGCGCCGACCGTTGGCCTGATCCAGAAAAGGAGTATTAATGGTGTCGAGAGCGATTACAGTAACAGTGCGTGGCTGCTGATCGGACAACGCCAGGTTGCTAAATTCGCCTGGTTTAGAAGTCACAGCGGGAAGCTTTGTGGTCGCGGCAGTAATCTCTTCGAACGTGGAGATTTTCTGTTCCTTGCCGTTCTCGAGGACGTGAACATCATCCTTGGTCAATCCGTGAATGTGATTCCCACCCTTGTCGGTGACGACGATGGGGACTTGAATCAGGATAGATTGAAGATGGAACTTGACCTTGCCTTCCCGATCGGCCGTGGGCGCCGATGCTTCACCGGGCCCAAAACTGGCATTGGATCTTGCGACCGAAGAATTAACGTTCGGACTGATGCTACCGCCAGGTGCACCCGGGTTAGTGCCGGCGCGCTGTGCCAAAGCCGAAACGGAAAAGGTCACCAGGCAGAAAAGCAGGGAAGAGAACGCGCGGGAAGACATGGAGTGCCTCCAAATTCCGATGAAACATTATATTCCTCAACTCAAGTTGAGCGGTTATGTTGCGCGGAAGAACGCGAGAAATGCAAAACATCATTGAATGCCGTGCCGGAGCGCCGCCGATTTTCTTCGCGAAGGGCGGTTTGTCTTTTACCCTTGCCCAGCGTATATTAGAGAACTGAGAACTGTTGTGTAGTACCGGCGTTTGGCGAAGCACACCAGTGGGCGCAAGCCCACTTTTTACTTGCGGGGAAGTTCGCTGAAGCCGGTTGAGATGCAAGTTATTGGATGCATGGCACTTGATCTTGATCGAGTACGTGAAATTGCGGAGCGTGTAGCCACCTCCAGCGGGCTCGAGGTGGTCGATGTAGAGTTTCGCGGAAGTGGCTCGGCCCGCATGTTGCGTGTGTTTCTCGATAAGCCCGGGGCGGCGGGTGGCGATCCGCTGGCTGGGGTGACGCACGGAGACTGTGCCAACTTCAGCCGCGAGTTCGGCACCATCCTCGATGTAGAGGATGCAATGCCGGGCAGCTATACACTGGAAGTTTCGTCACCGGGGTTGGACCGGAAGTTGACGCGGCGGGCAGAGTTTGAGCGATTCGTCGGCAGCAGGATGAAGGTGACGACGCGGAATCCAGTGAACAACAACCGGCACTTTGAGGGCCGGCTGGAAAGTTTTCATGAAGGACGCCTAACGCTGGATGTGAGTGTGGCGAGCAAGAAATCGCGCAAGAAGATGGGCGCGGCAGGAGTGGAAGAAGGAGAGAAGATCGGGATTGAATTCGCGAATGTGGAGAAGGCGAATTTGGTTCCGGAAATCTAGGGGCGGGTCTTAGGTGTTAGGTCTTAAGGGTTTGCCTTAAGACCTGAGACCGAGGACCTGCAAGGCGCGGTCGGCTTCATAACGGATTACTTCATATGGCAAGTGAGCTCTACAACACGATCGACGCGTTGAGTCGCGAGAAGGGCATTGATCCGCAGATTGTGGTGAGCGCGGTGGAAGATGCCATTGTCATGGCGACGCGCAAATACTACAAGACGCAGGAGAATCTGCGCGCCGTGCTGGACAAAGAAACCGGCAAGATCAATGCCTATGCGGTGAAGACTGTGGTGGAAACGCCGGAGCAGGTGGAAGATCCGGTGCTGCAGATCACGCTCGAAGATGCGCGCAAGGCGGATCCGAATTTGGAAGTCGGCGGAGAGCTGCGGATTCCGAAAGTTACGGAAGGAATCCTGGGGCGCATTGCGGCGCAACTGGCGAAGCAGGTCATCTTCCAGAAGGTGCGCGAGGCGGAGCGCGATACGGTTTACAACGAGTACATCGGACGGGTGGGCGAAGTGGTGAATGCTACGGTGAAGCGCGTGGAAGGTCCGGACGTGATCTTCGACATCGGCAAAGCGGAAGCGCGCATGCCGCGCAAGGAGCAGTCGCGGCTGGAGTCATTCGCAATCGGAGAGCGCGTGCGCGTGGTGATTGCGCGAGTGGAAAAAGCGTCGAAGGGCCCGGGCGTGGTTGTATCTCGCGCCGTGCCGGACCTGGTGCAGCATTTGTTCCAGACCGAAGTGCCGGAAATCTACGATGGCACGGTAGTGATTCGCGCGATTGCGCGCGAAGCTGGCGAGCGCACCAAAATTGCGGTCATGTCCAAGGACAAGGACGTGGATGCCGTGGGTGCCTGCGTGGGCATGAAGGGCATGCGGGTGCAATCGATCATCCGCGAACTGCACGGAGAAAAAATTGACATCATCGAGTATCACGAAGACGCCGTAACCTTCGCCGAGAAAGCGTTGCAGCCGGCGAAAGTAAGCAAAGTTACGGTGGTCGATTCCGGTGGCAAGCACCTCGAAGTCGTAGTCGATGACAGCCAGCTTTCGCTTGCGATCGGCAAGAAGGGACAGAACGTCCGTCTCGCCGCGAAGCTCTTGGGCTGGAAAATCGACATTAAGAGCGAAGAAGAAAAGCGGCAGGAAGTGGAGCAGCAGATGTCGGCGATGGTTCCGCAGACCGCCACACCGCTCGAAAGTGTGCCGGGCCTGGGCGAGGGGCTTGTGGAGAAGTTGGGCGCTGCCGGCATAACTACTGTGGAAGCGCTGGCCGATATGACGCCGGAGCAACTTGAGGCGATCGAGGGTATCGGGCCGAAGACGGTGGAAAAAATCAGCCTGGCGGTGAATAATTACTTTGCCAGCCTGGAGCAGGATTCGGCTGCTGAGGAGGGCGCGGCGGTTGAGGGTGTGGCAGCGGGTGAGGTCGCTGAAGGTGAGGCTGCTACGACGGAGCTAACTGAGGCGGGCGCGGAAGATATCACCGCCGAGATCGCAGTGGTTGGCGAAGAAGCAAGCAGCGAAGTAAGCGATCCCGCTTCAGAAGCGGCTGCCGAACCGCAAGCGATTGGCGCAGATGAGAACGAAGGGCAGGCGGAATCTTCCGACGAGCCGTCGGAAGAGAAATCCGCCTCCGAAACTCGAGAATGAATGATGGCACGCTGGGATAAGTTCGAAAGCGTGGGACCGAAGAAACTTACTCCGTGAGGTCGCAATGAAGACCTAACTAAAACGCGGAGAATGAAAGGCCGGATGAGTAAGGTTCGAATCAACGATCTAGCCCGAGAGCTGGAAGTCAAGAGCAAAGCTATCCTCGATACACTTGCGCTGGTCGGAGTGACGGAGAAGAAGACGCACTCTAGTTCTCTGGAAGAGCACGAAGCGGAGAAAGTGCGGGTCTACATCCGCTCCGCGGGGGAAAGTTCGTCCCAAGGCAAGAGTGGTTCACGCACGAGTCGCGGCGAAGAAGAAATCAAAACAAAGATTGATCTGTCGCACATTTCGCGCCCTGGAGATGTGCTGAAGGCGATCACGCAGAAAAAGGAAGCTGCTGTGCCCCCGGTGGCACCGCGTCCGATTGCCCCGCCGGCTCCGAGTGCGCATGTTGCACCTTCGGCAGAAAAGTCTGCAGTACCTCAGGCTCCTGTCAGCCGTCCGCTATCCGCATCTCCTGTTGTGCTAGCGGCCGCGCCGCCGATAGCCCCCGTTGTGCCGCCACGGCCCGTCCTTGCGCCTCCAGTGGAGAGAACTAGTGTCTCGTCTCCTGCGGCATCGACGCTGGTCCCATCTTCGCCTACGCCAGCCAGTGTACCGGCACGTCCGGTGATGCCGCCGGCCCAGACACCGTTCGCGGCCGCGCCACCGGTGGTTTCTGCGAGTGCGCCTGCAGCGCCTTCGATTGCTTCCCGCCCTGCTGCTCTGCCACCTCCAGCGCCGCGCATGATCGTTCCACAGACCGGACCACGTCCGGTGTACAAGGCTCCTTTGCGGCCGGCCCCGCCGCCGGTGCAGCCCGGAGTTCCCATCGCCAGCGCTCCGCGTCCCGTACCTGGGCGTCCAGTTCCCGGCCAACCGATTTTTCAGCGCCGTCCACCTATGGCAGGTGGAGCGCCGGGTGCGCCGCGTCCACCGCTTCGTCCCGGCGAGCGTCGCCCCATGCATCCCACTCGACAAGCTCCGGCAGGAGCGCGTCCGCTGGGTGTGGGACCCGCTCTTCCGCCTCCCGGAACCACGAGGCCCGGCAGCCGTCCGGGCGGGCCAGCGCGCCGTCCGGGTCAGCGTTATGTTCCGCGTGGGGTGAAAGAAGGCCCGATGAAGGGCTACACGCCGCCACCGCGGATGGTGGTGTCGAATGAGCCCATGCCGATCACGCGCAGCATCACGATCGCGGAAGGCATCAGCGTAAAAGATTTAGCGGAGAAGTTGGAGATCCGCGCCAAGGATTTAATTTCGCGGCTGCTCTCGAAGGGTGTCTTTGCCACAATTAACCAGACGCTCGACTCGGAACTCGCCAGCGAAATGGCGCGTTTCTTCGGAGCCGAGACGAACGTTATCACCTTCGAGGAACAGACAGCGAAAGACATCGATGCCGCTGCTGCAAGCGAAGAAGCCGTCCCTGAAACCGGAGTGCGTCCGCCCGTGGTCACGATCATGGGACATGTGGACCACGGCAAGACTACGCTGCTGGATTCCATTCGTTTGACGAGCGTCGCGGAAGGCGAGGCGGGCGGCATCACCCAGCATATCGGTGCCTACAAGGTGCGAATCACGGATAAGGAATCGCCAGCGTTCGGACGGGAGATTGTTTTTCTCGACACGCCCGGTCACGAAGCTTTCACCCGCATGCGGTCGCGCGGCGCAAAGGCGACGGATATTGTGGTGCTGGTTGTGGCCGCCGACGATGGCGTGATGCCGCAAACGATCGAGGCTATCGATCACGCGCACGCGGCAGAAGTGCCAATCATCGTCGCGGTGAACAAAATCGATAAGCCCGATGCCTTGCCCGATCGCGTGAAGAAGCAGCTTGCCGACCGTGGATTGGTTCCTGAGGAGTGGGGCGGTAAGACAGTGTTCGTTGATGTTTCGGCGAAGAAGAAAACGAATCTGAACTTGCTGATGGAAATGATTTGCCTGGTCGCCGATTTGGGCGAACTGAAAGCGACGCCGGAGCGCGCGGCTACGGGCGTGGTACTGGAAGCGAAACTGGATCGCGGACGCGGTCCGGTGGCTACCGTGCTGGTGCAGAACGGAACACTGAACGCCGGCGACAATTTCGTAGTCGGCAACGTCTACGGGAAAGTGCGCGCCATGTTCGACGACCGCGGCGCGCAGTTGCAGACGGCTCCGCCATCGACGCCGGTAGAAATCATCGGCATGGAAGCGCTGCCGCAAGCTGGCGATCAGTTTGTGGTGGTTGCCGACCGCGACAAAGCACGTGGCATTTCGGAGTATCGCGAGCAAAAAGCGCGCGAAGCCGCACTCGCCAAGAGTTCGCGCGTGTCGTTGGAAGGATTAGCCGAGCAGATCAAGGCCGCCGGCACCAAGGAACTGAACGTCATTCTCAAGGGCGATGTACAAGGTTCGGTGGAAGTGATTACCGACCTGCTCACCAAGCTCTCGAACGACAAGGTGCGGTTGAAGCTTTTGCGCTCGGGAGTGGGCGCGATTACGGAAACCGATGTGTTGCTGGCCTCGGCGTCGAACGCGATCATCATTGGTTTCAACGTGCGGCCGGAGCGCAAGGCGCAGGAAATCGCCGAGCAGGAGAAAGTTGATATCCGCCTGCACTCGATCATTTACGAACTGCAGGACGAGATCAAGCGTGCGATGAGTGGATTGCTCGAACCCACCATCAAGGAAACTTACCAGGGCCGCGCCGAAGTGCTCAATGTTTTCCGCATTCCAAAAGTTGGCACCGTGGCCGGTTGCCGCGTGAGCGACGGTTTGATCAAGCGCGACTCCGAAGTTCGTTTGCTGCGCGACAACGTGCAGGTCTTCAAGGGGAAAGTTGGATCGCTGCGCCGCTTTAAAGACGACGCCAGCCAGGTTACCAATGGCATGGAGTGCGGCATCTCGATCTCCAACTACGGCGACATCAAAGTTGGCGACGTGATCGAGGCGTTTGCGACGGAGAGAATTGCCGCGGAAGTAATCGCATGAAGCCAGCTCTTAGCAATTAGCCTTTAGCATCTAGCTTGATTTAGCTAATGGCTAATTGCCAAAGGCTAAGAGCGAATGATCGCCTTCCTCACCCTCGAACTCCATATCGAAGCGGCGCAATCACTCAAAGATAAAAGGCAGGTGGTCCGCAGTCTGAAAGACCGGCTACGCAACAGTTTCAACGTTTCTGTCGCCGAACTCGATCCCAGCCCGGTGTGGAATCGCGCCACAGTCGGCGTAGTCAGCATCTCGGATTCTCGCGACTATCTGGACGGGTTGATGAAGAATGTGGAGCGCGCGGCTACCCGCATTGCGAATAATCACGGGGCGGACATTTCCGACTCGTTCGTGGAATTTCTGTAAACCTTTTTCAAGCAAGGCCAAACAGACTGGGGCCGTAAGAACCGTAATCGCTATCGCATTGTTACCTCTGTACTTACCTGCCGCCAGTATTTCTGCGTGACAATAGACTTCCCGGCCAACACGGGCAGACGATTTTCTGATATTCTCATGCGTTTTACTTCGAGGTGGTGGCTGTGGAGAAGCGCGGGCTGAAATATCATCGCGGGCGGTTGGGCGAGGGCTTGCGCGAAGATGTCGAAACGCTGGTGGAGGGAGAGCTGGCGGATCCGCGCATCGGACTGGTGGGCGTGACTGCGGTGCTTGTCGCGGATGACGGGCGCTCAGCGCAGGTTTTGGTCGACGTTGATGGCGACGACCAGGAAGCGGAGCGAAGCCTCGAAGGGCTGCTCGCTGCGAAAGAATATATACGTCATGAATTAGTGGAGCGGTTGCGCTTGCGGCGCGCGCCAGAATTGTACTTTCGGCTGGATCGTTCGGAGCGAGAAAAGGCGCGGGTAGAAGAATTGCTGGCGCGGGCAAAGAAAAGAGCGAAGCCTCGCGCCGAACCAGTGAAGAAAAAGGCATGAGCACCATCTTGCAGGATGTTCTCCGGCAGTTTGAGCAGCGCGACCGTTTCGTGCTTACTTCGCACGCGCGGCCCGATGGTGACGCTATCGGCTCGGCGCTGGCCTGCTGCCAAATTCTGCGTGCCATGGGAAAGCAGGCGGATGTTGTGCTGCACGACGGTGTGCCGCGAATCTATCGCGCGCTACCCTTTGCCGATCAAGTGCTGCAAGCCGATCGCGTCTCCGGCAGTTACGAGGCAGCGATTATTTTGGAATGCGACAGCATTCACCGCACGCGCCTGGAGGGGTTGGAAGATCGATTTCTGATCAGCATCGATCATCACATCAGCGGGCGCCCATTCGCCGACGTGAACTGGATCGATCCACACGCTGTGGCCACTGGAGAAATGGTGTTCCGCCTGGCGCGCGAAGCGGGAACCCCGTTTTCTCCTGACATCGCCACCTGCCTTTACACGGCGCTGATGACCGACACTGGTTCGTTTATGTTTGAAGGGACCAACGAACATACGTTCGCTCTGGCACGTGAACTCGTGCTGGCCGGAGCCGACCCTTCCCATTGCGCTCGCAGTATTTATTTCGCTCACTCTGTCGCCAAGATGAGGCTGCTCGGAGAAGCTCTGCGCAACCTGAATACTGAGGGCCACATTGGCTGGACCTGGGTGACCCTGGAACAGATGGAGCGCTGGGGCGCGAAGGAAGAAGACTGCGAAGGCCTGGTGAACTACGTGCTTTCGATTGGAGAGATTGAGGTCGCGGCATTTTTTCGCGAGCTCCCTGACGGACGTTTTCGAGTGAGCTTGCGCAGCAAAGGCAAGCTCGATGTGGCGCAAGTAGCGGAGGGATTCGGCGGCGGCGGCCACGAGTGCGCGAGCGGTTGCTCGGTGGACGGGCCCCGGGCCGACGCTTTGCGCGAGGTACTCGAGTCATTGCGACGCGGTCCATCCGTGCAGTAATGAGGCAATTGCTAAATGTTGAATTCTTGATTGTTGATTGCGTTCGTGAAGGTAATGTGATGAGGGTTTTCAATCGGCAATCAACAATCGAGAAATCGACAATCCAGCGACAGATGTCTGCAGCGGCTCGAATCCCTACCCGATGACCAATCGCACCCGGGCCGACGCTCTGTTGCTTGCGGGCTTCTGCGCATTCCTGTTTTTTTATGGGCTGGGGCAGTTTGGCTTGATCGGCGCGGATGAGCCGCGCTACGCGCAGGTCGCGCGCGAAATGCTGGAGCGCCGTGATTGGATCACCCCGGTGCTGGGCGGAGAACCATGGCTGGAAAAGCCGCCGCTTTATTACTGGCAGGCCATGGTGGCGTACAAGCTTCTTGGCGTGAGCGACTGGGCCGCCAGGCTGCCCTCGGCGCTCGACGCGACATTTCTCGTGCTTGCCGTTTACTTTTTCCTGCGCCATTTTCGACGCGGATTGGAAGTTGACGGCGCGCTGGTTTGTGCTTCTTGTGCTGGAATCATTGGTTATGCCCGCGCTGCATCGATGGATATGGCGCTGGCGGCGGCGTTCACCATCGGAATGCTCGGCTGGTGGGCCTGGCGGGAGCGCGGAAACCGAATTTATCTCGCCGTCTTCTACGGCTTTATGGGTTTAGGAATGCTGGCAAAGGGGCCGGTGGCGCCCTTTCTCGCTTTTATGGTAATCGCGCTATACGCGGCCAGCATTCGCGACTTTCGTCTGATCTTGAAGACTCTCTGGCTGCCGGGGATCGTTCTTTTCTGCGTCATAGCGATGCCCTGGTATTTCGCGGTCCAAATTCGCAATCCAACTTTCTTTCACGAATTCATCGTCGAACATAATCTCGCGCGGTTCTCGAAAAATCTTTATCACCACACCGAACCGATCTGGTATTACCTGCCAGTCGCCGGTTTGGCGCTGATTCCGTGGACAGTCTTCATGATCGCGGCTCTAGTTCAAGCGGTCCGATCATGGTGGGAAAAACGAAAATCGATCGAGATTCGCGGAACTGATTTCGAATATCACTTCAGTATCTTCGCGAGCTGTTGGTTGATCGTCCCATTGATTTTTTTCTCGATCTCGAAGTCAAAACTGCCCGGATACATCTTGCCTGCGCTTCCGGCAGGAGCGCTGCTGTTGACGGACTACTTGGGGCAGCGCTTGGAGCAGAAAGGATCGCAGAACGGGTCGGTTGCGAAATCGATAGCTGTGCTCCATGGATTGCTGGCGGCGGCTCCGATCGTTCCAGCTTTGCTGATCGCCTATTTGCTCACACAGCATCGTTTGCCGAGAGGGCAACCGATGCTGGTCGCACTCGCGGTGGCGTTTGTGCTGTGCACCGGAATCGCGCCGACTCTGGTGCGCAAGACGGGGCTAAGTATGTTGCGTTTCGTCACATTGATCCCAGTCGTGCTTGCGGTGGGAGCAGTGTTGAAACTAGGTTCAGCTCCGCTCGATCAGAAACTTTCGGCTCGCCCTCTGTCTCTGGAAATCGCTGCTATGGAAACGCATTCGCTGCCGCTCGCGGTTTTCCATGTGCCGCGCGAGCTGGAATACGGGCTTACCTTTTACCGCAACCGGCTGACCGTCAACTACGACTGGGAAGGGATTTTGCAAGGAGAGCATTTACTGGTCGCGCCGGAGAATTCGCAGATGGAAATCGCGAGGCTGCTGCCGGGCCGTCACGTCTCTTACCTCGGACATTATGCCGCGCAGCGCATAGACTATTACTGGGTTGGCGCAGCGGGTACGGTTCCTGCACAGTAGAATCCTTTATCATGGGCCTGTCAGACGCAGCACGTTCTGCCGGTTTGCCTCGGGTTTAACAGCACTAACTCGGAGTCTGCCATCCCGAACGATGCCGCAATAGTGTTGCCAACTTTGTAGGAGCCCCGTGGAGATTCTCGACCTTCGGCATTTTTCTTCCGTGGATATGCGCCCCTTGCTCGATGACGAATCGCGAGTGTGGGGAAGTCTGCTTTCCTGGGACTACAGCGGGTCTGCGGAGATGATTTTGCGCTATGTCGACGCGAAAATTCTTCCCGGGTATGCCGCCATCGACCGCGGCCGCATTTTCGGCTACAGTTTTTTTGTGTACGAAGGCAGCAAGGGAGTGGTTGGCGATCTTTTTGTGGCGAACGGTGGGCGGCTTGCGAACCCGCGCGAAGTGGAACTGAAACTGCTGACGCACGTGATCGAAACGCTGCAGCAGTCACCCGGAATTCATAGGGTTGAGGCGCAGCTGTTGGCGCATGAGGCGGGCAGTGTGGCACGACCGTTTCTCGATCAGGGGTTCCAGCGTCACCCGCGGCTCTTCATGACGCTCGGATTGGGCGACCCGGTGCCGGTTCCAGCGAAGCATCCCGATGTCGAGATTCGGCGCTGGACGGAAGCCGATTATCAGCCAGCCGCGGCCGTGATAACCGCAGCGTATCGCGGTCACGTGGATGCGCAGATCAACGATCAATATCACACGCTGACTGGATCGCTGCGCTTTCTGAATAACATTGTCCGCTTTCCAGGATGCGGCTTATTCGATATCGAATCGTCGTTCGCCGCGGTAGATCGCAAGGCCAAGAATCTGATTGGGCTGATTCTATGTTCTCGGGTTCGCGGCGACGTAGGGCATGTCACGCAGGTTTGCGTTTTGCCGGAATATCGCTCCCATGGAATTGGGGAATCGCTGCTCGCCGCGACGGTAGGCAGTCTCCGCAAGCGAGGATTTTCCATGCTTTCGCTTACAGTGACCGAAGCGAACAGTCGCGCGGTCGAACTCTACCGGCGTTTGAACTTCGAGTCGAAGCGGGTATTTGACGCTTTCGTATGGGCCGGATGACAAGTTGAAGCCGCTACTCGACAACATTCCGTTCCGCCTATTTGGAGGGGATGATCGGAGCACTGTAAATCCTAGTTTTTACCGCCGGATAAACCACATTGCCCAGCCGGCGAGCAGAACTCCCCCGAGGAACATCGCGAAGCAATAGAGGCCATAGCGAACCATCTCGCGCGTAGTCTCGCGATGCGTGATGCCAAAGACAATCGACGCGAATAGTGCGAACACAAAAGCGGCGCTGAAGTGAGTGAGCTGGACCGTCATTGTTTTTTCCCGATGGCGATGTGGTAAGCGTCCGCGACGGCAATAAAATTCAGCAATCCGGCAACAATCATAAACTTGGTTCCGTAATCCGCGACGGCGAAAGCGATCGCGCCCTGGCCCCAGTTCATGGCGAGAGTTGTAATGTACATTCCGCCCGCGCCCAGGTCGCCAATGAATCCCAGAATGTCGAGAATGTCGCCGCCGTTGGCTTTGTAGATGTGGCCCTGCATCATCAACCCAAGCACGAACAAAGTGCCGATGGAGACGAACAGAAGGGCGCCGCGAATCCAACGCTTTTGAACGATGTGACCCGCACCGGGAACAAGCCAGCCGACGGCGGGTGCGACGATGCTCATCACGTTTGCAGGCTGAGCCGGCGCAGCTGCCGGCTTGGTTTTTGCTGTAGTGGAATTTGCCATCAGATGATCACGATCTCGCGCTGAATGTTGCCGGTGACTTCCGCCGACTTGGGGCGCACCAGCACGTTGACTTCGCTACGCACACCGAACTCGGGAAGATAAATTCCAGGCTCGATAGAAAAGCAGGAGTTGGGAAGAATCTGGCGCTCGTCGTGAATTTCCAGATCGTCCATGTTGGCTCCATTGGCATGGACGTCCGTGCCAATGGAATGTCCGGTGCGGTGAATAAAATAATCGGCGTAACCTTTTTTCTTAATGTGGTCGCGGGTCGCACGGTCGACTTCCCACCCCGCAATGCGCCGGCCCGCGTTCACGGCGTCAATTACGGTCTTCACGCCGGCGTCGCGCGCGTTGCGCACAACCTCAAAAACCTCGCGCATCTTGCCGGACGGAGCTGTGCCAACAAACCCCACCCATGTGATGTCGTAGTACACCGATCCCGGGGAATTTTTTTTCCCCCAGACGTCCAACAGAAGAAAATCACCCTCGCGAATGGGAACCGGATGATCGGCCCGCGGTTCGTAGTGCGGATTGCCGGCGTTAGCGTTCACAGCCACGATCGGAGGATCGCTGGTGAGCAGATTCTCGCGATGAAAGGCTTCCATGAACCACTGCTGGATTTCATGTTCAGTGGTCCCGCCATTGCGCGCACGTTTTCCGATTTCTTTGAAGGCGGCTGCAACGATCGAATCCACGCTGTCGCGCGCGGCAAAGTGTGACTCGATCTGTTCTTCGCTCCAGGTGGCTTCGAACTGCGCGATTAGGTCGGCAGAACTGACAATGTTTTTTCCCAGACCACGCAGCAATTCGATCGTGCCGCCATCGACCAGAGAAATTGTGAAGACGATGTTGTTGGGCGAATATTGCATCGCGATATCGCGGTGCGAGGCGAGCATCGCCTTCAGGCTGTCGAATAGCTCCTGCCAACCGGAATACTGCCGCTTACTGCCGGGGAGGGAGTCGAGGTGGCCCGCTTCGATTTTGTGCACCAATTTGGTGGGTTCGCCCTGCGCCGGGATCAGGTAAAACCAACGGCGCGTGACCATCAGGCCTGCCGGCAAGCCGAGTACGCGATAAGCAATAGGATCGCGATGATGATGGTCGTAGAACAGCCACGCGTCGATGTTGCGTTCGCGCAGCACAGATTGAATGGCAGCCAGGTCCATGGGCAAACCCCTATTGTAAACAATGGGGCAGATTTGGGCGAATCGAAGACGGAGAGAGTTGTAACAGATTATCGCGTCCGGTCCTTTACCGCCAGCACTCGCTTTTTAACGTTTGCCGGCAGCGTTTCGCATGCCGTACGCAACACCAGACGCGGCGCTCGCTCGCGAATTTTCATCAGATACGGAACCGTTCGCTTCGCATCGAACTTTGCAGTTTCCCGCAGCAGCCAGCCTAGCCCCTTCTGAACCATGTCATCTTTATCTGCCAAAAGTAAATCGGAAAGTTTTGTGATCTCGGGAAAGAACATCTGCGCCCGTGCGCCACGAATCAGCGCTACACAAGCGGCGCGTCGATGCCAACGGTTCTTCGACTTCGCCCAGCGGAAAACGAATTTCGTGCGTGCCGGTTCAGCCGCGATCATGGGAGCGATCAGGGAATGAACCAGCCCGTCGTGATCGGCCCAACTGTTGATGCGGTCAAGCCATGACTCAAACAACTTGAATTCGTCGTCGCCAAACTCGCGATCGAGCTTCTCCAACAAAAACACGGCGGCAACTTTTTCCTCGAGCACCGAACCGGAAAAAAGCGCGTCGGCGACCTCGGTCAGGAAATCGAGCCCGTGTTCTTTCTTGATTTCGCGTCGGGACGAACGGCGGCGCGGCGCAAGTCGGCTGTATACCAGCCATGCGATTTGATTTCATCCTTGAAAAACCACTGCACGCCCGCGGCATGCTCGGAGGAGCCGCCATCTTTCAGTGCGCGTCGAATATGTGCGGCAATTTCGGCAGGCGTGCCGACAACTTCCGGCGAATGCGCTAGTATGCCGCCTCGGGCTCGCATCCTCATGACCTATCTACTGTCTCCGCGCGGACGACTTTGTCATAAATCCAGAGCAGCAAAGTTGTCACTAATCCCACTCCAGTTACCCACCACCACACCATATTTGGCTGGTGCAATTCTTCCCCGTAATGCTGCATAAGCCAGCCGCTGAACTTGCCCGCGATAAACGAACCAATGCCCAGTGGCAGAAACGCGAAACCCATGTAGGTTCCTTGCTGGTCGGGAGGCGCGAGCCGCGAGATGTAGTCGTAATATCGCGGTTGCTGCGTGATTTCTCCAATCGCAACCACCACCAAGGTTGCCACCGCCATCCACACCGAGGGGTGAATGATCAGCAGAACCCACGCCAGACTTGAAATTAGGGTCCCCAGCACGATGGCGTGAAACGCGTGCATACGCTTGGTCACAAAGCCGATGAGCATCGTGAACAAGATGACCACGATGGGATCTGTAGCCAGAATCCGTGCGGTGTTGGCTTTCGGATCGATGTAGGCGGAAATATAAAGAGGCAGCGCGATGAATTCCTGCCAGAAGACGATCCAGTATCCCGTGAAGATCAACAGAAAGAGCATGAAGCGCGGGTTCGAAAGTACCGTAAGGAAGTTCTTTCCGACCTGGCTTAGGCTGGCCGCCTCTCCCCCTTCCGCTCGTCGCGGCTCCTTGAAAAACAAGAGCACGACGAACAGCATGAGGAAGACGCTCAACGCTGCCAAATGAAATAGTCCTGGTGCACTGCCGTGATCCTGTTCCCAGCCTGCCAGCAGTGGCCCTAACGTACTTCCTACGTTCACCAGCGTGTAGTAAATCGAATATCCCACCGAGCGAACACTCTCGTTCGATGCTCGCGCCGTTGTACCGACCACGCTCGGCTTCACGAGGGCCACCCCCAGGGCGGGCAAAATCAGCACGAACGCGACTAGGGACGCGAGGGGGATGGCGTTACGCACCGGAGCGAACCACGACGCGCCGAGCGACCCCAGCAGAAAATACGAGAAACTCAGAATCAGGTACGCCAGCGAGAGCGCTCGCCGGAAGCCGAGCCGGTCGGCGATCGCCCCTCCCACTACCGCGAGAAACCAGACCCACCCACCAAACATCCCCGTCAGGCTGCTGGCCTGTTCGACACCGAAGTGCAAACCCTCATGCAGGTAGCGCGCCAGGACAGCAAAAACGGCATAGTAAGAAAGCCGCTCAAAAAGCTCGCTGATGTTGGCGACCCAGAATGGCCGTTCGAATCCGGTGCGAATTTCCTGCAAGCGTTCGGAAAAGCTCAAGAGTGCTCCCTTGTAGATCGTATGGTCGGGGCTTGCTGCCCGCGTGAGTTTTGCTATCGAAAGGCCGCGCGCTGCTCACTTTTTGTATCGCGATTCGCTCCCTGACCTCTTCAGCCGCGAGCCCTGACACTCGGATCACTTTCCGGCGGTTGCTCTGGCCGGAGGCAATGGTAACGGAAGAACGTGGGACCTTCAAAAGTTTCGCGAAGAACGTGATGCAAGCTTCATTCGCCTTGCCATCGATTGGCGGCAACGTGAGGGAAACTTTCAGTGCGCCGTCCAGTTCGCCGGTGATTGCGTTTTTCTTGGCACGCGGATGAACCTTCACTGGAAACGCCACGCCACCGCCGGCCTCTGTAATCGAAATCAATCGGCTTTGCCAGCGAGAACACTGTTTCGGCAAGCAATAAGGCCGCCACAAGCGGCACTTGAGGGTGCTGCAGCGTTCGCGCCTTTCCGATGCTTGCCATCAACGCGATTGCCAAAACGAACATGGTTACATTCGCTGTGATGCAAGATAGCTTCAAACCTCGTACTTCGTGGCTGTTACGAATACGCAACACGTTCAACATGCAAGTGAACAACAAGGCCAGGATGGTCCCGAAAATCCAGATCCTGCCGGTGTAAGTTCTCGGCACGAGCAGGCTGTCCACAATCGCCGTGACAAAAAGAATAGCCGCGCAAAGCCGGTCGAATCGCTTCATGGCTTTATCGTGCCCTCCGCGTGCCTGATGGCCTACGTTTTTGTTCGGCTGCCGAAGATCGCCGTGCCTACGCGTACACAGGCTGAGCCCTCTTCAATCGCGATTTCGAAATCGTGCGACATGCCCATCGAAAGCTGGTCCATCGAGATGCCGGGTAGTTTGCGGGCGGCAATCATATCCCGCAACTCGCGCAGCTTGCGAAAAGAAGGCCGTGCGCCTTCGGGGTCGTCCGTGAACGGAGGCACAGTCATCAGTCCGCGAAACTGCAACGACTCAAGCCGAGGTGCGGCGAGTAGCAATTCTTCCAGCGCTGCCGACTCCGGCGCGACACCACTTTTTGCGGTCTCGCCGCCAACGTTTATTTCGATAAGCACTGCCAAATTCTTGCCAAGCTTGCGGGCCGTCGCGTCGAGTTTCTCCGCCAGCTTCAGCGAATCGACGGAATCCACGGCGCGAAACAAATCTACCGCTTTGGCGGCCTTGTTGGTTTGCAGGTGCCCGATCAGGTGCCAGTCGGCATCGCGCAAATCGAGAAGCGCATCGACCTTACCAGCAAATTCCTGAATTCTGTTTTCCCCGAATATTCGGAGCCCAGCCTCGTAAGCTTCGCGGATGGTTTCCGGCGGGTGAGTCTTGCTGACGGCCATCAGCGCAATTTCTTCGGGGTTACGGCCGGCCCGTCGGGCCGCAGCATCGATACGCTCGCGCACCGCGGCGACATTGTCGGAAACGGACATAGAAAGAGAGTGCCGCTGTGAGAACTGCTCTCGCAGAAGTGGCGCCTGATATTTCTGACTTGTGCGCTCTACCTCTGACTTCTGGCTTCGTGCTTTCTGCCGTCAGGATTTACATCATCGCCGTCGGGGGCGCCGGTTCGTCCGGATCGCCCGCAGCCGAAGCCGGAATAAAGATCATCAGAGCTGCGAGTCCCGCCATCACGATCATCCCCCCAACCAAGTACGACGGATCGCTGAATATTTGCGGCGGGTGGTTCGGCGCGCCCCAGGAAGGGACGAATTGCAATCCCGCCCAAACCAGGCCCAAGAGGGCTTCTCCGGCGATCAGGCCCGAGGCGATCAGCACTCCAGCGTTTTCCACGCGCGCTTTCTGAGCGGAGTTGAAGCCACGGCGGTTGGCAACCCAGTCTCCCACAGAACGAAACACTCCACCGACAAAAATTGCGAATGTAGTTCCGAACGGCAAATACATTCCCACCGCTACCAGCATTGGGCTCTTCACTTGCATCATGATCATGGCGATGCCGAAGAAAATTCCCACCACCACTAGCGGCCACGGCATATCGTGGGCCACAATTCCCATGGCCAACGTCGCCATAAGGCCGGCTTGCGGCGCCGGAAGCTCGGCGCCTCCGAATCCTATGCCGCCAGCTTTGATGCTACCCTCGTGCAGCAACATGAGCGGAAAATACATGACGAGGCTTGCTACAACTACTGCGATCAACTCAGCGGCCTGAATCTTCTGCGGCGTGCCTCCCAGAATGTAGCCGACTTTAAAATCCTGTAATAGCTCGCCCGCGACCGCCGACGAAACGCAAACTACAGCCGCAACCCCCAGAACCGCAGCGACTCCCGAGGTCCCGGAAACGCCAAGCGCTACCATCAGCAATGCCGCGATCAGCAAAGTAGAGAGCGTCAAACCGGAGATAGGATTGTTCGACGAGCCGATGAATCCCACCAGGTTTCCCGAGACCGTGGCGAAGAAAAACCCCACTAGAATCATCACAACCGCCGCCAAAATGGCTGGCCACACCAGGCCCGATATCCGGATGTAGAGTATGCACATCAGCACGAACATCAAGGCAATCAGACTGAAGACCATCTTCGAACTCATGTAGCGTTCGGTGCGCGCCAGTTGGGCTTGCTGAGCAGAGGTCTGGCGCAGGTCGGCGAAGGCTTTGCCCAGTCCTGCAGTGAGGCTCTCGCGCATTTTGAAGAGTGTGTAAGCCGCACCCACCAGCATGCCGCCGACGGCGATGGGACGCACGATGTATCTCCAAACCGCATCGGCCATGTTTGCCCAATTATCGGGCGTGTCGGCTGGAATGTACGCCTTGAGCTGCGGTCCAAGAAAAAACACCATCAAAGGAACCATCAGCCCCCAAGCAAGCACGCTTCCTGCAAACTGGATCGACGCCAGCCGCACACCAATGATGTATCCCACTCCGAGATACGCCGGGCTCACGCTGGGCGCGGCAAAAACGCTGGTCCCGCCAGCAGGCAGGACGTGCGAACTTCCGGCAGCGCCAAGACGAACCTGGCTATGTCCGAGGCTTCCGACGCCAACATGAAAATCAGTATCGGCCGCGAACAGGCCAAACTTTCCGAGAATATAAACCACGCCGCCAAGGCCGATATTCCAGAAGAGATACTTCGCGGCTTGCGCGCCTCGCTGCCCAGCCTTGTGAATCTCCGAGGCAGCGAGCGACTCGGGAAATGGAAGCTCGGGATCTTCCACCATGCCTCGCCGCACCAAAGAAATAAACAGAACTCCGAGAATGCTGCCCACCATGATCAGCGCGGTCGATTTCCAATACGCGTCTGCAAAACGAAAAGATGGCCACGCCTTGGCCAGCAGAAACGCCGGAAGAGTAAAGATTGCTCCGGCGGCGACGGACTCCCCGATCGAACCTGCGGTTCGCGCGATGTTTTCTTCGAGCAGAGATCCTTTCCATGCCCGCATCGCAGCCATGGCAATCACTGCCGCGGGATAGGTTGCCGCAATTGTGATACCTGCGCGCAAACCAAGGTAGGCATTCGCCGCTCCCAGAACGACTGTCATGAGAAGGCCGAGCAGCACCGCGCGGAGGGTGAACTCCTTCATCTCCATATGTTCCGGGACATAGGGGACGTGCTTCTTGGGGCTGGTTCCTGACTCGGAGGAGACGGGATTACTCATCGATAAATCCTCTAATAATTGGGATCAGTACAAATAGCGTTCCTCAAGCCAAGCCGCCACTCGCGTCAGAGGGAACGGCGCACGTTAGCACGCTGGGCGGCTGAATTACAAGTGCGTCGCGGTTTCCGATGCCGGTACGGCAAAGCTGGGCGACCGGATTGCATTGAGTGGGTGGTTGGTATCTTTGGCTACTTGGCGCGGCGGTGTTAATATTGGAGTAATTAGTTTGTCGCGCCCCTTCGCAGTTGATCGTTCCGAGGTGCCGCATGAGCAACTCCTCCGAGCAGCCCTGGTTCCAGCGTTTCCTTGAATTCCATTGCGACGATTGCGGCTGTGAGACAGCCTTTCGTTCACGGCGCAGAACGTTTTCCGAACGCTACCTTCTGCCCATTTTTCTTTTGCAGCCGGTGCGTTGCGCGGAGTGTTTCCGCCGCGACTACCGTTCATTGTTTATGGCGGCGAAACCGCGGCTGTCGGAAGCAGGTTCCAAGCGGAAACCTTCCGTCGCCGCACCGGGCCAATACGGTAACGTTGCCTAGGCGACCGTTGGCCCGCTATACTTGTATCAAGGCAACAGAGTCGCCCGCCCGGGAAAGTTTTTTTACGGGCATCAGGGAGGCCGTCTTCAGCAGTAGTGGGGACCGAATTCGGGCTGCCCAGGCCAAAGCTGCAGTGGCGGGGGTTTCTATTGCTTCGAAGACGAACCCACCGCAGGGTGTTTCCAGTCCACCCGCAATGATTGGACGAGCTTGGGCGAGTTACATTGCCGACAGTCTCTTCGCGGTTTTGTTTCCTTCCGATTGCCGCATCTGCGGCGCGCCACTAATTAAAATCTCCCGCCTACCAGTTTGCTGCGAGTGCATCGAGCACATGCATCGCATCGCGGGCCAGGTTTGTGCGCGGTGCGGCGAGCGCCTGTTTTCTCCCTACGCGGTCGATGGTCCTGAGGGGGAGCCCCGCTGCGGATTGTGCCGCCGGATCGAGCCCACCTTCTCGCGTGCGGTGGCTTATGGGAGTTACGAGAGCGGACTGCGTGAACTGATTCATCTGCTGAAGTACGGTGGAGTACGTCCGGCGGCAGGTGTGCTGGGGCGCATGTTAGCGGAAGCAATTGCAACGCTCGAGCCTCTGTTTCCGGTGGAAGGTGTGGTGGTCATTCCCGTGCCTCTGCATCGCACCAAGTTTCGTCAGCGCGGATTCAATCAAGCGGAACTGATCGCACGCGCCGCTTTGAAACTGAGCCCATCGCGGGAGCGCCTGCATTTATGCACGGGAGCGTTCGAAAGAAAGCGCGAAACTCCATCGCAGATTGGTCTCACCAGCCATCAGCGCCGCGAAAATCTGCGAGGCGCCTTCGCAGTTACACAAGCCGAAGCGGTGAAGGGACGCGAAGTCCTAGTAGTCGACGATGTTTACACGACGGGCGCGACGGTTTCGGAATGCGCCAAAGTCATGCGCCGCGCCGGAGCGACGAAAGTGTGGGTCGCTACAGTTGCGCGCACGTTGAAAGTTTCGGCGCAACAGGTAGAGATTAAATCCGGCAACAATGTTGAGATGGACGAACGCATCGAAACGGAACAAGTTGCACTGGCCAAAGCGGTAGGAATCTAATTTATGTCTGCCAGACTCGAAAGCGATGCAGGACCACCGGGCCGATACGCCGCCGGCCTGTTTGCGGCGGCGGCCATTCACCGCGATAGCGACGGCAACGCGCTGCACGCTCCCGTGCTGGTGCTGAATGCGTCCTATGAGCCCATCAACGTGTGCGCCGCGCGCCGGGCCCTCGTTCTCGTGCTCAAGGGCGTCGCCATGACGGAAGAAGAAAATGGACACTTCCTGCATGCGGCGCGCATCGCCGTACGCGTGCCCTCGGTGATTCGGCTGCTGGAGTATCGCCGCATCCCGCATCAGAGCCGCGCGCTGTCACGAAAGAACATCCTGCTGCGCGACCGCAACACCTGCCAGTATTGCGCCACCGTGCTGGCTTCGAGCGAGTTAACCCTCGACCACGTAATTCCTCGCTCGCGTGGAGGCTCGTCTACGTGGGAGAATCTGGTTGCTTGCTGCCATGCCTGCAACCGCCGCAAGGGAAATCAGTTTCCGCTCGAAGCTGGCATGAAGCTGATGCGCGAGCCGCGCGCGTTCAACCTGCACACCAGTCGGCACATCATGCGGCTCATGGGCCGTAGCGACGATAAGTGGAGGAAGTATCTTTTTTACTGAGGTTTCAAGGTTTCAGAGTTTCATGGTTTCAAAACCAACTACTCACAGGAGTTTCATGGTGTGATTGTCCGCGAAACTTTGAGGCCTTGAAAACTTTCAAACCTGTCTTCTTACGGCGCGTTCGTATCGCGAACTGCTGGTTTGGCAGAAAGCCAAAGCCCTTGCCGTCCAGATCTATCGAGCAACCGAACAATTCCCGAAGGGTGAAACCTATGGCCTGACGACACAAACCAGGCGCGCTGCTGTGTCGGTGGCGTCAAACATCGCTGAAGGACAAGGCAGGTTGACGGTAGGCGAATTCCTGCACTTCTTAGGGCAAGCGCGAGGTTCTCTCCTGGAACTCGACACTCAACTGGCAATCGCGGTCGATCTAGAGTACCTCAATCCGGACCACTACCAAGAGTTGGACAGAGAAATCTACCAGGTTCTAGGCCTGCTAAATCGGCTAATCGAGTCTCTCCGCAAAGGCCGCACTCCGGCGGGGTTGAAACCTTGAAACATGAAACTCTGAAACCTTGAAACTTCACTTCTGCGGATTCGGCGTCGTATCCGGCTTCTTGTCTTCCGGCTTCTGATCCGCCTTGGGAACTTCTTTCCCCTGATACAGAATCTTCACGTTCGCGCCGAAGCGCTTGTAGTCCTCATACTTCACGATCTCGCGAATGTGTATGTCGCCGGTGTTGAAGTGTAGCGTGTCATCGGCGCGGGTGTAGGTAGGGAACCAATACTGGTTGTCGATCTGTTGCCGCCAAGTGGTGAACTTCGGATAAAGATGTTCTTCCTTGCCCTTCTTTTTCGTGTCGCGGATTTCCGGCACGGCTTGGCCATAGGTCTTCACAATCTGGTGATCCGAATCGTCCACCCAGATGCGCCCCTGAAAGTAGCGCTTCTTGCCGACGATGGCCTTTGGAGCAATATCGAAAACGTAGCAGTGCAACTGATCTTCCTGTTGCTGGCCGACATAGAGAATGTTGTATTCCGGAACTTCTTCGGTAGTCAGCACGAAGGGTAAACGATTGCGGAAATCCTGTACGTCGCCCTGATCGAGCGACAGCCCGCCCTGTTCCAGCGACGATTGCGGCGCGAACACCACGTTTTCGAGGCGATGTCCCTTGTCGTCGTAGAGCACGTCGAAAACTTCGTGATACTCCCCCGTGACGGTATCGCCGTCGCGCGTCTGCACTTTGATGTCCTGCCGGTAGGTGTAGTGCTCGCGCGCCTCCTTGAAGAGTTTTTCCCGGGCGGCGAACTGCGCGATGATTTCCTCAGGAGTAATGCCTTTGGGCGGCGTGCTTTCGAGCGGACCTTCCTGGGCCACAACCGGCAGCGAGAGAGCGGCTAGCACGGCCACAAACACTAGGGAGCGCAACGGCGATTTCATACACCTATTCTAGCGAATAAATGAAGGGTCCGACTGCGCGGGACAGCAGAATGCAGGACCGCCGCGACCCTCCCCCGACCCCTCTCCGCTCAGTGAGGCCGGGGGTAGGGCGCTGCAGTTCTGCCGCAAACTTGGATGCCATTTCAACACAGGGGTTGCCGTAAGAAAAAAGCTCCGGCTGCTGGCATAAATCGACGTTGGCCGTGCAGGGATTCGTGGCTGCGTGATGCGGATGCCAGGTGCCGATAGCAGAGGACCATTGCCGATGATCTCACTTGCAATCATTGCCATCAATGCTATCATTGATGACATGGCCAGCATTACCATCCGCAAACTTCCGGAGAACACCAAGCGCCGGCTCCGCATTCGGGCTGCCCGCAACGGCCGCTCCATGGAACAGGAGGCTCGCGAGCTGCTGGAAATAGGTCTGGCCCGAGACGATGCGGAGCCCGGGAATTTGGGCGAAGCCATTCGCCGTCGCTTTGCCCCGCTGGGCGGCGTCGATCTCAAAATTCCTCCGCGCGGTCCTATCCGCGACCCTGGCATCCGATAATTTTGTAATCCCGCATGATCATTCTGGATACCAACGTCGTATCCGAAGCAATGCACGTTTCGCCGTCCGCGTCCGTAATGCGTTGGTTGTCTCAAGGCCGGAGCACCGATGAACTTTTCTTGACGACGATCACTGTTGCAGAGATTCTTTATGGGATCGAATTGCTGCCTAGGGGAAAACGCCGCGAGAAACTGCTGGCCGAGGCGGAAGCGATGTTCCGAGAAGACTTTCCAGGCCGCATCCTGCCGTTCGACGGAGAGGCGGCGCGTGCATTTGCGGAAATCGCTGCGGCACGCCGCTCGCAAGGCCGTCCCATGGCGGAGTTCGACGCTCAGATCGCCGCGATCGCCCGTTCTAGGCGAGCTACCCTCGCCACGCGCAACACGCAGGACTTCGAAGGTTGCGGTGTGCGCCTGGAAAATCCGTGGCAGGCGACGGGCTCATAGCCCTGCCAAATTTGTTGTTTCTAGAGGCGGGCCAAGTGGAGAGCCTGGCCTGAGCGAAGTCCGCTGGAAGCTTGTCACTTCACCCTGCTACACTCTTCCGTTTGCCGAGGAGATCATTGCATGCGCCGTATCTTTCTAGCTTCTCTCGCCTTCATGGCATTCTTACTGCCCCTCGTTGCTCAGGTTAAGCATCCTTTTACCTTCGAAGACATGATGAGGCTGAAGCGCGTGGGTGAACCCGAAGTCTCGCCCGATGGCAAATGGGTGATCTTCAGCATGGTCGAGGTCGATCTGGCGGCTAACACCAAGACGCCGCACATCTGGATCGTGCCCACGGCCGGTGGCCAGGAGCGCGAGATTATTTCCGATCAGGATGCCGACCGCCCTCGCTGGGCGCCGGATGGGAAGCGGTTTGCGTTCATTTCCACCAAAGAACAGGGATCGCAGGTTTGGATTGCGGAGTTTGACGGGGCGGCCGGCGTTGTGGGGGCGAAGCACCGTTTGACAGATGTTCCGACCGAAGCGAGCGGCGAACTTTGGTCGCCTGACGGAAAGAACATTTTGTTCATTTCGGATGTTTATCCAGGATGCGCTGGCTCGAGCGAATGCAACGCTAACAAGGTTAAAGAAGTCGAGCAATCGAAAGTTAAAGCGCAAATCTTCGATCACCTGCTTTATCGGCATTGGAACGCCTACAAGGACGGAAAACGTTCTCACATTTTCGTTATCGGGGTGCCGGAGGGAGCTTTGTGTGATCCACAAAAGGGCACCTCCATCACGGGCCGGAACCTGTGCCCCTTAATTCCATATCCGATCGATCTCACGCCCGGCGACTACGATGCGCCCGTGTTCTCGCTCGGCGGGCAGGACAACTACGCCTTTTCGCCCGACGGGCAGGAGATTTGCTACACCTCGAATCACGACAAGAACCCGGCGGCTTCGACCAACAACGATCTGTGGATCGTCCCGGTCAGTGGAGGGGCTGCCAAGAACATTACCGCCGACAATCCCGCCAGCGACTCGACGCCGCTCTATTCGCCCGACGGCCGCTACATCGCCTACCGCGCCCAGCAACGTCCGGGATACGAGGCCGATCGCTTCCGGTTGGTGCTGTATGACCGCAAGACAGGAGAGAAAAGGAGTCTGACCGAGAAACTCGATTCGTGGGTCGGCTCGTTCGTGTGGTCGCCGGATTCCAAACGAATCTATTTCGCGCATCAGTGGCGAGACGAATCTCCGGTGGATTCATTCACGATTGACCGACCTTTTGATCGGACAGTCACCGTGGACAGAGATGCCAAGGAGACGGCCCGCTATAACGCTTCCGTAGTCGTTCGGGATGGTTACAACGACGATCTAGCCTTGAGCGCGGATGGAAAAATCATCGTCTTCACCCAAATGTCGATCTCGTTTCCAACCGCGATCTACAAAATGGATTCCGAGAGAAGCGTGACCGAACAGCTTGCTCATCCGCCTGAAAATTTGACTCACCTAAACGATGCCGTCCTCTCCGAGGTCGCCATGTCTCCGCTCGAATCCTTTTGGTTCACCGGCGCTCACGGCGACAAAGTCGAAGGCTTCCTCGTTAAGCCGCCGAACTTCGATGCCAGCAAAAAGTATCCCGTGAAGTTCCTCATCCACGGCGGTCCGCAGGGAGTATGGGGAGACGACTGGAGCTACCGCTGGAATCCTGAACTGTTCGCGTCACCAACTTCCGCGGCGAGCGGGGGATACCTGGTCATCATGATCAATTTTCACGGCTCGACCGGCTACGGGCAGAAGTTCATCGACGCCGTCAACGGCGACTGGGGTGGTGCTCCGTTTGAAGACCTGATGAAGGGCCTGGATTACGCGGAGAAGACTTATCCGTTCATCGATAAAGACCGGGAGTGCGCGCTGGGCGCTAGCTACGGCGGATACATGGCCAACTGGATCCTCGGCCACACCGACCGCTTCAAGTGCATTGTTTCGCACGACGGCCTGTTCAACACCGAATCCGGCTGGGGCACGACGGAAGAACTCTGGTATTTCGATTGGGAGTTCAAAGGCACTCCCTACGACAACCGCGCCATGTATGAGAAGTGGTCGCCGCACCAGTACGCGAAAAATTTCAAGACGCCGACGCTGGTGATCCACGGGCAGAACGACTACCGTTACGACGTGAGCGAAAGCTTGCAGCTTTTCACCACGCTGCAGATGGAAGGCGTGCCCTCAAAGATGCTTTATTTCCCTGACGAAGGACATTGGGTACTGAAGCCGCAAAATTCTCAACTGTGGTACAAGACAGTGAACGACTGGGTCGATCAGTGGACGAAAGATCAGGGAACGCAGAAGTGAACCGCACGAGAGGACCGGAGCTGATTATCAGTCGTTCCTGAAAAAAGGTAAACGGGTGCGCAAGGCAAAAACTGCAAAACGGAACCCACGAGAAGCTACGGCGGACATTTCGCCGGCCGAGGCCGAGCGCCAACTTGAATCTTTCCTCAAGAAATATGATCCAGAAGTTGCTGCCTTTGCTCGTCGCACGCTTGCAAAGATGCGAAAACTGGTTCCGGGCGCCATAGAGATGGTTTACGACAACTACAACTGGCTGGTCATTGGCTTCAGTCCGAGCGAGCGGCCCTCGGAGGCAATTTTCTCCATCGTGCTTCCGCCGGGGCGAGTCACCTTATGTTTTCTTCAAGGTGCTGGCTTGCCCGATCCGGCAAAGAGACTGCAAGGGAAAGGCAATATTGTACGAAACGTTCGCCTCTACGAGGTGGGAAAGGCGAACGAGAAGGTTCTCGACGATCCTGAAGTTCGCGATCTGATCAACGTCGCCCTCAACCGCGCAAAAGTTCCCATGCCCGAGCGAGCGCGGCGCAAGCTCATCATCAAATCGATTTCAGCCAAACAGCGGCCGCGACGTTCGACGCTGGAGTAACAGTCGAGTCGGGACCCAGCCTAGTCGTCAGCTGTCCTACGCTTCAGCGATCCTCCTTTGAGACTACATTCAAGACGTTATGCTCTGGGGGAGGGACGAATACAGGATCTGCCACGCTTATTAGCGGTGGAGCAGTTCCACCACTTCCCGTGCTACTAGCTTGAGGGAATGTTTCAAGTTGGTCCTGTAGCAGGGCTGTAGCTCCGGCTGAGACTTGGATTGCAACTTCGAGCGTGCCGGTGAACGATCCTACCGAGGGGACGATGCTCGCCAAGCCGTTGGCATCGCTCAACAGGGTGGTTTGGCTTGCACCTAAGATCACGGGCATTCCCGCCGACGTGCCGCCGGGGTCGCCCGCCGTCAGAGACAGGTTATCTCCTGAGGGGCGGAGTACGGTCGATTGGAACAATACGCCCGCTCCGAGGACGGGATTGGGTGGCGTGGACGAGTCGGTCACGCGGACGGTCACAGGCTGAAACGCCGGGCCCGCGGCGATTTGGCCGGCCCCAGATACGGCCTGCAGATTTATCAGAGCTGGAACTACCGCGTTTCCGGAGACAGTCTGGCAGGGACTTCCGGACGCGACGCAGGCGCTGACCAGCACGGAGCCGGTGAAACTGCTGAGATTCAGAGTCACCGTGGCATATCCGCCTCTATTGGTGGTGGCGCTCGCGCTGCTGAGTGAGCCGGAGCCTTGCCTTACCGTGAAGTCCACAGTAACGCCGCTTTGCGGCAGCCCCGCGTTCACCACCTGCGCGGTAAGTGGGACACTGACAGTTGCTCCCTGCGCGATCCAGAGTAAAGGTGTGGTTAGTTCAAGGGCGGAGGATGCTGTCGCAAACAGGGTCGCCACAACCGCTTGCGCCGAACCGTAGACGGCGGGTGCTAGAGTCGCTGTAAGGGAGGCGACGCCTGCGGCTTGGGGAGTGACCCACGTGGATGCGATTCCGCTTTCGTCGGTAGTTGTCGAGCAGCTGGTTGTGCCTCCGCAACCAGAGAACGCTGCTTGGTTGGTGGACGCCCACGCTACCGTTGCGCCGCTCACTGGCGTGATGCCGTCAGAGGCGACGACCCGAACGATCACGGGATTGGCCGCCTGTGCTCCTACCGGCGTTACAGGATTACCTCCCTGCAGTAAAACGAGCTTGTCCGTCGCGGCGGCTCCGAACGTGACCACATCGGTCATGATGGAGAATGCGCCGGAGACCGGATCGGTAATGGTAATTGTTTGCAGCCCGTCGCTTTGCGCGGGAGCGGCAACAAGTACTTGGCTGGAGTTGGTCGCGATCAGCGGTACTGTAGTGTTGCCAACCGTGACAGTAAGCCCGGGAGAAAATCCTGTGCCCTGCAGCGTGATCGCTCCGCCGTTCACAGGGGCTCGCGATGGTGTCACCAAGTCTCCATAGAGCACATGAGCGTGGTAGTGGTAATCGGGCCGGCCATCGCCACGCAAGTCGGCGATTCCGATGATGAATGTATTTGAGCCGAGTACCTGCGCGTCGAGTCGACTCATGCCGAAAGTGGACGAATTGAATGGAGCCGGGGTGAGTGTGGGGGGAATTGTGCCTTGTGAATCTCCCAGCGTCCATATGCCGACCAGCGGCTGCATCTTTGATTCGCTGGGGGTGCCAGTTTCATCCAACGCGGTGACAGCTACAGACAAGGTCCGATTCGCCTGGGCTGGGAGCAAGAAATAGGCTACCTCACCATAGCTGTCGAGCGATCCTACCCAATCGCCCGGAGTAGGAACTAAGGCTGGAGCATCCCATGTCTCTGCGGCAGCCCACTTGGGTACAGGCTGCGCGCTTCCAGCCATGACGATGTTTTGTTCAAACTCACCGCCCGCACTGACTGTTACCACGATAGGCTGGATCGATCCAGAAGGTGCGACCTGAAAATGGTCGTAGGGGACGACTCCAGCAGACCACGTTGGGTCCACCGGCTCTACAGTGAGCTGATACTGCGCAGAGCTTGCGTTGTTCGGGATCGGCAGGCCGCCGAGATCGAAAAATCCCTCCAGCTCTTGATTGGAGGATCCGAACTCACTATAGGGATTTCCCAGGGGATCGCTTAAGCCTGTGATGGGATTGCCGGCATTTGCCGGTAAAGAGGAATCCGGAGACAGACGCAGCTTCGTACTCGTGCGAGGGCGAGTTGGTAGCGGGATCAATCCATTGTGCGACAACGTTCACGCCTTGCATGGGTTGAGCGGCGGCGGTGTGGTCAACGAAATAGACCGAGCCGTAGACGCGCGCTGTATTCGGGTTGACCGACACGACCGGATAAAGCCGGGATAACGCTGCCATGTCATCCGGCGCGAGTTGGTAGGGATTGGGATAGCAGACCGTGATCGGGATGCAGCTTACCAGGTCCATATAATGCATGACGGGAAAGCCGGCGAAGTCAGCGGGAGTTGGCGTCGGATTGCCCGTCATCACGTTCAAGTTCAATTGCGACCAACCCAGCCCCAATATGTTTCCCAGCACCCGCACCAACCGATATTCCACATCCGTGAGTTGCGAGGACTGCAAGGCACACTGGCCGTTGATGACGACCAGCGCGTGCAGAAAATTCGCACCCGTGCCAAAATTGTCCGCGCCTCCGTACGCGGCGTTCCAGAAGCATTGCGAAGGATTTCCAGCGCCAGCGCCAAGCAATGCGTCTGTCACCGTGCCATCGTAGTCATAGACAATGGCGAGCGGCTTTTGCGTAGCAGAGGAAGTGATGTCGGAGGGTGCGGTGACAGTTCCACTTGAATCGACCGCAATGTTGCTGCCATTCACGTCTTCGGCGAGCTGTCCTCCAATGTCTACAAAAACCGCCGCTGAAGGAATGGAAGTCCATTGGTTGAAAGCGGTGCCGACAAACGCGTTGGCGAGCGCGTTTGGAAGGATCGGGCTTAGATCCCCCAGATCGGTGTAATAGATGATCTGGCCCTGAGACCAAACGATGGGTTGCCCCATCATGCCAGAGGTGAAGTAGCTGGAGCCGGCAACGTATTCTGGGCCGCCTGCAAAGGCTACATCGGTCAGCAGGATGACGAAGGCGAAGGCTATTGCCAAGTGTAAGAGTGGGCTGTCGGTCAGTGCCGTTCTTGCTTGTATGGTCACGTCTTAATTATTCCTCTCCACCGACACGTCCCACGGCGTGCGCGAAGTCGAGGTATGGGATCGCCCTTTTGCCGCCCAGGATGGGATCACTGGTGAAAACCACGGCATGGTTGTCGCCGACAAGAATTTTTCCTTCCAAGCCCATCGCGAATCTTCCGATTGACCCCGACACTGGGCTCGTGAGACCGAACTTGCTTGGTGGATAGAGAAACAACAGAACGTGTTCGCCGATGTGGTAACGCTCGCCGCTGTTCCAGAGTCCAGCCCACTCGTGAATGGTCAAGCTCTGGCCAGTTGCGGTTCCTCGCATGGCTTGTTCAACCTGGAAGGTGATGGTGGTGGCGGCAGGAGCTTGCCCAGAAACTGGGCCGGACCGTCCTATGAAGGTGACGCGACCGGAGAAGATGATGCCGGCAGCTTGAACCAGTTGCTTCAGGCCAGGTCCGGGAGGAAGAGGAACTGGGTAACGCCTCGGCAAATTGGGTGGCAGCGGGCCTGGAAATGGTAAAGGAACTGTCTGCGGCTCAATAGGGAGGACAGGCCGCGAGGTCACCAAACCTGGGCCGGCAACGCGATCCTCAACGGCGCCCTGTGCGCGCATAAACGCTGGCGCAGCAAGCAGCATCGTTAGTACGACGAGCGAAAAAACGTCGAGCAGACGCCGGATCATCGGCTATCCCCTAGAAATCAATGTCTGCTCGGAGGAATCTGGGAAACCGAGGCCATCCTAACTTTGGTGGCGATACAAAGCTGTGATGGATGTCACCGTCCAGCCTTGTGGATTCTCGGCGGGAAGAACCGCTGTTCTGCGGAAATGACGGAAGAAAATAGTAAAACCCTATGGAGCAGAATCGAGCTAATGCCGGGTCGCAAACTGCCGATGAGACACAAGGGGAACCTGCACAACCATGAAAATTCTCTTAGTCGACGACAGCAAGCCGATCCTGCGTGAGAACGAGCGCGTACTCCGCGAGGCTGGCTATGAGGTGGTCTGTGCTGAGGATGGTCAGTCTGCGCTTGACATGGCTCGGGAGCACAAACCCGATCTGATCCTGCTGGACATGATCTTGCCGAAGATGAGTGGGCCAGACGTTCTGGATCACTTGAAGCACGAGCCAGCAACTGCCGACATTCCAGTTGTCGTTCTTAGCAGCCTCACCGAAAAGAATCGGCAGAAACTCGTGGAAGCCGGAGCAGAGGAGTACGTCGAAAAAAACACCCTGATGCCGATGCAAGGAGTAAACCTGTTGCCGAAGATACTGGAGAATGTAATCTGCCGGATCAATCGCAGACGAGGAATTGCTTTCAGTAGCATCCCTGTAGAAAAGTGAGAAACTCAGTTCTTGAGGCTAGCCAACACGATGCCGCTGATGCTGTTCCGCGCTCAGATTAGCTCCAGCCAGCAATAGCATTCCCGTCAGGAAAGCCCAGAACATCATGCTCACCGAGAGCGCGAAGGGTCCGTAGACCTCGGCGAAATTGAGCCAGGGGAGAGCCAGAATATAACCGTATTTCAGCGCTTCCGACAGCAAACCCATAATGATTGAGGTGGGCAACACCGCTCGCGCCGGAACCTTGCCGTTGGGAAGCACCCAGTAGATCAAGAAGAAGATGGCGATGCTCGCGGCGATGGCGAATGCCTTCATTACCACGAATCCCACCAGTCGAACAAAGCCGGTGCCGTGGCCGCGCAATAGGAATTCCATCAGTGTTACGTTGCCTGCAGTTAAGGCAATCGAAAGCAGTGCCAGAACGCCGCAGGCAAATGCGAGTCCCGGCGATATGAGCTGGTTGCCAAGATAAGAGCGATTATTTTGAAAGCGCCAGATGCGATTAAGCGCGACCTCCAGCGGCATGAACACGCCAGAGGAAGTCACTAAGAGGATGACCAGCGACACCACTTGCACGCGGTGGCGCGTCTCAACCATGGCGTTGAGATTGCGAATTACGAATTCCTGACCTGCGGGCAGATAATCGCGCAACAGTTCGGTGACCACGTCGGTCATCACACGCGAATGAAAAACTCGCCGGATCAGCGTCATCAACAGGACCACGAAAGGGAAAAAAGAGAGGATCGAGTTCGCGGCAAAGGAGAAGGCGAAGGTGTGTACGTCAGTGCGCAGCAAATATTTCACTGTGGAGACCGCCGCGTTCGCGCGCGCTGGGCGCGGACGCAGCGGGCGGGCAGGCTGGCCTTCCGCTCCGTGAACGCTAGAAAGTGTGACTTGATCCGGCACGGTTTTCGCTTAATCCTATTCAAGCGTAGTGGATGCCATGACCTTCGGAAAGGAACGAAAGTTTGCGGACGCACATTCTCATTTCTTATACAGCGTAAACGATTACGTATGACCAAAGGTCATAATGACGCTTTACCCTCTAATTCTTCTTGCGAAACGTTTGACTACTGCTTATTATCGGGTGCTCATAACCGGATATGTCCGGAAATGAACACGTAGGGCAGGTTGACGTTTTGAGTAGGTCGGTAGAAATCACGGCCGCTGGTCGGGGCTCCAGAAGTTCACGCCGCACTTTCTTCGTGTGGCACTGAACCGAGGAGTCTTTTGTTTTGGGGCAAGTTTCTTCGGCGCACAAGAGACGCAACCAAGTTCCACCGGTTTTCTTGAGGGGGTGCTCCGGTTCGCTGGGGCTACGATACGGGAAGCCCGGGGAATTAATTCTTCGCGACCAGGTGAAAGGAGTTTTCTGTGAGAGAGAAGGGAACAGTGAAGTGGTTCAACGGGGCGAAAGGATATGGATTTATCCAGCGCTCCACGGGGGAAGATGTTTTTGTACATTTCTCCGCGATTCAGGAGAACGGCTACCGCTCGCTCAACGAGGGTGAGACCGTCGAGTTCGATTTGCTCAAAGGCCCCAAGGGCTTTCAAGCGGGCAACGTCGTCCGCGCGTAAACCGCGAACATTGTGAACGTCAACCCTCCCGCCCCCGCGGGAGGGTTTTTTTGTGAAGGTCGACCATCCATATTACAAATCAAGGAGTGGTTGGTTTAGCGCGAGAGAACGCGGACCTTTCGTGAGCCGTCCTATCGTTTTGCTGGTGCAGCGCTGCCTAGGGTCAGCATGCCGAGCGAAGAGCCGTGCGAAGATTGGGGAGCAGCGTCCGGAGTACTGCTGCTTGATTGTTCGGGAGAATCACAACTGCCTGCGGCGATCGCGGTATCCGGGTTAGATTCGTAGCCATAGCCGAGGATGCGGAGAACGGTGCGTAGGCGGTGGTCGTGAAAAGTAACTCCAAGTCGAGCCCAACCGTAGTGCGCTTTCCCGGCCTGGGAGAACTGAAACCCAACGTAGCTTTTCTGCGTCAGGCTCATATTTCCGCGATGTTTGGAAAGAGTGCCGCCGCCATGGCCAGAGAAGTTTCCTTTTCCATAGGTGAACAGCAATCCATAGGACGCCCCCTTGCCGAACTTGCCGCCCGGTCCGATCTCCGCTCCGGGAACCATATCGGACGGGAAGTCCTTAGCGCCCAACAGCACTTTGGCCCCAGCTGTGTTTGGAGTGAAAAATCCTCGGTTCAACCAAAGTAGCGTGCTAACGCCCGTGGTTCCCAAGTAATACGAGAACGTAGTCTGGGCAATGTTGAACGGCGCAGCGTTCTGGTTCGCGGGATTCAAGGGAAAGGTGCTGGATTGGAAAAGTTCAGTCGAGAGGTTCTTGCAAATAGGAGAGGCTGTGGCAGGAGTTGCGCAGGCGAGTACAGCGACTCCCGCAGCGGTCGCGGCCACGGCGTAAGCATTTAGTTCTCTAGCAAGCGACGCGCTCAGCTGGGCGGGAGTCTTCACGCGTGGGCCAGCCTTCTTTGTGACTTTTGATTCCGACTTCGGCATTCGCAAATCCTCCGCTCGAACTTCAAAAAGGCAACCTTCAAAGGTCAATCTTTAAAGGGCGAACTTTACCGGACATTCAGACGCGGTACGCAATGGTCGGCTAAGGCAGGGCAAAAATATAGGCAGTGCCCGCAAACTGAGCCGGCTGCGCGCCGCTTACCACGACCTTGCCGCTCATGCCCATGCATTCTCCAAGCAGGGTAAGATAATGCGCGTCGGAACCAGTGAGTACTGTCTGACTCGACATGTTTTGCCACCCGCCCGCCGGCTCCTCAAAGATGTAGACTCCGCCCTGCTCGAGGTTCGGCGATGCACCGCGCCGTGGAGCCGTCACGGCGACCATCTTCCCGCTGATCCCTACGGATAGGCCAAACTGCTCAGCCGATTGCTGCTGGTCCGCTGGCGATAGCGTAGCGGTTTCGGTCATATCGGCCCATCCCGAAGAAGGTCTCTCGAACAGATAGGCGGTTCCGTCGCCGAGCAAGTATGGCGCTCCGACGACTACAAAGGTGCCATTGGTCGCGATGGACCATCCCGTTTCAGGCTGGTCCTGTGTGAGAGTCAATTCCGCCGTCTGGGTCATGTCGGTCCACCCGGCTGTCGGCCGGACATATACGTAGGCTTTGCCCGATGCGAAGTTGGCGAGTTGCGGGGCGCCGAGTGCGATGGTCGTGCTGCTTACAGACGCCGAAGCCCCGAGTTGGTCACCGAGTGCGCCATCAGAAGCCGTGAGTTTGGCGGTCTCCGTCATGTCTTGCCATCCGCCGATGGGCTTCACGTAGACGTAGCCTGCGCCAGTGGAGGAATTTTCAGCGGGATCCCCGACGATGATCGTGTCTCCACTGACCGAGACCGATCGTCCGAAAGAACCATCAAGACTATCGGAAGGCGTAAGCACCGCCGTCGGCGCCATGTTTTCCCAACCGCTTACAGGCTTAACATAAACGTATGCGTAACTGGGAAACCCAGCACCTGAGCTCGGGAACCCGATCACAACTGTATTGCCGTCGATCGCGAGTGATGAGGGAAACCCATTCGGCGAGGGCACCCTCAGGCTCGCTGCAGGACGCGTCTGCCATGCGTTATCGCTCTTAAGGAAAATGTACGCCGTTCTGAGATCGGAGAACGTGGGCCAGGAGCCCACTACAACGGTGTCGCCGGATACGGCGGCCGTTGTTCCGAACAACTCCGTGAAGTGCCCCGGCCCCACCTCCGCCAACTGCGACCAATTGCCCGGCGACACAGAAACCGGGCTGCCTGCGACGGTTTGCCCACTGGCGGCAAGTGTTTTCGGCCGTTGAGAACCGGGAACGGCCTGAGCCGCGCAAAGCGAAGCAAGAAGTAGCGTCAGAGAAAGGATATCGACCTTCCGAACAATCAAGCGATGAGACGCCATCACAACCTCGCTAATTTGATTTCGCATTGCTTCCTTGCGCCGGCGCGAAATCGCCGGCAGCTTCACTGCTCTTGTTTCCATTCCTTCTCCATGTTGAGAGGCTCCGGTCTCCCAGCGCCAACAGTCCAAGAGACGCTCCCCTCGCGCTTAGGGGAAGAGCGCCGCTCGAAGCTTCGGGGAGGTCGTCGGTCGGTGTGATGTTTGGCGTGACGCCGCCGTTCGAAGCCGCAGCCCCAGAGCAACTGCCGGCAACGATTGCGGTGTTCGGAGTCGACTCGTAGCCGTAAACGGGAATCTTCATTCTTGTCTCGACGACTTTGGGGCTAGTTTGACTGTTTTGAAAGGTCACATCGATGCGCGCCCATCCGTAGGAATACTGCCCGGACACCAGGAATCTAAATCCGACGTAATTAGTTTCGCCGAACCTAAAATTGCCGCGGTGTTTTTTGACGGTGCCTCCGCCTTTGCTGCTATATAAACTTCCCGGTCCGTAAGTAAATAGCAGTCCGTAGGAGTTTCCTTGCGCGAAGTTTGCGCTCGGGCCGATGAGCGCGCCTGCGGACAAGGCGGCAGGAAGATCATTCGCCACACTTAGCATCACGCCCTGCGGATTCGGCAGGAAGAAGCCCCGATTCCAAAACCCCAGGCTACTCGAAAAATTATAAAAATATTGTGTTGTCTGAACTATATTGAACGGCGCGATCTGCTGATTGGCGGGGTTCAATGGGAACGTCTGGGTCCCCGAAAGCGTCACAGACGCGTCTTTGCAGATGATTGTGGCTTCGGACGGAAGTGAGCAAGCGAGTACCCCAACGCCTGCCGCAGCGGCAGCCAGTGCATAAGCGTCGAGCCGATGGGAAAGCGCTCCTGCAAGGTTAGCGGGCCTTCGCGGCCTGTTCGAAAATGAGTTACTGCCCTTTCGAGATTTATCCATTGTCGTTCTCCTCACCGTTCGAATTGCCAGACCAACCAACCCACCAAGGCTCGGTCGCCGCGCAGCTACGGTCTTGCGGGAACCTGGAAAAGGTAGACGCTTGGAGGCGGGGTTACGTTGAAATCATCCCGGTTGTACGAAGGGCCAGCTACTACCAGCTTGCCGCTGGCCGCCATGGAATATCCAAACCCACTCTCATGCTTTGCGTCCGAGGCAAAGATCGCGGCGTTGCTAGACATGTCGGTCCATCCGGTGGCGGGTTTGTTAAAAATGAAAAGAGCGCCGCCTAAGTTACGGGCCTGGTAGAAGGGAGCGCCGGCCACGACTAAGTTGTCGCCGATGCCGACGGAGAAGCCCAAGCCGCCACCACTATTGCCTTTTGCTTCACTCAGTGTGGCGGTCTGTGTCATATTGCTCCAACCCCCAGACGGCCTGACAAAAACGCAAACGACGCCGTTAATAAACGCTAGGCTCGGCTGTCCCGCTACCACAGTGTTGCCTAGAACGGCGATGGAAGCTCCCAAGTTGTCCCCTGGAGCGCTGCTCGTGGAGGTCAGCTCCGCAGTCTGCGTAGCGCTGGTCCACCCAGCAGCTGGCTTTACAAAGACATAGGCCTTGCCTGTTCCGAGACCAGATTCGAAATGTTGAGGGGCTCCGACCGCAATTGTGCCTTCGGCAATGGCCACACAGTAACCAAATTCGTCGTCCTTGGCTCCGTCCGAAGCGGTAAGTTTGGCGGTCTCGGTCATATTGGTCCAACCGCTCGTGGGCTTGACGAATACGTAGGCCGCGCCTGGTCCGGAGCTTCCGCCGAACCTCCCAGCTACGGCGCCCGCCACGATTGTGTTGTCACTCATGGCGACCGACCAACCCAGCAAGTCGCCCGGCAACGTATTGGAGCCAGTCAGGGTCGCCGTCTGGGTCATGTTGGTCCAGCCACCGGAAGGTTCGACGAAAACATACAGCGTACCCTTTGAACGGCACTGGGCCACCGAACACTGGGTGTCGCCGACGACCACGGTCTGCCCATCCGTGGCGACGCTGGCAGTGCTAATGAGCTTTCCTGCGGTCGATCGAAGCCGCGCTACCAATTTCATATTCGTCCATCCGTTCGCCGGTTTGACGAACACATAAGCAAGACTTCCGTCGTTGCCGAGGGAGCCGCTCACCACAACGGTCTGGCCGCTCACCGCAACGGAAGGTGGAAGATTGCTGTTCTGGCCGTTTACGGCACCGATTTTCGAAAGCTGTACCCAGAGATCGCTCGATTGGGCCGGTGCGGCCGTAGCAAGAGCTAGCAGTAGGGCAAAGAGATAGAGCGTGGACTGCCTCATTGCTTTCACGGAGAACCTCCATCGCAGACGGTACCGAAATCTTCCAGGCTGTATCAACGCGACTGCGGTAACCTGAGCGGTCTTTTTGTTCGTTGGGGGGACGAGACGACCGGGAGACAAGTATCTGTCCCTTGTAGGCGCCAGTCAAGGGTCGAATGAGAATTTGCCTGGAGTCTAAAGTACCGCCCTTGGCCGAGACTAATAGCCAAGCTCGGGTCAGCGGATTTCCAACGACACCAAGTCGCCATCCGCTATGCCGCCGGGTTTATAGTTCACCGACACGGCGCGATCACTCCACGCGCATGAGAACGCATCGGCTCCCATCAGCAGCAGTGACTTGTAATCGGCAGTATGCAACTTCAGAACGGTTGCGCCTGAAGTCACCGTAAGCACTGCGCCGGGCGATTGCGAGCAATCCACACTCACCAGCTTGCCGTGGACAAACTTGGAGGGCCGCCGGTCCGCGGGTCCGCTGTTTTGCGAGGTCTGTTGCGCGGCGGCACGCTTGGCGGCGTCTTCTTCGAGCACGTCGAAGGGAGATTTTTGCGGAGCGAGTTTCTGCGATGCACTCGCCGATGCCGCGGAGATGCCGTACTTTTGCTCGGTCGTGAGGCGATCAAGTTCGCCGCGTGCGGCTGCCGCGACCTGCGGATTCCGGCTCGTCTTCAGCCGATCGAATAGGGCCTTCGCGGCGTCCCACTTCTTCGCCGAAACGTAGATTTCTCCCAGATGGTAGAGATACTCCTGATTGCGCGGACTCTGTTGAATGGCGGCACGCTCGGCCTGCATCGCCGTCATCGAGCCGCCACCTTCCATCCGCGCCATCGCCATCAAGTCATACGCGGCAGCGAATTCAGGGCGCCAGTCGAGCACGGCGCGCAGATCCTGCATCATGTTGGGCAGGCCCTGGATGTCGGTATGCTTGGTTTGTGCGATGCGATACTTGAGCACGCAAAGGTAGTAACGAATCCAGAGGTCGCGCTGGTCGAGCACGGCAGCGTCGCTCAGTTCTTCGGCGGCCGCGTCGAACTCGCTATGCTGCAGGTGATCCCAGGCCAATGCGCGATGCGCGACTTCATTCCCGATGGCTGAGATTAATGGAGCGGTATCGTTGTCGTCTTTATTGCCGTAGTTCTTCTTATTCTCTTTTTCTTTTTCTTTCTCTTTCTCGGATGCCTTGGAATCCGCGAGGCTGGGAGTCGTCGCCAACGTCTTCAACTCCTGCAAGCCAGCTTCGCGGCGCTCTGGAATTCTCACCTTCACCTCGCCCACTGAGGCGCGTGCATCCGCTTCGCGCATCGGCTTTGAGGTCATTACGTTGTCATCCGGACCAACCGGTGTTGGAGACTCATAAACCTGCGGCGCGTTGCGCTGCGATCCCGGCTGCTTCGACGCGTCGAGCGCGACGAATAGCGGTGTGAGCGAGTGAAAGTAGTCTTTGATCGCCTGGTCGAATTGAGCAACACTCGTGCCATATGCCTTCTGAATCGCTTCTTCTACCGGCACGTGCTGGTTCTCAACCAGATCAAAGTAGGTTCCCGTCTCCGGCAGTTTTTTCTCGTGCAGCAGGTAATGCATTGTCATCCACGATTGCGCGTAGAAGAGCGTGTGATGCGTGCCCTCAATGTAGGTGGAGATGTCGTGTTTCATGGTGAACAGGTCGGGAAGCGAGATCCAGACTTGCGCACCCAGCAGTTCGGTTAGCGATTTCGGCGGATTCTGCGCCTCGTGCGGGTTCTCCAGCAGATCCTTGGTGAAGACAGGATTTAGCTCAGGGTCGCTGCCGATCTCAACCTGCTTGTTGTCTACGCGGATCGAGCTGAAGTATTCTGCCAGGCCTTCGTCGAACCATCCCTCTGCCGGAGGGTAGTTGTAGTTCAGGAGCAGGTGGGCAAAGTCATGAGCGACAGCACGCCACGACTCCTCTTCGAATGAATTCAGTACGATAAAGTTCTGATCTTCGCCGGACACAAAAAATCCAGGCACGCTGATCGGCTGGCCTTGTTGGAGCGGCGCGGTCTGGTAGTAGTCCTTATCGTTCTTGAAAGCGAGGATCGTAAGCGGCGCAGGTTCGTTCAGACGTTCTTTCATCAACAGCGTGGCAAAGACCGCACGCATCTGCTCGAAGCGCAGTGCAACTTCCTTGCCTTTTTTCTCGCCCGCATCGGTAATGACGGTGTAGTGCGTCGAGTGGATTTCAAGCCAAGGAGACTGCTCGGCAGCAGGCGCAGACGAAGAGAGCAGAATGCCCAGAAGCATCGCGGAGAAAAAGCCAGCCGGGATGGAACGGATGCGGCTCATGCGTATACCGCCGGGAAAGGACTACTGCCCAAGATAGCGCTAATCAAAATGCTAACACGAGGGTTGTTGGGGCATCCTATGGAGCAATCCGGCCTTCTTACATTGACGGTACGAAAAAAAAGAAGTCAAATGAGTGCCGATTGCTCGTTCTAGAAATGGCCACCCTTACAGGAGCATAGCGCAGCAGTGAAGTCCTTGCGAAATGCCCGCGAAACCTGGCCGCACCACGAACCCCTCCGGACATGGGTTTGTTCCCGGCTTCAACCCAACCCTTTTCTGATCCTTTCTTTGCTGGCTCTTGCGCTCTTCATCGAATGCTCTGCTGCTCAGGGTCCAGACGCTGACACTGCCCATAACAAAATTCGTGGCACCGTGATCAATGCTGTTACCCACGATCCCATTGGCCGGGCTCTCGTCTATTCCGGTGACAACCACTTCGCAACCCTTACTGACAGCGAGGGACGCTTCGAGTTTACCCAGCCGCAGAACACCGGCATGGCCTTTTTGTTCATGGCTCGAAAGCCGGGCTTTCTTGAAGAACTGAACAGGTTAAACGAGGTAGAGAGATCGGAGGGCGGCGCTCTCACGATCTCTTTAACGCCGGAGGCGGTAATTCAAGGCCGCGTCACACTCTCGGCGGGAGAGGCGGCGGTCGGCATCAACGTGCAGGTCTTCACGCGCCGTGTGCAAGACGGCATCGCTCGCTGGAGGCCGGGGGCTATGGACCGGACGAATTCGAGTGGCGAGTTCCGCTTCGCCGAACTGCGGCCCGGCGAGTACAAATTGCTCACGCACGAGTTCATGGACAACGATCCGGCCGTCACTGCCCCGGGCGATCCGCCGACCGGTTTTCCCCCCGTCTATTATCCCAGTTCCGTCGATTTTGCCGAGGCCAGCACAATTCAGCTCGCGGCCGGGCAGACATTCCACGCAGATATTGCGCTCGTCGGCCAGCGCTATTATCCAGTAAGAATTCCAGTCATGAACGCAGAGGGCAGGGGCGGAATGAACATCATGATATCGCCGCAGGGGCATCGCGGGCCGGGATATTCGCTTAGTTACAACCCAGTCAAGCAGAGAATCGAAGGCTCGCTGCCAAATGGAAAATATCTCGTGGAAGCAAGAAGTTATGCGCCAACTTCATCGATTGGGCAGGTGAATATCTCGATTGCGGGGGCTCAGGTCGAGGGCCCCAGCATGGCGCTTGCCGCGACCGGTTCGATTGTCGTGAACGTAAAGGAAGAATTCACTTCCACGAATTGGAACGGTTCCGGGATGATTTCCACCGGAGGACGAACCTTTTCCATGCCAAAGCAGCGACTCGATCTGGACGTCAGCGTCGAATCTGCGGAGGAGGACTTCACCCAGCGGCAAGGCGGATCGCTTCGTCCCCCCGCTGGACCTAACGATAATTCCATGGTTCTCGAAGACATTGCCCCCGGTCGATATTGGCTGCGGGCGCGGGCAGGTCGTGGCTATGTGGCATCGGCGACCTTGGGAGCGATTGATTTACTCCGCCAGCCGTTCGATGTTGGGTTGGGAACGACGTCGCAGATTGATATCACCCTGCGCGACGACAATGCAGAAATCGAAGGCTCGGTGGCGGGAATCACTCCGATGGCGGCGCCGTCCGAAACCCTCGGCGCAGGGAGATGGCGGCCCTCAGCCCACATCTATTGCGTCCCTCTGCCAGATAGTCCGGGGCAGTTCTTGGAACTCTCCGCATCGTCGGATGGAACGTTCGATTACCAGATGGTCGCACCCGGAACCTATCATGTGATGGCATTCAAGAATCGGCAACCCGAACTTCCTTATCGCGATCCTGAAGTGATGAAGGCATACGACTCGAAAGGTCAGGTTGTCCGCGTTTCTGCCGGCGAGAAGGCGAGCGTTCAATTGCAGATTATTAACAACGAGTGAGAAGGCCAGCAAGCAATGGGAACAAAGATTCAGCCAGCGAAGAGGCCGATATGCTCAATCCCGCCCGAGCGATTCTTGCGGGTAATGGCGCTATGTTTGTTCGGACCCTGGGTGCTGGCCGCGGCACAGACGGCGAAGCTGCCTCCGAAGGCCACTTCCAGCGGATACCGAATCGCAGGAACAGTCGTGAGCAAGGCGGACGCGCGTCCACTCGCCCGTGTGCGAGTAACGCTACGAGAGACGAAGGATCAGCAAAAATTTGAGTCCATGGTTACGTCCGAAGACGGCAAGTTTGAATTCCGTGACGTGCCCGCAGGAAAGTATTCATTGGAAGGCGGGAAGCGCGGATTCATCCTCGCCCGCTATGATCAGCACGAGCAGTTTTCCACCGCCATTGTCACCGGAGCCGGTCTCGACACCGAAACCCTCGTGCTTCAGCTTGCCCCCAATGCGGTGATCGCCGGCAAGGTTCTGGACGAATTCGGTGAGCCGGTTCGCCACGCAACGGTCACCGTGTACTACGACGATCACAGCACAGGCATGGACCAGATTCACCAGTTCCGCTCCGCGCAGACGGATGATCTCGGAGCATACGAGATTACTCCGCTCCGGCCCGGCGCTTACTTTTTGTCGGCGAACGCAAAACCTTGGTATGCCGTTCATCCTCCGTCGGAACCGCGACCGTCGGGATCAGCGCGTTCGCAGTCAGCCAATTCTGTATCTGAGGCGGACCCCGCGGACGACCCGCCAGCCGTCGATCGATCACTAAACGTTGCGTATCCGGTTACTTACTATCCGGACGTAGAGACGGCGGACGATGCGGCACCCATCTCGATTCAGGGCGGCGAGCGCGTGGAAGCGGATTTCCACTTGAATCCGGTTCCGTCTCTGCACCTGCTTTTTCGTGTGCCCGAAGGCAACAACCATCAGTTCTTCGTGCCTCAGCTCCAACAACCCGCCTTCGATGGTTTTACCCCTGTCCAGGCCAGCGGCACTCAACGGGTTGCGCCCGGAGTGATGGAAGTTACCGGCGTCCCCGCCGGCCGCTACAACGTTCGCCTGTTCGCCAACGGATCGAGCTTCCAGATGGACGGCGTCGATTTCACCAAAGATGGAGAGTTGATCGACACCTCCAAAAGCGAAGCCTCGAGTCAGGTCAAATGCTCGGTACAAATTCCCGGCGAGCCCACGATTCCGCCAAACCTTACGGTTGCGTTGCGTTCAGGCGGTCGAGGAATTGCCGTTGCCCGCCCGGTCGATTCCAAAGGCGAAGCGGAACTTCCAGAGGTGGCTGCTGGCCGCTACGAGGTAACGGTATTTGGCGGCGGGAAGCGCTACTCGATCTCGCGCATGACAGCGGAGGGCGCTGATGTTTCGGGCCACACGCTTACCGTGACGGCGGGATCGTCCCCGTCCATTTCTCTCACTGTGGTAAGCGGCAGCGTGGAAGTAGAAGGAATGGCAACGAAGGCCGGGAAAGGTTTCGCCGGAGCCATGGTGGTTCTGGTGCCGAAAAATCCAGAAGTAGACCACGATCTCTTTCGGCGCGACCAGAGCGATCTGGATGGCACCTTCACTCTTCACGGCGTAGTCCCGGGCTCTTATACTCTGGTGGCAATCGAGAACGGATGGGACCTCGACTGGTCAAAGTCCGCCGTGATTGCCGCCTACGCCAAGCATGGACGAAGTGTTCAGGTCGGCAGTAAAGGAGAACCTTCGATGAACGTCGCGGAAGCGATCGAGGTTCAGTCCAAATAGGCTGCGCCAGTCTATAATGGCTCCACTCATGCCACTGACCTCTGGCACCAAACTAGGGCCTTACGAAATCGTCTCTCAACTTGGCGCAGGCGGGATGGGTGAAGTCTACCGTGCCCGCGACACCCGTCTCGACCGCGAGGTCGCAGTCAAAGTTCTCTCCGGACATTTCGTTTCGAATCCCAGTCTGAAAGATCGCTTCGAGCGCGAGGCGCGCACCGTTTCGCAACTTTCTCATCCCAACATCTGCCGTCTGTACGATGTTGGATCGCAAGATGGCGCCGACTATCTCGTGATGGAGTGCCTCGAAGGCGAGACCCTCGCGGACCGTCTCACGCGCGGCCCGCTCAGCCTCGAAGAAGTTCTCCGTTACGGCGCCGAGATTGCCGATGCCATGGACAAAGCCCACCAGCAAGGCGTGATCCATCGCGACCTCAAGCCCGGCAACATCATGCTGACCAAATCCGGAGCGAAGGTGTTGGATTTCGGCTTGGCGAAGCAGGCGCAGGTGGGAACGGCCAGCGCCAGCGTCCTCACCGCCATGACCGCGGGCAAGCCGCTGACCGTCGAAGGCACGATCGTCGGCACTTATCAGTACATGGCTCCGGAACAGATCGAAGGCGCCGAGGCTGATACGCGCTCCGACATTTTCGCTCTCGGTTGCGTGCTCTATGAAATGTCCACCGGCAAACGCGCATTTGCCGGTAAAACGCAGGCCAGCGTCATCGCTTCCATCCTCGCCTCTGAACCGCCGCCGCTCTCGCGTATGGCGCCCATGACTCCGCCCGCGCTGGAGCGCTTGATCAGTTCCTGCATGGCTAAGGATCGCGAAGACCGCATCCAGAGCGCGCACGACGTCAAACTGCAGCTCCGCTGGATTGCCGAGGCTGGCTCGCAGGCAGGCGTGCCCGCGCCGGTGGTGGCAAGGCGGCGAACTTCACAGAGAATCGGTTGGATTGTAGCGGGCGTGGCCACCGCAGCTGCCATCGCATTTGCCATTGGCTTCGTCTTGCGCTCACCTGTTTCCGCGCGGCCGTTACGCGTAAGCATTCTTCCGCCCGATCAGCACAACTTCGATCCGATGAGCGTCGCGCTGTCGCCGGACGGTACCAAGCTGGCTTTTGTGGCGTCGTCTCCCGGAGGTTCACCTCAACTCTGGGTTCGCCCCTTGGATTCGACTGCAGCCCAGCCGCTGGCCGGAACGGAAGAAGCTAATTTTCCCTTCTGGTCACCCGACAGCCATAGCCTGGGATTCTTCGCCGACGGCAAACTAAGAATCATCGACTCCAGCGGCGGAGCAGTGCAAACCCTGGCGGACGCTGCAAACCCTCGTGGCGGCACCTGGGGCGCGGACGGCACGATTTTGTACACCCCCGATACCGTCTCAGCGATGTTCCGCATTCCATCAGCGGGAGGCACACCGACATTAGCGATAGGTAAGGAGAAGGCAGCCGTCACCGCGGGCTCGCCGCGTTGGCCGGCGTTTTTGCCCGATGGCAAGCACTTCATCTTTTTTCAATTCGCGCCCGATAGCGAGGGCGGTGGAAACATTCATCTGGGCTCCCTCGATTCGCAGCAGGATACACCCCTCGTCCGATCGGAGTACCGCGCTCAGTATGCCTCCGGCCGTCTGGTTTTCGTCCACGGCGGAAATCTGATGAGCCAGGCCTTCGACGACAAGAAATTAAAGTTGTCCGGCAATCCTATCCCCGTTGCCGAGCAAATCCGTGGTGAGTCTCGCGGGGCGGCGGCGTTCTCGCTGTCGAATGACGGCAAGCTGATTTTCGCCGGCGGGCAGGCGACCAGCCTCGACCTGGCATGGTACGACCGCACCGGCAAGAAGGGCGACGTAATCGACACCGGAACTTTTCAGGACGCACACATTTCGCCCGACGGCAAGAAAGTTTCGGCGGCGCGCACCGATGCCGGCGGGCACCTCGAAATTTACATCTATGATTTGACCCGCGGCACTAAATCGCAGTTCAGCTTCTCGCAATCGCGAGATGACGATCCCGTGTGGTCTCCCGATGGCAACACGATTGTTTTCGACTCGGCCCGCAACGGCAAGATCGATCTCTACACCCGGCCCGCCAACGGCGCGCGCCAGGAGGAGTTGCTCTATAAGGACGATTTAGACAAGTACCCCAGCAGTTGGTCAGCGGATGGAAAATATATCCTCTACGAAACCATCGGCAACGGCCACTTCGATATGTGGGTGATGCCGATGTTTGGCGACCGCAAACCTTATCCCTTCCTGCAGGAGAAGTTCAACACCCGCTATCCAGCATTTTCGCCGGATGGAAAATGGGTTTGTTTTACCTCGTTCGAAGCTGGTCACCCGCAAGTCTACGTAGTGGCCTTCCCTAAGCCGGGCGGAAAATTCCTGGTGGGGGACGGCGCGGTGCCGGTGTGGAGCAATAACGGCAAAGAGATTCTCTACATGGACGACCACGCCCGCATCGCAGCGGTGGAAGTGACGGCTCATGGCGACAGCGTGGAGTTGGGCAAGCCGCAACCTTTATTTCCCGCGCAGCCCGGCAACTTCGAAGCCACCACCGACGGAAAACGCATTCTCATGATGCAAGCCCCAGTGCAGAACTCGCCGAGCCTGACTCTGGTGGTGAACTGGCCGCAGGAACCAAAGAAGTAGGAAGGTAGATTGGCGAGCGTAGGCCTGAATTTTCAGACTTCTGCGTACTAGCTAATCTCCGCCAGCGTGGTTCTGCGTAGGCACCAGAACCAGCCTTGGACGCGCTTCCGCGACACGCGGTTGGGCCGCGCGGCCGCACAGATGAATAATGCCGATCACCGCGGCATAGGCAGCGAGAACACCAGCCCCCACGGAAACCACGACGGTGAGGCAGAGAATCAGAGGCATGAACAACGGAATCACAGAAGCCACCTTATTAGATTGCAATTATGTGATGCCGCAACCCGCACCTTTGTTGTCGGCAACCCGCAGAGGCTCGTTTACAATTTACCTGCCTTAACGCCCGCTGCTAGTGACGACCCAGATGCGCCGTAGTAAAATACGAAGTAGAGTTGCGCATTCCTACTGTCGAACAACCTAGGGAACCTGTCGACGTTACGGAAGGCCCATCCAGCCTGGCTTTTCAGTCCAATAACTAAATGGCTATTACCAAGATTTCGGTGCGTGGGGCGCGCCAGCACAATCTCAAGAACATCGACGTCGAGATTCCACGCAACTCCCTCACGGTCGTTACGGGGCTGAGCGGCTCCGGCAAGTCTTCGCTGGCTTTCGACACCATTTATGCTGAGGGCCAGCGGCGTTACGTGGAGACGCTTTCCACCTACGCCCGCCAATTTCTCGATCAGATGGAGCGCCCGGATGTTGACGCAATTGATGGACTTAGCCCATCCATCTCGATCGAGCAGAAGACCACCAGCCGCAGCCCGCGCTCGACCGTCGGCACGATTACCGAAATCTACGACTATCTTCGCCTCTTGTTTGCCTCGATCGGCGTGCCGCATTGCCCCAAGTGCGGACAGCCCATCAGCCGCCAGTCGGCTGAGCAGATCGTCCAGCGTGTGATGGCGCTCACTCCCGAAGACCGTGTCATGGTGTTGGCGCCGATCGTCCGCGGACGCAAGGGCGAGTTCAAGAAGGAAATGGAGACGCTGCTCAAGCACGGCTACATCCGCGCTCGCGTCGATGGCGAACTCGTGAACCTCGATGACGATCTCAACCTCGACAAGCGCAAGAATCACACCATCGAAGTGATGATTGACCGCCTCCTGGTAAAGCCGGGCATCGAGCATCGGTTGGAAATGTCTGTCGGCCTGGCGATGAAGTTAGCGGGGGGCTTGGTGCAGGTGTCGGTGGTGGGCGGGGAAGAGCATCTTTATTCCGAAAAGCTCGCGTGCCCCGATTGCGGCATCAGCGTGCCGCAACTCGAGCCTCGCTCCTTTTCCTTCAACAGCATGTATGGAGCTTGTCCCGAGTGTCACGGCCTCGGCAGCCGCTACGATTTCGATCCCGCAAAAGTCATTACCGACTGGTCGAAGCCGTTGCTCGATGGCGGCCTTGGCCCGGGTTCAGCTTCGCAAGGCCTCATCCACAGCCTGCAGATTGTCGCCGCAGCGCACGGGATCGATCTGAATATTCCCTTTGAAAAATTTCCCGAGAAGATTCAAGACCTGCTATTGAACGGCGAATCGGGTAGAGGCAAGACGGGTTTCCGCGGAATCTTCGGATACCTGAAGCAAAATCTCGAAGAGTCTACCTCGGAGGGCTACCGCGATTGGCTGATGGATCACATGTCCGCGACGGAATGTCCGGCGTGCCATGGCAAGCGGCTGCGGCCGGAGAGCCTTGCGGTGAAAGTGAACGGCATGTCGATCGGCGAATTCACCGCGTTGCCACTTTCCCGGGCGCTCGAAGTGGCGCAAAGTATCAAGCTAGTCGGCCGCGAAGAAAAAATCGCCGGACGCGTGATGCATGAGGTGAAAGAGCGCCTGCAATTTCTCAACGCCGTGGGACTGAATTACATTTCGCTCGACCGTTCGGCGGCTACACTCTCCGGCGGCGAAGGCCAGCGAATTCGTCTGGCAACCCAGATCGGCTCAAGACTGCGGGGCGTGCTCTACGTTCTGGACGAGCCTTCGATCGGCCTGCATCATCGCGACAACGGCCGCCTGCTCACGGCGCTGGAAAATCTTCGCGACCTCGGCAACACTGTCCTGGTGGTTGAGCACGACGAAGAAACCATTCGCCGCGCCGATTATGTCGTTGACCTTGGTCCTGGCGCCGGGCGCCACGGCGGCGGGCTAGTGGCTCATGGCACGCCTGCCGAAATCATGCGCGAGCCGAACTCACTCACTGGCGCTTACATCTCCGGCAAAGTTCGCATCGAGATGCGTCCCGAGCGCCGCCAGAAGAATGGTGCGGCGCTGAGCATTCTCGGTGCGAAGGAAAATAATCTCAAGAATCTCGATGTAACGTTTCCGCTGGGAGTGATGACGGTCGTGACCGGAGTTTCGGGCTCGGGCAAATCCACGCTGGTCAATGACATTCTTTATCGCGCGCTGGCGCGCCAGTTGTACCGCTCGCGCGAAAAGTCTGGCGAGCACAAGGCTATCATGGGCGCGGAGAATATCGACAAGGTCATCCGCATCGACCAGTCGCCGATCGGCCGTACCCCGCGCTCGAATCCCGCAACCTACACGGGGGTTTTCACGGCGATTCGCGAAATCTACGCCATGCTGCCCGAGGCGCGTGAGCGCGGCTACAAGGCGGGACGTTTTTCCTTCAACGTCCCCGGCGGACGCTGCGAAGCCTGTCAAGGAGAAGGGCAGCGCCGCATCGAGATGAATTTTCTGCCCGACGTTTACGTGCTCTGCGAGGTCTGCGGCGGACGCCGCTACAACCGCGAAACACTGGCCGTAAAGTACAACGGCAACTCCATCGCTGATCTGCTCGAGATGCCGGTTTCCGACGCGCTGCCGATTCTCGAAAACATTCCGCAGGTAAAGCAAAAGCTGCAAACGCTGGTCGACGTGGGCCTGGGATACATTCATCTCGGTCAATCTGCGGTAACGCTCTCCGGCGGCGAAGCGCAGCGCATCAAGCTGGCCCGAGAGTTGAGCAAGCGGCAGACGGGCAAGACTCTTTATCTTCTCGACGAGCCCACCACCGGCCTGCACTTCGACGATGTAAAAAAGCTGCTGGACGTTCTCCATCGTTTGACCGACCTGGGTAATTCGATCATCATCATCGAGCACAATCTGGACGTGATCCGCAACGCCGACTGGATCATCGACCTCGGCCCCGAAGGCGGCGAAGAAGGTGGCCGCATCGTAGCCCAAGGCACGCCCGAGCAGGTAGCAAGAGTGAAGAAGTCATATACGGGGCAGGCGCTAGCAGGGTATTTTGCGGGGAACGGGAAGCGGAGCGCATAAGTTGGACTGGGACCAAACAGAACCGCCAGCCGTGAGGTTGCGGCGGGCTAGGTTAGCGTCGCGCGTTGGCGAAAGAAGGATTCTCGAGCCAGAGGAACAAGAAAGGCGGCGCTTCCGCGCCGCCTGTGATCATCCCTCGTTGCGCTCTCTACGGGCAGCTGTTGTTCCCCGAGGGCATGTAGAAGACAAACGTGTGATACACCGTATCCATGAAAATGGGGATCTCCTCGTAGCAACCGACCGTACTCGACTCGAGCGTAACCGTCATTGTATGGTCGGATCCGTTGACTGACCCAGTGCTCTCTGAGTCCGTCCACGCGAATGTGTCCGTGCTCGAAATCCCACTTTGGCCCGGCAGCGTCACGCTCCAGCCATAACTCACCGTCTGCGTCAGGCTTTCGTTGAGCGTCTCTGCTGTCTGTGTCGAGTCGGTCTGGGTGAAGGTATTAATAATTGGATCGCAGCCGGAACATTCCGGCCCGGCGACCGGCTCCGACTCTTGCAGACTTCCACCGTTTGTGGTCATGATGGGGACGTACCGGCACTTTGCAGTCGATGCCGGATTCGTGCACGCCGTAGCTCCCGACGTGTCGAGGTCGAGCGGATTCTCGCTTTGGTTGTAGTTGACGAGCGGGTCCGCGGCTAGAATGTTCGTGAAGTCGCTGGGAACGCATCCGCATTGTTGGTTCGGCGAGTTACTGCAATTGTTCGGATAGTACTGCTGGTTGGCGCAGATCGCCGCCAGACCCGGCAGCGTCTGCCCGTCGTACGTTTGCGGCTCCAGTATGGCTAGGGGCACGATGGTTACCCCAGAAGAATTTGCCATCATAGTTTTAGCCGTCACTTCGACAGTGTCCACCGCTTCACCCGCGCCGGAGGACTGCAACTGCGTCCCCAACCCGAAAATTGAGGTTGAAGACCCCGTAGTGGCGAGTTGTATCGAAGGGTTGAGCCATACGATAATCAGATCCTGATTGTGACTGACATTATTGGGACCCGAGGGGCTTGAGGCGTTGGCCACCCCGCTTGCATCGGCAACCGTGTTGCTCCAAGTCGTGGTGCTCCCATCTGAGGCTGTAATCCCATACGACCAGCTCATCGTTCCCCCGCCAAGTAAACCATCGAGCCCTGATGTGAAAGTATCCGTCCAACCCGCAGAGTAGTTGCTGCCAATGCCGGTGGTCGTGCCATCCGTGGTCGTGTTTGTGAAACCGTTGCTGCTCTCGTTGCCCGGTGTCGAATAAACAATCGAAACTACTTCATACTGGGGATAGAGGATACCTGACGGGGACGCAGTGCCGACGTTCGCCACTGCCCGCAGGTAGTACTCTTTGTCAGTGGAGAAAGTATCCAAGTCTGTAAAATGTTCGAACTTGCACTCGATAACGGTCATCGTGTCTGAGCCGGGAAACGAATGCTTCACGTGGCTGGAATCCGTGTAGGCCCAATTGGAGTAGGTACACTGCTCGGCTTCCTGGCAAGACCCGGTGCAACTCGTGGTGTATGTTAGTTGGGCTAACGACAAGGTTGTGACAACCATTACAGCAAGGAGCGTCCAGACTGCTTTCCTTATCGGCATCCTGTACGCGCATGATAGGGGCCGCTTTGTATTCATTGGGGAGTCTCCTTTGCAAGCCTCGGGGCTTGCTGCTTGAAGGGTGGCTGCCTAGCAGCGAAGGCTGCATACGGCATCGACGTGGCGTGAGCCACGGCTTACGCCGGACACACCACGGGCTTGGCTAGCAATGTTAGACAAGTGCGTCCACACGGACGCCGCTAATTTGAGGGAAGAAGCTGGTGAAGACTGCCAAATCCAAGCCCCCTTGGGTGGGGCGACCTCATCAAGCTTATGGCTGACACTAGTCACGTCGGCATACCACTGTCAAGGGGTAGGCAAAATTTTTCTGTGGATTTTTTTCCTAGCCGCTTCTATGCGCTACGATGCGGGCGCCTTCTTCGATGCCTTCGGCTCCGAGGCCGATGACCTAGTCGGGTTAGGATACTCGACTATTAGGGGACATGCGCCGGATTAGCCCACGCCGGTGCGCGAAGACGGAAGAGCTGGTGGGATACTTGCGGAGAAGGCCGCCGTCGCTCAGTAACTATGGGCGTGCCAACGTGATAATCTCGCAGCAGTAGTCCGTACGCAAAGGTCGCTTTTGTCATCACCCGAAAATCCGCAGCTCGACTCCACTTTGCCAACCGGCGAAGCGCAGTTATCCTCCCCACCGATTACTTATTCATTCCCGCCGATTGAGACACCGCCGCAGCTACCAGCTCCCAAAGCCAACGAGAACCCTGTCTGGAGCGGCTGGGACGTGCTGCAGATCGCAGCACTCACCCTCGCTACGCTTTTTATTTTGCAGCTTCTGATCGTCCTCGCGGCGCGCCGCTACGCTTTCCCTCACGCAAGCTGGGCGGATGTTGCGCAGAAGCCTTCGCTCGCTTTGCTCTCGGAATTACTTACCTACTTTGCGGTCGCGGTTTATATGATCCTGTTGGTCGAGGGTAAATATCGAGCGCGCTTCTGGTCCGCCATTCGCTGGAATTGGCCTGGCATGGCGGGATTCGGTCTCGTCGGCTTGGGAGTTCTCATGCTGGGTCTCGATGTTCTCGGTCGTTTCCTTCCCATGCCCAAGGAGACGCCGTTCGACCAATTCTTTGCCCGGCCTTCCGACGCCTATCTCACCGTGGCTTTCGCCGTTACCCTCGGTCCGCTGATGGAGGAGCTTTTCTTTCGCGGATTCCTTTATCCAGTCATAGCTCGTCGCCTCGGCGTCGCCTGGGGAATTCTCCTCACCGCGCTGCCCTTCGGCCTGATCCATGCCGTTCAGTACGGCTACGCGTGGGGCGCGGTCCTGATCATTTTCCTGGTAGGAGTCGTTCTAACCGCCGTGCGGGCAAGAACCAAATCGGTGGCATCGAGCTTTCTTGCCCACGTCGGCTATAACGGCACGCTGATGATTCTGGCCGCTCTGCAGACCGACGGTTTCCGTCACATGGATAAAGCCGGGGCGCTGTTGTTTTGAGCACGAGCCGACCGGATTGTCATCCCGAGCGTAGCGAGGGACCTTGGTGTTTTCGGCATCGTCAATGCTCAAGCAAAACCAATGTCCCTCGCTCTGCTCGGGATGACAATGGTTAGTACTGGCTACTCACTTCACCGTGATCGTCAGCAACTGCACTCCGGACACCACATAATCCAGCGGAGCCGTGGCCGTTTCATCCACGCTCGATTCGCCGCTGACTACCATTTCCTGATTCCCACGCATTCCATCCATCACATTCATGATCGAGATGGGCAGCGTTGGCATCACTTTATCGGCGACGCGGGCTTCGGGGTCGGCTTCCAGCAGCGAGACGTAGACGCGATTGTTCGAGTGCTCTTTGTTGAGCACGGCAATGGTCGAGGCAAGATCGAGCTTGCGGCCGAACGCCGGGTTGCCGTGACCGATACGGTCGAGAGTGTCACCATCGCTCACCAGGATGCGCAGCGTCCCTTTGCTGGCAGAGGTGGGAATCTTCACCGGAATCTGCTGCACGATACGCTCGCCGCGATAAGGAGCGAGCACGGTCTCAAGCGTAACTTCATCGCCGGGACGAGCTTCTGTAACGTCCGTGCGCGCACTCTCCAGCCGCGCCCAGCGCCGTTCACGGACGAGATCGAAATCCAGGTTCACGCCCGCAATCGCCGGAGCGTTATAGGGATTGTCGTAAATGCGCCCGAAACGTTCGCCCAACGACATTGCCGCTTGCATCGCCGCCGGTTGCGCGCTCTCGCCGGGAGCGAACATGTTCTTCATCGTCACATCAGGAAAACCCTTCACCCCGATGCTTCCCGCCAAACGGTAAGTGATCTCTTCGCCGAACTCGTTCACTCCATGCAGCGCGTTGAACACCGTCACCATCAGCGCCACCGGCGTGAGCCGTGGATTGTTCAGCACTTCGTAATGGAACTGCTTCACGCCAGTGTTGCTGTGAATGCTTAACGTGACCGGAATCATTTCTGGCTGCCGGTTGAAGACACCCATGATGCCGGTGTGGCGATCCTGCACGAAGGTTCCGACAGGCTCAGTCGTGTTGACGATCTTGAAGGCATTCAGCGGCGATGGCAGCGTGGCCAAAATCTCGGCCTTATTCATGGGCAGATCGACGGAGCCGAACTGCAGCAATGGATGTCCGCAAGCCAGCAGTCGCTGCGGGTCCACATAAGTGACAGTGCAGGTTGCCTCGATGTCCATATCGCCGCGCACCAGAATTGCGCTGACCGCCGAGCCCCCGACGAGTGGTTCGGGCTGTTTGTCGTTGCTGATGGATCCCGCGCCCATCACCGGGACAACTCCGGCTGCGCCCAACTGTCCGGCGAAAAGTTGAATCGCCTGCTCGGAGAATCCGTTAAACACGAGCGGCGTTTCAATCGGCTTCAGGTAATTCGAAAAATCTTTTGCCGCGGAATCTTTCTCTAAAGCTTGCCACCCGGAGCTTTCGCCTGGCGAAGCGCTCTTGCTCGCGGACATGTTTCCAGTTGGCTTGGCGGCCGAAGTCTCCTCAGCCGGCGAACGATCAAGCGCATTGATCTCCAGCATGTCGGCGATCGGGGTAACCCCGGCGATCGGCTCTTTGGAAAATTCTCCGATGCGGAAGGAGAGCGCTCCCGCAAGTTTTCCATCCAGATAAACCGGGCTCCCGCTCATACCCGCGACCACGCCCGTATATTCCACCTTCTGCCCGTGCAGCCTCACCAGAATAATATTGCCCTTCGGCCCATTTACGTTGTGCAGCACGCCGAGCACTTCCACTTCCATGGCTTCCGGCTTCACGCCCTCAAACACGGTATAGGCCACGCCGCGCATGCCAGTGTGAATGTCGCTCACCGGGATGATTGGAAGGTTCTGCCCTGCGGCTGCGGCAGGCGTAAGTCCAGGCGTTTGTGCAGATGCAAGGCAGAGGAAAGACAGGGAGGCAAGAAGAAAGAAGGTCCCGAGAACTGATTTTTTCATGAACTACGCCTAACAGGGCCGCTTGCGCCCCGCAATGTGATTAGACTCCGCTAGATTGTAGTTGTTGCCAGGAGGGGAGAAACCGGGAGCCGGGCAAAACATCCCAATCGCGTATCCCTGCGTCTATACTAGCACAGGGAATTTCTCTCCCATAGAGCCTTTACGCCGGAGTTTTCCTATGTTTAGAGGGTGGTTGGTCATAAATCGATGCCCGTGGCTACAGAATCTTATGCAGATGATGCTGGCGACGGCAGTTGCCCTAATATTGCTTTCCGCTGTCTCCCCTGCGCCCGCTCATGCTCAGTCGCAAGGCGACCAGTCCCAAACTCAGCCGCAGAATGGCGACAGCGGCAAGCCCAAGCAGGAGGTTCCGCCCGATGCCGGCGGACCCAGCGGCAGCATTGGCCCTTACACCATTCCGAAAAAGAATCCCGATGAAGCGCCACCCCCGCCGCCTCCACCCACAGCGAAGCCTGTTGAGGGTATGCCCGATTACTCGATTAAACTGAACGTGCCGCTGGTAAATGTCGACGTTCTGGTGACTACCAAGAGCGGCCAGTTCGTCCCCGGCCTGAAGAAGGATAACTTTCGCCTGTTTGAAGACGGCGAGCCTCAGCAGATCACAAACTTCAACGTCTCGCAGGCGCCCATCACTGCCGTGCTTCTTGTGGAATTCGCCTCCACCAGGTATTCGTTCATGTTGGAGGCGCTACAGGCTTCCTATGCCTTCGCCAATACACTCAGGAAAGACGACTGGATTGCAGTTACCTATTACGACATGCAACCCCACATCCTTGCGGATTTTACCCAGGACAAAAAGGCGGTCTATGGCGCCTTGAATCAGTTACGAATTCCAGGATTCGCGGAGACTAATTTGTTTGACGCTTTGTATGACACGCTGGATCGCCTAGACCGGGTGGAAGGGAAGAAGTACATCATCCTTATCACCACCGGATTCGACAGCTTCAGCAAACTTACGCTGGATAAGATCACCAAAAAGATCAGGGACACCAAGGATGTAACCATCTTTCCCATCAGCGTGGGGCAGATTCTCCGGATCATGGGCGGTGCTGGAAACCGTGGTATGGGCATTCACGCCAGCGAACTGGATTATCTGCAGGCCGATAACGAAATGCGCACCTTTGCCGCCATGACCGGTGGACGTGCCTACTTTCCGCGCTTCCAGGGCGAGTACCCGGAAGATTTCCAGGACATTTCCAGCGACATACGCAATCAATATTCGCTCTCGTATCATCCCACCAATACGAAGCTCGACGGCACCTACCGAAAGCTAAAGGTGCAAATCGTAGCGCCCGACGGCGGCCCGATCAAAGTGAAAGACCAGAAAGGCAAAGAACAGAAAATCGATGTCGTCGCCCGCGATGGCTACACCGCCAAGCACACTGTGGACTGAGAACTGAGAACGATACGGAGTTTTGCCGACCGATGAACTCCGTGGAAGCGTGGACCATCAGGGCCGCCTAAGCCGTCCGAGCCTGACGCTTCAGCGGTTGCGAACGCTGGAGAGTAAAGTCTCTCCACTTAGAGACGAACGGCGAAAAATTTGTGAATAGTTTGTCAAACTTTCCGCTTCAAGCGATTTCCGATCTGCAACTGTAGTAACCTATCCGACTAGCCGTGAGCGTAAGGTTTCTTCGTCGTTCCAATTCATCAAAACCAGGGGTGCTTTTTGCCAAGAAAAATTCTTCTGCTGGCCGCACTTGTTTTTGCCATCGCTTCTGCCTCATTCTCACAAACCCTGAAACAGCTCAAGCATCAGCCACCGGATGGCGCCATCTTAACTTTTCAAATGACCGACGGTACGGTGATAGCTCAAGGGGGCAACGACTCCGACTGGTGGAAACTCACTCCCGACATCACCGGAAGTTATGTCAATGGAACATGGAAACAGCTGGCCAGCCTGCCCGCCGGATACGTTCCCGATGCTTTCGCCTCTGCCGTGCTAGCGGATGGACGTCTCGTAATCGTGGGCGGTGAATACAATAGTGGCAACTTCGCTCTTACCAACCAGGGTGCAATTTACGATCCTTCCACCAACGTATGGACATCGGTGACGCCTCCGAAATCCTGGAGCTACATTGGAGATTCGCCCGCCGTGATTCTGCCCGATGGCAAGTTTCTTGTCGGCAACAAACTTACTAAATCGATGGCGGCCCTCGATCCGAAAACCCTCACCTGGAAGTCGGTGAGTTCGGCGGGCAAGGCCGATTTCGATGCGGAAGAGGGCTGGACCCTTCTGCCGAACGGAACCATCCTCACCGCAGACGTGAAGGACGCTCCGAACTCAGAAATCTACACGCCGTCTGCCGGCGCGTGGGCGTCCGCAGGCAGCACCATCGTCGATCTGCATTCGCCCTCGCCCTTCGGTTGCATCAACTACGGCCCGAACGGTTCGCTGTGCTACTACCCGCCTGGAGAAGTCGGTCCAGCGATCCTGCGTCCTGACGGCACGGTTTTCGCGACCGGCTCCTATTCCAATAACGGTAGCGGCCCTGGCCACACAGCAATCTATGCCCCAACCACAGGTTGGTCCGTTGGCCCCGATTTTCCCAACGGCGACAACGCCGGCGATTCCTTCGCCGTTCTTCTCACCAACGGCAACGTCCTAGTTGAAGGCGACACCGGAACTTCGTATGTATTCGACGGCACAACTCTGACGCCGGGCGTTGCCATCCCCGGCTGCTTGATGGTCCTGCCGACCGGCCAAGTATTGGTCGGCGGTTCGGAGGTCTACACTGCTTCCGGCACCTATCAACCCGCTTGGGCTCCGGCCATTCACAGCGTCCCAACCACCGTGGTCCGCGGCTCGACTTATAAAATCACTGGAACGCAATTCAACGGTTTATCGCAAGCTGCCGCCTTCGGTGACGAGTATCAGACTGCCACCAACTATCCACTGGTACGGATCACCAACAACAGCACTGGCCATGTGTTCTACGCCAAGACGCACGACCACAGCACTATGGGCGTAGCCACTGGCACCAAAGCTGTCTTCACGAACTTCGACGTTCCCGCTGGGATGGAAACAGGAGCAAGCTCGCTCGTGGTGGTAGCAAACGGAATTCCATCGCTACCTGTGAGCATCACGGTGAACTAGCAGCGATTGATTGAATCAGCCCCCGGAGACGGGGGCTTTTGGTTTTCGTGCGACGAAGAACTGAGACTCAATGAAACAAAGCATCCAACAAAAACACGACACCCGCTCCAACAAAAACCAGCAGAGCCATCTTAGCTCCCGGCTCCTTATTCACTTCCGGTACCAGATCCGAAGCAGCCACATAAATTGTGACCCCCGCCGCTAACGGCAACCCCGCATCCACGTGTTGCCGGAACAGTGCCATGGTCAGAACGCCCGCCAGCGTTGCCCCTCCCAAAATCACCGACGCCCCCCAGGCCGTGCCCCGGCTTCGTCCACTGGCCAGCATGACCGAACTCACGGTGAACCCTTCAGGAATTTTGTGAAGGAAAATCGCGAAGAAAATGATCCATCCCAAGACATTCGAAACCAGAAACCCCGATGCTATCGCGATGCCGTCAAAGAATGTGTGAATGATCAGTCCCAACAACACCGAGTATCCTTTGTGCGAATGCATGAACTCATCCTGATGTGTCTCTTCGCCAAAATGAAAGTGCGGCGTTACCGTGTGCTCGAAGAAATGAATGATGAGGTATCCGAGCAGAATCAAAAACGCCGCACCCTTACCCCGAAGTTCTAAACTTTCAGGAACCATCTCGACCAAAGCGGTGGCCAGCATGAAGCCCGCGCCCAGCGCCACGAAGTAGCGGAGATAACGCCGCTCCCAGTTGTGCTGCACAATAATCGCACCGCCGAAGACGTTAGCGGCAGCGGCCGTGAGGCCGAGCAATACGCTGGTGGCAATTGGATGCATGAAGTACGACAGTACCCAGTACCCAATACCCAGTCAACTCCCCATCATGCGGCCGTTATGCGTTCCTTCAGAGAGTTCAGCAGCCCGCTTAGGATTCGGCCTACTTCGTGGGTGCGCCTTAGGAGTTCGGCGGTTTGCGATTCAGTCAGATAATTTCTTCGCTGCGCAATTAGTATCTGAGTTTCGAGTTCGGCTAGAGACCCACTCGAGTGTCGAAGGAAATGCCGAAACTCACGGCGACTGAAGTGTGCCTGCCCCTCCGCAATGTGCTGGGGACTGACACGGCCGCACGGCGCATCTGGTCGGCCAAACTGTAGGTTTCTCGTTTTGGAAAGTTCTCGGTTGCGTCGTAGAGTGCGGCGACTAGGTCCATTGCTTTCTGCCAGGCGATCAGATCTTTGTAGTGCTGGGCCATTGGCCTTCAGCTTACGGGTGAATGTACAAAACTGGTCGTCAAAAACTCTGATTTCGCTTCTTCAAGTTCCAACTCGGGACAGACGGGTTTCACTGGGCACTGGGTACTAGGTACTCATCCGCTGTGTCTTATATGCATGACGTCGCCATCCTGCACAATATAATCCTTGCCTTCGAGGCGCAGCGTTCCTTTGGCGCGGGCGTTGGCTTCTGAACCGGCTTCCAACAACTGATCCCACCGTATGGTTTCAGCCCGGATAAAGTGTTTCTCCAAATCAGAGTGGATCGCTCCCGCGGCTTCCTGCGCGCGCGAATGGGCGGGAACCTGCCAGGCGCGGCATTCATCTTCGCCAGCGGTGAAAAATGAAATCAGGCCGAGCAGTTTGTAGGTAGTCCGGATCAATCGCACCAGGCCGCTCTCCGTGAGTCCGTAGCTCGAAAGAAACTCGGCCGCGTCTGCGTCGCTCATCTCGGCGAGTTCGGCTTCCACCTTGCCGCAGATGGCAGTGGCCGCCGCATTTTGCCGCGCCGCAATTTCAGTCAGCTTATATTTGCTTACCGCTTCGTCAAGTTCCTTGCCTAGTTCCGTCGACTCGCCGATATTGAGCACATAAAAAATCGGCTTCTCGCTCAGGAACATGAAACCCTTGATGCGCTTCTTATCCTCGGGAGTCATCTCCATTTCACGCAACGGCTTGTCGGATTCCACCTGTAGCTTCGCACGTTTCAGCAACTCGAATTCTTTTTCGAGTTCCGGTGTCTTCATCTTTTTCAAATCTTTTTCCAGCCGCTCCAGCCGCTTTTCGATTTGCCCGAGATCGCTGACCAGCAGATCGAATTCCACGTTCTTGATATCTTTTAGCGGATCGATCTCCCCGGTGTGCGGCACCGACGGATCTTCAAACACCCGCACCACATGCGCGAGCGCGTCCACGTTGCGCAGATGCGCCGCGTAGGCGCTGTCCTTCAAAGCTTCCTGTCCAATTGCACCAACATCGACGTATTCAACCGAGGTGTGCGTGAGTTTCTTAGGGTTGTAGAGCGCGGCCAGCCGATCCAAACGGTCATCTGGAACCTTGGCTACGCCAATGTGCGCCTCACGCGGATTCGCGCGAGCTGAATCCGAAAGATGCGCCTTGGTCAGTATGCGAAACAACGACGTCTTGCCTACCTGAGGCAGGCCGATAATTCCTGTTTTCATAAGAAAGGCTTCTAGCTGTTAGCTCCTGGCTCCTAGCTCAATCGTGTCGCGCTCAGCAGGATCGGCGGCCAAGGTCAAACATCTCAGCATAAATGATGCGGGAAGGATTGCCCAAACGCTGGAATGCAAAAGCATCGTGCCGCAGGAGAGATTCAAGCTAAGAGCTAAAGGCTAAGAGCTAAAAGCTGCGAGCAGTCAGATACACCACAACCAGCCCCAACAGCAGCACCGCACCTTCCACCCGCGTCGACCATACATGCAGCCCATCGAACTGAACTCGCTCAGGATTATCCACGGGCACGGATCGTACCTCACCCAACGACGCCCGCAATGCGTCCATTCGCGGCATAATCCCAAATTGCGAGATCAACGTCAGCGCCAGCATCAGGCATAACAACACATGCCGCACCGCGAATACATGCGCCGTCCCATTGGTAAAGCGGCTGTAGAGCAGGGAACTGACCAGGAAGACGACGCCAGAAATCAAACCAATCCAGTGCAACTTACCAAGAGAGCGGCCGACTACGTTGCCGGCAAGATGACTTGTCGGCAGAACAGAAAAAGCTGTAGGCGCAACCACGAATGCGAAAAAGATGAGTCCACCAATCCAGCAGACGAGTGATAGCAGCATTAGAAAACGCAGGAAGGACATAGCGGAGAATTATATCCCGCGATGAATGCCGAGTACTCAGTACCCGGTACCCAGTACCTAGGTACCTAGTCCCGACATCACCGCTTGGAAACTGGGGTCTGGGTACTAGGTACTCGTTCCTACACCGGCACCGCAACATTCTCCACAATTTCTTTCACCACTTGGTCAGCCTGCTCCGACTTTTTCAGGGTCGAGGCGTACCCGCCGTTGACCACCACGCGATGGGCAAACACCGGCACGGCCAGAGGCTTGAAGTCTTCCGGAGTGCAGAACCCGCGTCCATCCAGGAACGCCATCGCCTGTGCCGCGCGATAGAGCGCCTGCGCGCCCCGCGGCGAAACTCCCAACGACAAATAGTCCGACTCCCGCGTCCGCCGCACAATCTCCAGCGCGTAGGTCACCAGCGATTCGTCCACGCGAATGTGCTTTACGGCTTCTTGCATCTCGAGCACGTCGGCTCCGGTAAGAACCGGTCGCAAATCCTGCAACACTCCCGCGCCCGCCTCCGACCGCAAAATTTCCCGCTCCGCCGCCGCCTCCGGATATCCCATCCGCACCCGCATCAAAAATCGATCCAGCTGCGACTCCGGAAGAGGATAAGTGCCGTGATGCTCCACCGGATTCTGCGTAGCGATCACCAGAAACGGCTGGGGCAACTCATACGAATGCGCGTCCACCGTGACCTGCCCTTCGTTCATCGCCTCCAGCAATGCAGATTGCGTCTTTGGCGTCGTTCGATTGATCTCGTCTGCCAGCAGTACATTCGTAAAAACCGGACCACGCTTAAATTCAAACTCCTGATCCAGAGACGAGTACACCGAAATTCCCAGCACGTCAGAAGGCAGCATGTCGCTGGTGAACTGCACGCGCTGAAAGGTGCAATCGATGGCGCGCGCCAGAGCCTGGCCCAGCGTGGTTTTTCCCACTCCCGGCACGCCCTCAATCAGCAGATGGCCGCGCGCAAAAATGCTGACCAGAGCCAGCCGCACGACATCGTCCTTGCCGCGAATCACACGGCGAAGCGATTTTTCCAGCTCTGTAGCTTTGTGGGATACGGCGATCGCGCTCTCAGGAGACATTGGCTGGATTCTACTATCTAGCGTAGCGCCGGCGGAGTTACCGATGTCACAGAACTTCAGCTTCTAGCTGCTGGCTCCTAGCTCAAACATCGCATCCCATCAGCTTCCAGCCCCCCAGCATTTGTCATTCCGAGCGAAGCGAGGAATCTTGGTTTCGCCTGCCGCACCGCAACTCCAGAACGCAAGCACAAATATTTCTTGCGCAGGCTTTAAGCCAGAAGCTTCTTACTGCATAAACTCCGCCGGCCGCCCGGTCAACCGCTCAATTCTCTTCGCAATCGGAGGATGCGTCGAAAACAGATTGCCAAAGCTCATTCCGAGCAGCGGCGCGATAATAAACAGATGCGCCGTCGAAGGCGTGGCGGCCATCGGCATGCGTCGCGAATAAGTGTCCAGCTTCTGCAGGGCGCTGGCCAGCGCATACGGATTCCCCGTAAAATGCGCTCCCGTCGCGTCCGCCTGATACTCGCGTGAGCGCGACACCGCCAGCTGAATCAAACTCGCTGCAATCGGAGCCACGATCAGCATAAACAGCGCTGAAAGTCCGCCTCCCCGCCGCTCGTCGCGTCCGCCTCCACCCATGCCGCCAAAAATCATGGCAAAGCGCCCCATGCTCGCCAGCATGGTGATCGCGCCGGCAATTGTCGCCGCCACCGAACTGATGAGAATGTCGCGATTGTTCACGTGCCCGAGTTCATGCGCCAGCACGCCTTCCAGTTCTTCGTCCGTCAGCAGCCCCAGGATCCCGTGCGTCACGGCGACCGAGGCATGGCTCGGGTTCCGTCCCGTGGCAAACGCATTTGGCGACTCCGTCGGGATCACATAAATCTTCGGCATCGGAATGCCGATCTTCTGCGTTAGACGCTCCACCGCCGCATAGGCGCGCGGCAGTTGCTCCCGCGTTGCGGGCTGCGCGCGATACATCGCCAGCGCAATCTTGTCGGAGTAGAAATAGGAGACGAAATTCATCACGGCAGCAAAGATCAGCGCCAGAATCATTCCGTTTTCGCCGCCGAAGTAGCGGCCAAAGAACATCAGCAGCAGCGTCAACGCAGTCAGAAGGAATGCGGTTTTGAACGTGTTTCCCATAGGTACATCCCACGCAATTAGATGTTTCGGCTGGTGGGGAGATGCATGGGAAACGGTCGCGGCAGAAATGCAGGCTCGGATAAGTAGGCCAGCAGCTCGCACGCCACTGAAAATATTAGCCTTGCGCCCCGTGCATCGTTTTTTGGAATGTGGTAGAAGGATTGTGCACGCGGACCCGCCCGATCGGAGGTATCCATCTTCATGTCGCCTGAAATATCCGACTGCAAGATTCCCATCAATACAAAATTGCCGTTGCATGAACCGTACCGCACCGGGAGCTACTTGATCTACGACTACCCGCCCGGGCAGGCCACGCATTTCCGGGAGGGCACGAGCATCGATCTGCGGGCGTCGGGCAGCCGGCAACTCGACTTTCAGCCGTTTTACGATGCGCTGCAATCGGTTGCCGTCAGAGTCAAGCCAAGTGGGCGATTGTATGTTGTCGATCTCCGGCAGGAGTCGCACGCGTTCTTCGACAATCGCGCGGTTTCCTGGTATGCCGACATGGATTGGTCCAACGTCGGCCAATCGGAGGCATGGATTTTGCAGGAAGAAGCCAGCAAGATCGAAGGTATTTCAGCGCCCGGTATGGGCAATGCACAAATATTCTGCCTCGATCAGACCAGCAAGTCTGCACAGCATCTTATGCCCACGGGTTACTCGGAAATAACAGCCGGAGACGCTTTGTCGGAGAAAAAGATTGTAGAAACGAAAATGAAGCTCCCGTGCCGGGCCATTTACTTCCGAATTACGGTCACTGACCACTGCGCGCCCAACGCGGCCGCTCAGGAAAAATCCAAGGCGCTGTTCCGGCATTTGTACCAGCAGCAGGACGATCAGACCTGGGTTCACTTTCACTGCCATGGCGGGGACGGACGGACGACCACCTTCCTCGCCATGTACGATATGGTTTGTTGGGCAAAGACGAAAAGGACGCCGTTCCCGTCTGTTAAAGATTTTGCTGACCGGCAATTGAAGCTCTTTACCTATAACCTTGACCCCGGCGCCTGCGTCGAGAGCACAGAATGGAAGTGCGGTCTGGCCCGTGCTCGTTGGCAATGGCTGGCTGACTGGCGAGAGTGGATTCTTAGCGGCGGCCTGACTAGACAAGACTTAGGCGATTTGGAGGAAATCGAAAAGATAGCGTAAGCCTTTGCGGCCGCAACGGAATAGTCTGCGCCGTGAGAGGCCTGCGTTGTAACGCTCTACAAATTACTCCCAAGAACCTGCCAATTCCAGCCTATCCTCCGGCTCCGCGATACCATTCTCTGATGGATTCCTCTCCCTTCAAACCGATCTATGCCTTCGCCGACAGTCGGCTTCTTTTCTGGCACCGTCCGGACGGTTCGTTATTTCTTAACGACGTAGTTAATGACTTAGACCGAAGACCTCGATCAGCCGCATACATCGGTGCGTCGAACGGCGACGATCTGCGTCCGTATCACGACATTTTCGAACCTGCTATGCAACAAATCGGTGTGGCCGAATGCCGGATGATCCTTAGCCGCCCTATGCCGGAAGATGGAGCATTTCTCGAGCGCGCCGACATTATCCTGCTGGCTGGAGGCAGTGTCGAAGTTGGCTGGCGGGCTTTCGAAAGCAACGGCGTCAAAGAGCTGATTCAGCGGCGCCGGCTCGAAGGCGCGCTGCTGGTGGGAGTTTCGGCGGGTGCGGTGCAACTCGGGCGCGGCGGTCTAACCGATGACGAATCGAAACTAATGCCAACGTTCGGATTTCTTCCATTCTACGTTGGGGCTCACGAGGAGCGCGACGATTGGCGCTCGCTCAGAAAGCTCGTCACCTTGGCGCCTGACAGTTTACGTGCGATCGGGATTCCATTCGGCGGTGGCATCGTTTACCACGAAGGCGAGTTGACGCCGGTCCACAAACCGCTCTTCGAGCTTTGCGTGGAGGACGGTAAAACCTCCGAAAGCTCGATTTTCCCTTATTAGCTCCTCAATTGTGATGGTGCCAGCGAGGATGGTCAGGGCGCGGGGATTGCTGGGCTTCTATCTCCGCTTTCAAAGAGGCGGGCTGTGGCGGCGCCGAAGATGAAGCCGCCTATGTGGGCGAGGTAAGCTACGCCTCCGGTTTGGGCGTGAGCTACTTGTCCGGCGTTGAAGAGTTGGGTCAGAAACCAGAAGCCGATCAAGAGAGCTGCGGGAATGAAGGTTACGTGGAAAAAGATGAAGATAAATAGAACCGAGCGTATGCGGTCGCGGGGATACGTGACTAGAAAGGCTCCCATCACCGCTGCGATAGCGCCGCTGGCGCCTAGATTCGGCACCGTCGAGTGTGGGCTGGCGGCTACCTGTGCCAGCATGGCAACTAGACCGCCGACCAGGTAGAAGATTAGATAGCGGCCGCGGCCCATGGCGTCTTCAATCTCGGGACTAAAGGCCCACAGGAAGATCATGTTGCCGATGATGTGCGACCAACTGGCGTGCATGAACATGGCGGTTAGAAGAGTGATCCAGCCATGCCCGGAGACGATTTGCGCCGGGATCGCCGACCAGCGCATCACGAAGTCGTCGCCGCGGAGCAACTCCTGGATGAATACTGCGGCGTTTATCAAGATTAGAAATCCGGTGACTACCGGGATGCGGGCTGGGCGACGCGATGCGTCGCTTAGCGGGATGAGTCCTCCCATTCGTTAGTTATCCTTTCTTGCTCTGCGCTTCTTGCTCTGCACTCAGGCACAAGAGTCATGGTAGCGCCTGCTAACAGCAGGTTTCTCATCGGGCTTTCGCCCGATTCGAAATGACAAGGGCTTTTCGGCTGCGCGATCTTGCCGGGCGAAATTCTCCCTCTGCCGTGCACTGACCAGTCCCCGATGCGAACTCGGTCGTCCCTATGGGACTTGACTTGATCTACGCCGCCAACCTGGTTGGCGTTTCCGTCGCCTTGCGAACCGCTAGCGACATGGCTACGCGCGTGATGCCGCTGAAGATCATGCTCACGCCTACCAGCGTGCCGATGGCCCAGGCTGAACTCGAGGGCCATTGCTCGTAGATCATCCCGCCCAGCAGAAGCGTGATGATGCCGTCAATCAGCATCCAGGAAGAGCCTTGCACGTGGCGCATGCGGAAATATAAAACCACGTTCAGGACGCCTTCGATCAGAAACAGCGTGGCCAGCACCAGCGTGAGCGACGCCACTCCCAACACCGGATGCATGATGAGATATGCGCCGAAGCAGAGATAGGCGATGCCGACCAGCAGCTTCCAGAGCAGGCTGCTGGCGCCGTGGGCGTGGAAGGCGACTACAATGTGGACCACGCCTGCGAAGACAAGCAGCCAGGCGATGACGGCGTTGACGGCGACTGCGGCCAGCAGCGGCGAACCGATCGCCAGCATGCCGCAGAGGATGAGAAGTACGCCCCAGAGAATCGACCATCCAGAAGCGTGGCGGACGATCTCAACCGGAGTGTTTTGAGCCATGGGAGACCTCCTTTTGGAACGGAGTAAGGGTAGCGTAAAAAGTGGTTTAGGGAAAGCGGAGCGAGAGCTTAACTTGGCGCCGGTTCAGTTTCGATGCTTGGCGGCTGGACGCTGGCCTTTAAAACTCGATATGCGGAGTCCGCGGTTCTGGTTGCGCCAGCAAACAGCAGGTTTCTCATCGGGCTCTCGCCCGATTCGAAATGACAATGCTCTAGGTAGCGACGATGCTGAGAGTAGTTATGGCGGTCCGTCGACTCAGGCCCTCTGGGCCTCACGCTTTAATGCGCGCTCCAGGGTTTGATCAAGGGCGGATTTGGCTTTCTCGTATTCGGCTTGTGAGATTTGACCCTGCCTGCGCTCGACTTCCAGCTGGAAGAGTTCTTCTTTGAGTCCCTCAAGCAACATCGACGTCGGACGACTCGCCGCAGCCGACCGACCCGTAGCAGGAGAGAAAACCGGAGCGGACTCGTAATCGTCTTCTTCCAGCATGGCCGTTGAAACGGACGAACCTGATGCCGTTGAACCGGAAACAGGTGAACCAGCCTTCAGGCGCGCAGCGCGGGCCACCGACTGTTGCCGCGAAGCCACGTAAACTCCTCCGATGACGAGAGCTGCGGCAAGTCCGCCCAGAATCCACCACTCATATTTCTGCAGAGGATCGGGAGCGTCAATAGGCGGGCCCAATCCGCCGCCGGGACGGTTGGTTGCTTGTGCGCCGCCGCCCGGTGCTCCGGGAGGTGAACTCTGCGCACCCGCTTCCGAGCCTTGGCTGCCATTGCCCTCCTGGCGGGTTTCAAGCACGCCCTGGCCGGAAACTTTAAAAGCAAGGTTCTGGCCGACCGCGGTGTTCGACGCCACCTGCACGATCGAATCGGGCTGGTTGGGATCATTCATGGGCTTGAAAGCGACATTGGTGGCAGCGGCCGTGAACTGCATCGACTTCGGCAGGATGGCGACGAAATGCTCGAGAGGGTAAACCGATTTCGGATCGAGATTGGCGCTGCCCGAGTAAGGCATTTCGTAGGCGACCTGAAATTGCGTGATTCCCGGCCGCAGCGGGAAGATGAACGAATAGCGGTTTTTCTCGCCCTCGGGCACGGGCGCCGAAGTGATGGGCTGCCCGTTCGCGGTCATCGCCGAACCGCCATCCATTTTTGCGCCGTCAGGCACGTAAAACTCGAGGTTGCGTTCATTCATTTGCGTACGCGGCGGCTTGGAGTTATTCTGCACCGCGAACGCTCGCATGACTTCAAGTTGCCCCTGCTCAACCTGAACGCGCATGATGTCGGCGACCACGGAGATGCCGTCGATCTTTTTGCCAACATCGTAGACTTCGAGTTCCACCGAAGTAGTTCCCGGAGGCGCCATGCGATGGTAGGTGACGTCCTGATGAATGGCGCGGATAAGGTGCGGAGACTGCGCGTCGTCAAGCTTGAAACTGAACTTTCCGTTGGCATCGGCTTTCGTGCGGCCGCCTTCTTCCATCCCCTGGCCAAGTTTCAGCAGGATGATTTCGTCTCCGGCGGCGGGTTTGCCGGTGGTGGCGTTCTTTACCGTGCCGGTGAGAGTTTGAGCCGAGGCCAAGGTGGCGAGGAGCAGGGTCACGGCGAATAATGCTCCGGCGAAGGCCCGACCCGAGCGAGTAGAGAACGCCTTGCAGCGACTCATGCAACCGGTGCAGGGAAAGGGATCCTTCGACTGCGTGAATGCTTCGCTTGGCGAAGCATTCACTTCGCTCAGGATGACAAGAGGTTGAGTCAAGATCTGGTTCCTTTTTGCGGCGCGGGATTATTTTCCAGTCGGGTGATTTCGGCCAGGATGGTGGCGGCCTCATCTTGCAGAGAAGATTTCAGCGACGCATAGTCGGCGTCCGGCACCTTGCCCGCCCTGTATTCGAAGTTAAGGTCGCGCAGATTTTCGTAGACGGCGTCTTTGCGTTCGCGCAGGTAGCCGGCGCGGGTCTTCTCGGGACCGAGGAAAAGTTTTCCCGGCAGATAGAAAACATAAAAGAAGGATGCGATGGAGAGCATCGCGCAACAGGCCAGCCAGATCCAGCTTGAAGAAATCATAAGTCAGTCTCCTTGCGGGCTTGGTCGCGGAACTGTTCGAGCTCGGCGCCGCGTATGGGGCGCAAGCCATCGGCTAGAGCCGGTGCGGGACGATTTTTCCAGGCGCGAATCACTAGCACGATCAAACCAAATCCGAGAATAAGCGCGACGAACGGCATGATGTAGGCGACGCGGTCGAAGCCCCTCGCAGTCGGAGCGGCCAGCACCGTCGGTCCATATTTTTGCACGAATCCCTGCTCGACCAAGCTGTCGCTATCTCCACGGGTCACCGAAGCCATGAGTTCATTGCGCATGCCATCAGAAGCCGGGCAGCCGACGTGATTGCATTCCAGGAGAATCTGGCTGCATCCGCAGATGCACATCATCTGGTGGCCGATTTCGTTGAAGCGCGTGGCGGGATCGCTGGAGCCCAGGCAGACGAAAACGGCAGCACATATCAGCATCGTTTGCGTGCAGCGGCGGATGTGCCGGGCCAGCTTCGATTTCGGAATTGAATTTGACATCGACTCTCGAGTGCCGGTCTTAGGTCGCAGGTGTTAGGTCCTAGGCATTCGGCCTGAGGACGGAACCCAACGCCAAAGACCTGAGACCTAACACCTGGCACCTGAGACCTGTTGCTATCAATCGCCCGTGGCCACAGCAGCAGGCGCTTGCCCCAAACGCGCGGGAGCAGGAACGCGTACCGGCGCTGGCGCGTTCGGCACCAGGGCGAGGACCGTCCCGCCCAGCATGATCCACACGCCCATCCATATCCACATGACCAGCGCATTCAAATGTGCCTTCAGAATTGGGTGACCGTTATCCTGATTCAGCCCCTCGAACACAATATATAAATCTTCGTTCAGGCCGGAGCGAATGTCAGGCATGGTCGAGGTCTGCTGGCTGGCCTTGTAGAAACGGCGCACCGGCGTCATGGTGCCGATCTGCTTGCCTCCCTTGTAAACATCGAGCACGGCCCACTCGCTGGCATAGTTCGGAGCATCATCATCGGTATAAGACCGGCAGATCAGGGTGTAGGAGCCAATGGTCATCTTGTCTCCATATCCCATCTCCTGCTCTTTATCTTGATTGAACGCCGCTCCGGCAAAACCGATGATGACCACGACCACGCCGAAATGGACGATGTATCCGCCATAGCGCCGCGTGTTGCGATGCGTGAGCTGCACCATCGACGCGAACATTCCCTGGCCGGTGTGCTTTGAAATGACTTTGCCGCCACGATAGAACTCGCTGGCGACAGTGAGCGTCACCAGCACCGAGAGCGCGATCGCCATGAGCGAATAGAAATAAGAGATATCCTGCCACGGCTTGAGGCCGAACGCCGATCCCCAGCTCTGCGGCGTGACCATCAGGAAGACCGCGACCACGATGGCGCCGATGGCCGGCCACAGGAAATTGCGCTTGAGGCTTTCGAACGAAGTCTTGCGCCAGGCAAGCAGCGGACCTACCGCGGTGAGAATCAGGAGCAACAGAGCCACGGGAATCGCGACCCGGTTATAGAATGGCGCGCCCACGGTCACTTTGTTGCCTTGCACCAGTTCGGAAATCTTCGGGAACCACGTTCCCCACAACACGGTGAAACAAAGGAGAACGAACAATAGATTGTTGAATAGGAAGCTGGACTCGCGCGAAACCAACGACTCGAGCTTATGCTCGCTGCGCAGATGCGATTTGTTCTTGAAAAAGAAAACGAGGAATACGACCAAGGTGATCGCGAGGAACCAGGCGAACCAATCACCAATGGAAGATTGCGCGAACGCATGCACCGAACTGATGATCCCGCTGCGCGTCAGGAATGTTCCGAGAATGGCCAGCCAGAACGTTGCAAAGACCAGCCACATGTTCCACATCTTCAGCATGCCGCGTTTTTCCTGCATCATCACGGAATGCAAGAATGCGGTGCCAGTGAGCCAAGGCATGAGCGATGCGTTCTCGACAGGATCCCATCCCCAATAACCGCCCCAGCCGAGAACGGAGTAGGCCCAGTGCGCGCCGAGAAAAACCCCGCAGGTGAGGAACGCCCAGGTGACCATGGTCCAGCGGCGCGTGATGTTGATCCACTTTTCGCCGGGATATTTCATGATCAACGCGCCCAGGGCAAAGGCGAACGGCACAGTGAATCCGACGTACCCCAGGTAGAGCATGGGCGGATGAATCACCATCTCGGGATACTGCAGCAGCGGGTTCAGGCCGCTTCCATCCGGCCGCATGGGGCCTTCGAGCAGGCCGAATGGCCGGGCCGCAAAATTCAGCAGCAGCAGAAAGAAGATCTGGACGCCGGCGAGAACGACGGAAGCGTAGGCGAACAAGCGCGGGTCGGTCTTATAGCGCAGACGCAAGACGAACCCATAAGCGGCAAGCAACAATGACCAGAACAGCAGGGAACCTTCCTGTCCCGACCACAGGACGGCGAACTTATAAGGACCGGGCAAATCACGATTGCTGTGATGAAAAATGTAAGCGATGGAGAAGTCATCGTGAAAGGCGCAAATGACGAGGACAACTGAAGCCAGCAGAACTGCGGCGAACGTGGCAACGCCGGCGCGGCGCGCAGTCTCACCGATCCGTTCCGAACCTTGGCGAAGCCACGCCGACCACCCAGAGCTGTCAAAACTGGCGGGAGTTCGGGTCATCCGGCCTGCCGACTGTGAGGCCAACTGAGAGTTCTGTCGTTGGAACACCAGTGCGATGATCCCTGCGAGGAACGAATAGACGCTTAAAGCCAGCGCGAGAAGAAGTGCGAAACTGCCAATTTGCGCCATGTGGCCGAACCCCAAGCTATTTTTTCAAAAACTCCCGTGCGAGGCAACCGCGAGGGTAGGAGCCTGCAATGGTAGCAGACGGAGTCTCAATAGTCTCTCGAAGAAACAAGAGAAAGCAGACGCTTCCTGGAACGCTTTCAGGAAACATCTGGGGCGCAATACCTCACTGCGGCGGCCGCTGGAAGCCGCCGCATGATCTGTAAAGGCAGACGGCTAGGCGCTCCGCTGATGGTAGCGCTGCCGCACTTCACTCTCGGCAGTTAACCAATCTTCGGCCTCGCTGCCGCCGGTCGAGTTTCCGCGCTGCTCGTAAAGCTCGTAAGCGCGACGGCGGATCTCGTCCTCAAGGTTGATGGGAACCACATTTTTTCTGGGCTCAGGCTTGGCAACCTCGAGCCTCCGGGTTGTCGGCACTACCTTGTTCTGTGGCTTCGTTTCCGACTGGACGACCGGGGTATCTTCTGCGACCGATTTCACCTCTGCCGCTTTCACGCCGGCCGATTTTACTTCAGGAATATTGGCCGGGGTTACGCTGTTGGCTTGCTCTTTATTACTGTTACTCGTACTTGCGTCCGTTCCGGTGCGACTTGCCTTGGTGCCGGGGGTAGATTTCGACCTTGCCATAGTTTGATACTCCTTGCATGTGCCTAGATTTATGAATGAATTGAACTGTTCCGCGATCCACATACACATCACCCGCAACTTTTAGGAAGCGTGAAACTTTATATATGGCGGAGTGGCGTTATTATAAACTTTCGTGGCCTGTGGAAACCCGCCTGCCTCAGAATTGTGAGGACACCCAGGATTTTTCCAGAAAAGTGGCGAGCGACCCTTTGCTATAATTGATCTCCACCCGGATGGCGCTATCGTCTAGGGGTTAGGACGGAAGATTCTCAATCTTCAAACCCGGGTTCGATTCCCGGTAGCGCTACCAGTTTTCCCAAACCGCTGATCGATAACGCCTCGCGGAAGGTCTACGCGCCAGACATCCCAGCGCATCTCGATGCGAAGAGCAGTTGCAAGAAAACAGTCTCCGCCGCAATCGGCCGTCTTGTGGATCAGTAAGTTAGAATCTGGCGTATGCGAGTGCAAACGCGCGGCTTCCGGATCGCAAGGATGTGTGCAATCTGGCTGCTGATCGCGCGTTGTGTAACCGCCCAGAACCCCACTTCCCCGTCCAGTCCCCTCTCCAACAGCGCAGAAGAGCTGCACACGGACCTTGCACAGGCTGCTGAAGCAATGCACAAAGGTGACAACGCGGCCGCCGCGGAAGATTTTCAGCGCGCATTGAAAATCGATCCGCATTCGCTGGTCGCGCTAAACAATCTGGGAATTGTGCTGACCCGGATGGGCAAACCGACAGAGGCGATCCCGTTATACGAAGAGGCGCTGAAAGTCCATCCTGAGGATGCTTCGACAAAACGCAATCTGGCCATCGCTTACTTTAAAGCTCAGCATTACTTGCCCGCTTGGCAATTGCTCCGATCGATGGCCGCGAAGTATCCAACCGATTTTCAGATTCTCGACCTTGCCGGCTTGTCGCTTTTTGCCCTTGATCGCTATCGCGAGGCCGCCGGATTTCTGGAACGTGCGAATCACGTTGACCCATCCGATCTGGAAACCCTCGACATGCTCGGTAAAGCGTACCTGCGGATGAAGGACTACAAGGCGCTTACGAGCGTATTTACTCGAATCATGCAGGTGAATCCAAACTCGGCGTCGGCTCACATCATGATGGGAACGGCTTATGACCAAATGTCGAATCGACCGGAAGCCATCAAAGAATATCAAGCGGCGGTGGCGGCGGATCCGAACTTCACGGGAGCGCATTCCGGCCTGGGCTTCGAGTATTGGCGGGAGGGCGAGAACGAACTTGCTGAGAAGGAATTCCGGACGGAACTGCAACGCTTTCCAAACGATCCCGTCTCGAACTGCATTCTGGGCCAGATCCTTCTGGATAAATCTCAGCCCGCAGAAGCCGGGCCTCATTTTCGCGCAGCCCTGGCGTCGAATCCACGTTACGCTGAGGCCATGTTTGGTCTAGGTAAGAGTGAGTTGGCGCTGCAACATCCTCAAGCGGCGATTGAGCCGCTCCGCAAGGCCATTCAGATTGATCCTAACTACGTTGAGGCGCACTTTGTTCTAGGAACGGTATTGCGGCAATTAGGACAGGCCCCTGAGGCAGCCAACGAACAAAAGATCGCACTCGATATACAGGAGAAACGCCGAGCGGCAGCAATCAAAAAGAACGAAAGCAAGTGAGAGGTGTTGGTCGAAGCTAGTTCGTTCCCAGCGATAAATCTGCCAAACATAAAGCGCACGCGGTGGCGTGCGCTTTATGTTGTTAGAAAATTCCCGTTAGAAGTTGATCTTTGCCCCGATTTGAACGTTGCGCGGATCGTGCCATCCGTTGACCGTACCGAAGCTCGCGCCGTCGTCCACGTTGGTATCGACCGTCATGGGGTTGCCGTGGTTGAAGGTGTTGAAAGTCTCGAGGCGGAGTTGCACCCCGACTCGCTCGGCGAATCGGATGTTCTTGATGAGGGACATGTCCCAGACCTGCAACCCAGGTCCATAAATCGCTCCCACCCTTGATGTGCCGAAGTGGCCTACTGCATCGGCGAAGGCAGCGGTGTTGAAGAATTCTGCCGCGGTTTTCGGCCCGTTCGCATCGCCAATCTGATCGGCGCGGACCTGCACCGTGCTGCCGGGTCGCGTCATGCCCAGACCTCCGGGATAGAGCGGGCAAGAAGGAGTAGTGGCCGAGATCGTGCAACCACCCACCGATGTGGGCACTGTCACCGCGCCGAAGGGGTCCGAACCCTGAGTGATCGAGAGTGACTGGCCGGTCTGGATTGTGGTAATGCCAGAGATTTCCCACCCGCCGAGGACCTTGCCAATGGCGCCGCTCTGGTTCCGATAAAACGGCAGATCGTAAACATAGCTGGCGATGAACATCTGCGGAGTGTTCAGCGTGGATGGCCCGTAGCTCTGCTTCAAATCGTAGGTGTTATACGTTGCCAACGACCGGTCCTCGGGACTCGTTGTGAGCAGCCGCGACCAGGTGTAACCGAGTTGCACCGTCAAGCCCCGGTTGAAGCGCCGGTTCAAGGAAGCTTGCAGGGAATTGTAGTTGCTGGTGAAGATGGGATTGCGGTCTGTGATTACGCCGAAACCGGGAAACGGACGAATCGCGTTTACGTCGTCCCCGGAACTTGCTAAACGTGCAGCGACCGTCGGCTGATTGATATCCACGTCGCCCAGCAGGTGCGTGCCCTTGGTCCCCACATATCCAACTTCGACGACGGTGCTTGGCAGTATTTCGCGCTGCACGGAAACGTTGTAGTCGATGTAGCTCGGTACCTTGAAGGTTGGCGTGCCAGTTGCGATCAAAGCATTTGGACCGAGCGGCGCACCCGCTACCTGCCCACCTAATGGGTTATCGAACAAATTCAGAGTGCTGCCGCTCTTGTTGTTGACCGTTATGGTCTGGACCAATGGCGGATCGCCGAAGGCATTCTGCTCCCAGATGCCGTTCAGCGTGCGGTCATAGAAAATGCCGAACCCGGCACGTACAGCCATCTTGCCATTCCCCAATGGGTCATAGGCAAGACCCAGCCGCGGTCCCCAATTATTGTTGGAGCTCGGGTTAACCCGGCTGCCGAAGGGTGAGCAAGCCACCTGTGAGGCAATTGCTTGAGCTGTCGTACAGGCGGTTCCGGTCGGAAAGATAAGCCCATTGGCATAGTGCGCCGCATCGGTTGCGGCGCCTCCGGCCGTCATCCCCGTCATGTTTCCTGAGATGGGATCGATAATTGCGGCATTGGCCGCGGAGAACAGGAGAGGATTGAAATTATTCAGAGTGTTATTGCTGTCAGTCGGCGATGGGAAGTAGCTCCAACGCACGCCGGCGTTCAAGGTTAGACGGGGAGAGATCTTCCAGTCATCCTGCACGTAGACTTCGAAGTTAACATACCTGAGATGGGGGATCGTGTCCTTGCTAGGCTGGGTATAGCTATCCGCTTGTCCGAGTAAGAAATTGGCGAATGCCGGGTTGGTATTCGTGGGGCTGAAAGTGAACGTCGCGAAACCGGAGGAAGCATTTTCCGTCTTCTGCATCCACATCGCGGTAAAGCCGGTGCGGATTGTGTGGTTGCCATGCTGGATGGAGAGATTGTCGAATATATTCTTGTCGATATTGCGCTCAAAGTAAGGCGCGCTTCCGTTGCCTAGTCCGGTAAGTGCGGGCACCGCTTGGGTTCCGCCGGTGAAGCCAACATTGGGTGCACGGCCGTTTGGATCCGTGTACTGAGTATTGTTGGTTAGCTGACCTAGAAAAGTCGGCGAGTTTGCGATCCCGCTCAGAGTGGAATTAATTGCCCCCCACGAGTCCACGTACTCTACTTCGTTCACTACTCTCGGCGAGATTGTGGCGCTCGCATTCACGACTAGATTGCGACCGGGCGCATTCACCGATGTGGTCTCTACGCCCGGGTAGTTTCCACCACCCCAGAGCGAGAAGGGTTCATTTTGCGGGACCACGTCTTCCATGTAGCGCCCGAAAAGGCGGACTCTATCGCCGACGTTCTGATCAAGGCGGATAATATCCTGACGAAAATTGTTCAGCTGGCTGTAGTTCGTGACTAGTTGCCCAGTGGAGGTATTGGGCGGGTTGTTCAACATAAATGCATTCAGATACGCGGTGGCATTCTTGCTGAAGCAAGACGGGCTGATAGTAGACACGCCTCCGCTGTTGGTTACGCATCCGGCTGGAGCAATCGTGACTGGGCTTGTAAACGAGCCAGCAAGCTCCGCCGGCGTGGGCACATTGATAATATTCTGGCCCGGGGTGCTGGCTTTGCGCCATTCCTCCGACCAGAAAAAGAAAGTTTTGTCCTTCTCCGGATGGAAAACTTTTGGAATGAACAGCGGGCCGCCGAGGGTGAATCCAAAGTCGTTGTAACGCTCGATTGGCACAGTGTCTGCGGAGGAGAGTGGCTGTCCGGTTGCGATTGCCGCTCGACCGCCGAATGTATTCGCATTATAGAAATTATTGCGGTTGAATTCGTAAGCGCTGCCATGGAAGTCATTGGTTCCGGATTTGGTCGCGACTACGATTTGGCCGCCGCCGCTGCGTCCGAACGCTGCGTCATAGTTGCTGCGCTCCAGCGTGAACTCCCGGATGGCATCGATGCTGGGAGTATTCAGCAACGTCCCATTCGAACCACTATCGTTGATGTCGGCCCCATCCACCGTATAGTTGTTAGCTCCGGTGCGCGCTCCATTCACTGAAATTGAAGTATTATTTGCTAAACCGAAGCCGACCTTATCCGGCAGTTGATTGGCGACGCCAGGTTGCAACAGGATGAGTTGCTCGAAGTTGCGATTGTTCAACGCCAACTCTCGAACCTGCTCCCCTGTGACCGTCCCGGACTCTTCTGCGGTGGTGGTTTGAATCTGGATGTTCTCGGCAGTCACGACCATCTGCTCGCTGACTTTTCCGGCCACCAGTTTCACATCAAGCGTTCGTTTTTCCGCAACGTTGAGAATTACTTCCTTCGCCACAAAGGTCTGAAAGCCACTATTCCCGACCGTGACTGTGAAGCGCCCTGCGGGAAGGTTTGTGATATTGAAACTACCAGTATCGTTGGTGGTCACGGAACGGACATCCGAGCCCGTTTCTTCGCTGTGAACCACGACGGTCGCGCCTGCCACAACGGCTCCGCTGGAATCGGTCACCGTGCCTGTGAGCGTCGCCGCCAACTCTTGTCCCAGACCTGTTGCTGACAAGCTTAGGATGACTGCGCAGATCGATAGAAATGGAAAATTCTTCCGAATAGCTTGGCGAATGTCCTCGGTTGAGTTTATCCGTCTTCCGTAGTTCCATTTCGTCATGGCACCCTCCTCAAACCGAATCCCGCGTGGGGTTTACTAAAAAGCTTCTAATGGAAACGAACTATGCTATATAGCACGTCGTAGCTCATAGTCAAGAAAAAAAAGGAGATCAGCCCGAGAAAATTGTTCGATACTGAACCGCGGTTCCATCTTCCGATTCGGAGAGCCTCAAGACCAGAAGGATTTCAAGCCGGAAGTTGGTCCGAGTTCAGGAATGACTCCCATCGCCATTATCCAGCGGCACTCAATCAGGTGAAAACGCCAAGAATCTCGATGTCAGCGCAAGAGCAGGCATGTTCGCGTGCGTCAGCTTTAGAACCGATCCGCGGCGCAGGACCATCCATGCCATCGCGTTCAGGAATTGTGTCTTTACATCAAACTCGCAATAAGCTATATAGCATATGGCGCTGCTGTAAGACGAGCTTTAACGCATTCCGTGCCCCGCAACCGCGTTCGCCGTCCATCGAATTTAGAAACGATCGGAATATAGAAACGACAAATATGTCTGGAAACCATCGCACCAGGACTCCGGCTTACAAGAAGATTCAGGGCGCGATCCGCGACCGCATTGCCGCGGCCAGCCTTAAACCGGGGGATGCGGTTGCGTCCGAGCGCGAGTTGGCCAAAACTCACAAGGTGAGCCTGATGACCGCTCGCCATGCCCTGGCTGGCCTGGAGCACGAGGGAATCGTCGAACGCCGGCTGGGAGCAGGAACATTCGTCGCGGTGCCCAAAATTCATTTTAACAAGTTGATGAGCTACACCGAGCAAATGTCGAGCCGCGGTTTAGCTCCGCGCACCCGAGTGTTAGTGGCAAAGGTGATTGAAGGCGATCCTGAGGTTGCGGCCAGGCTTGGACTGCCTGCGGCCAGCCGGCTGATGAAAATTCAACGTCTGCGACTCACGGGCGAAGAGCCATTTGCCCTGGAAACGGGCTACTTGTCTGCAACCGATTTTCCCGGTCTCGTGTCGGCCCCGCTAGGGAGAAGTTCGCTGTTTGCGATTCTCGAACATGATTTTGCGACAAAACTGGCATACGCGGATGAAGAAGTCGACGCCACATCGGCGGATTCCAACATTGCTGACTTGCTCATGGTGCCTCGAGGCGCCTCGGTGCTGCGCATTCGCCAGATTATCTATTCGACCAAAGGCAAGGCTACGATTTACGGACTCGGTTTCTATCGTTCGGAACGGCACACTCTGTTTATCCGTCGCTTCCGCTAAAAGTACTGCAACTAGCGGCCCGCGAGAATGAGGCCATCGTGCATCGAATAGTCTTCACGATTCTAGCTCTGGTAACTCTCTCTTCGTCTTCCGCCCGGAGTCAGGCAACGCCGCCTAAGAGTCCTTCCGGATTCGTCAACGCTCTAATGCCTCAACCTTCGAATCTTTCCGCCCAAGAAGGGCGGCTCGTTCTCACATCCTCTTTTGCCGCCATCAGCGACCACTATCGTGACGCCCGCCTCGATGCCGCCATAACGCGCACGATTCATCGCCTCGAAGCTCAGACTGGGATTTCAATTCCAACATCTCCGCCGGCGGCTAGCACATCGGCAACGTTAGTCATCAGTGTCGATGGACCCGGCGAAACGATCCAGTCAGTCGACGAAGACGAGACCTACTCTCTCGACGTAACTCCCTCGGGCGCGCGCCTGCACGCCGCCACTGTGGTGGGAGCCATGCATGGTCTCGAGACTCTGCAGCAACTCGTGCAGTCAGATGGAGCCGGCTATTTTGTTCCTGCAGTGTCGATTCACGACACCCCGCGTTTTCGTTGGCGTGGACTCATGATTGACTGTGGACGGCACTTCATGCCACTTGACGTTATCAGACGTACACTCGACGGGATGGCCGCCGTTAAGCTCAACGTCTTCCATTGGCATCTGAGTGAAGATCAAGGCTTCCGCATGGAGAGTCGGGCATTCCCCAAGCTCGCTGAGTTGGGATCCGACGGTCTTTTCTATACCCAGGAGCAAGCCCGCGAAATTGTTGCCTACGCGCGAGCCCGCGGCATCCGCGTAGTTCCCGAGTTCGATATGCCTGGACATAACACCGCATGGTTCGTTGGATATCCCGATCTTGCCAGTGCACCCGGCCCCTTCGAAATCGAGCGCGAGTTCGGAGTCTTCGACCCGGTGATGGATCCCACGCGAGAGAGCACTTACAAATTTCTCGATGCTTTCATTGGAGAGATGGCAGCTATCTTCCCCGACCACTTCATGCACATCGGAGGCGACGAGAACAACGGGGAAGAGTGGAAGGCGAATCCGCGCATCCAGACCTTTATGCGCGAACATAAACTCCAGGACACGGCCGCGCTACAAAATTATTTCAACCAGCGTCTACTCAAGATTCTGGAGAAGCACGGCAAACACATGATCGGCTGGGATGAAATTCTTACCCCCGACCTGCCCAAGGATATTGTCGTCCAGAGCTGGCGCGGCTTTGACTCGCTAGCCGCCGGAGCCAAAAATGGTTACCGCAGCATTCTCTCCGCAGGCTATTACTTAAATCTGATGAGCACGGCCGAAGCTCATTACATGGTCGATCCGTTGCCCCAATCGAACGATCTCACCCCTGAGCAGCAGGCGCGCATTCTTGGCGGAGAAGCCTGCATTTGGACTGAACAAACTACCCCACAAGATATCGATTCCCGCATTTGGCCTCGAACTGCAGCCATCGCCGAGCGCCTCTGGTCGCCGCGCGATGTAAACAATGTCGACGACATGTACCGGCGACTCCGCGTGGAGTCAGTTCGACTTGAAGTGCTTGGTCTCCAGCACATTTCGGAAGAAGAAGTGAGCCTCCGTCAGTTGGCCAGAAGCGAACAAATTGGTCCGCTGGAGACCTTGGCCTCGGTTCTGGAGCCCGTGACTTTCGACGAGCGCGCACGCATGCAGCACCCGAATCAACTCACACCACTCAATCAACTTGTGGACGCGATTCCAACCGATCCACCATCGCGCCACAATTTTGAACTCCTCCTACGTGCTTATCTTCAAGCCCCGGCAACCCAATTGGCGGAAGAAACCCAGCTTACTACCACCTTCAGAGCCTGGATCGGAGCAGAGCCTGAGATTCTGCGCTTGATGGCTGGCTCGCCCACGCTTGCTTACGCAGAATCGCGAGCTCAGCAGCTTAGCGAATTGGGCACGGTGGGTCTCGAAGCGCTCTCTTACCTTTCATCGGGGCTGCCCGCTCCGGCTGGCTGGAAAGCTTTGCGCATGGGTATCTTGGACGAAGCCGAGAAACCACAAGCGCTGGTTCGCTTCACCGTGATCAAGCCGCTGCGCGATTTAGTAGGCGCGGTTCCCGAGAGGGCGAACAAGCCACTGTCATGAAGGCGAAATAAAAGGCGGGCTGACTTCGCAAGCCAGCCTGCCGCTTTCGTTGCTTCTGAGGCCAGTCCCTCGCTTAGTGGCCCAGACCGGCAGCCATGGTTTTTACCATGGTTCCGTTAGCGTCGTCGTCCTTCAGGGCCCAGACGTACGCGCCGCCCAGACCTCCCGGGACTTTCAGGTTTATATAGATCATCTTCAGAGCAGCGGTGAAGGGATCGTCGTAGGTGTAGAAGGTTCCGCCGTTTGGATCGTACAGAGAAACCGCAACTCTCAGCGGGTCGAAGTAATTGCTGTAGCCGTTGGAAGTCAGGGTAGAAAGTGTGGAATAAGTTAGAAGTCCAGGAGTTAGTAGTGTGTCGCAACCCGGCGTATTGCCGCTGATGTCCGTACACACAGCAGTGCCATTCGCCAGCAGGACCGGAGAAGGCCCGGTTGAGTTCTGGTACAGCCCATGGTTCACGTTAGGAGCGCCAGTCCAGCCGGCGCCATAGAGAGGCAACCCCATCGTGTACTTCGATGCTGGCACGCCAGCCTTTAGATAGGCATTTACGGTGTCATCGATATCGAGTTGCTGACCATACAGCGGATCCTGGCGGGAATCGAATAGTGGCGATGCGTCATTGGTTTGCGTGACCCATGAGCCGGAATAGTTATAGCCATCGATCGTTATGAAATCCACTTGGGCAGCGGCTTGCTTCAGATTGATGTTGACATAGTTCTGCGCGCCCGCCGGGCCGTCGAACGACAAAGTGTATTGCTTCCCCGTGGTTGCGCTCAACACGTTCAGCTGGTTGCGGAACTCTTTCAGCAGAGCCGTAAAGTTCTGCGTGTCGGTCGCCGTGGGGAATTCCCAATCGATATTGAAACCATCAAACAGGCCGGGGGCGATGATGCCCGCGGCGATGTTTCCGCTGATAAACATATCGATGCAGGAAGCGGCAAGGGCTTGGCGTCCCGTGGCGGTGCTGGCGGCACTGACGAAGGCCGCAGTATTCGCAGCGGACGCTCCTCCCAAAGACATCAGCACTTTCAAATTGGGATGCAGTCCTTTGAGTTGTTGAATGGCCGCAAAATTTCCGTAGAGCGGTCCCGGATAGGGGGTGCCGTTTACGCTGGGCAGGTATGGCGATTGATAGTCGGCCCACGTGTCGGCGATCGCGCATGCTGGCGCTGGAGTCGTCGTCACGTTGCCGAAGGCGTAGAGCAGGTGCGTGAGCTTATTGGCCACACCATTCTGTTGCAGGTTCGCGATGTTGTAGCCGGCATAGTAGATACTCCACTCTTCGAAGTATCCCCCAAGAATCTTGCCTTGATTATTTTTTTCGGCGAAGGAGGGGGAGATGCACGCAACGAGGGTCAACAGGGTGAGCAAAGCAATTCGAAGCAGGCGCGGCAGGGAATAGCTCGACATGACAAACACCTCCACAAATTCGTAAAGTACGAACCGGCGGAGTATAGAGCTATATAGCGGAATTTGCAATACCAGACTTTCGGAAACTCGACATTATTCGTAATTCGGAAGTACATCGATAGCCGGGACTCGTAGGAGTTACAGGCGCAGCGTAACTAGATCGCCGCCAGGCCCGCCAAAACAAAAATCAACCGCCGGCAAAATTAAAGGCAGGCTGGTTTATGAGCCAGCCTGCCTTCGTGGTTTATTCCTGGCAGATCTCTACGGGTTGAGGTCGCCAGCAATGGCTTTAGTTAGGTCTCCGTTCGGGTCATCGTCTTTCACAGCCCAAACGTAGCCGCCACCTAAGCCGTTGGCCTTGATGTAGTTCACTTTGCACTGTACCGACTCAGCATTGTCGTAGCTGAAGGCGGTGTTGGTGGTTGCGTTGAACATACGGGCCACGCAGCGGGTTGAGTCGTAGCTGGAGGTGAACCCGTTATTCAGCAGATTTACGATTGTCCGGTAGGTCGCCAATCCGTCGACCAACAGGAAGTCGCATCCTGCCGCCGGACTACCCTGGTTCTGACCCGTCGGGCACAGTCCCACTCCGTTTGTATTGGGTACCGGAGAAGTTCCGTTCGGGGTTTGAGTTCCCGATCCATCCAAAACTCCAGCCGCGTTCTGATACATGCCGCTGTTCGCCGAGGTCAGACCTCCAGCCCAACCCGCACCATAGAGCGGGAAGCCCATGGTGTATTTGGCCGGTGTTGCACCATGAGCCAGATAGTACTGTACGGTTGCTTCGATCGTGTCTCCCTTTCCGTACAGCGGACTGGCAGTTTCGTCGTACAGCGGAGAGGCGTCATTGGTAGCGTTGGACCAATCTCCGGCGTAGTTGTAGCCATCGACGTTCATATAGTCCAACACCGCGTTCAGACCCGAGATGTTGATCGTGTCATAGCCACCGTCGTTGCCCGAGTCCACGCCCGCGCCCGGAGTTGACGGGCCAGCGGCCAAATCGGCCACCAATTGATACGTCCTGCCGGTTGTTCCTGACAACGTAGTCAGCTCGTTGCGGAACTCGGTCATCAACGCCGTGAAGTTAGCCGTATCGTTTGCGTTGGGGAACTCCCAGTCAATGTCGAAGCCATCGAAGAGAGTGCCGGTGGAGACACCCGAGGCGATATTGCCCTGGATGAACATGTTGACGCACGAACCGACAAACGCCTGGCGTTCAGCCTGCGTGCTGGCGGCGAGATCGAAGAGCTGGTTGTAGGTTGGGGGATTCCATCCTCCGATGGAGATCAACACCTTCAGATTGGGATGGAGTTGCTTGAGTTGCACGAGCGCACCAAAGTTGCCCTGCAACGGGGCCGTGGCCGGAGTAGCGCCAGGCACCTGCGTGACGACCTTCTGGTAATCGGCGTAAGTGTCGGCGAGCGCACAATTGACGTTGCTGCCGTTCGCGACCGGTTTGGCAAAGGCATAGATGACGTGTGTGAGGACGCTGGCTACGCCATTGTTTTGCAGGTCTGCGACGGCCGCGTTGGCATAATAAGTTTCCCACTCTTCGAGCCATCCGCCCACGAACAGATTGGTAAGCGCGGTTGTCGTTACATTGACAGACGAACTTGCGCCCGACGTTCCGGCAAAGTCACTCGCTTCAACCGTAAAGGTATAAGTGGTCGAAGGCGAAAGGTTAGCCGGTGTGTAGGACGTTGTGGTTGTAGTTCCGACCGCAGTCCCGTTCTGCAGCACCGTGTAGTTGGTGATGGTGCAGCCGGTAGGAGGAGTGACCGCGTTCCACTTCAGGTTTGTGCTGGAATCGGTCGTGCCCGAAGCCGCCAATCCGGTTGGAGCGCTTGGCTTGGTTGTACACGAGCTTGCTAGAGTCGTGACGTTCACCGTCGAACTCGCTGCCGAGGTACCAGCTGAGTCCGTCGCCTCTACCGAGAAGCCGTAGGTGGTCGACGGCGTGAGGCCAGTCACAGCGTCCGAGGTTGTGGTTGGAGACGCGATCAAGGCTCCGTTCTGTAGAACCTTATAGCTCACAGTGCATCCTGCTGGTGGAGTGACCGCCGACCAGCCAAGATTCGTGCTGGAGCTGGTTGTGCCGGAGGCCGCGAGTCCCGTCGGAACCGCTGGCGCGGATGAGCAACTCGAGCAGGCGCCGGTCGCCGTCCAAGGTTCGCCGCTGCCAGCCCCGCCATTGTTGGTGGCGGGATTGTTGTTCTGCGTCCAGTAATTGGCAACGTAGTTTTCTCCGCTCTCGCTTGCCGTCATGCCTGCGGTATAGACCTGAGTGGAGCTCCATGCCGTGGCGCACGATCCGCCACCACCTCCCGATAGCGTGGTTACACTCACCGCCGAACTTGGAGATGATGCACCATTCGCGTCCATTGCCTCAACCGTGAAGCTGTAGGTCGTTGAAGGCGAAAGTCCACTGACTGCGAACGTTGTGCCGCTTGAGGTTCCAACCGAAGATCCGTTCTCCAGAATGGCGTAGTTGCTGATCGTGCAACCCGTGGGAGGAGTCACTGCGTTCCAGCTCAAACTCGTGCCTGAGCTCGTTGTGCCAGACGCCGCCAACCCAGTCGGCGCGTTGGGAGAGGTTGCGCAGGTGCCGCCGCCGCTTCCGCCGGTTCCGCTGAGAGCCGCGGTTTGCGTGCCACTGTCGGTCACTGTGAGAGTGCCGCTGGCCGCGCCTGACGCAGTTGGAGCGAAATATACATAGATGGGACACGAGCCGTTGGCGGCCACCGAGGATCCGCAATTGCTGGATACCACGAACGGTCCGCTCACAGTGACGTTACTGATGCTCACGGCAGAGCTGCCGCTGTTCGAAAGTGTGAAGGTTTCCCACGCGGTGCCTGTGCCGACCGGGGTGCTTCCAAAGTTGAAACTCGATGGGCTTAGAGTGACTGCCGCTTGCGCCAACAGCGAAACAGAGAATAAGACGCAGAGCAGGGAGGAGAAAACTAAAGCGCGCTTCATGGTAGCTCCTTATTTCGGGGGACGTGCCGGAGCGATCCGCCCGCGGTTGGGTGATTGAGAAAAGAGTCCGGCTGCGGTTGCATCGGACTCCGCGTCGTGCAAGTCAGCTTGAATTCAGGACTCGTGGAAGATTCACCTCTTCCAAACTGCTCTATAGCACTAATGGGAAAAAAGCGTACTCCGCATGAGCACCCAAGTCAAGAAACTTTTTTTCTGTTGCGCAATCCGAACTACAAGTGATTCGAGCGATGCGCTAATTAGTAGAAGGTGTGGGGCGTGTAAGCGCGGAGCAGGTTTCTTTTGGAGTGTGGAAAAATGGCGACCTAGGAACGATTTTGTTACGAAAACCGAACTTGACGCGGAGGGTGATGAGTTGCCCCCGGGGTTACAACAGCATTGGCGATCACTTCCTAGAAGCCGACCTCTGGACCGCGTCGCCGCAATCCGTGCCGGCAGATTTTCAGAGTTCGTCAGTCTGTGTTGGAGACGCTAGAATCTAATCTCGTCTCTCACAGGGCAATGATTACACCGGTGCGCTTGTTTGTCGTGCTCGGATCTGAAAGCGGGGGTTCTGCACTCCCGGCGGGTTGGACCTGGGATCGATCCGATTCAGCACTTCAGAAAACAACATCGACCTTGATCCTTACGGTCATCGTGAGGGAGGAATAGTCCTCGACCGGTTCGATACGATCAGTTTGCTAGCTACGTCTGCCAACGCAGTGCCCAGTGGCTGCCGACTCTGAGGTTGAGGGCCAAACACCGGATTGTCAAACCTTACGAACGCGCCTAGACTTTAGCGCATGACTTCCGGCTTGCTCGCTCGCAAGGCTCGATTACGACAAGCAGACCGAATGTGGAAAGGAGAAATGTATGCAAAACAAGAACGACAATCGCGTACTTGGCCGCAGAAATGCTCGTCATCTCAGCGCCCAGGAATTACAGAAGATACTGGGGCAAGGGAATCAAACGACCCTTCACATGACCAGCCCTTTTTTCCCTGACGAGTAACAATCACCAGCGGTCCACTAATCTGGCAGGGTGGTGGACCGCTGTTCCCAACCCTAATCCTGACCTGACAACCCCTTTAATCCACAGTGCGGCACCCGCCGTTCCAAGCTCACTGGAGGAAGAGAAAAATGAAAATTATAATTCTTGCGAGCGAGACCGACAATCACACTGCCCCGATCAAGTGGGCTTTAGAACGAGCTGGGTATCAGGTAGTCTGCTGGCCGGGCGTTTCCTGGACCGAGGAGCAGCAAGTCTCCATGCTGCTTGACGAGGAACCCAAGGTAACTCTGGGGCCCGATGTGGTCGAACCCGGCGACGTGATCTGGATCCGCAGGCTTGAGCAACCTGTGGGCAATCCGAAGGTCGCCGAGGCTGACAAGAAATTTGCCGAAGTGGAATACCGTTCCTTTCATCACGCCGTTGCTTATGTTCTTGAAACCCTGCCGGTCTGGGTCATCAATAGGTTTTCGGCATCGCGCTTCATCAACAACAAATCGGTTCAATTGCAGTTTGCCCGGAACTGCGGCCTGAGGGTCCCCAAGGCGCTCATGTCAAATTCTCCCAAGGGCGTAAAGGATTTCCTCGACCACAACCTGAATCGGACCATCTGCAAATCTTTCACGTCACATGTATGGCAACCGCAAAGCGAGGATGGCGTCGCGATTACGGAAACTTTCGAGCTGACTCGCGATCAGCTGCCGGCCGATGAAGTGCTCACCTATGCTCCCGGCATTTACCAGGACATGGTGGTCAAACAGTTTGACATCCGTACCGTCCTCATGGGAGAGAGGGTTTATTCTTATGCTCTGCATAATCCGCTGAAAGCGCTCGACTGGCGCTCGGACGCCGGAATGGGAAACATCGACGTGGAAATGGTCCCCACCCCATCCGATGTCGAACGTGGAATCGTGGCCTTTGCCAAAAAATCCGGCCTCTGCTTCGGTTCTATCGATTTCGCCGTGGACATGCTTGAAAACTGGTGGTTCCTCGAGATCAACGAGCGGGGACAATTCCTGTGGCTGGACCAGTTCAATCCTAAAATCAAAATGCAGGAAAAGTTTTGCGCATTTATCACTGCTCCGGAGGGTTCCACTCAGCTCTTAGAAGAACGCGAAGGATTGTTCCCCTCATTTGGCGAATACATGAAGATCTACGAAGAGCAGCAGGCTAAACAGGAAGCTCCGAACATCGCAGCGGCGGCGGCCAGCTCGCCGTATATGTCGCAGGAACCGTGAAAGGCTAGGGCGATCGGAGGATCGGCAATGACCTCTGCGCGGACAAGGCAAAAAACGCGAGGTCCTTTCCGATTCGCCCGCCCTGGCGCGTTAAGTTCCTCAGATACCGAAGCAGGCGAACAAGTTCCAGTTTTCTTCATGCGTCGTTCACGCTATAACATTCCGGGCGATTGGTCGGCCAACTTGACGTTGTCTCGGGAGTGGGTTATTTCTAGGTTGGCCATCATCCGGGAGGAACGCGATGCTGCTGCTGCGGTGACTTCCTAGAAATCCGACTTCGGGCCAGTGTCGTTGAGAGTACGTCGTCGCGAATAACTTCCGGATTGCTCGTCATCGCCCAGAACGCCGAGTTCTTCGGAATCTTTATGATCGCATTGGCGAAGTATCACTCCTCGAGAATCGCATCCACTGATAACGACTACCCCCACCAGGGTATGCATAATCACCAACAACCTATGTTTCCATCTGGCACGTTACAGTGACCTGAGCGTTCTGAAAGCAGAACTCGGGCTTAGATGAATCGGGTTGTCTTCCAACCCTAGCGGTCGCTAGGGCATCAATTACCGAACGGAGAGCTTACTGGCTGTGAAGCAGGTGATCAAAGGTGTGTACATCGTCCCGATGGGGTTTGCAAACGCCTTCCTGATCGAGGGCGACAACGGGTTGACGCTGATTGACGCCGGTTTCGCGGGCAAGGAGCTAGCGGTCTTTGGGGCGATCCGCGGGCTTGGCCGTTCGCCAAACCAGCTCAAGCACTTGGTTTTCACTCAAGCTCACCCTGATCATATCGGCAGCGCCGCCGCTATCGTGCGGGGAACCGGTGCGAGGACCTACATGCACCCGCTCGATATCCCTATCGCCGAGAGTGGAGGCCCTTTTCGGTCGATGACGCCAGCGCCTGGTCTGTTGGGGCGAGTTTTGTGCAACATGTTCTTCCATCCCGACGAGCGACTGGACCCGGTTACCATCGACCAGCCTTTGACCCCAGGGGAAACACTGCCGATTGCAGGTGGCATCGAAGTAATTCATGTCCCCGGGCATTGCGCCGGACAGGTCGCGCTGCTGTGGCGTCCTGGACGAATGCTGTTCGCGGCTGATGTGTGCACGAACATCATGGGCCTCGGTGATCCCGTTGGCTTCGAGAACTTGGAGGAAGGTCGTGTGAGCCAGCGCAAACTTGCCAGTCTTTCATTCGATGCTGCCGGGTTTGGCCATGGCAAGCCTGTCGCCCGCAATGCGTCGACGCGCTTTCGTAATAAGTACGGCGAACATCCAGAGGAAGTGCATCAACAGCGATCTGCAGCTTAACGCCCCAATCCAGGGGGGCAGTTGGTCGACTGGTTTTGTCTAAAACGCTGCAATTGTTTCTTGGGCAGGTCAGGTGTTTGAGCCATTCGGGGGGAAGACAATTCCCCAGAAGGTTTGTGCCCGGTCGTCCTGCTCCACAAACTCGATTGCGTACGTGGATACGCCCTCTGCCGCTGCCAACTGCGCGACTACGCGGGCCGAGATCTGGGTGCCTTGCTTGTTATTCACGGAGACGACCGAGCCCACCCGAAGCTCACGACCGAGTTGAACGGCAGCGCCGTGCTTGTTCAATTTCGTGGCCCTGGCCGGCATCGTAAAGGAACATTTCTGCCGATCTTCCCCCGATAACCCGATAGAAGCGTGGAGCGCCATGCGACTGCTTCGGCGTTTTGCCATCTGGCTGCGGCCGGCAGTTGCGTTAGCAGCCAGGTTTGGACGGTGCGATTTAGGCGGATGTGCAGGTTTCAGATTCATTCTGATCGCGACACTAGAATGTGCTCGTGGCCTCTGCAATGTGCCGTTCGTCACCTCTCCAGGTTACCCCGTAGAACTCCTTGATTCTTCAAACCGAGAGACGCGTTGCATCACGCCAGGAAATAGGACATGTACCAGACCCGGCCACCGAAGCCAGGACGGGCGCCGAATCTCAGTTCACTTCAGGCCGGCAGCAATCGCTTTTGTCAGGGATGCGCTGGCATCGTCATCATTCAGCGCCCACACGTAGGCGCCGCCAAGCTTGTGCTTCTTGATGTAAGCCGTTTTCGCCGCAATCGCAGCAGGGTTATCGTAAGTGTAGAAGGTTCCCGTGGTCGGGTTATAAAGCGTAGCTCCGACTCGGGAGGAATCGTACCAGACGATGTAACCGTTTCGATGCGTAAGATTCTCGATAGTCGAGTAAGTGGCAAACCCTGCGGTCAAAATCGTGTCGCAACCGGGCGAGGCATGGGCCTTCTCTGGATTCGGGCACTCGCCTGACCCGTCGGCCAGGAGAACGGGAGATGGCGCCGTCGCTTTCTGATACAAGCCATGGTTCACATTAGAAACGCCCGTCCAGCCCACTGCATACAACGGCAAACCCATGGTGTACTTGACTGCTGGCACGCCAGCCTTGAGATAAGCCTTCACTGTTGCATCGATGTACCGGTCATTGGCGAAGGCAGGGTCCGCAGTCGTGTCATACAGTGACGACGACTCATTGGTCTGCTTTTCTTCCGAGGAGGCGTAGTCGTAACCGTCGATGGTGAGGAAATCCACTTGCGCGGCGGCGGCTTTAAGATCGATGTTTACATACTTTTTCGGGTTCGCTGGCGAATCGAACGTCAGGACATATTTCTTGCCGGTCGTTTTCGTCAACGCATTGAGTTGCGCGCGGAACTCTTTCAGCAGAGCAGTAAAGTTCTCTTTGTCCGCCGCGCCCGGGAACTCCCAATCGATGTTGAAGCCGTCAAACAAGCCTGGAGCCGTAACACCCGCAGCGATGTTGCCTTTGACGAACAGGTTGATGCACGAAGAGGCGAGCGCGGCGCGTCCGGGCGCGGTGGATGCGGCAGTTACAAAGCCCGTAACGTCGCCCGCTTGTCCCCCTAAAGAGATCAACACTTTCAGTCTGGGGTGAAGCTCCTTGAGTTGTTGAATCGCGCCAAAATTTCCATAGAGTGGGGAGGTATACGGCTTGCCGCTGACCGAAGGGACTCTCGAATTCTGGTAAGCGGCCACGGGATCAGCAATCGCGCACGCCGACGGAGAAGCTGGAGTCACATTGCCGAAGGCATAGATCAGGTGTGTCAGTTCATCGGCCACGCCATTCTTTTGCAAATCCGCGATGTTGTAACCGGCGTAGTTGATGCCCCATTCCTCAAAGTAGCCGCCGAAAATCTTGCCTTGACGGCTTGATTGCGCGACCGTCGGAGAAAACGGCACAATGAGGAATGAGAAAACAAAAACTACTCGCAGCAGACGCAATTGAAGATACCTCGACATCCTAAAACCCTCCCACTCATCGGCCGATCTCTGGACAACTTGGCGGCTGTGTTCTCCGGGTGAACGAGTGTAATCGCGATTTGTGTAAACTATCAAACTGTCCGTTGAAGGCCAAATGCCAACGGTGTCGTTTTGTTTTCCGGTCTTGTCACTGAAGTGAAAAGGGAGAGAATGTATGCGACTTCGGAATTTCCTGAATGGTTTCTTGCTCGGAGTGCTGCTGTCCTGCGCGATATCTGTGCCTATCGCCGCGCA